>Ga0213821_1000002_pt1 | contig 440352 bp, 369 predicted proteins | sample MC6MC0909MG_FD_179894 | JGI IMG/M metagenome (GOLD analysis project Ga0213821, IMG submission 179894) | Enriched soil aggregate microbial communities from Iowa State University, Ames, United States - MC6-MC0909-MG | ecosystem: Environmental > Terrestrial > Soil > Unclassified | place: USA...
CGTTCATCGTCATCTTCATCGACGAATTCGCCGACATGATGATGATCGTCGGCAAGAAGGTCGAAGAGCTGATCGCGCGGTTGGCGCAGAAGGCGCGTGCGGCCGGCATCCACCTGATCCTGGCCACCCAGCGCCCGTCGGTGGACGTGATCACCGGCCTGATCAAGGCCAACATTCCCACCCGCATCGGTTTCCAGGTCAGCTCGAAGATCGACTCGCGCACCATCCTCGACCAGTCCGGCGCGGAAACCCTGCTCGGCCACGGCGACATGCTGTACCTGCCGCCGGGCACCGCGCTGCCGGACCGCGTGCATGGGGCGTTCGTGTCCGATGAGGAAGTGCATCGCGTGGTCGAACACCTGAAGGCCAGCGGGCCGGCCGACTACATCAGTGGCGTGCTCGACGAAGTGCAGATGATGGGCGATGGCGTGGTGGTCGGTGCCGGCGGGCTGCCCGAATCCAGCGCGTCGGCCGGCGACGAGTCCGATCCGCTGTATGACGAGGCGGTGCGGATCGTCACCGAAACCCGCCGCGCGTCGATCTCCGGCGTGCAGCGTCGGCTCAAGATCGGCTACAACCGTGCCGCGCGCCTCATCGAGGCGATGGAAAACGCAGGCGTGGTCAGCCCCCCCGAGCACAACGGCGACCGCAGCGTGCTCGCCCCACCGCCGCCCTGACGCCACGCCCTGCGTGGCTGCGCACTCCGAGGATCCAGCATGAACCGCATGACAGGGGTGCTGGTGTGCGCCCTGGCACTGGTGCCCGTGCCGGCCTGGTCGCAGGCCGCCGCACCGGCGATGGCGCCGGCTCCGGCTGCGGCGCCCGGACCGGTCGCGCCAGCCAGCGATACCCAGGCCAGCACCAACTACAGCTTTGTCCGCTACCGCGCCGATTACGTGGTGCGCGCCGACGCCGGCAACGTGCAGACCGAGGCCTATGACATCCTGCTCAAGACCAAGGCAGCGGTCGAACAGTTCAGCCAGGTGCGGCTGAGCTACAGCGAGAAGATGGAGTCGCTGGAGGTGCTGGAGGCCTATACGCTCACTGCCGACGGCCAGCGCCGCGATGTGCCGGCCGACCGCATCTACACCCAGGAAAGCTATTCCAGCGCCGCGGCGGCCATGTACGCCGACCGCAAGGTGCGGGTGGTGGTGTTCCCCAACCTGGCTCCCGGCACGCGGGTGGTCTACACCACCCGGCGTACCCAGAACACGCCGTACTTCCCCGGCTACTTCGGCATGTGGGAAACCTTCAGCGTGTTTTCCCAGTACGACGACGCCACCGTGACCCTGAGCGCGCCGGCCGGCATGCCGCTGTACGTGCAGCAGCGCGGCGTGCAGGGCAGCCAGTCGCCGGCGATCCGCAACGGCCAGGCCACCTGGAGCTGGCGCTACCGTCGCAGCGAGCCGATGCCGGTGCAGAACTGGACCGCAGCGGCCTGGGAATTCAGTCCCGGCATCATGGCCAGTACGTACCGCGACTGGACCCAGGTGGGCAAGGCGTACCAGCTCAAGGGCGGCGAAGCGGCCCGCGTCACCCCCGGCATCCAGGCGCTGGCCGATGAGATCACCCGTGGCATCAGCGACCGCCGCGAACAGGCGGCCGCGCTGTACCGCTGGGTGTCGCAGAACATCCGCTACGTCGCGGTGTACCTGGGCAACGGCGGTCTCGAGCCCAATCCGGCGCAGAGCATCCTCGACAACCACTATGGCGACTGCAAGGACCACGTGGTGATCCTGGAGGCGCTGCTGGCCGCGCGCGGCATCGATAGCACGCCGGTGCTGATCGGTGCCGGCGGTGGGCCGACCCTGCCGGAGATCCCGTTGCTGGCGCGGTTCAACCACGCCATCACCTATGTGCCGGAGTTCGACCTGTACCTGGATTCGACCAGCGCCTATGCGCGCTTCGGACAGCTGCCGGAAGGCGACCTCGGTGCACCGGTGCTGCACACCCGCCCGGCCACGCTGGCACGCACTCCGGAGAACGACGCTGCGCGCAATGGCGCCGGCTTCGAGGTGACCTTCCGCTTCGCGGCCAACGGCGACCTGCAGGGCCAGACCGTGCAGCAGCCGCGGGAAGTCAACGAGATCGGCATGCGCGGCGCGTTCGCGCGGCTCAACGCGCAGAACCGGGCACGGGTGGAAGAGTCGATCATGGCGTCGTCCGGGTTCGATGGCAGTGGCACCCTGGACCTGCTGGGCGACCCGCAGGACCTGACCCGGCCGTTCAACTACCGCTACGATTTCCACGCCAGCGACTACGTGGATTTCGGCGTGGTCGGCGGCATGCTGCTGCCCGATCCCCCGGGCGGCGAATCGTTCCGCGACATCTATACGGCCACCTCGGCACCGGACAACGCCACGCCGTTCTACTGCAACGACAGCCTGCGCGAGGAAACCTACCGGCTGCAGTTCCCGGCAGGCACACCGATCGTGGCGATCCCGCGCGACCTGCGGTTCCGCAATGCCGCCGGCGAATACGACCTGCACTGGCGCCGCGAGGGGCAGGACATCGTCGCCCGCCACCGCCTGCACCAGCGCGCGGTGCGGGGTGCCGAGGCGCTGTGCCAGCCGGGCGATTACGCAGCGTTCCGCGAGCTGTACCAGCAGGTGCGCCGGGGCTTCCGCGGGCAGGTGGTGTACGGCGACCTGCGCACGGTGCAGTCGGTGCCCTGATCCCCCATTCAGGATGCTCTCGGCACACTGCCGGGCATCCTCCATTCCCTTGACTGGATACCCGCATGAACACCACTTTCCGCCGCTCCCTCATCGCCGCCACGCTGCTGTGCGCGAGTGTCGGCCCGGCCACCGCCTTTGCCGGCGCCCGCGATGAACTCAACCGTTTCACCAAGGACCTGAAGGGCCTGGACGGGCAGTTCAGCCAGCAGGTGATCGACAGCAAGGGCAAGGTCAAGGAAACCACCACCGGCACGGTGGCGCTGTCGGCGCCGCGCCAGTTCCGCTGGGAGTACATCAAGCCGCATGAGCAGCTGATCATCGCCGACGGCAAGACCGTGTGGGTGTATGAGAAGGACCTGGAGCAGGTGACAAAACGCGCGCAGGGTGCGCAGGAGCAGAACAGCCCGCTGACCGCGCTGATCAACCCGAAGCTGCTCGACCAGCAGTACGACGTGAGCGAGGAAGCCGCGCCGCGCGATGGCCTGCAGTGGCTGTCGCTCAGCCCCAAGCGTGAAACCGAGACCTCGTTCCAGTACGCCGCGCTGGGCTTCAATGCCCGGGGTCTGGCGCGGATGGAGGTGACCGACGCGGTCAACCAGCGCACGGTGATCAGCTTCAGCGGCTGGAAGCGTAACCCGACGTTCAAGCCGGGCACGTTCAGCTTTACCCCGCCGAAGGGCACCGACGTCATCGGGGATTGATCCCGGCCCAGCCGAGGCGTGCAGCCGGGCAGAGCCCGGCTCTACAATACGGGCGTGGCTAGACTCCGAACGACATCCCCCGGGCCCGATCTGCTGAGCGTGGATCGGGACAACATGCGCCCGCTGGCCGAGCGCATGCGCCCGCAGACCCTGGACGAAATGGTCGGGCAGAAGCGCCTGCTCGCGCCGGGCAGCGCGCTGCGCCGGGCGGTCGAGTCCGGGCATGTGCATTCGATGATCCTGTGGGGGCCGCCGGGCTGCGGCAAGACCACGCTGTCGCTGCTGCTGGCGCACTATGCCGACGCGGAATTCCGCGCGATCTCGGCGGTGCTGTCCGGGCTGCCGGAGGTGCGGGTGGTGCTGGCCGAGGCCGCGCAGCGCTTCGCCGAAGGCCGCCGCACGGTGCTGTTCGTCGACGAAGTGCACCGGTTCAACAAGGCCCAGCAGGATGCGTTCCTGCCGCATATCGAGCGCGGCACCATCGTCTTCGTTGGCGCCACCACTGAAAACCCCTCGTTTGAACTCAATTCTGCCTTGTTGTCGCGCTGCCGCGTGCACGTGCTGGAAGCGGTGTCGCCGGCCGACATCGTCGAGGCACTGGAGCGGGCGCTGCACGACGGCGAGCGTGGACTGGGCAGCGAGAATCTGCAGGTCAGTGCCGAGGCACTGCTGGAAATCGCCACCGCCGCCGACGGCGATGTGCGGCGCGGGCTGACCCTGCTGGAGATCGCGGCCGAGCTGGCCGGCGGCGAAGGTGGCCGGATCAGTCCGGAGATGCTGGTGCAGGTGCTGGCCGACCGCACCCGTCGCTTCGACAAGGGCGGCGAGCAGTTCTACGACCAGATTTCGGCCCTGCACAAGTCGGTGCGCAGCTCCAATCCGGATGCCGCGCTGTACTGGCTGACGCGGATGCTCGACGGTGGCTGCGATCCTTCCTACCTGGCGCGGCGGTTGACCCGCATGGCGATCGAAGACATCGGCCTGGCCGATCCGCGCGCGCAGTCGATGGCACTGGAAGCGTGGGACATCTACGAACGGCTGGGCAGTCCGGAGGGAGAGCTCGCCTTCGCGCAGCTGGTGCTGTACCTGGCCAGCACCGCCAAGTCGAATGCCGGCTATGCCGCGTTCAACCTGGCCAAGCGGGAAGTGCGGGAAACCGGCACGCAGGAGGTGCCCCTGCACCTTCGCAACGCGCCGACCAAGCTGATGAAAGAGCTCGGCTACGGGCAGGCGTACCAGTACGACCATGATGCCGAAGGCGGCATAGCGCTCGACCAGACCGGTTTCCCGGACGCGATGGGCGAGCGGGTGTACTACCAGCCGGTGGCACGCGGCCTGGAAATCAAGTTGAAGGAAAAGCTGGACCGCCTGCGTGCCGAGCGCGAGCAGGCGCGGGCGCGCAAAGGGCAGGGTTGATGTTCGGCTTCGGTGCCTGGTGGCAGCAGCTGGGCTTGGTGATGCTCGGTGGCGCCCTGGGCTCCGCCCTGCGTTTCATCATCGGCGACGCGATGGGGCGCCAGTTCGGCAGCAGCTTTCCGTGGGGCACGCTGACCGCGAACCTGGTCGGCGCGTTCGCCATCGGCTACCTCGCGGTGTGGCTGCAGACCCGGGGCGACGCCGCAGTGTACTGGCGGGCCTTTGCGGTGGTCGGTGTCATCGGTGGGTTGACCACGTTCTCGTCGATGATGCTGGAGGCAGTGCTGCTGGCGCGCACTGCGCGCGGCTGGGAAATGCCGACGTATCTGGGGGTGAGCCTGGTGGCCGGGTTCGCGCTGGTGTGGTTGGGCGCGCGGGTGGCGGAAGCGACCGTCGCGCGGTGACAGGTGCAGCCAGGCAGGGCCTGGCTCTACGCTAGCGATGCAAGCCGTGGGTGTGCCAGGTGAGCGCGCCGACGGCGCGGGGTATAGGTGGAATGTCCCGCTGGATTTCCGTGCCTTATCACGATATTGTTTCGCCCCGTTTGCGCCGCCCCCGCCCCGTCATGCGTGATGAAGAAGATCCCGGCACCCTGGAGTTGATGCTGCCGCGCAAGCGCGGCCGTCCGCCCACGTTCGGCTACGCCATGACCGATGCGCAGCGTGCGGCGCGCTATCGTGCGCGCCGTGCCGGGCAGGCCGACCATGCGGATGTGCGGACCTGCAGCGACATGGTGCTGCTGGACAAGATCCGCGCGGCGATCACGGCCAAGGATGCAGAGCTCACCGGCTTCCTGGTGCACGTGCTGTGGCAGCGCTATCCGCTGCAGTTGAAGTAGACGCGCCGCGCACCAGTTCGCCCACCGCCGGGCGCAGGTAGCCGAGCAGGCGCTCGGCTTCGATCCAGCCGGTGGCGTCGTCCAGGTCCAGCTCGTGCAGGTCGTCGGCAATGGCCGCCAATGTGGCCTGGCCAAGCATTCGCAGCACGCCGGACAGGCGATGCGCATGGTGGCGCAGTCGATTGGCCGCCTGCAGGCGCAGGGCATCGTGCAGGGCCATCATTTCTTCCTGCAGCGACTGCAGGAACTCGCTCCACATCGGTTGCGGCGCGTGCGCCGCTTCCACCTCCCGTGCGCCCGCGGGGTCGAGGTCGTCGACCTCCAGCACCTCCAGCAGCAGGCGCATGTCCAGTGGTTTGCACAGCACCGCGTCCATGCCGCAGGCGCGGCAGCGCTCGGCATGCGCGGGCGAATCGTTGGCGGAAAGCGCCACCAGCAGCGCCGGACTGCGCCCGTGGCGACGCTCGAGCTGGCGCAGCTGCACGGCCAGCTCGTAGCCGCACATGTCCTCCAGTACGCAGTCCAGCAGCACGATCCCGCACGGTTCGCCGGCCTGGCTGCGCAACGCGCTCGCGCCATCGCCGCAACTGCTTACCGAGGCCCCCAGCGCTTCCAGCTGGCGGGCCACGACGGTGCGGTTGAGCATGTGGTCCTCTACCAGCAGCAGGGTGCGCCCGGCCAGCGGTTGTCCACTGGGGCAATGGCCGCCGCCTTCGGTCACCACCGGCAGCTGCACCTCGAAGCAGCTGCCTTCGCCCGGATCACTGCGCAGCTGCAGGCGACCACCCATGCCCGTCACCAGGTCCTGGCAGATCGACAGGCCAAGCCCGGCCCCGCCCATCTGCCGCGAATGCCGGTCGTGGGCCTGCACGAAGGGTTTGAAGACGCGGTCGTGCTGGTCGGCCGGAATGCCAATGCCGGTGTCGCGCACCGCGATGTGCAGCTGCGCGCTGGCGTCGGTGGGCTGCAGTGCCAGGGTGACCTCGATGTCGCCCAGCTCGGTGAACTTCACCGCATTGCCCAGCAGGTTGTTGAGCACCTGGCGCAGCGCATCGCCGTCCACCCATACCCGTGGCAGCGGGTCGGTGCGCTGCAGCAGTGCCATCGCCAGGCCCTTGGCGTCGGCGCCGGGGCGCGCCACCGCGATGCAGTCGCGGGCGAGCTGGCGAACATCCTGCCAGCCCGGCGTGGGCAGGTAGTCGCCGCTGGCCACGCGCGAGTAGTCCAGCGCGTGGCCCAGCAGGTGGCGCAGGCCGACGCCGGCGGATCGCGCGGCATTGACCAGTTGCCGCTGGCCCTGGTCCAGCGCCGACTGATGCAGCAAGTCCACCGAGGTCACCAGTGCCTGCGCCGCATTGCGCACCTCATGGCTCATGGTGGCGATGAAGCGTGCCTGCTGGCGCTCGCTGCGGCGTGCCGACTGCCGCGCCCGGTACATCCACGCCCCGGCGCTGAGCAGCAGCAACACGGTCAGGCCCATCGCCACCAGTTCCCAGCGGAAATGCCGCGACATCACCTGCAGCGAGGGGCCGCTCAGGTAGGTGGCCTTGGTCCAGCGCTGCATCAGCATGGCGTGCTCCTGCGGACTGATCGAGCGCATCGCCTGGTGGATCTGGTCGAGCATGCGGCGGTCGCGGTGGCGCACCACCAGGTGCAGGCTGCCGGGCAGGGTGGCGGGGCCGCCATGCAGCAGCAGGCTGTCACCGAGTTCGCGCCGCACCAGCGGGCGCATGGCCACGTCCAGCTCCATTGCGACATCGACCACGCCGGCCTCTACCGCTGCCAGCGCCTCGCGCAGGCTGGGCAACCCCACCACCTGCAGGTGCGGATGGTAGGCGGCCAGCCATTCGGCCAGGCGGCTGCCGCGCACCACCGCCACCCGGCGCAGGTGCGCGAACTCGGGCGGCTGCGCGTGGGTGTGGCGGCTGGCCAGCAGGGTCTGCCCGCGGTAGTACGCCGGTGATGCGGCGAGTGCGGTGCACGGCGCGTTGTCCAGCGGGCCGAGCAGCAGCATCAGGTCCGCGCGGCCATCGCAGAGTGCCTGCAATGCCGCCGTGGTGGACTCCACCGGCTGTTCCTGGAAGCGCATGCCGGTCTGTTCCGACACCAGCTGCGCATACCCGCTGATCAGGTTGGCGTCACGCGCGGCACGGTTGTCCGCGGCCAGCAGCCGGTGCTGCGACGGGTCGGTGGCCACGCGCACCAACCGCTGCGCGGGCTGGGACAGGACCACCGGCAACAAAGCGACCGCCAGCACCCCGGCCACGGCGCCGGTGGCCATGCGGGGGGTTCTCACCACACCGCCAGCTGGTGCCGCAGGGTGAACAGGTCACGGTCGGTGCGCAGGCCCAGCTTGCGGAACGCGGCGTGCTTCTGGGTGCTGATGGTCTTGATGCTGCGGTGGCGCTGCAGCGCGATGTCGGTGACGGTCATGCCGCTCAGGCACAGCTGCAGCACCTCGCGTTCGCTCTGCGAGAGCCGGTGTTCGGCGTGTTCGTCGCGGTAATCCAGCGGTACGTGGCTGTGCCCGGCGGCGACCCGGCCCAGTGCGCGCGCCAGTTCTTCCAGGGTCTCGCCCTTGGACACCACGCCCGCGGCGCCGGCCGCCATGCTGTTGGAAATCATGACGTGATGCACGTTGGCCGAAAACATCAGCACCCGGACCCGGGGAAAACGTCGGCGCAGCATCCGCAGCAGCTCCATGCCCTGCAGGTCACCTTCGGCCAGCGTGTAGTCGACTACCGCGACATCGACCAGATGGTGCAGCAGCGTGTTGACCAGGGCGCGGGTGGTGGCATGGTTGCCGACCACGTGGAAGCGCGGGTCGTTCGAGAGATGGACGTAGCTGCCGTGACGGACGACGTCGTGATCGTCCAGCAGCGCGATGTTCAGCACCGCATGCGGAAGCGGTCCATGGATGGGACCTGGATGGCGTCTGGACAAGGGAGGCACGCAATCATGGGATTTGCGCCATTCTTACTGCTTCATCCTTCCGCGTAGATAGTCTGATGTCAGATTAGGACTATTCCTATGCTTGGGACGAGAGCCCCGTCACTTTCCGTGCGCATCCAGTGCACCGTTCGGAATGATGCAGCGAAAAATCGATCAACGCCGCTCGCGGTCCAGCAGGCGTGCGAACTGTGACGCCAATTCCACCACGAGTGCATCGGCGGTGCTCCGGTGCAGCAATGCGATCTCGATGCTGTCAATCGGTGTCAGTCCTTGTCGAGCGGTCAGCACGCGGTGCTCGCGGGTTACGGCGCGCGCCGGCAGCAGGCTGATGCCCATGCCGTCGGCGACGGCGCCCTGGATGCCGCCCAGGCTGGAGCTGGTGAAGCCGATCCGCCAGCGCCGACCCAGTCCTTCCACGGCGGCGATCAGCTCGTCGCGATACAGCCCGCGCGGCGGGAAGGTCACCAGCGGAATCGGATCCTGCGCGATGCAGGGGCTGCGTGCACTGTCCACCCAGCGCATCGGCTCGGCCCAGCAGGCCACCGCCTGGCGGCTGTTGCGGCGCTGCTTGACCAGCACCAGGTCGAGCTCGCCATGGTCGAAGGCATGTGCGAGGTCGCGGCTGAGCCCACTGGTGACCTCCAGTTTCACCTGCGGGTGGCGGCGGGTGAAGCGGCCGAGCAGGGCGGTGGTGCGCGGATTGACGAAGTCCTCCGGCACGCCCAGGCGCACGCTGATCGCCACCGTGGCACCGGCCAGCGCCTCGCCCATCTGGTCGTTGAGCGCCAGCATCTGCCGGGCGATGCCCAGCAGGGAATGACCGGCGTCGGTGGGGTGCACGTCGCGGTTGGCGCGCACCAGCAACGGGTGCCCGGCCAGCTGCTCCAGCCGCCGGATCTTCTGGCTGACGGTGGACTGGGTGGAGTGCAGGCGCGCAGCGGCGGTGGTGAAGCTGCCGCAGTCGGCCACCATCACCATGGCCCGCAACAGGTCCAGTTCGAACAGGGTGCGATGCGATTCTGCACTGGCGGGCATGGTGTCATCCAGGAAACGAATGGGAACGTCAGCGCATGTTAGTCCGCCACGGTCGCGCCTGCCCGGGCCAGGCTGCGCGCCACGCGGGCACCGGCGTCGCGCATCATCACGTGCAGCGCCGGCGGGCCCAGCACCTCGAACTCGAGTTCCAGCGCCAGCAGCCAGTAAACCACCGCACCCTGCGGGTGCGCGCCACAGCGCAGCAGGCAGCGCTGCGCGTCCAGCGCTTCCAGTACGCCCGCCGAGCTGGGCATGCGCTCGCGTACCACCTCGATCGGCGCGTGCAGGATCACCCGGGCCTCGTCGCCGTACGGTCCCAGCGTCAGCGACTGGCTGACGAACGCGCGCAGGTCGCCGTTGGCCGGCGCGGGGCGGGGGCGGAAATGCGCGCCCACCTCGGGCGTGCTGGTCATGCGGTCGATGCGGAAGGTGCGCCAGTCCACGCGCGTGGTATCCCACGCCACCAGGTACCAGCGGCGTTCGGCATGTACCACGCCCTGCGGTTCCACCTGGCGCTGGCTGGCCTGGCCCTGGCGGTCGGCGTAGTCGAAACGCAGCTGCAGCTGGTCGCGGCAGGCGCCGGCCAGGGTGGCGAGCAGGCGCGCGTCGACCAGCGGCCCGCTCTGGTCGATCGGCAGGATCGAGGTGCGCAGCGCATCCAGGCGGCGGCGCAGGCGCGCCGGCATCACCTGTTCCATCTTGACCAGGGCGGTGATGGCGGTCTGCTCGATGCCGCTGATGGTGCCGCTCACCGCCATGCGCAGGGCCAGCGCCGCCGCCAGTGCCTCCTCGTCGTCGAGCAGCAGCGGCGGCAGCGCACGCCCGGCGCGGAACGCATAGCCGCCGGCCACGCCGCTGCTGGCCTGGATCGGGTAGCCGAGTTCGCGCAGGCGCTCGATGTCGCGACGCAGGGTGCGCGGATGCACGCCGATGTCGGTGGCCAGGGTGTTGCCGGGCCAGTGCGGTCGGGATTGCAGCAGCGCGAGCAGGCGCAGCAGGCGGGCGGAGGTCGTGAGCATGGCCACAGGGTCGCGCCTGTCGAGGACAGGATCTGTCCGCAATGGTGGCTAGCCTGTGTCCACGGTGCAAGGCCTCCCGCAGCGCACCTTTCCACACCGACACCTACAAGGAGTACCGCATGTCCCTCGTCTTCTATTGGCACCCGATGTCCAGCGCCACCCCGATCGCCTGCGCACTGGCCGAACTGGGCGTGGCCCATGACCGGGTCAGGATCGACATCCGCAACGGCGAACAGCGCACGCCCGAGTACCTGGCAATCAATCCCAACGGCAAGGTGCCGTGCCTGGTGGTGGACGGCACGCCGATCTTCGAGGGCCTGGCCATCCACCTGTGGCTGGGCGACCGCTTCGGCGTTGCGCGTGGCCTGTGGCCGGCCGCGGACACGCCCGAGCGCCTGCAGGCGCTGTCGTGGTGCGCGTGGGCCTATGTCACCTACATGGCGGTGGTCGGCCGGCTGCGGGCAGCGAGCATGGAAGGTCCTCAGCAGCATCCCGACCACGCGGCGATTGCCGCAGACGACGCGCGGCAGCTGCTGGGCGTGCTGGAGGCGCGGCTGTCGGCGCAGGCGTGGATGGTTGGCGAAGGCTACTCGCTGGTGGACCTGGTGGTGGCGCAGGTGGTCGGCTATGGCACCTACGTGGGCGCCGCGGTCGATGGCCACCCGGCGGTGAGCGCCTGGCTGGCCAAGGTGGTAGCGCGCCCGGCGATGCAGGGCGAGGTCTGAGCGGCATTCGGAAACCGAATGCGCGGCATGCCGAAATTTAACTGGTGAATGGGGTCCGCCGCGCCGTAAGGTGCGGTCACCCTTTCCGTTGTGCGCCCTGCCATGAAATTGACCGTGTTGCCCGTCATCCCGCTGCTGCTTGCCTTGGCTCCCTCCGTACTGGCCGCCGAACAGGCCGATGTGATCATCCGCCACGCCACCGTGGTCGATGTCGAACGGGCCACCACCGTTGCCGACCAGGCAGTGGTGGTGCGGGGCGACGATATCGTGGCGGTGGGCGACGACCGCGCCATCGCCAGGGCGTGGACGGCGCCACGCAAGGTCGACGGCAAGGGCCGCTACCTCATTCCCGGCCTGTGGGACATGCACGTGCACTTCGGCGGTGGCCCGGAGCTGATCGAAGAGAACAAGGCGCTGCTGCCGCTGTACATCGCACACGGCATCACCACCATCCGCGACTGCTCGGGCGACCTGCCGGAGCAGGTGCTGCGGTGGCGGGGGGAGATCGCCAACGGCCGCCTCGAGGGTCCGCAGCTGTTCAGCTCCGGTGCCAAGATCGAGGGCATCAAGCCGGTCTGGAAGGGTACGTTGGAAGTGGGCAGCCAGGCCGACCTGGACGCAGCGCTGGCCAGGCTCAAGCGCGACCGCGTGGACTTCGTCAAGATCACCGACAGCACCCTGACGCCGCCGTTGTTCCTGGACGCAGTGCGCGGTGCGCGCGCCAACGGGCTGCGTGCCTCCGGGCACATTCCGATGGCGCTGACCGTCCAGCAGGCGGTGGACGCCGGGATCAGTTCCATCGAGCACCTGGACTACGCCTACAAGGCCGGGGTCAAGGATGAAGCCGCGATTGCCAGCGACTTCGCCGCTGGACGCATCGACCGCGCCGAAGCCAACCGCCGTCTCGACGCCGGCTTCGACCGCGCGACCGCAATGGCCGCCTACCGCGGCTTCGCCGCCAAGGGCGTGTATGTCACACCGACCCTCAACGGCGGGCGCATCCTCGACTTCCTGGACCAGGACGACCACGCCAACGACCCCTACCTGGCCTACATCGGCCCGAAGCTGCAGGCCACCTACCAATGGCGGGTCGAGCGTGCGGCCAAAGCCAGCCCGGCGCAGATCGCCGAGCGCCACCAGCAGTACCACCAGGTCGCGGCGGTACTGCCTTTGCTGCAGGAAGCCGGCGTCACCGTGATGGCGGGCACCGACGCAGGCTTCCTCAATTCCTTCAACTATCCCGGCATCGGCCTGCACGACGAGCTCAGCCTGTTCGTGAAGGAGGGCCTGACGCCCGCGCAGGCGCTGTCGTCGGCCACGCGTGCCGGCCCGTCGTGGTTCGGCACGCTGGACCGCTATGGCGGCGTGGCCGAAGGCAAGGCGGCGGATCTGGTCCTGCTGGATGCCAACCCCCTGCAGGACATCCAGGCCACCCGAGCAATCAATACGGTGGTGCTGCGTGGCCACGTGTACGACCGCAAGGCGCTGGATGCGCTGCTGGCGCAGACCCGGCAGAAGGTGGCGCAGTGGCAGCAGGACGCCCGACGCTAGGCGGCTGCCAACCGCCAGAGCGTGCCATGTAAAACGCCCCGCATCCGCGGGGCGTTTTTTTTGCGCGCTGCTGCAACAAGTTTCAACGGCGTATTGATGAATATTGAATGTGGCGCAGTGCAGCAAAACTCTATTCTGCCCGCCCATTCAACGCGGCGATGACTTTCCGCCTTGGTGATTAGTAATTCGATTGGATCTGCAACAAGTTGCAGTGTCGTTTGAACAATGTTGCATATGGCGACATGGGGTGGATGCCTATTCTGCGCCCTCGATTCGAGGCGGTAATGACAACCGCACTTCGCATTCACCCCGCAAATCAAAGGAGCATCTCAATGAAGCGTCTGATGACCACGCTGGCGGCCGCAATGGCCGTCGCGATGTCGGCATCGCCTCACCTGGTGCAGGCGGCGGCGCCCAGCATCCATGTTGGCGCAATGTACGAGTACGCCGAGCCCGGCAAGGGCGCGCTGCTCAAGCGCGTGCGCAATACCGGCGACGCCACTGCGTTCGTGCGCGTGCAGATCAGCGAGGTGCGCTATGCCGCCGATGGCAGCCACCATGAGGTGCCGGTGTCCGGCACTGACGCAGGCCTAGTGGCCAGCCCGTCGCGGCTGATCGTGCCGGCCCAGGGACAGCAGGCCACGCGCCTGCTGGTGCAGGGCGATCGCAGCGCCGAACGTTACTACCGCGTGCGCTTCGTGCCGGTGCTGCCGCAGTCGGAAGACGAATTCGCGCTGACCGACGCGCAGCGCGACGACTACCGCCGCGAGCTGTCGGCCGGCGTCAACGTGCTTACCGGCTACGGCGTGTTCGTGATCGTGCACCCGGACCAGCCGCGCTACGACGTGCAGACCGAAACCCAGGCGGGGTATGTCCAGCTGCACAACGCGGGCAATACCACCGTGGTCCTCGACGACATCCGCCAGTGCAGCGCGCCGGAGACGTCGGGCAGGTGCGCGCCCTCGCGGAAGGTCCACCTGCTGCCGAACCGCACCGAACGCTTCACGCGCAGTGCAGAGCACCTGCACCGCTTCCAGATCGTTGAGGGGGACAGCCGCAGGGAGGTCCTGCTCAGCCCCTAGGTTCCGCCCGGAACCGACGTCCCGTCGCCGGGCTCCAGGCGACACCTTTCTGTTGGAGATGTATTGCAATGAACCTCAAGAACACCGTCCTGGCCGCTGCGGCCGCCCTGATCCTGACCCCGGCCGCCGCCATGGCCGCCACCGAGCAGTTCCCGCTGCAGGTCACCGTTGAAGCCGTGGTGCCGTCGGCGACCGGCCTGCAGATTTCGCCGGTTGGCAACTGGGCGGGCCAGACCCAGAACATGCGCTGGAACATCGCGACCCAGCGCCTGGACCCGATCCAGCAGCAGGTCGACATGAAGAGCGGGCTGGGCGCGATCAACGCCTACCTGACCACCGACGCCATGCTGACCAGTGCCGGCAACAAGATCGATCTGACCGTCAACGTGGCGGGCCAGGACCTGCTGGTCGGTGCCGCCAACGCGGTCGAAGTGGCCACCACCCTCGAAGCCGCCGCGAGCAAGCGTGCCGCCGTGGCCATTACCGCCGCGGCCCCGGCGGGCGAGGGCTACGCCCACGGCAACTACCAGGGCAACGTTTTCATGATGTTCGAAAGCGGCACCCCGTAAGCCCGCGCGCGTTCGCGCACGCGTCCAGCCCGGCAGCACCGGCTGCCACAGGAGGGGCGCTCAGGCGCCCCTCTTCCATGCACAGGAATCACCATGTCACCGCGTCTGCTTCCCATCGCCACCGCCGTCATGCTCTATTGCAGCAGTGCAGTAGTGCAGGCAGCACCTGCGGCGCTGGAAAGCCTCACCCTGCTCGACCAGGCGGGAGGCTTGCCCGATGACTTCCGTGACCACTTCTTCGACGTGCCCCTGGTGGTCCGCGTCGAACGCGACGGACAGTACCTGGGCGACGCCCGGGCCATGCTGTCCCGCGAGAATACCTTGTCGCTGCTGGAGTTCACCGACAGCCACGACAGTACCGAGCCGGCCGCCGAACGCGAGCGCTGGCTGAAGGTATTGGCCACGCCGCGCCCGCTGGGTGCGTGCAGCCAGGCGTGCGACGCCGGCCTGGTGCGCCTGCACTACAGTCTTGAAAGCTCGCTGCTGTCCATCGCCACCGCCCGTGGCGGCGGTGCGTCGCTCCAGCCGGGCCACCATGCACTTCCAGACGGTGGCAGCCGTGGGCTGATCCTGCGCCACCAGCTCAACGCCTACGCAGGCGAGGGCATGGATGCAGCCGGCCGTTACGCGGTCGATGCGCAGGGCAGCCTGGGACGGTGGACGCTGCTGGGCAACTACCAGGTCGACCGCAGTGGCGATGAAGAAGGTGAGCTGCGCCAGTCGGTGCAGAGCCTGTACGCGCAGCGGGAATTCCGCGACAACTTCCTGCGCGTCGGTTACTTCCTTCCCAATTTCCAGGGCGTGACCCGACAGCCGCGCGCGTCGGGGTCGGTCAGCCACACCACCATCGGGATGATGGCCGGCTCCTCGGACAGCCTGGCCATCGATTCGCGCGCGCCCAGCCTGTACCCGGTGTACGTGACCGCCAACCGGGAGGGCACCGTGGAGGTATTCCGTGAGGGCAGCCTGGTCCTGACCCAACCCCTGCAGCCGGGCCTGCAGGAGCTGGATACCCGGCGCCTGCCGGGCGGCATCTACGAGGTCGAACTGCGGGTCATCGAGGATGGACGCGAGAGCTCGCGAGAGACAGCGGTGATCCACAAGCCGTCCAACTGGCGCGACCCCAGCCGGCGCTGGCGCTACAGCGCGTTCGCCGGCCTCCAGCACACGCTGCTGGACAGCATTGAAGACCCGAACGCGGGTGCGTTTGCGGCCGGCGGCATCGTCAATTATCTCGCGCACCCGCGCGCGGTGATCGGCCTGTCGGCCCAGCACCTGGACGGCGACACCGCGATCGCCGGCTCGCTGGACTGGCAGGTCAACGACAACGCAAACCTCTACACCAATGCCTACACCAGTGACGGCGGCAGCGGCGTGGACCTGCAGGGGCTGTGGCGCTACCGCCACGGCAGCGTGATCGTGTCGCACAATCGCAGCTGGCAGGAGCGGCGCCGATCCGAACACGCGCCGCTTCCGCCGGTACCCGACCGCCCGTTGCCGGAAACCCGTGCCGGTTGGCTCCAGACCAGCGCGGTGAGCGTCAACCACCGCCTGGGCGACAGCAGCCACGTGGCCGCGCGCGTCTCGCACCACGACGGGGTCAGCAACGGCGTCGGCCTGGATTTCTCGTTCAGCCGCCGCCAGACCCTGTTCGGCAGTGACGCGACCTGGCGCGCCGCGGTGTTCGACCGCCCGGCCAATGCCAGCAGCGGCATGCGCCGTAACCGCGGCGTCGACTTCACCCTCAACATCGCGCTTGGCCGCGAAGGGCGCCGTTACAGCGGCAGCCTGGGCAGCCGCACCGGCACCGACGGCGGGCGCAGCCTGTACGCCAGTGCGGGCGTGCAGCAGGACTTCGAGCAGGGCCTGCTGCGCAGCGTCGCGGGGCAGGCGACGGTGGACAGCGACGGCCTGGGCCTGAGCACCAACGCGCAGTTCGAGCACCCGGCGCTGCGCGGCGACGTGCACGCGCAGCGTTCGTCGATGGGCGGCAGCCTCAGTGGCGGCCTGAACCTGGAAAGCACCATGGCGATCGGCGGCGGCAAGCTGGCGATCGCCGGTACGGGGCAGGTGGGCAGCATCGACACGGGCATGATCGTGGACGTGGACTCGGAGCTTCCCGGCGTGGAGCTGCGTGCGCATGACAGCCGCGGCGGCTCGTACGTGCTGCAGCCCGGCCGCAACGTCCTCCCGGTGGCCGCTTACCGCAATGGCGCCCTGCAGATCGACTTCCATGGGCGTGCCGCGCCAGCCGCCACCATCCAGCCGGCCACGCTGGACTACCACCTCAACAAGGGCGGCGTGGCCTACGGCAAGGTCGAGGTGCTGAGCACCTTCACTGTGATGGGCCACCTGAAGGATGCCGCCGGCCAGCCGCTGGCCGGCGCCCATGTCATCAACCATGCCGGCCGCAGCGTGACCGAAGCCGATGGCTTCTTCACGCTGGAAATGAGCGCGACGACGCCGAGCATGGAAGTGCGCCATCCGAAAGTGACCGGTTGCAGCTTCTCGCTCGACGGCACCACCACCCGCCCGCAGGGCGACACCTGGCTGGCCGGGATCCTGCAATGCCCGCCGCCGTCCCTTGGAACTGCGCAGGCCGCACCGGCTGCGTACGCTGCAGGAGCAATGCCGTGATCCGTGACGTTTCCCTTTCCGCCGTGAAGCATCTACTGCGTGGTGCGGTGTGTGCCGCTGCGCTGCTCGCTGCGGCGGGCGGCGCCCATGCGGCCGACATCCAGATCACGGCGGAATTCAAGCCCGATATCAATGACCCCAACAAGCGCGACTTCGTCAACACCACGCCATGGTCGGGGGTATGCAACAGCGTCCATCTGCAGTCGTGCATCAACAACAACTGGTGGAGCATCGACACCAAGGTCCGCGGCACCAAGCAGGGGGTTCGTACGAACGACTATGGTCCGGACAGCTTCTACATTGGAATGCCGGCGCCGCGCACCGTAACGGTAACCTCGGATGACGGGCTGCACACGTTCGACCTGGGCGTGAAGATCATCGGCGCTGCGCTGCGTCTGGTCGACCAGGACGGGGACGGGCCGATCGAGCCTGCATCCACCGGCAACGCGCGGAACTGCACCAAGGCGTTGAGCAACACGCTTGCGAACAACAGGAGTGTCATGCGCCTTTGGCTGCGCCAGGATGGGGGTAATGGTGTGCTGGCGTGCTCGTTGCATTGGCTGCACACCAACAATTACGTCATTTCGGAATTCGACTTCACTTACCAGCTGACGACGCCGGCACCGTTGGCAATGCGCAGTGGCGTGTATACCGGCATGACGACCTACCGCGTTGGCGGCACCGGCGAAGGCGCCGATTTCGATCTTGGCAACGGCGTGGCGCTGGACGATACCATTGTGAACGTACATTTCAAGCTTGATGTCCAGCATGCATTCCAGCTTGATCTTCCGCCTGGCAGCAACCGCGCGGTTCTTGCGCCAAGGGGTGGTTGGGCGCAGTGGAGTGATCACGGGATCGTGCCCAAAGCGCTGGAGCGCGAGGTGCCGTTCAGTCTGAGCAGCTCCGGTCAGTTCAGTGTCTCGCTGCACTGCCAGTACCCGCTGCCGGACGGGCGGTGTGCGATCCGCAACCTCACCGGGTCCGCAGAGGACGCGCCGCTGGATATCGACTTGACCCTTCCCGGTTTTCGCGATGCAGCCTCTGCACAGGACGTGGTCGGGCTGCCGCTGACCACGAGCATGACGCCGCCGATATTCACCGCCGACACCTTCATCGTCCGGCGACCCTCGCAACTGCGCTTCGCTGTCAACGGAAGCGCGGTCGCGTCGATGCTGGATCACCCCGGCAGCCATTACCGCGGTGACGTCACTGTGATATTCGATGCCGACCCATGAAGATGGGTGTGCGCTGCGTGCGACAGCGACGTGACGATGATATGGATGCGTCTGAACTGTTTACCGAGATGCGGGATGCGTCTACACGACAGCGCGTCCTGCGCACGCAGCGGTAACGCTGGGCTGCCTAGTGTTGAGTCACCGGCATCACTCTCGACGCCGAACATCGGAGATACGTCATGGGTAACCAGCAGAATCCGCAACAGGGCCAGCAGAATCCGCAGCAGGGCCAGCAGAACCAGCAGAACCAGAAGGACCAGCAGCGCCAGGGCCAGCAGCAACAGCAGGACGCCGACCAGAAGCGCGAGCGCAACCAGCAGGGTGGCCAGCAGGAAGAAGAAGAATAAGCTTCTGCTGCCACGTCATGACCCGAGTCCGGCCTTGCGGCCGGACTTTTTCGTATCCGCGTTTCGCATCTTGGCAAGTGATACCCATTCGCATTTGAGGTACACTGGGTTGATCGTCCCGCCCTGAGTCGTGCCCGCCGTGCTTTCCCGCCTGTTCCCGACGCGCTTTCCGCTCTTTCGTGCCGTGGGCATGGCCGCTGCCCTGGGGGTGGCCGTGATCTCACCGGTTGCCGCGCAGCAGCGTAATCCGCTGCAGACGATAGGCGAGACCGTGCTCGACCAGCCGGCGCAAAGCTATCGGTTCGAACGATTCGTGATCGAGGACGGCGCCCCGGCGCGCCGCTGGCGCGTCCACGTGGGCGTGCCCACGCAGCCAGCCAAGGCGCCCGCGCCGGTGCTGTACATGCTGGACGGCAACGCTGCGGCGATGGTGTTCGACCAGGCCCTGCTTGGCGAGCTGGCCGCGCATGCCGCGCCGGTACTGGTGTTCATCGGCTACGACAACGACCTGCGCATCGATTCGCGGGCACGCACGCAGGATTACACTGCGTGGGTGGATACCGCCGAGGACGAGAGCGGCGTGGCGCAGTCCACCGGAGGCGGTGCCGCCGCGTTCCTGCAGGTCATCCAGCAGAAGATCAAGCCCGAGGTGGCCCGGCGCGCGCGCGTCGACGCGCAGCAGCAGGCGCTCTGGGGCCATTCGCTGGGCGGCCTGTTCGTGCTCAGTACGCTGTATACCCAGCCGGAAGCGTTCCAGCAGTACGTGAGTGCCAGCCCGTCGTTGTGGTGGAGCCAGGGCGCTGCGCAGGGGGAACTGGAGCAGCGCTTTGTCGCCCATCCCGCGCCGGCAAAGCTGTGGCTGATGCTCGGCGGTGACGAGCGCAGCGGCAACCGCGGCGTGCGCGACATGAGCAACCCGCGCGTGGTGGCGCACCTGCGCCGCATTGCCGGCGCGACGCCGGACGCCGCGCATGTGCTGAGCGGACGGCTGGCGGCGGTGCCCGGCCTGCAGGTGACCTACCGGGAGTTTCCCGGCCTGGGCCATGGCCCGATGCTGCCGGCTTCGCTGAAGGCGACGCTGGCCGCGTTGTATGGCGTGCCGCACTGATCTTGTTTCTTCCCTACCCAGGCAATGCGTGGCGCTCCGCCACCACCGCAGCGATGCGGCCCGCCAAGGCAACCCTTGTGACACGCGCCGCTGGCGCGCCCCTACAGAAGGAGTCTGCTATGTCCCGAATGATGTCCCTCCCGCGCGTTGCCGCGCTGGCCCTGGCCCTGTCGCTGGTGTCAGGCGCCGCGGTCGCGCAGTCGGTCTTCGATGCGCCGGCCAATGGTTTCCGTGGCAAGGTCAGTGCCCGCAACGAGAACGCCATCGCGGGCAGCACCGCGGAAGTGACCGGTCGCGCCTTCGTGCCGGGGCAGCAGGTGACCCTGCTGCGCGGCGAGACCGTGCTCACCCCCACGCCGGTCGTGGTCGATGAGCAGGGCAATTTCAAGGCCAGTGTGCAGATTCCGGCCGACGCGGTTCCCGGCCAGCACCCGGTGGTGGTGCGGGCCAGCCAGCCGGCCGCGGCCACCGTGGTTGCGCTGCGGGTGTCGCCGAACCTGCCCCTGAGTGGCCAGCAGGCGTTCAAGCAGCAGTCCGGCAAGCTGGTGCAGGGGCTGTACCAGAGCGCCTACAGTGCGGGCAGCAATGCGTTGTTCGTGACCTCGGCGGTGGGCCGCCCGCCGGTGACCGCGTCGCAGCTGCTCAAGGTCGACCCGAAGTCGCTGAAGGTGGTCAAGGCAATCACCCCGGCCAAGGTGCCCGACGCCAAGGGCGGCAGCGTGTTCGCCGTGTACGGCGTGGGCGTGGACGATGCCAATGGCAATGTTTGGGTAAGCAACACCCGCCAGGACACGGTGGCGGTGTACCGCCAGTCCGACCTGTCGCTGGTGCACCAGTTCCCGGTGGGCGCGGTGCCGCATGCGCGCGACGTGGTGGTCGATGCCAAGCGGGGCAGGGTGTTCGCCTCGGCGGCCGGTGAGGACCACCTGTCGGTGTTCGATGCGAAGTCCTTCAAGCCGCTGGAGCCGATCACCCTGGCCTCGGGCGTGGACGATGAGAAATTCGTGCCGATGAGCCTGGTGCTGGATGAAGCCGGCGGCAAGCTGTTCACGGTGAGCATCGGCACCCCGGAAGCGGCGGTGATCGACGTCGCCAGCGGCAAGGTCGACAAAGTGATCGACCTCGGCAATGCCATCAGCGCCTCGGGCGTGGCTTTCGATGCGAAGCAGAACCGGCTGTACGTGGCCTCGCAGGGCAGCGACAACCTGCTCATCGTCGACGTGGCCAGTGGCAAGGTACTGCACGATGTCCCCGTGGGTGCCGGCGCGTTGAACGTGGCGTTCGAACCGGTGTCGGGGCTGGCCTACGTGACCAATCGTGGCGCCGGTACGGTGACCGTGGTCGACCGCGACGGCAAGGTGGTGGGCAACCTGGACGGCGGCACCTTCCCGAACCATGTCCGCGAGGACGGCAAGGGCAACGTGTTCGCGGTCAACAAGTCGCGCGGTGCCGAAGACCCCAAGGGCGACCGCATCACCCGCATCACGCCGTCCACGCGTTGATGCCTGACTGGAGCACTGCATGTTGAATTCCCTGTGTGCGCGCCGCGGCGTGCTGGTAGTGGCCCTGGCGACGGCGCTGGTCGCGTGTGGCGGCAAACCGGCCGAGCCATCGACGGCTGCGCCGCCGAGCGCGGCGCCTACCGCGGCAGCGGATGCCGCCACCGGCGCGGCCCTGCCGCAGGGCTGGCTGCGCGTGGCCGGCACCGATGTCCCGGCCCGCGCCGGCCTGGTTCCGGTGCTGCCGGCGACGGTCACCTCCGATGACGGCGAAACGGTAACCGTGCGGGACACCGCGCGCATCGTGGCCGGCGGCGACGATGTGATCGCGGTGATCGAAGCGCTGGGCATGGGCAGCCAGGTCTATGCGGCGCCGCTGCGATCGGCCACCGAGGCCGGGCGCAAGGCGCCGAAGCAGTTCCTGTTCAACCGCACTACCGGCGTGGAAGGCGTGCTGAGCCTGGAAGGCACGTTGTTCCTGGGCAACAGCCTGCGCCGGCATACCGAGCTGGCGAAGAAGCTGCGCGGTGCCGGGGAAGCAGCAGTGGTGATCGACGACCTGCAACCAGCACCGGACAAAGTACGCAAGGTCGCCGCTGCGCTGGGCGTGGCACCGGCGGGCGAGGCACTGGCCACGCAGGTGCAGGCGCAGCTGGATGAGGCCGCCCGCGTTGCCGCGTCCAGCAAAGCGCATCCGCGCGTGATCCACCTGTCGGCCACCGGTGCCGGCGGCGCGCCCACCGTAGCCGGTGCGGACAGCGCGTCGGGCAAGCTGATCGCGCTGGCCGGTGGCATCAACATCGGTACCGAAGCGGGCGTGGCCAACTATTCCGCGCTGAGCAACGAAGGCGTGGTGGCGGCAGCGCCGGACGTGATCCTGCTGACCGAGAACGACCTGCAGCTGTTCGGCGGCGAGGCCGGGGTGTGGAAGGCGTATCCGACCCTGAAGCAGACCCCGGCGGGCGCGGCCAACCGCGTCTGGGTGATGCCGGACGTGCAGCTGAAGGCGGCCAGCGTGGGCTCGGGCAGCGGGGCGCTGGCGCTGGCCAAGGCGCTGGCGGCGCTGCCGTCGCCGTGAGCCGCGCGCCGTGAAGGAACGTTCCGCGCGACGCCGGTCCGGGGGCTGGGTGCTGGCGATGATGACGCTGGCACTGCTGGGCGCCATCCTGGCCTCGTTCGCAGTGGGGCCGCTGCGCCTGCCACCGCTGGAGGTGGTGCAGGCGGTGGCGGTCAAGCTGGGCCTGCTGGATGCTGGCCATGTCAGCCAGCGCGATCTGGCCGTGGTCTGGAACCTGCGCATTCCGCGCGCCCTGCTGGGCGCGCTGGTCGGGGCGTCGCTGGCCATGGCCGGTGCCAGCCTGCAGGGCCTGTTCGGCAATCCGCTGGCGGACCCGGGCATCGTCGGCGTGACCCAGGGCGCGGCGCTGGGGGCGGTGGCGGCCATCGTGCTCGGTGCCGGCAGCGTGGGCGGCTGGACCCTGCCGTTGGCGGCGTTCGCGGGCGGTGCCACGGCGATCAGCCTGACCTACGCGCTGGCGCGGCCCGGCCGCAACACCGGCACGGCGACGTTGTTGCTGGTCGGGATCGCGATGGCGGCGTTCTGTTCTGCGGCGATCGGCTTCCTGACCTACATCGCCAGCGAAAGCGAGCTGCAGTCGCTGGTGTTCTGGCAGATGGGCTCGCTGGCGCAGGCCGACTGGGCCGATGTGGCGGCGGCGCTGCCGGTGTTCGTGCTTGGCACGGTCGCCCTGCTGCGCCTGGGCACGCCGCTGGACATGCTGGCGCTGGGCGAGCGCCAGGCGCAGCATCTGGGCCTGGACGTGAAGCGCACGCGGTTGAAGTTGATTGCGTTCAGCGCGCTGCTGGTCGGCGCGGCGGTCGCGTTTGCCGGTTCCATTGGTTTCGTCGGGCTGGTGGTGCCGCACGTGGTGCGCATGCTGGTCGGCCCGGGGCACCGTTGGCTGCTGCCGGTGTCGGCGGTGACCGGGGCGCTGCTGATCGTGGTCGCCGATACTGCGGCGCGCACGCTCGATCCGCCGGCGGAGATTCCGTTGGGGCTGTTCTCGGCCGCGTTGGGTGCACCGTTCTTCCTGTGGCTGGTGCTGCACCAGCGGCGGAGCGGGGTGGTATGAGCGCACCTTTCCTGCAGTTGGACGGCGTTGGCGTGCGTTTCGGCGAACGTCGGATCCTGCATGACATCCATCTTGGCTTCGCGCCCGGCACGCTGACCGCACTGGTCGGGCCCAACGGCGCGGGAAAATCCACCCTGCTGGCGGTTGCCAGCGGTGACGTGGAGGCCGACGCAGGGCAGGTCATCCTGCATGATCGGCCGATCGCCCACTGGAAGGCGATGGCGCTGGCCCGCGAACGCGCGGTGATGCCGCAGGACCACGCGGTGCGGTTCGCCTTCAGCGTGGAGGAAGTGGTGGCGATGGGGCGCCTGCCGCATGCGGCCGATCCGGTCCGCGATGCGGCGCGGGTGGATCAGGCGTTGGAGCAGGCCGAGATGGCGCGTCTGCGGCGCCGCGAAGTACAGACACTGTCCGGTGGCGAGGCAGCGCGTGCCACGTTCGCGCGCGTGCTGGCCCAGGACACGCCGCTGCTGTTGCTCGACGAACCGACGGCAGCGCTGGACCTGCGCCACCAGGAGCGCACGCTTCGCACCGTGCGTGGGCTGGCCGATGAAGGTGCCTGCGTGATCGTGGTGCTGCACGACCTCAACCTGGCGGCGGGCTACGCCAACCGCATCGTGCTGCTGGAGCAGGGCAGGGTGGCCGCGGACGGAACGCCCGACCAGGTGTTGACCCGCGAGCACATCGAACGGGTCTACCAGCAATCGGTCGTCGTACTGCGGCATCCGCTCCGCGACGTGCCGCTCGTCGTCGTCAGCTGACGTCGGATTTTCCCCGCTTTTAGCCGTTCCCCAGCGTCCTAGCATAGTGCTTCCTCCCTGTGGGGGAGGCGCGTGCCGTGCGTTGCGCTGGCTCGCGGGCGGCGTGTCGTATTCAACGCGAATACAACTAGTTGCACCCTCTTTTGAACAAAGTTGCATGTGTGGTGGCGCGATCGGCCCGTAATCTTTGCGGCGTTCCACAGGGTCAATCAAGCATTCGCTCGGGATTGACCATTTCGATCGTTTGATAACCCACCACAAGGAAACACCCACCATGAAGTTCACCAAGACCCTGCTCGCCCTGGCCATTGCGTCCTCGGCCGCCATCGCCCCGACCGCCTTCGCGCAGTCGGCCGACCTGTCCGTCACTGGCCGGATTTTCCCGGGTGCCTGCACCATCGAGCTGGGCGGTGGCGGTGTTGCCAACCTGGGCTCGATCAACACCGCAGCGCTCAACGCGGACGCGGACACCGATCTGGACCCTGTTGCGATGTCGATGGCAGTGCAGTGCGAGTCCGCAGTCCGCATCGCGCTCCAGGGCACTGACAACGCCAGTGACAGCGCTGCCTATCCGGGCCTGTACGGCCTGGGTATGACCTCGAACGACGAAAAGATCGGCGGAGCCGTAATCAGCGTGCAGGACGTCCAGGCCGATGGCGTTACCGGTTACGGGACTTCCTCGGCCGATGGCGGGGCGAGCTGGGATGTGGCAGGCAACGACGCTGTCAACGCCATCGAGACCACGTCCCTGCGCGGCTTCGCCAAAGACCAGGGTGTTGCAACCGGCCCGGCACCGACTGCGGCCCTCAGTGGCACCCTGGTTGTGAGTGCACGCATCCAGCCGACCGACACCCTGACCATCACGGGTGACACGCCGATCAACGGCAACGCCACCTTGAACGTCATCTATTTGTAAACACCGACCTGAATGACCCGACGGCGTGCGCATCGCACGCCTGTCGATCAACCTGAGAGACACATGCCATGAAGTTCACGACTGCAATGCTTTCCTTGGCCGCCGCTACGGCGGCCGCCTTTGCCCCGAACGCGTTCGCACAGTCCGCGGACGTTTCCATCGAGGGTAGGATCTATCCGGGCGCCTGCGCTGTGAGCCTGGGTAATAACGGCATCGCCGACGTCGGCGAAATCCGTGCAGAAACCCTGAATCAGGACGGCGAAACCCGCTTGGCAAAGGCTTTTCTTGCCCTTGATGTGACGTGCCAGTCCAACGTGCGTTTTGCGTTGGAGGGAACCGATAATACGGATTCTTCCACTGCCGCGGCGATGTACGGGCTTGGGATGACTCCGGCCGACGAGAGGATTGGCCGGATGTCCGTCCACCTGACGAACTATGCGATCAGCACGCAGTTGGCCTATTACACCTCTTCCACCGACGACGGAAAGAGTTGGAGCAGAAGCCTGGCCCTCGCAGCTTCGATCGCGCCCGACAGGATGGTGGGCTTTACTGGAACCTCCAATAGTTCGGCGGGTCCGGCGGCCATCCGGTTTGTGCGCGGCAATCTGGAAATTCAGCCGATCATCCGTTCCGCCAGCCAGTTGACCCTCACCGAAGACGTGCAGATCAACGGAAACGTCACTCTGTCTGTGTCCTATCTGTAATTGTCTCAACAGGCGCCGACGCATCGCACTTGGCGATGCGTCGGCGCATTTCTGCGCCGCCACTCTGCTTCAATGTGGACGTGACGCGAGAGCAAATCGCGCGGTTTTTACCAGCAACCGGTCGTTGTGTTGCGGCATCCTTCGCGGAATGTGCTGCACGTAGTGACCTGACGTCCCACGGGGTCAATCAAGCATTCGATCGCGATTGAACAGCTCGAATGTTTGACAACCCACCACGAGGAAATATCCCATGAAACTCCGTACCACTTTGATTGCCTTGGCCATCGCTTCTTCGACTGGCATTGCGCCTACCGCACTCGCGCAGTCGGCTGACCTGTCCATCTCCGGCAGGATCTTCCCGGGCGCCTGCGTCGTCAATCTCGGCAGTGGCGGTATCGCCGACCTGGGCGACATCCGTGCCGAAGCGCTCAACGCCGAGACCACCACTCTGCTGGAGGCGGTCAACGTGCCGTTGACCGTCGCCTGTGAGTCGGAAGTGCGTTTCGCCTTTCAGGGCGTCGACAACAACAGCGATAGTTCGTCCGTTCCGTATCGCTACGGCCTCGGTCTGACCTCGGCCGACGAGAAGATCGGCAGTGCCAACGTGCTCGTCGCAGATGTCACCGCCGATGGCGTCCCCGGATTTGGCACCCTGTCCGGCGACGGCGGCGAAACCTGGAACGACAGTAACGCAGGTGGCAACTTCAGCCTGACGTTGACCGATGTGCTGGGCTTCGCGAAGGAGCAGGGCACTGCTGCCGGCCCGGCTGCGATCAAGGATATGCAGGGTAGTGTCAAAGTCATCGCCCAGATCCAGCCGACCAACGAGCTGACCCTCACCGAAGAGATTCAAGTCAACGGTAGCGTCACGATCAACCTGATGTATCTGTAAGAAGCAAAACCGGCTCCGGCGCACCATGTGTGCCGGAGCTTTTTTGCGCGCCGGTGTTCCGCTTTCACCATGGCTTCACGGCATGGGGCGCATGAATGCGCCCAGCAAGGCAACAGCATCGCTCCGGCACCAGGCCGGGGGCTTGTGAATCGGGGGATTCATCGGCTGCGCATTGCTTCATCCATCGCGCGGGCAATATGCAGCCAGATACCCTTGAGGAGCTGGTCCCATGGCTATCGCACGCCTCGCTGTCCCCGTCCTTGTCGCGGGCCTGATGGCCCTGTCCAGCGCGCAGCACGCCCGCGCCGACGGCATGACCCCGGAAAGTTCGATCGTGATCCTGCCGACCAACCAGGCGTCCACGTCGATCCTGGTCAAGAACACCGGCAAGACCACCGACATGCTGATGGTGGATATCAAGCCCATCGACGAGGACACGGTCGAAGTGGCGTCGATCGACCCGCCGTCCGGCACGACGACGGTCAAGGCTGGCCAGCAGCAGAAGGTGACCTTCGCCTTGTTGGACGAAGCCAGGAAAACCGAGGTGCAGCGCTTGCGCCGGGTCGTATTCGAGGGCGCCACGGGCAGGATCAAGCGCGACAAGAAGCGCAACGAAGTGGGCGTGACCGTGAGCCAGAACCTGCCATTGCTCATCCATCCCGCGAAGCTTGAGCTGGTCAGGGATCCCTGGAAATTCCTGAAGTGGACCGTGTCCGATGGCAATCTGACGGTCAGCAACGACAGCCCCTACGTCGTGCGCTTGTCGCAGAAAGTCGTGTCGCTGCCCTCCAACGCCGAACTGGGATTGCCCCGTTCCTACGTGCTGCCCAATGCGCGCCTCACCATCAAGCTTCCGCCCAAGGCAGCGACGGATGGCAGCATTCGAATCTACCCGGCCACCGTGTACGGCTTCCAGACCGATCATTTCGACGCGCCGATAGCCAAGGCAAAGTAGCGTGGCGAATCCGACGCAATGGGCCCCATTTTGCAAGATCTTGCATATTGAGCGGCGCAAATGACCCGTATTGTTCGCGACGTTCCATTGTGTCAATCGAACATTCATTAGCGATTGCTCAATTCAATCGTCCGCGAATCAAGCCACGAGGTATCCACCATGAAGCTCACCACCACGCTGATGGCCCTCGCCATCGCTTCCTCCGCCGCCATCGCGCCGAACGCCTTCGCGCAGTCGGCCGACCTGTCCATCACCGGCAAGATCCTGCCCGGCGCCTGTGTGATTGACCTCAGCAATGGCGGGGTTGCCGACTTCGGCGACATCCGTTCGAACGCGCTCGAGACCGATACCAGCACCCCACTGGACGCAGTGGAGCTGACCATCAGCGTCACCTGTGACGCCGAGACCCTGCTCGCGTTCGAGGGCATCGACAATGCCGACGGCAGCTCGTACGTGGCCCACCGCTATGGGCTGGGCCGAACCGCCGAGGACGAGAAGATCGGCAGTGCGACGATCGGGCTGAAGGGCGTCAGCATCGACAGCAAGCCCGGCTTTGCGACCACGTCCTACGATGGCGGCGCAACCTGGTCCAACGGTGTTGCCGGCAACCCTGCGCCCATCCCGACCGACGGCATGGTCGGCTTCACCGAGACCCAGGGCGATGCCGCCGGACCGTCGGGCATGAAGAGCCTGCAGGGCACGCTCGAAGTCAAGGCGTTCATCGCGCCGAGCGCCGCGCTGACCCTGACCAGCGAGGTGCTGATCAACGGCAAGGCCACCATCAACGTGATGTACCTGTAACGGTTCACGAGCGTCCGACGCCGCGCATCGCCGCGCGCGTCGGACAACGGTAGTGGTGGTTTCACCGGTACCCATCCCTGCGGAGGTTGCGATGCTGACGCTTTCCAGAATGCTGATGGCGATTGCCTGCGTGGTGCTGGCGCCGCGCGTCTGCGCGCAGTCGCTTGACCTGAGTATCGTGGGCACCATCCTGCCGGGAGCCTGCAGCGCCGAGCTCGGTGGCGGAGGCGTAATCGACCTGGGCACCGTACTCGCCGAGAAACTGGATCCGGTCGAAGAGACATCGCTCGCCCCGGTGCTGGTCCCGCTGACAGTGACCTGCCAGGTACCGGTGCTGTTTGCGTTCAAGGGCACGGACAACACCGGCGACAGCGCTTCGGTGGTGACCCGTTATGGTCTGGGGCTGACAGCGGATGGCGAGAAGATCGGCGGCGCGGTCATCCGGTTCAGGGACCCGACGTCCGACGGCGCGCCGGTCTACTACACGCGCTCTGAAGATGGCGGGCAGGAGTGGGAGGTCAGCGGCAACACCGGTACCACCTGGCTCGGAAAGGCCTCGATCAATGGCTTTGCCGCCACCGAAGGTTCGGTGGGCGGCCCGGACCACCTGTCGTCGCTGCAGACCCAGCTTGAGATCCGCACCTACATCCAACCCACCAGCGCGTTGACCATCGATGGCAACGTGCCGATCAACGGGCGGGTCACCATCGACCTGATCTACCTCTGACCCCCTACTGCTGGAAGAGGATGCCACCATGAAGCTTGCCACGTTCCTGCTTGCCGTCGCCTGTGTCGCCGCGGCGCCACGTGTCCTTGCGCAATCGGCCGATGTTTCCATCAGCGGTCGGATCCTGCCGGAGGCATGCGACGTCCAGCTGGGCAATGGCGGTGTCGCCGACCTGGGCATCATCAATGCGGCGACGCTGAATACCAGCACCTACACCGACCTGGATCCGGTGTCGCTGACATTGGCGGTGGCCTGCGGATCGCCGGTGCTGCTGGCCTTCGAGGGCAACGACAACCGCCACGAAAGTGCCGCGTATACGAACATGTATGGCATGGGGTTGACCCCGGAATCCGAGCGCATCGGCGGGGTCGAGCTCAGCCTGGGCAATGTGACCGTCGATGGCGTGCCCGGCTATGGCACCGCATCTTCGGACAGTGGTGCCACCTGGGATGCGTCCAGCGCCGCGCCCTTGAGCGACATGCCACCGAACCGGTTGCGCGGGTTCGCCAAGGAACTGGGCGTGGTGGACGGCCCCGCCCCGACCACCACGTTGCAGGGCAACGTGGTAATCGGCGCCAGGATCCAGCCGACCGAGGTGCTGCGCCTGAAAGGTGAGGCAGACATCAGCGGCAGCATCAGCCTCAATGTGATCTATCTGTAAGCGAACGACTGCGGCCGCAGCCCGCTGCGGTGCCGTTGTGCCGGAACCGGCGTGAGCGCGGTTGCGGTTGCTGGTGAATCGGGGGATTCCAGGCAACAGGTACGGGGTGATGGGCCGGACAGATACGGTTCAATCGATGCAATGGATGGGCAGCCTGCTGCTGTGCGGCTCCCTGCTTGCGACGCCTGCGCGGGGCCAGCAGCTGGCCGCTGAAGTGGTTGCGCCCGTTGACGTGGTTGGCGAGGGACAGGACGAGGACGAAGAACTGGAGTTCGATGCCGACCTGCTGCGGCAGCGCGGCCTGGACCCGAAGCTGGGTGAGTACCTGAGTCGCGGCGCACGCTTCACCCCCGGCGAGCAGCGGGTGACGCTGGTGGTCAACACCCAGCGGATCGGCGAGGCGGTGGTCCGCTTCGACGAGGAGGGGCGACTGTGCATGGACCAGGCGCTGCTGGACCGCGCCGGATTGAAATCTCCCAAGCCGAGTGGCGCTGGCGGAATGCTGGCCTGCGACGATTTCAGGCGGGCGTTCCCGGCCACGGTGGTCGAGAAGGATCCCGGCATGCGCACGGTGACCCTGCTGGTGCCCGGCGAGAGCCGCCAGCCGGGCCGGGGCGGCGTGGACGGTTTCGTGCAGGGCGGGGTGGGTGGCCTGTTCAACTACAGCGTGATGGCCACCCGCAGCGATGGCAGCAGCGGCGCCAGCACCTACGTGGCGGCAATCACCGAGGCCGGCTTCAACGCCGGCGACTGGATCTTCCGCAGCCGCCAGAACTACACCCGCTCGAAGGAGAAAGCGACCCTGGACGTTACCCAGAGTTACGCCCAGCGCACCTTCGCCCGCTGGAAGACGGTGGTGCAGCTGGGTGAGCTGGACATGCTCAGCCCGGTGCTGCCCGGCACTGCGTTCACCGGCGTGCAGCTGTTGCCCGAAGCCGGGCTGCAGGTGTCCGACGGTCCGGTGATCAGCGGCATCGCCGACTCCACCGCGCGGGTGGAAGTACGCCAGCGCGGTGTGCTGCTGTATGCCACGGTGGTGGACGCCGGGCGTTTCAGCTTGTCGGGCCTGCCGGCGCTGTCGGCGTTGACCGATGTGGAGGTGAGGGTGATCGAGGCCGACGGCAGGGAACACGGCTTCACCGTGCCGGCGGTGGCCCTGGCCGGGCTGGTGCGCCCGCAGAGCGGCTACACCCTTGCGTTGGGGCAGGTACGCAACATGGAGCTGGCGCCGGGACGGCAACCCTGGGTGGCCAGTGCCAGCTGGAGCGGTGCGCTGGGCGGCCGAGGCACCGGCAGCGTGGCGGCGATGGCGGCGCAGGGCTACGCTGCGCTCGGCAGCAGCGCATTCCTGGGCTGGCGCCATGGCACCTCGATCAATCCCTACCTGCTGCTTTCGCAGGCACGCGACGACGCCGGCACGCACACGGGTTGGCATGCGGGCATCGGCGTGCAGCAGGTGCTGGGCAGCCAGCTTTCGCTCAATGCGGGGGTGGCGATGCAGTCCCGCGCGTACCGCGAGCTGGTCGATGTGATGTCGATCGATGCCAGCGGCGGATTCCGCGCGCGCTACCGCGAGCAGGCCAACGTGTCGCTGAGCTGGTCGACGCGTTGGCTGGGTTCGATCAGTGCGGGGTACTCGCGGGCCACCGTGTTCGACGGGCGCCCAACCTCGCGCGCGTCGTTGTCGTGGGGCCGCAGTTTTCCCTGGGCGTCGGTATCGCTCAACGCCGAGCGTGACCTGGCACAGCGCGACGTGCCGGACGGCAGGCGGGACACCGTGGAGGGCGATGCCTACCGGGTATACCTGAGCGTGAGCGTGCCCCTGGGCGGTCGCCGGCAGGCGCGCGCCAATGTCCAGCACGACCGCTCCGGGGAACGCGTCGGCCTGTCCTACAGCGATGCGCCCAGCGATACGCTCAGCTACCGGCTCGCGGTCGATCGGGATTCCTGGACCGGCCGGACCGACAGCAGCGCCTCGGCCGCCTGGCTGCCCCGCTATCTGCAGACCAGTGTCTCGTATACGCGCTCCAGCCTGGGGAACTCGTCCAGCTCGGTGTTGATGAGTGGGGGCGTTGCCCTGCATGGTCGCGGCGTCACCCTGTCGCCGTATCCGATCCAGGATACGTTCGGCATCGTTGCGCTCAGCGACAGGATCGCCGGGGTGCAGATCGGTACTCCGTATGGCCCGGTCTGGACCGATGCGTGGGGCAAGGCGGTGGTGGCGCAGCTCACGCCTTACGTGACCAGCCTGGTCGAGGTGAACACCAACAGCCTGCCGCGCAACATGATCCTGGACAACGGTGTGGTGTCGCTGGATGCCGGGCGTGGCGCGGTGGCGCAGCTCGACCTGGACGCGCGCTTCAGCCGGCGTATCCAGCTGTTGCCGAAGCATCCCGACGGCACCGCGCTGCCGCACGGCACCACCGCGTTCCGCAGCAACGACGACCTGGTGGGGATGGTCACCGCCGCGGGCTCGCTGTTCGTCCGCGACGCGGTGGACGGCGAGATCCTGGAGCTGCACCTGCCCGACGAACGCGTGTGCACGCTCAGCTACCGCCTGGACGAGCACGAGGATGAAACCGTGACCATGCCTTCTGCGACGGTCATCTGCACGCCCGGCGTGGCGGAGGCTTCACCATGAGCATCCACGGACAGGCGGTGCGGCTGATGCTGTTGCTTCTGCTGCTGGCGACGGGTGGCGCGGCGCAGGCGCGGATCGATCCGCTCAAGCGTTGCACCATGACGCTGTCACCGGGAATGATCGACTACGGGCAGCTCACCTCCGTGCAGGCCACCCCCCTCCCGTTGGCGTTGTCGCGCGGGCCGGGGCTGATCCGCCCGACCGGCATCCCGCTGCCCGCGCGCACGCTGTTCCTCAACCTGGTCTGCCCGCAGCCGATCAACCTGACCATGCTGTTCCATGCGCCTTCACGCAATTCGTCACAGTACGATTTCGGTGGCGGGGGCGGCTATATCCTGCGCGTGCACGACGTGCGCGTGGACGAACTGCCCGTGGACATCGGCCTGGTGACCGTGCCGGGCGAGCCGCCGACCACCATTGCCGAACGCCTGGAGTGGCTGCCAGAGCATGCGTGGGTTCCGATGCGCGCCGGCATGCAGGTACCCGGGAGCCGGCTGTCGGCGCAGATCGATGTCGAAACCTGGGTCAGCGCCGACCTGGCCGCGCTGCGCGATGCGCAGGTGTGGGAAGCGGAGGGCATCTTCGATGCCGAGGACGCCCGTCAGTTCGCCGCCTTGGGACTGCGGGCGCAGGCGATGCCGCGGTCGTGCACGCCGCGGCTGACGCCGTCGGTGCTCGAGCTCGGCACGGTGCCGCGCAGCAGCCTGCACGCGGACGCCGCGTACGCAATGCCGCGGCGGACGGTGCAGCTGCAGTTGAACTGCAGCGGACCCACGCGGCTGGCGGTGAAGCTGCTGGACAACCGCGCCGGCACCGAGGCGGGTTGGGCGGCCGACATACCAGGCCCGGCACGCTTCGCCCTGGCACCGCGCGGCGGCGGGGTGGCAGGCATCTACCTGCTGTCGTTCGGCGCGGTGATCATGGACGGGCAGACGATGCAGGTGCTGCGCGGCACCGGCGAGCGTGCCGACAACTGGAGTGGCCAGGAGGAGGGCGCACCGCTGCAACGCTTCGACGCGCATGCGGCGGTGTACGCCTTCGCTGCGCCCGGCCAGGTCGTGCCCGGCGCCATCGACAACCTGAGTGCGCCGCTGCAGGTGGATGTCCAGCTGGCGCCGACCTCCGCGCTGGAGGCCGGCGAGGAGGTGCTGCTCGACGGCGGGGTCACCGTCGAGATCGTGTACCTGTAAGGCCGCTTACCAGCCGAACGTCGCCGTTGCCATCACGCTGCGGCCGCTGCCGTAGTAGCAGGACGACACCCCGGTGCAGGTGGACACGTAGCGCTTGTCGGCAAGGTTGCTGGCGTTGAGCGCCAGTTTCACGTCGGTGCTGCCGAACTGGCCCAGGTCGTAGCGGATCGCGGCGTCGAACAGGGTGTATGACGGAATGCGGTACAGGTTGGCGCTGTCGCCGTAGCTGACGCCGTTGTAGCGCGCGCCGGCGGCCAGGCTCAGCCCGCGCAGGCTGCCGGCCTGGAAGGTGTAGTCGGCCCAGAACGAAGCGGTCAGGTCCGGCACCATCGCCAGTTGCCTGCCGCGGTAGGCGCTGGAGCGCAGCATTTCCGAGTCCATCCGCGATGCGGCACCGATCACGCTCAGGCCGGCGACGGGTGTGATGCGGCCTTCCAGTTCGATGCCGCGCACGCGTCCTTCATCGCCCTGGATGGAACAGACCACCGTGCCGGTGGCGCCGCAGTTGCGATGGCTGGCGACCGGATCGTCGACGATCATGTTTTCCTGGCGCAGGTCGTAAACCGCCAGGGTGACCAGGCCGTCGACGCTGGCCGGCTGGTACTTCAGGCCGGCTTCCCACTGCGATCCGGTGACCGGCTCGAAGGCGGTGCGGGTGAAGCTGTCCAGCGGCGACTTGGTGGCCGGCTGGAACGATTCCGCATAGCTGACATACGGGGTAAGCCCGTTGTCGAACACGTACAGCAGGCCGCCCCGGCCGGTGAACGCTTCGTTCTTGATCACGTTGTGCGGGCCGGGTTGGGACACGCCGGTGGCGATGTTGCGGGTGGCGCTGAGGGTGTCGTCCTTGGTCCAGTCGTAACGCCCGCCCAGGGTCAGGCGCCAGTTGCCGGCGGCGAGCTGGTCCTGCAGGTACACGCCGCTCTGGCGGTTGATGCCGCTGGTGGGCGTCTCGCTGGTGACCGTGGGCTGGTAGGGCAGGTAGACCGGGTTGAAAATATCGATCGGGCGCGGGTTGCTCATCGCGCTGCGCACGCCTTCCCAGTCCGCACGCTGCCAGTCCCAGCCGAGCAGCACGGTGTGGTCGACCGCGCCGGTGGCGAAACGCGCCTGCAGGCGGGTGTCGAAGGTGTCGCCGTCCGAGTCGCCGGTACCCTGCACGCCGCGCCGGTTCTGGGTGCGGCCGTCGGCGTTGAGCGCGCCGAAGGTGACCACGCCTCGGTACAGCGAATCCACATGGGTGCGGCGTGCGTTCTGGGTCAGGGTGAGGTGCTCGTTGAACGCGTGCTCGAACATCCAGCCGGCCGTCCACAGCGTGCGGTCGTAGGTGTTCCAGTCCGGTTGGCCGATGAAGGTGCTGTTCTTCATGTGACCGTACGGGGTGGCGGTGAGCGTGCCGGCCATCGGCAGGAACTGGTAGGTCGAACCGCCATCGTCCTTCTGGTACATGCCCAGCAGGGTGAGGCGGGTGCGCTCGGCGATCTGCCAGGTGTAGCTTGGCGCCAGGAACCAGTGTTCCTGTTCGGTGTGCTTGATCTGGGTGTCGCCATCGCGATACAGCCCGACCAGGCGCAGCAGGTGCGCGTCGTCAGCGCTGCCGCCGCCCACGTCGAAGGCCGCGCTGTACTGGCCGTCCGCATCCAGGCCCAGGCGCAGCAGCTGCCGCTGGTCCGGGGTGGGGGTCTTGCTGACCTGGTTGACCATGCCACCGGGAGCGACCTGGCCATACATCACCGCGGAAGGGCCCTTGAGCACCTCGACGCGGTCCAGGTTCCAGCTGTCGAACATGCTGCGGTTCCACTGGCTGCCCTGCGGCGCGCGCATGCCATCCAGGGTTACGTTGTTGGCCCAGCTGCCGGCGTCGAAACCGCGGATGCGGAAATCGTCCACGCGGTTGTCGATGCCGCTGCTTTCCAGGCTTACCCCGGCGACGTAACGCATGGCGTCGTTGAGCGACTGCACGCCGCGCGCGTCCAGTTCGGCGCGTTCGATCACGGCGATCGACTGTGGCGTTTCGGCAATGGCGGTGCTGGTCTTGGTGGCGCCACTGGTGCTGTTGGTGGCGCGGTAGGCGTTGACCTGCACGGCGTCCAGCGCGGTGGCGGTCTGCGCGAGCACGGCAGGTGCGAAGGCGGCTGCGGCCAGGCCGCAGGCGAAGGCAAGCAGGTTGGGGCGCAACCGGCGGAATGAAGCGGGGGAGGAGGTCATGGCGGAATCCGGAACGTGCGTTCCTATTCTAGAGACTTCCCTGAATGATGCAATTGCGACCTATTCGCATGTAAGACCTGATCGGGCGGGTTTTGTTGCACTGGTGAGTGGAGTACCGAGAATACGACTCCAGTGTTTCATTGGTGAGTTGAATAAAGCCTTGCGTGGCGAGGGTAGAGGTCTAGAATGCGCGGAGATCCCCGCTGACCACCGCCATGACTTCGATGCCGCTCCTGACGTTCTTTACTCGCACCCGCGCTGTCGCGGGACGGGCGCGTCTGCCTCGCGGTGCATCTGGCGGCTGATCGATCCACGATCAGCGCAGCACCCCCGACAGAGCGCCCACCGGGCGCTCTTTTCGTTTCCGCTTTCCCATTCCATTCCAGAACCGTTCGAAGGAGAACGTGCCATGCACCAGATCGCCGAGCCCCAAACCTGGCCGCACGCCGTCAGCCAACGGCGGCGTGCGGCTCCCTGAAGTTGGCAGCAGCGAGACCCATTCCATGAACACCCAGACCCTCAATCTTCGGCGCAACCTCGGCATCATTGCCCACATCGACGCCGGCAAGACCACGCTCACCGAACGCCTGCTGTGGAAAACCGGCGAGATCCATCGCGTCGGCGAAGTCCACGACGGCGCGGCGACCACCGACTTTTCGGCGATCGAACGCGAGCGCGGCATCACCATCGGCGCGGCCGCCGTGCAGGCGCATTGGGCGCCGCGCGACCAGCCGACCCACCACCTGACCCTGATCGACACGCCCGGGCACATCGACTTCGCCATCGAAGTGGAGCGTTCGCTGCGCGTGCTGGACGGCGCGGTGGCGGTGTTCTCGGCCGTGGACGGCGTGCAGCCGCAATCGGAAACCGTGTGGCACCAGGCGCGTCGCCATGGCGTGCCGTTGATCGCCTATGCCAACAAGATGGACCGCGTCGGCGCCTCGTTCCAGCGCGTGCTCGACCAGCTGCAGGACAAGCTGCAGGCGCGGCCGTGGGCGCTGGGTTGGCCGCTGGGCGCGGAGGGTGACTTCCATGGCTGGGTCGACCTGGTCGAACGCAGCACGGTGCGCTGGGACGACGCCGGCCAACCGACGCGAAGTGCGTGGACCGCCGCCGAACAGGGCGAGTGGGAAGCGCGCCGCGCCGCGCTGGTGGAAGCGGTGGCCGACCACGACGAGGTGCTGGCCGAAGCGTGGCTGGCCGGTGACGCGGTGGACGCGGCGGCGCTGCGCGCAGCACTGCGCCGGGCCACGCTGGCCGGTGCCGGCGTACCGGTGCTGGCGGGTGCCGCGTTCAAGAGCAAGGGCATCGAAACCCTGCTCGACGCGATCGTGGACTACCTGCCTGCGCCGGAAGACCGGCCGGCGGTGGTGGCCACGACCGACGCAGGCGAGCTGTCCCTGCCACCGGACCCGAATGGCCCGCTGGCAGCGCTGCTGTTCAAGATCACCCACCAGCACCATGGTGCGTTGAGCTTCGTGCGGGTGTATTCGGGTACGTTGAAGGTGGGCGATGCGTTGGCCAGTTCGCAGCATGCGCAGGGACGCCGGGTCAGCCGGCTGGTGCGGGTGCAGGCCGACCAGACCCATGACATCAAGCAGGCCGTCGCCGGCGACATCGTGGCGGTGCTCGGCTGGAAGGATGCGGTGAGCGGCGAAACGCTCAGCGCGCCCTCGCGCCCGCTGCTGCTGGATACCATCCGCGCGCAGCAGGCGGTGCTGGCATGGCGGTTGACCGCGGAAAAGTCGGCCGACCTGATCCGCATCGCCCAAGGCCTGGCCAGCCTGGCCCAGGAAGACCCGTCGTTCCATGTCGACACCGATGCGGAGACGGGTGAAACCCTGGTATGGGGCATGGGCGAACTGCACCTGGAGGTGATGGTCGAGCGGCTGCGCACCGAATGGAACGTCAACGTGCGTACCGGTGCGCCGCGCGTGGCCTACCAGGAAACCCTGCGGCAGGCCTTGAGCGGGGTGGAAGGCAAGGTGGTCAAGCAGACCGGCGGACAGGGACAGTACGCCCGGGTGGTGCTGGATGTCAGTCCGCGCGAGGACGGCGAGGTGCATTTCGTCGACCGTACCGTGGGTGGCGTGGTGCCGCGCGGTTTCGTGGCGGCGGTGGAGAAGGGCGTGCGCAGCGCGCTGCTGGAGGGCCCGCGTGGCCACCCGGTGGTGGGTATCGAGATCGCGCTGGTCGACGGGCAGACCCATGCCAAGGATTCGTCGGACATGGCCTTCCACCGTGCCGGTGCCGAAGCGGTGAAAGCCGCCTTGGCGCAGGCGGGCACGACGCTGCTGGAGCCGGTGATGGAAGTGGCCATCCATGTGCCGTCGGCGAACGTCGGCGACGTAGTGGGCGACCTCAACCGCCGCCACGGTCGCATCGCCCTGATCGAAGACCAGGGCGGTCGCGCCGAAGTGCTGGGCTACGCGCCGTTGGCGCAGCTGTCCGGTTACACCACCTCGCTGCGCTCGCTGACCCAGGGACGCGCGTCCAGCGACATGCGCTTCACCGGCTACGAAGAAGTAACGGCCGCGTAGAGCGAGCAGCCGGGAGGAATGGGAACGGGGGCCGACAGTGTCGGCCCCCTGCGTATCTGCGCACGCATCTACAATAGCGCGGAACCGTTGATCCCGGACCCCTCATGACCACCCCCCATTTCTACCCCATCGGCACCCCCGGGCACCCCTGGGGCGACGCCGAGCGAGCCGCATGGCGCGCGCGCCAGATCGTCCAACGCAGCTACGCCGAAGACGTGGTAACCGCACTGCACGCGCTGCCTGAAGCATTCACCATCGAACACTACGGCCAACTCCAGGCCGGCACCGACACCTACCCGCTGCTGCTCGCCATGACCCGTGACTGGAACCCGGCGCTGCCCACCGCACTGGTCACCGGCGGCGTGCACGGCTACGAAACCAGTGGCGTGCACGGCGCGCTGCAGTTCCTGCTCGACCACGCCAGCGACTACGCCGGCCACATCAACCTGATCGTGGCGCCCTGTGTCTGCCCGTGGGGCTACGAGCGCGTCCAGCGCTGGAACCACGATGCGGTCGACCCCAACCGCAGCTTCCGTGACGGAGGCCTGATCACCGAGTCGTCCGCCTTGATGGCCTGGATCGCAGCACGCAACGACACCCTGCGGGTGCACCTGGACCTGCACGAAACCACCGACAGCGACGCACATGAATTCGACCCGGCGTTGGCCTCGCGCGACGGCAGGGACTGGGTGCCGGAAACCATTCCGGACGGCTTCTACGTGATCGGCAACAGCGAGAATCCGGAACCGGCGTTCCAGCGGGCGCTGATCGCGGCGGTGGAGCCGATCACCCACATCGCCCCGGCCGATGCCCACGGCAACCTGGTCGGCCTGCCGTTGCAGTCCCCGGGCGTGGTCTGGGGCGAGTCGCGCTCGATCGGCGCCTGCGCTGGATTCACCGATGCGCGCTTCGCCACCACCACCGAGGTGTACCCGGACAGCCCGCGCACCACCCCGGCGCAGTGCAATGCGGCGCAGGTCGCAGCGGTCCGCGCCGGGCTCGATTTTGCATTGTCGTCACCGTAGACCGGCTAGTTTCATGGTCTACAGCTGACGGCGCGCGCGCGTTGCCCTAGGTTGACGCGCGTGCACACCGGCCGTAGTCCGGCAGCACGGGTTTCCACACTGCCTGCAGCCATTGCTGCCGGTTCCAGGGAGCACCATGACGGCTGCAGTATCGACCGGTCCCTTGCTTGCCGACGGCTTCGGTCGCCGCTTTCCCTATCTGCGCCTGTCGCTGACCGAAGCGTGCAACTTCTCCTGCAGCTACTGCCTGCCCGATGGCTACCAGGCCGACGGTCGCCCGCGGTTCCTGGAGGTGGATGAAATCGGCCGGCTGGTGCGCGCTTTCGCCACGCTGGGGATGCACAAGATCCGCCTGACCGGCGGTGAACCCAGCCTGCGCCGCGACCTGGACCAGGTCATCGAGCGCGTCGCCGGCACGCCCGGCATCCGCAAGGTGGCGATCACCACCAACGGCACGCTGTTGCCGCGGCGCCTGCCCGGCTGGCACCGCGCCGGCCTGACCGCGCTCAACGTCAGCATGGACAGCCTGCGCCGCGAACGCTTCCATGCCATCACCGGGCACGACCGCTTGCCGGAGATCCTGGAAGGATTGGAGCTGGCACAGGCGATCGGGCTGCCGTCGGTGAAAGTCAACGCAGTGCTGCTGCGTGGGCTCAACGATGACGAACTACCCGCATGGATGGAGTTCCTGCGCGAGCGCCCCTTGAGCGTCCGCTTCATCGAACTGATGCGCACCGGCGACAACGCCGACTATTTCCAGCGCCACCACCTGAGCGCCAGTACGGTGGTGGAGCAGCTGCTGGCCGCCGGTTGGCGGCTGCGCCCACGCGCCGCCGACGCCGGACCCGCGCGTGAGTACACCCACCCCGCGCATCGCGGCAGCATCGGTGTCATTGCGCCGTATTCCCAGGATTTCTGCCAGGGCTGCAACCGTCTGCGGGTGACCGCGCGCGGCGACCTGCGCCTGTGCCTGTTCGGTGAGTTCGGGGTGCCGCTGCGGCCGTTGCTGCAGCATGACGATGACCGCGACGCGCTGCTGGCCCGCATCACCACCCAGCTGGGCCTGAAGGCCGCCGGCCATGGCCTGCACCAGGGCCGCACCGGGCTGACCCCGAACCTGGCCTCGATTGGAGGATGAGCAACAGATGAGTGGCGACCTGTCCGTGGCCTTCCACATGGCCGACGTGCGCGACAAACGCGTGACCCGCCGCCGCGCGGTGGCAGTGGGCGAACTGCTGGCCGGGCCGGTGGCTTACCCGTTGATCGTCGCGCGCCGCCTGCCCAAGGGCGATGCGCTGGTGATGGCCGAAGTGGCCGGGCTGCAGGGGGCGAAGATGGCGTCGATGCTGATGCCGCTCTGCCACCCGCTGCCGCTGGAGCTGGTGCGCGTGCACTGCGCACCGGTACCCGAACGGCAGGCGATCCGGGTCTGGTGCGAATGCGCCAGCGAAGCGCGTACCGGCGTGGAGATGGAAGCGCTGGCCGGCGTCAACGCGGCGCTGCTGACCCTGTATGACCTGAGCAAGCCGGTCGAGCCGGCCTTGGAGATCAGCGCGGTGCGCCTGTTGTTCAAGGAAGGCGGCAAGCGCGGCGTGTGGATCCATCCCGCCGGCATGGATGCGGCCGAGCGCGAACGCTACCAACCGCGCGCGCCGCGCCAGCTGCAGGGCGCCGCATGCGCGGTCATCACGCTCAGCGACCGCGCCAGCGACGGCAGTTACGAAGACCTGTCTGGTCCGCGCCTGGTCGAGGGCCTGCAGGCACTGGGCGGCAGCGTGACCGCGGCCGAGGTGTTGCCCGATGGCGTGCAGCCGCTGGCAGGACGACTGCAGGCGCTGGAAGCGTCCGGCGTACGGCTGTGCCTGTGCACCGGCGGAACCGGCCTGGGACCGCGCGACCTCACCCCCGAGGCGCTGCTGGCGGTGGGTGGGCGTCGCGTGGACGGGCTGGCGCAGATGGTGCGCAGCTTGAGCGCGCAGCACACACCGATGGCCTGGCTGAGCCGCGCCGACGTGGTGCAGCTTGGAAAGATGCTGGTGTTCGCACTGCCTGGCAGTCCGCGTGCCGCCAGCCAGTGCCTGGACATCCTGGCGCCGGTGCTGGGCCATGCGCTGCAGATGATCGACGGCGGCGACCACCGATGATGGCCTACGCAGATGCGCTGCAGCGGATGCTGGCGTGTGCGCATGTGCTGCCGGCGGAGACCGTGGCACTGGAAGACGCCGCCGGACGCGTGCTCGCGCGCGATGTGGACAGCCCGCAGAGCCTGCCGCCGTTCGACAATTCGGCGATGGACGGCTTCGCACTGCGCTGCGATGGCGTGGCGATGGCGGCCGGCACCGAACTGGAGGTGCAGGGCTGGCAGGCCGCGGGCGACGACGCCAGCGCGGGCGGGCAGGGTGCGTGGGAGATCATGACCGGTGCGCGGATGCCCGACGGGCTGGACAGCGTCATTCCGGTCGAACAGGTCCGTGTACTGTCGTCGGCGGCGGGACGCCCGCAGCGGATAGCGCTGCTTCAATCGGTGACGCCGGGCCAGTTCGTGCGGTTGCGCGGCCAGGACGTGGGCAGTGGTGAAACGGTACTGACGGCCGGCAGCAGCCTGTCCTTGAACGCCTGCACGCTGCTGCACGCCACCGGCGTGGGCCAGGTCGAGGTGCGCGCGCAGCCGCAGGTGGCGGTGATCTCCACCGGCCGCGAGCTGGTGACCGACGCCGGGCAGGCGCTGGGCGGTGGGCAGATTCGTGACAGCAACCGGCCGTATCTGGTCGGCCGCCTGCAGGCCGCCGGGGCCCGCGTGGTGTGGCAGGGCGTGGTCGGCGACGACGTCGCCGCCTTCGATGTCGCGTTGCAGACCGCGCTGGACGCCGGCGCGCAGCTGGTGCTGAGCACCGGCGCGGTGTCGCAGGGTCGCTACGATTTCATTCCCGATGCGCTGCGCGCGCGCGGGGCAACCATCCACGTGCACAAGGTGGCGATCCGTCCAGGCAAGCCGCTGCTGTTCGCGCAGCTGCCCGGGGGGACGCTGTACTTCGGGTTGCCCGGCAACCCGGTATCGGCCGCGGTCGGTCAGCGCTTCTTCGTGGAACCGGTGCTGCGCCGTCTGCTCGGCATGGCCGCCGAGGCCACGCTGCAGCTGCCGTTGCGGGCCGACGTGCGCAAGCCGGCCGGGATGCGCTTTCACGCGCGTGCGCGGGTGGAACTGGGCGCGGACGGACAGCTGTCGGCTCGGGTGCTGGCCGGGCAGGAATCGTTCCGGCTGATGTCGATGCTGCAGGCCAACGCCTGGGTGGTGCTGGACGGCGAAGACGAGGTGGCACGGGCGGGTACGCCAGTGCAGGTACAGGGCTGGGGGCACCGCGATCCGGTGCGCCTGGCCGCCATGGAGGTGTCATGAACATGATCGAGCTGCAGTTGTTTGGTGCGTTCTCCGAGCTGGTGCCCGAGCGGGTGTTGCAGGTCGAGGTGGAAGGCGAGTCGGTCGCGGACCTGCGCCGGGCCCTGCAGGTCCAGCTGGCAGCGCGCTGGCCCACGTTCCGCAGCGGCCTGCTCGATTACTCGGCGTTCGCCGATGAGCAGCGGGTGCTGCGCGACGATGACGCATTGCCGGTTGATGGGCGGGTCGCGGTGCTGCCCCCGGTGAGCGGAGGTTGAGCATGCACGAGCGCCAATGCCTGCGGGTGGTGGAACGCAGCGAATCCGCGCTGGATCCGGCCGAGGCGATCGCCTTCGTCTCCGATCCCGGTTTCGGCGGCATCGATGTGTTCATCGGCAAGGTGCGCGACCTCAACCATGGGCGCGCGGTGCAGGGCATCAGTTATGACCTGTTCGTGCCCTTGGCGGTGGCAACCTTCCAGCAGCTGGCAGCCGAGGTGGAGGCCGAATTCGGCCCACGCCTGAAGCTTTACGTTGGCCATGCCAAGGGGCGCCTGGCGGTGGGCGAGGTGGCGGTGGTGGTCGCAGCCGGCAGCCCGCACCGCGACGAGGCCTTCCGCGCCTGCCGTGCGCTGATCGAGGCGGTCAAGCACCGTGCGCCGATCTGGAAGCAGGAACACTACGAGGATGGCGACAGCGTCTGGAGCGAAGGCTGTTCGCTGTGCCATTCCGATCCCGTACACGACAGGACCGGCGCATGATCCACACGCTACGGGGCGTGCTTTGCTTGATTTCGCTGGTGGTCGCGCTGCCCGCTGGTGCGGCGGGGCTCACGGTTTCGGCCGCGTCCAGCCTCACCGAAAGCTTCCGCGACATCGCGCAGGCGTATGAGCGCGCGTATCCGGGCGCCGAGGTGGACCTGAACTTCGCCGCGTCCGGCGTGCTGTTGCAGCAGGTCGCGCGCGGCGCGCCGGTGGACGTGCTGGCCACGGCCGACACCGCCACGCTCGACCAGGCCGCGCAACAGGGACTGCTCATGGCCGGCACCCGCCAGCTGTTCGCCAGCAACCAGCTGGTCGTGGTCGTTCCGCGGGACGCGCGCAGCGTGCCTGCCACGCTGGCCGCGCTTGGCACGGCGGGCGTGCAGCGGGTGGCGATCGGCAACCCGGACAGCGTGCCGGTCGGCCGCTATGCGCGCACTGCACTGCAGGACGCGGGCCTGTGGCAGGCAATGGCTGCCAGGACCATCACCACCCAGAACGTTCGGCAGTCGCTGGACTATGTGGCGCGGGGCGAAGTGGACGCCGCCTTCGTGTATTCGAGCGACCTGAAGGCCGCGGACGGCAAGGTGCGGCAGGCGTTCGTGGTGCCGTTGAAGGCGCCGATCACGTATCCATTGGCGGTGCTCAAGGACACCCGCCACGCGGCCGAAGCACGCCGTTTCGTGGCCTTCGTGCGCTCGCCGCAGGGGCAGGCGATCCTGCGCAGGCATGGTTTCGGCGCGCCCTGACCCATGGCGCTGGACTGGACCGCGTTGTGGTTGTCGCTGAAGGTGGCCGGCTGCGCGACCGCGATCAACCTGGTCCTGGGGGTGGCGCTGGGTGCGCTGCTGGCGCGTCATCGCTTTCCGGGGCGTGAGCTGCTCGACACGCTGCTGACGCTGCCGATGGTGTTGCCACCCACCGTGCTGGGCTACTACCTGCTGGTGGTGATCGGCCGCAACGGACCGCTCGGCGCGTGGCTGCAGGACACGTTCGGGATCAACCTGGTGTTCACCTGGCAGGCGGCCGTGATCGCCGCGGCCGTGGCCTCGCTGCCGCTGGTGTTCAAACCGGCCCGCGCCGCGTTCGAAGCGGTGGACGGCCAGCTGGAGCAGGCCGCGCGCACACTGGGCGTTTCCGGCGTTGCACTGTTCCTGCGGGTGAGCCTGCCGTTGGCCTCGCGCGGCATCCTGGCCGGGCTGCTGCTGGCGTTCGCGCGTTCTATGGGCGAGTTCGGCGCCACCCTGATGGTCGCCGGCAGCATTCCCGGCCGTACCCAGACCCTGTCCATCGCGATCTATGAAGCGGTGCAGGCCGGGCAGGACGCCAAGGCCAATGGGCTGGTGATCCTCACCTCGGTGGTATGCATCGTGATCCTGCTGGCCGCGGCGCGGCTGGTGGGCCGTCGACAGGCGCCTCGCGATGTGGCTTGAACTCGACATCCGCCGGGTCTTCAGCGCGCCCGGGCAGCAGTTCGAGCTGGATATCCAGCTGCAGTGCAGCCAGCGCCAGGTGGTGCTGTTCGGGCCGTCGGGCGCCGGCAAGAGCCTGACCCTGAAAGCCATCGCCGGGCTGATGCGGCCGCACGCGGGCAGCATGCGCCTGGGTGGCGAGGTGGTGTTCGATGCTTCGCTGGGTATCCATCGGCCTCCACAGCAGCGACGGCTCGGTTATGTGTTCCAGGACTATGCGTTGTTTCCGCACCTGAGCGTGCGGCAGAACATCGGGTTCGGCCTGCACCATGGCTGGTTCAACCCGCCGCGACGCGAGCGCGACGCAGAGGTGGAACGCTGGATGCGCGCATTACGCATCGAGCACCTGGCGCAGATGCTGCCGTCGCAGCTGTCGGGTGGGCAACGCCAGCGGACCGCACTGGCGCGTGCGCTGGTGACCCGGCCGCAGGCCCTGCTGCTGGACGAGCCGTTCGCCGCGCTCGACCATGACCTGCGCGCACACCTGCGCCAGGAACTGCTGGACGTGCTGGCCGCCACCGACGTGCCACTGCTGCTGATCAGCCACGACCCGGCGGACGTTGCGATGTTCGGGCAGCAGGTGGTGGAACTGGTGGACGGGAAGATCCTGCGCTGAGCGAAGATGTCGGATTCCGGATAGCCCAGGCACGTCTCACACCCGATTTACAAATTGCTCTCCATCCTGAACCCTCCATTCTGATGCGGGCGCCGGCCATGTCCTCGAATGTCGTCAAGATGACGCGCACGCAACTCACCGCCATGGTGGTAGGCGGCATGATCGGCGCGGGGATCTTCTCGCTGCCCAGGACCTTTGCCGGTGCCACCGGTCCGCTGGGCGCGGTGGTGGCCTGGACCATCGCCGGCCTCGGCATGTACACCCTGGCGCGGGTGTTCCAGATGCTGGCCGAGCGCAAACCCGATCTCGACGCCGGTGTGTTCGCCTATGCGAAGGAGGGGTTCGGCGATTACCCCGGCTTCCTGTCCGCGTTCGGTTACTGGATCGGCAGCTGCATCGGCAACGTCTCCTATTGGGTGTTGATCAAATCCACCCTGGGCGCGTTCTTCCCGGTATTCGGTGACGGCAATACGGTGGTGGCGATCCTGGTCGCCTCGGCCGGTATCTGGCTGTTCCATTTCATGATCCTGCGCGGCGTGCAGCAGGCCGCGGCGATCAACAAGATCGTCACCATCGCCAAGGTCATTCCGATCATCGTGTTCCTGGTGATCATCGCCTTTGCGATGAAGATGGACGTGTTCCGCTTCAACTTCTACGGCGGCGACCTCACCGGCAGCATTTTCGAACAGGTCCGGGCCACGATGCTGGTCACCGTATTCGTGTTCCTGGGCATCGAGGGCGCCAGCGTGTACTCGCGCTACGCCAAGGACCGCAAGGACGTCGGTGCGGCCACCATCACCGGGTTCCTGGTCGTGACCACGCTGATGGTGCTGGTCACCCTGCTGCCGTTCGCGGTGATGGAGCGCGCCGACATCGCCGGCATGCGCCAGCCGTCGATGGCCGCTGTGCTGGAGGCCGTGGTCGGGCGCTGGGGCGCGATCTTCGTCAGCGTGGGCCTGCTCATTTCGGTGCTGGGCGCGTACCTGACCTGGTCGCTGATCTGCGCCGAGGTGCTGTCCGCCGCGGCGCGCACCAAGGACATGCCGGCCGTTTTCGCGCGCGAGAACGCCAACGGCGTGCCGGCCAATGCGCTCTGGGCCACCAACATCATCATCCAGCTGATCGTGATCTCCACCTATTGGTCGCGCGACGCCTTCTCGTTGATGCTCAACCTGACCAGCGCGATGTCGCTGATCCCGTTCCTGCTGGTGGCGGCCTACGGGCTGCAGATCACCAGACGCGGGGAGACCTACGACCAGCGGCCCAACGAGCGGGGACGCGACCTCACGCTGGCGATCCTGGCGACGATCTACACCGCGTTCCTGCTGTATGCCGGCGGGATCAAGTTCATCGTGCTGTCGGCGGTGCTGTATGCCCCGGGCAGCCTGCTGTACTTCTGGGCACGGAAGGAGCAGGGCGGGAAGATCTTCACCAAGGCGTCGGACTTCATCATCCTGGCCGTGGCGGTGGTGGCCGCCCTGGTCGGCGTCTACTGGATCGCGACAGGCTACATCCAGATCTGACCGGCCATGACGTCCGCAACGGGGAGCCGCAAGCTGTCGCTGCTGGAGCTGACCGCGCTGGTGGTCGGCTCGATGATCGGGTCCGGCATCTTCGCGTTGCCGTCGGCCTTCGCGGCCAACACGGGCGTCTACGGCGCGCTGCTGGCCTGGCTGATCGCCGGCACCGGCATGCTGATGCTGGCCTTCGTATTCCAGTCGCTGTCGCGGCTGAAGCCGGAACTCGACACCGGCATCTATGCCTACGCCAAGGCCGGGTTCGGCGACTACGCCGGCCTGCTGTCGGCGGTGGGGTACTGGCTGGGCTGCTGCCTGGCCGATGTGGCCTGCCTGATCCTGATCAAGGCGACCCTGGGCCAGTACTTCCCGGCGCTGGGCGACGGCACCACGGTGCTGGCGATCCTGTCCGCCTCGCTGCTGCTGTGGGCCTTCCACTTCCTGATCCTGCGCGGGATCAAGGAAGCAGCGCTGATCAACACCATCGCCACGGTGGCCAAGCTGGTGCCGCTGGCGGTATTCATCGTGTTCCTGTTCATCGGCTTCCGTGCCGACATCTTCGCGCTGAACCTGTGGGGGTTCGAGCCGCCCGGCGCGTCCACGCTGTGGGAGCAGACCCGCGGCACGCTGCTGCTCACCGTGTTCGTGTTCGTGGGTATCGAGGGCGCCAGCGTGTACTCGCGCTATGCCCGGCGCCGCGAAGACGTGGGCATTGCCACGGTCGCCGGCTTCCTTGGCGTGCTGTGCCTGCTGGTGATGGTCACCATCCTCTCCTATGGCGTGCTGCTGCGGCCGGACCTGGCCGCGCTGGCGACGCCGTCGATGGCCGGGGTGATGCAGGCCATTGCCGGTCGCTGGGGCGCGCTGTTCATCAGCATCGGCCTGCTGGTATCGGTGCTGGGCAACTACCTGTCGTGGTCGCTGCTGGCGGCCGAGGTGCTGCACTCGGCGGCGCTCAACGACGCCATGCCACGCAGCCTGGCCCGCGAGAACCGCGCCGGGGTGCCGAGTGCGGCGCTGTGGTTGACCAATGGCGTCATTCAGGCATTCCTGCTGGTGAGCTGGTTCGCCGACTACGCCTTCACCCTGGCGTTGAAGATGACCAGCGCCATGACCCTCGTGCCGTACCTGCTGGTGGCCGCCTACCAGCTGAAGCTGTCGCTGGGTGGCGCGGACGCCCCGGACGCCGCCGCGCATGCGCGGATGCGCTGGATTGCCGCCATCGCAACGCTCTACGCCGCCGCGATGCTGCTGGCCGGCGGCAGCCGCTACCTGCTGCTGTCGGCGGTGTTGTACGTGCCCGGTTCGATCCTGTTCTGGCGCTGGCAGCGGCAGCGCGGCATCGCGTTCCGGCCGGGCGAACGGGTGGTGCTGGTGGTGCTGTGCGTGATGGCGGTGGTCGCGCTGGTCGGTTTCGGCAGCGGCCGGTTGCGATTGTGATGCGCGACACCCGTGGACCGCCATGGCGGACAGCGCTGCTGCGGTTGAGCGCGCCGTACCGCGGGCCGTTGTGCCGCACCGGGCAGGTGCTGGGCACGCTGTTCTTCATTGCTTCGCTCACCCCCAGCCTGGTGCCGCGCGGCTACGTGGCGCAAGGGCTGCTGTCGGGGGTCTGCGTTGCGCTGGGCTACCTGATCGGCGTGGCGCTGTCCGCGCTGTGGCAGCGCTTGATGCTGCCCACCCTGGGCGAGGGCAGGCTGCGGCAGGCATTACGCTGGCTGCCATGGATCTGTGTGCTGGCCTGCGTGCTGATGGCGTGGTGGGTGCGCCCCTGGCAGGACTCGGTGCGCGCGGTGATGGGGCTTCCCCCGATGGACGAGGGCTTCTCGCTGCGGCTGCTGCTGCTCGCGCTGCTGGTATTCGCGGTGCTGCTGGTGTTGGGTCGTGCGTTCGCCTGGGTGGCAGGCAGGGTCGGCACGCTGTCGCGGCGGGTGATGCCGGCGCCGGTGGCGCGGCTGCTGGGCATCGTGGTGGCGGCGGTGCTGTTCTTCAACATCGCCAACGGGGTGCTGCTGCGTGGCGCATTGCACGCGGCCGATGCATCGTTCCGCAAGGCCGACGCGCTGATGCCGCCCGACGCCACCGCGCCGGACCGCCCCGGCAGCAGCGGCGGCCCCGGTTCGCTGGTGGCGTGGGAGCAGATGGGGCGGGCAGGGCGCGAGTACGTCAGCGCCGGGCCGGATGTTGCGCAGATCGCGGCGTTCACCGGCAGGCCCGCGCAGCAACCGATCCGGGTCTATGCCGGGCTGCCCTCGGCGCCCGACGCGCGCGCGCGTGCGCGGCTGGCGCTGCGCGAGCTGCAACGGCAGGGGGGATTCGAGCGCTCCACGCTGGTGGTGATCACCCCGACCGGCACCGGCTGGGTCGACCCGGCGGCGGCGGACAGCCTGGAATACCTGCTGCATGGCGACGTGGCCAGCGTGGCCGTGCAGTATTCCTATCTGTCCAGTCCGTTGTCGTTGCTGGTTGAACCCGAGTACGGCGAGGAAACCTCACGGCTGCTGTTCGCCGAGGTCTATGCATACTGGCGGACGCTGCCGGCCGACGCACGGCCGCGTCTGTTCGTGCACGGGCTGAGCCTGGGTGCGATGAATTCCGAACGTTCGGTCAATCTGTTCGACATGATCGACAGCCCCATCGATGGCGCGCTGTGGAGCGGTCCGCCCTTCGCCACCCGCACCTGGCGGCAGACCACCAACCAGCGCAATCCCGGCTCCCCGGAGTGGCTGCCGGTGTTCCGTGACAGCCGCGCGGTGCGATTCATGAACCAGCACGGCACGCCGGTACCGGCCGACGCGCCGTGGGGCCGGATGCGGGTGGTGTACCTGCAGTACGCCAGCGATCCGATCACGTTCTTCACCCCGAACGACGCCTGGCGCGAGCCGGACTGGATGGTCGGGCCCCGGGCACCGGATGTGTCACCTGCGGTGCGCTGGTATCCGCTGGTGAGCATGCTGCAGCTGGCGCTGGACATGCTGTTGGCCGACCGCACCCCGATGGGGTACGGCCACGTCTTCGCGCCGGCGCATTACATCGCGGGCTGGCAGGCCGTGCTGGGCGAGGGCGACTGGAACCGGAGGGACACCGCACGACTGCAGGACCTGCTGGACCCGTTGCGTCGGCAGCAGATCGAGCAGCGCCGCGGCGGTGGGAGCGACTGAGTCAGGCCGGAGGGGGCATGGTGGGAGGCGGCACGTTGGCAGGCGGCTCCTGCGGCGGCAGCAGGCGGTGCCGGGCCAGGCGCTCGGTGACCGCCAGCACCAGCGCGGAGAGCAACAGCATGCCGTGGATGCCGGCCATCCAGCGCAGCATTTCCGGATCGATACGACTGCCTTCTTCGATCTTCATGAAAATGCGCAGCAGGGCGATAGCCGAGATGGCGATGATGGACCCCATCAGCTTGCTCTTCATGGCCGCGAAATCGACCATGCCCATCCATTGCGGCCGCCGTTCGCCACCGGAGTCGATCCGGGTGACGAAATTCTCGTACCCGGCCAGGGTGACGATCAGCATCAGGTTGGCCACCAGCGACAGATCGATCAGCGACAGCGCCATCAGCACCGCGTCGGCCGGGCCCATGTCGGCGATGCGCAGCACATAGTTCAACAACTGGCGCAGGAACACGAACAACAGCAGCAGCAGCGCCACAACCAGTCCGAAGTAGAACGGCGCCATGATCCAGCGCGCATCGAACAGACTGCGCGACACATTGCGGCGGAGCATGCTGCGCAGCTTCTCCATGCGGGTGCGTCGCTCAGTTGACCGGTTGATCGGTGATGTCCGGACCGGTGTCTTCGACCAGGTCGGCGGGGCGGGTGCCGTAGATCGTGTTGCGCATCTCGCGGCGGGCGTCGCGGATCGCCAGGCCGTCCAGCGGGCGGATGCGGATGATGCGGCACGATTGCGGCATGGCCACGCTGGCGGTGCGCGGTATCACGCTGTCCCAGCGGGCGTTGACCGTGCCGAAGGAATTGGTGATCTCCACGGTGTGTGCGATCGACAGACCGGTGCAGCGTCCGCGCAGTTCCAGCAGGTGGCCCACGCTCTGGCTGGTCCACACCGCCAGCGCCCGGTCGCCCAACGGCGTCCATTGGGTCTGGCGGACGAAGCGGGCCAGGCGGAAGGAGGCCACCGGCGCGCCGGCGTGCTGAACGTACAGGTTGAAGCGCTCCTGGGTGGTCAGGGTGGGCGTGGTGGCGCACCCCCCCAGTGTGGTCACGGCGAGCAGGGCAATCAGCAGGCGGCGCATGGCGGCTCCCTCGATGGACAACAGGATGGCGTACCCGTCCTGCGGGGACGGGCCAGCCTGGGTGCGTCCCGGGTCAGCGGGTTACGCGGGTCGTGGCACCATCGCTGGACACGCGCACGCGGTCGCCAACGCGGTAGTCGTTCGGGTTGCCATCCTGCACCACCGCCACGGTGCGGCCGTTCTCCAGCTGCACGGTGATCTCCACGCCATTGCGCGCGCCACGCGCGAGCGCGTTGCCGGCCGCGCCACCGGCCGCTGCACCGGCGATGGCGCCGATGGCATTGGCGCGGCTGCCGCCGCCGATCGAACTACCCGCCACGCCGCCGATGGCCGCGCCGACCAGCGTCGGCACGCCACGCGAGTCATTCTGGATCTGCACCGCACGGATCGACTGCACGGTACCCATCTGGACGTCCTGGGCGCGCCCGACTTCCGAGCGGTTGAACGTGCTAGGCGTGGTCTGGGTGGCGCAGCCCGCCATGAACAGGGCCGACGCCAGGACCGCCGTGGCCACGCCTGCATGTGGAAGTTTCATTGTGTGTGTCTCCATCAAGTGAGTGCGCGGAACGATGAGGTGGATTCCGCCCTCCGTGCGGGTCAACTGCTCCTTGCAGCAGCGATTAACAACGCGGCTGGTAACGCGAACGTGAAGACGCGGCGCATGCCTACGGTGCCAATAGATCCACGATTTGCAGGGGTTTCCGGCCACTATCCGGAAACCGACGTTCACGCACGCATTACTGTTTGCGGGCTACTTCTCCACGCACCGCATACGCAGCATCGGCCGACCGCGAGTACGTGCGGGGCCGTGTTTTCCCCACGTTTCGTGACCCAGGAGAGGCCCGCAATGTCCAGTGCACCGGTGTATGGCGTTCATTCCGAAGTTGGCGTACTCAGGAAGGTGATGGTCTGCGCGCCGGGCAAGGCGCACAGCCGATTGACCCCGCGCAACAAGGACGACCTGCTGTTCGACGACGTGATCTGGGTCGACAATGCCAAGCGCGACCATTTCGACTTCATGTCCAAGATGCGCGCCCGCGGCGTGGACGTGGTCGAGATGCACGACCTGCTGGCCGAGACGCTTGAGAACGTAGAGGCGCGCAACTGGATCCTGGACCACCAGATCAACGCCAATGAAGTAGGCGTGGAGTTCATGGCCGAAGTGCGTGCCTACCTGGAGTCGCTGTCACCGCGCGAGCTGGCCGAAACGCTGATCGGCGGCCTGAGCGTGTTCGACCTGCCCGACGATTTCGCCGGTCCCACCCTGCAGGCAGCACGCGAGCAGCCGGACATCGTTGGCTACCTGCTGCCGCCGCTGCCCAACACCCTGTATACCCGCGACACCACCTGCTGGATCTACCAGGGCGTGACCCTGAATCCGCTGTACTGGCCGGCGCGGCACGAAGAAACCATCCTGACCACGGCGATCTACAAGTTCCATCCGGATTTCACCAGGGCCAGCTTCCCGATCTGGTTCGGCGACCCCACCGTGGACCACGGCAATGCGACCCTGGAAGGCGGCGACGTGCTGATTCCCGGCAACGGCGTGGTGCTGGTCGGGATGAGCGAGCGCAGCTCGCGCACCGCCATCACCCAGCTGGCGCAGTCGCTGTTCAAGAACGGCGCGGCCAAGCGCGTGATCGTGGCGGTAATGCCCAAGCTGCGCTCCGCCATGCACCTGGACACGGTGTTCACCTTCGCCGATCGTGACGTGGTGACGGTATTCCCCGGCATCGTCGACCAGATCCACACCGTGTCGTTGTATCCCAGCGACAAGGCACCCGGTTTCGAGATCGTGTTCGAGAAGAAGCACTTCAACGACGTGGTCGCCGAAGCGCTGGGCTTCAAGCAGCTGCGCATTGTTGAATCTGGTGGCGACCGCTATGCCGCCGAACGTTCGCAATGGGACAGCGGCAACAACCTGGTGGCGATGGCGCCCGGGGTGGTGGTCGCCTACGACCGCAGCACGCAGACCAATACCGACCTGCGCAAGCAGGGCATTGAAGTGATCAGCATCGTGGGCGCGGAGCTGGGGCGTGGCCGCGGCGGTGGGCACTGCATGACCTGTCCGCTGATCCGCGACGCGGTGGCCTTCTAACCGCAGCGCCACGACCTTTCATCGCATGGCGGTCGGCCCCGCGCCGCCCCGCCATGCAGGACCGCGGAGACCGGACGGATGCAATCCCTTGGGTGGATGGCGCGTGCATGGCTGCTGGCGGGTGTTGCGCTGGGGACCGCATGTGGGCGCGGTGGCGGCGGCGACACGGCCGAGCGACCGCCGACGCTGGTGGCGGTGGAGGTGGTGAAGGCACAGGCGGTACCGAACCTGGTGGAGCTTCCGGGACGGGTGGAAGCGAGCCGCTCGGCCGAGGTGCGGGCGCGCGCCGACGGCATCGTCGAACGCCAGCTGTACGTGGACGGGACGGAGGTAGAGGCCAACGCGCCGCTGTTCCAGATCGATCCGCGCGATCTGCGCGCGCGGGTGCAGCAGGCACGCGCCTCATTGGCCTCGGCACGTGCGGCCAAGGCGCAGACCTCGGCGCTGCGCGCGCGTCTGTCCACGCTGGTGCAGCGAAAGGCGGTCAGCGTGCAGGAGTACGAATCGGCGCAGGCCTCGTTCCGGCAGGCTGACGCGGCGATGATGGAAGCACAGGCGGCCGTGGATCGCGCACAGCTGCAGCTGGACCACGCCACCGTGCGCGCGCCGATCAAGGGTCGCACCGGCCGCGCCCAGGTCAGCGAAGGCGCGCTGGTCAGTGCGGCGGCGGCCACGCTGCTGACCCGGATCGACCAGGTAGACCCGGCATTCGTCATCTTCAATCCCTCCAACATATCGATGAACGCGCTGGAACGCGGCGTGCAGGAAGGTCGCATCGACGTCGGCGACAGCCGCAAGGTGCGGGTGACGATCCTGCTCGACGGCGGCGAGCGCCTGCCCACCGAGGGCGTGGTGGACTTCAGCGAAACCGCGATCGATCCGGCCACGGGCAGCCGTACGCTGCGGGCGCGCTTCGCGAATCCGGACGGGCGGCTGCTGCCGGGCCAGTTCGTGCGCGGCATCCTGCAGCTGGGCAGCATCCGCAACGGCTTCAGCCTGCCCGAGCGCGCCATCCAGGTCGGTGAGGACGAGGCCAGCGTCATGCTGGTCAATGACGAAAACGTGGCGGTGCGGCGCGTGGTGTCCCTGGCCGGCCAGGCCGACGGTCGCTGGGTGGTGCAGAGCGGGTTGACCCAGGGCGACCGGGTGATCGTCGACGGCTGGCACAAGATCCAGCCGGGGCAGCCGGTGGCCATCCAGTCCACGCCGATTGAGAAGGCCAAGGCCGAGGCGCCATGAGCGGCTACTTCGTCTACCGGCCGGTGATGGCGTGGGTGATCGCGCTGTTCGCGATCCTGTTCGGCGGCATCGCGCTGGCGACCCTGCCGGTGGAACAGTACCCGGACGTGGCGCCGCCGAGCCTGAGCATCTCGGCCACCTTCGTCGGCGCCGACGCGCAGACCCTGGACCGCACCGTGACCTCGGTGATCGAAAACGAGCTCAGCGGGGTGGACGATTTCCTGTTCATGACCTCCACCAGCCGCGCCAACGGTACCGCGCAGATCCGGGTGACGTTCCGCAGCGGCACCGACCTGGACATCGCGCGGTCTCAGGTGCAGGACCGCCTGGCCCGGGTCGAGCCGCGCCTGCCGGATGAAGTGCGGCAGATGGGCGTGCGCGTGACCCAGGCCAGCAACGGCTTCCTGATGCTGATCTCGCTGCAGTCCGACAAAGGCCGTTACTCGGCGCTGGAACTGGGCGACTACGCCAACAGCAACATCGCCGACGAACTGCGCCGCGTGCACGGGGTGGGCGATGTGACCCTGTTCGGGTCCAGCTACGCGATGCGGATCTGGCTGGACCGGGAAAAGCTGGTCAGCTACGGCATCTCGCCGGGCGAGGTGATGGCCGCGGTGCGCGAGCAGAACGCCCAGACCGCCGGCGGTGGCCTCGGCCTGCAGCCGACCACGCCGTCGACCGAAACCACCGCGCAGATCGTGATGCGCGGCCGCTTCAGTACCCCCGAGCAGTTCCGCCAGGTGATCATCCGCGCGACGCCGGGTGCGGCCACGGTGCGGCTGGGCGATGTGGCGCGGGTCGAGCTGGGCAACGACAACTACGCCTTCAACCTGCGCCTCAACGGGCAGGAAACGGCCGGGCTGGCGGTGTCGCTGGCTACCGGCGCCAATGCGCTGTCCACCGCTACCGCGGTACGCCAGCGCATGCAGGACCTGGAGGGCAGCTTCCCGGATGGCATGCAGTGGACCACGCCGTTCGACACCACCCCGTTCATCGTCGAATCGGTCAATGGCGTGGCCGTGACCATGCTGCAGTCGCTGGTGCTGGTTTCGATCGTGGTGCTGCTGTTCCTGCAGAGCTGGCGCGCGGTGTTCCTGCCGACCATCGTGGTGCCGGTGTCGCTGCTGGGCGCGTGCCTGGGCCTGCTGGCGTTCGGGGTATCGATCAACCTGCTGTCGCTGTTCGCGATGGTGGTGGCGATCGGCATCCTCAACGACGATGCGATCGTGATCGTGGAAAGCGTCGAGCGGATCATGCGCGAGGAAGAGCTTCCCCCGCGCGAGGCCACCGCCAAGGCGATGGGCCAGCTGTCCGGCGCGATCATCGCCACCACCCTGGTGCTGCTGGCGGTGTTCATTCCGATGGGGTTCTTTCCCGGCTCGGCCGGCGGCATCTACCGTCAGTTCGCGGTCACCCTGAGCGTGTCGCTGGTGGTGTCGACGATCCTGTCGCTGACCCTGGCGCCGGCCATCTGCGGTGCGATGCTGCGTCCGGCCAAGGAGCAGGTGGGCAGGGGCGGTCCGGCGCGGCGGTTGTTCGGCGCGATCAACACCGGGCTGGAACGCAGCAGTCGCGGCTACGCCGGCTGGGTGGGCGGCATGCTGGTGCGGCCGTGGCTGTGGATCGGCGTGTTCGTGGGGGTGACCCTGCTCACCGGCCTGCTGTACGCGCGCCTGCCCGGCGGCTTCCTGCCGACCGAGGACCAGGGCTACATCTTCGTGGCCTACAACGCCGCGCCCGGAGCCACCATGGAGCGCACCCGCGCCGCCGCCGAGCAGGCCGAGGCGATCCTGCGCCAGCAACCGGAAGTGCGCAACGTGGCCACGGTGATCGGCTTCAGCTTCTTCGGCCAGGGCCAGGCGGTGGGCATGTCGTTCGTCGACCTGCACCCGTGGGCCGAACGCAGCGGCAGCGAGCGCAGCGCGATGTCGTTGGCCGCGCGCATGAGCGCGGCGTTCACCCGCATTCCGCAGGCGCAGGTATTCGCGCTCAATCCGCCGGCGATCCAGTCGCTGGGTAACGCGTCCGGTTTCAGCATGAAGATCGAGGACCGCAGCGGCGTCGGCGGCCAGGCCCTGTCCGCCGCGGCCATGGGGATCACCGCGCGTGCCGCGGCCAGCGACCGGCTGACCGGGGTGCGTCCGGAGGGCATGCCGCGCGCACCGCAGCTGTTCGTGGACATCGACCGTACCCAGGCGCGTGCGCTCGGGGTGCAGCTGTCGCAGGTCAACCAGGCGCTGGGCATCATGTTCGGTTCGGCCTACGTCAATGATTTCGTGCGCCAGGGCAATGTGCTGCGGGTGTTCATCCAGGGCGACGCCGAACAGCGCATGCGCGCCGAGGACGTGTCCGACCTGCGGGTGATCGGCAGCAACGGGCAGTCTGTGCCGTTCTCGGCATTCGCGACTACGCGCTGGACAGTGGGCGAGCAGCAGGTGGAGCGCTACAACGGGTTCCTGTCGGCTACGGTGTCGGGGCAGGGCGCGCCCGGTGTGTCCAGCGGCGCCGCGCTGGTGGAGATGGAGCGCATCGCCGATGAGGTGCTGCCGCCGGGCATGCGCCATGAGTGGACCGGCACCGCGCGCGAAGAACGCGAAGCCTCCGGCCAGGTCGGCATGCTGCTGGGGCTGGCCTTCGTCGTCGCCTTCCTGCTGCTGGCGGCGCTGTATGAAAGCTGGGTGACCCCGGTGATCGTGCTGCTGGTGGTGCCGCTGGGCATCCTGGGCGCGGTGGTGTTCACCGCCGCACGCGGGATGTCCGCCGATGTGTACTTCACCGTGGGCCTGGTCACCATCATCGGCCTGGCGGCGAAGAATGCGATCCTGATCGTGCAGTTCGGCCTCGACGAGGAAGCGCGCGGGGTGCCGGTCCGCGACGCGATCCTGCAGGCCGCGCAGCAGCGCCTGCGGCCGATCCTGATGACCAGCCTGACCTTCATCGTCGGCATGGTGCCGCTGGTGGTCGCCACCGGTGCCGGTGCCGCCAGCCGCCAGGCCGTGGGCACCGGCGTGCTCGGCAGCATGCTCAGTGCCACCGTGTTCGGCATCTTCTTCACCCCGCTGTTCTACTTCGTGTTGCGGCGGCGCGCGCGTGACCGCCAGGTGCCAGTGCCCGCGGCGACGCCGCAGGACGGGGAGGGCGGCCATGGCTGAGCGCACGTTGCTGCGCTGGGGTGTGGTGCTGGCGGCCTGCCAGCTGTGCGCCTGCAACCTGGCACCGGACTACGTTCGGCCCGAGGCACCGGTGCCGGCGGCGTACCCGTCCACCGCGGCCGACGGCGGTGCCGCACCGGCCATTGCCTGGCAGACCTTCTTCCACGACCCGGTGCTGCGCGGACTGATCGGCCAGGCGCTGGTGTACAACCGCGACCTGGCCGGGGCGGCGGCGCGGATCGAGCAGGCCCGCGCCCAGTTCCGCATCCAGCGCAGCCAGCGCCTGCCCGGACTGGACGCGAACGCCTCCGCGCAGCGCCTGCGCACCCCGCTCAGTGCCGCCGACGGCGCGCCCCGCGTCACGGTGGACAGCTATGGCGTACAGGTGGGCATTCCGTCGTTCGAGCTGGATTTCTGGGGGCGGGTGGCGAACCTCAACGAAGCGGCGCGGCGCCAGTACCTGGCGACCGAAGAAGCACGCAATACCGCCGAACTGTCGCTGGTGGCCAACGTAGCAGCCAGCTACTACGCGGTGCGCGCCAGCGACGAAGGCATCGTGCTGGCCGAGCGTTCCCTGGCCAGCCGCAATGAAACCCTGGAGCTGGCGCAGCTGCGCATGGACGCGGGGCTGACCTCCTCCATCGACTTCAACCAGTCGTATGCGCTGGTGACCCAGACCGAACTGCAGCTGGCGCAGCTGCGCCGCAACCGCGGCCAGTCGCTGCAGCTGCTGCAGTTCCTGGTCGGCACGCCGCTGCCGCCGGTGCTGCCCGCCGGGTTGCCACTCGATCCCGACGCGCAGCTCACCCGGCTCGATCCGGGCTTGCCGTCGGCGCTGCTGGAAGCGCGCCCGGACATCCGCCTGGCCGAACACCAGCTGCGCGCGGCCAACGCCAATATCGGCGTGGCGCGGGCGCTGTACTTCCCGATCATCGCCCTGACCGCGGCCGGCGGCTACGCGTCGAGCGAACTGTCCGGGCTGGTCTCGGACAGCAACCGGGTGTGGTCGTTCGGCGGCGGCGCGGTGTTGCCGCTGCTGGACTGGGGCGCCCGCCGCGCGCGCGTGGACGGTGCGTCTGCCGTCCGCGACGAACGCGAAACGGCGTACCAGTCCACCGTGCAGAACGCCTTCCGCGAAGTGGCCAGCGGACTGGTCGCTGCCGAGCAGAATGATTTGCAGATCCAGGCGCAGATGCGCGCCGTGGACGTCCAGCAGGCGCTGGTGGTGACCGCGCACGACCGCTACGACGTGGGCCTGACCCCGTACCTGGAAGTGCTGGACGCTGAACGCAACCACTTCGCTGCCGAACAGAACCTGCTGCAGCTGCGCGCCGCGGCGTTGCAGGACGCGGTGAACCTGTACGCCGCACTGGGCGGCGGCCAGGCGCTGCGGGAGCGCCCGGCCGACTGAGATTCCCCCACTATCCTGCGAGGTACGCTCTGTATGCGCATTCCGGTCCGAACCCTCTGCCTTGCCTCGGTGCTGCTGCCCGGCGCCGTTGCCGCCCAGACCCGCGACGCCAGCCAGGACGCTGAAATCCAGCGCCTGCGCCAGACCGTGGACATGCTCACCGCGCGCATCCAGGCGCTCGAGTCCGGCCAGGCCGGCACCGCCCCGGCGGCACCCGCCACGCCCGCACCGCCCAGCACCGGCGTGGCCGCCGCGCCGGGCACGGTGTCGGTGCCCGGCACGCCGCTGGTCGCTGCGACGCCGGCGACCTTGAACGTGCCGCGCTCGCCACTGCCGGCGCACGAGACGTTCGATGAAGACGAGCAGGCCACCGCACGCGCCGACAACGAAGTGCCACCCGGCGACGACCTGGAAGGCTTCTTCCAGATCCCCGGCACCGGCACCTGGTTGCGGCTGGGCGGCTACGCCAAGCTGGATGCGATGTTCGACAGCGGCGACGCCGGCGACAGCGACCAGTTCATCACCTCCGAGATCCCGGTCGACGGCGGGCGCGACAGCACCCGCTTCAACATGCACGCGCGGCAGACCCGCCTCACCCTGGAAGGGCGCCGCGACACCGGCGCCGGCCAGCTGCGCTTTCTGGTGCAGAACGACTTCTTCGGTTCCGGCGGCAGCTACGGCTATCGGCTGCGCCACGCCTGGGGCCAGCTCGGCAACACCTATGTGGGCTTTGGCTGGTCGGCCTTCATGGACCTGGATTCCGGTCCCGACACGCTGGACTTCGCCGGTCCGCCGGCCTCGCCGTCGGCGCGCCTGGCCAGCATCCGCCAGTACTTCCCGCTGGGCGGCGGCAACCAGATCATCCTGGCCGCCGAACATCGCGCACCGGAACTGCAGTTCGATGGCGCTACCCAGCGCTCGCGCACCGCCGCGCCCAACCTGGTGCTGGCGGCAAGGCACGAAGCGGGGTGGGGCAGCCTGCAGGCCTCGGGCCTGCTGCGCTATCTCGCCTATGACTCGGCGCAGGACAGCAATGAAGGCAGCGACAGCGCCATGGCCGGCGGGCTTGCGCTGAGCGGCACCTGGGGCGGCTGCGACAACGGGGACTACTTCGTGTTCGGCGCGCTGGGCGGGCAGGGCATTGCCGCCTTCCTCGGCGACCTGGGCGGATTGAACCTCGATGGCGTGGTCGACCCACAGGGCGACCTGCAGGTGCTGCAGCAGTATGGCGGCTGGGTCGGCTACACCCATCACTGGACGCAGCGCTGGCGCTCCACCCTTACTTACAGCCGGCTGTACCTTGAGCGCGACGACCTGCTCGACCCGAGCGCGTTCCGGCGCAGCGACTACGCCGCAGCCAACATCGTCTGGCAACCATCGTCCAGCTGGAGCTGGGGCGCCGAACTGCTGTACGGAAAGCTGCAGGAGCAGAGCGGCGACAGCGGCGACGTGTTCCGCCTGCAGACCGCGCTCAAGTACGACTTCGTGAAGTAGGAGGCCACATGCGCGCCCAATCCCGATATCGACTCGCCGTGCTGGCCGCCGCCCTGGCCGCGTCGGCACCGCTGGCCGCGCAGGACGCCATGCTGGGCACCATCCTGGAAGAGCCCGGCAGTGCCGGGCTGGGTTTCCTGGGCCGGATCGAAACCTCGCCGTACAAGGGCGCGGACGATCGCGTCGACCTGATGCCGCTGTACCTGTATGAAGGCGAGCGCTTCTTCCTGCGCTCCAATGCAGCCGGCATGCGTTTCGCCACGCGCGAGGACCAGGGTCTTGAACTGTTCGTCGAACGGCGGCTCGAAGGCTACCCGGAAGACGAGACGCCGGACATCCTGCAGGGCATGGAAACCCGCAACAGCGAAGCGGATATCGGCGCACGGTATTACTTCAAGCGCAACGACCACGCGTTGGACCTCAGCGTGCGCCAGGACATCTCCGGCAGCTCCAATGGCACCGAGGTCCGAGCCGCCTACGGCCACACCTGGCGCGGCGACCGCTGGGCGCTGCAGCCGGTGATCAGCCTGGGCTGGCGCAGCGCCAAGCTCAATGACTACTACTTCGGGGTGGAAGACTACGAAATCACCGCGGAACGCAGCGCGTACTCGGCCGGCAGCGGCGTGGATGTCACGGCGGGGCTGTACGGACGCTACCGCATCCTGCAGAACTGGAGCCTGCTCGGCGGCGTGTTCGCCAAGCGCTATTCCAGCGCAGTGCGCAGCAGCCCGCTGGTGGACAGCAACGTCGAGTGGGGCGGCATGCTGGGCGCCGCCTACGACTTCGGCAATGGCCAGGTGCGCTGGGACAAGGAGGACACGCCTACCTACGTCAAGGTGTTCTACGGCCGCGATTCGGACGAGGGCTGCCACCTGGTCAAGATCATGACCTTCAGCTGCGTGAGCCTCAACGATGACGATCCCACCGACATCTGGGGCGTGCACGTGGGCCGGCCGTTCGTGTCCGGTCTCAACGGCTGGCCGCTGGACCTGGTCGGGTATGTCGGCGTGCTCCGCCATGAAGAGCGTGGCTACCAGCCGGACGCCTGGCAGATCGATGCCTACATGAAAGGCTTCTACTACGGCTTCCCGTGGTCGCACCGGGTCAAGACCCGGATCGGCTTCGGCTTCGGTGTGTCTTACGCCGAACGCGTACCGTACGCCGAAGTGCAGTCGCAGGCGCGTCGCGAACGCAACACCTCCAAGGTGCTGAACTACCTGGACCCCAGCATCGACGTGAGCGTGGGCGACATCTTCGGCAGCGAGCGCTGGCGCGAGCTGTATTTCGGCTTCGGGGTATCGCACCGCTCGGGCATCTTCGGCTCGGCGCGGATGCTGGGCACGGTCGATGGGGGCTCCAACTACATCTACACCTACCTGGAAGGCGCGTTCTAGCGCGGGTCGGCCGCGACCGGAGCGCGATCCTGGCGGAACAGCAGGGCGATGGCGATGTAAGCAGCGCCCATCGCGACCAGCGCCAGCCCCACGCCCCACGATGCGGAGGCGCGTCCGGCCCAGGCCACGCCACTGACGCAGACCACCGCGGCCACCAGTGCGACCAGGCCCGAGACCAGCGAGATCCAGCGCTTGCCGCCGGGTGCAAAGCGAAAGGCGAGGCTGATCTGCGCGATCGCCTGCACCACCAGCACCGCCGCCACCGTCGTCGCTACCGCGTAGGCGGCCCATTCCGGGTGGGTGTAGATGGCGATGCCGCCGATGATCTGCGCCGCGCCCAGTGCGATGGTCATCGCGAAGCTGGGCAGCCCATGCAGCAGGAACGCCTCGGTCAGCTGCAGCGCGCCGGCGATCACCAGCAGGCCAGCGATCAGCACGGTCATGGTGCGCAGCATGAAGGAGGACGCATAGATGCCGAACGCGCCGAGCAGCAGCAGGAGCACGCCGACGATGAGCAGCCGCGGCCAGCTCGACTTCATCGCCATGCCGATCGAATCCGGATCCTTGCCAAGGCGGGACAGCACGGTCATGGCAGTCGCTCCTGAAGGGACCGGGCCATTACCCCGCGCGCGGCGTTATGCACTGGTGAAAACACCACCAGTAAATCCCGCAACGCGGTGCACGGTACACGCCGTTATAACGCAGCGCCTCCTATACCAGCCAGACCATCGCTCGGGGGAGTACCGCCATGTTGGAAAGACTGTCCGGCCGTCTGCTGGGTGCCGCGCTCTCCTTCGCGCTGGTCGCATCCAGTGCCGCGCATCCACTGCCGCACCAGGCGCCGGGCGGCGCCGCGGCGGGGCCATCACCCACGGCAGCGGCCCCGGTGGCGGTGCTGTTCACCAACGTACGCATCTTCGACGGCACCCATGCGCGCTTGTCCGCGCCCAGCAACGTACTGGTCCAGGGTCGCACCATCGCGCGGATTTCCGCCGCCCCCATCGACGCCGCAGGCGCGCGCGTCATCGACGGCCGCGGGCGCACCCTGATGCCGGGGCTCATCGACATGCACTGGCACAGCATGTTTGCCGGCATTCCGATGCAGTCGCTGATGACCGCCGACACCGGCTACATCAACATCGTGGCCGGCGCTGAATCGCAGAAGACGCTGCTGCGCGGCTTCACCACCGTGCGCGACGTGGGTGGGGCGGTGTGGGGCCTGAAGGCGGCAATCGACGCAGGGCATGCGGAAGGACCGCGCATCTTTCCCTCCGGCGCCATGATCACCGTGACCAGCGGGCATGGCGACTTCCGCGAGGCGGCCGACCTGCCACGTACGCTGGGCCAGCCCGGTTCGCGCCATGACGTGCTGGGCGACAGCGCCATTGCCGATACCCCCGACGAGCTGCGCGTGCGCGTGCGCGAGCAGCTGATGCGCGGCGCCAGCCAGATCAAGCTCACCGCCGGCGGCGGGGTGTCTTCGCCGCACAGTCCGCTGGACGTGGTGACCTTCACCGAACCGGAGGTGCGCGCGGCGGTGGAGGCGGCCAGCGACTGGGGTACCTATGTCACCGTGCATGCCTACACGCCGGAGGCAATCCAGCGCGCCATCCGCGCCGGGGTGAAGTGCATCGAACACGCCAGCCTGATGGACGACGCCACCGCGCGGCGCATGCGCGATACCGGCACCTGGCTCAGTACCCAGCCGTTCCCGCCGGAACTGGCCAACGCCTTCCCGCAGGGCTCGGAGCAGTGGCAGAAGGCGCAGGAGGTATTCGCCGGCACCGAGCAGACCTACCGCTTCGCGATCAAGTACAAGCTCAAGACCGCCTTCGGCACCGACGTGCTGTTTTCCAGCGCGCTGGCGTCGCAGCAGAACCAGATCCTGGCCAGCCTGACCCGCTGGTACACGCCCGCCGAAACCCTGATCATGGCTACCGGCACCAACGCCGAGCTGCTGGCGTTGTCCGGCAAGCGCAGCCCATATGCCGGCCGCCTGGGCGTGGTGGAGGAGGGCGCGCTGGCCGACCTGCTGCTGGTGGATGGAGATCCGCTGGCCGACATCACGGTGATCACCAACCCGGACGCGAACTTCAACGTGATCATGAAGGACGGGAAGATCTTCAAGGACCAGCGCTGAGCGGATCAACCGCCGGTATTCATGCTCGCCCCGCCACCGGCCTTGAAGTACAGCACCAGGTACACCACGCGCCAGAAGATGAAGGCGTAGGCGCCGCACAGCAGGAGCTGCAGGACCAGGTGCGACTTCATGCGGCTCAGCCGCCACAGCCCGTCGCCCAGGTTCAGCAGCAACAGGCTGACCCCGATGATGACCACCACGTAGCCGGCCAGCGTGGGGTTGACCAGATCCAGGTCACCCGGCCCGGCGCGGACCACTTCCAGCCCCGCAGCGGTGATCAGCGAGGACACCGCCATGTTGCGCGTGTTCTCGAAGATCAGCCTGAGTACACCATTGTCGAACAGCTGTACGGCAATACGTCGGAGCAGGGCGGGCAGCATGGGGCGTTCCTCGCGGCGTGAACCGGACTGCGCACAGGGTTGTACCCGGCGCATGAAAAGCGCGTGGAAGGGCGGGTAAGTACATTTACTGGTGGTGCCTGCCGACGAATGGCGGTACACCGCTGCGGCGCGGGAGGACCATGGTCGCCTAGGCAGGCCGCCCGCGGGCGGCGCCGTGGCAAGGGACCGTCATGCCGAGCAGGGCCACGCACGGGACCCGATTTGCGATCGCACTCGGCGCAGCGCTGGGGTTTGCGCCGTCGGCCCGCGCGGATCCCTGCGTGGTGGTGTCCGCGCGGATCGCGCTTGCCGCCGGCACGTGCGAGGTCACGCCCGGAACGGAACTGCGCGCCACCAACACCCAGCCGGCCGTGTCTTCAACCAACGTGGGTACCCGCGTGGATCTGCGCCCGGGTGCGACCGTGATCACCTCCACCCCGTCGACCCGGCATGCGGTCGACATGATCAACGGCGGCCAGGTGCTGATGGGCCCGCAGACGCTGATCCAGCTCAATGCGAGCGGCTTGGGCGTACTCGGCATCAGCGTGAGCAACAGCCGGTTCACCGAGCCCATTGGCAGCGGCATCCGCCTGGAATTGCACAATGCCACCACCGGCAACAACGTCTCCGGTTACGGCATCCGCGCCGTGCAGGGCAGCGATGTCACGCTGGGCATAGATCTCGTGTCGACCTTTTCGCGCAGCGCCTACGGCATCCGCGCCGACAGTGGCAGCCGCGTGGTGCTGATCGACGAGAGCAGCATCGCGCTCAGCGGTCCCGACAGCGCGCCCGGCGGCGCCGCACTGATGGCGGTGGAGGCGGGCAGCATGATCGACGCGCGCAACGGCACGCGCATCGCCAACAGCGGCCACGACGTCAGCGGGCTGTACCTGTCCAACGGCGGGCTCGTGTTCGCCGATGCGTCCACCCAGCTCACGCTGGGCAATCCGGCCACGGTCAATGCTGGAACCGCAGGCATCGTCGGCGACAACACCCTGGTACCCGCCGGCACAGTGGATGGCGCATCGATCACGTTCACCGGCATTGCCGGCACCGGCATCACCGCCACGCGCGGGGCAGACATCACCACCAGCCGCCTGGGCATACAAGGCGCCGGCATGGGCGTGGTCGCCGACACGGGGTCACGCGTTGCGATCAGCGATTCTGCGCTGAGCATGAGCGACACCCACGGCGGCATCGTCAGGACCATCGAGCCCAGCGGCGCGACGTTCGGCACCACCTTCCTGCGCCAGGGCGCGGGGCTGTTTGCGTTGGGTGGTGAGCTGGAGGCCGACCAGGTGAGCGTGCTGGTGCCCGCCGACGGCGTTTACGGCGTACACGCCTCCCATTCCGTACTCGCACCGGCCACCATGGGCACCCTGCGCTTTGCAAACGGCACGATCACGACCTCCGGCGTCGGCGCCCACGGCGCGGTGGCAACCGGAAGCCCGTTCGTGGAAGGGACGCCGACGCTGCTGCTGCAGGATGCGGCGGTGACCACCACCAACGCGATGGCGCATGGCCTTGCGGTCATCTCCGGCGGCAGCCTGACCGCCATTGACAGCGTGATCCTTGCGCAGGGCGCGGAGGCTGCCGGGCTGTATTCCAGCACCGCGAGCAGCACCCGGTCCAATCGTGCCTCGGTGTCCGGCGGGCAACTGGTGAGCGCGCAGGCGGCGGCCATTGAAGTGGCCGGGTCAGGCCTGCAGCTGGGCCTGGCCGACGGCGTGGACGTGCGCGGCGGAAGCGGCACGCTGTTCACCGTGGCCGCCGTCGGCACCCGCAGCGGCACGCTCGCCATGACCGCGTCCGGCGCAATGCTCGACGGCGCTGCGCTGACCGAGCCGGGCAGCACGTCGGACATGGAGCTGCAGGCCGCGTCGCGCTGGTCGATGAGCGGTTCCTCGGTGGTGACCCGCTTGACCAATCGTGCAAGTGACATCGTGTTCGGCCTGCCACTTGGCCCTGCTGAAGGCCTGGCGAGTTACAAGACACTTACGGTGGCCGACTACCTGGGCGAGGGCGGGGCAATCACCTTCAACACGTGGCTGGCGGGCGATGTGTCACCGTCGGATCGCCTGGTGATCGTGGGCGGCACCGCCAGCGGCCAGACCGGGGTGCACGTACGTCGTAGCGGCGGCGAGGGCGCGCTGACCGCCGGCGATGGCATCCTGCTGGTCGACACCCAGGGCGGCGCCGTTACCCATGCGGGCGCCTTCGCGCTGCTGCAGCGCGTGGTGGAGGGGCCGTACGAGTACCAGCTGGTTCGGGGCAGCCGGGACGCGTCCCGCCCGGACGCGTGGTTCCTCACCTCGCAGCGCCTGCCCACCGACCCACCGCCACAACCGCCGCCCGTTCCTCCTGTTCCCCCGACGCCTCCGGTTCCTCCGACGCCTCCCATTCCTCCGGTGCCGCCGGATCCGTCCCCGCCTCCCGAGCCACCCGTACCGCCGGAGCCACCCGCACCGCCCGAGCCGCCTGCGCCGGCCCCTCCGACGGCACCTCCACCGGTCGTACCCGAGGCCCCTGTGCGGGACGTCGAGCCCTTGTACCGTCCGGAAGTCGGCACCTACCTGGCCAACCAGCGCCAGGCCGCCGCCATGTTCGTGCACAGCCTCCATGACCGTCTGGGTGAAAACGGCTGGCCCCAGCGCGGCGATGTCGCGGAGGAAATGATCCATGCCTCGGCATGGATGCGGGTCGTCGGCAGCGACGGACGCACCCGCAGTCGTGACCGCGCCTTCGACATCGATACCGACGCCACCCTGGTGCAGGCCGGCGGCGACGTCGGGCGTTGGCAGGTCGACCACGGACAGGGCACCTTGCACCTTGGCGGAATGCTGGGCCATGGCACGGCCAGCAACCACGCCAGCGCCGCCGGCAATCCCGCCCGCTCACGCGGCAGGACCGAGGGATGGAGCCTGGGGGCCTACACCACCTGGTACGCCACCGGGCCCGGGGCAGCGGGGCTGTACCTGGATGGTTGGGTCAACCATGGCCGCTATCGCAACACCGTGCAGGGTGACGGGCTTCCCGACGTACGCTACGACGCGCACACGTGGGCGCTTTCGGTGGAAGCGGGGTACGCACTGCGGTTGGGGGAGGGCAGCGACGGCTTCGTGGAACCGCAACTGCAGCTGGTCTACCTTGACTACCAGGGCGATGAAAGCACCGAGGTCAACGGCACCCGCGTTGACAGCGCCGACGGCACGGGCTGGGTCGCGCGGCTTGGCCTGCGCACGCACCGCACGTGGGTGTCCGGCGAGTATCGCTACCAGCCTTACGTGACGGTGAACTGGTGGCACGACCAGGTGCCGGATCGGTTGGCGTTCAATGGCGTGCAGCTGGGCGACCTGTATCCGGGTAACCGCTACGAACTGAAACTCGGCCTCAACGTCGGGTGGGGGCGGGACTGGAACGCATGGGCGAACGTGGGGTACCAGCAGGGCGGCCAGCACTACACGGAGTCGATTCTGCGTATTGGCGCACGTTATCGCTGGTGAGCCACGCCTGCCGCAGGTGCAGGTAGGTAGCTTTACTGATGCGCGGGGTCCGTCATTCAGCACAGACTCCAGCCAGGTGAGCGGCATAGGTGCGGATGCACATGGCCAGAACTGCGTCAAACCGATTGATGGAGAGGCCCCTGAGTCCGAGCATGGGGCGGGACCTGACCGAGCGGAGCGAAGCGCCGGTCGGCGCATGGGGACGGCATAGCCGCTACCCGACCGCCCGGGCCGTGCGCTTCGGTTCCGGAATGGAGGAGCCGACGCCCGATGCCAGCGCCGAGGCCTCGCATCCGCCGGTAGCCAGCGCCACGATGGACGCCACGTACGGGCACGCCGACTACCGTGTCACGGCCTGGCAGCCCCAGGGCAAGCCGGCATTCGTGTTCCTGATCGCGATCGGCGAGCGCCGCCTGCTGCAGCCCAACGTGGCCGAAGGCAAGGATTTCGACGAGGTCATGCGCAACGCGGCAGCCTTCGTCGAGCACCTGCTGGACGCGGATTCGGCCTAGCCCGACCGCCGATTGGTGCGGATTTCACCACAATGTCACCCATGTCACCTCGATGACATCGGTTTTGGCGTCAATGTCACGGCGGCGTCATGCACATCCGGAGCGGATGCGGCGTTCTAGGGTCTTCCCACCCAGAGCCCGCCCATGCTTCCGACCTCACGCACCCTGCATCGCACAGCGCTGACCGCTGCGCTCCTGTCCGTCCTCACCGTGCCGGCCTACGCTGGCGTGAACTGCCAGCTGGTGGATGCCAGCGGCGTCGTGCTGCCACTGGACAGCACAGCAACCGGCGACCACGCGCTGGCCTGTGGCACCAACGCCAACGCCGCCGGCAGCGGCAGCACCGCGATGGGCAGCTGGGTGGACCTGGACGGTGACGGCCTGGTCGATGCGAACGAAATCACCTGGGGCAAAGGCGTGAACGCCACCGCCGTCGGCGCCGCGGCCCAGGCGCTGGGCGCCAACAGCACCGCCATCGGGGTACGTGCGGTGACGGCCAGCGATGGCAGCGTGGCGATCGGCAACCAGGCCGGCGCGGTGCATTCCGGCGCGGCGACCACCACCACCTCGACCTACACCCAGGGCAGCCCGCAGCAGCAGACCAGCACGACCGTCGCCACCACCCCGTCCGGGAGCAGCGTCAATTCCGTGGCAATGGGAAGTGCCGCCATAGCCAACGGCAGCAACAACATCGCGCTGGGCACCGGCAGCCGGGTGCGCGCCATCAACGGCAGCGTGACGGTCAGCCAGGACGCCAACGGTGTGATCACCAAGGTCGAGACGCGCAACGAGACGCCGGCACAGAACTCGATTGCCATGGGCAACAATGCCACCGTCAACGGCAACGGTTCCATCGCGCTGGGCAACGGTGCCACGGTGACCGGCGACAAGGGCAACCAGACCAGCTTCGTCAGCGACTGGGGCGGGAGCTTCGCCCAGCTCACCGCAGTCGAGTCGGCGGTGAACTCCATCGCCATCGGCAACGGCGCCACCTCCAAGGGCAACAACAACGTGGTGATCGGCGCCGGTGCGGCGACCGGGGGCGACACGCTGTACACCCCCTTCAGCCCGAACTGGCTGCCCGACCAGAACTCCACTGTCATCGGTGCCGGTGCCCAGTCGGTGCGCACCAATGGCACCGCCATCGGCTACACCTCGATCGCCTACAGCCCGTATTCCAGCGCGCTGGGCTACATGTCCTACGCGCTGGGCACCGGCTCGGTGGCGGTAGGCGGCTGGCTGGACTGGGGACAGGCTTTCGGCAGCGCGCCGCGCGGTCCGGGCAACATCTCCAATGCCTACGGCAAGGCGTTCGCCACCAGCCTGGGCACTGCCGCGTTCGGCAGCGGCACCTATGCGTTCGGCAACTACGCCACCGCGCTGGGCCCAGCGGCCAGCACCGGCGACCGCGACACCGAGAACCCGGGACCGACCAGCGTGATCCGCAACTACGACAGCACCGATGCGAAGGTGGTGTCCGGCTCGTTCGCCGGCGGCTTCTTCGCCCAGGCAGCCGGGCGATCCAGCGTTGCGGTGGGCCGCGAAGCGACCGCCGCCGACGCCGACGCCATCGCCATCGGCAGCGAGAGCATGGCCTATGGCGTGGCCAGCATCGCGCTCGGCGACCAGGCTACCGCCACCTGGCATCGCAACATCGCCATCGGCGAGAACGCATACGCCGACGGGTACACCGGCACCGGCAACATTGCCTTCGGCCAAGATGCCAAGACCGCCCCGGGCGCCAGTGGCGAGTCCAGCAACGCCATCGCCTTCGGTACCGGTACGCTGGCGTCGGACACCTCCGCACTGGCCATGGGCACCGCGGCGCAGGCGGTCGGCATGGGCAGCACGGCGCTGGGCTCCAACGCGCAGGCGCTGGGCGTGTCCAGCGCGGCGGTGGGCGAGGGCAGCCAGGCCAGCGGCGATTCCGCCACGGCGCTGGGCACCTATGCCTACGCCGCGGGCGAATCGGCGGTGGCGGCCGGTACCAATGCGTTCGCCACGGGCAACTACGCGGTGGCGGCTGGTTACAACAGCTATGCCGGCGACGACGATGCCGTGGCGATCGGCAGCTACGCGGTGGTGGAAACCGCCGGCAGCGTGGCGATCGGCAGCGGCGCCACCGTTTACGGCCTCAACAGCGTGGCCATCGGCATGAATGCGTCCGCCGAGCAGGACAACGTGGTGTCGGTCGGCAGCGCCGGCGCCGAGCGCCGCGTCGTCAACGTCGACAACGGCGTGGACGCGACTGATGCGGTGAACAAGCGTCAGCTCGATGCCGTGGTGGCCGACGTGGGCGGCACCCTCGGCGCACAGCTCGATACCGTGGCCACCGCACTCGGCGGCGGCGCGGCGGTGAACGCCAGCGGCATCAGCGCGCCGGGCTTCGGTTTCCAGGGCGGGACGTACACCAACGTCGGCGCCACCTTCAATGCCATCGACGCCGCATTCAACGGGTTGCAGGGCCGCGTGGCCGTGCTGGAAACCGCAGCGGCCGCGCCGCCGCCGCCGCCGGTGGCATCGGAGGTGCCGATGGGCACGGGCGACGGCCTTGCCCTGGGCAACGGCTCCAGCACCGCGGACGCCAATGACACCGCCGTAGGCAGCGAGGCCCGCGTGGGCGCGGCCAACAGCGTGGCGGTGGGCAGCAATGCCGTGGTCGATGCCAGCGCCGACAACGCCGTAGCCGTGGGTGCTGACAGCCATGCCAGCGCCAGCGGCGCGGTGGCGCTGGGGCAGGGCGCGGTGGCCGACGAGGCCAACACCGTGTCGGTCGGCAATGCCAGCCAGCAGCGCCGCATCACCCAGGTGGCGGCCGGCACCGCAGGCACCGACGCGGCCAACGTCGCCCAAGTGCAGGACGCCGACGCGGCCACCCTGGCCTCGGCCAACAGCTACACCGACACCACGGCCACCCAGACCCTGACCCGCGCCAACGCCTATGCCGATGCGCGCCTGCAGGGCCTCAACGACAGCTTCGACCTGCTCCGCAATGATGTCAACGCACGCCTGAACGCACAGGACAAGCGACTGGACCGCCAGGGCGCGATGGGCAGCGCGATGATGAACATGGCCATCAACGCTGCCAACTCGCGCAGCCCGCGCGGTCGCGTGGCCGCGGGCGTGGGCTGGCAGAACGGCGAAAGCGCGCTGTCGGTGGGCTACTCCAAGGCCCTGAGCGAGCGCGTTTCGATGAGCATCGGCGGCGCCTTCAGCAGCGACGACCGCTCGGCCGGCCTCGGCTTCGGCGTCGACCTGTAATTCCTCCTTCCAGACTCCGCCTACCAGGAATCCATCCATGCATTTCCGTCGTTCCGTTCTGAGCCTGCTGGTTACCGCTGCCTGCGCGCCCGCCTTCGCCGGCACCGTCGACCTGGCCTCCATCGAAGACGCCACGCTGTCCCCTCGTTTCATCGTGACCTACAAGCCGGGCACCGCCGAACGCACCCAGCCTGCGGCTCGCCAGCGCTCGCTGGACGCTGCCGCCGGCCGTGCCCGTCCGCAACTGGGCGCACGCCTCGCCACCGCGCAGGGCGCGACCGCACTGCAGGTGAAGAGCCTGCGCGCAACCTTCAGCGGCCAGCACGTGGTGCGTGCCTCGCAGCGGCTGGACCGCAGCCAGGCTGAAACCCTGATGCGCGCCATCGCCGCCGATCCCAACGTGGCGTCGGTGCGGGTAGACCGCCTGATGCATGCCGCCGCCGTTCCCAACGACCCGGTGCTGAGCAGCCACCAGATGTGGCACTACGGCACCGGCGCGGGCGGCGCACGGGTCACCACCGCGTGGGAGTCCGGCGCGACCGGCGCGGGCGTGGTGGTGGCAGTGATCGACACCGGTGCCACCCACCACGCCGATCTGGAAGCGAACCTGCTGCCGGGTTACGACTTTATTTCCGATGCGTTCGTCTCGCACCGCGCCGACGACAGCCGCGTGCCCGGCGGCTGGGATATCGGCGATTACAGCGCGATCAACGAGTGCGGTGACGGCTCGCCGGCCAGCAACAGCAGCTGGCACGGCACCCACGTGGCGGGCACGATCGCCGAGGTCACCAACAACAGCGTGGGCGGTGCGGGCATCGCCTACAACGCCAAGGTCCTGCCGGTACGCGTGCTGGGTCGCTGCGGCGGCTATACCTCCGACATCAACGACGCCATCGTCTGGGCCGCCGGTGGCCACATCGACGGCGTGCCGGACAACACCACGCCGGCCGAAGTGATCAACATGAGCCTGGGCGGCGCGCACGCCTGCGACGCCGATACCCAGGCCGCAATCAATGCTGCAGTGAACCTTGGCACCGTCGTGGTGGTGGCCGCGGGCAACGACAATGCCCCGGTCACCGACCACTCGCCGGCCAGCTGCGCCAACGTGATCACCGTCGGTGCCACCGGCTATTCCGGTCAACGCGCCAGCTATTCCAACTACGGTGCCGGCATCGACCTCGCCGCACCCGGTGGCGCCGGCATTGAAGGCAGCCCGAACGGCTACATCTGGTCCACCCTCAACAACGGCACCACGGTACCGGGCAGCGACATCTACGCTGGCTACACCGGCACCTCGATGGCCACGCCGCATGTGGTGGGCGTGGTGGCGTTGATGCAGAGCGTGGCCACGAAGCCGTTGACGCCCTCGCAGGTGGAGGGACTGCTGAAGGCCACCTCGCGCGCGTTCCCGGTCAAGCAGACCCAGCCCAACGGCGCCGGCCTGCTCGACGCCGCCGCCGCGGTTGCGCGGGCGCGCAGTTTCGGCCAGCCGATCGACGGCATCCCCACCAGCCCCGGCACCGCCATGCTGCTCCCGGCCATGGACGCCGGCCAGCGCGATCTGTACGTGATCGACGTCGCCCCCGGCAAGGCGCGGTTGGAGATCACCACCTACGGCGGTCGCGGCGAACTGCAGTTGCTGGCGGGGTACGAAATGGACCCGCTGCCGAACCAGAATGCCGGTGCGTCGGCACGCCCGGGCATCAACCAGGCCATCACCGTGCTCAACCCGGCGCAGGGTCGTTATTACCTGGCGGTGAGCGCCACCCAGGCCACCAGCGGCGCGCGCCTGCTGGTCAAGGTGAACTGAGTGAAGCGGCGTGCGCTTCCCGCGCTGCTGGTGGGCGCGCTGCTGGGATGCAGTGGAAGCGCGCAGCCACCCGCCCCGGCGGGCGTGGCACCGGCGACGAGGGCGTTGCCGGTGATCGCGCTGGACCACGACGATGACGGCCGGGTGGTACACGTGTCACCCGGTCAGCGCGTGGAGGTTCGCCTTCCAGCGCATTCAGCCAGCGGCTACCGCTGCTGGTTGCGGACGACGCCGGCCGCCGTACTCGACCTGGAACGGGAGCCGGCCCGCGTGGCCGGCCCCCACACATGGCGCTTTCGCGGGCTTGCAGCGGGGCAGGGCGAGCTGCTGTTCGAATGCGGCCAGGAACTGGCCACCCGTCAGCGCCGGATCTACGCATTCCATGTGCGGATCGACTGAGCATCGGCGGCGTTTGCTGTCGTAGGATGGGGATCCCCCCACGTAGACGAGGCAGGCCAGGTTGATGCGCCTTATCCGGTACCGATTTGGCGAGTTCGTGCTGGACCCTGCCGTACGCGAACTGAGCCGCGCCGGGCATCGGCTGCCGTTGCCACTCAAATCGTTGGAGTGCCTGGTCTATCTGGTGGCCAACCGCCAGCGTGCGGTGGGCCGTGACGAACTGGTGTCGGCGGTATGGGGCAGGGCGGACGTCAGCGATACCGTGATCACCCAGACCATGCGCCGCGCACGCAAGGCACTGGACGATGCCGGCGACCGCCAGACGATGATCCGGACCGTGCCCGGATTCGGCTACCGCTGGGTAGCCGAGGTGGAAGAACTGGATCCTGCCGCAGCGGACGCAACGCCGCCACCTGCGGCGACGGATGTGCCCGACGTCGACAATACCGGTGCGCACACTGTTCTGCCGGTGGCACTTGAGCCTGCAGCGAGCAGCGTTTCCCGGCGCGCCCGCGCCCCGCGCTGGCTGATCGTGCTGGCCGCGGCGGCAGTCGTTCTGTTGCTGGGCGTGGTCGCCGCGCGGATCATGCGTCCGGCCCCGGTACCTGCGGCTGCAACGGCTGCAGCGCAGATGCGCGCAACCGTGCTGCCGGTGCGGGTGGCCGAGGACGAAGCCGATGCAAGCTGGGTCCGCCTCGGCGCGATGGAATATGCCGCCGACCGCCTGCGCGGTGCGGCACTGCAGGTCACCCCGACCGAGCAGACCCTGCACCTGGGCGCAGGGCTGGAAGAGGGTGCGGCACTGGACACCGAGACCTTAAAACAACTGCTCGCGCGCAGCGACGCACGCTGGTTGATCGTGCCGAGCGCGCAGCGCAGTGGCGCGCAGTGGAGGGTGCAGCTTCGCGTGCTCGACAGCGCCAGCGATGTATCGGTGGACGCGGTGGGTGATACGCCCCTGCAGGCCATGGCCGTGGCCACCGATGCCTGGCTGCATCGCATCCAGCGTGCGTCTCCCGACCGCGCCGCGCCCACCGCACTGCAGGAGCGCCTGCGTCGCATCGATGCCGAGCTTGACGCCGGCCAACTGGACGCGGCGCGCGCGCAGATCCAGGCCACGCCGGCAGCGCTGCGCGACAGCGCCGCGCTGCAGGTGCGCGAAGGCCAGCTGGAATACCGGGCAGGGCGCATGACCGATGCCTCGCGCCTGTTCGAGCGTGCCCTCGCACAGCAGCCAGCCGCCGCCGCAGGCGTGCGCGCCAAAGGGCTGATGGGGCTCGGCGCAGTGGCGTTGCGCACGGGGCAACCGGACCAGGCCGAGGCCCACTACAGCCAGGCACTGGCCGTACTTGCCGACGACGCCAGCAACCGCGATACCAGTCTGTTGGGCAACGCGTACAACGGTCGCGGCGTGGCCCAGGTGCAGCAGGGCAACCTGGAAGCCGCCGTGGCCGACCTCGGCCAGGCACGGGTCGCGATGCGGCGCACCGGTGACGTGGTTTCCGCGGCGATGGTCGGCGCCAATCTGGGGCGCATGGAGGGTATGCGCAACCATTGGCCGCAGGCGCTGCAGGAGTTCGACAGCGCCATCGACGTGTTCGAGCGTTTCCAGGTCAACGACTACCTCGCCGCCACCCTGGCGGCAAAAGCGATGGCGCAGCTGGAGCTGGTGCAACCCGCACAGGCGCGGGCGAGCCTCGCGCGAACCGATGCGCTGCGCGGCGCGCTGGAAGACCCGCAACTGGTTGCGGTCATCCAGAACGCGCGCGCCACGGTTGCGCTTGCCAATGGCGACCTGGGCGAGACCAAGGCGGCCATCGATGCGCTGGCGGCCACCCGTTCACAGGACCTGTCGGTGGCGCGCCTGCGCATGGCCCTGGCCGTGGCCCGTGGCGACGCGGCCGGGGCAGGGCAGTGGGCGGCTAATGCAGGCGCTCGCCCGGACGGCCAGGATGCCGGCGTTGCGGCCATTGCCGTACAGGCGGCGGCGGCCTCGACAGACGCCGCACGGTGGCTGCGGCCGGATGGTACGGGAGGTACCGCCACACGACCGGATCCGGCCGATGCCTTTGCGCGTGCCATCGTCCAACATCGTTTCGGCGACCGTGCTGCGGCCCTGCGTGACGCGCAGGCCGCGCTGGCCATCGCCAATCGCGATGGCAGTCCCAATGACCGGGTAAGGGCCAACCTGTTGCGGGCCCGCATCCTGATGGATGCCCGCCAGCTCGACCAGGCCACGGCCGTGCTTGGGGAACTGGATGCGTATGCCGCCGTCGACTACCGCGTCGCCTGGCTGGCCGCTGCGTTGTATGGAAAGCGCGGCGACGCTGCTTCCGCACGGCAGGCGCGCCAGGAAGCAGCGGCGCTGGCGGGTGAGCGTTCCCTTGGCGTTCCACCGCTTCTGTAGCGTTCAACGCGGGCGGAGCGTCACTCGGGAAACAGCAGCGTGACCGTGAAGCGCACGCCCCAGTCGGGCCCGCCGCTTGGCGTGTCCACGTAAACGCGCGCGCCGCCCTGGTAGCTGAGCATCTGCGAACCGAGCTTGGTCACCTTGCTGTAGAAGAAGTTCAGCGGCAGCGTCCATTGCTTCGCTTCCCAGTCGTAGGTTGACTCAAGGTTGACGCCGACGGTGCGTCCTTGCCCAATGCCACGTGACACGAACGGCTGCAGGAACGTGGAACTGATGTCCACCCGGCGGCGGCCACCACCAACGTCTACGATATGGTTGGCCAACGCGCCGTAGCTCCATGCGCCTTCCTGTTTGAGCAGGACCAGGGTAGGTCCCAGCCCCCAGGTATCGGCGCCCAGGTCATCGGTTCCGGTAGGCAACAGCATCGCAGGGCCCACGCCCCAGACCAGGCCACCCTCGTCGGCCTTCTTCGGGGAAAAGAAGAAGCTCTGGGTGATGTCGCCGATCCCGGCCTGGTCGGTTCCGGGAATGACATCCTTCTGGTACACCACCGGCAGGATCGTCCGCGAAATGACGTTCCAGTGCTCGGAAAGGGAGAAGGGCGCCACCGGCTGGATGTTCAACAGGTTGCGATGGCCGTCATCGCCCCAGGTCTGGTCGTAGTTGTACTGGAACGGCACGCTGATGAGCGCGGCTACCGGATTGGACAGCTTCTTGGCGATGGCGTCCGCATCCTGCTGTTGCGCGGACGCATTGGCGGAGAGCATGCAGAGCGCCAGGGACAGCGGTGTCGCCAGGGACCAGATCGGACAGGCATGCTTCGCGCTCGGTACCGTCATGAGGATGCTCCTGCAGGCTGCGGCGTCTTGGGCAGGACGAGTATCGGGCGGACCGGCAGGGATTGTCGTGCGTACTTTTACCGGTGGCCGCGTTTGTACGGCGCTGACGATGACGCGGCCGGCGTGGCATTATCGTGACGCATCACGCCGACCGGCAGGCCAGTGGGTACACTTCAGGGATCGTCCCGCCACAGGTGGATTCATGTCAGCAGACGCACCCGGCCTGGCCGCTCGAGATCTGCTGGTGAAGGATGCCCGGGCGATTCTGGATGCGCTCCCCGAGGCGAATGACCAGAACGAGGCAATTCATGTGGCCCGCAAGGCGATTCGTCGAATGCGGGCCATGTTGGGGTTGCTCACGGACGACATCTTTGATCTGGAGCGCGAAGACCGTGCGCTGAGGCAGCTCGGAAAAGGCCTGTCTGGCATGCGGGACGCGCACGTGGTGGTCGAGACCGCCAATCGACTCCAGGCGGCGCACCCGGAACTGGGCTGGGCGCCGATCATCGAAGCACTGGAACTGCGGCGTACGCGAATTCTGCAGCGTTCGCTGGCCGTGGACCCTGGATTTTTACGCAGGCGGCGTGTTGTGGAACAGGTTCTGCGGCGGCTTGAGGACCAGCCATGGCATTCGTTGCGGCGGCGTTCGATCCGGACGGCGCTGGAGGCAAGTGAACGTCGAGCGGCAAAGGCTGGTAAACGGGCCGCTCGCGAGGATGATCCAGAAGCCGTGCACCGGTGGCGTCGACGGGTGCGGCGGCTGCGTATGCAGCTGGATGCGGCTCAGGTTCTGGATGCGCTGCAGGGACATGGCGACGCACATGGAGCGGTTGCCCGGAAAGGCAAAGAGCTGCACCGGATCAGCGACCGGCTGGGTTGGAGCCAGGATGTGAGGCTGCTGCGGAACCTGGTTCGGAACATGCCGTGGAGTGAGGGTAAGGTTCGGGTGATGGGTCTGGTTGAGGAGCAGTTGGCTGAGGCTGGGGGGTGAAGTGCGGCAGGCCCTGTCGGGCCACTTCGTTACTTACATAATATACATTATGCGAAATGCGATGTTAGGCGAATCAGGCTGGGCGGGCCGCTTTGGGGTCACCCTCCAAGGCTTCTCCGCCCCGAATTCGTGCCATAGCACATGCATTCATGTCTAATGGCGCCTTCGGGGCAATTGATCAGCGTGCGAATGATCTTCCAATTCCGCTAGATCGGGATTAGGCAACCAAGGAAGTCAGGCAATTACATGGGACGTAAAAGAGCTTCAAGCGGAATGGATGCCCTGGTCGGAATGCCGTGGCCCATCGGCGTCGTGGTTGGCATCCTTCTCTTCAGTGGCGTTCGCTACGCCATCCCTTGGTGGTTCTCGCGGCAGGACGGCGGGCTGGCTCACGGCCTCGCCAGCAGCTTCTTGCAGGCGCTGTCGCCCTTGGCCTGGTTGCTGTTGGCGATGTGCTGGATGGCCGCCCTCCTCTCTTTTCTTGGTGCCCGGCGTCGCCGAATCCTCTTGGACACATGTACAACGCTGGAGAGCTTGGCCGCTCCCGGTTGGCGCCAGTTCGAGCAGCTGGTGGGTGAGGCGTTCCGGCGCCAAGGGTACGTTGTCGAGGAAACGGGCTTGGGCGGTGCAGATGGGGGAATCGACCTTGTGCTCCGCAAGGGTAGCCAGCGCGTCCTTGTCCAGTGCAAGCAATGGAGGCGTCGGCAGGTAGGTGTGAGTGTTGTACGGGAAATGGCAGGACTTCTGGCCCACCACGGTGCCGATGGGGTCAAAATCGTCTGCGTGGGCACATTTACACGTGACGCGGAGGCATTTGCGCGAGGCAAGTCCATCGAGCTGATTGGCGGCGCGACACTGCTGGATATGATTCATGCAGCGAAGGAGGTGCAAAGGCTGGCGCTAGCACCCGCCTCCCCCGTTGAACCGACTCTTCCCCGGCAGTCACTGGTGTCTGGGTCGATTAAGGCATGCTCCAGATGTGGCAGCACGCTAGTACAGCGCAGAAACCGCCGAACTGGAGAGTACTTTCTGGGGTGCAGCCAGTTCCCGCGCTGCAGAGGTAGTGGCGATCATGCTTAGCGGGAATTTTTCTTATGGCGATAGTCCTGACACGGCAGCGAGCTTGGTGCTTCCTGATCAACTGGCCAAACAGGCCGCCGACTACCACCCGCAGCTATGCCACCGCCCCGCGCTACTGAGTCGGCTGGCACCAAGGGCGTTTTGGAAGCGGCAGAAATCGTAACCGAAGCGGGCAACAAGGAACTACTTTGCCGGCGGTTATGGCATCGACGGAACATCGTTCAGTGGCGAGCGTTGATGTTTATTTTCAAGCGGTAGCTGCGGCAGAAAATCCGGCGGCGAGTTTACAGAAGTAAAGCACTCTTGTGTCTGGTTAGGCCGGGCGCGATTCTCGCGCGAGCTCGATCATCTGGTCCAGGGCGGACAGCAAGCTGAACTCGAACGAAGAGGTCGTGCCGAAACCGATCAGGCCCAGGTTGTGCCAATTCGCGCCGAAGAACACATTGTCCTGATTGTATCAAGCATTACAGCGAGTCGATATTGAGCTAGCAAGTTGCAAGGCCTTTCGGAGTGCAGCTGCAGTTATGTCGGTCCAAGCGGCCTTGAGCGCGACCGGGTCAGTACTTGTCTTGGGCAGGTCGCTGTCAGGGACGCCAGCTATATCGGGAAACGTTCGCCAGAAGGTAAGGGAGGCATCAAGTTCGCGCCGCATGTCTAGCAGTAGCTCAACATACTCGGGTGCCAGTAGGTGACCGAACTGCTGCAGTAAGCGCTCAGCCTCGTGCTCCGTTTCTTGCACATGTGCAGCGAGCCGCTTCCATCCCTGGACGTCCAAAGAGTCCAGTCGGGTACGAAGAGCGGGGGCAACAACATGCGTTGCGACACGCATCACCTCAGCGCTTGCTAGCTTTGCGTCGCCACATCGTAGAATGGACTGATCAAGGACGCCTGGGCCAAAACCAAGCGCGCTACGCAACCCAGTTACAGTAGCGCTGCTAAAGGTCTGCAGTCGATATGCAATCCTCGTGGTAGTCCCCTGCCATACTTTGCGTTCGTGAGCCTTGATCACCCAGTCAACGTAGGCGACGGTGACAATGATGCCGATGAACTCGGTCGCAAGATTTAGAAACAACCCATTGAACGAACCCACTCCCTCCAGATAGACAAACACCCCTGCGAACAAGATAAGCGGGATGATCAGGCGAAGCCAAAGAGCCTTTGACACGGTGACCATCCCCTGAAGTCTGAAGAAAAACCTACTATCAGATAAGCCCGTTGGATCCGTCAACTTTAAGGCATGGCGAGCGCCACTGGTCACCGCAGCGGTCTATTGGGACATGCCGGCGTTGCTGATTGCGCGTCGAAGGCGGGCAAGCCGTCGTTATTGAGGCCGGTTTCAATACCTAATGTTGGAGCTGAGGCGATTTCAATAATCAGGCATCCGGACACCCCGGAATAGGAAAACATCGAGCCGTTCCATATACTTCAGTGAAGAGCGCCAGTCCAGGGGAAGAAATGCCTAACTTCACCGACGATTTCATCGAGCTAGATCGCACGTTCCATGAACTTACGGTCGATGCCGATGCGACCGATCAGACAGAGATGAACCCCCTGATGGGGACGAGCCGAAAGCTGCATTGGCCAGACCTGCTGGCGCGCCACCGCGTCGTCCTCCTGTCCGAAGCGGGCTCGGGCAAGACCCGAGAGGTCAAGCAGGTTGCACTCCGCCTCCGTGGCCAGGGTTTGGCTGCGTTCTTCCTGCGCATTGAGTCGGTAGCTAATAACTTCGTCACTTCCTTTGAGGTAGGCACGCATGCTGAGTTTCAGGCATGGTGTGCCTCCGGTGAAGAGGGTTGGCTGTTACTGGATTCGGTGGATGAAGCGCGGTTACACGATCCGAAGGATTTCGAAAGAGCCATAAAGATCATTGGTTGCCGGTTGGGGTCCGTGATGCACAACGCGCATATCGTCATCACGGGCCGCAGCACTGCTTGGAGAGCGAAAACAGACTTATTGCTGTGCCGACAGGTGTTTCCGTTCCAAGAACCTCAAACAACGGCGAACGAGATAGGTGAAGATACTAGTAGTGCGCAGGTCAAGACTATGCGCAGGGCCGACTCGCGCGAAATATTTGCGCCTTTTCAGATCGTGGCCCTCGACGATCTGGAAGGGGCGCAGATCAATGAGTTTCTGCTGGGCAAGGGTGTCGTCGACGTGGCTTCCTTCCTGGACGGCGTCGAACGCAAGGACGTTCTGTCTCTGATGAGTAGGCCGCAAGACTTATCGGAGCTTGCCGATTATTGGAAAGCACATGGTCATATCGGATCTCGCCTAGAGCTCTTGCAGGATAGCATTCAACGCCGGCTTACCGAGCGTGATCAGGATCGCGCTGAGGCCCGACCTATCGCTGCGGAGAAAGTTCGACTAGGCGCTCGTCTTATTGCGGCGGGAACGACGCTTACCCAGAACGCTACTGTTCAAGTACCCGACGGAACCGCCAACCCAGCCGGACTGGCGGTGCGACAGTTGTTGGACGACTGGGACGAAAAGGATTGCGCTACCCTTCTGCAGCGGCCGGTCTTTGAGCCTGGAATCTATGGAACAGTGCGCTTTCACCATCGCTCCGTCAGGGAATATCTGACGGCTGAATGGTTACATCATCTACTGGAGGGCCAGGCCCCTCGGCTGAGAATCGAGGAGCTGTTCTTTCGCAGCCAATACGGTATCGAGGTCGTAGTTCCTACTATGCGTCCAATTCTGCCGTGGCTGGCCGTTCTGTATCCACCCATCTTGGAGCGAATCACCCGCTTAGCACCTGAGATACTTTTTGAGGGCGGTGACCCGAGCAAGCTCGACCGCAACACGCGCATTAAAATCTTGCGCCAGGCCTGCGAGCAATTGGCGCAGCCAGCCCGCACTCAGAGTCTGTCAAACTACGCTGCGGTCCAACGCTTTGCCGATGAAGATCTCACCGACGTCATCAAGGAGCTTCTGGCCCAGCATGCTGCCAATGCTGATATTTCCTGGTTTCTATTGCGCATGGTTTGGCGAGGAGAAATTGTCGGTGCCCTGCCGGAGGCCAAGGCACTCGCCTTGTCTTGCCGTACTCTACATACAAGAATTGCCGCGTTCCGCGCCTTGCATGCCATTGGCTCAAAAGCTGACCTCGCCGAGGTCAGGCTGTCCTTCTTGGAAGAAGATCACGAGTCCCCGCGAGAATGGGTAGCTGAACTGATGACTGAGATCCCCCACGATGCGCAGGGGATCGATTGGGTATTGAAGGCACTGGCCAGAGTATCCGAGAAGAAGCGATACGACACCGATAACCTGATCCGCGTGCTGTCGCAGCAGATCTATGCTTGGCCGCAGGAGCTTCTTCCGCGCTTGCTCAATGGGTTGCATGCATTGCTGCAGGAACCCCCACTTCTGGAACGGATCAACCATTCGGTGTCACGACGCTACGCCTGGCTGGTCAAGTGTGTGTCGCTGTTGGTGTCTCGCCTTCTAAGTGAGCGCGATTCGGCGCTGCTGGGGCGCTCAGGTCTTAGCATTCTGGGTATGCTGCCAGTACTTAGCATGTATGGGAACGACTTCGAGCTGGATGATCCGGTGGAGGATCTCGTTAGTGGGGTTCCCAAGTGGAAGGAGCTCAATCATGCTCTCTTCTGGCATGAGGTCGAGCATGTTCGGAGACAGCGTCAGTCGAAGGGGGAGCGATTGACTGACCACTGGTCTGTGGGTTCGTTCCACGCCTATTGGCGCTTTACGCATGAGGACTTCGAGCTCATCCTTGAAGACGTTCGTTCGCGCCCAGAACTTGATGATCGCTTAGTGGCGCAGTCGTTGGCATTTTTGCTCTATCGCCAGGCCAACCGGCCCGTGGCGTGGCGCAATAGAATGAAGCGGTTGGCAAAATGTTCGGCTGAGCTTGAGGCCGCGTTCCATCTTTTGTTACACCCGCCCGCCAATGGCATGGCGCAACTACGCAAGCAGGATGCACAGTTCAAAAGAAGGTTTGAGGCACGGCGAGCTAAACAAGAGATTGATAAGGAAAAGTCAAAGGTATGGTTGTTGGCCCATCTTGATAGCGTGCGCGGCCAGGTGGCGTCGGGTGTGCCAACACCGGCGCAGTACTACCTGCATCAGCACATCCGCGAGAAGGATCACCAGTCCGGGAAATGGAGCGATGGGCACTGGCAGAGCTTGACTGGGGAATTCGGTGAAAGGGTGGCGCAGGCTTACCGCGATGGTGCACTCGGATTCTGGCGTAAATATAAGCCCGTGCTCCGCTCCGAGGGGGCCGAAGAAGGAAGCACACCATTTGCGCTGATTTTTGGCCTAACGGGACTCGCGATTGAATCGAGCGAGGACTCGGAGTGGCCACGGAATCTATCATGCGAGGAAGTCAACCGTGCCACGCGTTACGCCCTACTCGAACTCAACGGATTCTCGAGCTGGTTGCCGGCCCTATTCTCCAAGCATCCTCGGGTGGTGCTGGACGTCGTTATTCATGAGGTTGACTACGAGCTGGAGCATGAGAGCCCGGAGGGAGCCAGTCGATACTTGATTTCCGATCTTGCATGGAGCGGCCAGTGGCTGTGGAACGATCTGGCGCCGCACTTGGTGAAGCGAGTTGGTCGATTTCCTAGGACAACAGACACGCTTGGACATTTATTGGCAATCCTCCACGGGTCAGCGCTGAGCAATGAGGTGGTCGCCGAGCTGGCAACACCCAAGGCCCGATCGACGAAGAACACGGACACGTGCCCGCTGTGGTTTGCAAGCTGGGTGGGTGTGGCTCCCCAGGTGGCCATTCCGGCCTTGGCCGCGCATTTGGCCGAAATGACGGCGCCTTCAGATCAGACCCGCTTCGCGATGCGCTTTGTCACGGCACTGGTGGGAGGACGACGAAATGCCACGCACGCGCGGGAGGCGTATCGCACCGTCGCACATATGAAAGCACTGTATCTCTTGATGCATCAATACATTCGTGTGACAGAGGACGTCGATCGTGCCGGAAAGGGCGTGTACTCTCCCGACCTGAGGGACGACGCTCAGGACGCGCGCAACGCGTTGATTTCCTTTATCAAGGAAACGCCGGGTAAGGAGGCATATCTGGCGATGATGGAGCTATCTGCATTGCACCCGGCTGAGACTTCACGACCTTGGATTGCTTATCGAGCCAAGGAGAAAGCTATTGCCGATGCCGACACGGCCCCCTGGACGGTGGACCAGGTCATAAGCTTCCATCGCAACTTGGAGCGGACGCCAGCCAGCCATCGCGATCTGTGGTATCTGGCCATTGATCATTTGCGGGACCTTGCGCATGACCTGGAAAATAGCGATACAAGTATCGCTTCCACCTTGCTCGGACTGGGCGAGACGGAAGTAAGGAAAGTAATCGGTAATGCGTGCCGTGAACGGGGACGGCTGCGCTATTCCGTCAGCCAGGAAAGCGAACTGGCTGATTCCAAGATGCCCGACATCCAGTTTCATCGCGCCGGAATGGGGTCGGTTCCCTGCGAACTTAAACTGGCCGAGAGCTGGACCGGGCCCTCGCTGTTCGAGCGCCTTGAAGTGCAGCTGTGTGGGGACTACTTGCGCGATCGCCAATCTAATAGGGGAATTTTTCTTATGGTATATGGAGGTGGCAAGCAGAGCTGGATTGATCCCAACGGAAATCCGATCAAGGGATTCCTGGCATTAGTGGAGGCCCTGCAGGAGCAATGGTCGACCATTTCACCGCGCTACCCTGAGGTCGAAGACATTCGTGTGATCGGCATTGATCTTACCAAGCGCGGCATTGACACCAAGACTAGGTTGACTGGTAAAGCACGTAAGGCTCGGAAGACTAGCAAGGCCGTAAAGAGCGCGGGCAAGAAGCAAGCGTCCTCATCATCTCCTTCTGCTCGTCGCCTCAGTTAAAATCAGACTAGCAGCACGTGAGTCAAGGAATGAGGCCGGACTTCCTAGAAGGTCTTTCGCGTCGTCGTCGAGGTTTAGCAAAGACCACGAGGCGCACACTCGCTGCGAGTCGAAGCTAACTGCCCTACCCCCGATGCATCTCCCTAATTCCCTGCCCTGCCCTGCCAGAGTCTACTCTCGGTCAATAGAGGCCCGTGGTTCCCAGGCATCCACCAGGCATCTGAACTCTTTCTACCCTGGCGATAAGCTCGGCCTCGGATTGCTTCGATAGATGTTCGTCGATCTCTCCGAAGCATTAAAGGCAGCAGCGGGAAGAAGTTCTTTTAATTTCATTTGATCGATATAACGACGATCGAATGAGTTGCGACTCATACGGCGGAACGAGGTGTTCTCGATGGACGGTCCCCGGACGAGGTTCGCCGAGCCGGAGTAGACCTCGCTCCAGTCACCAGCGATCCCCGCATAGAACTTGGCGTGGAACGCCTGCTTGCTTTGCCCAGCAGAGACGACCTTGTTCTCCAAGCCAAAATTTTCAAGTACGTCCAACGGCAAGCCAGCGTCCGCAAGCGACTTGCGATAGCTCTTCCATGTCGTCGTCCTGGTGAGGAAGATGGCGATTTGCGGATCAAGCAGACCGAGGAGCCATTCCCAGATTGCCAGCTGCTCTTCGGACGACATGTACTGGTGGCCGACGAAGGGAGACGCGATCAGTATCTGGTCTGCCAAAAGGTTCCAACGCAGGAGAAGTTTGCCGAGTAGATCCATCGCATCGGTCTTCGAACGGACTCCGTCCAGCACCTCTGCCAGCTCCACTCCGCTTATGTCTGCGAGGATGTAGTCCTCAAGCTTCGGCCGCTTCGTGGGTTCGATCAAGAAGCGCGTGTAAAGCGTTGCCGTATGGGACAGCCCGCAGGGACACTCGAACACAACATCAACCGTCACGTAGTGGGCGTTGAAGTGGCCCTTGAGGGCATAGTGCAGGTGACTACGGTACTCGCGCTGTATGTCTTCGAATTCAATGCTCAATTGTTCATAGGCGAGCTCGTCCAGGGGTTGCCCGCAAGCACACTCGTAGAGCGCACAAGTCGCTAGGTCGTACACCAACGCAAGACGGTTTAAGTCCAGCCGGTAGAGCGCGACCTCGGTCGCCACGGGGTGCGGGGACTCGTCGACGTCGTCTTCGCTTCGATTCACAATGTCGACCCCTCGGTCCGCATAGGAGTCAAAGACGTCGTGCAACCCGGAAATACAGAAAATCTCCCTGCACTCCATGCACCTCACCTCCCAATACCCGGGATCGTTGATGATCGGATGTCTTAGATTTGTGTAGTGATGTGGTTTTCCACACCTCGGGCACTTCGCGACCATCGGACGCGTACGGCTGGAGGTCAGGCTTTCCAAGCTAAACATCAGTCACTCCCGGCAGGCACTCCGGCGATGTTAAGTCGCTTTATCCTGTTTTGGCTAGTTCGTATCCAGGATCATACGATTCTATGATGCCGGGAATCGTTTGCGCGCGGCTCGGCCTGCCTCAACGCGAGCAGGGTCGTACCTTATGGTCGTCAAACTGGGAGAGCTCAAATGGGCCGGGGTCGACAGCTTGTCCAACGGTGCTCACCGAAGAGATATGCCGCCCTGTTGGTGGTCGGCTGCGGAGTCAGCGCGCTTCGCAGGGAGGCATAGTCGATGCGATTTGCGCGAAGGATGTCGAGCAGATCGCGGTGAAATTGCTGGATCTCGCGGAAGGCCTGCGTATCTCTCCATCCGAAATGCTCACGGAGCAATGACAGCATGACGTTGCCGCGAGAATTGAGCGTATGGATGCTGACTATGCCCCGAGGAGGCACCAGTCGCTTTAATTCGTCCAGGCTTGGCTAGCGCTTCGCCTGCAGGCTCGAGTCACACAACGCGATTGTCGACGACCGGCAATCGCCCCGGATTCAGTCGCGTACTACCTGGGGGTCGCCGTTCCCATCAAGATGGACGGCCAGGCACGCGATGCGAGTGCGATGGGAGTCGGGTACGGACTCAATCCAGGTCTTTGATGAATCGATGTTGATGAAAACACCGAGTGGATAGTTCAGAGTGTCGATCATTGCAACCAAGTTACTGAACGCGTCGGCAGTGGCGCCGGGGGTGGCACGCCGCTTGAGCTCCATCACTGCATGGTTGCCTTGATCTCGAGCAAGGTGCCGGCCTAGCTCGAATGGTTCGTGGAGAATGATGTCCGGACGAATTCGCAGACCATGCTGCGCCAGCTTCTTCTGGTACTCCTCCCGGAGCAGTGCGCCCTCTGGCAGCACCAATTCTTGCAGCCGCAGGCGCAGTTCTGCATAGAACTCACCTTGGAATCCCCGCTCGTCCTCATAGTAGTGAGGGTCCGTCACTGAAGTCAGTGCGGATGCGATGACGTTCAGTAACTGTTTGCCGTCCATACGAGGAACCTCATGTAGGGTGTGCCGCCCCAATTAGCGGCTGAAAATCCTAACCTGGCGTCACTATCCTGCAGTAAGTCGGATGTCCACTTCAGGTCGAAACCTACCTTTCCCTACCCTCAATAAGCATCCCTTATCGCTGAGTCACGCCTCATTCTGGCCGGAGCGCCGCCTCCAGCAAGTTGACGTAAGTATCCAATCGAGTCCGGACAGCCATCAATACCCAGCCAACCGCATACATCAAGACCATCGCGAAGATCAGCAACCCACCCACCAGATTCACATCGAACGCCCCCGCCCAGTCACCCCATTCCCAATCTCGAAACTGAAGGTACAGGGCAATCAGAACCGGGAACGGCCCCAGCTTCTGCAAGCCTCCGTGCCCATCCGTTCTGTCATGCCCTGGCGAAGGGCGGTCACGAAGCGCAGTCGCCCCTCTCGCTGGTTTCGGGGGAACTCCCGGAGCGACTCGATCAAGGTACGCCAGTAATCGAACTCGCCGTCCATCTCCTCAGCGTGAGACAGTCGAGGTTTGGCGTACTGCCGCCACTCTCGCTTGGCAGTAAGTAGTCCGCCGACGAGGAATCCTCCAATTTCGATGAGCAGGCAAATCGACGTGATTACGGCAGCCTGTACGGGAGGAAGGACTGAGGGAGTCGCGGCCGCAGCCAGCAACCCGACGCCGGCGGCCAACAAGCCTAGACGGAACGACCACTTCTCTACCCGGGAGGGCTTGGGGTAGATGCTTTGATTGGCCCACATCTGAACCTGCTGATAGAGCCAGGAATACGTCAGCCCGCTTGCTTGGGCAGGCACTCCCTCTTCAGCTCCACCCCGTACCTGCATATCCATTGCAGTCACCCCGATTCGTTTTGGAGAACCGCCCGCCTCATGTTGACGGCTGAGCCTTCGGCCGATCATACCGTCCCACGGCTCTATGACGAGATCCCGGGGCGACGGTGTCGCCGCCCCGCTGGTCCTCACCCCTACCCTATATCGCCGTGAACAGCGTCTCCGGATACGGTGCGAAGTACGCGCGCCCAAGAAATCCCGGTCGGGACTTGGGGCTACGCGGCCGCGCTAGCCATTGAGGGGATCGAGGAGTCACTGGTGATGTCCCGGGGAGGCGCAGCGAAAACGTCATCAGTCCCCTAGAACTCCGCTTCCTTGCTGGCAGCAGGCTGCAGCACTTGCTGCCCCTGATCATTGCCGATGCTTAGGAACCCGATCCCACCCGACAGCCCTTGTGCTCGCATGGGCTGCGATTGCACGACCGAAGAATAATCCGCAAAGAAATCAGGCTTGCGCCATTGCGCGGAAATCGATTCGCGGCTGCCGCCCAGATCGTTGTTCCAGGTCACCGCTTTTTCCGCACTGGGCGAGCCGAACTTGCGCTTGAGCAACTCCATCACGCGCGGCTGCGCCTCGAACCCGGTGGTGTTGAAGCGCAGGGCGATCACTCGCCCGTTGCGCAGTAGAACCAGGCCGCCCGCACCTTCCAGAGAAAAAGCGTCACCTGCGCCTGCGCCGATCGCCATGCCGATGGGCGCCACCCACGCCGGGAACTCATCCGTGGCGAAGACCAGGTAACCGTACTCGCCTGCCGTGAACTCGGTATTGCCCACGGCCATGTTTGTCGTGCCGGGCGCGACGCACAACCCTGTTGCCGGTGGGGTGGCCTTCGGGGGTTCCGGCGGCGGGGTCATCAGCTTGTTGAACGCCCTGGCCCCTATCCCTTTGTTGCTTCTGGGGGCAGCTGGAGCGGGCATGGATAGCTGGCAAAGGGGCAGCGTTAGTGGTGCCCCTAGTTTGATGCCGAATATGTCAGGTTCCGCCGCAGAGACCGGGACGGTAGACGCCATGGACAGTAGAACGACGAGCGAACTGGCTGCTGCAGTGAAACGCATAGGGCAAATCCATCCTGGATCATCAGTGGGGGGAAGTATAGCCACTCTTTACTCCCGGCTTGTCAGTGACCAGGTAACCATCGAAGAGGGCCCCCGCCGACGGCTGGGCGTTTGTCCGATCATGCTCGCCCGAAGGCCCGTGAGGAAACAGGCGACGATAGGTCCGCCGCGCTGCTAGCAGCTGGTTTTCCAGGTCGCTGAGATCCGCCTGTACCGCTCAGACACCCGGCGCTGGCTACGGAGACAAGTGCCAATGCAGATTGATCAGCAACCGATCGCACACTGGCGGATCCCGGTTGCTCAGGCAGGCCATGGTCATGTTATTGGTCGGATAGATCGACAAGGCCGCGCTGTTCCCGGCCGCTCCCCCGCCGTGGCCCCAGTGCGGGAACGCTTCTGGTCCCGATGAGATGAATCCATAGCCGTACCAGTCGGTCTGCTGCTTGATGGCCTCGCTCAACAGGGGCAATGGAATCAGCTTGCCGGCCTTAAGCGCCGCAACAAAACGCACTTCATCGTCGACCGTAGTGACCCCGCCGCCCGCAGGCGTTCCCCGCCAAGGCAGCTGATCCGCACTCGGGATGAGCTTGCCATCGGGCTGCCGGGTGTAGCCGCGAGCGATGCCGTTCATGTGGTTGATGTCGGGGTATCGGGTGGCGGCCATGCCTGCCGGGCCGAAGACATGCTCTTCCAGATATGCGTAGTAGCTTTGCCCGGTGATCTTCTCCACCACTGCGCCCAGCAGTACGTAGCCATAGTTCGAGTACTCAAATGCCGAACCCGGCGAAAACGACGGTGACCTGTTGCCGTTGAGCTTGATCAGGTCATCGATGGTCCGTACCCAGGCACGGTTACCTCCCTCCTCTGGCTGGAGTACGCCTATGTCGCCCGTTCCGCCCTGGTGCGACAGCAGCTGGCGGATGGTGACTTTCGCCATCTCTTTGTTGGGGTAGCCGGTCAGGTACCTTCCAAGAGGATCGTCCAAACCAAGCTTTCCGGCGTGGATCAACTGCAGCACCGCGACCGCGGTGAACATCTTGCCCTGGGATGCGAACAGGAACGGGGTGTCCAGCCGAACCGGAATGCCATTCTCGCGATCGGCAAGCCCGAAGGCCTTTGCGTACAGCCGTTTCCCGTTCTGCTCGATGACCAGCACCCCGGAAAACCGGTCCGTCTCCGCCAGATGTGTTGCGAAAGCGTCCAACGCCTTCAGCGCCTCATCCTGGGGCATGCGCTGCGGATCCTGCCTGACGTCTTCGAGCTTCATCCCATTGGCCTGATCGAGACTGACCGTGACTCGTCTATAGGCCGGAAAATTTCGTTCCCGCGTCAATGCCACCAGAATCGTTGGCTCGTTACGCTCAATATCGATGACGTCGAGCCCGCCGGTCTCTTCGCGGCTGTCGAGCAGGTAGTCCAGATTGTGTTCCGGGTCATCAAACCGACGTTCATTGAACGCGCGCATCTTGCCGCGGTCGTTGCTGTTGAACGCTGCCAGCCACTCGTCGAACGCGAGTTCGGCGGGCGGCTTGGCCAGTGCGGCGGAGGTTGCTAACAGGAGCGCTGCTGCGACAATCAAGCGAGGGAACGAAACCTGCCTTGGCATATTCCTCGTGCGCCTTCCAGTGCGTATTTTGATAGGAGTAATACTGTACCAGCAGGTTAAGAGCATCGAGCCGCCTTGCTTCAAGGGCAACGCCACCTTTCCGAGCATCTGCTTTGGACACTTTGCGCTTATCGGACCTACCCGCCACAGACCTCACTCGTCGTCAGATCGAGACTCAGTCGGGCTGCAGCGCCGCCTCCAGCAGGCTGACGTACGTATCCAGTCTGGTCCGGACAGCTACCATCAGCCAGCCAACCACATACATCAAGACCATCGCAACTATCAGCAGCCCAGCCACCAGATTCACATCGAATGCGCCCGCCCAATCACCCCACTCCCAGTTGCGGAACTGAAGGTACAAGGCAGCCAGTACCGGGAAAGGCCCGAGCTTCTGCAACCCTCCGTACATGAGCCCCATCCGCTCCGTCATGCCTTGGCGAAGCGCAGTTACGAAGCGCAGGCGCTCCTCTCTTTGTTTGCGTGGGAACTCCCGGAGCGACTCGATCAAAGTGCGCCAGTGATTGAACTCCCCGTCCATTTCCTCAGCATGAGACAGTCGAGGTTTGGCGTACTGACGCCACTCGCGCTTGGCAGTGAGTACTCCGCCGACTAAAAAACCCACAACTTCAATCAGTAGGCATATCGACGCCACCACAGCGGCCTGTATCGGCGGAATGACTGAAGGAGACGCGGCTGCAACGAGCAACCCTACACAGGCGGCCGCCAGGCCTGAACGGAACGACCACTTCTCAACCTGTGATGGTTTCGGGTAGATGCTTAGATCAGCCCGAAACTGGACCTGCTCATAGAGCCAGGAATACGTCAGCTCGCTTGTTTGGGCAGGCACTCCCTCTTCAGCGCCACCCCGCACCTGCATATCCATTGCAGTTACCCCGATTCGTTCTGGAGAGCCGCCCGCCTCATGTTGACGGCTGAGCCTTTGGCCGATCATACCGTGCCAAGGCTCTATGACGAGATCCCGGGGCGACGGTTCCGCCGCCCCGCGGGTCCTGACGCCTACCCTATCGGGCCCAACTTCCAACTGCCCCCGGTCTTCTCAAATCGGACCATCGCCTTGGACAGCGCCTCCGGCGACGGGTCCTTCGCGAGGACGAATAGCTCACGCCCAATGCCCAGGTACATCCGCGTCCCAGGCTCGATGCCCAGCCCACGCATCCACAGGCCCCTAGCCTTCAGACAGGGAATGGTCGGGCAGCCGGGATAGGTTTCCAGTCCGTCGTGATGAAGCGCATTGATCATCACGCTTTTCGGCGCGCGCCAGAAGCCCCTGAGAAGGGTGCGCTGTTCGGGGGTCATGGTGGACCAGTCGTCTTGCATGATGGTTCTCCTCTGTGTTCTCCCTCGCCGGGATGGCGAGGGAGTCGGGAGGTTCAGAACCGTGATGTGGATACGGTGCGACGTGTTTCCGCGAGGGTGTTGTATTCCGCCACCCTCCCGACACAGGACGTCCAACATGCAATTCCACACCGGGTTCTGACACCCAAGGCACACCATGCGACAGACGTGAGGGTACTGGAACTCGACGACGTCCGGTCCCGGTTCACGGTATCAATTGGTTCGCGAAACGGCATGTGCCGGGCAAATCATTTCGTGAGATTCCGTGTGCCGGCACGCATTTACCTAGGCACCAGGTCGCACTTCCGGAGTTGCTAGCGCTAGCAAAAAGGTTCACCGAACACCCCCCCCAACACTGTCGCTCCCAACCCACACCGCGCACCGGCAGCAAGATCCCGCAAACGCCCTCCCCCGCGCTGCGCTACGCTGCCACCCAGTCACTGGCACGGAGCAGGCGTCATGGGAGCGGCACGCAAGGCCTTGTGGTACATCGAGAGCCACTTTGCCGAGAATCCGTCGCTGGCCCAGATCGCCGAGGCGGTTGAGCTCTCGCCGTTCCACCTCTCACGCCTGTTCCAAGTCAGTACCGGCACCTCGATGGCGCGCTACCTTCGTGCGCGCCGCCTGACCGAGGCGGCTCGCACCCTGGCTGCAGGCAACGTGCCCATACTGGATGTCGCCCTGGCTGCTGGCTATGCCTCGCATGCCGCCTTCACCCACGCCTTTACCGAACAGTTCAAGCAGGCGCCGGAGCAGGTGCGGCGGGAAGGCCTGCTGGGGTTGGCGCTGGTGGAAGCCATCAAGCTCGACGCCCCACCGCTGCCCTGCGAGGTGGAGCCGGAACGCCGGCGGCTGGGCCCGCTCCGTGTGGCCGGCATCCGCGCCCGTCATACCGCCGCCACCGTGGCGTCCATTCCCTCGCAATGGCAGCAGCTGGCGTTGACCCGGGAGCTGGGCAAGGACATCGCCTTCGGGGTCTGTTGCAACCGCGATGGCGAGGGTGCCTTCGACTACATCGCCGGCATGGAGATCGGTGCGAGCGCCGCCGTGCCGTCGGCCTGGCATGCCGTTTCCATCCCTGCCGGGGACTATCTGGTGGCGTGGCATGCGGGGCACATCTCTACGATCCGCTCCACCTGGTTCTGGCTGTTGAACGACCACCTGCCCCGCTCCGGCCTGACCTTGGCCGACGCACCTGATTTCGAACGCTATGACGCCCGCTTCGACGACCGCACCGGACACGGTGGCGTTGAGATCTGGCTGCCGCTGTCCAACCCGAGTTGACCCAAGGAGATTCTTCCGTGCGAGTACTGCCACACGCCTTCGTCCTGCTGTCTTGTCTGTTCGCGCCAGTGGCATGGTCGGCTCAGCCCTCCCCTGCTGTTGGTGAAGCCCATGGGGTGGCGCACACAGCCAGCGCAGCGGTTCGCGACGCCGGGCACAGCGATCGGGTGCGCTATACGGTGTGGTACCCGGCGCAGCCAGGTGCGAAGGAGCAGCCACTCACGATAGGGCCGCCCGGCGCGCCGCTGTTCGAGGAGGGATCTTCTGCCGTGGATGCCCCGGTTGCGCCGGGCCGCTGGCCACTGCTGCTGGTGTCCCACGGCAATGGCGGCAGTGCCCGCATGATGGGCTGGTTCGGTACTGCCCTGGCACGCGAGGGGTATGTGGTGGTGGCGGTGGACCATCCCGGTAACAACGGGGTGGACCCGATGACGGACGCGGGCAGCATTCTGATGTGGAACCGGGCGGACGACCTCATTGCCGCGCTGGCGGCGGTGCAGGCTGATCGCGTGCTCTCTCCGCATGTGGATGTGGACCGGTTGGGGCTGGTTGGGTACTCCGCTGGTGGGTTCACGGCGCTGGTGGCTGCCGGTGCGCGTCCGGACATGGGCAGGTTGGTCGCCTTCTGCAAGGCTTCGCCGAAGGATGGGGTCTGCGTGCCGCAGGCCGAGAATCCGGAGATGACCTTTGAACGGCGGATGGCAGCGGTTACTACGCCGGAACTGGCACCGTGGGTCGGCAAGTCAGCGGAGGACCGCGGCATTCCCAACGTTCGCGCGGTATTCCTGATGGCGCCGGCGATTGTCCAGGCGTTCGAGCCGGGTGAGCTGGGGCGGTTGGAGATGCCGGTGTCGGTCGTTGTGGGTGAGGCCGATTCGATTGCCTCGCCTGCCACCAACAGCAGGGTCATTGCGGAAGCGAATGGGAAGGTGCGGCTGCAGGTGTTGCCTTTGGTGGGCCACTACGACTTCCTGGCGGAGTGCACTGCGCTGGGGCGTGAGCGGGTGGGCAAGCTGTGCGAGGTGGAGGCAGCCAAGGCCGATACGCATGTGGCGGCGATCCAACATGCCAAGGCGCTATTTGAATCGGCACTCCGGTAGGAATTCGTAACGAGCAACGAATACCCAACTAGAAATCCGCTCCACCCTGCCTCTATATGCACCTGGCCCTATGTTATCCGCGCGAAAGCAGCGAGGCCTTGAGTGCGCCAATTAAGACCGTAATGATGGCCGAGTAGGTGATCAGTACCGCGATGATAAACTCAAAAAAAGTCATCTTGCTGTGGCTGGCGAGCGAACACAAGAGTAGCCACATTCGCTTTGCCGCGCTCTTCTCCACCAGTCGTAGACGCTTCTTCTCGGCCTTCATGAAATCAGCATCTGAGAAGGCGTGCTCCATGAAGCTCTCAAAGCTTGCAACGAACGCTAGTAGCCAGATCATCACAAGGCATGCCGAAAGACCGTAAAGAACGAGAGGCATGTCTGAGCTTGGCTTCCCGGCAGCTGCGAAGAGCAGTAACGCAACCGACAGGAGGACAATTTGCGGGGTTAAGTTCCTCAGGAAATCGAGGAGGGCTTTGCCTCCATTTGCTGTTAGCAGATTCATTCTAGCGGTGGTGATGAATGGAGCGACATCTCACCAATTGTTAGTCGCATGGGCTGAGACTGGAGTGGGACAACCCTTCTTACAGCCTCCATACACGCCCAGATTAAGGTCGCACCCGACTGGGCCTGGCTTGGTTTAGCCAGTCGGGAGCGCATTATCTATCGGTGCCCCCGGGATTACCCAGCTACCACGCTCCGGATCACGGAGACGGTCCTGTCGATGGCTTCCCGATCGATCTGCCAATGGGTCACCAGTCGCATCTTTCCGCCGTAGGCCCCGTTGGCTCGTATCCCTGCCGCTTCCAATGCATGCATCAGGCGAGGCACGTCCACCCCATCGGGCAGCGCGAACCACACCATATTGATGTGGACGTCTTCCATGTCGACCTCGATGCCCGGCACCTCGGCCAACTGCTGGGCCAGGTACCTTGCATTCTCGTGATCCACATCCAGCCGCTGCGTCATCTCGGTGAGCGCGAGAATGCCGGGGGCGGCAATGACCCCCGCTTGCCGCCACCCTCCTCCCAGCAGCTTGCGGTTGTAACGGGCGCGCTTGATGAAGGCGGCCGGCCCCGCGAGGATCGAGCCGACGGGGGCGGCCAGGCCCTTGGAGAGGCAGCACATCACCGTGTCCACATGCTGGGTGATGGCTTTCACGTCGCACCCCAGGTAGGTGGCGGCGTTGAAGACGCGCGCACCGTCCAGGTGGATGGGAACGCCGTGCTTTCGGGCGATGGCCGCAGTGGCCTCCATCGCGGCCAGCGGGATCACGCGGCCATTGCCGTGCGCGTTCTCCAGGCAGATCAACCCGGTGCGGGGGATATGGATGTCCTCCCCCACCCGGATACGGGACGCGATCTCGCTAGGCTCCAACACCCCCTGCCTGCTGGCGATCGTGCGCAGCTGGACGCCGCTGATCACCGCCGCTGCGCCGTTTTCGTGCCAGACCAGGTGCGAGTCATCGCCGGCGATCACTTCATCGCCGCGGCGGCAATGGGTGAATACGGCCAGCTGGTTGCCGAACACGCCGGTTGGCACGAACAGGGCATCTTCCTTGCCCAGCATGTCGGCGGCGAGGCGCTCGAGCTGGATGACGGTGGGGTCGTCCTGATAGACGTCATCCCCCACTTCGGCGGTGGCCATGGCCTGGCGCATTGCGGGGGTGGGCTGGGTGACGGTGTCGCTGCGCAGGTCAATCCACGGCATTCCGGAACTCGCAGAAGTGTAGGCGTTAGCCCATTCTAGAACGTGGTGAAAGCGCCGTGAGTGCCTGGCTGAACGTGTTTGCTTTCGAGGCGATCTGCAAAGGCCAAGGACTGCATCCGAACGCCGCCTCGCTGCGTAGGTATAGAGGCACAACGTTGTGCGCCAAGATCAGAGGACCTACCCATGTACAACTCCATTCGGCGTCTCGCTATCGCTTCGTGCATCGCAGCAGCTCTTGCAACCGCCAGCGTGTCGGCTGCCACCAATCCGACCGTGGGCGGTGCGGCCATGTACCCCACCAAGACCATTGTCGAGAATGCGTCGGCTGCGAAGAATCTCACCACCCTGGTCGCGGCAGTCAAGGCGGCGGGGCTGGTCGATACCCTGTCCGGGACCGGGCCGTTCACCGTGTTCGCTCCCACCAACGATGCCTTTGCGAAACTGCCCAAAGGCACGGTGGATACGCTGCTGAAGCCGGAAAACAAGGCCAAGCTGACCAAGATCCTGACCTACCACGTGGTTCCCGGCACGCATACCGCAGCGCAGCTCACTGCAGCGGCCAAGATGGGCGGTGAATCCAGCATGCTGACCACCGTTGAAGGCGAGAAGCTTACGGTAAAGCTTTCCGACGGGAAGGTCTGGGTGGTGGATACCAAGGGCGGCAAAGCGGCTGTGACCACTGCGGACGTAGGCCAGTCCAATGGTGTGGTGCACGTGATTGATACGGTATTGATGCCCAAATAACTGTGGTCTAGGCGGGGGCGGCGTGCGTCCCCCCGCCCGTCCGGCCCTGGTCACGACTGACCACGTGGACGGACTGCAGCGGCACAGCACTGGTGATACGTTCCTCCAGTGCTGCGCGTTGCGTTTGGATATCAGCTCTTTTTGACGTTCTGGACGATTTCCGGGCCAATGGTGAGTGCGCCAGGCGCCGCTCCAGCAAGATAGACCTTGGCCGCGGTTTCAGCCGCCTTGTTCGCCAACTTGATCAATTCCATAACCATCTGCTTGTCCACTTCCTTCAGCTCTTCGCTGTTCTCCACCACCACGTGTGGCTGGAAGGCAGGAATGCCGTTGACCAGCAGCTGATACTGATAGCCCGTGTAGCTTCTGTGGGTGTCCCAGATCACGCCTGAATCTTTCTCGATCTTCACGTAGGGCCGGATCTCGACACCGAAGGCTTTCACCTGTGCCTCGTGCTCCAGCTTGGCCACGGCGCGGCCGCGCTTCTCGGCCTCGGCCTCGCGCTCGAAGATCTCCTCGCGGTGGGCGGCACGGAGATTCGTGACTTCGACCAGGTGGTCCTTCTGGCTGGACGCCTCACCGTGCAGGAAGCCCTCGTTGTAATGCTCGTCCTTTGCACGTTTGGCCAGCCCATGGTGCTCAAGCTCCAGCACGTTCATCGCCTTCAGGTGCTCGGCTTCCAGAAGGTGAACCTGCTTGCGGTGCTCGTTGGTCTCAGCCTCGAGCTTGCCGATTCGAACGGCATCTGCGCCGCTCCTCCTGGTGTAGATGATGCTCACCACGACTGCTGCCACGGAAGCCGATACCACGGCCACCCCCATCAACACCGCTATTGAATCCACAACGCCCCCTTGCTGTTTAGATATGGGCCTGGTCGGGAGTTCTGCGCTGGCGATGCAGCCCGGGGGCTCTGCCCGGGCGGGTGTTCCATCTGCATGTCCATTGCACTGACGTCCTTGATCGCAGGCGGCTGCCCTGCCCTTCACTGGTTTCGGCCGGTGCTCGATGATATCCCGGGCTGCTGCCAGGTCTTGTCGGGAATTTCCTTACATCTCAGCCAAGCGCGTTTCCTTATCATTCCACCTACTACAAGGATGAGGTGGAAGGACATGGGCTTCAGCAAGGCAGATCTCTTTACGGTCGATCAGATCACCTCGCGAACGCCGCTCCTCATACCTGAGTTCCAGCGCGGCTATGCGTGGCGGGAAGAGCAATGGAGCGCGCTATGGGACGATATTTCCAGCGTCGTCGATCGCAATGCGGCCCAGCATTACACCGGCTCGATCATGATTACCGACGTTCCCGATGGAACGCCGAGTGAGCTCATCGACGGACAGCAGCGCATGGTGAGCATCGCGCTGCTGCTCTCGGCGCTGGGCGATGGTGCGTATCCGTTGGCGTTCCGGAACAACGAGGTTCTACAACAGTGCTTCGATTTCCATGCTCGGAATCGGAAGTCGCTGGCGCCGGCGGTTGCACGCGATCGCTCGTACTACGCGCGCAATATGACCAAGGCCTGGAAGTTCTTCAGCGAGAAGGCCGCCGGGTTGGGCGATGACGGCCTGCGGGCGCGCTATGTGGAGGCGTTGCGCCATCGCCTGAAGCTGTTCGTGCTGACCATCCAACCCGAGTTTGATGTCCATGTCGCGTTTGAAACGATCAACAATCGCGGGCGACCGCTGAGCACGCTGGAGAAGCTCAAGAACCGCCTGATCTACCTGGCGTCACAGGAGATTGATGGAGAAAGGTCCAGGCAGACCGCGGACGAGGTGCATCGGTGCTGGAAGGAGATCTACGCCAGCCTGGGTGCGGGCAAGGAACTGCTGGCAGATGATGATTTCCTTGCGGCCCATGCCACGGGGTGGTTCCGGGTGGAGCGCGTGGCAGACTGGCTGAGCACGCGCTTGTTCGAGGTGGAGTTCTCCGCCAAGCAGAACACCGACTGCGACAGGATTCTGGCCTACGTACACAGCCTTGAGCTGGCCGCTGCATGCTGGAACCTGCTGCACTCCCCCGACGATATGCCGCCAACCGTTGCCGGGCGACTCCGTTCGCTGTACCGCACCCCTCACGGGGCTTCACGGCCGGTGCTGCTGTGGGCGTTGATCAGGCTGGCCCAGGCGTACCCATCACTTCTGGAGGATCCCGGTGTAGACAGTGGCTGGGGTACGGTGTTCTGCGATCTGTTATGGGAGGCGGAGCGGTTCAGGGTGATGGTGATCCAGGCGAGTGGTCGCCCGGCGCATACCGGCAAGGCCGATCTCAATCTGTCCGCGCACGCTCTGGCGCATCCCGGCACGCGACTGACCACAAGCCGTCCCGACACGGCTTCGCCGACACCTGCCACCGCAGCGGTGGAATGGGCTACCCGGCACATGCACTGGTTGGTGGATAACGTGGCAGACGTCGATGCTACTGGGGCGGATCTGTTCACCAACCCCAAATACACATGGACGGGATACTTCAGCCAGGAGCAGGCTCTGGCCACCATCAATGACCGGTTCAACAAGAAGAACGGAAACGGCTTCTACGGCTGGCCGCTTGCACGCCTGGTCCTGTTGGCATGGGAAGACCGGTTGCGTGGCACCCGGGGTAGCGTCAACAAGCTGCGTGGCGAGAAGTTCCACTGGGCCGAATCGGTTGAGCATGTTTACCCGCAGAACCCCGCGCCGGCATGGGCTGACTCGATCAACGTCGAGGGGCGCAACAAGCAGCTGGCGCTATCGGGTATTGCGGGCTCGCTGGGCAACCTTCTGTTGCTGTCGCGGTCGTTCAATTCCGAACTGCTCAATCATCCGTTCCACAGCAAAGATGGCAAGAACAAGGTAGGCCGCTTTGAGACCGGCAGCTATTCGGAGATGCAGATCGCCAGGATCTGCGACAAGTGGACCATCGTCGAAATTACTGCACGCGGTATTGCGATGCTGCAGCATGCACAGAAGCACTGGTCGTTTGAGCTGGTTCCCGATTCGGGAAGCGTGGCCGACTGGCTCCCCTACCTTTATGGGCCCTGGGCCGAGCGCGTCCAGCGCGGAGATTTCTACCATGCCCTGTTGAACGGCAACAACGTTGGTCGGATGGTGGAGAAGTTCAAGCGGCCGTTGAACCTGAAGGACGTGAATGCGGCCAGCAAGCGCGGTTCCCCCGCGTAGCATTCGGCCCTTCTTGCTATGCCGCAGCCGATCCACTGGGCTTGCTGCGGCCTTTAATCGCCGAACATTCCATTCATCTGCGCCCCTGACGGGGAGCCCGCCAGCGCACTGAAATCCCCGCGCTCGACAAGCGCCCGGGAAGTGTCAAGGAAGCCCGACCACGCCGAGCGCGCAAGGCCACCGCCCACGCTGATCCGTCGAACCCCCAGCGCCTCCGCGTCCTGCAACGTCATGTCGGTGGGTGAGCCGATCAGCAGGTTGACCGGCTTCCCGCCCGCCGCAGCCACGATGGCCTCGATCTGAGCAGGTGTCTTGATCCCAGGGGCGTAGAGGCAATCGGCACCCGCGTCCGCATAGGCCCGGATACGGGCGACGGTATCGTCCAGGTCGGGCCTGCCCACGAAGAAGTTTTCGGCGCGGCCAATCAACAGGACGCCGCTGCCGGTGGACTCAATCGCCCTGCGTGCCGCCTTGAGCCGGGCCACGCTTTCTTCGATGCTGCGAAGCGGTTGCTCCGCATCACTGGTCGAATCTTCGATGGAGATACCCGACGCGCCGGTGTCCACGGCCATCAGCACGCTTTCGTGCACCCCCTCCGGATCACGGCCAAATCCGCTCTCGAAGTCCGCATTCACCGGAAGCTGCGTGGCCTGCACCAGCATGCGGATGTGCGCCAACACCTGTTCGCGGCTCATGGCGCCGTCGGGCTGGCCGCACGACCAGGCATGCCCGGAGCTGGTGGTGGCCAGCGCCTTGAACCCCAGCTTCTCCAGGGCGCGCGCACTGCCGATGTCCCAAGGGTTGGGAAGCACGAAGCATCCGCTCTCGTGGAGCCTTCGGAATGCGGCATGTCGATCCTGCAAGGCGCTGGTGCTCACTGTTTCACTCCCGGTAGCGCACGCATCGTGCGAGGTCCATGGCATGTATCACGTAACGATCGTTCGCAGCCGATCCTGTAGGAACTCGATGAAGCGCTGGGTCTTCGCAGGAAGCAGCCGTGTTTCGGTCATTGCGTAGATCGTAATCGGCGTGCCTTTCCACTCGCTGAGCACCGGTACCAGAGCGCCCTGCTTCACCTCGGCGTCGACGATCAGCGCCGGCACCAGCGCCACGCCAGCGCCCAGCGTGGCCATGCGCCGGATCATGCTGACACTGTTGATGGTGAAGCGCCCGCCCACGTTGACCGATTCCACCTGGTCGCCACGCTGCAGCTTCCAGGTGCTGCCCTTGTAGATGCCCAGGCATTGATGGGCGGCGAGGTCAGACGGCGTGCCGGGGATTCCATTCGCTGCCAGGTAGGCCGGCGCTGCGTACAGCCGCGATGTCAACGACACCAGCGAGCGCGCGATCAACTGCGAGTCCGGAGACTCCCCTACCCGGATCGCCAGGTCGAAGGGCTCGCTGACCAGGTCTACACGTCGGGGCGTGAGGTCGAACTCGAACGAAAGCCCGGGGTGCAGGGCTGCGAACTCGGCGATCAGCGGCGCCAGGTAGGAGGCGGCAAAATCGACCGGCAACGATGCCCGCAGCACGCCTTGCGGTTCGGCCAGCATTTCCCCCAACTGCTCATGCGCAAGCCTGGCCTCGTCGACGATGCGTTTGCAGCGCTCGAAGTAGAGCTGGCCGGCCTCGGTGAGCTCGATCCTGCGCGTGGTTCGATGCAGCAGCCGCAGGCCGATTCCCTTTTCCAGCGCCTGGATGCGGCGGGACAGCGTGGAGTTCGGGGTGCCGGTGGCCTCGGCGGCCGCGCGGAAGCCCTTGGCCTTTACGACCTCCACGAACAGGGCCATGTCATTCAGCAGTTCCATGATTGCCCCACAAGTGGATCAGTATTGTCCGCACGAACATCTTTATACCAGATATGGGGCGAGGCACCATGACGGCACCCCCTCATTCCGTGGAGTGCCTCATGAGCAACCTTTTCGACCCGATCCACGTTGGACCCTACCGTCTTCGCAACCGCATCGTGATGGCGCCGATGACCCGGTCGCGCGCGCAGCCGGACGGCACGCCGGGCGATGCTGCCGCTACGTAATATGCCCAGCGCGCCTCGGTCGGGCTGATCGTCACCGAGGGCACCCAGCCTTCCGATGACGGCCAGGGCTACCTGACCACGCCAGGCATCTACACCGCAGCGCACGTTGCCGGGTGGCGCAAGGTGGTGGACGCCGTGCATGACAAAGGCGGCCGACTCTTCATCCAGCTGATGCACGCAGGCCGTATGTCCCATCCGGATAACACGCCGCACCACCGCGCAGGCGTGGCACCGTCGGCGGTGGCGCCGGGCTCGCAGATGTTCACGGCCACCGGCATGCAGGAAATTCCCACGCCCCGGGCGCTGACGACACAGGAAGTCCGCCAGACCATCGAGGATTTCCGATACGCGCCCCGCCAGGCCATCGAAGCCGGCGCGGACGGTGTCGAGATCCACGGCGCCAATGGCTATCTGGTCCAGCAGTTCTTCGCCCCCAACGCCAATACACGCACCGATGCATATGGCGGTTCCATTGAAAACCGCGCGCGCTTTGCCATCGAGGTGGCTGAAGCCATCAGCGCGGAGATCGGCGCGGGCCGCACCGCCATTCGGCTTTCCCCGGGGGTTTCGCTGTGGGGTATCGACGAGGGTGCGCAGGGACCGGACCTGTACCGCTACCTGGTCGGAAAGCTCGATGCGCTGGGTCTGGCGTACGTGCACCTCATGCACCAGGGCGATGAGTCGCTGCTGGCGGACATTCGCAAGCGCTGGAGCACTGCGTTGATCTTGAACGGACCCGGCAAGGAACGCACCCATGTTGGCAGCGACGTTGCCGCCGGTCTGGCCGACATGGAATCGTTCGGGCAGATGATCCTGGCCAATCCAGACTTCGTTGAGCGGATCAGCAGGAATGCAGCATTGAACGAGGCCGATCGCATGACCTTCTTTGGTGGCGGCGAAGCCGGTTACACCGACTATCCCGCCCTGGCCAGCTGATGGCCAGGTAGGTGCGGCAGGGGCTGGGGGCGCCGAGTGACATTGTTCGAAGCCTCCTTGCATTCAAGCGCCGTGAGTCCGGAGAACATGTTGCCAACGGCGACTCCGCTTGCGAGCCGCGAGTATCGATGACCGAAGCCGGCGATGAAGTCGTACATTGCTTCGATCTGCCCCGATTCCAGCAGGCAACGAGCAAACGAGCGGTCCTGGCCGTTCATGGTGGTGCCCATGTCAGATCTCCTTTACGTTCCGTGTAGTTGGACAGCTGGACTGAATATCGCGAAGGTAACTGCGCACATCACGATTGATCTCACGCCAATGCGGCAGCAGGTTCTGCCGGTAGACAATGCTCAGGTGAACCTGCTCGAATCCGGGCTCATCGAGCGGTTGCTCGCAAAGTGGCGTCCAGCTGGGCGGACGGTACTGAGGGCCCGTCATGCAGCTGATGAAGACTGCAGGTCGATGGCGCTCGTCGAACGAGTCGCTGTAGAAACGTCGATTCCATGCGTGCCCTTCCTTGACCTGCATCCTTGGGTACGCGATGTTCAGGCCCGTGACGCTATCGCGTCTGTACTCAAACTCAACACCCGTAGGTAGCTCATTCGGTCGGGACCGGAACATGGCCCAGTCTCGCTGGCTCTCCAACGACAAGCGTGCACGCGGCGTCGCCTGCGTCATTCCAATTTCGATCCATTGCGAATCTCCGGTGGCGCCGGAGTGGTATTTCTTGAAATCGGCCGCAGTCTCGGAATTGCGCGGCTTCATTTCGGGCCATCGCAGCTGGATCAATGCACTTCGAAGTGCGGAGCCGCAGCTCTGAGCGCGCTTGGTAGCATCCCTATCCCTCTCCCATATCCAGACATGGTCCGCAGGTACGCGGAGGGTCGTCCCGCTGAAGTTCCCCACAAGCGGCGCACGCTCATGCCGATCCACCGGGCCCCGGCATCCCGCGAGTCCAATTACCAGCAACAGCATGGACATTTGCGAGCGAGTTGGATGACGCTGCCACGCCCGCATTGAATGGATACTGACACGAGCTTCCAGAGTAACGCAGTAGAGGGCAGCTGACGTGGCCTGGCGCATGACGTCCTTGAAATGCAGAAAGCCCTTGCGGGCAATGTAGAGCAACCGATGCGGCAGCGTGCACGCACCAATTATCAGGCATGCATTGCGAAGCCATGCCTACCCTTGATCCATAACATCCTTGCTACGCAGCCCTGTGCTGGGCATGCGGCGGAGCATCTTCGAGCCAAGGGGTAATGTCAATGTCCTGCCCGCGAATGTGATGGGGCGCACGAATTCCCAGGCGAGACACTTCGCCGCAGGGGCGGCTTCTGCTGGGCAGTCTCAAGGAGCTTGGGCCTCCGGCAGCCAACTGATGGCATTCCCAGTCCATCGGTCAGTTTCCTACCTGGCTGTTTTGAACATGCGTTTCTCATCCGACGGCCGCAGCGTGAGGTGCGAATGCTACGTTGCGGATCAAGGAGGGATGGGTGATCGCCCATCTACTCGGGATTACCCCGCCACCACGCTCCGGATCACCGCGACGGTCCTATCAATGGCGTCCCTCTCGATCTGCCAATGGCTCGCCAGGCGCATGGCTGACCCTGGCATTTGTACGCTTGTGGCTGTGGGCCGCTACTGACGACGCGACAGCGATCCGCGCATCCATGCGCCCCCCATCATCCGCGGCTGCGGAGCCGGAAATGCTTCCGCAACCGGGAGGTTTTCGTCTCAGGAGAGAAATTCATTCCACCAACGGCTGAGTCGGGCAAAGGCGAGGTAGAGCAGCCAGGCAATGGGAAGCGGCATAACCAGCATCAGTAGTGCATCCATCCAGTCCGAACCAAAGGCAAGCAGGTGCTTCACCGGGTCGTCCAGCAGGCTTTCCAGCATTCCGAACGTAGCAAACAAGGACAGCATGTTGCACATGAGGAACAGCATGGTGCGGTGGTAGATCCGCCAGCCTTTGCTGGGATCGTCGATGCAGGCCTCGGGCAAGCTGGTGCTGCTGAACTCCGTACAGACAACGCATCCGACCAGGCCGGCGCCGATCTGCACTATCGCTACAAATCCTAGAGGGGACATCGTTCGCAGGTTCCTTCCAGATGGCACGGAGCTTGACCGGCGTCATGCCCGGTCCCGTGGATTGTGCACGTCAAGGAGCCGGGGCGCCATGGCAGGTAATCAACGCAACGAAAGCCGCTCGATGCCCAGGCGTTTGGCCAGCCGCACCAGGTTCGCGCGGTCCATCTTCAATGCCCGGGCAGCGCCCGCCCACTGGTAATCATGCTGTTCGAGCGCGGTGCGGATCAGGTGGGCTTCGAACTCGGAAACCGCCTCACGCAGGCCGCGGTCGTCAGGCATGGACAGCGGTGCCGGCGTCGAATGCGGTGCAACGGTGGGCGTTGTCTCTGGCCGGGGTTCAGTCAGCCCAAGGTCAATGGCACGCAACGAAAGGATGCGGGGCCGGGTTTCGTGATCGCTCAGCGCACGTATGACGGCACGGCCGAGGGTATGTTCCAGCTCGCGCACGTTCCCCGGCCATTGATAGGCCAGCAACGCGGCTTGAGCGCTGGCGTCCAGCCGGAGCCCACCCAGCCGGTGGCGGGCGCGCGCCTCTTCCAGGAAGAAGCCGGCGATGGCCAGCACATCGCGCCCGCGCTCCCGCAAAGGCGGCACATGCAAGGGAAACACGCTCAGCCGATGGTAGAAGTCGGCGCGCATCGCCCCTCGCCGCACATCGTCGGCGAGGTCACGGTTGGTTGCTGCAATCACGCGTACATCCACGTGGTGCTCCCGGTCGGATCCAAGCCGCTGCACCTGTCCCTCCTGCAGCGCCCGCAACAGCTTGGCCTGGGTTGCCAGTGGCAGCTCGCCCACCTCGTCCAGGAACAGCGTGCCACCGCTGGCAAGCTCGAACTTGCCGCGGCGGTCCGAGGTGGCGCCGGTAAAGGCACCTTTGACATGACCGAACAGCTCGCTTTCCACCAGGGCATCGGGCAGCGCCGCGCAGTTGATGCTGATCATCGGCTTGCCTGCACGGCTCGACGCCGCATGCAGCGCCCGCGCGACCAGCTCCTTGCCGACCCCTGTTTCGCCCTGGATGAGCACGCACAGATCGGTAGGTCCGGCGAGGTCGATCTCCCTGACCAGTTGTCTGTGCGCGACGCTTTGGCCGCTGAGGCGCCTGGCCGCACGCGGTCCCTCCTGCATGGCGTGGGTCACCTGTTCCCGTGCCACTTCTGCCTGCTGTGCCAATGTGTGGATGCGCGAAGCAGCGGCAACCGATGCCGCCGCCAGGCCGGCGAAAGCGGCGATAAGCTCCAGATCCCCTTCTGAAAAACGCGCAGTGTCCAGCGCATCAACGGTAAACAGTCCCCAGGCCCTGCCTTCTATGCGCAGTGCGCAGCCCATGCAGTCATGGACCGGCAGGTGGCCCTGCAGTCCCTCGACCAAGCCGTCGTAGGGATCTGGCAGCGGGCTGTCTACGGGAAAGCGCACCGGCCCCTGCGTTGCCAGGAGTTCCGCCAAACGGGGGTGCTCGGTGACCTTGAAGCGCCTGCCCAGTGTGTCGGGGCTGAGTCCGTTGATGGCAACGGGGACCAGATCATCGCCCTCCAGGCGGAGCAGTGCCGTGGCATCGCAGGGCAACACCGCCCGGAGCCCTTCCAGAAGCCGACGGAACCGCTCCACATCGGGCAGCTCCTGGGTCAGGTCGGTCAGGAGGGGAAGCAACGCCGACAGATGGTTCGCCTGAGTCATATTGACCTTCTTGAAGTCATATCGACCCATGCTGGGCATGGGTCATTCTGACTCATCATGACGCCAAGTCGTTGATGGTTCAAGGTCCTGCGGTTGGCACGAATGCTGCTCTCCCCTACTCGTCCAACACGAGTGACCACGATGCTTTCCAACGACGTTCGCGCCATTGTTTCTTCCACCGTGCCGCTGCTTGAACAAGGCGGCGAGGCACTGATCACGCACTTCTACCAGTCGATGCTTTCGGAGCACCCGGAAGTTCGCCCGTACTTCAACGCCACCCACCAGGCCAGTGGCGATCAACCGCGAGCGCTGGCCAACGGCGTACTCATGTATGCCAGGAACATTGACCGCCTTGAAGCCCTGGGACCCCTGGCGAGCCAGATCGTCAACAAGCATGTTGCCCTCCAGATCCAGCCCGATCACTACGACATCGTCGGCAAGTGCCTCATCGCGGCGATTGGTGAGGTGCTTGGCCCGGCGATTGCAACGCCGGCAGTGCTCAGCGCCTGGACGGAAGCATATGGGCAGCTGGCCGCGATCCTGATCGGCGCGGAGACCGCGCGCTATGAAGAGCAGGCACAGGCAGCAGGCGGATGGCGCGGCGACCGCGCCTTCCGGGTGATCGCCAAGGTGGTGGAGAGCGGGGAAATCACCTCGTTCCACCTTGCCCCTGTCGATGGCGGGGCGGTGATGGACTTCGCGCCGGGGCAGTACATCGGCCTGCACATCTTCGTGGAAGGCGAAGAGCTTCGCCGCAACTATTCCCTGTCTGCCTCACCCAACGGCGAGACGTACCGGATCAGCGTCAAGCGGGAACCCGGCGGTGTGGTCTCCAACCACCTGCACGATCACGTGCACGTAGGCAGCGAGCTGCTGCTCAATGCCCCGAGCGGCGCGTTTACATTGGTGCCCGGTAGCCGCCCGATCACGTTCATCAGTGCGGGCGTGGGCATCACCCCGATCCTGCCGCTGCTGCAGCAGGCCCTGGGTACCGGTCGGCAGCTCACCCTGATTCAATGCGCGCGAGACAGCAACGTCCATGCGTTCAAGCAGCACATCGACAGCAGCGCGGCCCATTACCCGCAGCTGGAGCGTTACTACTGCTATGACCACTACGAGGGCCAGGAAACGGACGCGCCGCATGGCATCGGGTATCTGACACTGGATCAGCTGCAACAGTGGCTTCCCGCCGCCCAGGAAGGCAGGCGCGACGTTGACGTTTATTTCCTGGGTCCAAAACCCTTCATGCGCATGATGCGCAGGCAGCTGATGGACGCTGGGGTTCCGGACGACCAGGTGCACTACGAATTCTTCGGACCCGCATCGTCCCTGCACTGAGAGGTGGGCGTCGCGAGGCGTAGCCAGGGCGGGGAGCCGTGCGTCCCCCGCCCATCTGGCCCATCGCCTGGCGTCAGGTTGCCGCCGGGATCTTGATGGACTTCACGTTCACGAATTCCTTCAGCCCTTCCGGACCGTGCTCGCGGCCGTAGCCCGAGGCCTTCACCCCGCCGAAGGGAAGCGACGGGGAGGCGACGTCGAAGGTGTTGATGAAGACCATCCCGGTATCGAAATACTTCGTGGCCAGCTCGCGGGCACGCTTCACGTCGCGGCTGAAAATACCGCCGCCCAGGCCGTAGCGGCTGTCGTTGGCAATCCGCATCGCATCCTCATCGTCCTTGGCGCGGATGATGGCGGCTGCCGGGCCGAACAGCTCATCGTCATACGCCACCTGCCCCGGCGCCACATCGGCCAGTACGGTGGCCGGATAAAACCAGCCGGTACGATCCGGGACTTCACCACCCACCAGCAGGCGGGCGCCCTGCGAGACACTCTTGGTCACCTGTTCATGCAGCTTGTCGCGCTGCGCCTCGGAAACCAGTGGGCCCAGCTGCGTATCGGCGGCGTTCGGGTCGCCCATCTTGATGGCTTCGAACTTGCTGGCGTAAGCAGCAACGAAGGCGTCGTAGTTCTTCTCGGTCACAATGAAGCGCTTGGCATTGACGCAGGTCTGCCCGTTGTTGAACAGGCGGCCCTTGACGCAGGTTTCGACGGCCAGGTCGAGGTCGGCATCGTCAAGCACCAGATAGGCGTCGTTGGAGCCCAGCTCCAGCACCGTCTTCTTGAGCGCTGCGCCGGCCTTCGCCGCCACGGTGCGCCCGGCAGTTTCGCTGCCGGTCAGCGTCACCGCGCGGACCAGGTCGTTTTCCACAATGTCGTTGGATTGGTCATGGCTGATCAGCAGCACGCCGAACAGGCCCTTCGGCAGCCCGGCACTTTCGTAGATGTCACGCAGCAGCAGCCCGCTGCCGGTGCAGCTCTCCGCATGCTTGAGCAGCACGCCATTGCCGGCCATCAGGCTGGCGATGGAGTAGCGGATCGCCTGGTAGGCCGGGAAGTTCCAGGGCTGGATGCCGTACACCACGCCGATCGGCGAATGGGTGACGATGCCGGTGGCGCCGTCGACTTCGCGCTCCTCGTCGGCCAACGCTGCGGGCCCCTGCTGGGCGGTGTAGTCGCAGATGGCGGCGCACAGCTCCACTTCCGTGCGACTGTCTTCAATGAGCTTGCCGACCTCGCGGGTCATCAGCTGGGCGAACTCTTCCTTGCGTTCGCGCAGCGCCTTGGCGATGGCGGCCACTACGTTTGCCCGCTCATCCAGCGAGCGCAGGCGCCACTCCAGGTAGGCCTCGTGGCTGGCTTTGACGACGGCGGCGGCTTCGTCGTCTGACATGTAGGCGTAGGTGGCGATCACCTCTTCGGTCAATGGGTTGATCGTGGTGAGCTGCTTCTTGGACATGGAAAACCTTCACTTCATGGGGGAAGAAACGGATGAAGGAGGATCACGTCTTTCCGGTTCCCATGCGGTGAAGCGGAACGCCACGCGCGTCACCTCGGATTCACTGCTGCTCCGGGGAGCTGAATCGCACCTTCACAACGCCCACTGCCCCCCAAATGCAACGATGCAGGACGCGACCCCGCCCTTCCCCCCGGTACCTTATGCCCCACCTTCGTCGTCTATTTGGCCGCTGGTTGCGTCTGCGTCGTCTCGTACGTTGGCGCTGGCGTGAACGCCAGGCCTCGGCCCCGGCCATCGAGGCCACGGAAGGGCCGCTGCGTTCGGCGCTGTATAGCGTTGAACAGATGGAGGTTTACGGCCGCGCGCTAGCACGCCAGCACCGCGTGCGGATGCGCCGCAGCCCGGAGCGCCTGCTGGAACGCCTGCAGGCCAACGAACGGGTCCTGCAGGACGCCAATACGCTGCTCAGCAGCGTGGTGCGCGAACAGCGGCCCGTGACCCCGGCTGGGGAATGGCTGCTGGACAACTACTACCTGATCGAAGAACAGATCCAGACCGCGCGGCGCCACCTGCCGCGCGGCTACAGCCGTCAGCTGCCGTCGCTGGTCTCGGGCCCTTCGGCCGGGCTGCCGCGCGTCTACGAGCTCTCGATGCAGGCCATCGCGCACGGCGATGGCCGCATCGACGGCGACACGCTGGGGCGGTTCATCGCCGCGTACCAGACGCTGGCGCCGCTGAGCCTGGGCGAGCTGTGGGCGGTTCCGATCATGCTCCGCCTGGCCCTGCTGGAAAATCTGCGGCGGATGGCGGCACGGGTGATGCGTGACGGAACCGACCGGCGCCTGGCGTCGGAGTGGGCGGGCGAACTCAACCGTGCGGCGTCGGACACCCCCACCGATGTAGTGCTGGTGGTGGCGGACATGGCACGTTCCGAGCCGCCCCTGACCGGCGCGTTCATCGCCGAGCTGACGCGCTCGCTGCAGGGTCGCGGCGGCGCATGGGCCATGCCCCTTGCCTGGCTGGAACAGTGGGCGGCAGCGTCCGGGCAGCGTGTGGAGGATCTGGTTGCCGGCGAAGGCCAGCAGCAGGCGTCCGACCAGGTGTCGATCAGCAACAGCATCGGCAGCCTGCGCTTCCTCTCCACCATGGATTGGCGCACCTTCGTCGAAGACATGAGCGTAGTCGAGCAGCGGCTGCGCGAAGACCCGATGGCCGTCTATGCACAGATGGATTTCGGCACCCGCGACGCATACCGCCACGTGGTGGAGAAGATCGCGCGTGGCAGCCGCGTTTCGGAAGAGCGCGTTGCGGCCATCGCGCTGGAGCTGGCGCGGTCCGCCACCCCACCCGAGGGTCCGCGCACGCACGTGGGCTACTGGCTGGTCGGCGAAGGCCTGCACGCCACCGTTGACGCAGTGGCCGACGTTGCGCCGCGCCACCGCAGGGCGCGGCGGCTGGCGCATCGCGTGCCGCTGGCCCTGTACCTGCTGCCGATCACCCTGCTCGCGGTGCTGGCTACTTATGGGCTGGCGGCAACCGGCACGGGCGCGGTACCCGTCTGGCTGGCCGCCCTGCTCGGGCTGCTGGTGTTCAGTGAGCTGGGCATCGTATTGGTGAACTGGACCGCGACGGTGCTGGTCGCACCCAAGCCACTGCCGAAGCTGGATTTCAGCGAGGGCATTCCGGCCGACTGCGCCGCCGCGGTGGCGGTGCCGTCGATGCTGTCCAGCCCCGATGGCATCGACGTGCTGGTGGAAGCGCTGGAGGTCCGTTTCCTGGCCAACCGTGATCCGCAGCTGCGCTACGTGTTGCTGACCGACTTCCTCGACGCCCCGGCAGCGCAGGCGCCGACCGACGACGCCCTGCTTGCCCACGCAGTGCAGCGGATCGAAGGTTTGAACCAGCGCTACGCCTCCGACCATGGCGACCGCTTCTACCTGCTGCACCGCCCCAGGCAGTGGAACCCGGGCGAAGGCGTCTGGATGGGACACGAGCGCAAGCGCGGCAAGCTGGCAGCGCTGAACGCCCTGCTCCGGCATGGCGATGCGGCCGCGTTCATGCGCACCGTCGGTGACACGGCCGCCCTGGTCGGCGTCCGCTACGTCATCACCCTGGATTCGGACACGCAGCTGCCGCGGGATGCGGCGCGCGCGTTCGTGGCCACCCTGGCCCACCCGCTGAACCGCCCGCGCTTCGATGCGGCGCTGCAGCGCGTGGTCGAGGGCTACGGCATCCTGCAGCCCAGCGTGGGCACCAGCCTGGGCCGGCGCCGCACCTCGCGGTTCGCGCGGATGTTCGGCAGCGAACCCGGCATCGATCCGTACACGCGCATGGTCTCGGACGTGTACCAGGACCTGTTCGACGAAGGCTCGTTCGTGGGCAAGGGCATCTATGACGTGGACGCCTTCGAGCATGCGCTCGAGGGCCGCCTGCCCGAGAACCGCATCCTCAGCCATGACCTGCTGGAAGGCTGCTATGCCCGCGCCGGTCTGGTCAGCGACGTGCGCCTGTACGAAGACTACCCCGAGCGCTACGTCGCCGACGCCAAGCGCCGTGCACGCTGGATCCGCGGCGACTGGCAGCTGCTGCCGTGGTTGTTGCCGTGGACGCCGCGCCCGGGCTCCGGGTGGGAGCGCAACCGGCTCAGTCTGTTGTCCCGTGGCAAGCTGCTGGACAACCTGCGCCGCAGCCTGGTGCCCATCGCTGCGTTTGCCTTGCTGGTAGCGGGCTGGCTATGGGCCGAGAACCCGGTTGCATGGACGACATGGGTGCTCGCGCTGTGGTTCGCGCCGCCGCTGATCGGCATGCTCCGCGATGCGCTGAGCGTTCCGGACGACACGCCGCTGGAGGCGCACTACATCAAGGTCGGACGCGGGACGCTGCAGTCGTTGCTGCGCGCGGCCACGCAGATTGCCTGCCTGCCCTACGAGGCGCTGCTGTCCGCTGGCGCGGTGCTGCGCACGCTCTGGCGCATGGCCGTCACCCGCCGTCACCTGCTGCAATGGAATCCCTCCAGCGAAGTCGAGCGCCGCCTCGGCGGTGATCGTGGCGCCGAATGGCGGGTGATGGCACCGGCGTCGCTGCTGGCGCTGGCCCTGGTGGCGGTGGTGGCCGTGCTGCGCCCGCAGGCGCTGCCGATCGCCCTGCCCTTCCTGCTGGCATGGACCTTTGCGCCCGCATTGATGGCGTGGCTGGGCCGGCCGCCGGCCGCGATCGTGGCCGAACTGTCGGACACGCAGCGGGCGTTTCTGGGCCGGCTGGCGCGTCGTACCTGGTCCTTCTTCCAGGCCTGGGTGCGCGAGCAGGATCATTGGCTGCCGCCGGACAACATCCAGGAGCACCCGTCGCTGGTGGTCGCGCGCCGTACCTCGCCGACCAACATCGGCCTGTCCCTGTTGGCCAACCTGTCGGCGTGGGATTTCGGTTATCTGCAGCAGGGCGCGGTCGCCGAACGCACCGCGCTGGCGTTCGGTACACTGGACCAGCTGCCACGCCATCGCGGCCACTTCCTGAACTGGTACGACACCGAAACCCTCGCGCCGCTGCCGCCGCGCTACGTTTCCACGGTGGACAGCGGCAACCTCGCCGGCCACCTGCTTACGTTGCGCCAGGGCCTGCTCGCGCTGGTGGACGCGCCGGTGCTGGCACCGCACACCTTCGATGGCCTGGCCGATACCCTCGGCGTGCTGGATGAGGAGCGCCTGCGTCTCCGCGCCGGCGACACACCGTTGGCCGAGGCGGTTACCCACCTTCGCCAGCGGCTGGCGTCAACCCGGGCTGACCTTCCTGTCGGCATCGCGCCAACACTTGCGCGACTGCAGGAACTGGCCGGGCTGGCCGACGCCGTGCTGGCGCAGTGGCCGGCACCGGCATCGCCGGGGGAAGGCGAGCTGCACTGGCCGTCGCTGTTCGCTGCCGAATGCCATGCCGCCCAGGCTGCGTTTGAGGAGATTCCGGCCGAGGTCCGCGCGGATGCGGATGCGCCGATCCCCAGCCTGCGCCAGCTGTCCGCCCTGCCCGGTACCGCCGGTACCGACGCGCGCGCGCGCATCGAGCACCTGCAGGCGCTGGCGCACCGTGCCGGGCAGTTCTCGCTGATGGAATACGGGTTCCTGTTCTACCGTTCCCGCAACCTGCTTTCGATCGGCTACAACGTCGACGACCACCGCCTCGACAACAGTTTCTACGACCTGCTGGCCTCCGAAGCACGGCTGTGCGCGTTCGTCGCCATTGCCCAGGGCGAGCTGTCGCAGGAAAGCTGGTTCGCGCTCGGGCGCCTGCTCACCGAGGTCAACGGCACGCCGACGCTGCTGTCCTGGAGCGGCTCGATGTTCGAGTACCTCATGCCGCAGCTGGTGATGCCCAGCTTCCCGGACACCCTGCTCGACCAGACCGCGCGGCACGCGGTGGAAGCGCAGATCGTCTACGGGCGCAGCCTGAACCTGCCGTGGGGCGTGTCCGAGTCCGGTTACAACGCGGTCGATGCCCGCCTGAACTACCAGTACCGGGCGTTCGGCGTGCCGGGGCTGGGGCTCAAGCGCGGCCTGGGCCAGGATCGCGTCATCGCACCCTACGCCAGCATGATGGCGCTGATGGTGGCACCGGAAGCGGCGTGCCAGAACCTGCAGGCGCTGGAAGCGCTCGGCTTTGCCGGGCGCTTTGGCATGTACGAGGCCATCGACTACACCCCGGCCCGGGTACCACCGGGGCAGGATCACGTGCTGCTGCGTTCGTTCATGGCCCACCACCAGGGCATGGGGCTGCTGTCGCTGGACTACCTGTTGCGCGACCAGCCGATGCAACGCCGCTTCGTGGCCGATGTCGAGTTCCAGGCCACCTTGTTGCTGCTGCAGGAGCGCATCCCGCGCATCGGCGTGTTCCATCCGCACGAAGTCGAGGCGCTGGGCGAGCATGCCACCATGGCCCAGCACGAGACCGCCCTGCGCGTGCTGCGCAAGCCTGGCGGCCCGCGCCCGGAAGTGCAGCTGCTGTCCAATGGTCGCTACCACGGCATGCTGACCCACGCCGGCGGCGGCTACAGCCGCCTCGGTGACCTTTCGCTCACCCGTTGGCGCGAAGACGGCACCAGCGATGCCTGGGGAACGTTCTGCTACCTGCGCGACGTGGACAGCGGCGAGTTCTGGTCTGCCGCCTACCAGCCCACCTGCGTGGCGACGGACACCTACGAGGCGATCTTCTCCGACGCCAAGGCGGAATTCCGCAGCACCCAGCGCGGCTGCGAGAGCCACCTGCAGGTCGCCATCTCCGCCGAGGACGACATCGAACTGCGGCGCCTGCGCCTGACCAACCGCAGTCGCCGCCCGCGCACCGTGGAGATCACCACCTATGCCGAGGTGGTGCTGGCCCCTGCGGCCGCGGACGATGCGCATCCGGCCTTCAGCAACCTGTTCGTGCAGAGCGAGATCCTGGCCGCCAAGCAGGCCGTGCTGTGCACGCGCCGCCCGCGTTCGCACGACGAAGTGCCACCGTGGATGTTCCACCTGGTGGCGGTGCACGATGCCGACGTGGCGGCGATCTCCTACGAAACCGACCGGGCGCGCTTCCTGGGGCGTGGCAACACGCCGCGCACGCCGCAGGCATTGACCACGGACAGCGAGCTCTCCGGCACGGCCGGCTCGGTGCTCGATCCGATCGTGGCCATCCGCGTGCGCGTGGTACTGGAGCCGGAGCAGACCGTGCAGCTGGACATGGTCTATGGCATCGGCGCCGACCGCCCCGGCTGCGAAGCGCTGCTGGACAAATATCGTGATCGCCGCCTGGCCGACCGTGTCTTCGACCTGGCCTGGACGCACAGCCAGGTGGTGCGCCGGCAGATCAATGCCACCCAGGCCGAGGCGCAGCTGTACGAGCGCCTTGCCAGCCACGTGCTGTATGCCAATTCGCTGCTGCGCGCGGGCGCCAGCATCCTTCAGCAGAACCAGCGCGGGCAGTCCGGGCTGTGGGGGCATGCCATCTCCGGCGACCTGCCGATCGTGCTGCTCAAGGTCACCGACGCGGAAAACGTGGAACTGGTCCGGCAGCTGGTGCAGGCGCATGCCTACTGGCGCCAGAAGGGCCTCAACACCGACCTGGTGATCTGGAACGACAGCAAGGCCGGCTATCGGCAGGAGCTACAGGACCAGATTCTGGGCATGGTGGCCGCCAGTTCGGAGACCGGCCTGCTGGATCGCCCCGGCGGCATTTTCGTGCGGCCGGTGCAGAACATGACCCACGAAGACCGCATCCTGCTGCAGGCGGTGGCAAGGGCGGTGATCAGCGACGAAGATGGCACACTGGTCGCGCAGGTGGGGCGCCAGGCTGCGCCCACTCGGCGCGTGCCTGCCCTGGTGCCGCTGGCGGTGCAGGAGGAACTGGCACTGTCGATGGAGGACACCGCCGGGCTGCCCGTCGTCGCCGACATCGGGCCCGAGCCGGGACTGCCGCCGAGCCCCGCGCTTGACGAAGACGTGGACGATCCGTGGCCGTTCCTGCCGTACCGAGGTGCCGGCCAGTTCGACAACGGCACCGGCAGTTTCAGCGAGGACGGCCGCGAGTACGTGGTGGTGCTGCGCGAAGGCGCGCCGACACCGGCGCCATGGGCGAATGTGATCGCCAATGCCCGCCTGGGCACCGTGGTCAGCGAGAGCGCGCCGGGCTACACCTGGTTCGAGAATGCGCACGAGTTCCGCCTGACGCCCTGGCTCAACGACCCGGTGTCGGACACCGGGGGCGAGGCGTTCTACGTCCGCGACGAAGACACCGGCCGGGTCTGGTCCCCCATGCCGCTGCCGCGCCGCGGCACCGGCGCGTACCGCACGCGGCATGGATTCGGCTACACGGTCTACGAGCATATCGAGGACGGCATCGTCAGCGAGCTGTGGGTGTTCGTGGACGTCACCGCGCCGCTGAAGTATTCGGTCCTGCGTTTGCACAACCTGTCGGGCCGGCCACGGCGGCTTTCGGCCATCGGGTACGTTGAGTGGGTGATGGGCGACCTGCGCGCGAAGTCGCGCATGCACGTGGTCACCGAACGCGACGCGCAGACCGGCGCGTTGCTGGCGCGCAATACCTACAGCACCGATTTCGGTGGCCGCATGGCCTTCTTCGACACCGATGCGGAAGGCTGCGGCTGGACCTGTGACCGCCTGGAGTTCCTCGGTCGCAACGGTGGTCTGCACGCACCGGCTGCCCTGCGTCGCGAGCGGCTGGGCGGACGCGCGGGCGCGGGGCTGGATCCTTGCGCGGCGTTGCAGGTGCCGCTGGAGCTGGCGCCGGGTGAGCGCAGTGAAACCACGTTCCGGCTGGGCGCAGGTCGCGACCGCGAGGAAACGCTCACGCTGGCAAGGGGCCGCCAGGGCGCGCATGAGGCAAACGATGCGCTGGACGCGGTGCGCATCCACTGGCGCCATGTGCTGGCCAGCGTGCAGGTGCGCACGCCGGACCCGGCCCTGGATGCGCTCGCCAATGGCTGGCTGGTCTACCAGACCCTGGGCAGCCGCTACCTGGCGCGCAGTGGCTACTATCAGTCCGGCGGCGCGTTCGGCTTCCGTGACCAGCTGCAGGATGTGCTGGCGCTGGTACACGCGCGCCCGGACCTGGCCCGCGAACACCTGCTGCTGTGCGCGGCCCACCAGTTCGCCGAAGGCGATGTGATGCACTGGTGGCACCCGCCGCAGGGTCGCGGCGTGCGCACCCGCTGTTCGGACGATTATCTCTGGCTGCCGCAGGGCGCCTGCCGCTACCTGGAGGTTACCGGCGACGCCAGCGTGCTGGACGAAATGGTCGGCTTCATCGAGGGGCGCGCGGTGAGCCCGGACGAGGAAGGGTATTACGACATGCCCACCCCCTCCGCACTGCGCGGCACCTTGTACGCGCATTGTGTGCTCGCGCTCGAGCGCGGGTGCCGGTTGCTGGGCGAGCGCGGCCTGCCGTTGATGGGCAGCGGCGACTGGAACGACGGCATGAACCGCGTCGGCGACCAGCAGCGCGGTGAAAGTGTCTGGCTCGGCTTCTTCCTGCATGACGCGCTGCGCCGCTTCATCGTGCTGGCCAACGCGCGTGGCGATGAGCACCGTGCGCACTGGTGCCAGGAGCAGGCCGACCGCCTACGTCATAATCTGGAACTGCATGCCTGGGATGGGGCGTGGTACCGCCGCGCCTGGTTCGACAACGGCACCCCGTTGGGCTCGACCGAAAGCGAGGAATGCCGGATCGATTCGATCTCCCAGAGCTGGTCGGTGCTGTCGGGCGTTGCCGCGCCCGAGCGTGCCGGCCAGGCTCTGGATTCCCTCTACACCCACCTGGTGCGGAAGGACGCCAAGCTGATCCAGCTGCTCGATCCGCCGTTCGACAAGACGACAGAGGATCCCGGGTACATCCGGGGCTACGTGCCGGGCGTGCGCGAAAATGGCGGGCAGTACACTCATGCAGCCGTATGGGCGGCCATGGCATTCGCACACCAGGGCGATGCGGCCCGCGCCTGGGAACTGGCCGCGATGATCAATCCGCTCAACCACGCACTGGATCCGGAGGCCGTCCAGACCTACCGTGTCGAACCCTATGTGCTGGCGGCCGATGTCTACGCGGTGTCCCCGCACGTGGGTCGCGGCGGCTGGACCTGGTACACGGGCTCGGCAGGTTGGATGTACCGCCTGCTGGTCGAATCCCTGCTCGGCATCCGTCGCCAGGGCGATCAGCTGTCGCTTGAACCCTGCCTGCCGGATGAGTGGCCGTCCTTCGAGCTGAGCTACCGGTTTGGTCGCAGCCGCTACGAATTCGTGGTGACACGAAATGCGCGGGATCAGCCGACGCTGCATGTGGATGGCGTGCTGCAGCCCGGGCTCCGTGTGCTGCTCCGCGACGACGGCCATCACTACCAGGTTGCGCTCGACCTGATGGCGCCGCCTGGATGAGCATCCGCCCCGCCATACAGGGGCGGCTTGAAGCGCTGGACGCCATGCTGGCGCACTGGTTGGCGCATGTGCGCCATCCAGCGCAGTTCTGGCCGCAGTTTGAAAACCTGGCTGCAGAGATCCTGGACCACTGCACGGATACCGAACGGGAGCAGGTCTGCGCGCTCATCGAGGCCATGTTGAAGCGGCACCCGCTGGAGCTCCCTGCCTGGCACCAACGTGGAGACGACGTGCCGCCAGGATCGTGAACCGCGGTTCGTCAGTGCCCGTTCGGGTCCTCGATCTGGATGATGTTTCCCTTCTGCCAAGCGTCTGCGCCGCCATCGATCGCCGGCGCCGGAATATCCGCACGACGCGCGCGTTTGTCTTCGCTGTCCACTCCCAGCCGGCTGTCGCGGGCAGCGACCATGGCCGGGTCCGCCTGGCCATCGGCGGTAAAGCCCATCATCAACTGCGGCATGCCGCGCGGCAGGTCCTTGTCCAGGTCGGTGTGCCAGGTGTGCCAGGTCTTGCCGTAGGTGTGGATGAGCTTCTCCATCAGCGCGTGTTCGGCCACCTCCGGGATGCCGGGTGCCACCAGCTGGCCGGATTTCACCTCATGCACGTGGCTGTGCCACAGTGCTTTCTCATGCTCGGGAAGACCGGCAAACAACTTCTGGCTGATGATGTATTCCACCCCCATCAATTTGGCATCTTTGACGTTCCCGTCGTAGATGGTGCACTGGATGACATCCTCGTTGAGGATTGAACAGTAGTGGTGGGCTTCCATCTGGACCTTCATCTGGCCGCTGTAGAAATGGAAACCGTCCAGGTAGGCGTTGATGGCGTCCACGGGCGGCCGATCCTGCAGAACCGCCGCGCCCGCCTCCAGCGCCTTGGTCCTGCCTGTTTCTTCCGCGCCCGGGGCGTCGACGTTGGATGGGGTGTTTCCGCCTCCACACGAAGACAGGAAAAGTGCGAGGGCGGCAGAGGCGATGGAGCGGCGCATGATGACTCCTTGTTCAAACCCAGGTGGCGAGCGGAAGATCCGGCAGCCCAGTGTCTTATTAGTTCCTTCTTTTGCGGTTTTCCCGTGAAATCACCTTGCCGGCCCCTTCACGCGGCCGACCCAGGTTCTGCGCACCAATCAGGCACCCCCGTCCGGGCGTCAACCGGCTTCCTGTCCCAGAGCGCAGAGCTGGTGAACAAGCTTCCCGTGGGGCGTCCCCATGTCGACGGGGTGCGCCGGCAGCTTGGGATGCTCTAGCGCCGACACGGGAATTACCCTGCCAGCGAAGGGCGCCCGTCTTCACCTGTGACGGCCGGTAGATCCTTGTCCCAATAGGGCTCAGTGCCGATCCGTTCCACCAGCCAGTCCAGGAACACCCTGACTTTCGGCGCCAGTTCCCGAGCGCTGGGGTACACCGCCCACAACGCCTGCGTGGAAGTCAGCGGGTAGTCGGCCAGCACGGGCACCAGCGCCCCACTGCGCAGTTCATCCGCTGCGCACCAGGTGGCCATCAGGGCAATCCCAAGACCGGTGCATGCGGCGTCGCGCACTGCCCCGCCGTCGTTTATCCGCAATGCGGCGGCTACGCGCTTGCTTATGTTGGCGCCGTCCGGTGTGCCGAACGTCCAGAGATCGAGCGTGCCAACCACCAGGCACGCGTGCTGGTCCAAGGCATCGGGCGACCCGGGATGGCCATGTCGCGCCAGGTAGTCGGGCGAGGCCACCAGCACGCGTCGGTCCGGGGCGATACGCCGCGCCACGAACGAGGAATCCGCAAGTTCGGTGTAACGCACGGCCACATCGAATCCACCCTCCACCAGATCCACCATGCTGTCGGAGATGCGGAGGTCCGGGCGTACACCCGGATAGCGCGCCATGAAATCCGCCAGCCCTGGAACGATGTGCATGCGGGCGAAGGATGCCGGGGCCGCGATCCGCAGTACCCCGCCCGGCGCAGCCTGCTCCCGGCGCAGCGATGCCCTCGCCGCCGCCGCTGCGTCCAGCAGGTGCTCTGCATGCGGTAGCAGAGCGCGGCCGTCTTCGGTCAGCGTTGCCTGTCGTGTCGTGCGGTGCACCAGGCGGGCGCCCAGGTGCTTCTCGAACGCGGCCAGCCTGGCGCTGGCTGCAGCGGGAGACAACGCCAGGTCGCGTGCGGCTGCGCTGATGCTGCCCAGCTGGGCGATGCGCACGAACAGGTTCAGGTCGTTGAAGTCCATCGCAGCATCGGGCCGGGAATGTGGTTGGCGGGTGGCCCATGATCCCCCAATGGAGCACCCACGTCACCGTGAAAGGTCCCGCACCACCGGTTTCAATCGATGCTTGAAAGAGATTCAGCGCAGTGCTGGCTACCGGGCCGTGCCCCGCAACGCCAGCATATGGGTACCCCGACGCAGTCTGCGTCGACACCTGAAGGAACCCTGCTGATGAATGCAACAATGAATGCCGTGGTACTGGCCCGTTTTGGCGGCTGCGATGCCTTCGAGCTGCGTCGGGTGGCGGTGCCGGAGGTCGGCGCACGCCAGGTGCGGGTGCGCGTGCATGCGACCGCCCTCAACCCACTCGATTACCAGATCCGCCGCGGCGACTACGCCGCCTATGTGCCGTTGCCCGCGGTCATCGGCCACGACATTTCCGGCGTCATCGAAGAACTGGGGTCGGAGGTCACCGGATTCGAGGTGGGCGACGAGGTCTACTACACGCCGCGCATCTTCGGGGGCATGGGCTCGTATGCCGAACAGCACGTGGCCGATGTCGAGTTGATCGGCCGCAAGCCCCGCAACCTGAGTCATCTCGAGGCCGCCAGCCTGACCCTGGCCGGCGGAACGGTCTGGGAAGCATTCGTGACCCGTGCCCAGCTGGGTATCGGCGAAACCATCCTCATCCACGGCGGTGCCGGCGGTGTCGGTACGCTGGCCATCCAGGTCGCCAAGGCCATCGGGGCGCGGGTGATAACGACGGCGCGCAGCGACGATGCAACGTTCCTACGCTCGCTCGGTGCCGACGATGTGATCGACTACACAACTACCGACTACGTTGACGCCGTGATGGAGCTCACCGGCGGCAGCGGCGTGGACGTGGTCTTCGACACGATAGGTGGCGACACGCTGACCCGCAGCCCGCAGGTGCTTGCCGACTTCGGGCGTGTGGTCAGCCTGGTCGATATCTCCACCCCGCAGAACCTGGTGGACGCGTGGGGAAAGAACGCGGCCTACCATTTCGTGTTCACCCGGCAGAACCGCGGCAAGCTGGATGCGCTGACGCGGCTGGTGGAGCGCGGGCTGGTCAAGCCGGTGATCGGCGCAGTGCTCCCGCTGGCCCGGATGGGCGAGGCGCATGCGCTCTTGGAGGGCGGGAGCGCACGAAGGCTGCGTGGGAAGGTGGTAATCGACGTCGTGGGTCAGACCGTGTCGGTGCCCGCGTGATGGTGACCGAACTGGTGTTCCTCGCCATCGCCCCTTCCGCCGGCGCAGCCTTCGAGCAGGCTTTCGCGGGTGTTGCCGGCCTGCTCGATGCTGCGCCCGGTCACCTCGCGCATCGGCTGGTGCGGTCGCTGCACCCGCAAGACGCGTATCTGCTGGAGGTGCAGTGGCGCGACCTGGATGCGCATATCGGGGTTTTTGAGCGCAGTGCAGACCATGAGCGGTTCATGGCGGCGCTGCGGCCGTTCCTGGTTGCGGAGCCTGAGGTTCTGCATGTGTAGTTGTTCAGCCACGCAGGGCGTGGCTCTACGGGGCTGGCGCAGGCTTCCAATTCAATTCGAAACGTAGCTCCAGGCGTTGGCCTGGCGCCAGTCGGTGCGGTGCCAGGGTGAAGCCATCGGGTGGGCCGGTTTGCGGTTCCACGCAGGTGGCGTGCGGGGCGCCGTCGTAGAGCACCCAGTGGTCGGTGTCCGCCTGCATGTGCAGGCGTTGCCCCGCTGATTCGAGCGTCACTTCACCCGTGTGGATGAAGCAGTCGTCCCATGGGCCCGGTGTGGGACGAACGGGGGGTCGGGTGGCGATGCCCTCCCCGTCCCGCGGGTACATCGCGTCGGGGGTGAACAGCAGCCGGTCTGGTTTGCGGAACCACGGGTGCCAGCCGAGGACGGCAGGCATGGCCTCCTGGTCGGCCTGCACGGCGAGGTGGAGTTGCAGTCGGCTCGGCGTCAGATGGATGGTCTGCGTTGCGATGCCACCGAACGGCCACCCGGCGTCTTCGGGAAGCGCCAGCGACAGGCTGGCGGACGTGGCGTCGAGCGTTTCAATCGCCCACGGCCGGGTGAACCCCACCCCATGAATCGCATGCCCGCCAAAGTTGGCCGGAAGTGCGTACGGCCTGCCGTCGAACTCGAATTGCCCGTGCCGGATGCGGCCAGCCCACGGCACCATCGGGTAACAGCCCCAGGCGATGGCGGCGGAGTCGCCGTCGTCCACCCCGACCAGCCAGTCAACGCCGTGGTAGCGGATCTGCGCGATGCGCCCACCCGCCTCCGGCGCCAGTGCAACCTCCAGCGGGCCGGCGCGCAACCAGTGCAGGCGGCCGGCCGGAAGCGGCTCCAGCGCGTCGTCCTTCGGCGAGGTGGCTTCAGGCGCCATAGGGATCAATCGTCTGGATCCTGCCGTCCGCGTCGATCTGCAGCGGCGTGCACTTCACCGAGCGCAGGTGGGTAACGCCGCCGGACAGCAGTGCGTCGTGATAGAACAGGTACCACTGTCCGTCGACCTTGCAGATGGAGTGGTGCGTGGTCCAGCCGACCACCGGTTTGAGGATCACGCCGGCATAGGTGAACGGGCCGTACGGGTTGTCAGCGATGGCGTAGCACAGCAGGTGCGTGTTGCCGGTGGAGTACGACAGGTAATAGCGGCCCTGCCAGGCGTGCAGCCATGCCCCTTCGAAGAAGCGGCGCTCGTGGTCATCGGCACGCAGCGGTTGCCCGTGTTCATCCAGGATCACCACTTCGCGCAGGGGCTCGGCCAGCCGGGTCATGCCGGCCTGCAGCCGACCCACGCGCGGCCCCAATGCAGGCGCGTCGCCGACCGGCTCTGCGTGCGATGCGTCGTAGCGGTTGTCGCGGTACTTCTGCAGCTGGCCGCCCCAGATCCCACCGAGGTACAGGTAATGAGTGCCGTCGGTGTCCTCGAACACGGCCGGGTCGATCGAGTAGGTTCCGGGCATCGCCTTGGGCTCGGCGGTGAACGGTCCTTCCGGACGGTCGGCCACGGCCACGCCGATGCGGAAGATGCCTTCGGCGTCTTTGGCCGGGAAATACAGGTAGTAGCGTCCGTCACGGCAGGCGGCATCCGGCGCCCACATCTGCTTCTCCGCCCAGGGTACGTCGCGTACATGCAGGGCCACGCCGCAGTCGGTGGCCTCCCCTTGCGGCGAATCCATCCGCAGCACGTGGTAATCCTCCATCCCGAAGTGACCGCCGTCATCGTCGAATGGCGTGCCGGCGTCGATGTCGTGCGAGGGATAGATGTACAGGCGACCTTCGAACACGTGCGCGGAAGGATCGGCGGTGTAGATGTGGCTCACCAGCGGCTGCGAGATGGCCCGTGCAGCCAACTGCTGCAGGTCGGTGCCGTTGCGACGCTGCAGCAGGTCGTGCTCGATGCGGTTTTCCATGCGTTTGTCGATCCGATAGAGGGACAGCAGCGCGACCGCGACCAGGAACGGGATCGAGCAGTACACGCTGACGGTAAGGCGGATGCCATCGACCACGGCATCGGGTTGCTCGGCGGCGCCGGTCTGGTAGCCGTAGTGGGCCAGGATGGCGGCCACCAGTGCACCGCCGACGCTGAGCCCGATCTTCAGGCCGCACAGCATGGCCGAGAAGATGATGGCGGTGGCGCGGCGGTGGTTCTTCCATTCGGAATAGTCGGCCACGTCGGCGATCATCGCCCACAGCAGCGGAATGGTGATGCCGTAGAAGAACCCGTGCAGCATGAACGAAGCGAATGCCACGGCCACGGCAGTCGGTGGGAACAGGTAGAACACCAGCAGGAACACGGTGCACAGCAGCAGCGCCGCGCCGAACACATCGCGCTTGCCGAAGCGGTCGGCCAGTCGGCGGGAAACACCGATGCCCAGGATCATGCACAGGATGCCGCAGGCGTTGAACAGGCTGAAGGCCGAGGTTGCCGGGTCCTCGGGCCAGGTGAAGCCGGCCAGGCCCCAGCTGCTGAGCGTTGCGTTGAGGCCGCCGATGAAGCGGTTGAAGCCGGAGCTCTCGAGGAAGCCGGCCAGCGCCGGCTCGCTCATGTAGTACTGGAAGTAATAGATGTAGGTGCCGCCCTTCAGGGCCAGATTGACGAACACCAGCACGGTCAGCGCCAGCATCACCTGCCACGGACGATTGTGCAGCAGGTCCTTGAGGTCCTGCAGGACGCCGCCGGTCTGTTCCCTGGCCGGTACCACGCGCTCACGCGTGGTGGCGAAGGTGATCAGGAAGAACACCGTGCCCACCACGGCGAAGACGGTCATCACCCGTTCGAAGCCCACCACACGGTCGCCGTCGCCCAATATCAGCACCAGCGGCAGCAGCAGCACCTGGATGATGAACTGCGCGATCATCACCGCCACGAACCGGTAGGCGGACAGGCTGTTGCGCTGGGCCATGCTGCCGGTGAGCACGCCGCTCAGGGCGGAATACGGCAGGTTGTTGGCCGCGTACACCAGCATCAACAGGCCATACGTCGCTACGGCGTAGACGATCTTGCCGCGCTCGCCGAAGTCCGGCGTGCTGAAGGCCAGCAGCGAAAGCACGCCGAACGGCACCGCCGTCCACAGGATCCACGGTCGGAACCGTCCCCAGCGGGTAGCGGTGCGATCGGCAAGGATGCCGATCAGCGGGGTGAACACGAACGCGCCGAGCAGCCCGATCACGAAAATAAGCGTTGCCGCGGTCGCCGGCGGGAGCCGGTACACATCGGTGTAGAAGAACGCCAGATAGGTGACAAGCGTCTGGAAGATCAGGTTCGCCGCAAGGTCGCCCAGGCTGTAGCCGAGCTTTTCGCGCACCGACAGGGTGTGATCAGTCACGTTTCGCCTCCACGGTGAAGCGCTTGAGCACACGGGCGTCTGCACTGGAGCCGCCCAGCCGCACTTCGTACTCACCGGGTGGCACGACATACGCGCCGCGCGTTTCGTCGTACTGGCGAAGCGCCTGTGCTGCGTCCAGCTCGAAGTCCACCGTGCGCTGCTCGCCGGCGGCCAGGTGCACGCGCTGGAAACCGCGCAGCGCCTGCACTGCGTCGCCGGGCCCGGCCGCAACCCGCCGCACGTACAGCTGCACCACTTCATCACCGTCACGCTTGCCGGCGTTGGCAACCTTCACCGACACCTTCAAACGGCCATCATCGGCGATGCGCGAGGCGTCCAGACGCAGCTTGCCGTAGTCGAACCGGGTGTAGGACAGCCCGTGCCCGAACGGGTACAACGGAGTGCCGCGGAAGTAGCGGTAGGTGCGCCCCTCCATGCTGTAGTCGTCGAAGGCCGGCATTGCCTGGTCGGCGGTGTAGAAGGTAACCGGCAGGCGTCCGCCCGGATTGATGTCGCCGAACAACGCTTCGCCCACGGCGGTACCGCCGCGCTGCCCCGGATACCAGCCCATCAGGATCGCCGACAGGTTGGCCTGGGCCCATTCCACGGCCATGGCCGAGCCGCCGGTGAGCACCATCACCACCGGCTTGCCGGTGGCGTGCAGCGCTTCCAGCAGCGCCCGCTGCGTGGCCGGCAGGCGCAGGTCGGTACGGTCGCCGCCGGCAAAGCCGGGGTAGTTGACCTTCATCTCCTCGCCTTCGACGTCGCCGGTCAGGCCGCCGACAAACACCACCACGTCGGCGCTGCGCGCCGTCTCCAACGCCTCCTCGAAGGGTGGCTTGGCCCCGGGCATGCGCCAGCCCAGGCGGACGCCGGCATCGCGCTCGGCATCGTAGTACTCCAGGCGCAGGTCGTAGGCCTGGCCGGCCTGCAGGTCCAGTTCCACGCCGCCGCTCTGCATGCGGTCGCTGTCGGCCCAGTGCTCCAGCACGCGCATGCCGTCCACGTACAGACGGAAGCCGTCGTCGGCGGCGGCTTCGATGCGGTAACGGCCCGACACCGGTGGCAGCAGCTGGCCGGTCCAGCGGATGCTGAAGTGATCGTTGGGCACCCCCTGCCCCGGTCCTGCTTCGCCCCGCGCCATCAGGTTGTCCGTGGGCGAGCCGCGGTCCCAGCGGAAGCCGATCTGCGCGTCGGTGCGCACCAGCGCCGGGGTGCCGGACAGGTCGGCGCTGCGGAAGTATTCACCGCGCAGGCCGCGCTCCGGCGAGTCGGCCGACGGGCGCAGGTAGGCTGCTTCGATCAGCGGGGTGGCGTCGGGATCGTCGCGGCCTTCGACCAGGTCCACGCCGCGCGCATAGCGCACCTCCACGCCCCTGGCGGCGTCCCGGATGCCCTGCAGGATCGTCACCGGCGCCGCCGGGGTGCCGAAGTAGTTGCCGAGCAGGGCCATCGTATCGTCCGCGGTCGGGCCGACCACGGCAATGCGCTTGAGCGTGCGCGGCAGCGGCAGCACGCCGTCGTTCTTCAGCAGCACCAGCGATTCGCGCGCCGCCTGCAGGGCCAGCGCATCATGCGCCGGGGCCTGGTTCACCTCCGGCGGAATGCGTGCCCAGCGCACCTGCTCGGGTGGATCGAACATGCCCAGCCGCATCCGCGCGGTGAACAGGCGGGTCACCGCATCGTCGATCTCGGCTTCGCTGATCAACCCCTGCTTCACTGCCGCCGGCAGCGTCGCGTATTCCTGGCCGCATTCCAGTTCGGTGCCGTTCTTGACCGCCAGCGTGGCGGCGGCTTCGCGGGTGGGCACGATCTTGTGATGTTTCCAGATGTCGACGATCGCCCAACAGTCGGAGACCACGTAACCCTTGAAGCCCCAGTCGCGGCGCAGCACGTCGCGCAGCAGGAAGTGGCTGGCGCTGGCCGATTCGCCATACACGCGGTTGTAGGCACCCATCACCGCATCCACCTGTCCTTCCTTCACCAGCGCCTCGAAGGCCGGCAGGTAGGTGTCGTACAGGTCGCGCCTGCTGGGCTGGGCGTCGAAGTGGTGGCGGTCGGCCTCGGGCCCGCTGTGCACGGCCAGGTGCTTGGCGGTGGCATCCAGCTTGCGGTACTTCGGATCATCGCCCTGCAGGCCGTGGACGAAGGCAACGCCCATGCGCGCGGTCAGGTACGGGTCTTCGCCGTAGGTTTCCTGGCCCCTGCCCCAGCGTGGATCGCGGAAGATGTTGATGTTCGGCGACCAGAAGGTCAGCCCCTGGTAGCGGCCATGCGCGCCTTCGCGCACGAACTGGTGGTGCTTGGCGCGCGCCTCGTCGCTGATGGTGGTCGCCACCTGCCCCATCAGCGGCACGTCGAAGGTGGCGGCCAGGCCGATCGCCTGCGGAAACACGGTGGCCTGCCCTGCCCGCGCCACGCCGTGCAGGCCTTCGTTCCACCAGTCGTAGGCCGGCACGCCCAGGCGCTCGATGGCCGGGGCGGCGTTCTGCATCTGCGCGGCCTTCTCCTCCAGCGTCATCTGCGCGACCAGCGCAGCGGCGCGGGTTTCAAAGCTGGCCGACGTGTCGAGCCAGGGCGCTGGTTCGGCAGCGTGGCCTGCGGGCGACAGTGCGATGGCGGCGCACAGCGCCAGCGTGTGGAACATGGGCCTGCGCGTCATCATTTGCTCCTCAGTGCACGCTCATCGCGCGCGAATGGTCCCAGCAGTGCGCCGACGAAGCCGCCTGCACGATCCGTACTCAACACCGTTCCGTCCACGTCGTCGGCCAGCGTCTGCCAGCCACGCCCATCACCGGTGTCGAAGGCGAATGCATAGCGGCCTTCGTCACCGCGTATCCTCAGCTGCAGCGACGCCGCTGCCTCAAGCTCCCGGGTTGCCAGCGTGCGGGTTACGCCCTTGCCGTCGCGCCCTTCGAGGAAGACCGCCATGCGGTCGCCGTCGAGACTGCGGACGCCCAGGAAATACCAGTGCGCCTCGCTCTGGAACGCGGCCAGCCCTGCGGCCACGCCGGCCTGCGGACGCGTCATCGCGGTACTGGCGTCGAAACGCAGGTGCTGCTGGCGCCGGCCGAGGAACGCGGGATTCTTCAGCGTGTCCAGGTCCTCCGCCAGCGGATGCACGGCCAGGCTGCCCGGCCGCGCACGCAGGTCTGCCCACGGCCGTTTGGGAACGCGCACGCGCACCCACCCGTTGCCCAGCGTTGGCGCGGTGAAGTCGTCGCGGTCGACGAAGTTTCCGGTAAACGGTGCCTGCGACGCCTCGCCCTGCATCCACGACGGTGCCTTGACCGCATACGGGATGACCTGGCCCGCCGGCAGGATCACCGGCCAGCCATCACGCCACTCGACCGGCAGCAGGAAGGTCTCGCGCCCGGTGTTGTAGTGGCGCGTAGCGTAGTTGCGGCTGGCCAGGAACACCGCCCACCAGGAGCCGTCCGGGCCTTCCACCAGGTCGGCATGCCCGGCATTGGTGACCGGCAGCGGCCGGTCGTCAGGCAGGTCGCGCTGGGTCAGGATCGGATTGCCCGCGTATGGCACGTACGGTCCCCAGACGTCGCGGCTGCGCAGGACCACCTGCGAATGCTGCGGACCGGTGCCGCCTTCCGCGTCGGACAGGTAATACCAGCCATCGCGCCGGTACAGGTGCGGGCCTTCGATCCAGATTGGCTTCTTCGCAGGTTCCACCCCACCGTCGATCAGCACCCTGCGCGGACCGACGGGGGTGAAGCGGTCCAGGTCGATCTGCTGCATCCAGATCGCACGGTGGCCCTCATAGCGGGGTGTGCCGGGCGGTGCATCGTTGTTGAGCAGGTACACGCGGCCGTCGTCATCGAAGAAGAGTGACGGGTCGATGCCCTCGATCCCGGGCAGCCAGTGCGGGTCGGACCACGGACCGGCCGGGTCGCGCGCGGTGGCGATGAAGTTGCCGCCGCTGTCTACCGCCGTGGTGACCACGTAGAACAGCCCGTCGTGGAACGAAATAGCGGGCGCGAAGATGCCGCGCGACACGCCCAGGCCGTCGAAATCCAGCTGCGAGGGGCGGTCGATGACGTTGCCGATCTGCTTCCAGTGCACCAGGTCCATGCTTTCGAACACCGGGATGCCCGGGAAGTAGGTAAAGCTGGAATTGACCAGGTAGTAGCGGCCGTTCGCGTGGACGATGCTGGGGTCGGCGTGGAAACCGGCAAGGATCGGATTGCGGTAGTGACCGGCGGGCAACGGCGCTTCAAACGCCTGGTCGCGGCCGCTGTATTCGAACCAGTCGAAGTAGACCGGCGGTGCCTCGGCCGCCCTGGCCTGGATCGCAACGGACAGCAACAGCAGCATGGCAAGCAACACGCGCATCAGGGCCTCCCCGCTTCGTCCAGCGTGAGTTCGAACGGCCCCGCCGGCAGGCCGCTGCTGTCGCCAAGCGTGCAGACCGGGCCATCGGCCCAGCAGTAGCGCACGCGTGCGCTGCCGTGGTGCGGACTGCTGTCCGGCGCCACGCGATCGGATCGCAACACGACATCGTCCCCGTCCAACACGGCGTCCGCATACCGGCATTGCCGCACGTCGGTATCACACAGCTCGAATCCGATCGGTCCCTTCGCGCCGGTGGTGGCCAGGCGCCCGGTGACGTCGTCGAAGCGGATCCGCAGCCCGTCCGGGGTGCGCGACACGCTGCGCGCCACCGGGCCGGATGCGGCGCCTGCGCGCTCTGCGTACACCACATGGCGCGACAACGTTGCCAGTCGTCGGCCGAGTTCCTGCTTGTTGGGCGGATGGATGTCGTAGGCGTCGCCGATGTCGATGGTGACCGCCAGGCCGCTGTGCGGATCGTCCGCCGCGACCTGCCGTTGCGCCTCGCGCACCTGTGCCCAGCCGCTCTCGACAGGCGATGCGGGCGGCCTTCCATAGCCAGCCAGCTGCACGATCAGCAGCGGCAGATCGGTGCCGAACCGCGTGCGCCAATCCGCGCGCAGGCTGCGCAGTCGGCCGGCGTAGGCAGCACCGTCGCCGGTGTTGGATTCGCCCTGGTACCACAGGATGCCGCGCAGGCCGAACGTGCCCAGTGGCGCGATCATGCCGTTGTACAGCGTGGACAGGCCGGTGGCCGCCTGCCACGGCGCGGGCGGCGGTGCCTGCGCGCCGGGCGCCATCCGGTACTGCCAAGCGGCGTCCAGGACCACGCGGGTGCCATCATCGAGGCGCACGGCGTGGGCGCTCGACGGACCCGCCAGCCCGCCGTCGCCGTACGTGTCGAGCACGTTGATCACCACCTGGTTGCTGCCCGCCTTCAATGCACCGGCAGCAAGCCGGTACCGGCGTGCTTCGCCGGGGGCGTACTGGCTGCCCACCGCGACGCCATTCACCCAGGTCACGTCGGTCTCATCCACCGGCCCGAGTTCCAGCGTGGCCGGCTGTGCTGCCTGCGCGGCGCTCAGCGTGACCTGGCTGCGGTACCAGACCATCCCGTTGTAGCTGGACAGCGCCGGCACGCCCCAGCGCTCCCATGCGCCCAGCGGGGCCGGTGCCGCGTGCCACCCGGCGTGGCTGGCGTCGGGCTGCCAGGGCGCATCGCCGGGCGTGGCACCCTCGCGCTGCGTCCACCACCGCTGCCAGATATGGCCCCAGCGTGCGTTTGCCGCGGCAGGATCATGGGCATGCAGGGCGAGGACATCCAGCGTTTCGTCCATGCCGCCCTGCGCGCGCAGCGCATCGGCGCTGGTCCAGGCCTCTATCCGCGAGCCGCCCCACGCCGACTGGATGAGGCCCATCGGCACGTTGACGGTCTTTTTCAGCTCGCGCGCGAAGTAGAAACAGGCGGCGGAGAAGTCGCGCACGCTGTCCGGTGATGCGGGTTGCCATGAAGCGGGACCGGCGAAGCCTTGTTGAGGCGTGACCGCCGCGGCCTTGGGCACGGTGAACAGGCGGATGTCCGGGTGCGTGGCCGAGCTGATCTCGCTGTCCGCGTCGAGCGCACGCCGCACCGGAAGCTCCATGTTCGATTGGCCGGAACACAGCCACACGTCGCCGATCAGCAGTTCGCGCGCGACCTGGTTTACCTGCCCTGCGCGCACGGTGAGTGAATAAGGCCCGCCCGCAGCGGTGGCGGGAAGCGTGGCGCGCCAGTGCCCGTCGGCCGCTGCGCGAGCGCTGACGGTGTGGCCAGCGAAGGTGACGGCTACCGCCACGCCCGGATCGGCATCGCCCCAGACCGGTATCGGCTGGTCGCGCTGCAGTACGGCGTGGTCCTGGAACAGCGGGTGCAGGAGTGTCTGCGCCGACTCCTGAGCCAGTGATGGCGTGGCCATTCCCAGCAACACGGCGGCCATTGCCCAGCGTGACCTGTTCATCGCCCGTCTCCTGGTGCGGAAGGAAACTGCAGTGCTTGGTAGTACGCCAGCGGGTGCGGCGGTGCGGGTTCGCCCGGGGGCAAGGGCCGGCCGCTGATCGATTGGAAATAGGCGATGCTGGCGTCGCGCCACCATTGGGCTTCGCGTAGTTGGATCTGGAGGTAGGCGGCTACCTGGGCATGTCGTTGCGGGTCGATGCTGCCGGTCAGCGGGGCAGAGCCCCGCTCTACGGGTGAGCGTTCCGTTGCGAGTGCGGGTTCCGTTACGGGTGCGGGTCCCGTTGCGGATGCCGGTGCGTCCGCGTTGCCGGGCGGCGGTGCGAGGGTGGCCCAGGTGGCCTGCATGGCCTGGACCTGGCGGACGCCCAGGGAATAGCGGCTGACCAGTTCGTCCCAGAGAGTGCGCCCGGACGCCATGCGGTGGTCCCAGGGGACGTGGTGGAACCAAAGCAGCAGGAGCTCTGGAACCTTCGCGGGGTCGGCATAGGTGGCGGCCACGTCCGGGGCATATTGGGCGACGGCGTTGCTGCCGCTTGCGGTGCGGTCGAAGCCGATGCCGCCACGGTCGGCGCGGTGGTAGTACACCGAGGTCCAGTCCGCACGGGGACCACCGTCCACCCAGGGCCCGGGGCCGTAATGGTGGCCGCGCGCCATCAGGTGGTGCAGGCCGAGCGGGGTCATGTAGTTCACTGCCGCCTCGCGCGAGCCCATCATCATGCCGACGATGGGCTGCACCACGGCCGGATCCGGCGAGAACGTCATCGCCGCCCAGTCCGCCGCGATATCGCGCGCCGAGGCCTGCGGATTCCAGGCAAGGCGGCCGAAGGCGTACCAGTTGGCCTGGTCGAACTGCGAGCCCGTCCAGGTGCGGTCGTTGCCGATGTTGGCCACCCCGGCGATGCCGACCAGGGACTCAGCGACGGTCGGTCCCTTACCGCGCCGGCGGGTGTCGGCGCGCAACACTTCCTCGAACAACGGCCCCATGTACACCAGGTGCGTGGCGAAGCCGAGGTACTCCTTGGTGAGCTGGAATTCCAGCATCAGCGGGGTGCGCGGCATCGCACCGAACAGTGGGTGGAAGGGTTCGCGCGGCTGGAAATCGATCGGCCCGTTCTTGACCTGCACGATCACGTTCGGACGAAACGCACCGTCCAGTCCGGCGAACTCGGTATACGCCTGGGTGGCGCGGTCGGCAGGCACGTCGTGGGCATAGACGAAGGCCCGCCACATCACCACGCCGCCGTGCGGCGCCAGCGCGTCCGCCAGCAGGTTGGCGCCGTCGGCATGCGAGCGCCCGTAATCCTGCGGACCCGGCTGTCCTTCCGAGTTGGCCTTGACCAGGAAGCCGCCGAAATCGGGAATACGGGCGTAGATGTCGGCAACCTTGTCGCGCCACCAGCGTTGCACCGCCGGATCCAGCGGATCCGCGGTCTTCAGACCACCGAGCTCGATCGGGGCGCTGAAGCGCGCGCTCAGGAAAACGCGGATGCCATAGGGTCGGAACACCTCCGCCAGCGCCGCCGTTTTCTCGATGTAGGCAGGCGCCAGGCTCCAGGCGCTGGCGTTGACGTTGTTGAGCACGGTGCCATTGATGCCCAGCGAAGCATTGGCGCGCGCGTAATCGGCGTAACGCGGGTCTTTCCATTCCGGCAGGCTCTGCCAGTCCCACAGCGAGCGACCCGCGTAGCCGCGTTCGACATGGCCGTCCAGGTTGTCCCAATGGTCGAGCACCCGCAGCGGCACGCGCGGTGATTCGTGCACGTCCAGCCCGTCCAGCGCGGCCCCGGTCTGCAGCAGGCGCAGCAGGTGGAAAACACCGTAGAGAACGCCGATGTCACGCTGGCCTGCCACCACCAGCACGCTGCGTCCGTCGTGCTGCACGCGCTTCAGCACATAGCCATCCTGCCCCAGCGCATCGATCTGGCCGTGCAGCGCTGCGATTACGTTGGACGACCGCGGTGTTCCCAGGATCACGGAATACCGGCCTGCATCGGCATGCATCCGCGGCGACTTGCCCAGCAGACCGGCCAGCCCGCGCTCCAGTTCCGCACGCGCAGCGCGCTGCGTCGGCGTCGCGTCGGGCGCGACGATATCGCTCAACTGCGCGCGGTACGCGGCGGCGAGCACGGGCTCGACCGGCACATAGCGCATCCACAGCGAATGACCGTCTTCGGCGCGTGCGCTGCCTACAAAAAGCAGCAAGGCGATGACAGCGCTCGACATCCAATGACACCGTTCGACAGCGGCACGATGCGGCGTTTTCGGCAGTAAACCGGGTAAGCTGGAGACGTGCCCTGGTCGCTGCATCATCTCCCCTGCCCGCCGCACGGTAGCGTTGCGAAAACGAAAGGAAACGCGTATTGGACAAGCCGAAGAAATCGGTCCGCCGCAAAACCAGTGGCGTGACGATCGACGAGGTGGCGGCGCTGGCAGGCGTTTCGCCGATGACCGTGTCGCGGGCAGTCAACCAGGGCAATGTGCGCGAAGAGACCCGGGACCGCGTGATGCGTGCGGTGCGCAAGCTGGGCTACACGCCCAATGTCGCGGCCAGTGCGCTGGCCGCCGCGCAGCACACCCGCATCGCGCTGATCTATGCCAACCCCAGCGGTGCGTACCTGAGTGAGCTGCTGGTAGGCCTGCTGCGCGTGGCGTCCAACGCACCGGTGCAGCTGACCATCGACTACTGGGAGAACATGGATGCCGAGGCCGAACGGAAGGCCGCGCGCAGCCTGGCCAGCCGGGTCGATGGCGTGATCCTGCCACCGCCCCTGTGCGAATCCGCAGCCGCCGTCGGCGAACTGGTGAAGGCACGCATCCCGGTGGTGGCGATCGCTTCCGGTCGCCAGGGGGATGGTATTTCCTGCGTGCGCATCGACGACTTCCACGCTGGAAAGGAAATGGCCGAGCACCTGATCCAGCACGGGCACACGCGCATCGGCTTCATCTGCGGTCGCGATGACCTCAGCGCCAGCGCACGCCGTTACGACGGCTTTGTCGTCGCGCTGCAGGAGGCGGGCCTTGAGGTGGACCCCGAACTGGTCCAGCGTGGCAACTACACCTACCGCTCCGGGCTGGGCGCGGCAGAGCTGCTGCTCGCGCACGCGCGGCCGCCGACCGCCATCTTCGCCAGTAACGACGACATGGGCGCTGCCGCCATTTCGGTCGCGCACCGGCGGGGACTGGATGTGCCGCGCGACCTCTCGGTAGTCGGCTTCGATGACACCTCGGCCGCCACCACGGTGTGGCCGGAACTGAGCACCATCCACCAGCCGATTGCGGCGATGGCCGATGCGGCCATCGATATCCTGCTGCGTACCATCCGCCACCGCAACGACGATGCGCGCCCGTTGACCGACCACGTGCTGCCGCACCGGCTGGTGATGCGCGACTCGGTGGCGCGCCCGCCCAAGGGTCGGTAGGGCGCGCCGCAGTGTCATGCGCCGGCGCCCGCGCAGGCGACGGTGACGTCCGCTTCGTTCAATGCGCCCAGCGCGACGCGCGACATCGAGACGGTCATGGCCGAGGCGGTCACCAGCGACCACGGGCGATCCAGCGTGCCCACCTGCGCGCCGGCACCGGCCAGGCACTTCAAGGGCACGCCTACGCGCGTCCACTGCCCCACCGGCAGCTTCGCCAGGGTCGGGCCGATCGCCACCCGCGCCGTGCAGCCGGTGCCACAGCCTACCGCCAGCCAGGCATCGCCCTTGGGTGCGGCGTCCACGCGCAGCGTGGTGACCAGCATCAGGTCGCCGTTGCTCTCGCGCTGCAGGTCCAGGGCTGTGTGCGATTGCAGGGCGGCAACCGCCTCACCCGTGCCCGACCAGGCAAAACGACGGCCGTCTTCCTGCGCCAGGTGGTCCACCCCGGTGACCTTGAGCAGGTCGCCGTCCAGGCCCTCCGGCACCTTGGTGACGGTCACGCCCTGCCCGGTGGCGGTTTCCAGCCGCAGCGCCATGCCGGCGCCGGCGTCGCCACGGGCGAAGAACACGCCGGCCGCGCCCTCGTTACCGGTCACTCCCGAGACTTCAGGCAGCGCGGCCAGGTCGCCCTTGTCGGCGTAGGTCAGCCCATGGCCGAACGCGAACTGCGGATCGTAGTCCCTCTGCCCCACGTTGTTGGCGTACTGCACCGCGGTGCGCGGCCAGCTGAAGCTCAGTTTGCCCTTGAAGTCGTTCTGCACGGCACCGTCCGGCCTGCGCAGCAGCACGTCGGCCACGCCAGCGCCTTCCGAGCCCGGCAGCCATGCGGCAACGAAGGCATCGGCAGCGTTGATCTCCCGGTTGACCCACAGCGGGCGACCGCTCAGGAAGACCGCGACCACCGGAATGCCTTCTGCCTTGAGTTTCCTGATCAGCGCAAGGTCGGTCTCGTCGCCCGGCTTGTACGCCAGTGTTGCCAGGTCGCCCTGGAACTCGGCGTAGGGGTTCTCGCCAAACACCACCACGGCGACATCCGGCTTGGCCTTCCAGGCGCCATCCACCGCGAACTCGGCCTGGCCCCCCGCCGCCCTGACCTGCTGGGCGATGCCCTCGAAGATCGTGTCCGCGTTCGGGAAGTCCTTGCGGGTGGTGCCCGTGCCCTGCCAGTTCAGGGTCCAGCCACCGGCCTGCTTGCCGACATCGTTGGCGCCGTCACCGGCGACCAGGATGCGCTGCTTCGGCGCCAGCGGCAGTACCCCACCCTGGTTCTTCAGCAGCACCAGCGATTCGCGCACGGCCTGGCGGGCCACGTCGCGATGTTCCGGCGCACCGATCAGGGCGAACTGGCCACCCACCGCACGCGCGGACGGCTTGCCGGCCTCGAACAGGCCCAGCCGCATCTTCACCTTGAGGATCCGGCGCACCGCGTCGTCCAGGCGTTCCTGCGAAATCGTGCCGGCCTTCACCGCAGCCAGCGTGGTTTCGTACATGCCCTTCCAGCTGTCCGAGGCCATCGGCATGTCCAGCCCGGCATTGATGGTCGCCGGGCAGTCGGTGGTGGTGCAGCCCTTGACCTGGCCGTGGCCGTTCCAGTCGCCGACCACGAAGCCGCCGAAGTTCATCCGGCCCTTCAGTGCATCGGTCAGGTACGGCTTGTTGCCATGCATCTTCTCGCCGTTGACGCTGTTGAACGAGGCCATCACGGTCTGCGCGCCGGCGGCGATCGCCGGCGGGTAGCCGGCGGCATGGATGCGTACCAGTTCGGCTTCGCTGATTTTCGTGTCGCCCTGGTCCTTGCCGTCGGTGGTGCCGCCGTCGCCGAGGAAGTGCTTCACCGAGGCGATGACATGGCGCCCGTCGAGGAATTCCGGCGAACCGACCTTGCCCTGCAATCCTTCGACCACCTTGCCGGCGTAACTCGCTACGACCTCGGGCGATTCGGAGTAGCCCTCATAGGTACGTCCCCAGCGGTCGTCCTGCGGCACCGCCACGGTGGGCGCGAACGCCCATTCCATGCCGGTGGCCCGGGTTTCCAGCGCGGTGATCTCGCCAATGCGGCGCACCAGCTCCGGATTGCGCGCCGCGCCCAGCCCGATGTTGTGCGGGAACAGGGTGGCGCCGACGATGTTGCTCTGCCCGTGCACCGCATCGATGCCAAACAACACCGGGATCGCCTTGCCGCCCTGCGCGGTATCCATTGAGGCCGCGTAGAAGGCATCGGCCAGCGCCAGCCACTCCGCGGGTGAGGCGTCGTAGCGGCCGCCGGGGTCGGAGTTGCCGCCGGCCAGGATCGACCCCAGCCGGTACTTCCGGACATCCTCGGGGGTGGTGCTGGCGATGTCGCCCTGGATCAGCTGGCCCACCTTCTCCTCCACCGTCATGCCCGCCATCAGCTCGGTGATGCGTTTTTCCAGGGCGGGGTCTTCGGCCAGCGGCCAGCTCACCGACGGCCACGGGGTGGCCTCGGCAGTGGCTGCGGGCGCCGCCGTGGCGGCGACCTTGTCGTCGCCTTTGCAGGCAACCAGCGCCAGGACGATCGCGACCATCAGGACGGGGGTACGACGCGGGAGGGTGTGGTGGGTCATGGCGCTCTTCCTTGTTGCCGCGATCAGCGCAGCAGGTAGGTATTGATCAGGTTTTCGTAGCGTTCCTGCTTGCCGCTGATCTGCTTGGGCTCACCGCCCTTCGCGCCCAGTGCGGCCAGGTCCGCCAGGCTGAGCTTGCCATGTTCGAAGTCCTTGCCGGCGGCGCTGTCGAAGCTGGCGTAGCGCTCGGCGCGCCACTGCTCCCAGGGCGAGTCGTTGAGCAAGCCATGGGCCACTTCCAGGCCGCGGGCAAAGGCGTCCATGCCGCCGATATGGGCAACGAACAGATCTTCCATGTCGGTCGACTCGCGCCGCACTTTGGCGTCGAAGTTCAGGCCGCCTTCCAGCCCGCCCTGGCGCAGCACCACCAGCATCGCGCCGACGGTGTCGTACAGGTCGGTCGGGAACTGATCGGTGTCCCAGCCGTTCTGCGCATTGCCGCGGTTGGCGTCGATGCTGCCCAGCAGGCCGTGGTCCGAGGCGACCTGCAGGTCGTGTTCGAAGGTGTGGCCGGACAACGTGGCGTGGTTGGCTTCGATGTTGAGCTTGAAGTCCTTGTGCAGGCCGTGTTCCTTCAGGAAGCCGGCCACGGTGGCGCTGTCGAAGTCATACTGGTGCTTCATCGGTTCCATCGGCTTGGGCTCGATCAGGAAGTTGCCCTTCAGGCCGATGCTGCGGCCGTAATCGCGCGCCATGGTGAGGAAGCGTGCGAAGTGGTCGACCTCGCGCTTCATCTGCGTGTTCACCAGCGAGGCGTAGCCTTCGCGGCCACCCCAGAACACGTAATGTTCGCCGCCCAGCTCCACGGTCGCTTCCAGCGCCGCCTTCACCTGTACCGCGGCACGTGCCACCACGGCGAAGTCCGGGTTGGTCGAGGCGCCGTTCATGTAGCGCGGGTGCGAGAACAGGTTGGCGGTGCCCCACAGCAGCTTCATGCCGGTGGCGTCCTGGCGTTCCTTGGCCAGGCCGACCATGTGCTTGAGGTTCTTCTCGTACTCGCCGACATCGTCGGCGTCCGGCGCCAGGTCGATGTCATGGAAGCACCAGTACGGCACGCCCAGCTTGGTAAAGAACTCGAACGCGGCGTCGACTTTGGCTTCGGCGCTGGCCATCGGCGTGCCGACCTCCCACGGGAAGTGGCGGGTACCCGGGCCGAACGGATCATGCCCGGCGTTGCAGAAGGTATGCCAGTAGCAGACCGCGAAGCGCAGGTGCTCCTGCATGGTCTTGCCACCGATGACCTTGTTGGCGTCGTACACCTTGAACGCAAGCGGGTTGTCCGACCCGCGGCCTTCGAAGGGAATGCGGCCGATGCCGGGGAAGTATTCGGTGGCGCCGATGAAGGGCTGGGTGCTCATGCTGCGGTTCCTTTCGTTGTGCGAGGTGTCGCGAAAAAAGCGGGATCAGCCGCGCTGCAGCGGCGTGATGGCATCAAGGTGGCGCAGGAAACGGTCGTAGGCGGCGGCGTAGGCGGCGCCCCGCGAGGCATCCGGGCGTGCGGACAGCTGCGGGTCGAGCGCAACGTGGCGCTCGGTGATGTCGGCGATCGAGTCCGCGTCCCCGCGCGCCTTGCCCAGCGCCCACAGCGCCTGCAGCGCGGCGCCGAACGCAGCGCCTTCGGGCTGGGTCGGTACGTCCACCGGCAGGCCGAACACATCGGCCACCAGTTGCCGCCACTGCGCGCTGTTGCTGCCGCCGCCGGTAAGCACGATGCGTTCAAACCGCATGCCGGCACGCACGAAGGCGTCGTAGCCGTACTTCAGGCTGTAGGTGGCGCCTTCCATCGCCGCACGGTAGAAGTGCGCCGGGGTCATGTTGGTGGTGTCCAGCCCGGCCAGCACGCCCTTGCCATGCGGCAGGTCCGGGGTTCGCTCGCCGTTGAGGAACGGCAGCATCACCAGGCCGTCGGCGCCGGGTGCGGTGGCGCGCAGGTGTCCGTCGCCAAAGCGGGTGCTGAAACCGAACGCGTCGGCCACCTGCTCGGTGACCACGGTGCAGTTCATGGTGCAGATCAACGGCAGCCAGCCGCCGGTGGACGAGCAGAACGCGGCCCACGCGCCGTCGGGGTCGACCACCGGCGTGTCCGAGTACGCGAACAGCGTGCCCGAGGTGCCCAGGCTCATCGCCAGGCGGCCGGGCGCCACGCAGCCGGTGCCGATGGCGGCCATCATGTTGTCACCGCCGCCCACGGCCACTTTCGCGGTGGCAGGCAGTCCAAATGCTTTTGCGGCGGCGGGGGCGATGTCGAACAGGGCGTCGGGCGGCGCGATGGGCGGCAGGCACTCCGCCAGGTTGCGGTCCGGATCGGTCGCGCGCAGCAGCTCCGGCGACCAGGTGCGGGTGCGCACGTCCAGCCAACCGGTCCCGGAGGCATCGCCATGTTCGCAGAAGCGCTCGCCGGTGAGCACGAAGTTGAGGTAGTCGTGCGGCAGCAGGATGGTGGCCAGGCGTGCGTATGCGTCCGGCCGGTGGGTCTTCGTCCACGGCAGCTTGGAAGCGGTGTAACCGGTCAGGATCGGGTTGCCGGCCAGGGCGATCGTCTTTCCGGTGCCGCCCGCCGCGTCCATGATCTGGATGCACTCGGCCGAGGTGCTGGTGTCGCACCACAGTTTGGCCGGTGCCAGCACCTCGCCTGCGGCATCGAGGGGCACGAAGCCGTGCTGCTGGCCCGACACGGCCAGCGCGGAAACGCGCGCGCGCACCGAAGGGGCGATGGCCGCGAAGCAGGTGTGCAGTGCAGCCACCCAGTCGGCCGGGCGCTGCTCGCGGCTGCCGTCGGCGGCGCTGTCCAGTTCAAGCGGGGCACTGGCGCTGGCCACCACGCTGCGCTTGGCCGGGTCGTAGACCAGCACTTTCAGGCTCTGCGTACCTGCATCGATTCCAGCAACCAGATCCATCCAATATTCCCCATGTATTCCAGAAAGGTAGCGCTACCAATTTCCTGCAGCAGAACACGGCCACGCTACGCGTTGGCCAGGCTCCGTGGCCAGACCTCTGCCGGTGCCTTGCAGTAGCGCTCGATGAATTCCGCCTGCGATGGCATCGTCGCAACCGCCTGCTGCACCGGTTGCTGGATCCGCGCCAGCAGCGTGCGCAGATCCGCATCGCCGAGCGCGCGCGCCAGCGGGTGCGGCGGACCCGGCTGGATGCCCTGCCCCATCAGCACGCTGGTCCAGGAATCCACGCGGAACAGTTCGCCGGGGTCCTGCCAGGCGTGTGCGCGTTCGCGCCAGGCACGCAGCCGAAGCGCCAGCGATTCGGGCAGCTCCATCTCGCGGCAGGCTTTCCACATCGGCTCGTCGCGCTGGGTGGCGTGGTAATGCAGGATGATGAAGTCCCGCACGTGCTCCATTTCCTGGCGGCTGACATCGTTGTACAGCGCGGTCAGGGTCGGGGTGATGCCATCGAACGGGAAGAGCTGGATCAGCCGCACCACGGCGCTGATGGTCAGGTGGATGCTGGTCGATTCCAGCGGTTCGATGAAGCCGCTGGCCAGGCCGAGCGCCACCACGTTCCTGTTCCACGCCTTCAAGCGGCGTCCACTGCGGAACGGCACCAGCCACGGATCGCGCAGCGGCGGACCCTCGACATCCCGAAGCAGCTTGGCCTGCGCTTCGTCATCGGACATGTGGCGGCTGGAGAACACCAGCCCACAGCCCACCCGGTGCTGCAGCGCGATGTGCCAGCGCCATCCGGCCTCGTGCGCGATGGCACGGGTATACGGCACCGGCGGGTTGACCGACTCGGTCTGCACCGCAACGGCACGGTCGCTGGGCAGCCACTGGTTCCAGTCCTCGTAGCCGCTGTGCAGGGTCTGCTCGGTCAACAGGCCGCGGAAGCCGGTGCAGTCGATGAACAGGTCGCCCTCGATCACCTGCCCGTCTTCCAGCACCAGCGCCGCAACGGAACCGTCGTGGGCGTGCTGCCGCACCTCGCGGATCTTGCCTTCCACCCGGCGCAGGCCCTGCGCTTCGGCGCGGCGGCGCAGGAATTTCGCGTACAGCCCGGCGTCGAAGTGATAGGCGTAGTTGACCTGCGGTTGGGTCTGCAGCGAGAACCGGTCGCCGCGCGAGGCCACGCTTTCCAGGCAGAAGTCGCCCAGGTCCGAGGGCATGCCGCGGCGCAGGCTGTCCAGCCAGAAGTGATGGAACGGGGTGGCCCAGGTGCCCTGCCCGATGGTGCCGAACGGATGGATGAAGCGCTCGCCGGGGCGGCGCCAGTTCTCGAACGAGATCGAGAGCTTGAAGGTGCCGGCCACGGCCTGCAGGAACTCCTGCTCATCGATCTGCAGGAAGCGGTGGAAGGTGCGGATCGGCGGCACGGTGGATTCGCCGACGCCGACGGTGCCGATCTGCTCGGACTCCACCAGGGTGATGTCCAGCTGCTCGCGGAACTGGTGCGACAGCGCGCAGCCGGCCAGCCAGCCTGCGGTGCCGCCGCCGGCGATGACTACCTTGCGGATCCGTCCTTCGGTCGTGTTCGCAGCGTTCAAAGCGATGCCCTCATCAGCGGTTGAGTCGGCTGAGCAGCTGCGCGCGCGTTCGCCGCGCCTGCGTCTCATCGAACGGTGCAAGCTCACCCCGGGCAGCGTCGGGCAGGTGCTGCCCTGCGCGCTCACCGGGACCGAATACGTAATACTCGAAGATCTTTGCCCAGGCCTGCTTCTGGCGCGGCGGCAGATCGCGCAGCGCCCACATCGCATGCTGCAGCGCCGGCAACGGCGAAGACAGGAAGGCCGGCACGCTGCGCCACCAGTAGTTCACCAGCACGTTGAACGGTTCGAGGCTGCGCACGTGGTGCCACCACATGCTGGGTATGAAGATCGCATCGCCCGGCTCCAGCACGGCGGTCTGCGCGCTGGCCAGCGCGTCACGGAACCGGGGATGGCGGTCGAAGTCCGGATGATCGAAGTCCACCACGCTGACCACCTGCCCGCCCGGGGTCGGTTCGAGCGGACCGGGATAGAGGTTCTCGATCTGCTCCGGCGGAAACAGGGTGAACCGGCGCCGGCCCACCGCGCAGCAGGCCAGGTTGTCCGGGGTGTCGTAATGGCAGGAGGCGGTGACCCGGTTGCCGATCCAGATGCTGGCCGACGCGTCGATGCCCAGCCCAGCCAGTCCGGCATCGTTGGCCTGTGCGAACCCGGGCAGCGCACGTTCGATAAGCAGCGAGGCCACGTAGTAGGTGGGCGGCTTCGGCACATCGAGGGTGTCGGCGATCTCGTCCAGCACCTGGGTCAGGAGTCCGCGCCGCACCTCGAAATTCAACCGGGTGAAATCGTCGTTGTAGAACGGGCACCCCTCGATCTCGGGGCCGCCGAAGGAGTACTGCACCGGCACGCCCGCATCGAAACCGCGCAGGTACGCCAGCGCCTCGTGGGTGGAGCGCGACCCGGCCTGTACCAGCGCCCAGTCACGCGCGATGCCACGCAGCACCACCGGCTCGCCAGCGGCAACCAGTGCCTCCAGCGGCAGCGCGTCGGGCTGAAGGCCCTCCAGGGTGCGCATGGCAACGCCATCCGGCATCGGTCAGTTCCTGCCCGCCGCCACGGCGGCGTCCTGCGAGCGCAGGCGACGCTGCTTTTCGGCAATCAGCCGCCGCATGTTGTGCAGCGACGCCAGCATCAGGTACGCGCCTTCCAGGTAGCCGGCACGGTTGAGCTCGGCCAGCGCGGCACCGTCCAGCTGGGCCAACCGGTCGCGGTCGATCGCGTGCAGGCCATTCACCCCTACCCTGTTCTGCGGGTCGATCTGCACGTCGAGCGTGACCGGTTGAATCAGTCCCTTCGCGTCGAGCATGGCAAACATGTCGGCGCCAAACGCATGGCCGTCGTGGATGCCGCGCAACACGTTGGCAATGTGATCCAGGTACGCCGTATTGCCACCCTGCGGCAGGAACACCGGCTCACCCTGCGACGTACCCACGCGCGGATGGTCGAGATCCACGTGCAGGACCGCCTCCCGGGTGATCTCGCCATCGATGCGGTTTTCCTGGAACCCGATCAGGAACGGCCCTTTGGCCGCAGCACCGGGCAGGTAGGACGCGTTCCAGCGGCCCTCCTGCAGGTACAGGTTCTCGTGCTGCTCGAACCCCAGCAAGGCCACCGACTGCCATTCCCCGCTGGCGGCGTCCCTGCGCAGGAAGATCGGGTATTCGCGCTGCAGTTCGGCGTACTCGCTCGGGTAGGCCGGCACCATGCCGACCGCGTCGCCATATTCGGGCCCGAACCCGGTCGCTACCCGCAGCTCCCGGTGGGCGATGTTGTTGAGCATTTCGTAACGCGGCATGTGTAGTCCAATCCCAGCAGGAGCCTGCACGGGTGCCGCCGCCGGAACAGCGGCACCCGTGGCCTGTTCAGAACCTGTAACGAACGCCAAGCATGTAACGCGGATCCTGGTCGGCCAGCTTCACCATCATCTGCGACGTGCGCGAACGCCAACGCACGTCTTCACCGGTGAGGTTGATCGCTTCCAGGCTGAACGACCAGTTGTCATTCAGCGTGTAGCCCACGCTGAGATCCCACTGGTCGTACTCTTCCACATAGTACGGGTTTCGGCTGGAACCCTGGTTGGCCAGGATCAGGTACTGGTCGCGCCAGTTCCAGGCCAGGCGGACCGACCAGCCGTACTTTTCGTACATCAGCATGGCGTTGGCGGTATCGCTGAGGCCGGTGAGCGAGAACTGGTCGACGTTCGGATCGCCGGCGTCGTTGTAGCCCACGTCGCCATTGACGATGGTGTAGTTGGCCAGCACGCCGAAGCCGGTGTCGCCGAAGAAGTACTGCCCGCCCAGTTCCCAGCCGTGCAGCTTGGATTCGTTCTGGTTGATCGGGCGGTTGACGTTGAACTGGTACAGCGGGTCGTCCGCCTCGCCTACCAGGTCGTAGGCCGCTTCGGTGGCCAGTACCTGCGCGTCGGTGCCGTTGTAGGCGCCCAGCCCGGCAGGGTTGTTGCGCAGCAGCGCCAGCGCGGTGAACAGCGAGGTGTCGTTGGCCGAGCAGGCCGCCGCGTTGGCCGGACCCACCTGTGCGATACACGCCCCACTGGTCAGGAACCCCAGCGCCGCCTGCGCGTCCGGCCCCGAGGACGGGTCGCGCAGACCGTACAGGTTTTCCTGCACGATGGTGTTGCCGATGAAGTTGCTGACCCGCTTGTTCCAGTAGGTCACCGACACGTAACTGGCATCGGCGAAGTACCATTCCAGCGCCAGGTCCAGGTTGTCCGATTCCAGCGGTTTCAGGGCCGGGTTCTGCGCCGTGCCGCTGGCCCGCGAAGACGGATCGATCAGCACCGAGCCGAACGGCTGCTGTGCGGTCGGACCGGCATACAGGTTGCCGATCGGTGCGCGGGCGATGCTCTTGCCGAACGACACGCGGCCCTTCAGGTCATCCAGCAGGTCGATGCTGAAGTCCAGGTTCGGCAGGATGTAGCTGTAACTGGTCTTCTCGGTGAAGGGCTGCTGCTCGTTGGACAACAGCACGCGGAAGTCATTGTTCGCCTGCCACTGGATGCCTTCCGGAATGGCGATGATCGAGGTCGACACCACGTCGGTGGTCTCGTAGCGGACGCCCAGGCGCGTATTGGTGCGGTGGCCGCCCAGGTCGCCGTCCAGCTCGACCTGGATATAGGCCGAATTGGTCTTCTCTTCGACCCGGTTGTCGGCGGCATTCTGCGGGCTGACGCCGAGGTTGGCGCCATAATACTGGCCCGCCCACTGCGCCAGTCGGCCTGCGTCGCCACGCCAGGCGCTGAAGCTGTTGACGTTGAAGTCGTCGAACATGCCGACGATGTTCACCGGCTGCAGCAGGTCCATCAGGCCGTTGGCAACGTCCCCGTTCACATTGGCCACGCCCCAATCGCCCAGGGTGTTGTAATTCTCCGCAGCCTGGATGCGGTGGGTGGTCTGCTTGCTGGAGTCCACGCCGAACTGGAAGCGGCCCGCGTCGAAGGCCCACTCACCGTCGATGCGACCCTGCTTGATCTCGCTGATCTGGGTCTGCGAATTGATGCGCAGCACCTGCGAGCCGATCTCGCCCGGCACGAACCCGCCGTTGACCACGCCGTTGGTCTTGGCGATGGCATCGGCAGCGGTCGGGTACCAGACCTGGGTGCCCACCGGCAGGCCGTTGTTCCAGACCATTTCCTGCACGTACGTGCCACCGCACTGCGGTCCGGTGGTGCAGTTGTTGGTGCCGGCGATACTGGAGAAGATGGAGCCGCCGCCGGTGAGCGGATCGTTCGGCCGGCTCTCGTTCTTCGAGTCGTGGCCGTCGAAGCTCAGTTTGAAGCGGTCGGTGATGTTCCAGGTGGCATTGAAGCCGAGCGAACCCAGCTTGTACTTCTGCATGCTGCGCTGCTGTTCAAGCCCGAAGTCCTTGGTGCCGGCGATCTCACGGATGTAGATCGGCGTAGCCACCGCACCGCTGGTGTCGAAGACCACATCGGTGTAGTTGCTGTTCTGCAGCCACATGCCCTGCTCGCCACGATTCTCTTCGATCTCGTTGGTCGAATAGGTGTAGTCCAGGGTCAGGGTCACCGCGTCGGTCGGTGCGAACTGCAGCACCGCCTGGCCATTGATGCGCTCGCGCTCGAAATCGGCGAAGGCGTAGCGCAGGTCGTTCGGGCGCCCGTACAGCGCGCCGATGGCCGGCGCATTGGTCACCGTAGGATTGCCGGGCATGGTCCCGGTCCACGGCTGGATGTTCCAGTAGTTGTTGGTGGCCTGCACCGAGCCACCCTTGCGCTTCTGGTAGCTCGCGCTGACGCCCACGCCCCAGGTCTTGTCCGGGTTGGTGTAGCTGAAGATGCCGGAAAGTTCCGGGGTCAGGTCGTTGTCGAACGGCTGGCTCTGGTCGGAGACGATCTTGGCCCCGGCGCTGGCAACGGTACCCTCATGGTCGAAGGGACGTCCGGTGAGGATGTTGATGGTGGCGCCGATACCACCGCTGGGCACGTTGGCCTGGCTGGTCTTGAAGACCTCGATGCCATTGACCGCTTCGGCCGCCAGCTGTGCGAAGTTGAACGCACGGGTGCCGCCGTCAACACCGCCGATGGCGACCTGCCCCGCCGCGCCGAACGCGTCTGCACCGGGCATCTGGCGGCCGTTGAGGGTCACCATGTTGAACTGCGGGCCGAAGCCACGAGCGGTAACCTGCGCACCTTCACCATCACGGCGCTCGATGGAGATACCGGTGATGCGCTGCAGCGATTCGGCCAGGTTGGTATCGGGGAACTTGCCGATGTCCTCGGCACTGATCGCGTCCACCACGCCGGCGGAGTCGCGCTTGATGTCCATCGCCTGGCTGAGGCTGTTGCGGATGCCGGTAACCTGCACCGTGTCCAGCTGGGTCGGTGTGGACGCGGACTGCTGCTGCGCGGCAGGTGCCGGCGACGCGGCGTCCTGTGCGAAGGCGGGATTGATGACCAGGACGCCACCGACGAAGGTGAACATGGCCCGGGAAGTAAGTTTCGCCAGCCTGCGGCTCATGGATGAGCCCTCAGGTCTGGGGTACGACGGAAAGCACAAGCGCTCATGACTCTCCCCTCTGACATACGATCGAATGGATGTACCGCCCCTCCTGGGGGCACGCACGGGCGAGGCCCGTCTTCCACACCGAATATCGCAACGCGCTTTTCAGGAGCGCTGCGACTCAAACTCGTTTCAGACCTGCAGGAACAGCCGCGCGGTAAATGGGGGGGTGCCGCTGCGCCTTACATCGGCTCAGTGGTAGCGCTACCATCGCGTCACGGCGCAGACTAATCATCCGGTCACACGCTTGTCATCATGCAGCGCAGCAAAGGAGTCCCATCCTTGAGGAACACGTCCAGAGCGGTGCGCCGCAAAGGCAGCGCGGTCACCATCGATGAAGTCGCCGCGCATGCCGGCGTGTCCCCGATGACCGTGTCGCGCGTGATCAATGGCCATGCCGGCGTGCGCGAAAGCAACCGCGAGCGGGTGCAGCGCAGCGTCGCCGCGCTGGACTACCGGCCCAACCTGGCGGCCAGCGCGCTGGCGGCGGCGCAACACACCTGCATCGCGTTGATTTACACCAATCCCAGCGCCAGCTACCTGCGCGAACTGCTGGTCGGTGCGCTGCGCGGCTCCACCCGGGCCGCAGCGCAGCTGTTGATCGCCACCTGGGACGGGCTCGGCCCGCAGGCGCGTCGCGACGCGGCGCGGCAACTGGCCACCCGTGTGGCGGGCGTGATCCTGCCACCGCCGTTGTGCGAGTCCAAGCGCATCGTGGCCGAGTTCATCAACAGCGGCGTGCCGGTGGTGGCGATCGCCTCCGGCCATTTCAGCGACCGCATTGCCTGCGTCCGCATCGATGACCGCCTGGCAGGGTTCGAGATGGTGCAGCACCTGGTCGCGCACGGACATACGCGCATCGGCTACATCACCGGCGATCCCAACCAGACCGCCAGCGCACATCGCTGGCAGGGCTACCGCGACGCGCTGAACGCCGCTGGCATCGGCTACGACGACACCCTCGTGCAGCCCGGCTACTTCACCTACCGCTCCGGCCTGGAAGCGGCGGAACACCTGCTCGCCCTGCCCCGACCCCCGACCGCGATCTTCGCCAGCAACGACGACATGGCCTCGGCCGTCGTCTCGGTGGCACACCGGCGCGGACTGCTGGTGCCAAGCGACCTGTCCGTGGTGGGCTTCGATGACACCACGGCATCGACGATGGTGTGGCCGGAGCTGACGACCATCCACCAGCCGGTAGCACAGATGGCCGACACCGCCATTGACCTGTTGCTGCGCGAGATCCGGCGCAACGGCGCCACCGGGCAGTCTGCAGGCAGCCATGTGCTGGCGCACCAGCTGGTGGCGCGTGCGTCGGTGTCCACGCCCGGGGGACCCATGCCTTTCATGCATGGCTGAGCCAGATTAATTGTATTGGATGCATATCGAGGGCGGGATCAGACTGGGCACCTGTCTCTCCTGCGCCGATCGAAATGCCCGCATTCTTCGCCCTCCCCGCCGACTGGGGCCGACGTCATGGCCATGGCGTGCTGCTGACCGCCATTCTCGCCATCGTGGCGCTGCTGCTCGGCCATCTGCTGCCCTGGATCGGCGCCCCGGTGTTCGGCATCGTGCTGGGCATCGCCGTCCGCCACGTGCTTGCGCCGGGCGCTGCCTTCGACGCCGGTATCCGTTTCGGCAGCAGGCAGATACTCCAGTGGTCGATCATTGCCCTGGGCTTCGGCCTCAGCCTGGCCGACGTGCTCCGGACCGGCCTGGAATCGCTGTCGGTCACCCTGGTCACCATCACCGTGGCCTTCGTCAGCGCCTGGGCGCTGGGCCGCTGGCTGCGCGTGCAAGGCAAGTTGACCGTGTTGATCGGCGTCGGCACGGCGATCTGCGGCGGCTCCGCGATTGCAGCCGTCACCCCCATCCTGAAGCCGGACGATCACGAAACCGCGCTCTCCATTTCCACCATCTTCCTGTTCAACGTGGTGGCAGTGCTGCTGTTCCCGCTGCTGGGGCACCTGCTGCAGATGAGCGACACGGGCTTTGGCCTGTGGGCCGGCACCGCCATCAACGATACGTCCTCGGTGGTTGCCGCCGGCTATGCCTACAGCGACCTGGCCGGCGGTTACGCCACCATCGTCAAGTTGACCCGCTCCACCCTGATCATTCCAATCTGTCTCGTTCTGGCTCTGGTGATGGCCGCGCTGGCGAAGCGGCGCAGCGTCACGGAAGCAGGCAGCGGAGGTTTCAGGTTGGGCGCCCTCTTCCCGTGGTTCATCCTGTGGTTCCTGGTCGCCTCGGGGCTGCGCACGTCCGGCTGGGTGCCCAGCGCAGCGCTGCCGGTGCTGCAGGGGCTGGCCGAGGTGCTGATCGTGTTCGCGCTGTCCGCCATCGGCCTGTCGGCCAACCTCCGCCGCATGGCGGCCGCGGGTATCCGGCCTATCGCACTCGGCCTTGGCGTCTGGGTGGCGGTGGCTGCCAGCAGCCTCCTGGTGCAGTACGTTAGCGGGCAGCTCTGAGCCGAATCCTGCAGATGAACCTCCATCACCTGGCCATTTTCCATGCCATTGCCGAAACCGGCAGTATTTCCGCGGCGGCTTTGCGCATGCATGTCTCGCAACCGGCGTTGTCGCGCGAGCTGAAGGCGTTCGAGGCGCGGCTGGGCGTGGTGCTGTTCGAGCGGCAGCCGCGCGGCATGCGCCTGACCGACCCGGGGAAGGTATTGCACGGTTATTCGGCGCGCCTGTTCGCGGTGGCCGACAGCGCCCAGGCCGCCATGCGCGACTTCGCCGACGCGCGCGCCGGGCAGCTGTCGATCGGCGCCAGCAACACCATCGGCACCTACGTGCTGCCCCGCTACATCGCCCGGTTCCGGCGGGCCTTCCCCGGAATCGGCATTTCCCTGTTCGTGGGCAACACCGAACAGGTGGCACAGGGGGTGGCCGATCTACGCTTCACCCTGGGCTTCGTCGAAGGTCCGATCCGGGTGGAGGGCGTGGCGGTGGACGCCTTCAGCCGCGATGAGCTGATCCCGGTGGTCGGCGCCGATCACCCGCTGGCGCTGCGCAAACGGATGAGGCAGTCAGATATCGACGGCGAACCGCTGCTGATGCGGGAGCCCGGCTCGGGCACGCGCGAGTTGATTGCCACCCTGCTGAAGCAGCTTGGCGTGGAGACCGGCAGCATCGTCGAGTTCGGTAACACCGAAGCGCTGAAGCAGGCGGCGATCCACGGGGGCGGCATTGCGTGGCTGCCAACCATCAGTGTCAGCAGCGAATTGCAGGACGGTCGGCTGGTAAAGCTGCCGGTAAGGGCGCTGGCACTGCAGCGGCCGCTCAGCATCATCCGGCGCGAAGGCGCCTGGCAGGCGCCTGCCGTCGATGCATTCCTGAAGTTGCTGCGGTAGTCGACATTCGTCGGCTGCCTGTCACGCGCCTTTACGGCGAGACACCGTCCCGCGCTTCCGCGCGTTCACGCCGGGGGCGTTTGCCTTCCTTGTGCTGCGCGGTGGACTGGCTCTCAACGAAATCCGGGAAGACATCGGCCATGGCCATGACCTCCGGCAGCACGAAGAACAGCCCGCCCTTTTCGAAGGTCGGCTTGATCACCTTGGCATAGAACCCAGGGTCGACGTTGATGCAGCCGTTGGTGATGCGGTTGTCATCCGGCGCAGGCGATGCCAGTCGCTCGGGGCGGCGCTCGGACTTGACGCCGGTCGCGGTGGGATGGATGGACACCGCGGTATCGAAGTCCATCCAAAGTACGCGCCCGGTATCCAGCGAGGGGCCATACCCCCCGATGAAACGACCCGCCGGCGTGGTGCGCTGGCCCTGCGGGATATCCTTCAACGCATACTTGGTGACGCTGGGGTCCGAATAATCGCCCTTGTCCGAACCAAACAGTGCGGGCGCTGCACCGCGCAACTTCCCTTTGCCGTCGAACACCAGGATCTGTGCATTCGCTTTGTCGATGACGGCAAACGGATAACCGACGGTGTCGTTGCTTGCTTTGATCCAACCGGCCAGATCGATCACCGTTTGGGATACTTCCTGCCCGGTCGGCAGCATGTCCACCGCTTCTGACGAGTGATCCGCCTCGATGGATCGCTCTTCCTGGGCGACAGCCGCACCAGAACAGGCCAGTGAGAGGGCCAGCGCCAAGGCGCCAAAGACAGGCCGGAAGGAAGAATGCAGGGACATGGTAATGGGGGATTCCTTGAAGCTACTGCGGGTCAAGCAAAGAAGCCGGTGGCCACGAACGGCCACCGGGTCCCGGGTTTCAAAATTGTGTTACGTGTTGCCCAACAGCGATCAGCCGCGCGGCTGGCGCTTGGTGGTCGGCTGGGATTCGAGGCGCTGGATACGGCCTTCGATCTGGTCCAGACGCTGATTGGCCTGCTGTGCGGACTGGTTGGCCTGGTCTGCACTCTGGGCCGCGCTGTTCACCTTGGTGTCGAGCGAATCGAGTCGGGAATTGATCGTTGCAAACTCATCTTTGTAGGTGGCGCAACCGGCGAGGCTCAAGCCTGCGACGAGTGCGACGACCAGGGTACGCGCTGTTGCCACATGCTTCTTCGAGATGTTCATTCCACTTCTCCTTTCGTCTGGGACGTCGGAAATATTGCAGGCTTGGAGCGGATTTTTACCGGAGCCATGACCCCGCATGTAGCTTGCGTTGGGTTACGTAGATGAACTGTGAAGACCGCTGGACTTTCGCATGGTAGGGCTCGAATGTACCTCCGCAGGCACGGAAACTGAGAGCACACGGGTGGCTTGCACTCGCTTCAGCGCAAAGCATTCTTGGTCTGGATCAACACGCTGCGTATGCGGGCGCAACCGATAAGGTAGGAGGACTGCAGTGCCGCTCGCCAACGGAGTTCGCCGATGAACGCAATGCTGGTATCCGTATCCTTACTTGCTTCCCTGGCCGCCTTCGAGGCGCAGGCGCAGATCCCGCAGCTCAACGCCACCTGCCCGGGCAACATCGAGCTGCACGTGGACCAGGGCGGACCGGCCTTCATCAATGGTCGGGAGGCCACGTTGAAGGTATCCAACGAAAACTACTACGAAGCGAGGGATGCCAAGCTTGGCGTCACTGTCTCGGTGAGTCGGAATCCGGATGGCTCCAGCGATGTTAGCTACACCGGGAAGAACCGCGCCAATGGCGTGTGCAAGGTGGTTTCGACCGCATCCGCCGCTCAGGACGCGTCGCCGGCCGGCGCGGCACCGCGAGAATCGCATCCCGCTGCAGAGAAGGCCTGCCTGGCCGCCGTGGCCGCCAAGACCCGTGTCCCCGCTGCGAAGCTCGCGGTTAGCGAGGCGCTGGGCGCGGAAGCCGGGATCCTGGTCAAGGTGCGCGTGCCCGGCGCGGATGCGCCTTGGTCGTGCATGACCGACCAGAAGGGAAAGCCGTGGAGCGTCACCTATTCCGGCAGCGAGGGGGCGCTGTAACCGCCACCCGCCTCCTGCGCGGCCCGGATTCACGAACACACTGACAGGCCCCGCCACATTCCGTGGCGGGGCCCGTGCGGTGGTTCACGCCGTCAGCGTTCGTCCCGCGTAGCGATTACGGACTGTCGCGGCGAATCGCCACCGCGACCGCCTGGGTGTAGGAAATCTTGACCAGATCGCCGCGCTTCACGCTCGGTAGTTTGGCGCGCAGGTCCGGGCGTTCTACCGCGATGAGCTGGGTATTGCCGCTGGGCCCTCGCAGGGCGATGGTGTTGGCGGTGGGATTCACCGCTGCCACCTCGGTGACCAGCTCGATCGTGCTCGAGCGTGCGCCGCCCGGCTTGGCGCCCCGGGTCGGGATGGTCTGCGACTGCGACTTTGTCAGCCCCACCGGCGCGCTGCCGGCCGGTTGCAGGTCCAGGGCCACCGCGGCGGTGTAATCGAGGGTGACCTTGTCGCCTACCTTCAGCTGGTTGAAGTTGCGCACGTCGGCGCCCGCAACGAATTCCAGCGCACCCCCATCGGCACCGGTCACGGTGACCGCACGGGTGCGGGTATCCAGCGCGGTGATCGTACCCTGCAGGGTTACCCCTGCAGAGGCGGCGTTGACGGGCCCAGGCATGGTACGGGCGGCGGGTGCAGCGGCGGGCGGTGCGGCAATACTCGCGCCGGCGGCGACAAGGGCCGCAACGAGCACGGCGGAGGGGGACAGGGTACGAATGCGCATGGAAAGCTCCAGGACGGCGGCCGGACGGCCGATGCCCCGGCATTGCATCAGCTGCTCTGCCCCGCCGCGCCCGTACAACTACTGTGCCGCGCTCAGAAAAGATACCGGCCAGCCAAGCCTGCCCGATCCATACCCGCGCCCTAGCGTCGCTTTGCCTGCTTCTCCGGTCGCGAAAAGGCCAGGAAAGGAATGGTGAAGATGCTCCACCACAGCGTTACCTCGCTGAGGTATCTGCCGGTAGGCCATTCCTGGAAGACCAGCAGCCCGACCAGTGAGCAGGCCAGCGTGATCAGCAGCCACTTCCATTCCATGAGGGACTTGTCGGTCAGTCTTGCGGCGATGGCCATGCACAGCCCACCGATAAACATCAATTCGCTCTGGCTCAGCTCTGCATGATGATTGATCACTCCCACGACGAGGACCAGCGGGATCATCACCACGCGAAACATGATGGATTTCGAGAAGCGCATGTCTATTGCTCGCTATGCACCCGGCAACCCAAAACCACCCACCGGCTCGGTTTCGAAGCGCTCGCCGAAGCCGGTGATGTACGGCCGCGCCTGGGCAATGGCCTGCTGCACTGCCGGCAATGCCAGTGATGCGCGGTGCTGCTCCGCGCTGTCCCACACCTCTGTAATCCAGATTGCGTTCTGGTCGGTGGGGTCGCGGGCAACGACGTAGTTCTGGCAGCCAGGCATGGATCCCGTCCCCCGCAGAAGGATATCGATCACTGCGTCGCGTTGGCCGGTTGCGACGAGCATCTTGCCGATCAATCCGTACATGGCTGGTCCTGACCCTTGAGGTGGGTCAATAGTATGCTTGCGCTACAGTCTTTGTGCGCCCTCCGCCTCGACCCAGAATGATGATGATCACACTCCACTTGCCGGAAGGCATGAGCTCCCGTGTTGCCCGCGCTGCCGCTGAGACTGGAAGTCTGCCCCACGACTTCATTGCGCAAGCGATTACGGAGAAAACCGAACGTGCGGAGGCGAAATCTGGCTTGCATGCATTGGCTCAGCAACGGTACGAGGGTTTTCTGGAATCCGGCGAAAGCATTGCCTGGGCGGACATTCGCACATACCTGCAGCTGCGGCTCAATGGCCAGGAGGCGGCACAGCCGTCCGCAAGGAAATGGCGCGGGTAGCGCTTCAAGGGTCGGGAAGCTCCAGCCTCAATCTCACGCCCGCGCCAGGGCCAGCCACCGATAGCCGAGATAGATCCCACCTGCCACTACCGGGGCGAGGCTGATCCATGGCGGAAGCTTTAGCACGAAGAACAGGATCGATGCGAGCGCGACCGCGGCGATCGACAGCCCGATCGCCCATGCGTTGAACACGACGACGTCGGCGGCATCGTTTCCCCAGCTGTTCCCGGAACGGCCCCTGGCGCTGCGCTGCCGGCGAAGCAGCCACACGTCGGTCACGAATCCAGCAATGCCCTCCAGCAGATCCCCGATGATGCCGGCCATGCTCGATCCCTGATCCCGTTGGTCAGTGCCGATCTTCGGGCGCCGCCTGCCTTGGGGTCAAGCGTGGCTGCCAGGGGCAGCTCCAGGCTCAGGGCAGGTTCGCTTCCGGGGCCAAGGTGTGTATGACCTTGCCCTGCGCGTCCAGGAACTCGATGGCGCCGTAACCTTCCGGGGTGACGGTGAGGCGCAGACGGGCGCGGTCCGCCTTGTCGTTAAGTGCGATGGCCGGCGTGCCGTCGGCGCCTACCACCAGCTGGATGCGGGTGGGCGTTGCTACGCCGGGGATGAGCCGGTTGTCGAGCTTGGGCTCGCGGATAAGGGGCGGCGCCTGGTTGATCGAGAACCGTACTTCGCCGTCCGGGGACACGCGCCAGCCGATCGCGTCCATGGCCGGGTGGTCCAGCGCCAGCACGGCCATGCCGCCATTGAGGTCGGCGGTGCCGAAGCCACCGCGTTCGCTGCCCTTGTCGTCGTACAGGACCATGCCAGCGACGTTGAAGGCGCGCTTGTACTGGATGCCGTTGATGATGGGCGCCGGGGTCTGCCCGGACAGGGTCATGCGGATGGTGCCCTTCTCGTCGACGATGTCGATGCGGCGCGCGGTGATGCGGTCGTGGTCCGGGGTATCCACGGTGGTCTGCGGGGATCGGTCGACAACGAGCTTCTGCAGCTGTTCGACGCTGGGGCGCTTGGGGGCGTCTGCAGCATACGTGGTGCCTGCAATGGTCATCTGGCCCAGGACTGCCAGTAACGATCCGGTGGTGCGCTTCATGCTGCTTCCATTCTCACGCGGGTGTGGAGCGCGACGATAGCGGGAGCACGGGCCGATTTCCCGCTGCCGTGCAGCAATGCAGAAGGCCGCCCGAAGGCGGCCTTCTTCGTTCTTACGTGGGGATCATGCTCAGGTAAAGATGGCCCACAGGATCAACAGCGGGATCGGCACGCCCAGTGCCCACAGCAGCAGCATTTTCATGTTCGTTCTCCTTGCTCGATGGATTTACAGGTCGCGGCGACGGCCGCCCCAGGTGGCGGTCAGGCTGGCCACGAAAGCGCCGATCAGCAGCGTGATGAACAGCCACAGCGCGGCGTAGGCAGTCGCCTTGCGGGCATCATCAGCCGCCTGCTTGGCGGTGTTCTTCGCTTCCTCCAGCGCCGCACGCATGCGGGTCTGGATGTCGGTGACACGGGCTTCGGCTTCCGCCTGGCTCATGCCGGTCTCCCGGGCGATCAGCTGGCCCAGGTACTGCTGGTCGGCGGGGCTCAGGCCCTGGCCCTGCAGGCTGGTGACGATGATGCGGTTGACTTCTGCACGCACCTCACGACGATCACCCATGCCCGGACCCGACATCGGGCGCGGCGGCGCCACACGCGGCGTCGCGGGGCCCGCCATGGCCGGACCGACGGCGGCATCCGGAGCGGCCGGGGCGACGCCCGGCGGCGGCGGCGTACCCGGCGCAGCGTCGGTGCCGGGGGCACGGCGGAACAACGAATCCACCCAGTAGCCCAGGTCGCCCTGCTCCGGGTCCATCGCGACGGCCGAACCAGCGCCTGCGGCTGCAACGCCGGCGGTCGACGCGGCGGCGCCTGCGGTGGCACCGGCCACCTTGGCCCCTGCACCCAGCACGCCGCCAATGGCGGAGGTCAGCAGGCCAGCGGTGAGCAGCGTTGCCACGGCCCACGAGGCGAAGCCATGCGCGGTGTCACGGAAGTAGGTTTCATCGCCGTGCAGGCGGGTCCACTTGGTGCGCAGGCGGCCGGCCAGGTAGCCGCCCAGGCCGGAAGCCGCCAGTGCGGTGAAGGTCAGCCAGGCAATGCTGGCCCAGCCGAACGTTTCCTTGGTAACGCCCTCAAACGACCACGGCGACACCGAGGAAAGGCCCAGGCCGACGCCCAGGATCAGCAGGATCATCGACAGCGCTGCTGCCGCCACCGCGCCGACAAAGATCGCGCTCCACGACACGGCGCTATCCGGTGTCGCTGGAATGACGGTTGTTTCATTGATGACCGCAACGTCGGGGCCTGCTGCGCCGCGTTCCGGGTAGTCGATTCGGGTGTTCATCGGGTCGTGCTTCTCCGTTCTCATGCTGCGGGTGCAGCTGTGAAAGCGAGGCTGCGCGAAGCGAGGTGAAAGCGGTGAGACCCGATTATCTGCGCGGTGTGCAGGCGCCGCCCGCGATCAGTCGTTGTCGCCTTGTACGCGCGGCAAGGCCAGCTCGAAACTGGCACCCGCGCCGGGGCTGGAGCTCACGGTCACGAAACCACCCGCCTGGCGTACCGCGCTGTGCACCTGCGGCAAGCCCAGGCCCGAGCCTTCGCCCGGCGGCTTGGTGGTGAAGTACACCTCGAATACGCGCGACAGCACGTCGTTGCTCATGCCGCAGCCGGTGTCGGATACGGTGAGGGTGACGTACTCGCCCGGCACGCGGGTGCTCGTGCCGCCGCCCTCCGCAACGCTGAGCCGACCGGTGGTGACCCGGATGCTGTCGCCGGGCACGCAGGCATCGCGCGCGTTGACCACCAGGTTCAACAGGGCGCGCTCGAGCGTATTGCGGTCCACCATGGCGCAGCAGGCCGGGTCGCTGGGATCGACGATCAACGCGATGCCCGCGCCCACCGCCTGCTCCAGCAGCGGCTGCATCTTCTTGACCAGAGCAGCCAGCTCGACCGGCTCGGGGCGGTACGGGTGTTGCCGGGCAAACCCGATGAGCCGCTGCGACATTTCCGCGCCCTGCTCCAGCGCGGCTTCGGCGATGTCCAGAAGGCGAGCGTTCTTCGGACTCAGTTCGCCACTGGCCATGACCACGTCAATCGCCGCGGTGGCCGACTGCAGGAAATTGTTGAGATCGTGGACGACGCCGGCCAGCAACTGACCCACCGCTTCGCCCTTCTGGGCGTGGTCGGCGATCATCTCCGCAGCGCGCTGCGCCGCTACCGCGAAGTCACGGCCCTGGGCGACCTGGAAATGCCGCACTTCCAGCTCCTGGTACGCCAGGTTGGTGGCCAACAGGCGCGACTGGCTCCTGCGCAGCGTCTCGATCAGGTTTGCCTCGCGACTGGCCGCACTGGCGAGCAACGCACCCGCCTCATCGGCCTTGGCGTCGAACGCGGCGCCCAGCACGTCGGCGGCGGCGAGCGCGGCATTACGCGCGGTCACATCGGAACTGACCGCCAGTACGCCCACGATGCTGCCGCCATCCCGCAGCGCGGCCACCCGCACGCGCCAGTCGCGCAGCATTCCCTTGCCATCCAGCGCGGAGGCTTCGAATTCAACCTTGCCGCCCCGCACCGCGGCAGCCAGCGCCTGCTCGACCAGCGGCTGCGCGAGCGGCGGCCACATCGCCTTCCAGTCCCTGCCCAGCATGTCTTCAGGCTGCGTGGCCCGGAACAGCTTCAGACCATTGTCATTGATGGCGACTACGACCCCGTCCAGGTCCAGCTCTTTGATGCAGTCCTCAGACAGGTCCACGATCTGGCGGTATCGATCCATCAATCCATCGTTGCAGCGGTGATGGGATCATTATCACCGCGTGATCCCTGCGTGAGTGGCGGCCGAGTGCCAATCTTTCAGGCTTCAAGCTGAACTGTTCATTCCCATCCAGCCTCCGGCCTTCTCACTTCGCCGCGTCGGCGGCCAGCAGGTACTTCAAGCCCTTCGTCAGCCCGCGCGGGGCGACGCTGAGATGATCTTCATCATTCAGCACGTCAAGCTGCAGGCGCAGCGATGGATAGCGGTGCGCACGCAGAGCGGCGTCCATCCGCCGTGCGTCGGCCACCATGTCGGCATCGTTGCCGAAGGCCGGGGTTTCCCGCTCGCCTACATACATGTACACCGACGCAGGCAGGTCGTCGTGGGCGCTGGCATGGTCCCTCTCGAAACGCTCCATCACATGCTTGTCGTACCAGTACGAGGGGCTGCCGATGATGTACCCGGCAAACAGGCCCGGGTCGGTAAACAGGATCTGGGTGCCCAACAGCGCGCCGTAGGAGTGTCCCAGCAGCAGGCGTTGGGTTTCGTCGGTACGGTAGCGGCCGGCCACGAACGGCAGCACCTGCTCGCGCAGGTACGTGATGTAAGGCGCCGCTTCGCCGTGCACCGCCTCCGCGGGCGCGCTGCTGGGCCCCTTGCGGGTGGGCGTGTAGTCGCGGCGTCGGCTGGTCACGCCATCGTCGCCGACCACATAGGACAAGCCGACCAGGATGAACTCCTGCAGCTTCGGTCCCTCCACGTTGAGGCGGCGGCCGATCTGCCGCGCCAACGGGAATGCGTAGTCGGCATCGGTGACATACAGCACCGGGTACCTGCGCCCGGGCGATTCGGCGTATGACGCGGGAAGCGCGACGAACACCTGGTAGGTGCGGCCGGACACCGGATCCTTCACGTCCCAGACTTCGCTGCCGACCACCTCATACGGCGCGCCGGCGGCGCGCTGCCCACCCAGCGCGGTGGCCTTGTCAACGCTCGGCGCGAGTGGCGCCGGACGCGGTGCCGCAGCGGCGGCGGATTGAGGGGCCTGGGCGCACCCGGCCAGCATCGACAGAACCACAACACCCACTGCCAGATAGTTCAACGCTTCATCTCCATGGTGAACCTGATACCGCCTCCCGTGGCGGCCATCGGGATCATACAAGACCCGTCAAAGGATCCTTCCATGCCCAGTTCCGATGCACCGTCCTCCACCCCCGTTGCCGACGGCCGCTTCGATGCCATCATCATCGGCACCGGCCAAGCCGGCCCTGCACTGGCGGGCCGCCTGCACGAGGCGGGCATGCGGGTGGCGATCATCGAACGTCATCTGGTTGGCGGCACCTGCGTGAACACCGGTTGCAAGCCGACCAAGACACTGGTGGCCAGTGCGTACGCCGCGCACACGGCCCGACGCGGCGCGGAGTACGGCTTCTCCAGCGGACCGATTACCGTGGACATGGGCGTGGTGGCCGCACGGGCACGCAAGGTCATCCTGGACTCGCGTAGCAGCAACGAGCACTGGCTGGGCAGCATGGCGGACGTCGAACTGATCCGGGGCCATGCGCGCTTCGATGGCCCGGACGCCGTGGTGGTGGACGGCGTGCGGCTGACCGCGCCGCGCATCTTCATCAACGTGGGCGGGCGTGCAGCGGTGCCGGACATGCCCGGGCTGGCGGAGGTACCGTACCTGACCAACAGCAGCATGGTCGCGCTGGAGACCCTGCCCCGCCACCTGGTGGTGGTCGGTGGCAGTTACATCGGGCTGGAATTCGCGCAGATGTATCGACGCTTCGGGGCGCAGGTCAGCATCCTGGAGCGGTCCGACCGCCTGATATCCCGCGAGGATCCGGATGTATCAGAGGCGGTGCGCGCGATCCTGGAGGCCGAAGGCATCGCGGTGCACACCGGGGTGAGCGACATGAGGTTCGCGGCCCACGCCGATGGCATTTCGGTTGCTGCCGGTAGCACCGAGGTGATTGGCAGCCACCTGCTGATCGCCATCGGGCGGCGTCCGAACACCGACGACCTGGGCCTGGACAAGGCCGGCATCAAGACCGACGAACGCGGCTACATCACGGTGGACGACCAGCTGCAGACCTCCGTGCCCGGGGTCTGGGCGCTGGGCGACTGCAATGGCCGCGGCGCCTTCACCCATACCGCGTACAACGACTTCGAGATCGTGGCGGCCAACCTGCTCGACGGCGAAGAGCGGCGGGTCAGCCAGCGCGTGCCCGGCTACGCGCTCTACATCGACCCGCCGTTGGGGCGGGCCGGCATGTCGGAAACCGAGGCGGCGCGGAGCGGGCGACCGCTGCTGGTGTCCAAGCGACCGATGACCCAGGTCGGCCGCGCCGTGGAGAAAGGCGAGACCCAGGGCTTCATGAAGGTGGTGGCCGATGCCGGCACGCGCCGCATCCTGGGCGCGGCGATCCTCGGCACTGGCGGCGACGAGGCCATCCACGGCATCCTCGACACGATGAGCGCGGACCGGCCACTGGATGACCTGCGCTGGGCCGTGCCGATCCACCCGACGGTTTCCGAGTTGATTCCCACCCTGCTGGTGGATCTTGCGCCAGCCACCGATTGAGGATGCACCGGATGCGCAATGCCCGCCCTCTCCTGCTGTGCTTTGGTCTGTGTTGCAGCCTGCTGCTGGCGCCGGCATGGAGCAGGCCGCGCACGCCCGACCAGCCGCCGCGTACGGAAACGGGCACCCTGCAGGGCGCCCCCTGGCGCATTGACGTGCCCGCGCACTGGAACGGCGAGCTGGTGATGTATGCGCATGGCTTCGAACCGGTCGGCACGCCGCGACCAGGTCCCTGGCCGGCCAATCCCTGGACCGAAGCGCTGGGCAAGGCCGGCTATGCGGTGGCGCAGAGCGGTTACCGCAGCCAAGGCTGGGCGGTGAAGGATGCCATCGACGATCTGGAGCAGCTGCGTGCGCAGTTCCTGCGCGAGCATCCGGACACCCGCCACACCTGGATCATGGGGTTTTCGATGGGCGGCGCGGTGGCCATCGCCACGCTTGAGCGGCTGCCCGCGCACTATGCCGGTGGAGCATCCCTGTGCGGGGCGAACCTGCCGGGCAGCGTACTGGCGGCGGAAATGCTGACCTCGCTGCTGGCCTTCGAGTACTTCTTCCCGAACGCCAGGGGCTTGCCCGTCGCAGGCCTGGCGTCGGCGGACGCGGTGACACTCCCACAGGGTGAGTTGTTTGCCGCGATCGACGCTGCCGTGAAGGGCAACCCGAAGGCCGCAGGAGTGCTGGCGAGGCGGCTGGAAGTGACGCCGGACGAGCTTTCAGGCACGCTCAGCCTGCATGCGCTGGTGTTCCAGCAACTGCTCAAACGCGCCGGAGGCATGCCGGCAGGAAATCATGAAACGGCGTACGCGGGGTTTGGCGACGACAAGGCGTTCAACGCCGGCGTGCGAAGGGTGGCGGCAGACCCAGCGGCACACGCCAGGCTGGACCGCGACCTGGCACTGACCGGCGCCCTCCGCCGGCCGCTGCTGCTTCAGTACAACCGCGAGGATCCCTCGGTGACGCCGCGCTTCGAGGCGGTGTATCCGGCGTTGGTCGCCAAGGCGGGCGCTGCCGCGCAGCTCACCACCTTGCCGGCTACCGGCACGGGCCACTGCGACTTCACTCCGGAGCAGATCGTCGACGCGGTCGTTACGCTGGGCAGGCCAGCGGCACCGGCGCCGGCGACGTTACCGGCGGCGGCGCGCTCCACTGACGCAGCACCGCGCCCCTAAGGGCCTGTTCGCCGCACCCGGTGGGGCAGCGCAGCACGCGGGCGACCGAGGTGCTGACGAACCCCTGCCCTTCGTGCGCCTTGAACACCGACTCGCACGACAGGCAGCGGGCGACCATTGCGTACAGATGCACGATGCGTCCGCTGCACGGGTCCTGCAGGGCGTCCACGTCAAGCAGTTCGAACTGACAGGTGTCGGGATTCGGACGGCGGGGCAAAGGCTGGGGAATGCGGGTCTGCAGGTTCACGTGTCGCACCGGAACGGGGTCGGACCGACTCTAGGGATCGGGACGTGGAGTCCGCGTGCAGGGTGCTGCGAACGTAGCGCGAAAATCACGGAATGTCGCCGTGCTGGCGCTCGCGGACCTCTTCGATGTCGCGTTCCAGAAAATAATTCAGGAACGTCCGCACCACCGCGATGGCGGCGAGCTGGCCGATCGAGTCCCACGTGGTGTAAATGGCCGATTCCACGATATCCCCGGCCAGCTGCAGGGTAAGGCCGGCCACCAGCCAGCGGCCATATTCGAGCCACAAAGCCCTGCGCTCGGGATGGCTGCCACCGCGCACCATCAACAGCATCATCTTCGCGAACGCCTTGATCGTCGCCAGTGTGATCAGGATCAGGGCCAGCAACGCGATGATGGTGACCACCGGCTCGGTGAGTGTCACCAGCCAGCTCTGCAGCGGTAGCGGGTCCAGGGGGCGGGTGGTGGCAGCAAGGTACACGGGTCAGCTCCGGTGGATGCCGATCTCACGGCCTACATGTCCATGCAGAGGATCGCGGAGGCAGGCCGGGCGGCGCGTCAGTACTTCTACTTGCCCCCCGCCAGTGAAGAATGCACGGCGCGGTCGGATTGAGGATAGACACCTGCCGGAGCCCAACAGACATTCAAGCAACCCTCCCCGGCACGCCTGAAGGAGTTTCCGTGGCCGCTCGATATGTCCTGACCCAGTCCGGCTCGCAGTACCACTTTGTATTGAAGGCCGGCAACAACGAAGTGATCCTGCGCAGCGAGCGTTACACCGCCAGGCACAGCGCGCTGTCCGGCATTGGCTCGGTCCGCGCCAACTCACCCTACGACGACCGTTACCAGCGGACGTCCGCCGCCAACGGCCAGCCGATGTTCAACCTGCTTTCCGCCAACGGTGAAACCATCGGCACCAGCGAGACCTACACCTCCCCCAGCGCCCGCGAAATCGGCATCCGCTCGGTGATGACCAATGGCCCGGAGGCACCCATCGACGACCAGGCCTGAGGCCGCGTTCCAGCCTGCCGCGGGCACTGGCAGCCGGGCGGGGGCCCGGCTATGTTATGCGCCTTCCCTGCCCTGGCCCCGGCCCTGATGAGTGCTTCCGCGTCCCCCCTTGCCGCCTGCGAGAACTGCACTGCTGCCCTGCACGGCGACTTCTGCCACCAGTGTGGGCAATCGGCACACAGCCCGGTACGCAGCTTCGGGCATGCGGTGGAGGAAGTGTTCGAGTCGTTCTGGCACCTGGACGGGCGCATCTTTCGCACCCTGCGCCAGCTGCTGCTGCCCGGCCGCCTGGCGGCCAGCTACCTGGCCGGGCATCGCGCGCGGTATGTGCCGCCGATGCGGCTGTTCGTGATCCTGAGCGTGCTGACCTTCTTCGTTGCCCGGCTCGCCGTGCATGTGGATGGAGGCACTTTCATCCAGCAGACCGCCACGCCGCCCGAAGTGCCAGGCGCGTTCCGGGATGCGACCAGCAGCGCCGAAGTGGAACAGGTGCGGCGTGCACTGGTGGCACCGTTGGCGCAGTCGCGGCAGGCCATGCCGGAGCGCCTGCGCGCGCCGCTGGACACCGCCATCGAGAAAGTCGAGAAGCAGGCGGTACGGCGCAACCAGGAACTGGCAGCGCAGCCGGCGGGCGTTGCCGCGACCGCACCGGTTGCGGTCAAGCCAAAGGCGCCGCCGTCCACGGGTGGGCATTCCAAGCCGGTGCAGATAGACGGGCTGCCGGACTTCGTGAACCACTGGCTTGACGGCAAGGCCGCTGCCATCCGCAAGAACCTGCCGCGGGTGAGCGAGAATCCGCAGCTGGCCGTGAATGCGTTCTTCTCTTCGGTTCCGTCGGTGCTGTTCGTGCTGGTGCCGTTGTTCGCACTGTTGTTGAAGGTGTTCTACGTGGGTAGCGGCCGCCTGTACCTGGAGCACCTGGTAGTGGCGCTGTACAGCCATGCATTCCTGTGCGTGGGCCTGCTGGGCGTCCTGCTGCTGTCGATGCTGGGTACCCCGCTGGCCGGAATCCCCGGCGCCGACATCCTGATCGGCCTGGCCATCGCCGGCGTGCTGGTGTGGATGCCGATCTACCTGCTGGTGATGCAGCGCCGGGTGTATGGGGAGTCCTGGCTGGTCACGTCGCTCAAGTTCACGGTGCTGGGCTGGCTGTACTTCAGTGTCGTCACGGTCGCTACGGCGCTGCTCGCGCTGGCCAGCCTGGCCAACATCTGATTCAGAGCGCGCGGCCGGGTGCTGCCGGTGGCGCGGGCTGCCCTTGGTCCAGCGCATGCCGGCCAGCCGGGGTGAGATCGATATCCGCATCCTCGGCCTGCACAGCCAGTCCCGCGGTGACCGCCCACGTTGCGTCTTCGGCTGAAACCGGATCGGTGGCGTGGATCGCGCGCAGGACGGCGAGCTGGTGGTCGGTAAGGGTCATGGCCAGGCTTCTCCTTGAAGTGCGTCGACTCTAGCAAGCCCAACGTGAAGCACCTGGATCGTGAGTTAAGTAGTTTTACGCGCCGGGGTTGCAGCTATTTCGGTGGAGCGTGATTGAAGCGGGCGTCATGCTCATCACCACCTCCGCCCGACGCAGGCTGCCCAGATGGCGACGTTCTACACCCCGGCTCGACATGCTCCGCACCTGACCCGCCGGTTCGGCTTCGCACTGATCACCCTGTGCGCGTTGGCAGCGTGCGGCAAGCGCGAGCCCGACACGGCTGCCGCGACGCCCACCCCGGCCGCATCGGCCCCGCCTGCCGCGCCCGCCGCTGCCGACGCCGCGCGCACCAGCGCGTTGCGCGCCACCGCCAAGGACGCCTACATCTGGGGCTTCCCGCTCGTGGAGGGTTACAAGACCCTGTACCAGCAGGCGGTGGATCGGGGTGGCGCCAACTTCCATGCCGGCTTCAACGAAATCGGCAACGTGGCCACGGTGGCGACCCCGAAGGACACGGCCATCATCACCCCCAATTCGGACACGCCCTATTCCTTCCTGTGGATGGACCTGCGCGCCGAGCCGGTGGTGATAAGCGTGCCGGCGATCGACGCCAAGCGTTACTTCTCCGTGCAGCTGATCGATCTGTACACCTACAATTTCGCCTACATCAACCGGTCGGCGACCGAGGGCAAGGCCGGTGCGTTCATGGTCGCCGGGCCGGACTGGAACGGTGAAACGCCCAAGGGCGTGCGCCAGGTGTTCCGTGCCGAGACCCAGCTGGCGTACGCGCTGTTCCGCACGCAGCTGTTGGCGCCCTCGGACCTGGACAACGTCAAGCGGCTGCAGGCGCAGTACAAGGTCCAACCGCTCAGCGCGTTCCTGGGCACCCCGGCACCGCCTGCGGCAGCACCGCTGACGTTCCCGCCGTACGATGCTGAAAAGGCCAACGGCCTGGGCTTCTTCTCTTACCTGAACTTCCTGCTGCAGTTCGCGCCTGTCCTGGACAGCGAAACCGCGCTTCGCCAACGCTTCGCCGGCATCGGCGTCGAGCCCGGCAAACCCTTTGACGAGGCGGCGCTCCCTGCCACCGACCGGGAAGCCCTGTTGGGCGGCATCGCCGACGCCAACCAGGAACTGGAGCGCTTCGTTGCCACTGAAATCAACACCGCCAAGGTTGCCAGCGCGGACATGTTCGGCACGCGCGCGGCGCTGAAGGACAATTACCTCTATCGCTTTGCCGGTGCCAAGCTGGGCATCTACGGCAATTCGGCGTCCGAAGCCGACTACCAGAGCTACTTCGTCGACGCGCAGGGCACGCCAGCCGATGGCAGCCAGCACAACTACGTGTTGCGGTTTGCCAAGGACCAGCTGCCGCCCACCAACGCCTTCTGGTCGGTCACGCTGTACGACGGCAAGAGCAAGCTGCTGGTGGACAACCCGCTGGACCGCTACCTGATCAACTCGGCCATGCTGCCCAAGCTCAAGCGCGACGCGGACGGTGGTCTGACGCTGTACATCCAGGCTGCCTCGCCGGGTGAGGGCAAGGAATCCAACTGGCTGCCAGCCCCGGCGGGACCGTTCTACCTGATTCTTCGCAACTACAGTCCGGCCAAGGCGGTGCTGGACCGCACCTGGCAGAAGCCGGCGCTGACGGTCGCGGATGCCCCTGCCTGAGCAAGGGCTATGCGGGGTGCACGTCCGTGCCCGGAAGCGTGGCGTAACGCCAGGCCACCGAGGAACGCAGGTGCGCGAGCAGGTGGTCCAGGAACACCCGGACCCGTGGCGCCACCTGCTTGCCCGAGCCGTGCACCGCACTGAGCGGAGAGGTGGCCAAGGCAAAATGCGGGAGCACCTCGACCAGATGGCCTGCCTCCAGGTCGTCGGCCACGTCCCAGATCGACTTGCGCGCGATCCCGGCGCCCTGCAGCGCCATCAGCTGCGCGGCCTCGCCGTCGTCGCACACGGTCGATGCTTCGATGGACATGGCCAGGACGCCGTCGGGGCTGGCGAACAGCCACTGCGACACCGGCGGATTTCCCGAGGCAATGCAGTCATGTCCGCGCAGGTCCTCGATGCAGGTCGGCACCCCACGCCTGCGCAGATACTCCGGCGAGGCGCACAGGATCCGACGATTGGGCGCCAGCTGCCGTGCCATCAGCCGCGAATCATCCAGTGCGCCATAGCGGATGGCCAGCTCAACGCCCTCCCCGACCAGATCAACCAGCTCGTCACGCAACGAAAGGTGGACCCTGACACCCGGATGCTCCAGCTGGAAACTGCGCACCGCCGGCACGATGTGCCGCCGCCCGAATCCGTTGGGCGCGGTGAGCTTGAGCACCCCGGCTACCGCCGAGTGGCGCTCTTCAAGCGCCGATTCGGCCGCTTCCACCGCATCGAGCACGCGCCGACAATGTTCATGGAACAACAGGCCATCGTCGGTCAACGACGCACGCCGCGTACTGCGGTTGAGCAGGCGCACCTGCAGCCGTGCCTCCAGCGCGCTCAGCCGCTTGCTGACCACCGCCAGCGATACGCCCAGCTCACGGGCGGCCGCGGAAAGACTGCCACCAAACACGATGCGGTCGAAGGTACGGAGTTCGCCCAGGTCGTCGATCATGGCGATTCTTTCCTTTCAGGCAACAGCGCCTTTCCCAGTTTGCCATTCCAGAAAGCGTCCCACCTACACACAATGGGTCGGTTCATCCAGCCACCCCCACAGGTAGCCACCCCCATGAAAGACGAGGACCAGAGCCGGCCGACGTTGACCCGTCGCCGCTTTTTCCAGGGCCTGACCCTGATTCCGGTTGCCGCCGCGCTTCCCGGCTGCGCGCCCAGCGCCACCACCGCCGATGGCGGATCTGCGGCTGCAGCGCCGGCCAGGGACTACAGCCCCGAATTCTTCAACGCCGCCGAGTGGGCGTTCATCACCGCCGCCTGCGACCGCCTGATCCCGTCCGACGACACCGGCCCGGGCGCGGTGGAATCGGGCGTGCCCGAGTTCCTCGACCGCCACATGCAGACCCCGTATGCCGCCGGCGCCATCTGGTACATGCAGGGCCCCTTCCTGGAAGCGCCCAGCGAGTTCGGCTACCAGGGCAAGCTCGCCCTGCGTGACATCCTGAAGGTCGGCATCGATGCGTTCGACGCGCACTGCCGCAGCCAGTTCGACGGCAAGACCTTCGCCCAGCTCAGCCACGAACAGCAGGAAACCCTGCTCAAGGCGGCCGAGGGCGGCAAGCTGGAACTGGACGCGATCTCCAGCAAGCTGTTCTTCTCCAACCTGCTGGGCGAGGTGAAGAACGGTTACTTCGCCGATCCCAAATACGGCGCCAACAAGGACATGGGTGCCTGGAAGATGATTGGCTACCCGGGCATGCGCGCGGACTATATCGACTGGATCGGTGTGCGTGACAAGGGCTACCCCCTGCCGCCGGTGGACCTGTCCGGGCGGAGGGGCTGACCGATGGCAATCACGAAACCAAAAGTCGATGCAGTCATCGTCGGCATGGGCTGGACCGGCGCGATCCTGGCCAAGGAACTCACCGACGCCGGCCTGCACGTGGTGGCGCTGGAACGCGGCGGCGACCGCGACACCCAGCCTGACTTCGCCTACCCGAAGGTGGTGGACGAGCTGGAAGGCTCGGTGCACCGTAAGTACCTTCAGAGCCTCAACCAGGAAACGGTGACGATCCGGCATTCGATCGCCGACACCGCCGTGCCCTATCGCCAGATGGGATCGTTCAAGCCCGGCACCGGCGTGGGCGGCGCGGGCAGCCACTGGTCGGGCGCGCATTTCCGGCCGTTGCCGGAAGACCTGCAGCTGCGCACGAATGTGGAGCAGCGCTACGGCAAGGCATTCATTCCCGCGGACATGACCATCCAGGATTTCCCGGTGACCTATGCCGAGCTGGAGCCCCACCTGAACATGTTCGAGCTGGTGTGCGGCACGTCCGGCAAGGCCGGCGTGATCAACGGCGTGGTGCAGGAGGGTGGCAACCCGTTCGAGGGCTCGCGTTCGCGCGAGTACCCGTTGGGGCCCAATCCGAACTATCTCGGCGGCGAGCTGTTTTACAAGGCAGCCAAGGAAATGGGCTGGCACCCCTACCCGATTCCGGCGTCCAACGCCTCGGGGCCGTACGTAAACCCTTATGGCTGCCAACTCGGGCCGTGCAACGCCTGCGGTTTCTGCAGCGACTACGGCTGCCTGAACTATTCCAAGGCCAGCCCGAACGCCTGCATCCTGCCGGTGCTGCGCCAGCGGCCGAAGTTCGAACTGCGCACCCATTCGCAGGTGCTCAAGGTGAACCTGGACAGCAGCAACAGCAAAGCCACCGGGGTGACCTACCTGGATGCACAGGGCCGTGAAGTGGAGCAGCCGGCGGACATGGTGCTGCTGTGCGCGTTCCAGCTGTACAACGTGCACCTGATGCTGGTCTCCGGCATCGGCGAAGCCTACGACCCGCAGACCAACACCGGCACCGTGGGCCGCAATTACTCCTACCAGAACCTCAACCGGGTGGTGCTGTTCTTCGACAAGGACGTGCAGGCCAACGGCTTCATCGGCATCGGTGGCGCCGGCACCACCATGGACGACCTCAACGGCAACCAGCTGGACAACGCCAAGGCCGGCTTCGTCGGCGGCGGCCTGGTGTGGGCGCGGCAGCCCGGCGCCGGCCCGGTACGCGGCATCAACGTACCCTCGGGCACCCCGAGCTGGGGCGCGGCATGGAAGAAGGCGGCGGCCGACAACTTCCGCCACAACTTCTATTACGAGGTGCAGGGTGCGTGCATGTCCTATCGCCAGCACTACCTTAGCCTGGACCCCAACTACAAGGACTCCTTCGGCCGTCCGCTGCTGCGCATGACCTTCGACTGGCACCCGAACGAGATCAAGGCCTCGCAGTTCTTCGTCGACCAGGCCATGCAGATGAGCCGCACGCTCAATCCGCTGTCGATGAGCGGCGACGCCAAGAAGGATGGGGAGCACTACAACATCACCAAGTACCAGAGCACGCACACCTGCGGCGGCGCGATCATGGGCGCGGACCCGAAGACCTCGGCGCTGAACCGCTACCTGCAGAGCTGGGACGTGTCGAATGTGTTCGTGATCGGCGCCAACGCCTTCCCGCAGAACAACGGCTACAACCCGACCGGGCTGGTCGGCGGGCTGGCGTACTGGGCGGCCAAGGCCATCCGCGAGAAGTACCTGCCCGATCCGGGCCCCCTGGTCCAGGCTTGAGGAGGCGCGCATGAAAAAGCTTCTTCTCTGGATCGTGGTCATCGGCCTGGTGGTCCTGCTTGCGGCCCTGGCCTATGCCTTCATTCCCACCAGAACCCGCGTGCTGGCCGATGGGCCCGCGGCCGATGCGGCGCTGATCGAACGCGGCCGTTACCTGGCGGCGGCCGGCGACTGCACCGCCTGCCATACCAAGCCGGGCGGCAAGCCGTTCGCCGGTGGGCTGCCGGTGGCCTCGCCGCTGGGCAACATCTACAGCACCAACATCACCCCGGACAAGGACACCGGGATCGGCGCATATTCGTTGGATGACTTCGACCGTGCGGTCCGCCACGGCATCGCGCCTGACGGCCGCACGCTGTACCCGGCGATGCCCTACCCGTCCTACGCGCGGATCAGCGACGACGACGTGCGCGCCCTGCATGCGTACTTCCTGCACGGCGACATCGCACCGGTGCGGCAGGACAACCGGGCCGTGGATATCACCTGGCCGCTGTCGATGCGCTGGCCGCTGGCGATCTGGCGCAAGACCTTCGCGCCCGAGGCGGACGCGGTGGCGTTCGATCCCGGCAAGTACAGCGATCCGCAGCTGGCACGCGGCGCCTACCTGGTGCAGGGCCTCGGCCACTGCGGCAGTTGCCACACCCCGCGCGGCCTCGCCCTGCAGGAGAAGGCGCTGGACGAATCCAGCCCGGCGTACCTGTCCGGCGGCCAGGTGATCGACGGCTGGAACGCGGTCAACCTGCGCGGCAACGCGGCCGACGGACTGGGCCGCTGGTCCGAGCAGGACATCGTCGACACCCTGCGCACCGCCCGCAACGCGCACAGCGCGGTGGTGGGCTCGCCGATGGCCGACGTCGTCACCCACAGCACGCAGAAGCTCACCGACGAGGACCTGAAGGCCATCGCGGTGTATCTCAAGCAGCTGCCGGCCAGCCCGCATGATCCTTCCACGTACGCCGCCAGCGATGCCACGGCGCGCAAACTGCAGACCGGCATCAACGACAGCCGCGGCGCCGAACTGTTCGTCGACAACTGTGCGGCCTGCCATCGTACCGATGCCAAGGGCTACACGGACGTGTTCCCGGCCATCGCGGGCAACCCCACGGTGCTGGCCGACGACCCCACCTCGGTGATCCGCCTGCTGCTGGCCGGCAGCGAGCTGCCCTCCACCGCGCAGCGTCCCTCCAACCTGGGCATGCCCGGCTTCGCCGAACGCCTGTCGGACAAGGAGATCGCCCAGCTGGCCACGTTCATCCGCCAGGACTTCGGCAACCAGGCCGGTGCGGTCACTGCCGACCAGGCGAAGAAGGTGCGCCAGCACCTGGATGACGAGGCCAAGGCCGCCAAGGACGCGCACGACCCGACCGCCGCCCGGGGCGGCGAAGACGCGGAATAACCCGGCGGTTCAGGCCGTTCCTGCACGAAACCCCCGGATCGGGGAGAATAGCGGCCCTCCGAGCGCCCCTGCCCTGCAACGGCAGGGGCCGTTCCCCTGCGGTTGACGGCCCTGCCGACCGCCCTCCCGCCGTTACCTCCGGATCCAACGTGAACGCCATCGCTTCTGCTCCCGCCGACGCCCTGCCCCAGGACGAGCTGCCCCTGACCGACCGCCTGCGCGCCGCGCTGGACCTGCTGGAGGCGATCGAGGCCGACCGCGCCATGCTGGACACGCTGCCGGAAGACGAGCGCGTGCGTTTCCACCAGGTCGTTGCCAGGGTCTACCACCCTGAGCCGAAGGAACGGCGGCAGAAGCTGAAGCAGCAGGCCAAGGTACGGCTGCAGCAGGAAAAGGTGCGCAAGGCCGAGGCGCTGCTGGACCAGACCGGCATCCGCACCCTGCGCCGCAAGCCGGTATTCAGCACCCCGAACTACTTCCCGCCACACGCCGCCGGCCTGCACGATGCGCGCAACGGCGAGGGCGCCGCTGCCACGCCGGAACCGGTGCATTCGGAAGAGGTGCGGCACTGCTACGTGTGCAAGCAGAAGTTCACCCTGCTGCACCATTTCTACGACCAGATGTGCACCGCGTGTGCCGATCTGAACTTCTTCAAGCGCACCGAAACCGCCGATCTTCGTGGCCGCGTGGCGCTGCTGACCGGCGGCCGGGTCAAGATCGGCTACCAGGCCGGCCTGAAGCTGCTGCGCGCTGGCGCCGAGTTGATCGTGACCACGCGCTTCCCGCGCGATTCGGCGGCCCGCTATGCCGAAGAGCCGGACTTCGCCGAATGGGGCCACCGCCTGCAGGTGTACGGGCTGGACCTGCGCCACACTCCCAGCGTGGAAGCGTTCTGCAATGAGCTGCTGGCCACGCGCACGCGACTGGATTTCATCATCAACAATGCCTGCCAGACCGTGCGCCGTCCGCCGCAGTTCTATGCGCACATGATGGCCGGCGAAACCGCCGCGCTGCACGAGGTGCCGGAGACGATCCGCAAGCTGGTGGGCCAGTACGAAGGCCTGCGCAGCCCGGAGATGCTGGCGCTGGGTTCGGACGCGGCGGTACCGGCGCTGCAGGACGGCCTGGTCGGCGCCGATGGCCTTACCCGCGCCGCCGAGCTGTCGCAGGTGCCGTTGCTGGCCGATGAGCTGCTGGGCCAGCAGCACCTGTTCCCGGAAGGCCGGCTGGACCAGGACCTGCAGCAGGTGGACCTGCGTGGACGCAACTCCTGGCGCCTGCTGATGGCCGAAGTGCCGTCGGTGGAGCTGCTGGAGACGCAGCTGGTCAACGCCATCGCACCTTTCATCATCAATGCGCGGTTGAAGCCGCTGATGCTGCGCACGCCCGAGCGCGACAAACACATCGTCAATGTGTCGGCGATGGAGGGGCAGTTCTACCGCAACTTCAAGACCACCCGCCACCCGCACACCAACATGGCCAAGGCCGCGTTGAACATGATGACGCGTACCTCGGCGGCCGATTACCAGAACGACGGCATCCACATGAATTCCGTGGATACCGGCTGGGTGACCGACGAAGATCCGGCGGAGATCGCCGCGCGCAAGGTCGCCGAAGAGCGCTTCCACCCGCCGCTGGACATCGTTGACGGCGCCGCGCGCATCGTTGACCCGATCATCCACGGCGCGAACACCGGCAACCACGTGTGGGGCCAGTTCCTCAAGGATTACGCCCCCACCGACTGGTGAGGTCGTCATCAATCGCGGTAGCGTCGGCCGTTGGCCGGCCCTCGCGGACCGTCATCGCCCGATGCAAATCCACCGCAGGCCGGCCAACGGCCGGCGCTACCGGCACGTGTCCGAATGTGTCACATGCGAATGATTCGTGATAACATTGTGAACGATTTCAGAATCACCACACGGACGTCCCAGCCATCGCCAGCGGACCCTCTTTTCCAGGAGTTTGCTCGATGCGCGTTGCACCCCCTACGCTTGCCCATTCCCTGGCCGCACTGACTGCGGCCATCGCCTTGGCCCTGTCCGCACAGGCCCACGCCAACGGCGAAGCCGCCGCCGACGCCAAGGACTTCGACACCGTAGTAGTCACCGCCACCGGCGCCCAGCAATGGATCAAGGACGCGCCGGCCAGCATCAGCGTGATCACCCGCCAGGACATCGAGCGCAAGCCGGTCTCCAGCATCGGCCAGCTGCTCAGCACCGTGCCCGGCGTGACCGGTGGCTACGCCCTCTCCGGCGCGCAGTCGAAGATCCGCCTGCGCGGGCTGCCGGAGCAGTACACGCTGATCCTCATCGACGGTCGCCGCCAGGGCAATTCGTCCGGCGTGAACTACCGCGATGACCTCGGCCCGCAGGATCTGAACTGGCTGTCGCCGGACATGATCGAACGCATCGAAGTGGTACGTGGCCCGATGTCCTCGCTGTACGGGTCGGACGCGATGGGCGGGGTGATCAACATCATCACCCGCAAAATCGCGACCGAATGGGGCGGCTCGGTGACCTACAACTACAGCAAGCCGGACTCGTCCACGCGTGGCAACACCATCCAGATGGGCGGGCTGTTCAGCGGCCCACTCACCGACAGCCTGGGCCTGCGCGTCGGTGCCAACGTCACCGATCGCGAATCCGACCGTGGCCGCGGCCAGACCCCGGGTACCAAGGCCGAGAATGCGAACGCGCTGCTCAACTGGGCCATCAACGGCGACCACACGCTGGGCTTCGAGGCCACCCATGGCACGCAGCGCAACCGCGGTGGTGGCGATGTCGGCGCATGGGGCCTGTCAAAGCTGGTGCACACCGGCTACGTGGTCACCCACGACGGCCGCTACGGCGATGCCAGCACCTCCAAGTCCACCCTGACCCAGAACGATTACGAGGACAAGGGCAGCCAGGTGGGCAACCACGCCAAGGAAACCGTGTTCGATACCGCCTTCGCCACTGGCTTCCACCTGGGCTTCGAGCACCGCTTGAACGTGGGTGGCCAATGGAAGCGCGAAGAGCTGCAGAACACCGACACCATCGGCACCGTGCCGGTGACCTGGAGCGGCAGCGGCCGGATCAGCCCAACCAACGAGGCCGACTCGTGGGCGCTGTTCGCCGAAGACCACATCACCCTGCATGAGCGCTTCACGCTCACCCTGGGCCTGCGCTGGGACAACACCGAGAACTACGACGACAACCTGAGCCCGCGCATCTACGGCGTGTGGCACCCGTCGGACGACTGGACCGTGCGCGGCGGTGTGTCGCAGGGCTTTCGGGCGCCGAACCTGAAACAAGGCAGCGCCGGTGCGGCCACGCAGTCGGGCGGCAACGGCTGCCGCAGCCTCACCGTGGAAGGCTGGACCAACCGCTCGGTCAGTGCCGATGGCACCACCGGCTGCTACATGGCCGGCAATCCCAACCTCGAGCCGGAAACCAGCACCAACTACGAGCTGGGCGTCGGCTTCGACCGCGGCGGCTGGTCGGCCTCGGCCACGTACTTCCTGACCGACTTCGACGACAAGATCGAACAGGTGCCGCTACGCGACCTGCCCGGCTACGACAGCAGCTTCGTCAACGGCTTTTGGTGGACGGTGGCGCAGAACATCCAGGAGGCGCGCACCCGCGGCGTGGAGGCCAGCGTGACCGTGCCCCTGCACGAGCGCCTGAGCTGGACCACCAACGCCACGCGCATGCTGGAATCGAAGAACCGCACCACCGGGGCGAACCTGCTGGTGGTGCCGAAGATCACCGCCAACACGTCGCTGGACTGGCAGGTGACCGACGCCTGGTCGCTCAACCTGAGCGCGCAGCACATCGGCGAGCAGCTGGTCTCCAGCACCAGCGCGACCTTCGCCAAGGCCTACACGACGTGGGACCTTGTGACCGGGTTCGACGTCAACGAGAACCTGACCCTGCGCGCCGGCGTGTTGAATGCCGGCGATGTGTCGACCATCGATGAAGGGAACAACTACGACGGTGGTGCGCGTACGTTCTTCGTAGGGGCCACGGCGCGGTTCTGATGATGGCTGGGGCGCGCTTGGCGCGTCCTGGTTCCGGTATGGGTTCCGGGGGACACGCGTGGCGTGTCGCTACGTGCGGATGCTCGGGTTCCGTGGGACACGCATGGCGTGTCGCTACGTGCGGATGCTCGGGTTCCGTGGGACACGCATGGCGTGTCGCTACGTGCGGATGCTCAGGTTCCGAGGGACACGCATGGCGTGTCGCTACGTGCGGATGCTCGGGGTGGCTTGCGTAGCGACACGCCATGCGTGTCCCTCGGAATGCCTGCCACATGCGACCCAGACTACTTCACGTAATCAAAGCTTCATGTTCAGACCGAGGTAAAATCCACGCCCCGCAGCCGGTGAAAACATCGGCTGCGGTTGTTCCCAGAAGAAGCTGTCGTACCACGCGTATTCGTACTGGCGGTCGGTTGCGTTCTTCACCTGCACGTCCACACTCCAGCGCGGATTGAACTGGTATCGGGCGCTGAGGTCCAGCACCGCGAAGCCACCGTACTTGCCAGCCACGTTGCGCTCTTCCAGGTAGTAGTCGCCCTGCGCCCTGCCCTGCAACCCCAGCTGCAGGGCTTCGGTGGCCTGGTAGTCCAGCCCGACGTTGCTGATGTAACGCGGCGTAGCGGCCACCTCGCGTCCTTCCAGCGAGAGGCTCGCGTCACGGAAGTCGCGCTCGATCTTCGCCTCCTGGTAGGCGTGCGAGGCCCACGCCGTCCATTTATCGCCGAGCTGCGCGCTGACCTGTGCATCCACGCCACGCCGCCGCGTCTTGCCCAGGGTGACGGTGGTTCCCGTCGCCGGCATGTTGGAAATCTCGTTGGCCGCGTCCTGCTGCCACACGGCGATGCGCGCCTGCCCGCCGGCGAATGGGCTGAACTTCATGCCAAGCTCCATGCCCGTGTTGGTGGACGGGTTCATGGCCCCCTGCCCCGGCGTAAGGTACGCCGGCGCGGTCGAGCCGGTCAGCACCTGGAACGTGCGGCCCCAGTTGGCATACACATTGGTGCTGTCGGTGAAGGCGTACACCACGCTGAGCTTGGGTTGCCCGATGCTGCCGTAACGCTGCAGCGGGCCGGTGACGCCGCCGGGCAACCGGGTATTCCCGTCGAAGCGATCCACGCGGTAGGCCGGCACGATCTTCAGTGCCTCGACGGGCTGGTAAATCGCCTGCACATAGGCGCCGTAGTTGTCGAAGGTGTGGCGGTCATCGTTCTGCACGCGCGCCGGCGGCGCCGAAAAATCGGTTGGCTCCGCATATGCGAACCGCTCGCGGAGGTAGCCGTTGTCCTGCCGCTCCACGTTCAACCCACCCTCCAGCGTCAACGTGCTGGCCGGTTGCCAGGTCAGCGTGGCCAGCATGCCGGTCTGCTTCTCATCCCACACCCGGCGCTGGCGCGGAGCATTGCCGATGGGCAGGTCGCTGAAGGTCACCCGGCGGTCGTCTTCGTAGCGGTTGTAGTACAGCTTGCTGCCCAGATAGAGGCTGTCCGCCAGCTTCAGGTCCATGTGCACGCCGATTTGACGCATGTCGCGGTCGTCGCCGTCGTTGGCGTTGCGCAGCTGCGAACCACGGCGGTCGGTGCGCAGTTCTTCAGCGGTCATGAAGCCCGGTTCGTCGGCTTCGTGGTGGTAGGCGCGCGCGGTGAGGCCGATGCGCATGCCGTCATCCAGGCTGCCGTAGAACCATTTGCCACCCACTGCATACTTCCGCGAGGTGTCATGGTCGCGGTAGCCGTCCGACGCCTGCGTGCCGACGAAGTAGTTCTGGGCAACGCCGTTGCTTTCGCGGCCGATGGCCAGCTGCGCGTCACGGGTGTTGTAGCTGCCATAGCCCAGCCGCGCATCGGTGTAGTTCCCGCCCTGGCGGGTGCCGAAGTTCACATTGCCGCCGATGTTGTGCAGGCCGTAGCGCGGGTCGTTGGTGCCGCGCACCACTTCGATGTAGCTGATTTCCAGCGGGAACAGCATGTCGATGAAGCGCTGGTTGCCGCTGTTGACGTTGCTGGGGATGCCATCGATCAGGGTCTTGATCGCATTGAGATAGCCCTCGCCATTGAACGCCCGGAAGCTGACCTTGCCGGACTCCGCGCCCTGCCGGGTTTCGGTCAGCTGGATGCCGGGCATCTGACCGAGCAGTTCCCAGCTGTGCGACACGTTCTTGTCTTCGATCTGGTCGGCGCCGAGCACGTCCACCGAGGTCAGTACCTGGTGGGCGGTGAGCTGGCCCTCGGTGTGCTGGTGCACGTCGACCTTGCCCAGGGTGAGGGCGGAATCGGACGACTGGGCGCGGGAGTCGGGGGCCAACAGGACGGCAGCGACGGCGGCAACTAGGGCGTGGTTCTTCATGGCGGGGAGCTGGCTGGTAATGTGACACTATAACATTACGTTAATGTCGCGTATCACCTGCTTTCACCAACTGCTGCATCCCAGCTGCCTAGGATGGCCGCAGGCACGACGGAGGGTCGTGCCGAAACACGTTGTGGAGGCACCGGATGACCGAAAGCGCACGCCAGGCAGCACTGGATTCCCTGCGGATCCTGGATTCGGACCCCGAGCCGTTCTTCGATGCCCTCACCCACGCTGCTTACGCCATGACCGGCATGCCGGTGGCGATGATTTCGCTCATCGATGGCGAGCGCCAATGGTTCAAGGCGCACATCGGCCTGGAGGCGGCGTCGGAGACCGCCCGCGACATTTCGTTCTGCACCTGGGCGATCCAGTCCGACATGGTGCTGGAGGTGGAGGACGCGCGCGAAGATCCGCGCTTCGCCGACAACCCCATCGTGCAAGGCCCGCCTTACGTCCGCCACTACCTGGGCGCGCCGATCCGGCTGGAAGGCGGCAGCCGGATCGGAACGCTGTGCCTGCTCAACCCCGAACCCGGCCACGCCACCGCCGCCCAGCGCGAAGCGCTGGCGTGGCTGGCACGGGTGGCGGCCATCGGCATGGAACAACGCGCCAGCCTGCTCAACCGCATCGCCGAGAGCAACCGCCTGCATCGCCAGCTGCAACGCAGCCAGGCGTTCCTGGAGCGCACCAACACCCTCGCCAAAGTCGGCGGCTGGGAGCTCGCCCTGGACAGCAACACCCTGGACTGGACCCGCGAAACGCGCCTGATCCACGGCGTGGCCGAGGACTTCGACCCCAACCTGGCCGCAGCGCTGTCGTTCTACCCGGACAGCAGCCGCGAGCAGCTCCAGGACGCCATTGCCGCCTGCGCCGCCAACGGCACCCCGATCGACCTGACCGTGCGCGCGCTCAAGGCCACGGGCGATCGCACCTGGGTGCACATCGTCGGCCAGCGCGTGGAGGACGCTACCGGCCCGCGGCTGGTGGGTGCGATCCAGGACGTGACCGAACAGCGCACGGCCACCGACGCCCTGGCCCACAGCGAAGCCCGTTACCGGCGCCTGTTCCAGCACAGCCTGGGGCTGATCTGCACCCACACACTCGACGGCACGATCACCTCGGTCAACCCGGCCGCCTCGCTGTCGCTGGGGCGTCCCGAAGCGGAGCTGATCGGTCGCACGCTTGCCGAGATCATGCCGCTGGAGCGGCTGGAGTACCTGCAGTATTACCTGGAGCGCATCGTGGAGAACCAGAGCGATTCGGGCCTGATGGAGCTGGTCGCCGAAGACGGCTCACGCCGCTACTGGGCCTATCACAACGTGCTGGATACGGAGGCCGACCCGCCCTACGTCCTCGGCCACGCCCAGGACATCACCACCCAGCACCTGCAGGAGCGGCAGCTGCTGGAGATGGCCATCCGCGATCCGCTCACCCGGTCGTTCAATCGCCGCTACCTGGCCGAACTTGCCAGCAAGCAGCTCGACGCCTGGGGCTGCTTGGTCTTCGATCTGGACCACTTCAAGGAGATCAACGACACCCGGGGCCACGCCCATGGTGACGCGGTGCTGGTCGAGTTCGTGGCCTTCCTGTCCGCGCCGCTGCAGCAGGACGAGGTGGTGGTCCGCCTGGGCGGCGATGAGTTCCTGGTGTTCGTGCCGGGGGCAACGCTGGGCAGGCTGCAGGGCCTGGAAGCCGAGTATCAGAAGCGGGCCCACCTGGCACCGGTGCGGTTCTCCGGTGGCTGCGCGATCAACCGGCCTGGCGAGACCGTGGCCGACACCATCAACCGTGCCGACATGAAACTGTACGAGCGCCGCCGCCGGGACCGTCCCGGCAGCGCCTGACGCCCGCGCAGTGGCTCACGCGTGCACGGCGTGGGTGCTGACCTGCTCGGATTTCCTGGGGGAACCCCCGCCCTGCACGGCCTGCAGCACCCGGCTGACCCGCTGCAGCGTGCCACGCAGGCCGGGCTCCAGCCCCACGATGTAGACAAAGCGCCCGTCGCATCGCGCGAACGCGTCTTCAAGCCCGTCGCTCTGCCCGAGCTCGCGCTCCAGGGCCTTGACCCAGTTGGCCGAAGGCGGCTGCTCCAGCTCGATCACCACGGCCAGTTCACCGGGATCCAGCGACAGCGTTTCAAACCGCAGCACGTGCGGGGACGAGGAGGTTTTCTGGGATGCGCCGCTCATGACCGGTCTCCAGCTGGACACGCCTGGAAGTATCCTCGGACGATGCCAAGATGGCGTCAAGACGGCCGGCAGGCAGGCAGGCAGGCCGCGGGCGGAGCATGCCGGCCAGCAGGAATGCGGTCCACGCGCCCGACCTCTTGCCGACGGAGCCTTAACCAAGGTTCCCTATGCTACCTGCGCGTCGACGGCGTACCGCCCGACGTTTTGATCGTTCCGCTCGAATTATTCGAAGGAACCTGATGGACACTGCAAAGGAGCCGCAATGAAGAAGCTGCACACCGCCATGCTTGCCGCATGCCTGCTGGGCATGAGTTCCCTCGCCTTCGCCGAGGTGGCAAACCTGACCAACAGCGCCGACGGTGCCAATCGGGACGCAGGCATCGCCTCCGTCAAGAAGAAACTGCAGGACGCCTGCACGGACCGCAACGGCACGCCGAAGGTGGACTCTTTCGAAGTAGTGTTCGAAAAGACCAGCGACAATCCAAACGTGCCCAAGCCGTATTACGTAGACGGCAAGATGCAATGCGACCTGCCCTGAGTACGGTCGTCACTCCGTCGGAGCGGCGAGAGTGCCCTCGCCTGTTTCCGGATCCGACAAGATTTTTACTGAGGAACCATCGTAAAAATCCTGCCTGGTCATATGAAGCCCGGGTTTACTGACCACCGGACCCACTACCCTTGAAGGCTGCATCTATTACTGGAAGAACGTTGCGTACAACGTAGTCACGGGCCTCTTCCTCCGAGCTGAACTCTTCAACATGGCAACCCTCATTCCAAAGAGCGTCCCTCCATGAGAACGCTGCATCTCCGAGGCTCTCCAAGAGCTCTCGCCTCGCGTTCTGCCTGTAGTCAGGCATCTGCTCCATTCTCTCCCGAAACAACGCAATCATTTCAAGAGTATCGTCAGTTTCGTCCGAGTAGAACACCTCAATAGCCGACAGAATAACGTTGTAATGCCTCACTAGAGCGACTCCGGATAAAGGGTAATCATGTCAAACGCTTTCGTTGATGGATTGTAAATGTAGGTACCCGACACTCCTCGCATGTTGTCAACCTTGAGGAGCGGACCTTCGAAGCGTCCTGAATTCACCGCAACATTTGGGCGAACAGGAACATAGCCACGGCCTAGGTCAGCCCCAAGATCGCCAAGCATGTCCTTGGTGATCTTCATAGAGGCATTTCCTGCGGCCAACTGCGCCTCCAATATTCCGCTCGCCCTGATTCTAGCATCCGCTAATTCAAGCAGTTCATCTGAATGGAACGCGGTCGCCTTGCTCGGGTACTTCTTGGCCACCGCCCCGCCTGGAGCCACGCCGGTCCTCGCCCGCGCTATCAACAGATCATCCGTCACCCACCCGCCATGTTTAGTGTAGGCGTGTGCAAGCGGGTGGATTGCAGCATCCTTGGCCCTGGCCGCCTGCAGGCCACGACTCACCAACCCACCGCCTGTAATGTCTCCAATTGCGCCAACCTGCGACGCGCGTGAACCCATCGCCGGGCCGTCCATTGATGCGGCCAGCATCTTGACCATCTTGGGCGTAGCACGCACGGCAGCGATTGCCACTTTCGCCACGCCATACGTTCCAGTAACCGCACTTCCAATCTCAAACCCGGCCTTGGTTACGCCCCGCGATGCAGCGATGATGTCCTCTACGGTCCCCTTGCTCCAATCCGCTCGTGCTCTCGTGGCTACACCGGTGTAGTGATCCCAGATCTTTCCAGGCGTGTCCCACGACATGAAAGCGGCAATTCCGTCAATATTGTCACAAAATTCATGAGCCCATTGACGAGCTTCCAACCCGTACGCCAGTCCCGACTTCACTAATCCGGCCGAAACGGAGTTACGTCCAAAGGTAACCAATCCGGCCACTGACTCGCGCCCAAAGTCGGTTGCACCGAGAATTGCACCGCCGATGACCGCAAACACCGTCTGTGATGTGGAGGCGATCTCAGGACTTGCGGCGCGATACAACCATTCCTGGAGCTCGACGTTATAGTCCAGCAACTCAGATGAGTACTCCCAAGATGGGGGCGCGCTCAAACCATTGGCGGATGCGTAGCGAGCGGTATTCTCATACAACTTCATGGAAGTGGTCTGCCACGCAGGATTTGCGAACGGGCTGACTTCCACTTGCGACGGGACGTAGTATCCGACACCGGCTTGGCCTGTCGAATTCGGCCCGCTCGCTACACCTATACTCCGAGGCGCAAGGGAGCTTGCGGCATCGCCTCCACCAATCGTTTCGCCCGAGTACATACCCAAAGCACGCGCGCCCAGCTCGTCGCCATATCTATCAAAGTAGGCTTGCTCGCTTGCAGTTGGAAGGATCGACGAGACCCTGTCCGCTGCGACCTCTTGGGTGACCTCGGCGAAGGGAGCCACCCTCGCCACGGTACTGGTGATCGATGATCCAAGTGCATTCCCAAAGGCATCAGCAGCAATCGCGCCATAGTTGATGTCGTCCGACATGCCGAACGTCCTGCGTGCATGCAGGCTCACCACTCCACCGACCATTCCACCGATGGTGTCATTGGCAATGCCGCCAGCCACGTTAGGCGTAGCTTGGGTGCCAAGGCTGTTGTTGATCTTTCCCGCAACGAGTGAGCTGACCGCTGCCGCTGCAATTGCTCTCCAGCTGAAGTGCGTGTCTGCAACCCCTGCGATCTTGCCGGCCGCGTATCCTCCCACAGCGTTGGCAGCACCAATGGCCGCGATGGCACCTTAGCCCTTGTAGGTATTCCTCGCTATCAGCTCGGCTGTCGTAGCGCCGCCTCCGATCGCGGCTCCCACACCGGCCCCGACCATCGCGCCAAGACCACTTGCGACGGCACTGCGGAGACTGAAACTTTCGACCACGCCCATTGCCTTGCCCACCGCCTGACTTGCGATGCTGCCTGCCATACCGCCGGCAAAGGCGGCGCCAGCCACTGCGCCGGCTACTGCGCCGGAAACGCCCACCATTGCAGAGCCCGTGACCACGCCAAGTCCGGTGGCCATCATCCCGCCAGCAGCCAGGCTGATGCCCAGGCCGGGTGCCATGGCGGCGATCGCGGTCAGGGCAGCACCCGCCGTAAACACCGCCGCCACAACCGCCACCACCACCATCAACACCATGGCAATACCGTTGCAATGCTCCTTCGGCGGCGGCTCGATATACGGCAGCGACGGAGACGTATTCCCAATCGCCTCCTGCGGGCTGAAAGGCTTGAACGTAGTCGCGTCGTTGGCGGTGACCTTCACCTCCGGCACCACCAGGGTGGTGCCGGCAGTCAACCCGCTGTCATCGTTGATGGCATTGGCTTCAGCCAGCACGTACCAGAGGTTGGCATTGCCGTACACGCGCTGGGCGATGCCGCGCAGTGTCTCGCCTGCCAGCACCGTGGTGCGGCTGCTGCCGGCGGCGTTGTTGCTCTGGTAGGCGGAGAGGCGTCCGACGACGTCCACTTCACCGGTGCGCTTGCCTGAAGCCACCAGCTGACCACCCACATACGCGTACAGCTGGGTCTGGGTCTTCTGGGCAGCGCCCTGGGTGAACAGCCCGTTCTCGAGCGTACCCTCGCGGCGACGCAGGATGTTGCCGGTGGCGTCGTAGCTGAAATAGCGGATGCGGTCGTCCAGCGTTCCCAGGTTGCTGGCCAGCGGGGTGTTTTCGCGCACCGCCACGCGGCGGCCCCAGGCGTCGTAGGTACTGAAGGTGCTGGACGCGCGGAAGTTCTGGTTGCTGCTGGCGCCGGTGACGCGGGCTTCCAGGTAACTGTCACGCGCCTCGTAGGTGTAGTTGTAGCGGTGCGTGTAGCCCTTCGGATCGTCCGCCGCCGCGCCGCTGCCTTCCTCGTGCTGGGCGTACTGGTAGGTGTAGCCGCGAAGCCGCCCGGCGACGTCGTACCCCATGCCGTAGTTGACGCTTGCCAGGTTCTGCAAGGCGCCCAGATTGGTAACCTGGAACGCTCCACCATCGGTGGGCGCACCGGCGGTCCAGCCGAGCTGACGACCCAGGATCAACTGCTGCTGGATGCGGCCGTCGGCGTCGTAGCTGAAGGTCTCGGCATGTTTCGGCCACCCCGAACCGAGACAGGTATCCGCCCCGGCTGCACACCCTCGTCCACGGCCTGCTGCCATGCCAAGGTCCGATGCATGCTTCGCTGGAAGCGCGGGCGCAGCGTATGCGCTGGCCGTTCGCACGTCTGCCGGAACGCCACTGGCAGGGCGCGCAGGGCGGTGAAATGGCGCGTCGGCAATCCGGAGACTACGACTCTCGCCTGCCGCGCTGCCGCGCTGCCGCACCGACGGCCGGCAGCGCCATCAGCAGGTCGCCGAGGTGGGCGCCGCCCAGATGGAATTCGATGGGGATGCGTTCAATACTGAGCTCGCCTGGAGTAACGGTTGCACCGTGCTGATCAATGGCGGTGTCGTCGATTCGCAAGGCTACGCCGCTACGGACTTGATCAGGGCACTGAACGAGTCGCGATGGATATCGTCGGCTTCAAGGCTTTCAACCAAGCTGTCCAGCATGGGCTGCCATTGGCTGTACTCGCGGAGCTCCTGCCCCAACTCGGCCAGAAGCACGGCACGGATGACCCGCCGCCGGGCAGAGCGCATGGCGACGGGATCATCTACATCCACTCCGCGGAGCATGCCGGCTATTTCGGTCCGTAGGGCGTTGGCCGGGCGCGATGCGGCTTGGGCGGCGGGCTTGCTCCCACCGCTCACCAGAGTGCGTGTGCCGCGCTGCGCGAGTTCAGCCCGCGCAGCGGCGATCAGCGGCGATGCAAGTTGCGTGCGATCAATTGTCACGAATCATCATCAACAACTAGTTGGTCCGGCCATAACCGGTAAGGAACATGGGTGCGGGCGCATCCACGGCCACTACCGGAGCCGGGTTAGCCATAGGGACCATTGCAACCAGATTCTTGCGAAGATTCCTCTTGTCAGTCGCCAGAGCAGCAATCGACTGCGGAAGAGAGATGCCATGATCGAGCTCGCGAATGGCTTCGTCGATCCTGCCGGCGCTGCTGGCATGAAGGGCGCGAGCGTATGAGCCGATCTCGTCGGAATGATCCAGTAGAGGGGCGATGACCTGCGCAGCTTTTTCGAGACGCTCTTGGCCCATCAGGAGTTGCCCATACTGCAACCTTGCGATAGCCAAGCCAGGCGAAGCCTCAAGGACTTGCCGGAACCCGGCATCTGCACGATCTACCAATCCGAGCTGAGCATGCTGCGCGGCCAGGAGATAGGCGGCGTTCGTGTTGCCCGGACCCCGCTCAAGAATGGTCTTCAATCGCGTCCGCATGCATGTTGGCACCGCCCGCAGCGATGGCCAACGCAAAAAGCTCTTCCTTGTCAAGACAGTCATACTTCATCCCTTCCTATCTCCCTGATCGCCAAAGGAAACCCAATCGCAGGCATCCGCCCCCTACTTCCGCAGCCAGCCGGAAATCATATCTCTGATCTCGTGCATTGCGGCTGCGTTCTCGATATAGATGACATAGTGCTTCTCACTTTGAGAGCATCGAATCATGCTGAGAGGCATTCCGACAACCCAGTTCTCCGGCATGGCGATGATCGGGGATCCACAAATGGGGCAACTCAAATGCGCCCCGCCCTCAATCAGGTGAATCGCTTCGTCTTTCGAGACGCTGTCGGCGGAAATGATCTTCACGGATTTGCCGCAGCGCCAATGGCTGGCAAAGCAATCAACAGGTCGCCGAGGCGAGTGCCGCTCAGGTCGAACTCGACTGTCAGGGGGCGCAGGCGCTTTAGCCTCACAGGCCAGCTGCACATCTCCGTCCCCGCCCCTGCACTCCACCCAACCATCTCCGTTTCATCGCCCCTGCAACGCCAGCTCTCGCAATTCGACAGGCGCGTGGACGTTGATCGCACATCAGCATCCACGCGCCGCAGGCTGGAATCCTTCATCAAATCCTATGCCTTTGACAGCCCGCACACATCCACTGACGCTGCTCCAGTTATTGCATTTACAGTAGTCCGAGCAATGACGCGGGCGTCTTCTCTACGCTCACCTGGTACATAGAGCACAAAGACACGATCATCACCTTCGAAGAGAGTTGTCAGCACGAGCGAACCGCGAATCTCATCAGGAATGACGTATCCCTCAAGCTCCTTCTGCGTTAGACGTCGCGCGATCTCGCGCAGCTCACCTTCACGCATGGTCTTCATCGAATTTCGCCTTGGGCTGGTAACCACGTACTTCCAATTAGCCTGCCGAGAAGGCTCACAAGTCTTCAGACGTCAGCAAGGCGCTTTGATGAAGCTGTGCCACATTTGACCTAGGCGGTGCTCAACCAATCACCTTGCAGAACAAGATCATCGCCTTCACCGGCAAGCCTGACAATTGCCGTGATCCCATGGCTGAGCTGCTGGACCTTCTGCCTCATGACCTCGATGCTCTCAACTGACAAGCAAACGCTTCTGATATTTACCGGGGGAGACAGTGGCCTTTCCATACGAACGTCTTCAATTGTTCGCGGAATCACATAAGCAACATGGAAAACGTCACCAAGTGAAATAGATCCACCCGAGTTCACATATCCGACGTAACTTTTCCCACCATCCTTAGCCAGCAAAATTGTATCTACAAAAAATTCGACACCTCTGTCCACGTCAATCCCCCTGCTTTGCACGTCGCATGAACTCGGCAATCTGCTGAGCTGTCATTTTGGGCGCAGCCTGAATAAGCATGGTGGAGTCACTCTTGAGTACGATACTGTGGCAGCGGGGGCATTCCCATATCCGCAACTATAAGTCTCGCGCGGTCGACCGGCACAGATCCGCTTGCCCCATTGATGAACCCCGCAGCATCCCCCTTCATTCCGACCTCACGCTCTCGAACTCGATGGACGTTGCCCGTTCCAAACGTACCGACTTCAGCTCTAGTCCCGAAATAGACAGATGGGTTTTGGCCCCGCTGGCCTCTAGCCTCAAGGGTAAAGATAGTAGCTACGTACGGGTCTGTCGAGGCCGAAATAGCGGTTCTTTAAGCCCCTGGATTGCCAGGGAACGCTGTGGAGGTGCCCCTGAAGAGATAGATATCTCCATTAACGGCGACATTGCCAGTAATGTCCGCTCGCGTCATGCCACTCTCCTTCAACGCTCTTAGCTCAGTGAAGCTGAACTTTGGAGGTCCTGATTATGGACCCTGCCGAGGACCGGCAACAGGCGCCGCCGAGGTGGAACCCGTAACAGGTCGTCCGATGGCCGCTGGGGCAGCGTCGAGAAGAGTAGTTCTTGGCCCACGACCACCACGGCCGCGAATGCCTATGGGCGCCATAGCCATCGCGAGATCGCCAGCGGCCTCACCAACCCCCGCGGCCCTGTTCTGGGCATTCGCATCTGCACCGGCCTCCATGGCTGTAGTTGCATAGATCGCTGCTACAGGGCTGCGTTGCATTGCCTCGATTCGGCGCCAGTTGGCCTCGTTCAACTGCCGCCCTTGCACGTCGTCGTAACTCATCTGCGGCATCGGGCCGTATCTTTCCCGCGCGCGCATTCCTGCCTCCATCTGCCTTACAGTGCCTTCAATCCCTGATCCGAGGCGGACGGCGCCATTACCACCATCGTCGGATTCTCTACCCACGTACTCATCAATACCCACTGGCTCCAGACTCATCGCGCCATAAATGGCTAAGTCGAGCGGGTCAGGTAGCACGTTGATCCTTCCCGATTCCCAAACGTCGTTCGAGAGGCCTGCATGATCCTCAGCGAGGAAGAAGTCCGTTCCTCCTGCTGATAGCGGCGAAGTGTATCCAGCGTTGCGCCACGTTGCCTCAAAGACCACAGAATCCGCCAGTTCACCGGGTCCGAAACTCCCTCCATTGGATGCAAGAGCGTAAGCAAATCTCCCGGTGGGCCTGCCTACCCAATCTTTTCCGGTCGTGGAATCTCCGAACAGCCAATCAGGCCGATAATCAGGGTCGAGTGCACGCCCAAGCTCCGGCGCTGCTCCTTCCATGCGAGCACCAGTCAGTGATCCGCCCCCTCGCGCCACGCTTGCAACGAAGCTCTCTCCCAATGCGTTGCCAAATGCATCCGCCGCAATCGCACCGTAGTTTATGCCTGCCTCCATTCCGAACTGGCGGAAGGTATGCAAACTGACAACGCCACCCACCATACCCTGAAGGGACCTGTTTGCCACAGATCCTACGGCCGTACCTGGGAAGGCCGATCCGACAGGGAAGCCGGAGACTACGACTCTCGGCTGCCGCGCTGCCGCACCGATGGCCGGAAGCGCCATCAGCAGGTCGCCGAGGTGGGCGCCGCCCAGATCGAATTCGATGGGGATGCGATCGATACTGGGCTCGCCCGGAGCCATTGGCTGTACTCGCGCAGCTCCTGACCCAACTCGGCCAGAAGCACAGCACGGATCAGCCGCCGCCGGGCAGAGCGCATGGCGACGGGATCATCTACATCCACTCCGCGGAGCATGCCGGCTATTTCGGTCCGCAGGGCGTTGGCCGGGCGCGATGCGGCTTGGGCGGCGGGCTTGCTCCCAGCGCTCAACTGAGTGCGCGTGCCGCGCTGCGCGAGTTCAGCCCGCGCAGCGGCGATCAGCGGCGATGCGAGCTGCGTGCGACCAATTTTCACGAATCATCATCAACAACTAGTTGGTCCGGCCATAACCGGTAAGGAACATGGGTGCGGGCGCATCCACGGCCACTACCGGAGCCGGGTTAGCCATAGGGACCATTGCAACCAGATTTTTGCGAAGATTCCTCATGTCAGTCGCCAGAGCAGCAATCGACTGCGGGAGAGAGATGCCATGATCCAGCTCGCGAATGGCTTCGTCGATCTTGCCTGCGCTGCTGGCTTGTAGCGCTCGAGCGTACGAGCCAAGCTCGTCGGAGCGGTCGAGTAGAGGGCCGATCACCGTCGCAGCTTCGTCAAGACGCTCTTGGCCCGTCAGAAGCTGCACGTACTGCAGCCTCGCGACAGGCAGGCCAGGCGAAGCCTCAAGGACTTGCCGGAATCCGACATCTGCACGATCTACCAATCCAAGCTGAGCGTGCTGCGCGGCCAGGAGCTAGGTGGCATTCGTGTTGCCCGGATGCCGCTCCAAAATGGTCTTCAGCAAGACCATTGCTTCCGCATGCCTGTCGGAGCCGCCTGCAGGGGTAGCCAATGAGAAGAGCTCTTCCATGTCAAGACAGTCAAGCTTCATTTCCATCATTCTCCTTAGCCTATAGAGCCAATTTGGACTTAGTTGTCACGAAAGCGTTCGATGGTAGGTCCTTCGTTCATTCCTAGAGTCAACCAGCTCAGTCCTCATTGCCCGTACAAACCTATCCACGTCCTTCACCTGCTGCCCAGAGGGGAGCTGAATCTTGGAGAAGACGCGCTCTAGGTCTTCCGTCGACCATTGCTCAGAGGCCTTCAGAACTTGCAACATCTCCTCACGCCCGCCCTCACTCCACTCTAGATAGTTCGGCCGAAGCCACTCTCTCATTAAGCGCGCAAGCTGCGCGTCATCTTCAATATCCACCACTGCAATGAGGTCTGCCTCTCTGTCACTCAGCCCATTAACATCGAAGTATCTAAGAAGGATCATCAGATCTCGTGGTGCGAGCTTTTGCAAAGTCACTCTCCAAAGATTGGGTAAGCAGTTCTTGCCTTCCCTGAGCTGTTGAGCCATGCCTGCGCGGAGTACTGCTCGCCATATTTCAGTGCCCTATCGTAGCCTTGGCCAATCGGAGACCTGAAGGTCTGGGGCACCTGAGCGAGAGATGGCTTGCCGGGGTTGTTAATGAATATCTGTTCCGCTCTGTTGATCGCATTCAATTGTACGCGGGAGCTGTAGAAGTGCGTCGTCGCGAGAGGGATGTTCTGAACTACTCCGGTCGTTGGATTAATTCCACTTGCCGCTCGGTTATACTGCGACGTCAGCGGAAGATGAGCGCCATGGCGTTCCGCGAAGTGCGCACCGGGCGTACTCGCCTCCATCTCCAGCAATGGACGTGTGGCGTTAGCCTCTGCCTTCTCGTCGTCGCCGTCTCCCCCATCAGGAGCTCGTCCCCGTCATTGCCATACAGCCGGTCGTTTACTTCGCCGCCATCCAAGCTGTCGTTCCCCTGCTCCCCCATCAGATAATCGTCACCGGTCCCGCCGGACAGGACGTCGTCTCCGCCGCGGCCATAGAGCGAGTCATTGCCGCCGCCACCCTCGATGACGTCTACGGCGTCGGTACCGACCAGAGACTGGTTCTCATCGGTTGGCCGGTTGAGCTGTCGTATGACCTCCATGGAATCCCAGACGGTCCCGTCCGCAAAGCGGATACCGCCGATCTGCCCCGGGTAGCCCCAGTAGAAATAGTTCGACACTCTCACCGAGTCATCGGGCCTTCCTACAAATGTGAACTTCAGTCCCCATGGGCTTCCCAGGTCGTCTTCCACCCGCACATCCGCGACGTTGAGAGGTGCGGAGAGTGCAGAGCAGGCGACCGCGTTCCAGGTGTACGCCGCCTCTTATGGTGGGACATCCCCGATTCGGACAGATGGTTTAGCCCTTTCACGCCTCCGGCTGCCGGAAACGCCCACTCCCGCTCTTCGCCTCGCTGCTATAGTCCCTTCATCGTGACGGGCACCCCGCCCGTCCTTGGATCTCAGGGAGCGGGCCATGGGTCTCATTCAGGCGGTGAAGGGTGCAGTCGGCGGCGTGCTGGCCGACCAGTGGAAGGACTTCTACACCGTGCCGGCAGGCCTGCCGGCCACGGCGGCGCTGTTCGCGGCGGTGCCCCAGGGCACCAACGCCGGGCGCGGGTCCAACACCAGCGGCTCGTCCAACATCATTACCAATGGCTCGAAGATCGTGGTGCCCGAGGGCTATGGCCTGCTGCTGTTCCAGGACGGGGCCATCACCGGCTTCGTCGCCGAACCGGGTGGCTACGAGTGGCGTTCGGATGACCTCAACTCGCAGTCGATCTTCGCCGGCGACGGCATCGTCACCCCGTTGATCAAGCAGAGCTGGGAGCGCTTCAAGTTCGGCGGCCAGCCGGGCGGCCAGCAGGCCGCGTTCTTCGTCTCGCTCAAGGAGCTGCCGGACAACCGCTTCGGCACCCAGTCCGAAATCTACTGGGACGACGGCTTCCTCAACACCCAGGTCGGCGCGATCACGCGCGGCTCGTACACGCTGAAGATCGTCGACCCCATCCTGTTCGTGAAGAACTTCGTGCCGGCCAGCTACCTGCAGCCGGGCAAGGTGTTCGACTTCACCGACCTGGACAACGCGGCCGCCAGCCAGCTCTTCAATGAGGTAGTGGGTTCGCTGGCGCCCGCCTTCAGCCTGTATACCAACGATCCGGGCAAGGGCAACCGCATCACCAAGCTGCAGCAGGACTCGCTCGGCTTCGCGCAGAGCCTGTCGGCGGCCGTCGAACAGGGCTACCAGTGGAAGTCCGACCGTGGCCTGGCCATCGTCAAGACCGCCATTGTCTCGATCGAGTACGACGCCAATACCCGCGAGCTGCTCAAGACCGTGCAGCGTGCCGATGCCTTGACCGGCGGCCGTGGCAATTCCAACCTGCAGGCCAGCGTGGCCCAAGGCATCCAGTCGGCCGGTGAGAATGGCGGCGCGGCCGGGCTGGTCGGCGTCGGCATGGCGACCGGCATGTTCGGGGCCGGCGCGATGCAGCAGCCGGTCGCCCCGGCAGCGCCGGCGGCCGATGACCCGGTGGCCAAGCTGAAGAAGGCCAAGGAGATGCTGGACCTCGGCCTGATCACCCAGGACGACTACGACGCGCTCAAGGCCAAGGCACTGGGTCTGTAAGGCGGGCGCACGATAACCATGTCCGATCCAAGAACGCCGCCCCCGCTGCCCGGGGGCCCGCCGCCGTTGCCCGAAGCCGTCACCGGACCCGGTTCGCCACGCGACGTCCCGCCGCTGCCCGGCAGCTTCCCGCTGGACCCGGCCACCCTGCCCGACCCGATCCGCGCCGAGATCGAGGCGCCCGATCCGGTCGCGCTCGATACCCAGGCCGAGGAGCTGAAGGACGGTCTCAACCGTTGCCCGAAGTGTGGCTCGACCGACGTGCGCCTCAAGCTGGGCACCGACGTGCTGGTGTGCCAGTTCTGTCGCCACGAGTGGCACGGCGCGCTGGTGGAGCAGGAATTCGGGCTGGGTGAAGGGCTCGACCAGCTGCGCGGCACGGTCATCGCCTCCGGTGCCCGCGACATCCAGGCCGGGACCGCCAGCCTGATGAGCTTCAAGTGCACCGGCTGCGGCGCCGAAGTGACCATCAACACCGAAACCACCATGACCGCACGCTGCCACTGGTGCCGCCATGTGTTCGGGGTCAACGAACAGGTCGCCAACGGCGCGGTGCCCGATGCGGTGCTGCCGTTCCGGATCACGAAAGACGACGCGGTCGCGCGCATCCGCCAGTTCGTGGACAAGCGCCGGCTGTTCGCACTGAAGGCGTTCAAGGAGCAGTTCACTCCGGAAAACGTGGTCGGCGTGTACATGCCGTACATGATCGTGGACAGCAATGTCAGCGCCCGCGTGACCGGCAAGGGTGAGATCAAGACCCGGCAGTACACCCGCGGCGAAGGCGACAAGAAGAAAACGTACTACGACGCGGACGTCTACCAGGTGGACCGCCAGGTGGATTTCACCGTGGACGACCTGCCATTGGAATCCTCGGCCGAGCGCGGCAACCTGGATACCAAGGTCAACACCAACAACATCATCAACGCGATCCTGCCGTTCGACACCAAGAATGCGTTGAAGTGGAATGCCTCTTATCTGCTGGGCTTTACCTCCGAGAAACGCAACCTGGACGTGGAGAAGATGAAGCCGCGGCTGGAAGACCAGCTGCTGTCCATCGCCCGTTCCGAGGTCGAGGGCTCGGTGCGTCGCTACGACCGCGGCGTGCGCTGGGAAACCGAGCAGGTGGACGTGCACGGTTCGCGCTGGGTGTCGATGTACCTGCCGGTGTGGCTGTATTCGTACCACCAGCCCGCCAGGAACGGCGGCATGCTGCACTACATCGCGGTCAACGGGCGCACCGGTGAAACCATGGGCAGCGTGCCGGTGCAGCAGTGGAAGCTGCTGCTGGCCGCGCTCACCACCGGCACGGTCGTTGAAGCCATCACCCTCTGGTTCCTGGTAGCTGCCTCATGAGCGACGATAGTGGACTCTGGTTGCTGTTGGCTGGCCCTGCCAGCGCAACGGCGCTGTACTGGGGCTTATACCGGTACTACCGCAACACCGACAAATCGCACGCGTTCGAGCGCGAGACCACGGTGGAGGCCAAGCCGGTGACCGGCTCGGACCAGCAGGTGGGCACCAACAACGGCACCCAGGAGACGCGGATACGCGGCGACAACATCCGCGATTATCGGAAACGGGTGGTGCGCGGGGGAGGATGAACGCGGCCTGGCATTGCCTGGGACACGCATGGCGTGTCTCTACGCGGGCTGGGGGTCATTGCGTAGCGACACGCCATGCGTGTCCCAGGCGGTCCATCTACCCCCTTCTTCGCGCTACGTGCATCCACTATGCACTCTGACTAGACAAGACATGGCACACCGTGGGGCAAATCGCCCCAGCCGGAACTGCCATGAGCGAGTACGACCGCCCCGCCCCGCGTCCGCGAGAGCTTTACCCCGTGACGCTCACCGTCAACGGTGCGCTGCACACCCTGCAGCTCGAATCCACGGTCAGCCTTCTCGACCTCCTACGTGAACGGCTTCAGCTGACCGGCACCAAGAAGGGCTGCGACCACGGACAGTGCGGCGCCTGCACGGTGCTGGTGGATGGGCGACGCATCAACAGCTGCCTCACACTGGCGGTGATGCAGGACGGGGCCGAAGTGCAGACCATCGAGGGCTTTGCCGAGGGTGACGTGCTGCACCCGCTGCAGGCGGCGTTCGTGGCCTGCGATGCCCTGCAGTGCGGGTATTGCACCCCCGGGCAGATCTGCTCGGCACAGGGCCTGGTCAACGAAGGCAAGGCCTGCAGCCGCGACCAGGTGCGCGAGCTGATGAGTGGCAACATCTGCCGCTGCGGCGCCTATCCGCAGATCACCGATGCGGTGATGTCGGTGCTGGGCGGCGACGACGAGGGCGCCAGGCCGACCCCGAAAGACTGGGTGCCCGGGACGGTGCCGGCATGATTCCCCCGACCTACCAACGCGCCGAATCGGTGCAGCAGGCGCTGCAGGCCCTCGCCGATTCCAAGGGCGCCAATACCACCCGGTTCATCGCCGGCGGCACCAACCTGCTCGACCTGATGAAGCTGCAGTTGATGACTCCGGCTGCCCTGGTGGACGTGAACCGGCTGCCGCTGGACACCATCGAACAGCGCGAAGACGGCGGGCTTCGCCTGGGCGCCACCGCGCGCAACGCCGATACCGCCTGGCATCCGCTGGTGGAACGCAACTATCCCCTGTTGTCGGCCGCGATGCTCGCCGCTGCCTCGCCGCAGCTGCGCAATATGGCGAGCAATGGTGGCAACCTGCTGCAGCGTACACGCTGCACGTATTTCTATGACCGGGCTACCCCGTGCAACAAGCGCGAACCCGGCACCGGCTGCTCGGCACTGGGTGGGCTGACCCGCCATCACGCAATTCTCGGGGCCAGCGAACACTGCATTGCCACCCACCCTTCAGACATGTGCGTGGCGCTTGCAGCGCTGGAGGCCACGGTGCATGTGGCCAGCGTGCGGGGCGAACGGACCATCCCGTTCGCCGGGTTCCACCGCCTGCCGGGGGATGCCCCGCATATCGACAGCACGCTGCAGCCGGACGAGCTGATCCTGCGCATCGAACTGCCGCCGGCGCAGGAATACGCCGCGCACAGCGCCTACCTGAAGTTGCGCGAACGGTTGTCCTACGCCTTCGCGCTGGTATCCGTGGGGGCGGCACTGGATATTGCTGACGACGGCAGCATCCGCGGTGCGCGCCTGGCGCTGGGCAGCGTTGCGCACAAGCCGTGGCGCGACCCGGCGGCAGAAGCCCTTCTGGTCGGCCAGCGGCCCGGCACCGAGGCGTTCGCGGCGGCTGCCGACCGGCTCCTGGACGGCGCCGTCTCGCAGGGCCAGAACGCCTTCAAGATCCCGCTTGCCCACCGCGCCATCATCCGCGCGCTCACCACCGCCGCGAACGGCACGGTCACCAACCAGGGCGTGCCCATGCTGCCCACCGGAGATGCCGCATGAACCTGCCCCTGCAGCCGCCGGTCGCCGTCCCCGGCACCGGCCACGTGCCGACCGGCACCGGCACGCCCCGCATCGACGGGCGCGCCAAGGTCACCGGCCAGGCGCGCTATGCGGCCGAATGGTTCCCGGAGGGTGAACTGGTTTACGGCGTGGCGGTGAGCAGCACCATCGCCAAGGGCCGCATCGTTGGCTTCAACCTGCAGTCAGCTGAAGCGGTACCCGGCGTGTTGAGGATCATCACCCACCACAACCGACCGCACATGCGCGGCAATGGCCTGTTTTACAAGGACATGACCGCGCCCGCAGGCAAGCCGTTCCGCCCGCTGCATGACGATGAAGTGCTGTACAGCGGCCAGCCGGTGGCGCTGGTGCTGGCGGAGACCTTCGAGGCCGCCCGCGAAGCTGCCGAGCGGGTGGAAGTCTTCTACGCGGTCGAGGAGCACGACACCAACCTCCTCGCCGCGATGGGCCGCGCGTACGAGCCGCGCAAGATGAAAGCGGGCTTCTCGGCACCGCCCAAGGACAAGGGTGACCCGCAGGAAGCCTTCGCCGCCGCGCCCCACCAGGTGGTGTCGGACTTCCACCATGCGGTGGAGCACCACAACCCGATGGAGCTCTTCGCCAGTACCGTCATCCGCGGCGACGACGGCCACCTCATCATCTACGACAAGACCCAGGGCTCGCAGAACAGTCGCTGGTACGTGTCGCACGTCTTCGGCCTGCCCAAGAAGAAGGTCACCGTGCGCAACCCCTATGTGGGCGGCGCGTTCGGTTCAGGCCTGCGCCCGCAGTACCAGCTCGCCCTGGCGGTGATGGGCTCGCTCGCCCTGGAACGTTCGGTAAGAGTGGTTCTGACCCGCCAGCAGATGTTCACCTTCGGCCATCGGCCGGAAACCGTGCAGCGGGTGAAGCTGGCGGCCGACGCGGACGGCACCCTGCGCTCGATTTCGCACGACGCCATCGCCGAGACGTCCCGGATCGAGGATTACGTCGAAGTCGTGGTCAACTGGAGCGGCCAGCTGTACACCTGCGACAACGTGCACTTGGGCTACAAGCTGGTCGACCTGGACCAGTACAGCCCGATGGACATGCGAGCCCCCGGTGCCGCCCACGGCATGCACGCACTCGAAGTGGCCATGGACGAGCTGGCCGCGAAGATCGGCATGGACCCGTTGGCGCTGCGCCTGAAGAACTACGCCGAGACCAACCCGGCCGACGGCAAGCCGTTCTCCACCAAGGCGCTGCGCGAGTGCTACCAGCTGGGGGCGGAACGCTTCGGCTGGAGCCAGCGCGCACCGTTGCCGCGCGCGCGTCGCGAGGGCGACGAATGGGTCGGCTGGGGCATGGCCACGGGCCAGTGGGATGCGATGCAGATGTTCGCGCGCGCCCATGCCGAACTGCATGCCGATGGCCGGCTGGTGGTGAGCAGTGCCGCCAGCGATATCGGTACCGGCACCTATACGGTGATGAGCATGATCGCCGCCGAGGCGCTGGGTTTGCCGCTCGAGCAGGTGAGCTTCCAGATGGGCGATTCCACCCTGCCCGTCGCGCCGATCGAAGGAGGATCATCCCACGTCGCCACCGTCGGCTCGGCAGTCGAGGGAGCGTGCGGGAAGCTGAAGAAGCAGCTGCTTGCGCTGGCCCGCAAACAGGGCCGCGCCGAATTCGCACGCGCGCGGCTGGAAGATGTGGTCTTCGCCGGGGGACGCATGGCGCTGGCCGCCAACCCTGCCACCGCGATCCCGCTGAGCGACCTGCTCGCCAGCGGAGGGATCTCCAGCATCGACGCCAAATACCTGCTGCTGCCCAACATCCTGGAGCAGCGCAAGTTCGTCCGCGCTACCCACAGCGCGGTGTTCGTGGAGGTCCGGGTGGACGAGGAACTGGGCACGGTGCGGGTGATGCGGGTGGTCAGCGCGATCGCCGCCGGGCGCATCCTCAATCCAACCACCGCACGCAGCCAGATCATCGGCGGCGTGATCTGGGGTATCGGCGAGGCGCTGCATGAGCAGACGGAGTCGGATCACCGCTTCGGCCGGTTCATGAACCACGACCTGGCCCAGTACCACGTGTCCGTGAACGCCGATATCCACGACATCGAGGTGCTGTTCGCCGACGAGGACGACCGGGTGGTGAGCAGCCTGGGCGCCAAGGGCGTGGGCGAGATCGGCCTGGTCGGGGTGTCCGCCGCGATCAGCAACGCGATCTACCACGCCACCGGCAAACGCATCCGCAGCACGCCGATCACCCCGGACAAGGTCATGCGTTGACCGTCGCGCCTGCCTTCACCCGTTTCACCGTATGCCGACTGCGTCTGCCCCAGGATGGCCCGGTCGGCACGCCTGGGGCGTGCCCGTGCCTATCCCGTGAGCCAGGCGGCCGCAGCCAACGAGGAGCCAACCGATGCCTACCCCTCCGCACCTTTCCCTGTCGCGACGCGACGTGCTGAAACTCGGCGCCGGATCGGCCACCACCATGGTCCTGCCCGCGGCCGTTGCCGAAGCGCAGGGAAACCCGGCCGGGGCCCGCGCGCCGGTCAGCGCCGAGGTCGCCTTCGAGGTCAACGGTCGGCCGCGCACCCTGCAGCTGGACACCCGGGTGACCCTGCTCGATGCGCTGCGCGAGCACCTGCACCTGACCGGCACCAAGAAGGGCTGCGACCATGGCCAATGCGGCGCCTGCACGGTGCTGGTCGACGGCCGCCGGATCAACGCCTGCCTGACCCTGGCAGTGATGCACCAGGGCGCGAAGATCACCACCATCGAAGGCCTGGGCAGCCCGCACAAGCTGCACCCCATGCAAGCCGCATTCGTGAAGCACGACGGCTACCAGTGCGGCTACTGCACGCCGGGCCAGATCTGCTCGGCGGTGGCGGTTTTGCAGGAAGTGCGCGACAACATTCCCAGCCACGTCACCGGCGACCTGCAGGCGCGGACCCCGCTGTCGACCGATGAGATCCGTGAGCGCATGAGCGGCAACCTGTGCCGCTGTGGTGCGTACTCCAACATCATCGAGGCGATCGAAGACGTGGGAGGGAAGCGCGCATGAGGGCCTTCAGCTACGAACGCGCCACCTCCCCGGCCGAAGCGGCCGCCGCCGCAGCGCGGACCCAGGGCGCGCGCTTCATCGCCGGCGGTACCAACCTGCTGGACCTGATGAAGCTGGAGATCGAAACCCCGGCGCATCTGATCGACGTGAACGGGTTGGCGCTGGACACCATCGAGGCAACCGAGGATGGGGGCCTGCGCATCGGTGCGCTGGTGCGCAACACCGACCTTGCGGCGGATGCACGCGTGCGCCGCGATTACGCGCTGCTGACCCGCGCGCTGGTCGCCGGTGCGTCCGGCCAGCTGCGCAACAAGGCCACTACGGCCGGCAACCTGCTGCAGCGTACGCGCTGCCCGTATTTCTACGACACTGCCCAGCCCTGCAACAAGCGCCTGCCCGGCAGTGGTTGCGGCGCGATCGGCGGGTTCAGCCGGCAGCTGGCCGTGGTCGGCACCAGCCCGGCCTGCATCGCCACCCATCCCAGCGACATGGCGGTGGCGATGATGGCGCTGGACGCGGTGGTGGAAACCATCCGCCCGGACGGCTCCAGCCGGCGCATCCCGCTCAATGACCTGTACCGCGCGCCCGGCACCACGCCGCAGGTGGAGACCGTGCTCGACAAGGGCGAATTGATCGCCGCGGCCGTACTGCCTGCCCCGCTGGGCGGGACCCACATCTACCGCAAGGTGCGCGACCGCGCCTCGTACGCCTTCGCGCTGGTGTCGGTGGCCGCGGTGGTACAGCGCGACGGCAGCGGTCGGGTCGCCCTGGGCGGCGTGGCTTACAAGCCCTGGCGCACGCCCGAAGCCGACGCACTGTTGCCGCAGGGTGCGGCGGCCGTCATGGCCTCGCTGCTGAAAGGCGCGACGCCCTCGTCACAGAATGCCTTCAAGGTGCAGCTGGCCGAACGCACGCTCGCCGCCGTGCTGCTGGAGGCGAAGGGATAAGCCATGAAATTCGACACGCCTGCCGGCAAGAATCCAATCGACCAGCTCAAGGTGGTCGGCCAGCCTTTGAATCGCATCGATGGTCCGCTCAAGACCACCGGCCATGCCCCGTATGCCTATGAACGCCACGATGCGGTGGCCGCGCCGGCGTACGGCTACGTGGTCACCGCCGGCATCGCCAAGGGCCGGGTCAGCAGCATCGAACTGGATGCTGCGCGCCGCTCCCCCGGGGTGCTGGCCATCGTCACCGCCGACAACGCCGGGCCACTGCAGAAGTCGCAGCGCAATACCGCCGCACTGCTGGGCGGTCCGGAGATCTCGCATTACCACCAGGCGCTGGCGCTGGTGGTGGCCGAGACCTTTGAACAGGCGCGTGCCGCGGCCGGCCTGGTCAAGGTGCGCTACACCACGCAGAAAGGCGCTTACGACCTGGCCGCCGCAAAAAAAGCCGGCACCAACTTCCAGAAGACCGACCCGGATGCCCGCGTGGGCGATTTCGAAAAGGCCTTCGGCGAAGCACCGGTGACTCTCGACGCGGTGTACCACACGCCCGACCAGTCGCACGCGATGATGGAACCGCACGCCACCCTCGCTGCCTGGGAAGGCGACAAGCTCACCGTGTGGACCTCCAACCAGATGATCGACTGGGGCAAGACCGACCTGGCCAAGACCCTGGGGTTACCGAAGGAGAACGTGCGCCTGATTTCGCCGTACATCGGCGGCGGCTTCGGCGGCAAACTGTTCGTACGTTCGGACGTGTTGCTGGCCGCATTGGGTGCGCGCGCCGCAAAGCGCCCGGTCAAGGTCGCGCTGTCGCGCCCGCAGATCGCCAACAACACCACCCACCGCCCGGCCACGCTGCAGCGCATCCGCCTGGGGGCCACGGCGCAGGGTACGCTCACCGCGATCGGTCACGAATCGTGGTCGGGCAACCTGCCCGGCGGCTCGCCGGAAGAGGCTATCCAGCAGACCAAGCTGATGTACGCCGGTGCCCACCGCCTGGCCGGCCTGCGCCTGGCGCAGCTGGACCTGCCCGAAGGCAATGCGATGCGCGCGCCGGGCGAAACCCCGGGGTTGATGGCGCTGGAAATCGCGATGGATGAAATGGCCGAGAAGCTGGGCCTGGATCCGGTCGAGTTCCGGATCCGCAACGATACCCAGGTCGATCCGGCCAATCCGCAGCGCCCCTTCTCGCAGCGGCAACTGGTGCAGTGCCTGCGCGACGGTGCGCAGCGCTTTGGCTGGGACAAGCGCAGTGCCCGCCCCGGCCAGCAGCGCGATGGTCGCTGGCTGGTGGGCATGGGCGTTGCCGCCGGCTTCCGCAACAACCTGGTCATGAAATCCGGTGCGCGCGTGCGCCTGGATGCCAATGGCCAGGTCACGGTCGAAACCGATATGACCGACATCGGCACCGGCAGCTACACCATCCTCGGCCAGACCGCAGCGGAGATGCTGGGCGTGCCGATTGAACAGGTGACCGTGAAGCTCGGCGATTCCAGTTTCCCGGCCTCGGCCGGGTCCGGTGGCCAATGGGGCGCCAACAGTTCCACTGCGGGCGTGTTCGCGGCGTGCACCAAGCTGCGCGAGGAGGTGGCGGCGAAGCTGGGGCTGGACCCGGCCACGGCGACCTTTGCCGACGGCCAGGTCAGCGGCGGCGGCAAGCGGTTCGCGCTGGGCAAGGCCGCCGCCGGTGGCGAGCTGGTGGTCGAGGACAGCATCGAGTTCGCCGAGCTGGAAGAGAAGTTCCAGCAGTCCACCTTCGCCGCGCATTTCGTTGAAGTGGGCGTGGACGTGGCCACCGGCGAAAGCCGGATCCGGCGCATGCTGGCAGTCTGCGCGGCCGGCCGCATCCTCAACCCGAAGACCGCGCGCAGCCAGGTGATCGGCGCGATGACCATGGGCGTGGGCGCGGCCTTGTCCGAAGAGCTGGCGGTGGACACGCGGCTGGGCTTCTTCGTCAACCACGACCTGGCCGGCTACGAAGTACCGGTGCACGCCGACATTCCCCACCAGGAAGTGGTGTTCCTGGATGAAACCGACCCGGTGTCGTCGCCGATGAAGGCCAAGGGCGTGGGCGAACTCGGCCTGTGCGGGGTCAGCGCGGCGGTCGCCAACGCCATCTACAACGCCACCGGCACCCGCGTGCGGGAGTATCCGATCACGCTGGACAAGCTGCTGGCCGGGCTGCCCGCGATCGGATGAGCGCCGGACGCGTCGCCACTGCGCTGGATGCCGAGGACGGCAACCCGGGCCGTGTGCTGCAGGCTGCGCTCGATGCGGTGCGCGCCAACCAGCGCGCTGCCTTGGCGGTAGTGCTGGAGACCGAGGGCTCCACGTACACGCGCGCCGGCACCCTGGTGCAGTTCAGCGACGCCGGCCACGTGGGCTGGCTCAGCGGCGGCTGCCTGGAGCCGGAGATCGAACGGCGCGCGCTGGACGCCGCCGACCGTGCCGCGCTGGACTGGATGGAGATCGACACCCGCGACGACGAGGCCATGTTTGGCGGCAATGCCGTGGGCTGTCGTGGTCGGCAGCGGGTCGCGCTGATTCCGATGGCGGCAGTGCCGGGCATCGAGGCCGTGCTGGTTTCCTGGTTGCAGGGCGACAATACCTTGGCATTGCAGCTGCACGTCGATGGCCTGCTGAGCTGGCACTGCGGCGCCGCCGAAGTGTCGACGGCCCTGCCCAGCCTGCCGTTGGAATGGAACAGCGGTGCCATGCAGTGGCGATTGCAGTGGCGCCCGGCGCCCCATGTGCTGCTGCTCGGCGCCGGCCCGGAGGCCACGCCGCTGCTGCCACTGCTGCAGGGGCTGGGGTGGCGGGTGCAGGTGGTGGAGCCGCGCGAACGCTGGCGGGCACGGCTGCCCGACGCCCTGCCGTCGACGGGCACGCAGCGCCCCGGTGAGGTTGTGTGGTCCGGCGCGTTCCCCGACGCGGTGCTGGTGATGCATCACAATTTCGAGCTGGATCGGGACGCGCTGGAGCAGTTGGCGGCCACGGAGATCCCCTTCATCGGCCTGCTTGGGCCCGCCCGACGCCGCGATGACCTGTTCAAGGTGCTGCCGGCGGCGGCCTGCGCCGCGCTGTCGCCCCGCCTGCGCTCACCGGTCGGGCTGGCCCTGGGCGGTCGCGGTCCGGATGCGATCGCGCTGAGCATCGCCGCCCAGCTGCAGGCGTGGCGTCACGCGGCACCGGGACTGTCATGACCGCTGGCGCGCCACGCGGCCACGCCGTAGTGGTCCTGGCGGCCGGCGCCAGCACGCGCCTGGGCCAGCCCAAGCAGCTGCTGCGCATCGACGGTGAAACGCTGCTGCACCGCATGGTGCGGCTGGCACGCGGCACCACGCCCGGCGCCGTGGTGGCCGTGCTGCCACCCGACGCCGATCTCCTGCGCGAAGCGCTGGCCGGCCAGCCGTGCACCCTGGCGATCAATCCCGATCCCGGCCGCGGCATGCGCAGCAGCCTGGACACCGCCGCGCCGTATGTGGCGGAATTCGCGCAGGTACTGGTCATCACCTGCGATCAGCCGGCCCTCGAAGCCGCGCACCTCCACGCGCTGCTGAGAGGCGCCTCCAACGCCTCCTCAGGCTGCGCCGCAACCCGCTCAACCCCCAAACCGCGTAGTGACACGCCGCGCGTGTCACCCGACCCACCAGACGCCTCAAACACCCCCGGCGTACCCGCAGTAATCCCAGGCCACTGGTTCACCGACCTCACCCCCGGCACCCCCGACAGCGGCTTCCGCGCCCGCCTGCGCGCCCTGCCCCCGTCGTCGCTGTTCCTGCTGGACGCCCCCGGACTGGCCCTGGACATCGACACCCCCGGGAACCTGCGCACCGCCCGCGCCCTCGGCCTCATCGACCCCGCCTGACCGCTCTCACCCTTCCCACGCCAACCCCTTCGGCGCACGGGTGAATCCCACGGCCCGCAGCGCTTCACTCACCGCATCGCGCCGCACCGGCTGGTCATCGATCAGTTCCAGCGTGAACGACATCCGCCGCCCACGGCGCAGCGCGATCGCCAACGCCTGCGCGGCAGCGGCCAGCGCCGCATCTGTTCCGGCGCCGTCGCCGTCGCCGTCGAACCAGGTCAGCAACTGCCGCCCGCCCTGGGCCAGGTACATCCTGAGGTAGCCGCCACCGATCACCACCAGCGCCCCGGGCCGACGTACCGGCCGCAGCACCGCACGGTTCGCCGGCCAGGGCAGTACCGGGCCGAACGGATTGGCAGGGTCCACAGCCGACAGCCCGAGGGTGGCACCGACGCTGCCCTGCGGCTGTGCGTCCGCCACCTCGCGCAGCGCATCGACCAGGCCACGCTCGGCGAACTGCGCACCGCCCATGCCCTCCACGAAACGCCCACGCAGCACGCGGCCGGCATCTTCCATGCCGCGGTACACCTGCACCAGCGCGGGGAATCCGCCGGCGATGCCTTCGGCGACGGCGGCACCGCGGGTGACGATGCCGTAGCGGTCCAGCAGCCCTTCGGCGAGCGCCACCGCGCGCACGGTGTCGCTGCTGGCCGGGCGCTGCAGCAGCGACCAGCGACCGGCCAGCGAGGCCGCGGACGTCACGTCCTGGTGCAGCGCGTGGCCGTCGTCGAGCCCGGGCGGGTGCATCATCGCCCTGCCCCGTGCGTACCGGCCCTGCCGCGCAGGGCTGACCACGCGCGGACGCGATGGACGCGCGCCGGACAGATGTCGCAGCGGCGTCCACAGATCGGTGCTGACCCATCCGGCCCAGGCCAGCTCCCACAGCGCATCGTGCAGCGCCTCCGGATCCGGCCTGTCGATGTCGGCGCCCTCCGTGCGCGCCAGCACCGCTGCCCACAGCTGGCGCGCGAAGTACGCGCCGCCGTCGGCCAGCACCTGCAGGATCGCCGCCTGCAACGACGACGGCTCGAACGCCGCCGGCGGCGGCAGGGATTCACCCGCCAGCGCCTGCAGGTGCAGCGACACCATGCCGTCGTCGTCGCCCAGCTTGCCGTGTCCCGCCCACACCACGCTGCCGGTCGCGAGCAGGCCGTCCAGCAACGCGGGGGTGTAGTCGGCCACGCGCGCGGGCAGGATCTGGTTCTCCCATGCGGAGGCCGGCAACGGAACCCCTGCCAGCAGTTGCACCACGCGCAGCACGCCATCGTCGCCCTGCAGCGGTCCGCGTACAGGCACGGCCGCAGTGCGGTTGGCGACCGCGGCGTCGGCCAGCAGCTCCTGGCGCTGCATCAGCAGGCCGACATAGGCATCGCGCGGTGCCGGCCGGGTCGCTTCACGCGCCGCCTGCAGCGAGCGCACCCGCAAGCGCTGCAGCACGCCTTCGCCCACCCATTCGCGCCGCGCCAGCGGCACCGGCCCGGTCGCCCCGGCATCCAGCGCATCACGCTGCGCAACGCCGAAGTGGCCGCCGAGCACCTTGCCCTGCGCCGACAACGCCTCCAGTCCCGCATCGGCCACCGCCACGCCCAGGCCCCAGTGCTGCGCGACCTCCGCGGTGGTGAACGGTGCATGGGTGCGTGCGTAGCGGCCCAGCAGTTCCCCCAACGGATCGGCGCCCGGCTGCAGGAAGATGGCGGGAAGCCCGTCCGGCAGCACCACACCCAGCGCATCGCGCAGCCGCGCGGCGTCTTCCACCGCCGCCCAGCACGGGCGGCCGGCGAGCAGCAGCGGGAAGGCGCGTTGTTCGCGTTGCAGTGCGGCCAGGTGCGTCGCCGCGTGCGTGGCATCGGTCAGTCGCAGTGCGGCGTCCGCTTCGCTCAACGGACCCAGCTCGCGCAGCAGGTCGGCCAGCCCTTCCTTGCCGCTCGCCTGCCGCTCCGGTGCCAGTCGCTGCAGCTCACGCTCGACCTGTTCCACCACGGCCGCGTCCAGCAGTTCGCCCAAATCCACTTGGCCGAGCAGCTCGCCGAGCAGGCCGGTATCCAGCGACAGCACCGACGCACGCCGCTCGGCCAGCGGCACATCGGTGCCATACATGAACTCGGCCACATAGCCGAACAACAGGTTGGCGGCGAACGGCGACGGCACCTCGGTGGTGACTTCGGCGATCTCGATGCTGCCCTCGGCCAATCGCCGCATCAGCGCATCCAGCGCGTCCAGGTCGTAGACATCCTGCAGGCATTCGCGCGCGGTCTCGATCAGGATCGGGAACTCCGGATAGCGCTGTGCGATGGCCAGCAGTTCGGCCGAGCGCAACCGCTGCTGCCACAGCGGCGAACGCCGTCCGGGGCTGCGCCGTGGCAGCAGCAACGCACGCGCGGCGCATTCGCGGAAGCGCGCCGCGAACAGCGCCGAGCCGCCTACGGACTGGTTCACTTCGCGGCGCAGCCGCTCCGGATCGAACAGGAACAGCTCCGCGCCGGGCAGCCGTCCGGTCGAATCGGGCAACCGCAGGATGATGCCGTCGTCGCTGGCCACTACGGCCGGATCCACGCCCCAGCGGTCCTGGATGCGCGCGGCCAGGGCCAGCGCCCACGGATCGTGCACGCGTCGTCCGTACGGCGAATGCAGCATCACCCGCCAGTCGCCGGACTCGTCGCGGCAGCGCTCCACCACCAGCCGGCGGTCGGTGGGCAGCACGCCGGTCGCCTGGCGCTGCTCGTCGAGCAGGCCCACGATGTTGGCGATGGCATTGGGTTACAGGCCGCAGCGCTGCAGGTCCTGCAGATGCGCGGGCGCGATCGTGCCGCTGGCGGCATCGGCATCCATCGCCGCCAGGAAAGCGCCCACCGCCTGCCCCAGCTCCGCCGGGCGGCCCACGCCTTCGCCGCGCCAGAACGGCAGCCGCGCCGAACGTCCCGGCGCCGGCGTCACCACCACCTGGTCATGGGTGATCTGCTCGATGCGCCAGGAGGTGGCACCCAGCGTGATCACGTCATTGACCCGCGATTCGTGCACCATTTCCTCGTCGAGTTCGCCGACCCGGCGCGAGCCCGCCCGTTCCTCGCCTTCCGGCAGCATCACGCTGTACATGCCGCGGTCGGGAATGGTGCCGGCACTGGTCACGGCCAACTGTTTGGCCCCGGGGCGCGCGCTCAGTTCGCCGCGCTCGCGGTTCCAGACCAGGCGGGGCCGGAAGCCGGCGAAATCGTCGGACGGGTAGCGCCCAGCCAGCATGTCCAGGGTCGCATCGAAGGCGCTGCGTGGCAGGCTCGCGTACGGCGCGGCGCGGCGCACCGTGGCGTACCACTGGTCAACCTGCAGCGTCTCCATCGAGGCCGCGGCCACGGTCTGCTGGGCCAGCACGTCCAGCGGGTTGCGCGGCGGGTCGACCGCCTCGATCTGTCCCGCCAGCATGCGCTGGATGGCCACGGTGGCGTCGATGAGGTCGCGCCGGGTGCGGGGATACACCAGCCCGGTCGACGTGCCGCCGACCTGGTGGCTGGCGCGTCCGATGCGCTGCAGCGCGCTGGCCACTGACGGCGGCGCGGCGACCTGGATCACCAGGTCCACCAGCCCCATGTCGATGCCCAGCTCGAGGCTGGAGGTGGCCACCACGCAGCGCAGGCTGCCGTCCTTGAGCGACTGCTCGATATCGCGGCGTTGTTCCTTGGACACCGATCCATGGTGCGAGCGTGCGATCAGCGCCGGACTGTCCAGCACGCGCGATACGGTGCTGCCGGTGAACGATCCGTAGTGTTCCGGTACCGGTGTGGGCAGCGCCTGCCCGGCCTCGCGAGCCGTGCGTTCGGCGTACAGCTCGTTGAGCCGCGCGGTGAGTTTTTCGGCGACCCCGCGCGAGTTGGCGAACACAATGGTGGAACGGCGCTGCAGGACCTGGTCGAGGATGCTGGCTTCCACATGCGGCCAGATCGAACCGGCCTGCCCGCCCATCTCGCGCGCACCCGCTGGCCCCGCCTGCGCCGGCAGGTCGGCCATGTCCTCCACCGGCACCACGATACGCACCTCCAGCTGGCGCGGACTGTCCGGGTCGACCACGGTCACCGGCCGGTCGCCGCCCAGGAACGCCGCCACCCGCTCCACCGGGCGCACCGTGGCGGACAGGCCAATGCGCTGCGCCGGTACCTGCAGCAGCGCGTCCAGCCGTTCCAGGCTGAGCGCAAGGTGCGTGCCACGCTTGCTGCCCGCCACCGCGTGGATCTCATCCACGATCACGGTGTCGACCTCGCGCAGCGTGTCGCGCGCCTTCGAGGTCAGCATCAGGAACAGCGATTCCGGCGTGGTGATCAGGATGTCGGGCGGGCGCCGGACCATGCGTGCGCGCTCGGCGGTCGGCGTGTCGCCGGTGCGCACTGCCACGCCCAGCGTTACCGGGGGATCGCCGCGCCGCTCGCGCTCCGCATTCACACCCTGCAGCGGCAGCTGCAGGTTGCGCTGCACGTCGGCGCCCAGTGCCTTGATCGGGGAAATGTAAAGGACGCGTGTGCGGCGTGGCGACGTGTCGTGCAGGCGTTGCCGGAACAGCTGGTCGATGGCGTGCAGGAACGCCGCCAGGGTCTTCCCCGAACCGGTGGGCGCGATCACCAGCGTGTGCTGGCGCTGGCCGATGGCGGCCCACGCCCCCGCCTGGACCGGTGTCGGTGCAGGGAAGGCGGAGGCGAACCAGGCGCGGGTGGCGGGTTCAAACGGAACAAGGGCGTGATGGAGAGGCGACGGGCTCATTGACGTCCAGATTACCCGCAGGGGCGTAGAAACAGCGCTACGAATCCAACGTTATTGCCTGGCCATCCACATGAACCGCCCTTCCCGCCCCGCCCTGCTCAAGGCCTCTTTCGCCCTCACCGCGTGCCTGCTGTTCGCGGGCACTCAAACCGCCATGGCGCAGTTCGCGCCGATGTTCAGCCCGCGGGCCACCGACAGCGAGCTTCCAAAGCCGGCCAACAGCTGGCGCTTGGCCATCCATGACGCGGCCGAGTCGAACGGCGTCATCAGCTTCCGCATCTGGCTGCAGGAAGAATCGCCGATGCACGTGGACGTTCCGGTCAGCAAAGGCGACTCCGAAGTATCGATTGCCAATGCGGCCCGCAGCGCCATCGGTGAGCGTCTGGGCGACCGCTATCGGGTGGCCGTCGAAGACGGCGATGCCGTGGTGATCGAGGCGCAGCGCGGCTCCCCGGATTTCACGGTAGAACTGCTGCGCGACACCGCCCGTGACGTGGAGATCGCGGTAGCCCAGGAATAACGCGCGAGCCTGCGCACGGACGAAGCACGCCCGTCCAGGAAAGCCTGGGTTAACCTGTGCCTGTTCCCGTCCAAGGCTTCCGCATGCGCACGCTTTACCCGCCGCTGACTCCCTATCGCGAGCACGCGATCGCCGTCGATGACCCGCATACCCTGCACGTGGAAGAATGCGGTACGCCGGACGGCCTGCCCGTGGTTTTCCTGCACGGTGGACCCGGTGCGGGCGTGTCCCCCACCCATCGACGCTTCTTCGATCCTGCCCGCTACCGGATCGTGTTGATCGACCAGCGCGGCAGCGGTCGTTCCACGCCGTTCGGTGAGCTGCGCGCCAACACCACGCCGCACCTGGTGGCGGATATCGAAGCCGTGCGCGTGCGCCTCGGCATCGAACGCTGGCTGGTATTCGGCGGCTCGTGGGGCTCCACGCTGGCGTTGGCATACGCGCAGGCGCACCCGGACCATGCCGCGGGCCTGATCCTGCGCGGCGTCTACCTGGGCCGTGCCGAAGAAAACCGCTGGTTCAACGAGGCCGACGGCGGTGCACGCTGGCTGTTCCCCGAACGCTGGGCGCGCTACGCCGCGCATCTGCCGACGGCGGAACACGGCAACATGATCGAGGCCTACTGGCAGCGGCTGGACAGCGGCGACAGCGCCACCCGCATTGCCGCCGCGCAGGCGTGGCTGGGGTGGGAGGATTTTGCCGCCACGCTGGTGCACGAGGTCGATGCGGTGTCCCACGCCGACCCGCTGGATACGCTGGCCAAGGCGCGGATCGAAGCGCACTACTTCCGCCACCGCGCTTTCCTGGAACACGGCCAGCTGCTGCACGACGTGCACCGCATCCGCCACCTGCCCGGGGTGATCGTGCAGGGGCGGTACGACATCATCTGCCCGCCCCGCAGTGCGTGGGACCTGGCCCAGGCCTGGCCGGAGGCCCGGCTGGAAATGGTGCTGTCCGGCCACAGCGCGACCGAACCGGCCACGGTGGACGCGCTGGTGCGCGCCACCGATGCGTTTGCCGATCAGGCGGCCTGGTAGCTCGGATAATCGATGTAACCCTGCGCGCCGCCGCCGTAGAACGTGGCGCGGTCCGGGGTGTTCAACGGCCAGCCGTTCTGCAGGCGGGCCACCAGGTCCGGATTGGCGATGAACGGCGTGCCGAAGGCCGCCAGATCGATCAGGCCGGCGTCGACCAGCTGCACTGCGCGTGCACGGTCCAGGCCGCCGGCCAGGATCAGTGCCGTGTTCGGCAGGTTGCCGCGCATGGTGCGCAGCAGCCCCTGGAACCCGCTCTCGGCGCCACCCTCGACGACCACCTCGCCGACCTTGAAGCCGGACTGGTCCATCAGGTGCACGAACGCCAGGCCGCGCTTGCCGATCTCGCTGCTCAGCGCCGCGTAGGTGCTGTCGATCTCGTCGTGCAGCGGCATGTCGAACAGCTGCCCGTACGGCGACAGCCGGATACCGGTGCGTGCGGCACCGATCCGGGCCACCACCGCGTCGATCACCTCCAGGGTGAAGCGCAGGCGATTTTCCATGTTGTCGGCCGAGTATTCGTCGGTACGGTCATTCACCAGCGGATTGAGGAACTGCTCGTGCAGGTAGCCGTTCGCGCCGTGGATCTCCACGCCATCGAAGCCGGCGTCAATGGCATTGGCGGCCGCCTGGGCGAACTCGCCGACGATGCGGGCGATTTCATCGGTGGCCAGCTGTCGTGGTGCCGGCGGCGCGACCAGGGCGGGGTTGCCGGCGTCGTCAAGGCCGAACGCCTGCGCACCCACCGCCTGCTTCGAGCTGGCGCTGACCGGCAGCCTGCCGTCGGCCTGGATGCTCGGGTGCGACACCCGTCCCACGTGCCACAACTGCGCGACGATGCGGCCACCCACCGCATGCACGGAATTGGTCACCAGCCGCCAGCCCTCGATCTGTTCGGGGCGGAAGATGCCGGGGTTGAACAGGTAGCCCTGCCCTTCCTGCGAGATCGGCGTGCCCTCGCTGACGATCAGCCCGGCGGTGGCGCGCTGGGCGTAATACAGCGCGATGCGCTCGTCGGCAATGTCGTTGGGCGCGCGGGCGCGGGTCAGCGGCGCCATCACCACGCGGTTGCGCAGGGGCGTGCCGGCCAGGTCAAACGGGGTGAACAGGGAAGTCATTGCGGTAGTCCTGGGGAGGGGCCCGCCAGTGCGGGCAGGCGGCCATCGTAGGTAGATGCCGATACAGCTACAATCCCGCCACACGGCAAATCACAATTGCTGAAACAGCATTACCGGAGCATTCCCATGCAGCTCAAGGCGCTGCGCTATTTCCTGATGGTGGCCAACACGCGCAGCTTTCTCGCGACCGCGCGGCATTTCCAGGTGCCGGCCTCGTCGGTGTCCCGTTTCATCGCCACGCTGGAGAAGGACCTGGGCCGCCAGCTGTTCTACCGCAGCACCCGTGCGGTGCGGCTGACCGAGGAAGGCGAACGCTTTTACCAGCAGGCCCGCGAAGCGATCGAACTGCTGGATGCGGCAGTGGACGACCTCGGCCGAGACGACGGCGCGTTGAGTGGTCGACTGCGGATCAATGCCCCGGAGGCCTTTGGTCGGCTTCACGTCGCCCCACTGGTCAACCAGCTGCAGGCGGCGCATCCGGCGCTGGAGGTGGAGCTGCAGCTCACCGACGCCTACATCGACCCGGTGCAGGAAGGCGTGGATATCACGGTCCGGATAGGGCCGCGGGTCGATTCCGGTCTGATCGGCAGGACCCTCGCCGCGCAGCAGCAGATCGTCGCAGCAAGCCCGGCCTACCTGGCCGAGCACGGCACGCCCGACACACCGACGGACCTGCTCGACCACCGCTGCCTGCTCTACAAGGGACAGTTCGGCCGGCAGCGCTGGTATTTCCGCGAGGCAGCTGCGCAACCGTTCGAAGGCATCAACGTGAGCGGCCCGCTGTGCAGCAACAACGCCGAAGTATTGCTCGCCGCCGCGCTCGAGGGGCACGGCGTGGTGCTGTTTCCCAGCTGGCTGTACCACCGCGAAAGCTTCGCGAAGCAGCAACTGGTGCCGCTGCTCGGTGCGTGGGAAGGCTCGGTCGCGACCGAAACCTCCTACATCCAGCTGCTGTCGCCTGAGAACAAGCTGCGGTCTCGCAAGGTGCGCGAGGTGACGGCGTTCCTGCTGGAGGGGTTCGGCACCCCACCTACCTGGGATCGCCCGACGCCCCCGTAGAGCGACGCCCTGCGTCGCTGCGCGTGGTGCATGGGTCACGCAGCCACGCAGGGCGTGGCTCTACGCTGCGGGAAATACTGTGGTTCGGCTCACCCGTTGCTGCCACGCTTGAGGCGTGGATACGAGCTCCGCCTGCCGCTGCGCTCCTGGGTACGCCGCTCTCCTGGTGGTGTGCCTGCTGCTGGGCGGCTGCGCCACCCTGCCCCGCACCCCGGTGCCCGCCGACCAGATCGCCTGGGCGGTGGTGCCCGGCATGCCGGATGTACGCGCCTGGGCCGGCCGCCCGAATCGCGACATGGAGGAGGATTTCGAGCAGTCCATCCGCGACGAGCACCCCGAGCAGTTCCCTGTCGCGGCCGACGGCCGCATCCATTACCCGCACCTGGCATTGTCCGGCGGCGGCGCCAACGGTGCCTTCGGCGCGGGCTTCCTCAACGGGTGGACCGCCACCGGCAGCCGCCCCACCTTCAAGATCGTCACCGGGGTCTCGACCGGCGCCCTGATGGCGCCCTACGCGTTCCTTGGACCGGACCATGACGACGCGTTGCGGCGCTTCTACACCACCACCTCCGACGCCGACGTGTTCGCGGCCGGGAATCCGCTGATGGCGCTACTGCGCCGCGATGCGCTGGCGAACACCGCACCGCTGGAGGCACTGATCGCACGCGCCATCGACGCACCGTTGCTGGCCAGGATCGCCGCTGAACACCGCGCCGGGCGTCGTCTCTACATGGGCACGGCGGACCTGGATTCGCGCCAGTTCGTGGTCTGGAACATGGGCCTGATCGCCACGCGCGGATCGCCGGAGGCGCTGGCGCTGTTCCGACGGGTGATGCTGGCATCGGCCTCGATCCCGATCGCCTTCCCACCGGTACTGATCGAGGTGGACGTGCTGGGCAAGCGCTACGACGAAATGCACGTGGACGGCTTCGTTGCCGCCAACATTTTCCTGCACGCCGGCATCATCGATCCGCAGCGCCTCTACAACCGGCTGTCGCGCGCACCCGCCACCTACGACGCTTTCATGATCCACAACGGACAGCTGGCCGCGGCATCGGACCCGGCCGAGCGCTCGCTGCGCGGCATTGCCTTCCGTTCCATCGACGTCGCCGGCCGCGCCGGGATGATCGGCGACCTGTTCCGCGAGTACGCCTACGCCCGGCGCGACGGTGCGCGCTTTGCCTGGGTCACCATCGATTCGCGGCTTGCGCTGGCCGACGCCGCCAGCTTTGATCCGGCGCGCATGACCGTGCTCTACCAGGTCGGCTACGACCGGGCCCGCGAAGGCCCGGTGTGGCTGTCGCGCCCGCCCGGAATGTCGCCCGCCGACGAGCCCTGAACTTTTCCGTGCAGATCACGCCGGCGGGAACACCGCCTTGGCGTCGCGCACGAACAGGGCGCGCAGCTTGTCCCAGAAGTCGCCGCCCAGGATGAACAGACTGACGATCAGCAGCAGGTCGCCGCTCATTGCCATCAGGTGCGGGTGCTGCATGCGCAGCGATCCCGATTCCGGCACGACGTACGGGCCTATCGAGCTGAGCACGATGACCGCGATGAACAGGATCAGTCCGATCCGGTAACGCAGCGGACTGACCGAGGCCGGCGGCGCGAACCGACGCAGACGCGCACCGATCAGCGACTTCAGATAGGCGAAGCCCGGCTTGCCCATGATCGCCACCGCGAGCACCAGGAACAGCTTGGGGAAGCCGAGCAGCAGCACGCCGTTGAGCGTGGTCTTCAGGCCTTCGGACAGCGACGAGGCTTCCACCACCGGCATCAGGCCCAGCCCGAGGATCCAGCCGACGACCCAGACCGCGACGCCCAGCACCAGTCGCTTCTTCTGTCGCGGATCGTTGGCCGCCGGATTCAATTCGGGTGCGTCTGCGGAACGAAGCGTGGTCATGGAAGGTCTCCTGGCGCTCAGGGCGCGTGGGTTGAAGGCGAAGGTAACGCCGCCGGGCGTGCGGCGACGGTGGCAAAGCGCTGCCAGAGCAGGTGCATCATGCCGAGCGCGAATGCGCCGGCCAGCGCGAACTGGGCCAGCCGGGTCAGCCACACCATCACCGACGCAGGGCCGGTGGCGAGCGCGGTGCCGAAGATGATCAACGCCGCGTTGCAGGCGACCAGCGCCACCGCACCGACCGCGCCGCCGACCGCGATGCGCTGGGCGAATCCGATCGAGACCAGGAACAGCAGCAGCGCCAGGAACGGCAGGGTCGGTGTGGTCAGCAACGCCAGGTGCATGCACCAGCCGAGCAGGCCACCGGCAAGATTTCCCAGGATCAGGGCGAGCGCGTGACGCGCGCTCTGCCCTGGGTCGAAATGGATCACCAGCATCACCGTGGTGACGATCACCGGCAACGCATCCACCAGACCGAACAGCAGGTACACCAGCAGGATCGGCAGCATCACCCCCGTGGCCAGCAGCGCGAGGCGCCAGGGGGTCGCGCCCAGCGGCGCGTGTGCAGGCGTGGCGCGCGGTGGTGGCATCGCAGGCCATGCCGCGAAGGTCACCAGGATCAGCGCCAGCGCCAGTGCCATGCCGCGGACCAGGGCCCACGGCAACGCAGCCGCCTGCGCCGGTGCGGTCAGCACCACCACCGGTATCACCGCCAGGCAGATCAGCAGCAGCATTGCCGGCAGCTTGGGACGCCCTTGCAGCAGTGCATGGAACCCCAGCAACATGCCCAGCGCGGCGAGCCCGAACAGCACCACCGGCACGCCGCGCAGCAACGACGCCAGCAGGTACGGCAGCCATGCGACGACCGCCATCACCGCTACCAGCCCAACGGCCATGCGCAGCGTCGGGCGTACCGGCAGGCTCGCCAGCAGTACCGCTGCCAGCACGGCGGCGAGGAAGCTGGGCCACCAGCCCAGCACCTCGCCGATCACGAATGCCGCCGTCACGGCGACCGCGAAGCGCAGCACCGCATAGGTGGCTGCGCGCTGCACGCCCGGGACCGGCGCGTTCATTGCAGGTAGCTCAGCTGCGCGACGACCCAGATCCATGCCCGGGCCAACGGATTGAGCAGCGAGCCGTCCGCGGTCAGCACCACCACGCTGGCCTGCGCGCCACTGCGCCCCGGCGACAACGCGGCTGCATTGCCGGCCGCACCCTCCAGCGCGATGCGGACCGGGAAGCGCTGCGGTTCGCGCAGCCAGCCGGTCGGCGCGTCGACCGTCGGCAGCTGGCCGGTGGGTGATTCGCCGCCGTTGGCGATGCCCCAGCCGACGCTGTCCACGCGCGCGGCGAACACGTCGCCGGGCTGGTCGTCAAAGGTGACGTACGCGCGGGCACCGGGACGGATCCGACCCAGCTGGTTCTCGCGCATCGCAGCGGTCACCCAGCGTGGGCCGTCGGCCATGAACCCGAGTACCGGCTGGCCGCGGCTGACGAATTGCCCCGGGGCCAGCCGCAGGTTGGTGATCGCGCCGGCACCGGGCGCCAGCACGGTGGTGTGGCGGAGTTCCAGGGTGGCCTGCTCCACCGCCGTCATCGCCTGCAGCACCTGCGGATGCCCGGCCGCGCCATCGCCCAGCCGGATCCGCGCACGCTCGGACTCGGCCCGGGCGCGCTCGATCTCGGCACGGGTCCGGGCGATGTCGCTGCGCGCACGAATCGCCGAGGTCTCCGACAGGGCGCGTTTTGCCGACAGGTCCAGCACGATCTTCCCCAACTGCTGGCTGGTGGCAAGCTCCACCTGCTGCCGCTGCAACTGCGCGGCGGCCACCCGCACGTCGGCCGCGCTCGCATCCACGCCCTGCTGCGCCACTGCGAGGCTGGCCTGCGCCGCGCGCAGCGCGATCTCGAAGGGCCGTGGGTCGATCCGGAACAGCGGCTGCCCGGCCTTCACCGGCTGGTTGTCACTTACGTCCACGGCGACCACCGGGCCGCTTACTTCCGGCGCGATCTGGACAAGGAACGTCTGCACTGTCGCCTGCGAGGTGTAGGGGGTGAAGCGGTCGGCGATGAGGTGGTACACGAACACCAGCAACAGCGCCGCCAGCGCGAGGCGCACGATCCGGCGCACGGGTGCCGGTCCTGCGGGCGGTGCCGCAGGCGCTGCGGCTGCGGGGCCCGTCGCCTCGGCTGGCGGGGCTGCTGCGGTCTGCATCGAGGGTTCCTGGGTGGGAGGCGGGGTCATTGCGCGGCCTCCGTGGCCCAGTCGCCACCCAGCGCCTGGTACAGCGCGACCAGTGCCCGATAGCGGTTGCCCCGTGCGCTGCTCAACGCCAGTTCGGCCGAGAACAGGCCACGTTCGGTATCCAGCACTTCCAGGTGGTCCGAGTAACCGTTGTCGTAGCGTTCCACCGCCAGGCCGACCGCGCGCCGCAGCGCTGCCACGCGCCGCTCCAGCGACGCCACCAGCGTAGTGTTCGACTGGATGGCCACCAGGGCGTCATCCACGTCACGGAACGCGTCCTGGATCGCGCCCTGGTAGGCCAGCACGGCCTGCTGGTTACGTGCCTCGGCCTGTTGATTGGCGGCGGCGATGCTGCCACCGGCGAATATTGGCCCCAACAGCTGCCCGGCAAACGACCACGTCCGCGCCGGCCCGGTGAACAGCCGGTCCAGCTCAGCGCTGGCCGAGCCGGCGTCCCCGCTCAACGACAGACGCGGAAAGTAGAGCGTGCGGGCCACGCCCACGCGCGCGTTGGCCGCCACGAGGGCCTGTTCGGACTGCAGGATGTCCGGGCGCCGCGCCAGCAGGTCGGAGGGAAGCCCGGGCGGAACGGACGGCGCATGCAGGGCCTGCAGCGTGCCCGCACGTGCGATGGCGCCGGGGTTGCGGCCAACCAGCACCGACAGCGCGTGCTCCTGCATCGCCAGTGCCTGCTCCAGCTCTGGAATGGCCGCCGCCGCGCTTTCGTATTCGGCGGTCACCTGCAGCATTTCCAGTTCCGACAACGCCCCGCCGTCCAGCCGCTGCTGGAACACCGCTACATTCTGGCCTCGGCCTGCCAGCGTTGCGCGTGCGATCTCCAACTGGCGGTCGAGGTCCAGCAGCGTGATGTAGCCGGTCACCACCGCCGCCACCAGGGTCAACGCGACGCCACGTCGCGCCTCCTCGGTGGCCATCAGCTCGGCACGTGCGGCCTCGCGCTCGCGTCGCAGGCGCCCCCAGAGATCGAGCTCCCAGCTGGCCGACAGCAGGCCTGCGTAATTGCCACCGGTGCCGACGCCCGGGGTGCGCTGGCGTCCGGCAGCCGCGCCATAACCGAGCACCGGCAGCGCCTCGGCGCGGACAGCCGCCGCGCGCGCGGCGAATTCGTCCACCCGCGCCGTGGCGATGCCGAGATCATGGTTGGCGCGTAATGCCTCGTCGACCAGCGCGTCGAGCTGCGCATCACCAAAGTGGCGCCACCAGCGCGGCACCTCCGCCAGCGTTGCGACCGGATCCGGTCGGAGTGGCGTGGAAGCAAAACGATAGTGCGACGGTACCTGCACCGTGGGTCGTACATACGCCGGCCCCTGCACGCAGCCGGCGAGCAACAAGGCGGGCAGCAGCACCCCTGCAGCCGGGAGACAGCGTCGCGCGCACCGCAGGCACTGCATGGCGCCACCCTGGCGTTGGGAAGTCTGTTGTCTGAACGCAGGGCGCACCGCCAAGCGGCCGCCCCCGTTCATTCCCATCATGCGCGCTGCGGCGCAGCGCGGGCCTCAGTACTTCTACTGGCGGTGCAACGCGGTCAGTGCGTGCTGCTGCCCCGGCTGGCCAGCAACGCGATGGCGCGGTCCGGCAGGTGCCAGTGACCGTGCTCGTCGGCCTGCACCGGCGCGTCGTCGACCGAGGTGATCAACAGCCGCCATGGCGTGTTGTCCAGCGGCGGCGGCACGAAGGCCTGTGGCTCCGCCGCAGCATTGACCAGCAGCAACAGCTGGATGCCCTCCACCCCGTTGCCGTTGCCGTCGCCGTCGGCGGGCATCGCCGGCAGCTGCAACATCAAGGCCCGCTGCTGCGGTGCGTGCCAGTCGCCTTCCTGCATCGGCTGGCCGTCCGGGCGGATCCAGTGCGCGGCGTCGGTGCCATGTCCATCGCGGGCGTCGAGGAAGCGGCTGCGACGCAACTGCGGGTAGCGTCGGCGCAGCGCCAGCAGCCGCCGTACGAACAGCGACTGTTGCTGGCCTTCTTCGCTCGCCGCGCGCTCCCAGTCGATCCAGTTGATCGGGTTGTCCTGGCAGTACGCGTTGTTGTTGCCATTCTGGGTGCGGCCGAACTCGTCCCCGGCCAGCAGCATCGGCGTGCCCTGCGCGAGCAGCAGGCTGGCCAGCAGGTTGCGCATCTGCCGGCGACGCAGCGCCAGGATGCCGGGGTCGTCGGTCGCCCCCTCCGCGCCATGGTTCCAGGAAATATTGTGGTCGGTCCCGTCGCGGCCTTCCTCGCCGTTGTCCAGGTTGTGCTTGTCGTTGTAGCTCACCAGGTCGTGCAGGGTGAAGCCATCGTGCGCGGTCACGAAATTGACCGACGCCGACGGCCGGCGCCCGTTGTGGTCGAACAGGTCCGCCGAGCCCATCAGGCGCGTGGCGAACTCGGAGAGCTGCCCTTCGTCGCCCTTCCAGAAGGCGCGCAGGTTGTCGCGGAAGCGGTCGTTCCACTCGGCCCAGCCCGGCGCGAAGTTGCCGAGCTGGTAACCGCCGGGCCCGATGTCCCAGGGTTCGGCGATCAGCTTGACCTGGCTCAGCACCGGGTCCTGGCGCACCGCGTCGAGGAAGCTGCCGGACGGATCGAAGCCGGCGCGTTCGCGCCCGAGGATGGTGGCCAGGTCGAAGCGGAAGCCGTCCACGTGCATGTCCTGCACCCAGTAGCGCAGCGAATCCATCACCATGCGCAGTGCGCCGGCGTTGGTCAGGTCGAACGTGTTGCCGGTGCCGGTGTCGTTGATGTAGTAACGGCGGTCATCGGCCAGGCGATAGTAGCTGGCGTTGTCGATGCCCTTGAACGACAGCGTCGGACCGAGTTCGTTGCCCTCGGCGGTGTGGTTGTAGACCACGTCGAGGATCAGCTCCAGTCCGGCGTCGTGCAGGCTGGCCACCATCTGCTTGAACTCGGCGATGGTGCTGGTGGAGAGGAACGACGGGTCCGGTGCGAAGAAGCCCAGCGTGTTGTAACCCCAGTAGTTCTTCAGCCCGCGCTCGACCAGGTACTGGTCGTCCACGTGCGCATGCACCGGCAGCAGCTCCAGCGCGGTCACGCCCAGCTGTCGCAGGTGGTCTGACAGCGCGTCGGAGCGCAGCGCCGAGAACGTGCCGCGCATGGCCTCGGGCACGGCCGGGTGCTGCATCGACAACCCGCGCAGGTGCGCCTCGTAGATGACCGTCCGGTCCCACGGCGTGGCCGGGCTGCGGTCGGCGCCCCAGGTGAACGCCGGGTCGACCACCACGCAACGCGGCACGTAGGCCGCGCTGTCGCGCCGGTCGAAGCTCAGGTCCTTGTCCTTGTGGCCCAGGGTGTAGCCGAACAGGTGCGGTGCCCATTTGATCTGGCCGACCAGCTGCTTGGCATAGGGGTCCATCACCAGCTTGTTGGGGTTGAAGCGGTGGCCGGCCTCCGGCGCGTACGGTCCGTGCACGCGGTAGCCATAGCGCTGGCCGGGCCGCGCGTCCGGCAGGTACCCGTGCCAGATCTCATCGGTGTACTCGGGCAGGCGGATCCGCTCCACCTCGCGCCCGCGTTCGTTGAACAGGCACAGCTCCACCTGCGTGGCGTGCCGGCTGTACAGCGAGAAGTTGACGCCCAGCCCATCCCAGGTGGCACCCAGCGGGTACGGTCGCCCTGCCCTGACCCGCGTCTGCCCTGCGCCGTTGGCGGTACTCATCGCGGGACCTCCTGGTCGTGCAGGAGCGCTTCGATCTCGGCGGCGACCAGCCGCTCGGCCATCTGCCAATGACGTGCCGATTGTCCTTCCGGGCGGCCTTCCGCCTCCCAGATCTGCCGGGCCAGTTCCCGGGTACGTTCGGCTTTCTGTTGCTCGTCCATCGTCATATCTCAGCAGGTTGAATGAATCGCGACCGGGCTGCCGTCGAACAGCTGCCGCAGGCGCAGGGGAGTGCCATCACTGACCAGCGTGGCGCCGGTCAGGAGGTTGCGGTAACGCCCGGGCGGGACCGTCAGTGACGCCCCGCCCCAATGCGAAGCGGACAGCGCGGCGCCCTGCCGGGCAGGCTGCGCCGCGGTGTGGTGCGCCACCGCCACCAGCAGCCGCTGGCCGGCGTGCTCGCGCTGGAAGGCCAGCATCGGCACATCGCGGTCCGGATGCAGCGGCTGGTAGCTTCCTTCGGCAAACAGCGCCGGTTGTTCGCGTCGCAGGGCCAGCACGTCACGCAGCAGGCGCGCCTTGACGGCGCCGTCCTGCCACTGCGCCAGCAGCTGCGGCCAGCGGCGTGCATCGTCGAGCCAGGCGCGGCGCTGCGCGTAGTCCACCTCGCGGCGATTGTCCGGGTCCACCAGCGACAGGTCCCAGCCCTCGGTGCCCTGGTACAGATCGGGCACGCCCGGCACGGTCAGCCGCAGCGTGAGCTGGGCCAGCGCGTTGCGGGCGCCGGCGGCGCCGACATGCTCGGCCGCCTGCTGCAGGACGCCGCGCAGCGAGACCGTGGCCGGGTGCAGCAGCAGCTGTTCGATGAAGGCCTGCGTGCGGGTCTCGAAGGCGGTATCCGGGTCGGTCCAGGACGAAAACAGATCGGCTTCGCGCAGCGCCTTCAGCTGCCACTGCACGACCCGTTCAGTGAAGCTTCGCGGGTCCTGCAGGCCCTGCATCGGCCACGCGCCGAGCAGGGTCTGCCACAGCATGTGGCGCACCGCCGGCGGTGGCAGCGCCAACCCGGCGCGTGCGGCGCGACGATCCAGGGTGCGCACCTGCCTGCCCCACCACTGCGGCTGCTCGGACAGCGCTGCCAGCCGCGCACGGCTGTCTTCACCGCGCTTGTGGTCATGGGTGGCCGTGGCCAGCATGGCCTGTGGGTGGTGGTGGGCGCGCATCAGCGTGCGCGTGTGCAGGGCACGGGTGGACAGGGCGAAATGGTCGGGACGGCTGCCGACCTCGTTGCGCGAGAGCAGTACGCCGTAGCGGTAGAACGCGCGGTCCTCTACCGCCTTGGCGTTGAGCGGCGCGCTGAGCTGCTGGAAGCGCCGCCGCAGCGTAGCGCGTGCGCGCATATCGCCGCTGTCGCGGAAGCAGGCAGCAATCCAGCCCGCCGCCAGTGCCGTATCCGCCGGTTCCTCGCGCTCCACGCTGTCCAGCACCGCGTCCCAGCGACGCTGATCGTGCTCGTCGAAACGGGTTGGCGTGGCATACGTCCGGTATACCGGGATGCGCACCAGCAGCGCGGTCAGCGCACGCGACAGCAGCGCACGCCCGAACCGGGCGCTGGCCGGTAACTCGGCGCGTTCCATGCGCGCCACGTGCCGCAGCAGTGCGTCGAACTCGCTGCGCAGGCCACGCGCCAGCATTTCACCGCGCGCCTGCCGCTCTTCAGCGATGAACGCAGTGTTGCGCCCCGTGGCCTGGTGCCACTGCCGGGCCAGCGGCGCCTCGCCCGACGCGTCGTGCAGCCACGCCGCGACCTGGTCCATAAAATCGTATCCGGTGGTGCCGTCGCAGGCCCACGACGCCGGCAGTTCCTCGTCCGGCGCCAGGATCTTTTCCACCCACAGCAGGGGCGCAACATCATGCGTGGCGCAGGCGCTGTCCATCGCGGTGCGAAGTCGCTGCAGGTAGGCCTGCGGGTCGGCAATGCCGTCCACGTGGTCCACGCGCAGGCCGTCCACCAGCCCTTCCGCCAGGAACGCCAGCGGCAGGCGATGCACGGTCTCGAACACCGCTTCGTGGTGTACCTGCAGGCCGACCAGGCTGGAGATGGTGAAGAAGCGCCGGTAGTTCAAGCGGTCGTCGCCCAGCCGCCACCAGATCGGGCGGTAGGCCTGGGCCTCGATCACGCCGCGCAGCCCGACAGCGCCTGCGTCGGGTTCCATGCCGGGCGCCAGCGGCCACCGCGCCTCGTGGTGACGCAGCACCGCACCGCCAGCCTCCTGCTCCACGCGCAGCACGCCGTCGTCGATCGCCGCGTCCAGCGGTCGATCGAGGATAGGCAGCTGCAGCGCGCCGCCTGCGAGCGGCGCGTTCCAGTGGATGTCGAACCAGTCGGCATGGGGGCTGGCGCGGCCGTGCCGGAGCACGTCCCACCACCAGCGGTTGTCCGCGTGCGCGGCCATGTGGTTGGGCACGATGTCCAGCACCAGCCCCATGCCACGCTGTCGCGCCCGGCCGGCAAGCGCGCGCAGGGCACGTTCGCCGCCCAGCTCGGGGTTGACCTCGGTCGGGTCCACCACGTCGTAGCCATGGGTCGAACCGGGCACGGCGCGCCAGATCGGCGACAGGTACAGGTGACTGATCCCGAGCGCGGCGTAGTAATCCACCTGGCGCGCGGCATCGTCCAGGGTGAATCCCGCATGCAGCTGCAGGCGCGCGGTGGCACGCACCCGGCTCATGGGCGCACCTTCGCGCGGGCGGCAGCAAAACGGTCCATGGCATCCTCCAATGTGTGCTCGACCCCTTCCGTGGGCAGCCGCTGGCGCCAGTTCGGGTGGGTGCCCAACGTGCCCGGCAGGTTGACCTGCTCGGCCATGCCCAGCGCGTCTTCCACCGGCAGCAGCGCCAGCGCGGACGGACTGGCGCCGACGTACTCCAGTGCCGCGCGGCGGCCGGCGATCTCATCCAGGGCGCGACCTTTAATGGCGGCATCAAGGCGTGCGATATCCGCGCTGCGCTCGGCGGCCTGCTGCCGCAGTCCCTCCTCGTCCAGCTCGCCGAGCCGGTGCCGCCAGCCAAGATCCAGCCCCCGCCGCCAGCCGACCAGGGTCGGCAGGTCGTGGGTACCGGTCATCGCCACGGCATCCGCGCGCCATGCCCCGGGCGACAGGAACCCGCCGTTCTCATCGCGGGCGAACGGCAGCACATCCATGCCCAGCACGCCGCGTGCGGCCAGCGCCTGGCGGATGCCCGGGGGCACCACGCCGAGATCCTCCCCGATCACTATGCAGCGGCTGCGCCACGACTCGATCGCGGCGATGTTGAGCAGGTCCTGCAGGGGATAGCGCAGGTAGGCGCCCTGTCCTGCCCCGGCGCCATCGGGCACCACCCACAACCGCTGCCAGCCGAGGATGTGGTCGATCCGGATTCCGCCCCGGTCGCGCATCACCGCACGCAGCAGCGCGATGAACGGTGCGAAGCCCTGCTCCGCCAGCCCGTGCGGCGAATAGCTGGTCACGCCCCATACCTGGCCCGCGGCGCAGAACCTGTCGGGCGGCGCACCGAGCACCAGGCCGCGCAGCAATGCGCCGCCGGCGGCATCGGCTTCTGCGCCGGCGGGATCGAAGCCCACCGCGAGGTCGGCGATCAGGCCCAACCCCATCCCGCTGGCGCGCGCCTGCGCCTGTGCGCGCTGCCAGCCGCGGCTCACCATCCATTGTCCGAACAGATACAGCGATGACGACAGACCCAGGCGGGGATGCATGAACGCCACGTGCCGCGCCAGCGCCGGGCCACCGTCGCTGACGAAACGCTGCAGGTCGCCGGTCGCCTCGGCGTCATCGGCGATCGCGCCGCGCACGGCACCCAGCCATGCCCATTTGGCCATCGCCGCCGCCGGCCAATCGATCAGGGGTGCGGCCCGCAGTGCGGCGAGCTGCTCGCGCAGCGCAGGGTGGCGCTCCAGCACCTGCAGCGCTACATCACCGAACTGCTCGACAGGGGCGGCATACACCGCTTCCAGGAAGCGCCGGTCGCCCGGGAAATAAGGACTGTAGTGGGCGTCCATGCCGCCAGCGGCATGTACCGGCCCGAGTGCCAGCGCGTCCGCGCCTGCCGCGCCCGCCTGCCGCGCCCAGTCCGCGCAGGCAGCGGTATCGCCGGTGCCGCCATCGTGCTGGCCACGGGCCGCATACGGTTGCAGGACCAGGCCCCACGGATGCGCGCGGGTCACCGCATCATGCACGCCGAAACACCGCGGCGGTGCCACCGCGACACGCTGGGTGTGTGCACCGCAGGCCAGGGTCCAGTAGCCCGGACGTGCCGGGGCCGTTGCCTGGCCCGACACGTCGGTGCGGCCGTCCTCGCGGCCGCCCTCCTCGTGTTCCCACACGCAGGGCGCATCCGCGGCGCCGGCATCCACCGGCGCCCCGACCACGGCAGTACGCAGCAGCGGCACCTGCCGGCGCGACCCCAACGCGGACAGCGCCTCGCGGCGTTGCGCGGGCGTGGCGTTGGGAATCTCCAGCGCGTCCAGGATCGCGCCGAGGACCGCGTCGTCCACGCGTTGCGGACGCCCGGCGATATCCACCCAGTCCACGGTCAGTCCGACCGCCTCCGCCAATGCGTCCACTCCCGGTTGCGCGCTCATGGTGCAGCCACCACGACCGCGTACAGGCTGTCGGGCGCCAGTCCGTCGTCATCGGCCGGCGGGCCAAGCCGGAATACTTCGCGGCCGGCCGGCAACAGCACCGGCACGGTGGCATCACTGGCGTTGAAGGCGATCCACCACTGCGCACCGGGCAGCTGCCAGCCGGCGCGCAGCACGCCCGGCGCCAGCACGTCGGCACCCAGCGACTGCGCGCTGGCGGCTGGGGCCAGCCAGGCCGCACGCACCGCGAGCAGGTCCCGGAACCAGGTCAGCCAGGCCGCGGCATCGGGATCGTCCTCCGCCGGCCAGGGCGCGCGGGACAGGGCCAGCGTGGTCGGCGCATTCGGATCCGGAATCAGCTCGCCACGGTGCTCGTCCTTGAAGCTGCTGAAGTGCGCGAACTCGTCGCGCCGGCCCTGGCGCACCTGCTCGTCCAGCGGCGCGCGATGGTCGGTGAAATACAGGAACGGTGACCGCGCCCCCCACGGCTCGCCCATGAAGAACATCGGAATCATCGGCGTCAAGGCGGTCAATGCCATCGCCAGCGCGGTCCGCTGCGGCCCTACCAGCTGCAGCAGGCGCTCGCCCTGCGCACGGTTGCCGGTCTGGTCGTGGTTCTGGCAGAACACCACGAACTGCTGCGGCGGAATGCCTGCGCTGGGTTCGCCGCGTGCCCGCCCGCTGCCGGTAGTCTCGCCCTGCCAGGCGAATCCCTCGGCCAGCACCCGGCGCAGGCGACCGGAGGGATCGTCGGCGTAGTCGCCGTAGTAGCCTTCCTGCTCCCCGGTGAGCAGCACGTGCAATGCGTTGTGGAAGTCGTCATTCCACTGCGCGGTGAACCCGCTGGCCAGCAAGGCCGACTGGTTGTTCTCGTTTTCCAGCACCAGGAACACTTCCCGGCCGGGCAGCGCCGCCCGAACCTCGTCCCGCAGCAGGTTCAGGAACGCCAGCGGATGGATGGCGTGCACCGCATCCAGGCGCACGCCATCGAACCGGTAATCGCGCATCCACATCACCGCGTTGTCGATGAAGTAGCGCTGCACCTCGGGGCGGCGGAAATCGACCGCATTGCCCCACGGCGTACACAGGTCATCGCGGAAGAACGCCGGCGCCAGGGTCGGCAGCGGATTGCCGTCCGGCCCGAAATGGTTGTAGACCACGTCCAGCAACACCATCATCCCCAGGCCATGCGCGGCATCGACCAGTGCCTTGAGCTCGTCAGGCGCGCCGTAGCCAGGCGCAGGCGCGTACTGCAGCACGCCGTCGTAGCCCCAGTTGCGGTCACCCGGAAAGGTGGCCACCGGCATCAGCTCGATCGCGGTGAAACCCAGGTCGGCCAGTTGCGGCAGCTGTTCGCGCACGGCGTTGAACGACCCGCCGGCGGCGCCCACGTGCACCTCGTAGATCACCGCCTCGTGCCACGGCCGGCCGGACCGGTCAGGATGCTGCCAGTCGAAATCGTCGGCCACCAGCGCGCTGGGCCCGAACAGGCCTTCAGGCTGCTGGCGCGAGGCCGGATCGGGCACCGCGTCGCCGCCATCGATGCGGTAGCGGTAGCGCATGCCCGGCGCACCCGGCGCGGTCAGCGCGAACCAGCCATCGTCGCTGCCGTGCATGGGCAGCACCTGGTCCTCCAGCAGCAGATCCACCGACGTGGCCGCCGGTGCCCACAGCGCGAAACGCCAGCAACCATCAGCATCCTGCCAGGCTCCCCACCGCACCTGCGCTGCACTCATTCCCTGGCCTGCAGGTAAAGCACCGACAGCGGAGGCAGGGTCAGCGGCAGCGACTGCGCGTGGCCGTGCATCGACTGGTCAATGGTCGCGACGCGACCGGCATTGCCCAGGTTGCTGCCGCCATAGAACGCGCTGTCGGTGTTGAGGATCTCCACCCAGTCACCGGCCGACGGCACCCCCAGCAGGTACCCATGCCGCGCCACCGGGGTGAAGTTGCAGACCACCAGCGTCGCCCGGCCTTCGCCATGTGGCGGGTGCCGCACGAACGCGAGCACGCTGTTCTGGTGGTCATCGCTGACGCTCCATTCGAATCCGGCATCGTCATCGTTGGCCAGGCGCAGGCTCGGTTCCTGCTGCAGCAGGCGGTTGAGGTCGCCGACCAGCCGCGCGATGCCGGCATGTTCGGGCTGCGCCGCGCTGTCCCAGTCCAGGGCAGCGTCGTGGTTCCATTCCGCCGGCTGGGCGAACTCGCCGCCCATGAACAGCAGTTTGCTGCCCGGGTGCGCCCACATGAATCCATAGCAGGCCCGCAGGTTGGCGAACTGCTGGGCACGGTCGCCGGGCATCTTCGCCAGCAGCGAGCCTTTGCCATGCACCACTTCGTCGTGCGACAGCGGCAGGATGAATCGCTCGCTGAAGGCGTAGATGGCGCTGAAGGTCATTTCGCCATGGTGGTGGCCACGGTGGATCGGATCGCGGCGCAGATACGCGAGGGTGTCGTGCATCCAGCCCATGTTCCATTTGTGGGTGAAGCCCAGGCCGTTTGCGGTGGCAGGCGCGGTGACGCCCGGCCACGCGGTGGATTCCTCGGCCATGACCAGCACCTCCGGGAAGCGCGTCCGGATCGCCTCATTCAACTGGCGCAGGAAGGCGACCGCCTCCAGGTTTTCGCGCCCTCCGTTGACGTTCGGCAGCCATTCGCCTTCGGCGCGGCTGTAATCGCGGTAGAGCATCGAAGCCACCGCATCCACGCGCAGGCCATCGATGTGGAAGCGTTCGATCCACTCCAGCGCGCTGCCGATCAGGAACGCGGCCACTTCGGTGCGCCCGTAGTTGTAGATCAGCGTGTTCCAGTCCGGATGCAGGCCCAGGCGCGGGTCTTCGTGCTCGTACAGCGCGGTACCGTCGAAACGCTGCATGCCATGCGCGTCGCTCGGGAAATGCGCCCCCACCCAATCGACGATCACCCCCAAGCCCGCCATGTGGCAACGGTCGACGAACGCCGCGAAGTCTTCCGGTCCGCCGTGGCGGGCGGTCGGCGCGAACAGGCCCAAGGGCTGGTAGCCCCAGGACCCGCCGAAGGGATGCTCGCTGACCGGCAGCAGCTCGATATGGGTGAAGCCCAGGGCCTTCACGTAGGGGATCAGCGCATCGCCGAGTGCCGACCAGGCCAGCGGCTGGCCGTTCGCATCGCGCCGCCAGGACGCCGCGTGGACTTCATACACCGAAATGGCCTGCCCCTCGGCCACGCCGCGTGCGGCCATCCACGCGCCATCCTGCCAGGCATGCGTGGCCGGACCCGCAACGCGCGAGGCGGTGTCGGGCGGCAGCTCGCAGGCCCGCGCCATCGGGTCGGCCTTGAGCGCCACCGAACTTCCGTCGGCCGCGGTGACCGCGAACTTGTACCGTGCACCGGCCGCCACGCGCGGCACGAACCCTTCCCATACCCCCGCTTCGGGACGCAGGCGCAGCGGGTGCCGCTCCGCATCCCAGCCGTTGAAATCGCCCACCACCGCCACCCGGCTGGCATTGGGCGCCCACACCGCAAAGCGCACGCCGCCGCTTCCGTTAGCGACCGCGCCCAGCAGCCGACGGGCGGCGTCCGGGTCGCCGCTGCGCAGTGCGTCAAGCTGCGCCGGGGTCAGCGCAGTGTCGCCCGTACTGCTGGGTGATTCGGTCGGGTCGGATGCGAAGCTGGCGTCGCGCGCAACGAAGGCGTGCTCGCTCATGCCTGCAGCTCCTGCACGCGCGCATCCAGCACGCGCTCGTAAAGCCTCAGGTACTCCGTACCGGCCAGGTCCCAGCTGCTCGGGCGCAGCATGGCCGCGCGGCGCATGGCCGACAGCAGGCCCGGAATGCGGTAGGTGCGGAACGCGCGCTGCACGCAGCGACGCAGCGAGTCGGCGTCGGCCGAGTTGAACAGCAGGCCGGTCACGCCGTCCTCCACCGTGTCGATCAAGCCGCCGGTGGCGTGCGCGATCGGCAGGCAGCCGAACCGCTGCGCATACATCTGGCTCAGCCCGCACGGCTCGAACCGCGAAGGCATCAGCAGGAAATCAGCCCCGGCGAACATCTTGCGGGCCAGGCCTTCGTCGAAGCCGGGGTACACGCCCACGCAGGAAGGGAAGCGGCGCGACAGCGCGGCCACTTCCGCTTCGATGCGCGGTTCACCGCCACCGATGATGGCCAGCTGGCCGCCGGCGGCGGCGATCTGGTGCGCCACCGCGCAGCTCAGGTCCAAGCCCTTCTGGTGGACGAGTCGCGAGACCACCGCGAACAGCGGCCCATCGCTGTGCGGCAGCCCCAGCGCACGCTGCACGCGCCGCTTGTTGGCGACCCGGCCTTCCCAGCGGTGCAGGTCGAAGTGCTCGCTCAGGTGCAAATCGGTGCGCGGGTCCCAGCTGCTGTCGATGCCGTTGACGATGCCGCTCAAGCGACCGCTCGCCGCGTGCCCGGACAGCAGCGCGTCCAGTCCGCAGCCCTGTTCCGGGCCGGTGATCTGGCGCGCGTAGCTCACGCTGACCGTGTTCACGTGGTCGGCATGCACGATGCCCGCCTGCAGGAACGACAGCCGGCCATGGAAGGTGATGCTCTCGGCCTGCTCCGGCGAAACACCCAGCACGGCAGCGTCTTCAAGCGGGAACAGCCCCTGGTAGGCCAGGTTGTGGACGGTCAACAGCGCGGGCACGTCCGAGCCGTACCAGCGCAGATAGGCCGCGGCCAGTGCGCACGGCCAATCATTCAGGTGCAGCAGTTCCGGCTGCCATTCCATGCCGGCGTTGCCGCAGGCGATCACCGCCGCGGCGCGCGAGAGCGCGGCAAAGCGCACCGCGTTGTCGCTCCAGTCCTGCCCGCTGCCGTCCACATACGGACTACCACCACGCTGGAACAGCCCCGGGCACACCAGCACCAGCACCGGCAGGCCGCCCGCAACCGTCTCACCGATGTCGCAGGCGGGAATCCCGGCCCGTGCCGGCACCCGGCCGACCAGGCGCAGATCCGGTGCACCGGCGATGACTTCGTCGTAGCCCGGAATCAGCACCCGCACGTCGGACCGGGTGCGCAGTGCACGTGGCAGCGCCGCGGCGACATCGCCCAACCCGCCGGCCTTGACGTAGTCCGCCATCTCGGAGGTGACGAACAGGACGCGTCGGCCTGGATCGACACGACCGAGCGGCGGCGGCGAGGTGGTCTCGACGGCGCGCAGCCGGGGTGTGCGGCGAACGCGTGCACCGCCTTCGTCGCCAGCGGGAACGGGCAAAGCCACGGGAACAGCGATCTGACGCACATGCGACATGGGGGGAATCTCGAAGGTGGTACCGCGGTGGGGGTGCCATCGGCATTGCGCCAAGGGCGGGGGTTTGTGCGGCGCCGGAATCGTCGCGCGCGAACCTTGGATCGAATCTACCTGTGTGCGGAATAAACAACGCGTGAACTCGATGCGACAAGTCCGTGACCCGGCTTCGCGTCGCACACGCATTGCGCCTGAAATGCCGCGTTTAGTGAGCGATATCGATACTCGAGCGCTATAAGCAGATGCTTTCCGACCATGAGCGTCGTGCACCCACGCGCGCACCTGAACCCTTCATCCCCGCCCGCGCCGCTATCACGCGTTCGTCGCATCTACTGCGGAGCGAGCGCTTCGATCCAGGTCGGCGCGTGGTCGCTCGCCTTCTCCAGTCCACGCACCCAGCGGTCGACGCCGGCGTCTTTCAGGCCATCGGCAAGGACCGGGTTGAGCAGCAGATGGTCGATGCGCAGGCCGCGGTCGCGCTGGTAGTGTTGCCGGAAGTAATCCCAGAACGTGTAGATCCGGGCGTCGCCGTGGACCCGACGCAGGCTGTCGGTCCAGCCCTGCGCCAGCAGGTCGGCGTAGGCCTGCCGCACTTCCGGCTGCAGCAGCGCATCGCGCCGCCACGAGGTGGGGTCGTAGATGTCATCGTCGGTGGGAACCACGTTGAAGTCGCCGATGAGCGCTACCGGATGCGGCAGGCCCACCAGCCCGGCAGCGTGGCGATGCAGGCGCTGCATCCACTTCAGTTTGTAATCGAACTTCGGTCCAGGCTGGGGATTGCCGTTGGGCAGGTACAGGCCGCCGACCAGTACGCCATGTGCGGCCGCTTCGAGGTAGCGGCTCTGGTCATCAGTACGGTCGCCGGGAAGCCCGCGTCGACTTTCGATCGGATCCTGGCCGCGTGCCAGCAGCGCCACCCCGTTCCAGGCCCGTTGTCCCTGCCACAGGCAGCCGTAGCCGGCGTCACGGATGGCAGCCTCCGGGAAAGCGTCCTGGCTGGCTTTGAGTTCCTGCAACGCAACGATATCCGGCGCCTCACGCTCCAGCCAGCTGAGCAGGTGCGGCAGCCGCGACTGGATGCCGTTGACGTTAAACGTAGCGATCCTCAGCCGTTTGCGGCGTGCCATGGTCCTGCTCCCCGATCCTCGCCTGCCGGTTCAGTGCACTGTAGACCGCTGCGTCGCAGGCGCGCGTCAAGGCCGCGCTCACGCGTTCCTCTCGCCGGGCATCACGCGAACAGCACCGCGAATAACACCGCGCGGTGCAGGATGGGACTTCAACTCACGCGCAGGACCTTCACCATGGCGATCAAAACGATGGAAGACCTCTTCATCCACGAACTTTCCGACATCTACAGCGCGGAGAAGCAGTTGACCAAGGCCCTGCCCCGCCTGGCCCGCGCCGCCAGCAACCCTGAGCTGGTAACCGCCTTTGAAACCCACCTCGAGGAAACCCTGGGCCAGGTCGAGCGCATCGACCAGGTCGTCGAGGTGCTGGGGATCAAACTGAAGCGCATCAAGTGTGCGGCAATGGAAGGCCTGGTCGAGGAAGGCAAGGAAGTGATCGAGGAAGTGGAGAAGGGTCCGGTCCGCGATGCCGCCCTGATCGGCGGCGCGCAGAAGGTGGAGCACTACGAGATTGCCTCGTACGGCACCATCGCCGCGCTGGCCAAGCAGCTCGGCTACAAGGATGCGCTGCCGCTGCTGCTGGCGACGCTGCAGGAAGAGAAGGCCACCGATGAGAAGCTCACGCTGATCGCCAAGGCCAGCAGTGGCGCGCAGGCGGCCAAGGCAGCCTGAGCCCCGGGCAGGCGCCATCTCCCGCCCTCTAGACAAACGGCGGCACTTCGGTGCCGCCGTTTTTCGTTGCAGATCGGTGGTAACCAGGCGCCTGCGGGGATGCCGCAGGCGCCTGCCGTCGAAGGCGTTACTGGCCGGCTGCTGCCGGCGCAGGCGTTGCCGCGGGAGCCGCCGGCGTCGCCGGAGGCGTCGGCGCGGACGCGGGCGGCGTGATCCGCCAGATGGTGTTGGCCAGGTCGTCGGCGACGATCACCGCACCGCGCGGGTCCACGGTGACCCCGACCGGGCGGCCGCGGGTCTTGCCGTCCTCGGTGCGGAACCCGGTGGCGAAGTCGACCGCCTCGCCCGCCGGCTTGCCGTCGCGGAACGGCACGAACACCACTTTGTAGCCGACCGGCGGATTGCGGTTCCAGCTGCCGTGCTGGCCCACGAACACACCGTCGGTGAACGCGCCGCCCACCGCGGGGTTGGCGAAGGACACGCCCAGCGCTGCCACGTGCGACCCCAGCGCGTAGTCCGGGGTGATCGCGGACGCGACCTTGTCCGGGTTCTGCGGCATCACCCGGGAGTCCACGTGCTTGCCCCAGTAGCTGTAGGGCCAGCCGTAGAAGCCGCCTTCCTGCACCGAGGTCAGGTAGTCGGGGACCAGGTTCGGGCCGATCTCGTCGCGCTCGTTGACCACCGCCCACAACGTACCGCTGCCCGGCTGTACTGCCAGCGCGGTCGGGTTGCGGATGCCGCTTGCATAGGTGCGGTGGGCACCGGTCTGCGCGTCGATTTCCCAGACCTGGGCACGGTCGACCTCGGCCGCCATGCCACGCTCGGTGATGTTGCTGTTGGAGCCGATGCCCACGTACAGATGAGTACCGTCGGCACTGGCGGCCAGGGACTTGGTCCAGTGGTGGTTGATCGCCGACGGCAGGTCGGTGACCTTGGTCGGCGCGCCACTGGCCTTGGTCTGGCCTTCCACATAGTCGAAGCGGACCAGGGCATCCTGGTTGGCCACATACAGGGCGTTGCCGATCATCGCCAGCCCGTAGGGCGCGTTGAGCTTGTCGGCGAACACGGTCTTCAGTTCGTACACACCGTCGCCGTCGGCGTCGCGCAGCAGGGTCAGGCGGTTGCCGCTCTTCACCTGGGTATTGCCCTTGGCCTTGATCTTGCCGGCGATGACGTCCTTGGGCTTCAGGTTCGGCGCGCTGCCGCCACGGCCTTCGGCGACCAGGATGTCGCCGTTGGGCAGCACCAGGGTCTGGCGCGGAATGGCCAGGTCGGTGGCAATGGCCGACACCTTGTAACCGGCCGGTACGGTCGGCACCTGGTCACCCCATGCGGTGGGCTTGGCGATGGTCATGTCGGGCATGACGCCACGGTGCGGCTTTGGCAGCTCCGGGTTGGCCCCGAGCTGGTTCATGTCCGGCGCCTTGCTGCTGCAGGCGGCCACGGCCACGGCGAGCACGGACAGCGACAGTACCTTGGGGAATGCGCGATTCACAGGACACCTCCAACGCGGACGCGGACGCTGGCGAAACCCAGCCAGGTCGCCAGCAGTGCCAGCACGGTGGCAACGACCGACCACAGCAGCGCGCCCGGCATGATCGCCCACGCGTCGCGCGCGTGGTGCAGCGAATTGATGAAGCCAACGACCCAGGTAACCGCGAGCACCGCGACGTAGAACCCGGTGCGGCTGCCGCGCACCAGCCCGACCAGGCCACACACCAGGGCCAGCGTGGTCATCACCATCGCCCCGACCAGCAGCCAGGAGGCGAAGTTGCTCCACTGGATCTCATAGGTGTTCCAGTAGGCGTAATCGGCCAGCAGTGCACCCAGGAACAGCGGCAGCACCCCGCCGAGCACGGCAGCATGGAACGGATGGATGACCCAATGGCGGGTCACGACGGGCGTTGAGGACACGGTGGTCTCCTTTGGATCGTGGGGGAACGCAGGCCATCGTGCCAGCCCGCGCGTGAGGGGCGCTTTGATCTACGACGCCAGAACCGGCACAGCATGCCGTTGTCCGGAATGCGACGATGGCCGCCCCAATCGCGCGAGACGGCCGCCCGCGCCCGCCTTACGCTTCCGCCTTCGCTTGCCCCCACAGGTCCAGGCGGGAGCGCGCCGCACCACGCGCGTGGCCCACCCGGATCGCTGCTGCTGTCGAACTGGTCCCATGAGCACTGAAACCCCGTCGTCCGTTTCGCCTGCCGCCCCTGCTGCCGCGCCGCTACCCGTTGCCGCGGACGCCGCCCAGCAGGGCTTTGCCATCCGCATCGTCGGCGCTGCCGCCTTCGCGCACCTGCTCAACGACATGATCCAGGCGGTGCTGCCGGCGGTGTACCCGATGTTCAAGAGCCAGTTCGCGCTCAGCTTCGGCCAGATCGGCACGATCGCGCTGGTCTACCAGTTCACCGCCTCGCTGCTGCAGCCGTGGGTGGGCATGTACACCGACAAGCGCCCGCTGCCCTACCTGCTGCCCTCGGGCATGGTGGCCACCTTCGTCGGCATCGCCATGATGGCGATGGCGAACAGTTACGAAATGCTGCTGTTGGCTGCCGCCGTGGTCGGCGTGGGCTCTGCCACCTTCCATCCGGAAGCGTCGAGGGTCGCGCGCATGGCGTCGGGTGGCCGCTTCGGCACCGCGCAGTCCACTTTCCAGGTCGGCGGCAATACCGGTTCGGCGATCGGCCCGCTGCTGGCCGCCGCCGTGGTCATTCCGCATGGCCAACGCGCCATCGGCTGGTTCCTGCTGATTGCCGCCGTGGCGATTTTCGTGCTGTTCCGCCTGACCGGTTGGACCGTACGGCATGGCCAGGCCAAGATGAACAGCCTGGCGCGCTCGCACGGCATCGGGCTCAGCCGCGGCAAGGTGGTGCAGGCCATCGCCGTGGTCGCGGTGCTGATGTTCGCCAAGTTCGTCTACATCGCTTCGATCACCAACTACTTCACCTTCTACCTGATCGAACGCTTCCACCTGAGCGTGCAGCAGAGCCAGATGTACCTCTTCATCTTCCTCGCCTCGATCGCGCTGGGCACCTTCATGGGCGGGCCGGTGGGCGATCGGATCGGCCGCAAGGCGGTGATCTGGATTTCCTTTCTGGGCGTGGCGCCGTTCGCGCTCGCCCTGCCCTACGCCAACCTGATGGGCACCGCCGTGCTCGCCGTGGCCGTGGGCCTGGTGATGTCGTCTGCGTTTGCGGCGCTGGTGGTGTACGCGCAGGAAGCGGTGCCGGGGCGTGTCGGGATGGTGTCCGGGCTCATGTTTGGGCTGATGTTCGGTATCGGCGGCATCGGCGCGGCCGGGCTCGGCAAGCTGGCTGACATCCATGGCATCGTGTGGGTGTACCACCTCACCTCGTTCCTCCCGCTGTTGGGGTTGGCTACTGCGTTGCTGCCGAAGACCAACGGGCGCTGACGGGGGTTGCCGACTAACAGTCGGCACTACCGTCGGCATTACCGTCAGCAGGGCCGTCGGCACCACCGTGGGCAGTACCGTTTCGCGCCAGACGTTTCGCGTTATTGGAAGAACTGGCTGGGCAGCTGGCCGAAGCGCTTCTTGAACATGGCGGTGAACGCACTGGGGCTGGCGTAGCCTTGCGACAGCGCTACGTCGATGACCTTTTCGCCATGGGCGAGGCGTTCGAGGGCGCGGACGAGCCGGATCTGCTGGCGCCATTGACCGAACGTCATGTGCAGTTCGCGCGCACACAGGCGCTGGATCGTCTTGGCGTCCACGCCGAGGCGAACGGCCCAGTCCTGCAGCGTGGAAGCGTCGTCGGGCGCGGCGTCCCAGTGCTGTGCGATCTGCTGCAGGCGCGCGTCGACCGGTTCCGGAACATGCAGTGGCAGCACCGGCAGCGCCTGCAGCTCATCCAGGATCAGCTGCATGAGATGGCCGTCGCGTGAGTCCGGAACGTAGGGCTGCTCTACGATGGCGGCCGCACCGATCAGTTCGGCCAGCAAGGGTGTGATCGACACGGTCGCTGCGCTGGGCGGCGCATCGGCGATGGCCTGCGGCAGGATGTACAGGCTGCGCATGCGCACCGCGCCAATGCAGCTCACCTTGTGGCCAATCCCGGCCGGCATCCAGATCGCGCGCGTGCTGGGCACTACCCAGCGGCCGGCGCCGGCCTGGACCACCAGCACGCCGGACGCGGCATAGACCAGCTGATGGCGATCCGGATGGTGGTGCAGCGGAATCACGGTGCCGGCGGCGTAATCGCGCGCCCGGCACAGCACGGCGGACTCGGGGCCCAGCGGCAGCCGCTGGCCGGCGGCGTCGACCGGCGTGATGTCTTTTTTTCGATGGGGCATGAGCGGATACCGCGAAACAACCACCACCCGACTCTAGCGCCGCCCGGCACGTCGCTCAACCGCGCGCTCACGGCGTGCGCCCTACCCTGCAGGCATGCGTCGTTTCGCCCAAGCCATTGCCGAGCTGGAATCGGTCCCTGACGGACTGCCGCGCGAGCTTGCCGGTGCCGTGGCCGCCGCGCCGGACCGCTACAACATCGGCAAGGGCTCGCCGGCATCGGTGCTCGCGCGAAACGCCGATGGCGAGCTGATCGTGACCGACATGGTCTGGGGCCTGGTGCCGCGCTGGTCGAAGACGCCTGACACGCCCTACACCACGGTCACCGCCCGCCTGGACCGTGCCCCGGGCAGCCGCATCTTCGCCAAGGCTTGGGCAGAACGCCCGTGCGTGATTCCGATGACCGGGTACTACAAGCTGGACCGCCAGCGCCGACCGCCGTGGCCGCTGTTCGTGCAGCGGCGCGATGGTCTCGCCCTGCTGGCGGCGGGCATCTGGGAGCACTGGGAGGACGACGACGGCCGCGCGATGGATTCCTTCAGCGTGCTCACCGCGCCCAACCGCGCCATTCCGGAACCGCTGACGCCGGACGGGCCGGTGTTCCTTCCCGCTGAACTGGCCCTGGCGTGGCTCTCCGGTGCCGCCAACACGCCCGCCTCGCTGCATGTGCGCTCGCCGGCACTGGAGGCCTATCCGGTCGGTCGCGCGTTCCGTGACCTCAAGCGCGACGACTACACCCTGCTCGAACCGGTCGATCCCGATCTTGAAACGACATCGCCGCCCCCGGTGGACGGGGACGGCGATGGCTGGGACGAAGACAGCTGAGCGCGCTCAGTGCGACATCGAGTACGGCTGTTCCGCGTCCGCGCCGGGCCAGGCCTTGTTGGGTTCGGCCTGCAGGGTGAAGTGCAGTTCGCCGCCAGCCAGGATCTCGGCGTGGCGCAGGAACGTGCGGTTGAGCGGCTTGCCGTTGAGCGTCACCGAACCGACATACTCGTGGCCCTTGCCCATGCCGTCGGTGGTGATGCGGAACGTGTTGCCATTGGGCAGGTTGAGCACCGCCTTGGGCAGGAACGGGCGGCCGATGATGTACTCGGCGCTGCCCGGTGCGACCGGGTAGAAGCCCAACGCAGTGAACACGTACCACGCCGACATCTGGCCCAGGTCGTCATTGCCGGCCAGGCCATCGGGGCGGTCGGCGTACTGGGTGTCCATGATCTGCTTCAGGCGGGCCTGCGCGCGCCACGGCTGGCCCGCATACGAGTACAGGTAGGCCACGTGGTGGCTGGGTTCGTTGCCGTGCGCGTACCAGCCGATCAGGCCGGTGATGTCTTCCATGTGTTCGAAGATTGACGGGTCGACCTTGGCATCGAACACCGCGTCCAGCCGCGCCAGCAGCTTGTCGGCACCGCCGTGCGCGCCGACCAGGCCGGCGACGTCATGCGGCACATACCACGAGTACTGCCAGGCGTTACCCTCGGTGTAATCGGTGCCGTAGCCGCTGGCACTCGGATCGAACGGGGTGCGGAAGCTGCCGTCGCGCTTGCGCGCGCGCATGAAGCCGGTTTCCGGGTCGAACGCGTGGCGCCAGTTGCCGGCGCGCTTGTCGAACTCGGCGGCCACGTCGGCCTTGCCCATGGCCGTGGCCATGCGTGCGATGGTCCAGTCGTCGAAGGCATATTCCAGGGTCTTGCTGGCCGCCTCGCCCTCTTCGTCGATCGGCACCCAACCCAGTTCGCGGTACTGCGCGATGCCGTCGTATGGACCGTAGTTCGCGGTGGCGACCATGGCCTGCAGCGCCTTGTCGGCATCGAAGCCACGGATGCCCTTGACGTAGGCGTCGGCGATCACCGGCACCGCGTGGTAGCCGATCATGCACCAGGTTTCCTGGCCGTGGAACGCCCACACCGGCAGCATGCCGTAGGCACTGTTGTGCTGGTGGGCGAGCAGCGAATTGACCATGTCGCTGGTGCGCTTTTCCGGCTGCACCAGGGTCAGCAGCGGATGCAGCGCCCGGTAGGTGTCCCACAGCGAGAAGGTGGAATAGTTGGTGTAGCCCTCGGCGCGGTGCACGGCGTTGTCCGACCCGCGGTACTGGCCGTCGACGTCCATGAACAGCGTCGGGCCCAGCAGGCTGTGGTACAGCGCGGTGTAGGCGCTGCGCCGGTCATGCGCCGGGGCCTCGATGTCGAGCACCGACAGCGCCTGCTGCCATTGCGTGCGTGCGTCGGCACGGATGCGGTCGAAGTCCTGGTCCTTCGCCTCGGCGTCGAGGTTGGCGATGGCACCGGCTTCGCTTACCGACGAGATCGCCACGCTCACCACCAGCGGGGCATCGAGCCTGCCGAAGTCGAAGGTGCCGACCAGCTGCCTGCCTTCGATCTGTGGCCGCTGTTCCGGGTGGTTCTGCCCCGGCGGCGGGAAGCCCTTGTAGGCGATGTCGGCTTCAGTGTTGTGCAGCGCGTGCCCGGTGAGCGGGCGCGAGAAGCGCATGGCGAAATACAGCTGCCGGCCCGGCGCCCAGCCACGGGTCTCGCGGAAGCCGGTCACGGTGCCGTCTTCGCGCAGGCGCAGGCGCGACCACAGGATCTTGCCGGGGTAGTCGTACAGGCTGGTGCGCAGGTCCAGCAGCACCTTCGCCTCCTGGCCCTTCGGGTAGGTGTAACGGTGCACGCCGGTGCGCGCGCTGGCGGTCAGTTCGGCGCGGACCTTGTAGTCCTGCAGCGTGACCGCGTAATACCCCGGCTCGGCCTTCTCATCCTTGTGGTCGAAGCGCGAGGCGTAGCCGCTGCGCGGCTTTTCAGGATCGCCGCGCTCCAGGCCCGGATCGCCGGTGAACGGCATTACCAGCACGTCGCCCAGGTCGGAATGGCCGCTGCCCGAGAAATGGGTGTGCGAGAAGCCGACGATGCTGCTGTCGTCATGGCGGTAACCGGCCGCCCAGTCGTAGGCCTTTTCGCGCGGCTGGATGCGCGTGTCCGGGCTGAGCTGGACCATGCCGAACGGCACCGTGGCGCCCGGGTAGGTGTGCCCTTCGCCACCGGTGCCGATGAACGGGTCAACCGCGGCGTAGGCTCGTTCGCCCACGCTCTGCGGTGCCGCCGTAGCGCCCCCTGCTGCCAGCATGGCACCCATGGCCAATGCCACCCACCCCGACGTTGCCGCTCTGGTCATATGGATTTAGATCGATTCAAGGTGAGTCGATCCTAGCACCGGAATGCCCCGCGCCGCATGTTGCGGCGCGGGGGCGGGGTTTCGCCGGGTTCGGTGGGTCAGGCTTCGGGCGGCGTCGGTGGTTTTAGATGGCGCCAGACACGCGTGGCGTGTCGCTACGGTTTGCGTCCGGGAGGGCGGGTTGAGTGGCGTCTACGGTGACCGGTTCATCGCTGCGCAGCAGGGCGTGGGCTTCGGCTTCGCTGGCTACGGCGGGCGGCGAGCCGCGCAGCGGCAGGTTGGCGGTTTCGTTGACGAACAGCATGGTGACCAGGCCGACCACCGCCGCGCCCATCAGGTAGTACGCCGGCACCAGCGGGTCGCCGGTGCGTTCGACCAGCCAGGCGGTGATCAGCGGGGTGGTGCCGCCGAACAGCGACACCGAGACGTTGAACGCGATCGACAGCGCGCTGTAGCGCACCGGGGTGTAGAACAGCGCCGGCAACGTGGACGGCATCGAACTGGTGAAACACACCAGTGCCAGCCCCAACAGCATCAAACCGAGGAAGATCAGCCAGTCATTGCCGCTGCCGACCAGCAGCAGGCACGGAATGGCCAGTGCGAACAGCGCGATGCAGGCGCCGATGATCATCGGGCGCCGCCCCAGCCGGTCACTGAACAGGCCGCCGACCACGTTGAGCGGCATCATCACCAGCATCACGATGATGATCAGCAGCAGGCCCTTGCTCTCGGCATAGCCCATGGTCACGCTCAGGTAGCTGGGCATGTAGGTGAGCAGCATGTAGTCGGTGACGTTGAACACCAGCACCAGGCCCACGCACTTGAGCAGCTGCGGCCAGTGCACGCGCAGCAGCGCGCCCAGCCCGGGGCGTTCGAGGTCGCGCTTGTCGGCCTCTTCGGCATAGGCGCGGAAGGCCGGGGTCTCCTCCAGCTTCATCCGCATGTACAGGCCGAGCAGGCCCAGCGGGCCGGCGATCAGGAACGGCAGGCGCCAGCCCCAGTCCAGCATCTGCGTGCTGCTCAGGGCCATGTGCAGCACGGTCACCGTGGCCGCACCGGCGATGTAGCCGCCCAGCGTGCCGAATTCCAGCCAGCTGCCCATCAGGCCGCGGTTGCGGTCGGTGGAGTATTCGGCGATGAACGTGGCCGCGCCGCCGTATTCGCCGCCGGTGGAGAAACCCTGCACCAGGCGCGCAAGCAGCAGCAATGCCGGGGCCCACATGCCGATGCTGTCGTAGGACGGAATCAGGCCGATGCTGAAGGTGCCCAGCGCCATCAGGATCATGGTGAAGGCCAGCACTTTCTGGCGACCGTATCTGTCACCCAGCGGGCCGAAAACCAGCCCACCCAGCGGCCGGACCAGGAATGCCACGGTGAAGGTGGCGAAGGTAGCGATCAGCTGCGCGGTCGGGCTGCTGGCGGGGAAGAACACCTGACCGAGCGTGACCGCAAGATAGCCGTACACACCGAAATCGAACCATTCCATCGCATTGCCGAGCGCGGCGGCACCCACGGCTTTCTTGAGCATCGGGCGATCGACCACGGTGACTTCGTCGACCTTCATCTGGCGGCGGCGCTTGAACCACCCGAAATGGGCATGTGCGGCATGCAGTTCCTGCATCTGCTTTCTCCTGGAAGCAGGGTCATCAACGCACCCGAGGTCCCGCGCAAGGCACAGGTAAACACCGCCTCTGGAAGAACGCGGCACGAGGCGCGAAGAGGGGTAGCAACAGGCGTTCCCGGACGGCCGCGTGGTACACCACGGCGCTGCAGGAAGGATGACCGAGAGACGGGCAATGGCCCGAGGCAATGATCAAGCGAACATGTTAGCACAGTGTGTGCATGCGGCCTTTATCGATTCTTCACATGTTGTCCAAACGCCATGTTTCAAGCCGTTTTTTGCTTATCGTGTCATGCGCTTGCGTGCAGCTCCATTGCGCGCATCACGATCGGCTTGGCCCAATCGGGCGTCTGCAGCAGATCGATCACCGTGACCGGAAAATGCAATCCCTCGCGATCCAGCTGCAGCAGCGGCAGCGGTGCCGCCCTGCCCTTTGCGTCGGCGGGCGCGCTGTTGTCGTACACGTGCAGCTCGGCAAGATGCGGCAGCAGTTCGATCAGGTTTTCGCGCGCGGAATCGAAACGTGCGCGGATCTTGTCGTGCGGAATATCGTGTCCGCCCTGGCTGACCCGATCGGCCACGCGCTCGATGTGCAGCGCCACGCTGTGCAGGCCGCAGAACCAGATCGCCACGTCGTGGGTATGGCAGGCATCGCGAAGCAGGCGCGGAATGGTGTTGCCGCCGAGCGTGGTTTCAAACGCGAAGTCGGTGCTATCGGCCATCGCCTGGCGCAACCGTCGCGCGCCCTCGCTCCATGCTGCGGCGTTGGCCTCGTCCAGCGGCCAGCCCTGCTCCACCAGCCGTCGGGTGAAGCTGTCCGGGTTGAACCAGGTCAGCCCGGCGTCGCGCAGCCATGTGCCCAGCAGCGAACTTTTACCGGCGCCATTGACGCCGGCCAGTACCAGGATCCGCGCCACCGATCAGAGCGACGGGCCAAGGGCGGTCCTGCGCCCGCGACGGATCGGCTGGCCCACTACCTTGCCCAGCCCACCGTCGGTATTGAGGCTGGCCAGGGTGGTATCGAACTCTGCACGCAGGCGATCCAGCTCCCCCTGGCGCGCGTCATCCGGGTTGCCGGCCGCACGGGCCAGCAGCTCCTGGTAGGCCTTGATGTCCACGATCACCGCTTCGGGGTGGTTGTGGTTGGTGATCACCAAGGCCTGCTTTTCGCGCACGGTGCGCATCAGGCTCGGCCAGCCCCGGGTCTTCACCGATGACGCAGTGGCCTTTTCAAGGCCGGGAACATCCAGGGGCAGGCTCATGACGGACATCCAGCGGAGGGATGTGGCCACTATACCCCTTTTGGGTAAATTGGGAATAAAGGGATATTCAGCTACCCGACGGCGCGTTCGAGGGCAGCCAGATCTCCCTCTGTGGTGGGGCGCACCACCCGTGCCACCTCCTGCCCGTCGCGCAGCAGGACCAGGGTCGGCCAGAGCTTGACCGTGAAGGCGCGCCCCAAGGGGCGCCCCCTGCCGTCCTCGACCTTGCGGTGGTCAAGACCGTGCTTTTCAACAAAGTCCTTGACCACCGGCTGCGCAGCCGCGCAATGGCCGCACCAGTCCGTGCCGAATTCCAGCAGCTGCCAGCCCGTGCCAGCCTCTACCTCGGCGCGGGTAGGCTCGAGCAGATCGGTGAACCTGCGTGCGTAGGCCATGACTCAGGCCGCCAGGGCGCGCTGGATGTCGTCCAGCGTGGAATTGGTGTAGTCCTTGGCGATCTCCTTCAGCATCCGGCTCTGTACTTCCTTGTGCAGCTGCGGCCGGATGTGGCCCAGCGTGGTGGGGTCGGCGATCAGGATCAGGTGCTCATAGCGGTGCTTGAGCGCGTGATCGTTCAACTGCTGCGCCAGCTGTTTGGCGAAGGTGGCTTCATTGAGCTGGGAAATGCTCATGTCCTTGGGCACTGCGCCGGACGGCCCCTGGCCGGAGACGCCTTCGGCGCTGATGTCCTTGACCTCCAGTTCCTCCTCCTGCTTCAGCTGCAGCGTGCGGCCGTCGCCCACATTGGTGAACACGCGGGCCGAACCGCCATCAGCGACGATGACGAGGGTACCTTTGGGGATCTGCAGGGTGGACATGGTTGAACTCCTTGGATGGAAAAACGGGCGATGTGTTGGCCCGCCCCCACCGTAGGCAAACGGATGTAAGCGCGGTGCATAGGCGCGTGTGCACCGTGTGTGCAAGGGCATTCAGGGAGTCGGTCGGTCATTACAGTGTAAAATTCGCGGTTTTTGACCGGAACCATGGCGAAGAAGCAGCACCGCACGCCTGTCCCCGGCCCGCCCTTCATCCGGTTGCTGGCGGCGCTGGCCGACCGCAATGCCCCGCGTACCGGGCCCGACCTGTCCGACCGGCTCAGCCAGTGGATCGACTGGACCCGGGCCGTGGCGCTGTCGCGCGCGCTCGACGGGCGGCTGCCGGCCGTGGCCGACGCCGCACCGGGTTCCGTCGAGGCGCTTGACGAGGAATGCGCGCGGGTACGCGCCACCCTGGTCGAAAGCATCACCGCCCCGCCGGCGGCAGGCAAACCGGCCGCGACCGACGCCACCGCCTACCGCCAGCGCTGTCTCACCGTGCAGCGCGCCATGCTCACCGCCACCGGGCGCCTGCGCGGCCTGCTGCGGGACCGGCTCAGTGCCGGGTCCGGCGAGCTGCCCCGGTTGGCCGAGGTGGACGCGGCCATGGAGCAGGCGCTGAGCCCGCGCGAGCAGCAACTGCTGGCCAGCGTACCGGCCCTGCTCGGCGCCCATTTCGAGCGTCTGCGCGACGACGCCGGCACCGCTGAGGTCGATCCCGACAGCGGCTGGCTGCACTTGTTCAGGAACGACATGCAGGCCGTGCTCCTAGCCGAGCTGGATGTCCGTTTTCACCCCATCGAAGGCCTGCTTGCAGCGCTTCGCCCCCACTAACCGGGCTGTCATGTTCAGAACTCCTCTCTACCTCGTTGTTTTCCTTGCCGGCCTGCTGGCGGTGTGCTGGATCGGTGCCGGCTATGTCGGCAGCAACCCGGTCGGCATGGCGGTGGCGCTGGTGATCGCCGCCTGTTACGTGGCCGGTGCAGTGGAACTGCACCGCTACCGGCAGGCGACTTCGGCGCTGGCGCTGGCGGTGGCCGATGCCGCCGAGGCGCCGGCGAGCCTGGGCGAGTGGCTGGCGCGCGTGCCCGATGCACTGCGCAATGCCGTGCGGCTGCGGGTGGAGGGCGAGCGCGTGGCGCTGCCGGCACCGGTGCTGACCCCGTACCTGGTCGGCCTGCTGGTGCTGCTGGGCATGCTCGGCACCCTGCTCGGCATGATGGCCACCCTGCGCGGCACCGGCCTGGCGCTGGGCAGCGCGACCGACCTGCAGGCCATCCGCGGCTCGCTCGGTGCGCCGGTGGAAGGGTTGGCGGTGGCGTTCGGCACCTCCATCGCCGGCGTCGCCACCTCGGCGATGCTCGGCCTGCTCGCCGCGCTGTGCCGGCGTGAACGCCTGCAGGTGGTGCAGCAGCTGGACACCCGCATCGCCACCACCCTGCACGTGCATTCGCAGGCCTGGCAGCGTGCCGAAGCCTTCCGCCTGCTGCAGGCGCAGGCCGGCCTGATGCCGGCCCTGGTTGACCGCCTCGAGGCGATGAGCGCGGCGATCGAAGCGCAGAGCGGCGCGGCGGGCGAACGCCTGTCGGCCAGCCAGGACGCCTTCCATGCCCGCGCCGAGGCCGCCCACCAGCGCCTGGCCGGTTCGGTGCAGGAGGCATTGCAGGCCAGCGTCGCGCAGAGTGCGCGTGCGGTCGGCGAGGCCCTGCAGCCGATCATGGCCGAGACCATGGCCGGCATCAGCCAGCAGACCACGGCCCTGCAGGCCACGGTAGGCGATGCCGTGCGTGCGCAGCTTGACGGCCTGGCCAGTGGCTTCGAGGCCAGCCGCGCCGCCACCCGCGAGACCTGGAACGCTGCGCTCAGCAGTCAGAAGCAGGCACACGACACCCTGTCGGCAGAACTGCGTTCTACCCTGGCCACGCTCAGCGAACAGCACGACCAGCGTGCCGTGCAGCTGCTGGAAACCCTGGCCGCCCGTCTCGACGCAAGCGTGGATGCATGGACCGGGGCGCAGACCGAACAGGAGCAGCGTCATGCCGCCCTTACCCGCGATCTGCGCAGCACGCTTGAGGGTTTCAGCCAGCTGCAGGGGGAGCACGGTGCCCGCCTGCTCGATTCGGTGGGTACGCGTCTGGCTGCCTGGGTCGACACCGTGGCCGAGCGCATGGACAGCAGCGCCAGCACCCACGCGCAGGCGTGGCGCGATGCGCTGCAGGGCCAGCAGTCGGTGAACGCCGAACTGGCCGAACGCAACCAGCAGGCACTGGTCGCCGCCACCGCCAGCTTCGATGGCCATGCGCGTTCGCTGGTGGATGGCCTGCAGGCCTCGCACAGCGGCCTGCAGGATCGTCTGGAAGCCCGCGACGCGCAGCGCCTGGCCACCTGGAGCGATGCCTTCACGCAGTTGTCGGAACAGCTCGGCCAGCAATGGGCCGACAACGGTGCGCAGGTTGCGGCGAGCCAGCAGGCGGTCTGCGAAACCCTGTCGCGTACCGCACACGAGATCGGCACGCAGGCGCAGGCGCATGCGGCCGAGACCATCAGCGAGATCTCGCGACTGGTCACGCTCGCCTCGGAAGCCCCGAAGGCGGCTGCCGAAGTGGTCGCCGAACTGCGCCAGAAGCTGTCCGACAGCATGGTCCGCGACACCGCCATGCTCGACGAACGCACCCGCCTGCTGGCCACGCTGGAAACGCTGCTGGACGCGGTCAACCACGCGTCCACCGAACAGCGCACCGCCGTGGACGCGCTGGTCAGCACCTCGGCCGATCTGCTGGAGCGCGTGGGTACGCAGTTCACCGACCACATCGCTGCCGAGACCGGCAAGCTGGATGGCGTGGCCGCGCAACTGAGCGGCAGCGCGGTGGAAGTGGCCAGCCTGGCCGAGGCGTTCGGTACCGCGATGCAGAGCTTCGGCACCGCCAGCAGCGGGCTGGGTGAACAGCTGCAGCAGGTGGCCGGCGCGCTGGACGCGTCGATGACCCGCAGCGATGAGCAGCTGGCCTATTACGTGACCCAGGCGCGCGAAGTGATCGACCTGAGCGTGCTCTCGCAGCAGCAGATCATCGAAGAACTGCAGCAGCTGGCCGGCCGCCGCCGCAGCGCCGGAACGGCCACCGCATGAGCGACGAGATCGAACTGGAAGGCGACACCGGCGCGCCGATCTGGGCCGCCTTCGGCGACCTGATGTCGGTGCTGCTGGGCGCGTTCGTGCTGATCCTGGTCGGCGTGGTGGCGCTGCAGCTGGAGCTGTCGCATCGCCTCGATGAGGAAGTGGCGCAGCGCCAGGCCGAAGCGAAACGGCGCCAGACCCTGGAACAGGCCCTGGCCGGCCCGCTGGCCGCCGGGCGGGTGACGCTGGTGGATGGCCGCATCGGCATCCGTGGCAGCGTGCTGTTCGCGCTCAATTCCGACCAGCTGCAGCCGGAAGGCCGCGAGCTGCTGCGCAGCCTGGCCGCGCCGCTGGCCGGGTATCTGTCCTCGCGCGAGGAAATCCTGATGGTCAGCGGCTTCACCGATGACCGCCCGGTACGCGACAGCAACCGCCAGTTCGCCGACAACTGGGAACTGTCGGCCGAGCGCGCGCTGACCGTGACCCGCACCCTGATCGCCGAAGGCGTGCCGGCCGGGTCGGTGTTCGCTGCCGCCTTCGGCGCCGAACAACCGGTGGGCTCCAACGCCGACGAAGAAGGCCGGGCGCGCAACCGACGCGTGGAGATGGCGCCGATTCCGCGCCCGAAACCGACCGCGGCGGGCGATGGACGGTAACCGCGCCGACGCCGACCGGCTCGTGCAGTGGCGCGGGCAGCAACTGGATCGCCTCGATCCGGTGCAGTTCGCGTTCCTTGAAGCGCTGCAGCGGCGTACGCGGAGGGCCAGCGGCGCGCTGCGCGCCGTGCTGGATGCGCGCCTGTCTGCACTGATGGACGCGTACGCCGCGCGCATGGAGTCAGCCCCGGTGGCCAGCGCGGACGTGCCGCCGGCAGGCAAAGCGGGCGCACTGGCCGCGCTGGCCCAGCCTCGCCCGACGCACAATCCCGACTACCCTGCACTGCCTGCCCTCGCCGAGTTCCGCAGCGCGTGGGCGGCGTTGCGCACTGCCGGCCAGGTCCGGCAGACGCTGGCACAGGCCCCCAGCGACGGCGGTCCATTGAACTCCAGCGTGCTGGTGCATCGTGCACTGGGCTGGATGGGCGAGGTCTCCCCCGCGTACCTGGAGCACTTCCTTGCCTACGTGGACAACCTGGCCTGGCTGGAACAGATGCAGCAGCGCGGCACCCTGCCCAGCCGCGACAGCGCGCCCGGCCGCGCACCCGCCAAGCCGCGGGCGCGGCGCAGGTCGTAGGCCTCAGCCGCGCAGCGTCGCACCACCGTCCACGTACAGGTCGCTCATGGCGATGTGGCCGGCCTCGTCGGAGAGCAGGAACATCACCGCCCGTGCGATATCGTCCGGGGTGGCCAGCTTGCGTAACGGAATGCCGGCCTTGTAGGTCGACGGGTTGCCGTCGATCACCTGCCGGGCGCCATCGGCATCGGCCCACATCCCGGTCTGCATCGGGGTCAGCGTGGACCCCGGCGCGACGATGTTGCAGCGGATGCCGTGCGGCGCCAGTTCCAGGCCGAGGCAGCGCGTGAACATGGTGGCGGCCGCCTTGGACGCCGCATAGGCGGCCATGCCATGGCGCGGAACGCCGGCCGCATTCGAGCTCACCGTGACGATGGCACCCTGCCCGCGCGGTGTCATCACCCGCGCCAGGGCGCGGCCCAGGTGGAAGACACCATCGGCATTGACCGCGAACACGCGGCGCCATTGCGCGTCGTCGATGCTGGTCACCGCACCAACCTGCAGCACACCGGCGACGCTGATCCCGAAACCGATCGGACCCCACTGCGCTTCCGTCGCCGTGACCAGCGCGTCGACCGCGGCCGGATCGGTCACGTCCAGCACGCGTGCATGCAGTCGCGGGTGGGCCGGCAGGTCGGGCAGCGCGAGATCGGTCGCGACCACCACGCAGCCGCTGTGCAGCAGCTGGCGGACCAGCGCAACGCCGATGCCGCCGGCAGCGCCGGTGACCAGCGCCAGGGTGCCATCGAATCCGGTGAGTTTCATGTTCGGTCCTTCGGTGAAGGGAGGTCCCAATGCTGCAGGCGTGCCGACAGCCACGGCGCCAGCTGCGCCACGGCGTCGCGCCCGGTCAGCTCGGCATGCAGGAACGGCAAGGGCAGCGCCTCCACCTTCGCCGCATGCGTTTGCCACAGCGCCGACTGCAGGTGGGGACGCTGTGCGTGGTCAAGGCCGGCGCGCACGTGCACCAGGGTGCCGTCGAAGCGGCGATGGTGATGGTTGCGGATCAGGCGGTTGGTGCCGGTCACCGCACGGACCACGCCGTCAAGCACGTGCCCGGGCAGGTTGCCCAGCGCGCTGTCGCCCTGGCGCAGGAACGCGACGATGCGTTCGCGGCTGTCCAGTTCGGGGTGGCGCTCGGGATCATGACCGGCAATGGCGAGCAACGCCCGCAGCGCCGCCACCGGGTCGGGCTCGGGCTCGGCCCGCCAGCATTCGCTCGGGTAGGCGTCCAGCAGCACCAGCGCGCCCACCTCGCGCTGCCGGGCCTGCAACTGCACGGCGATCGCCTGGGCGATGATGCCGCCCACCGACCAGCCCAGCAGGTGCACCGGACCACGTGGTTGCAACGCGAGGATGCGCGATGCGTAGTCGGCGGCCAGCGCATCGATGCTGGCGGGCAGCGGTCGGGACGGATCGAGCGCGGGCGACTGCAGCCCGTGCACGTCGCGCGCCGGGTGCAGCGCACGCGCCAGCCCGCGGTAGTTCCAGGCGATGCCGCCCGCCGGGTGGATCACGAACAGCGGCGCCCTGCCCGGCTCGCCGCGCGCCAGTTCGATCACCGGTCCCAGCCCATGGTCGGCTGCGGCCACCGGTGCATCCAGCCGCGCCGCGAGCGCGGCCACGGTGGGTGCGGCGAACACCGCGCCCAGCCCGGGGTCGTGCCGCCAGCGCTGCTGGATCGCCAGCAGCAGGTGGACCGCCGACAGCGAATCGCCGCCGAGCGCGAAGAAGTCGGCGTCCGCCGCGGCGGGTTCGGCCAGCCCGAGTACCTGCTGGAACAGGGCGGCAAGCGCCCGCTCCGAGGGTGTCTCGGCGCGGCGGCCCGCCAAGTCGGTATCCGGCAGCGGCAGCGCGCCGCGGTCGAGCTTGCCATTGGCGGTCACCGGCCAGGCATCCACGACGACGATGGCGGCCGGCACCATGTACGCCGGTAGCTGCGTGCCCAGCTGGCGGCGCAGCGCGTCGGGTTCCAGCGCGTCACCGGAGACATACGCGACCAGCCGCGCCGGGATGCCCGCGTCGCGGTCGCGCAGCAACACCTCGGCACGGGCAACGCCGGCCACGCTGCGCAACGCGGCTTCGATCTCCCCCAGCTCGATGCGCAGGCCGCGCAGCTTGACCTGGTGGTCGCTGCGCCCGAGATACTCCAAGGCCCCGTCGGCACGCCAGCGGGCGCGGTCGCCGGTGCGGTAGATCCGGCCGCCCGGCAGGTGCGGGTCGTCGAGGAAACGGCCGGCGGTGAGATCGTCGCGTCCGAGATAGCCGCGCGCCAGCTGCACGCCCCCCAGGTACAGGTCGCCCGGCACGCCGGCAGGCAGCGCCTGCAGCTGCGCGTCGAGGACATACAGACGCGTGTTCCAGACCGGGTAGCCGATCGGCACCGGGTCTGAACGATCCTCCGGCGACGCCGGCCACCAGCTGACATCCACCGCGGCTTCCGTCGGCCCGTACAGATTGTGCAGTTCCGCCTGCACGCGCGCGTGGAAGCGGTCGCGCAGCCGCGCGTCCAGCGCTTCGCCGCTGGTGAACACCTGCCGCAGCGCCAGTCCGCCCAGCTCGGGAACGCCCAGCCACGCCTCCAGCATCGACGGCACGAAATGCACGGTGGTGATCCGTTCGGCCACGATCAGCTGCGTCAGCGCCTGCGGATCGCGATGCAGCCCCGGTGCTGCGACCACCAGCGTGGCCCCACTGATCAGGGGCAGGAAGAACTCCCAGACCGAGACATCGAAGGTGGCCGGGGTCTTCTGCAGGATCCGCGACTGCGATCCGATCCCGAACTGCGCGCGCATCCACTCCAGCCGGTTGACGATGGCGCGGTGCTCCACCAGCACGCCCTTTGGCTCGCCGGTGGAACCGGAGGTATAGATCACGTAGGCCGCGTCGTCCGGGCTCACATCGTCGCGCAGCGGTGCATCGGCGTGGGTCGACCACTGGCTCGGAGGGAGCACCTGCGTCCCGGCGAAACGCGGCGCGTCCCCTGCCTCGGCCAACACGCACTGCGGCTGCGCCGAGGCCAGGATCTTCTGCAGACGGGCATCGGGGTGCTCCAGGTCCACCGGCAGGTACGCGCCGCCCGCACGCAGCACCGCCACCAGCGCGATCACCAGCGACATCGAACGCGGCAATGCCACCACCACCCGCGACTCGCGCGTTACGCCCAGCGCCTGCAGCTGCAGGGCCAGCGCCCGGCTGCGCTGTTCCAGCGCGGCGTAGCTCAGCGTTTCACCGTCGAACACCACCGCCGTGGCTGACGGCGACGCGCGCATGCCCGCCTCCAGCAGCGCAGCCAGCGTCACATCCGCCAGCGCATGCTGCGTCGCATTCACGGTGTGCAGCCACTGCTCCGACTCGGCGGGCGTGCACAGGGCAACCTCGTCCAGCCGTCCGCCGCGCGCCTGCACCTGCAGCGCGGCCGATACGAAATGCAGCAGGCGCCGCGCGTGCGCCTGCACCGCGGGCAGCGTGTGCTGCTGCGGGTGGGCCTCGATCTCGAGGTCCAGCGCGGTGGTCGCATCGCCACGGAAGCCGAAGCTGATGTCGTCCACCGGCCCGGTGCACAGCACCTCCAGCTGCGCGTCGACGCCCGGCCAGGGTAGCGGCCGGTAGAACGGCTGCACGTTCACCAGCGGCCCGTACAGGCGATGCTGCAGGCCCACCTGTCCCAGGTCACGGCGCAGCTGTTCACCGCGGTAGCGGCCATGCCGTCGGCCGCGCACCAGCGCCCGTGCGGTGTCGCGGACCCTGTCCTCCACGCTCTCGTCGGCGGCCGCCTGGACACGCAACGGCAGCACGTTCATCACCATCGCCGGCACCCGCGCTGACGCGCTGCCCAGCCGCCCCATGTACGGCACGCCCACCGTCAGTTCGTCGCTGGCGGCGAACCGCCGGCAGTACTCGGCGGTCAACGCGGTGAGCAGGTCCGGCCACGGTTGGCCCATCTCCCGTGCCGCCACGAGCAGTCGATCACGCAGGGGCGCGTCCACCGCTTCGGTCAGGCGCAGCACGTCGGCGCTGGCCGCGGCGCTGCCCGCGCCCAGCGCGTCGACGGGTGCCGCGCCCTGCATGTAGGTGCGCCAGTAGCCGGCATCGGCGACCCGGCGCTCGCTTTGGCGATACAGCGCATCTTCCGCCCATACCGGTTGCACCGGCTGCAGCGCATCGGTTGCTTCGCCAGCGTACAGCGCACACACCCGGGCGCTGAACAACGCCATGCCGTAGCCGTCCGTGGCCAGGTGATGCACGCGCAGGTACCACGCGAAGCGCCCCTGCCCGAGCACGAACAGCTGCTGCAGGGCCAGGCGGTCGCGGCCGGGATCGACCGGTTGCAGTCGATCGGCCTGCATCGCCTGCAGCGCCGCCTGCATCGGGTCGTGTCGTGCCGACAGGTCCACCACCTGCAGCAACGGAACATGCGCGGGGTCCAGCCATTGCTGCGGGACGCCCGCGCTGTCCTCGGCCATGCGCAGCCACAGCGCCTCGGCCTCGCTGGCCGCTGCGTCGGCCGCAGCGCGGAAACGCGCCACGTCCAGCGCGCCGTCGAACCACTCCACGTGTGCGGTATTGAACGCGGCCGGGGTCGCCGACAGCCGCTGCGCGTACCACAGTCCGGTCTGCGCCTCGCTCAACGGTTGCCGTTGCGGGTGCGTCATGCGCCCGCGCGGGCCTGCAGCTGCCGGACCACCTGCCACCACCCCGCCAGCGTGGTGTGTTCGGCCAGCTGGCCGAACTCCAGCGCGATGCCGGTTTCGCTCCAGGCCAGCACCAGTCCGAGCACGCGCATCGAATCCAGACCCAGGTCCATCAGGTGATCATCATCGCCGACCGCCTCCGGCACTTCGCCGAGCATGCCGGCCACGTCGGCGCGCATGCGCTCCAGGGTCAACGGCGTGGGGGACGTGGTGTCGGTCATGCCAGGCGCTCCAGCAGCTGGTCGGTGGTCATCGGGACGCCGCAGGTGCGGGCGATCCAGTGCAGGGCGTGGTCGTGGTCCGCACGCGAGAAGTCGGCCACCGCGTCGGCGGCGATGAACGCTTCGATGTCGCGCTGGAACGCTTCGACCACGGTGGCGGTGCAGCCGATATGCGCGTACACCCCGGTGACCAGCAGCTGGTCGCGGCCGCGGGCGCGCAGCATTGTTTCCAGGTTGCTGCGCAGGAAGGCGCTGTAGCGGTGCTTGACCAGCACGTGGTCGCCCCCGGCAGGTGCCAGCGCATCGATGATCGCCTCGTGTTCGCTGATCGCCTGCATGCCCGGCCCCCACAGGTCCGCCTGCAGGCCGCGGTCACGCCGGTCCTGGTTGCCGCGCTGGGCGGTGTAGAACACCGGTATGCCCCGCGCCCGGCACTGCGCGACCAGCCGGGCGATGTTGGCCACCGCCGGCGCCAGCGGCGCAACCTCCGCGCCGAAGGCGGCCAGGAAGTAGCGCTGCATGTCGTGCACCAGCAGCGCGATGCGCCCGGCCTCTGGCTGCCAGGGCCCGCGCGGCGCCGGCAGTTCGGCCGCCGTGGGCAGCGCGTAGGATGGAATGGTGGGCAGCGCCATCAGCGCGGTTCTCCTGTCTGTTCGATATGACGCGCGCGCAGCTGCGCACGCAGTTCGCGGCGGCTGACCTTGCCCACTGCGGTGGTGCCGAAGGCGTCCACGAACACCACCTGGTCCGGCACCTTGAAGGCGGCAAGACCGCGACTGCGCACCCATGCCTTCAGGCTGGCGGTAGTTGGGCGCTCGCCGCGCGTGATGACAAAGGCACAGCTGCGCTCGCCCAGGTACGGATCGGGCATCGACACCACCGCCGCGTCGAAGACGCTGGCGTGCGCGAGAAGGTGGTCTTCAATCTCCTCGGCGGAAATCTTTTCGCCCGCGCGGTTGATGTGGTCGCCGGCACGGCCCTGCACTACCAGGTAGCCGCCCGGCAGCTGCTGGACCATGTCGCCGGTGCGGTAGTAGCCATCCTCGGTGAAGGCGCGCGCATTGGCGCCGGGATCGTTGTGGTAGCTGCGGATAGTGTACGGACCGCGGGTAAGCAGGTGGCCGACCTCGCCTGGTGCGACCGGGTGGCCGTGGTCATCTACCACCAGCACCTCGTCGTCCGGCGAGATCGGACGGCCCTGGGTGGTGAGCACGCACTCCAGCGGATCGTGCAGGCGGGTGTAATTGACCAGCCCTTCGGCCATGCCAAAGACCTGCTGCAACTGGCAGCCCAGACCGTCGATGACGCGCCGCGCCGCTTCCGGGACCAGCTTGGCGCCGCCCACCTGCAGCACCCGCAGGCTGGACAGGTCATGCGCGGTATTGCCGGCCGCCTGTGCCCACAGCAGTGCCAGCGGTGGTACCAGCCCGACGCAGGTGACCCGCTCGCGCGCGATCAGCGGAAACGCCGTGTCAGGCCCGGCACCGGGGCTGAGCACCACCCGCGCACCGGCGTACAGCGCGCCGAAGAAGCCCGGCGAGCTCATCGGGAAGTTGTGCGCGGCCGGCAGCGCCACCAGGTACACGCTGTCACGGTCGATGCCGCAGATCGCGTTGCTGGCGCGGAACGAATACAGGTAATCGTCGTGGGTACGTGGAATCAGCTTGGACAGGCCGGTGCTGCCACCGGAGAGCTGCAGGAACGCCACCGACTGCGGATCCGGGTCGGGCGGCAGCGCCCGCGCGTCCCCGGCCAACCCTGCCACCGCGCTGAATTCCTGGGCGTCACCCTCGATCAGCACGTGCCGCAGCGTGGGGAGCGACGCCTGCAGCTCGCGCGCCAGCGCACGGTAGTCGAATCCATCGTAGCTGGCCGCGGCGATGTATGCGTTCGCTTCGGCCGTGCGCAGCACATGCGACACTTCGGCGAAGCGGTGCGCCGGCAGCGCGAACACCGGCACCAGCCCGGCGCGGAACAGGCCGCAGACCACGCTGACGAAGGCGGCGGTATTGCCCAGCTGCACCACCACCCGGTCGCCCGGCACCAGCCCGTGCGCCAGCAGGCCAGCGCCGATCCTGCCGGCTTCCTCCCACAGCGCCGCATAGGTCAGGCGGACCTCGCCGGCGACCACGGCCACGTCGTCGGCGAACTGCACCGCGCGCTCGCGCAGGAAGCCCGGGAAGGTTTCGCCGCGCCAGTAGCCGGCGGCGCGATAGCGGGCGACCAGGGCCGGCGGCCAGACCTGGCGCAGCGGCGCGGCGAAGGTGTTCATCGGAAATCTCCCTGTTCGATCGGCAGGGCGGCGTCGACGCCAAGCGCAGCCAGCAGCGCCCCGAATTTGGCTCCGGTCTCGGCGGCTTCCGCGGCCGGATCCGAGTCGGCCACGATGCCGGCCCCGGCGTAGATGCGCGCTTCCCTGCCCTGCACCCGGGCGCAGCGGATCGCCACGTACCAGTCGCCATCGCCCTGCGCGTCCATCCAGCCGACCGCGCCGGCGTAGAAACCGCGCTGCACCGGCTCAAGTGCCGCGATCGTCTGCAGCGCCAGCGCAGTCGGCGTGCCGCACACCGCGGGCGTGGGATGCAGCGCCGCCAGCAGCGCGGCAACCGGGGTGGACGGATCACGCAGCGAGGCTTCGATGCGGGTCCCCAGGTGCCACAGCGTGGGGGTGGCGTGCAGCGTCGGCTGTGCCGCGGCATCGATCCGTTCGCAGTACGGGCGCAGCGCTGCCACGATCGACTCGACCACGTAGCGGTGCTCATCCTGGTCCTTCACGGAAGACAGCAGATCGCGAGCCGCCTGCGCGTCCTCGTCCGGATCGGCGCGACGCCGGGCCGAACCCGCCAGCGGGTGCGACAGCACCTGCCGACCGCGACGCGAGACCAGTAGTTCCGGACTGGCGCCGACCAGCCAGGCCGGTGCAGCCCCCCCCTCCACCGGCAGCGGGCACAGGTAGGTCATCGCTTCCGGATCCTGGTCCAGACGCGTGAGCAGGCGACGCGCGTCGATCGTCGTGCGCTCGCGCACATGCAGCGTGCGTGCCAGCACCACTTTCTTCAGCGCGCTGGCGTCGTCGCGCAGGGTGGCCAGCGCCTGACGGACCGCGTCGGCGTACTGGACGGCGCCAGGCTCGGCATGCAGGACGCCGGTGAACGGCACTGCGGCCGTCGCTGCGTCCGGCGCCGCCGTCTCCAGCGAGCGGGGCTGGTAGATCGCATCGTCGCCGTCCGGATCGAATGGCAACAGGCCCACCAGCAGCGGCGGCCCGTCGTGCTGGCGCGCAAAGAACGCGCGTACCCGCGCCTCCAGCGTGGCGGTCCCACCGCTCGGCAGCGCGGCATGGCAGCCGCGCGCATCCAGCGTGCGGTCCGGAAGGCGCAGCCGGAACTGCGCCGACGAAACCGGGGCCGGCAAGCGGGATAAGACGGGAGTTGAACGCATGCACCACCACGACCGATCAGAAAGGACAACGCGCCGCACAGGGGCGGGCGTTCGATTGATTCGGCTTCGTCGATTCAAGGACCGGCGTGGCTATCGCGTCAAATGGTAACAGCTCGCATTTGGCTTTGCGCGTCGCGGCGCGGTTGCGTTCATCCGGCGGGATCCACACCGCCTTGCCACGACATGGCTAAGCTGAGGGCACCGCGTCCAGAGCTTCCGGCAATGGCATCACCTTCCCCACCCGCCGTGTTCGACCAAGCACCCGGCCTGTCGCTGCAGATCATCAGCCTGGCCGGTGAGCTGTGGAGCGGCGAGGTACGCGAGGTGAGCGTGCCCGGCAGCGAGGGCCGGTTCGGGGTGATGGCCCGGCACGCGCCGTTGCTGGGCACGCTCCGCGAAGGCATGGTGTCGGTGTATCCGCTCGGCGCCGAGCCGCCGCTGCAGGTGTATGTGACCGGCGGTTACGTGGAAGTGCAGCCGGACAAGGTGATCGTGATGGCCGAACTCGCCCTGCGCAGCGAGGACCTGGACCAGGCACGCGCCCGCGTCGCTGCCGAGGCCGCGCGCTCGCCGATGGCCCTGGCCTTCACCGACGAAGACTATGCGCGCGTGCACGCGGAGTTGATGCAGCAGCGCGCCCTGCAGCTGCGCAGGGCGCCCTGGAAGTAGCGCCGGGGGCGCTGCCGATCAGCGCCGGGCGAGCAGCCCGCGGCGTTTGAACCACCACTCCAGCGGCAGCGTCACCAGCGGCGGCACTGCGGCCAGCAGCGCCAGCACGGCGGCCCACCACGGCCAGCGCAGCTTCACCGCGGCCAGCACGGTGACCACCACGTAGACCATGAAGGCAAGCCCATGTACCGGCCCGAACAGCGCCACGCCGGCCGTGGTCGGCACGGCGGCGTGGTACTTCAGGTACATGCCGACCAGCAGCCCGGCCCAGGTGAACGCCTCGAACAGGGCGACGACGGCAAACACACGACCCATCGGGTGCATCGGAACGGAAGCGCGCAAGGGAATCCCGCAGGAACGGCAAGGCCGCCCATCATACCGGCGCCGTGCGACGCGTTCGAGCTCAGACGAACATGCCGCCGGACGCTTCCACGCGCTGTGCGTTGATCCACCCCGTACGCGGCGACAGCAACGCGGCGACGACCGGCCCGATATCGTCAGGCTTGCCCGCGCGACCCAACGCGGTGTTGCCGGCCACCATCGCATTGATGTCGGCGTTGTCACGCACATGCCCGCCGCCGAAGTCGGTTTCGATCGCGCCCGGTGCCAGCGTGTTGGCACTGATCCCGCGCGCGCCCAGCTCCTTGGCCAGGTAGCGGCTGAAGACCTCGATGCCACCCTTCATCATCGCGTATGCCGAACTGCCCGGCAGCGAGAAACGGGCCAGGCCACTGGACACGTTGAGAATGCGGCCGCCATCGGCGATCAGCGGCAGCAGCGCCTGGGTAAGGAAATACGGACCTTTCAGGTGCACGGCCACCAGTTCGTCGAACTGGGCCGGGGTGGTGTCAGCGAAACCGGCATACAGGCCTTCGCCGGCGTTGTTGAACAGCCCCTGCAGGCCGCTCGCGCCCCAGGCCTGCAGTTGCGCCTGCACCGCCGTAGCGAAGCCGGCAAAGCCAGCGCTGTCGGCCATGTCCAGCGGCAGCGCGGCGGCACGACGGCCCAGCGCCTGGACCTGGGCGACGACCGCCTGCGCGGCGTCCGCCTGGTTGCGATAGGTCAGCACGATGTCGGCGCCGTCTGCGGCGAGTGCGAGGGCGGCGTTGCGACCCAGGCCGCGGCTGCCGCCGGTGATCAGCACGATGCGGGAAGAAGGGGTCATGGGAGTGCTCCGGTTGGGGTGGGATCAGACTATTGGCATTGCCGGATCGCATAAATCGCGCGATCCTGATTTAACTGTCCAACCACGGCGAACAATCCATGGACCGCCTCGACCACCTCCGCAGCTTCCTCCGGGTCGCCGAACTCGGCTCGTTCACCGCTGCCGCCGAACAGCTGGGCCTGCCCAAGGCCAGCGTCTCACTGGCGGTGCAACGGCTGGAAGCAGAGGTGGGTGTGCAGCTGCTGCACCGGACCACCCGAAGGGTCCGCCTGAGCGCCGACGGCGAGCAGTTCCGGCAGCGCGCCCGCGACCTGCTCGACGACATGGAAGACCTGCAGGGCATGTTCCGCCGCGACACCGGCCAGCTCAAGGGCCGGTTGCGGGTGGACATGTCCAGCGGGCTGGCCCGGCAGCTGGTGATCCCACGCCTGCCGGACTTCCTGGCCCGGCACCCGGGGCTGGAGATCGAGCTGAGCGGCACCGACCGCCGCGTCGACCTGGTCCGCGAAGGTTTCGACTGCGTGGTCCGGGTCGGCCCGCTGGACGACAACACGCTGGTGGCGCGCCCACTGGGGGTGATGCACATCGTCAACTGCGCCAGTCCGGCCTATCTGGCGGCACAGGGGGTGCCGCACTCGGTGGAGGACCTGCCCCACCATGCGCTGGTGCATTACGTGGGCACGCTGGGCCAGCGCTCGCCCGGCTTTGAGTACCACGATGGCCAGGCCTACCGCAGCGTGCCGATGCGCGGCGCCATCACGGTCAACAGCGGCGAGGCCTACAGCGCGGCGGCACTGGCCGGGCTCGGCATCATCCAGGTGCCGCGGCTGGGCGCACGCGCGGCGCTGGCCGCCGGAACACTGGTGGAAGTGCTGCCAGCGTGCGTGGCCGAGCCGATGCCGGTCACTCTGCTGTACGCGCAGCGGCGGCACCTTCCGCGCCGGGTGGCGGCGTTCATGGACTGGATCGCGGCGCTGGTCACACCGGAACTGCAGCGAGTCGACTGATCCGACTCACGCACATAAGCGCACACTCAGGCACATTCGCGCGCCGAATCAGGTATAATTCGTGAATGACCACCCCCGACGCACTTCCCGGCGAACGCCAACAGACCATCCTGCGCCTGCTGCGCGAACAGGGCCGCGTGTTCTCGGCCCAGCTCGCGCTGCAGATGGAGGTGTCGGAAGACTCGATCCGACGCGACCTCCGCGAGCTGGCCAATCAAGGGCTGTGCCGCAAGGTCCATGGCGGCGCACTGCCATCCGCGCCCGTGTTTCCTCCCCTGCCTGCCCGCCACGCGCAGCAGCCGGCGCAGAAGCACGCGCTGGCCATTGCCGCGGCCGCGTGTGTCCGCGCCGGTGATTCCGTCCTGCTGGATGCCGGCTCCACCAACAGCGCCATCGCCGCCTGCCTGCCGCAACAGCACGGCCTGCACGTGATCACCAATGCTCCCGACATCGCGCTGGCCCTGCTGGCACGCGGCGGGATCGACGTCACCCTGATCGGCGGGCGGCTGGATCCACGCGCTGGCGCCTGCATTGGTGCGCAGGCGCTGGAAACGGTTGCGGGGCTGCGTGCGGACGTCTGCTTCATCGGCACCTGTGCCGTCGATGCCGAAGCCGGTGTGTGGGCCATCGATGGCGAAGAAGCCCCCCTGAAGCGTGCCCTGCTTGCGGCCAGCAGCCGCTGCATCGCCGTGGCCACCAACGACAAGCTCGGCACCCAGGCGGCCTATCGCGTGGGCGCGATCGAGCAGATCGACCTGCTGGTGATCGAACACGACGCCCCCGACGCACAGGTGCAGGCCTTCCAGCGCCGCGGCGTCGACATCCAGCGCGCTGCGCCGTACTGAGGTTTCCTGATGACCGTTACCGCTCTCTCCGCACGCGGTGCGCGCGCCGAACAGCACGCCACCCGCGCCGCGTTCTTCCTGCCCGGTTTCGCCACCGCGGCGTGGGCACCGCTGGTGCCGTTCGCCAAGACCCGCACCGGGCTGGACGAAGGCGCGCTGGGCCTGGTGCTGCTGTGCCTGGGCGCCGGCTCGCTGCTGGCGATGCCGTTGGCCGGGATCCTGGCCGCACGCCACGGTTGCCGCGCGGTCATGATCGCCACCTTGTTGATGGTGATGGCCAGCCTGCCCCTGCTGGCCATCGCTCCCTCACCGTGGACGCTGGGCCTGGCGCTGTTCGTGATCGGTGCCGGCGTGGGCGCCTGCGACTGCACGATGAACATCCAGGCGGTGATGGTGGAGCGCGACAGTGGTCGCCCGATGATGTCCGGGTTCCATGCCTTCTACAGCATCGGAGGGGCCGTGGGCGCCGCCGCGATGACCGCACTGCTCGCCCTGCGGCTGCCGCCGTTGTGGGTGTGCGTGCTGGCCTCGGTGGCGATGGTGGCGGTGCTGCTGCTGTCCGTCCCGTACTGGCGCCGCGACCGTGCGCCCAGCGGTGCTCCGGTATTCGCCGTGCCGCACGGGGTGGTGCTGGCAATCGGCGTGCTCTGTTTCGTCGCCTTCCTCGCCGAAGGCGCCATGCTCGACTGGAGCGCGGTATTCCTGCACGAAGTGCAGCAGGTGCCGCCGGACCGCGCCGGGCTGGGCTTCATGACCTTTGCCATCGCCATGACGGTCACCCGCCTGGTCGGCGACGGCATCGTGGCCAGACTCGGCCGCCTGCGCGCGATCCTGCTGGGCAGCATCGTGGCCGCGGCCGGCTTCGGCATCGCCACCTTTGCCGGCGCCCTGCTGCCGGCGCTGCTGGGCTACGCGCTGATCGGCCTCGGCTGCGCCAACATCGTGCCGGCGCTGTTATCGATGGCCGGCAACCAGAAGACCATGCCCGAAAGCCTGGCCATTCCCGCGATCACCACGCTCGGTTATGCCGGCATCCTCGCCGGCCCGGCGCTGATCGGTTTCGTCGCCCAGGGCAGCAGCCTGGTCACCGCCTTCTGCCTCGTTGCCGCCGCCCTGCTGCTGGTCGGCATCACCGCGCGCTGGGTGAAGGCGTAGGTCCACGCCCGCAACGCTCAGTGCGACAGCGCGTAATCGATCGCCGCGCAGATCGCCGCGACCTGCGCGTCGTTGCACTGCTGCGGGGTCGCGCGCGGGCTGTCCGGGTAGACCTCGGTGGTGGTCGTATAGCGCGCGCCGGTGATGCTGGCGCACAGGCCCAGCTGCTTCAGCGGATACTGGATAACCCCCGGCGCCACCACCGGCGAGCCGATGATTTCGTTGCGCTCGTCGGCCGGGGCGATGTGGGTCACCTGCTCCACCGCCGCATTGACCGCCTGCTGGAAGGCCGGCTGCGGATTTTCGGTGTCGTCGACCAGGTAGAAGCCATCGGGAATCAGCCCCGGTTCGAACGGCTTGCCATCGCGCGCGGCCAAGGCCGGACGGAACTCGCTTTCGTCGCTGTCGGTGGTTTCGTGCAGGTCGATGTGCAGCACCATGCCCGCCCGCAGCGGCGCCACCAGCGCCATCAGCGCGGCTGACTCCTGCGCCGGGCTGTCGGCCACGAACGAACGGTTCGGGTCAATCGCATCCGCATTCCAGCGCTGGATGCGCTCATAGCCCCAGGGGCTCACGCACGGCGCGACCAGCACGTTGGCACGACCGGCATACTCCGCCGCGCGCGTGGCCAGGAACTGCAGCGCGCCTTCCACGCCACTGGTTTCATACCCGTGCACCCCGCCGGTGACCAGCACCGACGGCAGCGCCGGGTTCCAGTCGCGGCTGCGGACGGCGAACAGCGGGTAGCTGTGCGGGGCGTAATCGAGCGTGCCGTACTGGACGACATCGAAGCGGTCGCGCAATGCGTCGATGACCGGCAACACGTCGTCGGCGTAGCGCCGCACCGGCACCTGCCGGCTCCGCCATTCCGCTTTCTCTGCGGCGCCCCAGGGCTGGCCGGGGGTGCCGATGGGATAGAAGCGGGGGTCATTCATGGTGGGGCTCGTGGAATTCGGATCAGTGGGGATTCTAGCGTGTGGGGGTGTGCTTGCCTTGCCGTCATGGCTTCAACAGGACCTTGCCGTTGCGGCCGGGCTGCAGGCTGGCCTTGGCCGCCTCCGCGATCTGGTCCAGGCCGAACACCGCGTCCACCGGCAGGCTCAGGCCGCCGGCCGCGGCCAGGGTCAGCAGTTCGCCGACCAGGCGACGCTTGTCCTCCGGCGCCATCGCCTGGCTGACCTTGCTGCCCCAGAAACCCTTGACCGTGGCCTGCTTGAAGATCACGTCGCCCGAACCGATCTGCATCGGTTCGCCGGTCATCGAGCCGAACGACACCAGCGTGCCGTTCTCGCCCAACAGGCTGACCAGTTCACCGCTGGCCTTGCCGCCGACCGAGTCCACGGCCGCCGCTGCCCCACCCTCGCCCAGCCGGGCGCGCACCTGCGCGACCCAGTCCGGCTGCGCGGTGGAGACCGTGTGGTCGATCCCCAGCGCCTGCATTTCCGCCACGCCGTCATCGCGCCGCACCAGGTTCAGGCAGTGCACGCCGCGGGCCTTGGCCAGCATCGCCAGCGCCTTGCCGACCGCCCCGTTCGCCGCGTTCTGCACGATCCACTGACCCTTTTCCACCTGCAGGAACTCCAGCAGCATCAGCGCGCTCAGCGGCATTGCGATCAGCTGCGCGGCCATGTTGTCTTCGATGCTATCCGGCATCGGAATGACCATCCTTGCCGGCGCGATGAAGGATTCGGCCCAGGTGCCGTGCACCGACGCCGCACTGACCCGCTGGCCTTCCTGCAGCCCGGTCACGCCCTCGCCCAGCGCCTCGATCACGCCGGTGGCTTCGCTGCCACCGATCGCCGGCAGCGTGGGCTTGTAGCCGTACTGCCCGCGCACGGTCCAGAGATCATGGTTGTGGATGGGTGCCAGCACGGTGCGCACCCGCACCTCGCCCGCCCCGGGCTGCGGGGTCGGCGCCTCGCCGCCGTGCAGGACTTCGGTGGGATCGCCAAACTGTTCGTGCAGTGCTGCGCGCATGGTGTGTTCTCCTCTTCAGCGACGGTGGCGGTGTGCGGCGACCACGCCCACGCGCGGCGCGCGCCAGGCCCGCGTCCGCAGCAGCAGGGTCTGCAGGACCAGCAGCGCGGCCACGGCCAGGGCCAGCACGGCCACGGTGTCGGCACCGGGCAGGCGCCAGCTGGATTGCTTCACGTAGACCCCGACCAGCGCCCACAGTACTGCCGCCGGATAGGCGAAGTGCCCGCGCAGGCGCTGGTTCATCACCCATGCCAGCAGCGTGGCCATGGCCAGCAGCACCACGCTCCACGAGAGCATGTTGCCGGTCGGCAGCCACTGGTAGGCGACGATCACCTGCGCGGTATTGAGGAAGGCCGCCATGGTCAACCACCCGGCATGCAGGGCCAGCGGATACGCGGCGAACGCGCGCTGCCCGACGCTGGCGATCGGGGGCGCGGCGCGCACTGCCGCGACCAGCAGGCATGCCAGCGCGCCCCATATGATCGCCAGCGCCGGCAGGAACAGCTGCTGGGAAAATACCGGCATCCACGCCGCGGTCAGGGCGAAACCGAGCGCCGCCCAGCCGCGCACGCCGGCGATCTCATCGGGCCGCCGCCGGCGCAGCTGCCACAGTCCGAACGCCACGTCCCACAGGAAGATCAGGCCCCATATCGAAAACGCATAGCCGGCTGCCACCAGCAGCGTGGGATAGCGGTCGGATATCGCACCGTTGGTCGGACCGAACGCACCGGTCTGGGACAGCCACGCCACCAGCGGCATGGCCAAGGCGGCCAACAGAACGATCCAGCGCATGCACCTGCTCCTCTCAAAGAGCGCCGACCATACGCGCTCTGCGGTTAAAACGGTGGCATGGTCAGCCCAGTGCGTGCGGTTCGTGGCCTGCGTGCAGCGCCGCCAGTGCCCCCGTACCGCCCACGAAATGGCGCACGATCGGGGCATGCTCGTTGCGGTGCAGCGCGCGCACCTGCTCCTGCAGCGCGCGGTCTTCGGCGGTGACCCGGGCATGCTGGCGCAGGTGTTCGATCCACGACGCGGTCACGAAATACTCCAGGTGGATGCCGGGCGTGGCCACGTCCTCGGCCACGCCCCATATCACCGCCCCGTCCCGGCGCCGGGTACGCCCCAGGGCACCGAGCAGCTGATGGAACGCCGCGCGGTCGGCGGCGTCGATCCGGTATTCCACGGTCACCAGCACCGGGCCGCGATCATGCGTGACCGGTACCGCCAGTTCGGGCGCGGGCCAGTGGCCGGTGGGTCGCAGGTCAAGCTCCTCGCTGCCGGCGATGCGCACCCGCCACACCAGCAGGCCACCGACCACCGCGCCGATCGCGGCAAGGGTCAATGCCCACGGGATCGAGGTGCGCTGCGCGATGCTGCCCCAGCTCAGGCCACCGGCCGCCATGCCGAGCGAGAACACCATGATGTACAGCGACAGCGCGCGGGCCCGCACCCAGGCCGGCACCGCGGTCTGCGCGGCGATCTGCAGCGAAGACAACACGGTGATCCAGGCGAAGCCGTTGACCAGCATGGCCAACGGCAGCAGCGCCATGCTCCGCAGCCAGGCCAGCCCGAACAGGCTTGCTGCGCAGGCCAGGGTGGCCAGCAGCACCAGCAGGTCGCGGTCCAGGCGCGCACGCAACCGCGGCAGCAGCAACGCCCCGCTGACCGCACCGATGCCGATGCAGCCCAGCAGCAGGCCATAGGTACCCGCACCACCGCCCATCTCGCCGCGCACCACCAGCGGCAGCAGCGCGGTGGCCGCGCTGGCGAAGAAGAAGAACCCGGCCGACTTCACCAGCACCGCCTGCAGGCGACCGGCGCGCAGCGCGTAGCGCAGGCCGGCGCGCAGCCCGGCACCGAAGCCTTCCGGAGGCAGGCTGGAGGCCTGCGCTTCGGGCTTCCAGTTGAACAGCACCCACAGCATCGCGCCGAAACTCAGGGCGTTGAGGCCGAACGCCCAGCCGGCGCCGAGCTGGGCCACGATCAGGCCGCCAATCGCCGGCCCCAGCGAGCGGGCGATGTTGATCCCGATCGAGTTCAACGCCACTGCCGACGCCAGCATCGGCCGCGGCACCAGTTCGGACACGATGGCGGCCTGCGCCGGCATCGCCATCGCCGCGCCGCAGCCCATGGCGAAGGTCAGCGCCACCAGCAGCGGCGGGCTCAGCAGCTGCATGCCGGTCAGGGTGGCCAATGTCGCCGCCACCAGCAGCATCCAGCCCTGGGTCAACAGCAGGTAGCGGCGACGGTCGACGATGTCGGCCAGGGTGCCCGCCACCAGCGCCAGCAGCACCACCGGCACCGTGGTCGCCGACTGCACCAGCGCCACCATCAGCGGCGAACCGGTGCGCTCGGCCATCACCCACGCCGCGGCGACGTCGTTGACCCAGGTACCGACATTGCTGCCCAGGATCGCCAGCCACATGGCGCGGAACAGCCGGATCTTCAGCGGCGACCAGGCGCCAGGGGCCGCGTTTTCGTGTGTCTCTACCATTGCCATGCTCCTACTACCGATGCAAACAGGGTGTCGCTGCCCCCGGCCTCGCGCAGGCCGGGGCCGGCATCGAACCAGGCCAGCTGACCTTTCCAGGTCCAGTGGTCGCTGGCCTGCCAGGTGGTTTCCCACTTGTATTGCTGGCCGATCCGGCGCGACGTGCCGGCGGTACCGGGCACCGCCGCCAACGGCGCCGGGGTCGTGTACACCGCATCGCCGCGGCGGTGCTTCCACGCCAGCTGCCAGCCGATTTCGGTACTGAGGCCCGCGCGCGGGCTCAGGGTCAGGGTCGGCTGCACATCGACCAGGTTCGCCGGTGCCAGCAGGCTGGCTTCGCTGAAGTAGGCCGACTTGGGGTACAGCGCATTGAAGGTGCCCAAGCGGCCGTCGTGCGCATCGCGGTCGCCGCTGGCGATGTCCAGCTTGAGCCCCAGCCGCGGCTGCCAGGGCCGCGCCGGCCAGCGCACGCCGCTGTCGCTGGCCAGGGTCCAGGCGCGGATCGCCAGGGCGTCCTGCGCGCGCGACAACGTACCGCGCTGGGCGACCCCTTCGATGTTGCTGTCCCAGCGCGGGTGCGACGCGAACCAGCGTGCGCCCAGCGAGCGGCGGCGCTCATCGCCGCTCGCGGTGGCGAAACGTGCGTCGTCGCGGCCGTAGCCGAGCAGGTAGAGGTCCAGGCCGTTGCCCGGTCGCCCGTGCTGCCAGGTGGCATAGCTGCCCACCAGGAACTGGCCGCGGTCGCTGGGGTCATCGAACGCACCGCTGCGGTTATCCACCGGGCGCAGCGCGATCAGGTCGAGGGTGAGTCCACGCTGCTGCCAGCGCCCACGCACGCCGTCGAACGCGAGCCGGATGTTGGGCCCGTCGCGCACCGACAGCAGCCGCGAGCTGCCATACGCCGCTTCCTGGCGGCCGAGCTGCCAGCCCAGGCGCTCACCCTGCCAACGCACATAGCCCTGCTGCAGGTCCAGCGCGCCACGATCGGTCCCACCCGGCCCACCCTTGCGGCCCTGTTCGGCGTGCACGCCGAGTTGCACCATTCCATCCCACGCGCCGCGCCGCGCCGCCGCCGAGGCCAGCGCGCGCAGCAGGCCGTAGCCATCCTCGCTGCCGCCGATGCCGAAGCGGGTCGGGTCGTAGTACATGCCGCGCAGGCGCAGCGACGCGTCCAGCTGCAGCTCGCCAGCGCCGTCCAGCGCCACGCAGCGGCCGCTCGACCCGTCCTCACATGCGGCCGCCAGCGACGGCAAGGCCGTCGCCAGCGCCAGGCTCAGAACGCGAAGCACGAACATCCCAGCGCGCCCCAGAACGCGTTTGGCGCGTCGGTGGGAACAGGGTGGGCTGCGGCGTGGCCGTGCGCATGCGTGCGGCAACCGCCGGCGCCATGCACGTGCGCCTGTGCCGCCAGTCCGGTCGCGACGCCGCCCACGTGATAGCCACCAAAGCGGTTCACCGGTGACCAGTCCGGCATGGCCGGCGGCAGGGTGGGCGCCAGCGGGCCGAAGTCGTCGTCGCCGTGCACCACCCGCCCACCCACCACGGTCAGCACGCTGGTGATGTCGGCGATCGCGGCGTCCGGTACCGAGAAGTAGTCCGACGACAGCACGCAGAAGTCGGCCAGCTGGCCCACTGCCAACGTGCCTTTGCGGTCATCGTCGCCGGAGAACCAGGCGCTGCCTTGGGTCCACAGGCGCAACGCTTCCTCGCGCTCGAGCAGGTTTTCCTCGCCATACAGCGCCAGCCCGCCTACGGTGCGGCCGGTCACCAGCCAGGACAGCGCCACCCACGGGTTGTAGCTGGCCACCCGGGTGGCGTCGGTACCGGCGCCGACCGGCAACCCGGCCTGCAGCATGCGCCGCACCGGCGGCGTGTGGCGCGCGGCCTCGGCGCCGTAGCGCTGCACGAAAGCTTCGCCCTGGTAGGCCATGCGGTGCTGGATCGCCAGGCCGCCGCCCAGCGCGCGGATGCGGTCGATGTTGCGCGGGGTGATGGTTTCGGCGTGGTCGATGAACCAGTGCAGGCCGTCGAACGGTATCTCCCGGTTGACCTGCTCGTACACGTCAAGGATGCGGGTGATGCTCTCGTCGTAGGTGGCGTGGATGCGGAACGGCCAGCGCTTTTCCACCAGCAGCTTCACCACTTCGGCCAGCTCCGGCTCCATCCCGGCCGGCAGCTCCGGGCGCGGCTCGTTGAACAGTTCGAAGTCGGCCGCGGAGAACACCAGCATTTCGCCGGCGCCATTGTGGCGCAGCAGGTCATCGCCCTGGCGCGGCGCCAGCATTTCGCTCCACTGCTGGAAGTCCCGCACTTCGCTGCCCTTGTTCTGCGTGAACAGGTTGTAGGCGATGCGCACGCTGAGTTCGCCATCGCGATGCAGCTGTTCGATGACCTGGTAGTCCTCCGGGTAATTCTGGAAGCCACCGCCGGCGTCGATCACCGAGGTGATGCCGAGCCGGTTGAGTTCGCGCATGAAATGCCGGGTCGAATTGGCCTGGTACTCGATCGGCAGGCGCGGTCCCTTGGCCAGGGTGGCGTACAGGATCAGCGCGTTCGGCTTGGCCAGCAGCAGGCCGGTAGGGTTGCCCAGGCTGTCGCGCGCGATCTGCCCGCCTGGCGGGTCCGGGGTGTTGCGGTCGTAGCCGCAGGCGCGCAACGCGGCGCGGTTGAGCAGTGCGCGGTCGTACAGGTGCAGCAGGAACACCGGCGTGTCGGGGGCGATGGCATTGAGCTCGGCCAGGGTGGGCAGTCGCTTCTCGGCGAACTGCTCGGCGGTGAAGCCGCCGACCACGCGCACCCATTGCGGTGCGGGGGTGATGTCGACCTGCGCCTTCAGCATGGCCATCGCATCGGACAGCGAGCGCAGCCCGTCCCAGCGCAGCTCGAGGTTGTAGTTCAGCCCGCCGCGGATCAGGTGGGTATGGCTGTCGTTGAGGCCCGGCACCAGCCGGCGACCGCCGGCGTCGATCACCGTGGCGCCGGTGAGCCCGGCGCGCACCTCGGCCTCGGCGCCGATCGCCGCGATGCGCCCGTCCACCACGGCCAGTGCATCGGCCTGCGGCAGGCGCGGGTCCAGCGTGGTGATGCGGGCATTGCGGATGAGCAGCGGGGTCATGGGGTTCTCCGGTGAATTGGCCAGCGCGCGACCGGCCAGGCCCAGCGCCATCGCGGCGCCGGCGCCCAGCAGCAGCTCGCGGCGTGCAGGCGATTGCGGATCAGGGGACATGGGCGGCGCTCCGCTCACAGGGACTGCAGCGCCAGGGCGCCGGGCCCGGCCAGGGCGACGGCGCACAGCGCCAGCGTCCAGAACACCGGGTATTCAACGCCGCCGCGCATCCAGAACCAGCCCTTGGGCAGGGCCAGCACGGCGGTGGTGGCCAGGAACAGCGCCGCGACCGAGGCCGCCATGCGGGTCTGCCAACCCAGCAGCACCGCCACCCCGCACAGCACCTGCAGCACCGCCAGCAGCAGCGGTGCAGGTGCCGGTGCCGGCAGGCCGAACCCGCGCAGCTCGTCGGCGAACCCGGACAGGCCGGGGCCGTTGAACCAGCCGAACAGCTTGCCCAGCGCGTGCGGCAGCAGGAAGCCGCCGGCGCCCAGCCGCAGCACCAGCAGCCCCAAATCCAGGCCGGTGGTGCTGGCGGCCATGCTCAGTGGCCGCCTTCCTGCGCGCCGAACATCGCCTTGGCGTACTGGATGCCCAAGCCATAGCCGCCGGCATGTTCGCGGGCGATGCCGGTGGTCAGGTCGTAGGTGGCCGAGCGGCCCCAGTCGCGCTGCAGTTCCAGCAGGTACTGCACCGAGGTGATCGGCACCGCGCCGGCCTGGACCATGCGGGTGACCGCGCGTTCGTGCGCTTCGTCGCTGACGTCGCCGCAGGCATCGGTGATCACGTACACCTCGAAGCCCTGCTCGATGGCCGACAGCGCCGGGCCGACGATGCACACGCTGGTCCACAGGCCGGCGAGCACCACGCGCTGCCTGCCGATGCGGTTGATCTCATCGATCACCGGCTGGTCTTCCCAGCTGTTCATGGTGGTGCGGTCGAGCACCTTCTGGCCCGGGAAGATCGCCGGCAATTCGGGGAACAGCGGGCCGGAGAACGACTTTTCAGCCACGGTGGTAAGCACCACCGGCACCTTGAAGCCGGCCGCACCCTTGGCCACCAGCGCCACGTTGTTGCGCAGCGCGGCGATATCGATGGTGCGGGTGGCGAACGCCATCTGCGACTGGAAGTCGATCAGGACGAGCGCGTGGTCGGCAGGCGACAGCAGCGAGCGGCCGGGAACGGCGGTGGCGGTGGTCATCGGGAATCCTTGCGGGAGGGGTAGGCAGATGGTGAGCGCACCAGCGCCAATGCCCTACCCCCCATGGATGGTGGGCACGACACCTCTTTTGGGGGATGCGGACCCGACGCTACCCCAGGCCCGCCCCCCGCGCCTGCCCCGAATGGGGAGTCGTCGACCGCTCCCGGCCTGCGACAATCCCCTGCGTTACCGGAGAAACTGCATGACCGCTGCACCCCCACCGATCGGCATCCTGGTGGTAGACGACCATCCCCTGCTGCGCGACGGCCTGGCCGCGCTGCTTGGCCTGCAGCCGGACATGCGCCTGCTGGGCGAGGCCGCCGACGGCGAGGCGGCGGTGGACCAGTACCTGGCGCTGCAGCCGGACGTGGTGCTGATGGACCTGCAGCTGCCCGGCGTGGACGGGGTGGAAGCCATCACCCGGATCCGCCAGCACGATCCCCGCGCGCGGATCATCGTCCTGACCACCTACCGCGGCGACGTCCGCGCGGTGCGTGCGTTGCAGGCCGGCGCCAGCGGCTACCTGCTCAAGGACATGCTGCGGCATGAACTGGTCGACACCATCCGCACCGTGCACAGCGGCAGGCGCGCCGGCATTCCCGCGCCGCTGGCGGCCAGCATCGCCGCGCACGTGGTCGAAGACAGCCTGTCGCCGCGCGAAACCGAGGTACTCGGGCACGTCGCCTGCGGCCGCTCCAACAAGGGCATCGGCGAGCGCATGCAGATCTCCGAACAGACGGTCAAAGCGCACATGAAGAACATCATGGAAAAGCTGGGCGCCCGCGACCGTACCCACGCGGTGACCCTGGCGCTCAAGCGCGGCATCATCAGCCTCGACGATGCTGCCGACGCCGCCGGCTGAACTCAGCGACGCCGTACCACCAGGCTCATTGCCGCAGTGGCCACCGCCAGGCCGGCAACGCCGCTCCAGCCGAAGTGCGCCAGCGCCACCGCGCCGAGGGCGCCTCCGGCGGACATGCCCAGGAACACCCCGGTGAACAGCAGCGCGTTGAGCCGGCTGCGCGCTTCCGGCGCCAGGCCGTAGACCAGGGTCTGGTGCGAGACCAGCGCGGCCTGGAAACCGAAATCGAACACCACCGCGCTGATCGCCAGCAGCGGCAGCACGGCCGCGCGCGGCAGCCAGCGGTCCAGCAGCAGCAGCGCGAAGCCGGCCAGTGCGATCAGGATGGCGATGCGCGCCACCGCATGGCTGCCCAGCCGGTCGGCCCAGCGCCCGGCCAGCGGCGCGGCCAGCGCACCGGCCGCGCCGGCGATGCCGAACGCACCGGCCACCGCACTGCCCAGCTGGTAGCGGGTGTGCAGCATCACCGCCAGGGTCGACCAGAACGCACTGAAGCCCACCGCCAGCAGTCCCTGCGCGAGCATCGCGCGGCGCAGCTGCGGTTGCCCGCGCCACAGGTGCACCAGTGAACGCAGCAGCGCCGGGTACCCCAGCGAAGTGGTCGGGGCCAGGTGCGGCAGTTCGCGCGCCAGGGCCAGCGCCATCACCACCACCGATGCCGCCGCGAACCCGAACATCGCCCGCCAGCCCAGCGCCTGCGCCACCAGCCCACTGGCCACCCGCGAGAGCAGGATGCCCAGCAGCAGGCCGGTCATGACCTTGCCGACTACCGCGCCACGCTGGTGTTCGGGGGCGAGCATCGCCGCGGTCGGCACCACGTCCTGCGCGACCGTGGCCATCAACCCGACCAGCAGGCTGGCCAGCAGCAGCGACGGCAGGCCGCCGGACACGGCCGCGCCCACCAACGCCGCGGCCAGCAGCAGGGACTTGAACAGGATCAGCCGCCGCCGGTCGACCCGGTCGCCCAGCGGCGCCAGCAGCAGGATGCCGAGCGCGTAGCCCAGCTGGGTCAAGGTCGGCACCATGCCGGTAGCCTGCGCATCGCTGCCCAGGCCAGCGGCGATCACCCCCAGCATCGGCTGGCTGTAATAGATCGACGCGACCGAAAAGCCGGCGCCAGCAGCCAGCGCCACGATCAACCGCGACGGGACGCCGGCTCGTTCGGGCGCCAGGGCCCCTATATGCACGCTGGACATGATCCACTCCACGAAACAGTAAGTGATGCAAGGATCGCGCTTGGAACAGCAGGCGTGTAGTAGGCTTGAGTACATATCCATCATACGAAGGTTGCATGGCCACCGCCTCCCCGGTCGTCGGCGCAGACCGGATCGACCTGCTGCATACCTTCGTCCGCATCGTGGAAAGCGGCAGCCTGTCGGCCGCGGCCGCGCAGCTGGGCACCACCCAGCCCACGGTCAGCCGCCGCCTGCAGGCGCTGGAACGGTTGTTCGGCCTGCACCTGATCCAGCGCTCCACCCACCGCATGACCCTCACCGCGGACGGCGAGCGCTGCTACGCGCACGCGCGGGCGCTGGTCGACGAGTGGGACGCGATCCAGGCCGACCTGCGCGGTGAACGCGAGGTGCCGCGTGGGCGACTGCGCGTGGTGGTGCCGCACGCGTTCGGCCAGGCCCAGCTGCTGGAACCGATGCTGCAGTTCCTGGCGCGCTACCCGCAGGTGACGCTGGAATGGATGCTGGAGGACAGCCCGGTGGATTTCATCGCCGATGGCATCGACTGCGCGATCCGGGTTGGCGGCGTGGACCAGCCACAGCTGGTGGCGGTGCCACTGGCGGAGGTGCCGCGCATCGTCATCGCTGCCCCCGCGCTGGTGGGCGCGGCGGATCCGCACGACCCCGCGCTGCTGCCGCAGCTGCCGTGGATCGCGCTGACCACGTTCTACCGCGAACGTTTCAGCCTGCTGTCGGCCACCGGCGGTCCGGCACTGCGGGTGGACATCCGGCCGCGCCTGCTCACCGACAACCTGTTCGTGGTGCGGCGTGCCGCGCTCTCCGGCCTCGGCGCCGCGGTGGTGTCGTCATGGCTGGTGGCCGATGACCTGCGCGAAGGACGCCTGCTGCAACTGGTGCCCGGCTGGGAAGCGCCACCGCTGCCGGTGCACCTTGTGTTCCCGTCCGCACGCCAGATCCCGTCGCGGCTGCGCGCCTTCATCGACACGATGAAGGCCAGCCTGCCGCACACGCATGGCATGCGATCGCTGGGCTGACCGGGCGCATCGGAGCGGCTTGACCTCAATCGCGGTTGAGGTGGCACAGTATCGCCATCTTCGAAACATGGACCGCACCCGATGACCGATACCGCTGCTCCCCCCACCCAGCGCGCGCTGTGGAACGGTCCGGCAGGCGATGCCTGGGTGCAGGCGCAAGTGCTGCTGGACGGTCTGTTCGCCGGCTTCGTTCCTGTCCTGGCCGACCCCATAGCAGCCAGCCCCGATGCACATGTCCTGGACGTGGGCTGCGGCACCGGCGCACTGTGCCTGGCCATCGCCGAGCGGCTCGGTCCTGCCGGGCGCTGCAGCGGCGTGGATATCTCCGCACCGATGATTGCCGTGGCCCGCGAGCGCGCCCGCGGCGCCGGGAAGGCCATCGACTTCACCGTGGCCGATGCCGCGCAGCAGGTCTTCGCCCCGGCCAGCCTGGACCGCATCGTGTCGCGCTTCGGGGTGATGTTCTTCGACAACCCGGTGCAGGCGTTCGCCCAACTGCACGGCGCGCTGCGCAGCGGTGGCAGCCTGCACGCGATTGCCTGGCGCGGCGCGGCCGACAATCCGTTCATGACCACCGCCGAACGTGCCGCCGCCCCCCTGCTGCGGCTGCCGGCGCGTGCCGAAGGAGGTCCCGGGCAGTTCGCATTCGCCGATCCGGAAAAGGTGCGGAGCATCCTCGAAGGCAGCGGCTGGAACGGCATCGAGATCACCGCGCTGGACATGGAATGCCGCATGGCGGCGGACGAGCTGCCGACCTACGTTTCGCTGCTCGGCCCGGTCGGCCAGGCGCTGCGTGCCAACGACCTGGAGCCTGCGGCGCGCACGCGCATCCTGCACGCGGTCGTGGACGCGTTCGCACCGTTCGTGCACGGCAGCGAGGTTGTCTTCAATGCCGCCTGCTGGTCGATACGCGCCGGGTAAACGAATCCTGTAGCCTCCGTCCAGCTGCCCGCCATCGGAGTCCGTCCCGTGCCTTCGTCCACGCCCGCCGTAGCCGTCGCCACCCTGCTCTGCTTCGCCATTGCCTCCGCGCTGCATCCTGCGCCGGCCGCTGCCCAGGCACCGCCGCGCGCCGCCGCCACCCCGAAGGCGCAGGCGCAGACCTTCAACGCCCTGCTCGACGCGCAGACCCTGGCCGCGATCAACGCCGACCCCGAGCTGCGCACCCTGCTCGGGATCGGCGGTCCCGGTGCCGAAGAAAGCGCCAGCCGCCTCACCGATGTGTCGCTGGCCCAGCGCGAGGTCAACCGCCGCCTGCTGGCCGACAACCTGGCCGCGATCAAGGCCTGGAACGGTGCACCGCTGGACCCGCAGCAACAGCTCAGCGATGGGCTGGCGCGCTGGTTCTACCAGGCCCAGATCGACCTGATGGCGGTGCCGTGGTCGGCCGCGTGGCTGCCGGTCGGCGGCAGCACCTATGCGGTGGACCAGCTGTTCAGCCTGCCGGTGAACCTGCCGCAGTTCTTCGACAACCAGGTGCCGGTGACCGACGTGGCCAGCGCGCGCCGCTACATCGCGCGCCTGCAGGCCATGGGCGGCAAGCTCGACCAGGTCCGCGCCAACCTGGACATGCAGGCCGCGCAGGGCGTGGTGCCACCGGAGGTGGCGCTGGCCGGCGCGGAAACCCAGTTCCGGACCCTGTTGGCCCCTGCTCCCGACGCCAGCCTGTGGGTGGCCGCGTTGCAGCGCAGGCTCGACAAACTGCCCGACCTGCCAGCCACCGACCGCACCGCGCTGGTCGAACAGGCCACCACTGCCGTCCGCGACGCGGTCAATCCCGGTTACCAGCGCCTGCTGGACCGCGTAGTGGCGCTGCGGGCGACGCATCCCGGCAACAAGGGCATGTGGGCGCTGCCGCACGGCGATGACTACTACGATGCCGCGCTGCGCTGGTACACCAGCACCGACCTGGGCGCCGATGCCATCCACCAGATCGGCCTGGGCGAAGTGGCGCGCCTGGAGAAGAGCATGGACGCACGGCTGCGTGAGCTCGGCCTGCGCGAGGGCACGGTGGCCGCACGCATCCGCACACTGCGCGAGGATCCGCGCTACCGCTACGCCGACAGCGACGCCGGCCGCCAGCAGCTGATCGGCGACATCGAGCAGCGCCTGCGCGCGCTCGACCCGCTGCTGCCGACCTACTTCGGCCACCTGCCACCGCAGAAGCTGGTGGTGCAGCCGGTGCCGGCGCACATGCAGGCGACCTCGCCGGGCGGTTACTACTATCCGCCGGCGCTGGACGGATCGCGCCCCGGCACGTTCTACATCAACCTGGGCGACATGGCGTCCAACACCCGCTGGAGCCTTCCCACCCTCACCTACCACGAGGGCTCGCCCGGCCACCATTTCCAGATCTCGATCGGGCAGACCCTGACCGACCTGCCGCTGCTGCGGCGCAGCCTCAACCCCAGCGCCTTCTCCGAAGGCTGGGCGCTGTATGCCGAACAGCTGATGGCCGAAGCCGGCGTATACAAGGACGATCCGGCCGGCGACATCGGCCGCCTGCAGGCCGAGATGTTCCGCTCGGTGCGGCTGGTGGTGGACACCGGCCTGCACCGCAAGCGCTGGACGCCGGAACAGGCCATCGCCTACATGGAGGAAAAAACCGGCATGCAGGCCTCGGACGTGCGGATCGAGGTCAACCGCTACCTGGTCCAACCCGGCCAGGCGTCGTCATACAAGATGGGCCAGCTGCGCCTGCTCGCCCTGCGCGAAAAGGCCCGCACGCAGCTTGGCGAACGCTTCGACATCCGTGCCTTCCACGATCTGATCCTGGGCAACGGCGCCATGCCGATGACCGTGGTCGAGCAGGCGGTGGATGCCTGGATCGCCGCGGGTGGGAGCCCGCCGCAGCGCGCGCCCTGACCGGTAGAAATACCTAGGGCGGCTCGGTGAAACTCCGGTTGTCGGCGCGAAACCGCGTGCGCACAGTGGGGCATGGCCTGCGCCACAGGCCGTCACCCGCCGGAGAGCACCATGCGCCTTTCCCGTTCCTGCCTGCTGCTGGCGTTGTTGCTGGCGCCGCCCTGGTTCGTGTCCACCGCCACTGCCGCGCCACCCACCGCCAGCGACACCGTCGGCGCGGCTACCCGCGACCCGGATGCGATCGCCGCGCTCGAGCGCATGGGCAAGGCCCTGCGCGCGCTGCCGCAGTTCGCCCTGTCGGCCACTACCCGCACCGACTATGTGCTCGAGGACGGGCAGAAAGTGGCCCTGGCAGGTACGGTGGACTACAAGGTGATCAGGCCGGACCGCTTCTTCGTGGAAGTCCGCAGCGAGCACCAGCACCGCCAGCTGTTCTATGACGGGCATACGCTGACCATCGCCTCGCCCGAACAGAAGTACTACGCGCGGGTGGAGAACCTGGACCGCAGCATCCAGGCCCTGCTCAACGATTCGGCGACCCAGCTGGGCATCGAATTTCCGCTCGCCGACCTGTTCCTGTGGGGTACCCCGGGATTCCCGACCGAGCGCATCGACTCGGCGCTGTTCGTCGGCACCGACCGCATCGACAACCAGCCCACCCGCCACTACGCGTTCCGCCAGCCCGGCGTGGACTGGCAGGTGTGGATCTCCGACACCACCCGGCTGCCGCTGCAACTGCTCATCACCAGCCACGCCGACCCGGCACTGCCCAGCTACCTGGCGACGTTGGACTGGAACACACGCAGCGCGGTGGCCGCCAACGACCTGGTGTTCCGCCCCGACGGCGCCACCCGCATCGTGTTCGTGCCGGTGGCCGTGGCCGCCGATGACACAGCCACTGGAGGCCGCTGAAATGACCCTGCCCAGCTCGATGCGCACCGCGCTGCTGACCGCCCTGCTGTGCGCCGGCACGTCCGCGATGCTGCTGCCGGCCTCTGCCGAGGCCCGGCCCGGCCTGCGTGGCTTCGCCCATCCCTCGATTGCCGGTCACGGCGGTTTCGGTGGCGGTGGCGGCTTCCACGGCGGCGGCGGCTTCACCCCGCATCCCGGTCCGGGTCCCGGCCCGGGTCCACATCCGGGTCCTGGGCCTGGACCGCATCCCGGCCCTGGCCCCGGCCCTGGCCCTGGCCCTGGTCCTGGTCCTGGTCCTGGTCCGCATCCTGGCCCTGGCCCCGGTCCACATCCCGGACCCGGTCCCGGTCCGGGACCCCATCCGTATCCCCCGCCGCCGCCCCCGCCGCCGCCCTACTGGGACCATCCGTTCTGGGATGCGGCCGCTTTCACCGCCGGGGCGGCGCTCACCGCTGCGGCGATCGGCTCGGTGGTGTACAGCCTGCCGGTGGACTGCAGCACCGTGGTGATCGACGGCATCGGCTACCAGCAGTGCAGCAATGGCTGGTACCAGCCGCGCTATGTCGGCACCACCGTGCAGTACGTGGTCGTGGACGCGCCGCGATGAGCGGCGCGCTACGGCCATGATCACCCATCCCTGGTTCTGGATCCTGTGCCTGTTCCTGGTGCCGCTGCTGGCCGCGCTGGTGGTCAGCCTGTTCGTGCGCAAGCGCGGCATCAGCGCCAACGCGGTGCTGGCATGGTTCGTCCTCGTCTGCTGGGTCGGCGCGCTGGCGGTGATCCTGGCGCAGGTGCTGTAACCCTGCGTGGCGCCGGCCAGCCGCCGGCGTCACAAGGCCTGGCCGAGCTCGATGAAGACCACGCGGTGGCCGCCTTCGCGCATGCCCAGGCCGAAGATCAACGGCCCGATCCAGGAATCGAAGCCGAGGAACAGGCTGCCGTTCCAGATGCCGTCGCTCAGCGACATGTCCGAACGACGCTGCCAGGCATTGCCGTATTCCACGGTGCCGCCCACCTGTGCCGAACGGCCCAGCACCTTGCCCAGTTCATAGGTATAACCGGCAAACCCCAGCGCATAGTCCTGCCCGGTCAGCTGGTTGTGCTGGAAACCGGCCAGCCGCCAGCGTCCGCCCAGGCGGTACAGGCTCTGCACCGGCGCGGTGCCCGACGCGGTGACGTGGTAGCGCAGTCCCAGCTGTATCGCGCTGCTGCCGAACGGGAACGCCCCCACCGCGTCCAGGTCGATCTGGCCGAAGCGGGTATCGGCCCCCAGGCTCTCTCGCGACTGGTAGGTCCCCAGCTGGACCAGGAAGCCGTCGCGGGGGAAGTACACGCTGTCGATGTTGTCGTAGGCGGCGCTGGCGGTCAGCGCGCCTTCGTCGAAATCGGTGCGCGGGACCCGCGGCGAGCCGATGTCCATGCTGGCCCTGCCAGCGAACCGCTCCACGCCGACGCGCAGCGAGAGCACGTTGGACACGTTGCGGACCATCGCCATGCTCGCCCCGGAACGCTGCACACGGTAGCGCGAGGTCTTGTTGCCGTCCGCGTCGAACACGTTGAAGCTGCGTGTCTCGTAGCCGCCCGCGGCGGCGAAGGCATACCGGTTGCCGACATCGAAGGGATGGTAGTAACTGCCCTGCAGGGCCGGCTCGCTGCCTATCTGCAGGGTCACCCGCGCCTCGGCGCCATACGGCGACAGCGGCGCGAACAGCAGGCCGGCGCGAAGATTGCTTTCATGGTTGCCGTCCAGGTCGTTGCTGAGCCTGACACCGGCCTCCAGGTAGGCCGGACCATTCGGTTTCTCGTACGCGGTGATCACCACGCCGACCTGGTCGCCGCGACGGATTTCCTCGTAACTGATGCTGGCCAGGGTATCCATCCCGTAGGCGCGCAGCACGCCGTCCTGCATCGCCCGGCTGTCCAGCGGCCTGCCGATCTCCACCGGCAGGTAGGACAGCAGCAGCTGGTCGGCGTAGCCGGTGTGGTTGCGCACTTCCACGAACGCGATCGGCGCCGGCGCGGCATCGGCGGCACGCTCCCCACGGGTCGCGTACCAGCGCTGCCAGGCCGGTTCCGGCTGCGCGAACGCACGCAGTGCCGGCGCGGCGCGGTCGGCGGCCTGCTGCCCGATCTCCAGCGCTTCGGGGGCCTTGTCGAACTCGCCGGTGGCCACCTTGCCGGTCAATTCGGGCGCGATCAGCAGGTCCTGCGCACCCAGCGTGTCCAGCTGGCGCTGTGCATTGCGGGTGGTCAGGAAACCACTGAGCTGGCTGATCACGTCGACCAGGCTGGCGTCGCGATCCAGCTCGCTCAGCGGCGTGCCCACGTCCACCGCGATCACCCGCTCCGCGCCCATCGCACGCACCACGTCGATCGGCACCTGGTTGGAGACGCCGCCATCGAGCAGGACCCGGCCGTCGATCGCCACCGGGCGGAAGATGCCCGGCAATGACATGCTGGCGCGCATCGCCATCGGCAGGCTGCCATGGTCCAGCACCACCGCCTGGCCCGTGTTGAGGTCGGTGGCGACGGCGCGGAACGGAATGGAGAGGTCATCGAAATCGCCGCTGACCCGGCTGCCGCCGGTGGCGGTCTCGAACAACGCGATCAACCGCTCGCCCTGCGACACGCCCCCGGACAACTGGATGCGCTTGCCCTGCCCGCCCAGTCCGATGCCGATCGGCGCCAGCTGTTCGTAGTCGTCGGCCTTGCGCTGCAGCGAGCGCTCGCGGCGCGGCAGCGTATCGCTGAACATCGCCATCCATTGCGTGTCCAGCACCACCTGCTCGATCTGCGCCGGGCTCTTGCCGGACGCATACAGCGCGCCCACCAGGGCGCCCGCGCTGGTGCCGGCAATGCAGTCTACCGGGATACGCAGCGCTTCCAGCTTGCGCAGGATGCGCACATGGGCGATGCCGCGTGCACCCCCGCCACCCAGTGCCAGCCCGATCCGCGGGCGGGTGTCGCCCGGTTCGCGGTGGCCGCAGCTGCCGCCGGTGGGCATGTTCACGGCAGGCGCCTGCTGGCTCCAGGCCGGCGCTGCCGCGCCTAGAAGGGCCAGCAGCAGCGTGGAAGCGGCGGGAGCTGCGCGGCTCGTCACGGGGGCACCTCGTCGGGACGGGTCGTGAACGGAGAAAGTGCGCGACGCCGTGCCAGTGGGAGGGATGGGCCCTGGCACGACGCCACGCGGTGAAACCGATGCCGCGCTGGCTCAGCGCGCCGGCGCGGAACCCGGCGGGAAGTTGGCGAACAGCTTGTCCAGCCCGGCTTCCACCGCCGCGTTGACGCGTTCCGGCGAGGTCGGCACCGTGCCACCGGCCGTGCCCCGCCAGACCGCCTGCTTGCTGCGCGCATCGAACATGTCCACCACCAGCGTGCCGACGTCATAGGTGCGCACCGTGGTGGTGGCCGAGCCCATGCCCATGCCACCGCCCCAGCCGCCACCGCGCCAGCCCCAGCCGCCCATGTTGCTGCCGGTGTAGAAGGTGTCCAGGGTCTGGCGCTGGGTGGTCACGATATGCGCGGCGATCGCCACGTCGCCGTTGGCGGCCTGGGTCCAGCCGCGCGCGGCCAGGCGGGCGTCGATGCCGTCGACGATCCGCTGCTGCACCAGCGGCGAACCGCCCTGCGGCTTCATCGCCCAGCTGTAGGTCTTGAACGAGGCGAAGTTCGCCCCGGGATCGAAGTCGGTATGGACGGTGGGCGTGGACGCACAGGCCACCAGCAGGGTGGCGAGGACCGCAATCGCGAAGGCTTTCATGGCACGGGCTCCAGATCCGAAAGGGAAAGTCACGTTGCACACAGCGTACTGCGCGCGCATTGCCCGGTAATCCGCATAACTACGCAGGCCGGGCAGGCAAAACTACCGGTCCGCCGCCGCTCAGCGCGGCGCGTTGATCACCACGTACTGCACCGTGGTACCGCTGTAGCGCGGCTCGTACCAGGTGTTGCCGCACTGCTGGTAGGCCATGCCGTTGATCACCGTGGTCACGCAGCTGGGCGGGATCGAAGTGACGATGGACCCGATCACCGCCGAGGTCACGGCCACCCCGGCGGTCACCGCCGCGGCCGTGGCGAACGGATGGTCGTCCCAGCTGTTCCAGTGGTCGTCGTGGTGGTCGTGGTAGTCCACGTCGACGTTCACGTTGCGATTGACATTGCGGTTGACGTTGCGGTCGACATTGCGATTGATGTTGCGGTCGGCGTTGCGGTTGATGTCACCGCCACGCGCGTGGTTTCCGCCGCCCCGGTTGACCGCACCGCCCTGCGGACGCTGTACCGGGCGGTTGATGTTGGCGTGGGCACCGGCGCGTGCCGCGCCGCCCCCACCGCGATGCCCATGCTGTGCATGGGCCAGCGTATTGCCCAGCGCCAGCACCACCAGCAGGCTGCCCGCGCAGGCGCGCAGGAGGGTTCGATGATCTGCTGCCAACATGCGCATGTCAGTTCTCCGGGTCTGCGTCGGGTACCACGGCTGCAACCTCCACCGGCACCAGCTTGATCCGGGCGACATCCGCCGCCGGAGTGAACTGGAAGGCCGAGGCAGGTACCGGCGCCCTGGTGTCCCAGCGCAGGCGCGCGCGGTACTGCGGCTGTGCGGGGTCGTCCAGCGAATTGATCACCAGCTTCTTCGGCAGCGAGGTCGCGCTGGAGATCCAGACCTGCCAGTCCACCCCGTCCTGCTTGAAGGCGTACTGTTCGATCGCCTCCCCGTCGAGGGTGCCGCCACCCACGTGCAGCGCGCCGCGGATGGCGGTCTTGGGTGCCTTGTCGGTCCCCCACAGGAACATGTCCGCCAGCGGCATCTCGATCCCGTAGCGGTTGGCGGCCGCTTCCACCAGTTCGCCGAGGGTGGCGCCCACGTCCTCCACCTGTGCGTAGTACTTCAATCGCGGCGAGTACAGCGTCAGGCGGTCGCCGTCGTAGATCAGCTGGCGCAACTGGCGGTCGCTGCGCAGTTCCAGGAACAGCTGGCCCGGGCGTTTGACCTTGTAGGTCACCACGCCGTCCAGCTCGATCTTCTGCCCATCCTCCAGCACCACCTCGGTACTGGCGTCGGACACCAGCGAGAAATGGTCCAGCGCGCGCAGCGCGGCGCCCATGCGGTCCAGCGCGGCCAGCGCCTGCGGATCGCGCTCCTGCCCGGTTGCGGTCGCCGCGGAGGCCGGTGCCGGTGGCGCGGCGGACACCGGAAATGCGGTGGCGCCCACCCCGGCCAGCAGCAGGCAGGCAGCGAAGCCAAGTGTCGTTGCAGGGGTTGGCATGGACCAGTCTCCAGGAATGCGAAGGGCCAGAAGCCAGTTCAGAAACCGGCGCTCAGGGTGACGCTCCAGGGATCGCCCTCGAAGCGGTTGCGTACGCTGAATTCACTCAGGTAGCGGAAGGACACGTCCAGGTGCTCGCCGCCGGACCACTTCTTTCCGTAGGTGATGACCGGCCCCAACCCAAAAGAACGGCCCTTGAAGCCATCCAGTCGGTCGGCGATATCGCCATCGTCGTCCTGCACCTGCTGCAGCCAGCCGCCGGCTGCGCCGAACCCCCACCCGCTCGGCGTGCGCTTGACCAGCAGCGCGTCGGCGCGCAGCACCAGGCCGTTTTTGTAATCGGTGTCGTCATTGCGGCTGTACCAGTCCATGCCGCCGAGCACGCTGAATTCCAGCGTGCCCTTCTGGAACAGGTGGGTGTAGCCCACCGCCGGCGATACCGTCCACACATTGAGGCCCGGGTTGGCCAGCTTGCCCGGGGTGTACCGGGCGGTCGGCGCATACACATACAGCCCGAAGGACACATGCTGGACCTGGTCGATGTGGTAGCCGGCGATGACCGGGGCGAAGTACACGTCGAACAGGTTGGAGGTGCTGTCCTGGGTGCGCACCTGGTTGCCCAGCGGGCCCTGCAGGCCGGCGGTGATGTCCGCGTCGATGTACGGCACGGTCAGCATCGACGCGAAGTTCCATTTACCCGGGCCGGTCGGCCACACGTAGACGCCGGTGGCGGCGGTCAGGCTGACGTCCGCTTCCAGCCCCAGCGACACCTGGCCCGCGATGGGGGCTGCACGGCTGCCGCTGATTTTCCCGTCGTAGTGCACGTAGCTGAGCGACCACTGCATGCCCGGCTCGGGGGGAATCACCCCGACATAGGAGGTGATCTGCATTCCGGTAATCGAACGGCCGAGGCCGCCCTCCACGGCATGCGCCGGCAGCGCCGCCACCAGTGCCAGTGTCCCGAGCAGCACCGCGCAGGCCACGCAGTTGCGGCGGTAATGGGCGGGCGTCGTGATGGGCATGGCAATCACCTCATTGCAGCAGGAAAAGGAAGCTCAACGTTCCACGCAGCGGAACCCCACGTGGCAGGTCGAGGTATCGATCGGTTGCGCCATGCGTGCCGCCGGGCGGTAACGCCGGCAGTAGTTCGGCGCGCACAGGTGCGAGCCGCCTTTCATGACCCGTCGCGGGATCGCGCTGCGGTCGTGCCGGTCATGGCTGCGCTCGCGCACCCCGCCACGCGGGTTGTCGATCGCACAGCAGGGCTTGCCCTGCAGCTGGTCGTGCTGCTGGTACCAGTCGCTGGTCCACTCCCAGACGTTGCCGATCATGTCGTACAGGCCATGGCCGTTGGGCGGGAAACTGCCCACCGGGGAGGTCCAGCGGAACCCGTCCTCGTCCAGGCTCTGCCACGGGAACTCGCCCTGCCAGGTATTGGCCTGGTGGCGCCCGCGCACGGTCAGGCTGTCGCCCCACGCGAATTCGGTCTCCTGCGTGCCGCCGCGGGCGGCGAACTCCCACTCGGCCTCGGTCGGGAGGTCCTTGCCGATCCACTGCGCGTACGCCAGCGCGTCGGCGAAGTTGACGTGGACCACCGGGTGGTCGTCCATGCCCTGCAGATGGGTAAAGGGTCCGCGCGGGTGGCGCCAGTCGGCACCGGCCACGTATTGCCACCAGTTGTGGGTGTTGGACATGTCGACCGGGCGCGACGGTTGCACGAACACCACCGACGAGGGCACCAGCAGCGCCGGGTCGGCGCCCGGGTAGTCGCGCGGATCGGCCGGGCGTTCGGCGGCGGTCACGTAGCCGGTGTCGCGCACGAAGCGGGAGAATTCACGGTTGGTGACCGGGTAGCGGTCGATCCGGAACGGCCCCACCCGCACCTTGTGCGCCGGGCGCTCCTCCGGATAGTGGTCATTGGACCCCATCAGGAACAGCCCGCCTTCGAGGTCGATCATGGTGTCGGCAATCACGCTCATGCACAGGTCCTCAGCCAAATGGGGCGACATTGAAGGTCATGCTGACGATCGCCAGCACGCCCAGCCCCCACAGCAGGCCGGCGGTGATCAGGGTCAGCGACACCGGGTAGTGGCTCTGTCCGTGGATCAGTCCCTGCTCGGTCATCAGCGCGCGTTCGGCGCGCAGCTCCTTCATGTAGCGCAGGTGGTAGACGATACCCAGGGTGAGCAGCACCAGGCCCAGCGCGACCAGGGCCACGCCGAAGTTGCGCGGGGCATGCGGACGCAGCCCGCCCTGTGCCGTTTCCACCATGTGGCCGAAGAACTGGTAGATGGTGAAGCCGAACCCGATCAGCGACAACGCCGTGCGGATGATGGACATCAACGTGCGGTCCGCACTCATGCGGGTGCGCTGGAAGGACATGCCGGTGCGGCGCGAGGACAGCTCGATCGATGCCTCGTCAGCGCCCCCCAGCAGCTCCCTGGCGTGGGCGATGCCGCGTGCGCGGTTGCGAAGCAGTTCGTCGTCGGAAGCGGAATCGTTCATCGGTCTAGTGGTGCTCCGGCGGGGTGGGATGACGCTTGAGCCAGCGGCTGGCGATGCGGTCGATCGGCCCGCGCAGCAGCAGATACGGGATGAATCCCAGCACCACGGCGATCACGAACGCTTCGGCCGGATACCTGAAACCACCCAGGGTGCGGACCTGGTAGATCACGTCCATCGCCACGCCCAGCAGCAGGATCCGCGCAGTGGCGGTCACGCCCTCGCGCCACGCCGCCCTGCGTGCCACCGGCTCGCTGTGCGCGATCCGCCACGCGTACGGGGTGCTCCCGGACCTGGCGTCGCGGATACCGTCGATCAGCGCGGTGATCAACGCCATGGTGGGCTGCAGGAAAAAGCGGAAGGTCATCGGACCGTCGGCGCGATGGATCATGTCGGTCCAGAACCGGGTCAGGAAGTCGATCACCAGGAGCAGCATTGCCGGATTCCATGCGACAGGGATCAAGCTTGTACGCGCGTCCGCAGGCGCACAACCCAGATAAGTACTGCATCGCCACCAGTATTTTTACTGCGCCGCCCGCGGGCGCATGCGGCGCTATCCTCGCGGTGGACGCAAACGGGGCACCTGCATGGTCCGGCATGGGTATTCGTTGATGCGCGGTGGCCTGGTGCACCGCCTGCTGGACGCGACCGGCGCCACGCGCCGCAGTCGGCACCTGTCGTGGTGGCTCGCACTGGCGTTGCTGGCGGTGGCGATGCTGCCGCTGCTGCTGCTGTGCGCGGGCAGCGGTTGGCTGTTGCCCCGCGCGTCCGGCATGCCGCTGTCCGGCGATTACGCGTCACTGGCACGCCTGCTGTTGGCCCTGCCGCTGCTGGTGGTCGCCGCACCGCGCGCGGACGCGCTGCTGCACAATGCCTTCCGGCAGCTCTCGCACCCCGCGGTGGTACCGGAGAGGCGCCTGCCACGGCTGGAGGCGTTGCTGGCAAGCGTCCGCCGCGGTCGCGACGGCTGGCTGCCGGAGGCGGTGTGCGTGGTACTGGCCTGGCTGCCCGCGCTGATCGGCGAGGCACCGGTCACGCTGCTGCCGGGCGTTGTCGACTGGCGCATGGATGGCAATGCGTTGAGTGCGGCCGGCCACTGGTACGAATGGGTGTCGCTGCCGCTCTACCGGCTGGTACTGCTGCTGTGGTGGTGGCGCTTCCTGCTCTGGATCGGGCTGCTCTGGCGCCTGCCCAGGGTCGGGCTGACGCTCCGCCCGCAGCATCCGGACGGCGCCGGCGGGCTGGGCTTCCTCGGGCGCGCCCAGGAACGCTTCGCGGTGCTCGCACTGGTCGGCGGGATACTGGTGGCCGGTGCGTGCCTGAACCAGATCACCTATCTCGGCGCCACCCTGCATGACCTGCGCCACCTGCTGGGTGGCTACGTGGTCGGCGCCACGTTTGTCCTTGTCGCGCCACTGTTCCTTCTGGCCCCACCGATGGTGCGGGCCAAACGCCATGCCCTGTTCCGCTTCGACGCCCTCGCCTCGCGCATGGCCGCCACCTTCGATGCGCGCTGGCATCCGCTGCGCGCGCCGACGCGCCCGGACGATTCGCTGCTCGACCACGGCGACCCGTCCGCGCTGGCCGACTTCAACGTCGTCTACCGGTGCGTGGCAAGGATGGCGATCGTGCCGGTCGACCGCTGGGTGCTGCTCTGGATCGCCCTGCACGCGGCGCTGCCATTGTGTCCGCTGGTGCTGCTGGCGATGTCGGTGGACGAACTGGTCGCCAAGCTGTTCGGCATCCTGCTCTAGCGGGCGCGCTGCTGCGTGCCCGACGACAGCAGCGCCGAAGACAGCGAACGCGACACGAACGGCTCGCCGCGCGACGCGGCCAGGACCGCAGGCGCCAGGTCGTCTCCCGCGTCGGACTTGAGCACGTAGCTGCAGGCGCCGAGCGCCATCGCCTGGGCCACCATCTGCGGCTCGGCATGCACGGTGATGAACACCACCCCGAGCACCGGCCGCTCCCGGCGCAGGCGCCTTGCCGCTTCCAGGCCGTTGACCTCCGGCATGGCGATGTCGGTCACCACCACATCAGGCAACATGCTCTGCGCCGCCTTGACCAGCGAGGCGCCGTCCTGCACCAGGCCGATCACCTGGAACTGCTCGGCCAGCAGCCCGCGCAGCTGGCGTCCCATGGCGGAACCGTCTTCGGCCAGCAGCACGCGCACAGCATTCATGGTTTCCGCCAGGTCAAGGCACACAGCGATGGTGTGCCGCAGGCATGGCGGAAACAAGGGAAAAACAACGGGCGGCGGGCAAGTAAATCTACTTGCCCGCGCGCGTGGACGGGGACCGGCTCAGTGCCGGATCAATCCCTCGTGCTCGGCCTTGCGGACAAGTTCCAGGGTGCCATGCACGCCCAGCTCCTGCATGATCGCGTACTTGTGCGATTCGATGGTCCGCACCGACACGCCCAGTTCGTAGGCGATCTGCTTGGAGCGCAGGCCCCTCGCAACATATTCCAGGATGCGCAGCTGCTTGTCGGTGAGCACATACTGCTGGCGACCGGCGCTGGTGATGGCATCCATCGCCAGGGTCGGGGTCACGTAGGTATGCCCGCCCATCACGCCGGCCAGCGCCCGCACCAGTTCCTCGCCGGCGGCGCTCTTGAGCACGTAGCCACGCGCGCCGGCCCGGATCGCTTCAGCGGCCATGCTGGATTCGTCGTGCATGGTGAGAAACACCACCGGCATCTCGTAACCTTCCTCGCGCATCCGGCGCAGCGCCTGGATCCCGGTGAGGCCGGGCATGCTTATATCGGCCACCACCACATCCGGCGGATCGCGGCGGACCGCTTCCACCAGTTCCTCCCCGGAAGACACCAGCTCGATCGAATCGAACCGGTATTCCAGGAGATGTTCTATGCCCTGCGCGACCACGCGGTGGTCGTCTGCCAGCACCACCCGGCGATATCGGCACTCCGCCGTCGAATACGAAACCTGCATGAGCTCGTCTCCCTTGGCTGTCAATCGTCCCCTGATTGAGGTTGCCCGGGGCGGCTCTGCGGCCACTCCCGCGCAACGGATCGACACTTACAGCCACACCGTGACGACATCGTGACGGGAAACCGTTCTGTGACGTCCATGCAAACGTGTTCAGGTACGCAGCGTATCCCGCGGGCTTTCGCCAAATACATCGCGGTACATCACGGAAAAGCGCCCCAGGTGCGCGAAGCCGTAACGGGTGGCAATTTCCGTGACCCCTCCCCGCCCCTTTGCATGACGCAGCGCGCTCCGTGCAAGATTCAGCCGCGCCAGCTGGTGCCAGTGACAGGGACCATGGCCGTAGGCATCGCGGAACAGGCGCTCCAGCTGCCGCTCGCCCACGCCCAGGTAACGCGACAGCGCGCGACTGTCATACGGGCTCTCCAGCTGCGACTTCAGGTAGGCCTCGGCCTGGCGCACGATCGTGTCGCGGCGGCGCTCGGTACCGCTTCCCAGGCCACGCCGCTCCGGGCCACCGTCAGCCGCCCCGACCGCGTCGATGAAGACCCCGAGCAGGGTCTGGGCTTGGTCCCTGAGCTGTTCCGGAAGCAGCACGCCCTGCCACTCGGCGGCTTCCTGCAGCACGGCGAACACGCCCTCGCGCAGGTTGCGCGCATCGCGCGGCGCGGCCGCCCGGCTGTGCCATCCGGTGCGCGGCAGGCGCAGCTCACGGCCGAGCCGACGCACCGATTCGCGCTGCAGCACCTCGCGTGGAATCAGCATCACCGCCCACTGCCAACCGCCGGGGCTGGGCCGGACATTGAGCTCGCTGTCCTCGGCGAACACCATCACCTGGCCTTGGGCAATCCAGCGCCCGTTCGCCCACATCGGCTGCTCGCAGGTCACGGCGAGGGCCAGCGCGACCATTCCCTGGCTGAAGCTGCCACTGGCAAAGATCGGCAGCGTGTAGGCGCCGCTGTCCAGGCTGAACTCCGGAAACACCAGCCGCTGCACACAGGCGCGGAAATGTCCGGACGCCAGCAGCCGCTGTTCAAAGCGGGTATCACGTACAACCCCGAGCAGTGCGTCGGCATCGAAGCCGTCGACCACGAATCGGCTGTAGGGTGACATCGGTTCTTCCATCGCCAGCTCCCCCGTCGCGTCGGATTGTGGATAGCGTGCGTTGCGGCAACCTGTTTACATCGGGCCGATTGTGCGGCGGAAGCGACACGGCGGCAAGCATACAAACTGGATGGCGGTACCACCTACGGCGCTCGGATCCGCGTCGCGATCCGGCCCATCTCCCCGAGGTGCAGAGTGCAGGCCAGCAGCCAAGCAGATCGGGTCGCCGCCGAGGCGCCTGACAGGCACACCAGGACCTTCGTGCCGCCGCGCCCCGTGCGATTCACATATTCTGCACTCGATGCTCGCACGCTCTTAACACTGGCGTTACCCGTCCTCGCCGGCTGTCTGCTCGGCCAGTGGCTGCCCACGCTGCTGCCGGACCAGCTGCACCTGCACGTGATCTGGATTCCGGGCCCGTTGCTGCTCGGGTTCCTGCTGGTCACCCCCCGCAATCAATGGCGTACCTGCGTGCTGGCCGCGTGCATCGGCACAGTGCTGTCACTGCCGCTGGTGCCGATGGCCTCACTGTCCCGCGTGCTGGCCAGCCTGGCCGAATTCGCCATGGTGGGCGGGGTCGCATGGCTGCTGCTGCGCTGGCGTGGCGATCGCGCAGCGTTGGAAGATTATCGTGACCTGACCCTGTTCCTGCTGCTGGCCTGCGTGCTGCTGCCGCTGTGCAGTGCATGGTGGTACACGCTCGCGCAGGGCGGGCGCGGCGGCATCCTCACTGCTGCCGCGATGCGCGAGCTGGCGCTCACCAGCGCGGTGAGCTACCTGGTGCTGGTACCGGCGCTGGTCAACGTGGCCCGCATCATCGACATGCCCGAACGCCGCCATGGCTGGCGCTGGGAGTCGGTGGCACTGGCGCTTATGCTGTTCGGCCTGCTGGTGGTGCTGTGGACGGTGGACTGGCAGGACGGCGTGGTGACGCCGCTGCTCACCCTGGCACCGATCCCGCTGCTGGTCTGGGCGCTGATCGTGTTCGGTATCGCCGGCGCCTCGGTGACCATGCTGGCGGTGGCGGTACTGGGCATGCAGCTGGGCGTGGAAGGACTGGGGCCGTTCGGATTCTGGTCGACCGAACGCAACCTGCTCACCGGGCAGGCCTGGACACTGTGCACCGGCTTCGCGCTGCTGTTCCTGGGCGCACTGTCGGAACAGAAACTGTCCAGCCGGATCAAACTGCAACGCGCCTATGCGCGCCTGGGCGAAGTCACCGGGCGCATGCTGGTGGTGCAGGAAGAAGAGCGCACCCGCATCGCGCGCGACCTGCACGACGACGTCAACCAGTCGCTGGCGGCGATCTCGATCCGGCTGAGCACGCTGCGCAGCCATATTCCGCTTGAGGAGCGCTCCAGCGTGGTCGAACTGCAGGACCAGCTGCTGGCCGTGTCCAACGACATCCGCGCCATCTCGCACGAACTGCATCCCAGCATCCTGCGCTTCACCGGCCTGGCCAGCGCGCTGGATGCGTTCTGCATCAAGCGCAACGCGCGCGGCCGGTTGCGCCTGCGCTGCAGCATCGAGGACGCGCCGCGGCTGGACGACGAACAGGAACTGAGCCTGTTCCGGATCGTCCAGGAGGCCGTCAACAACGTCGACAAGCACGCGCGGGCCGGTATCGCCGACGTGCTGGTCTGCGTGCGCGGCACGCAGCTGGTGCTGCGCGTGGACGACGATGGCATCGGCATGCCGCCAGGCCACCAGCGGCGCTCGCCGGGATTGGGCCTGATCAGCATGGAGGAGCGCGCGCGGCTGCTGGGCGGCACCCTGCATGTAGACACCAGCCCGCTGGGCGGCGCGCGGATCGAGGTCCGTTTCCCCCTGCGCGAGGTCGCACAGCGCGAACGCTGAGCGCGACAACGACGCGCCCCCACTGCAAGGAGCATCGCATGCGTGCACGCCGTACCCTCCCCGCCGTTGCTCTGGCCGCCCTGCTCGCCGGCTGCGCCAGTGGCCCCTTGACCAGCCCTGCGCCCGCCGTACTGCCCAGCCCGATGCCTGCGGCAGCGCCGCCGGTACCGGAACTTCGGCCGGGCGTGCCGGCCGGCTACCTGGGCAAGGCCCTGCCCGACAGCCTGGCCCTGCTGCCCGCGCCGCCTGCCAGGGGAACGCCTGCCTTTGCCCGCGACCAGGCGGTCAGCCGCGCCTCGCAGAAGCTCAAGGCCGGTCCGCGTTACGCGCTGGCCAGCCGCGATGCCGACCTTCGCTTCCCGCACGCCGCCAGCACCTTCGCCTGCGCGCTCGGGGTACCGATCAGCCAGCAGGACAGCCCGCGGCTGTACCTGCTGCTGCAGCGGAGCATGGTCGATGCGGGCCTCGCCACCTACGCCGCGAAAGACCACTACAACCGCGTGCGTCCGTTCGTGTTCTACAAGGAAAAAACCTGCTTCCCGCCAGACGAGGCGGCGCTGCGCACGGACGGTTCCTACCCGTCCGGGCACACCGCCATCGGCTGGGCGTGGGCGCTGCTGCTGAGCGAACTCAGTCCGGCCCGGGCCGACGCCGTGCTGGCCCGCGGCCGCGCGTTCGGCGAGAACCGGCTGATCTGCAACGCGCACTGGCAGAGCGACGTGCTGCAGGGCCGCGCGGTGGCGGCCGGCGCCGTGGCGGTACTGCATGCCAACCCGCAGTTCAGTGCCGACATGGCGGCCGCGCGCGCCGAGATCGACGCGCTGCGTGGCAACGGCGTGGAAGCGCAGGACTGCGCGGCCGAAGCCACCGCACTGGCGGTCAGGATTCCCGGCGTGGAATGAAGCGCGGCACCAGTAAGGAGTGATGGCCCGACTCGTCGTCATACCCAATGACGGGGGAGACATCGCGCGTGGCGACGAGCCGGGTCAAACCGGGGTCCCGGGCCGACCGGGACGGCGTGGTGCGCACAGGCACCCCGCGACGAATGGGAATGGCCTGGCTCGCTGCCCCCTGAGCGATGACGGGGGAGACATCCCGCGGTTGACAGCGAGCCAGGTCAAACGGTGGGGATTCCGCGCGATCGCGCGGCGGAATCGTTGATTGGACGGGGGTGCGACCCGTGCGGCCACGTCGGGCCCGAGGCCGGCCAGCCCACCGGTCGGGCCCGACGACAGCGCCTGCTGCGCCGCGGTCGCTGCACCGGCGACATCGGCATCGGCGCGGACCGCCGGCGCTGCGGCAGGGGTCCGCGTCCCCTTGTCTTCGAACTGCTCTGGTGCCGTGATGCGGTCCATCAGCGCATGCCCCCGTGGCGCCGGCGACGCGGATGCTGAATCCAGGTCGGTCGGCCAGTGGGTTCATTACACCGCGGCGCGGCGCGCGCGCACGCCGCATTCCGGCAGGGCGTTCGCGCATTACGGCAAGAAAGGGCCGGAAACCGGCAGCGCCATGCACGATTCCGGCAGATTGCCGGAATCGTGCCGTCAGGAGGAACCGCCGATCGAGGTCGGCGCGCGCATCAAGGTGTCGCGGGGCAGCTCGCCGAAGACGCGACGATAGTTGTCCGCGAACCGCGACAGGTCCCACAGGCCGCAGCTCAATGCAACCGCCTTGACCGACTTGCGGGTGGCGTCGGCCACGGACAGCCCGCGGCAGGCCGCGCACAGGCGCAGCATCGACAGGTAGCGGTTGGGCGAGGTGCCGAACAGGTCTTCAAAGGCGTAGCGCAACGCGCGCTCGCTGACCCCGGCCGCATCGCAGATCTCGTGCATGTAGATGTAGCGGCGCAGGTTCTGGCGCATGAACTGCTCGGCACGCTGGGCGATCAGGTAGTGCGCGCGGCGCGCGCGCGAACTGGCCACCCGCTCCGCACCGTCCACGCCCAGCAGGGCCTGCACATGCGCGTGCAGCACCGACTCGACCGCGTCCGCGGGAAATCCGCCGACGTCCTCCCCCAACCACCCGGGCCACTGTGCATGCCGCTGCGCCACCGCCGACGCGCCATCACCGGCGTCGGCACGGAACAGCGACAAGGCCTGGCCGGACGGCAGGGTGTTGCGCAGGGTGAGCTCGGCCAGCTTGCGCTCCAGCCGGCGCAACGGCGTGAGCAGCAGGCTCAGCCGCGTGCCGGCGCTCAACGCGAATTCGCTGACGCCCTCGGGCAACACGGTCAGTACCGTGCCAGCGACCAGCGGCACGCCGTGGCACCAGCTCTGCGCGGGATCGGTCTCGTGGATGTAGCCAAGCAGGCACCAGTCCTGCGGCAGCATGAAGCGCCCGCGGAACTGGAACCCGCACGTCGCGCTGCAGAACAGGGACTCGTCATGCACCTGCGACTGGATCGATGCGTGCGGCCCATTGCCGTCCAGCAGCACCACCTCCAGCTCGCACACACGCAACATTCCACCCAGCGTTGCCAGATCGAATGGCCGCAGCGCAGCTGCTCCCGCTTCGTCCACCACACCATCGGCCATGACAGTGGATCCCCGTTGTGAATCGTACCCGCTGCCGCACCGCAGTTGCCGCGGGAACACGTTCCTTCCAGATCGAGCGATGCCGCGATGACGTGGTGCCGCCCGGTGTCGCGCTGCGGATTGCCCATTCCATCCCGCGGCGCATTATCCAAGTTTCGTCACGACCATGTGTACGCCGCGTCAATTCCGCGTGTCCGCGGATAATCCTCCCGCGCTGTAAAACAGGGCGAAAACAGCTTGTTTTACAGCTTCCGGCACGTCCCGGTTTTTTGGCAAAAAATACGCAGGTCGATAACGCGGGCGGGTTTGCCGATTTTGTGCATCGAGACTGCCAGGACGACCTGAAGATAATCCGCAGCGGCGACGCCGGAACGTGGTGGGCGCCGGACTGCACAACAGGGGGCAAGGTGATGGACGTGCTGCAACCGAAACGGTGCCGCACCGCCCGCACGGCCGTGCGTGGCTGTTTGCGACGATGGACGGCACCATGAGACCGCTCGCCCCTCATGCCCCGCGCGAGGTGGACGCGGTCGTGCCTGCCGACCCGCAACTTCCGTTCGCGCACAGCGACGCGTACCAGAACGTGCTGGTCGCCGCGCTCGAGCACCTGCTGCTGGCCATCGAAGACCAACGCATCGACATCGCGGCGTGGGCGCCGGACACGGTGGCGCGTTACGTGCGCGCGCAGACCGGGCAGTTCCTGCAGGCCTGGGCGATAGCGCTGGACGAGGCCCAGCTGCAGATCCTGGCCGACGCCCTGGTGAAGGAGCTGATCGGCTTCGGCCCGCTTGACGACCTGCTTCATGACCCGGGCATCGACGACATCCTGGTCAATGGCTGCAACGACATCCAGGTGTCCCAAGGCGGCCGGCGGGTACAGTTGCGCGAGCGTTTCAGCGACGATTCGCACCTGCTGCGCATCCTGCGCCGCATGCTGGCCCCGCTCGGCCATCGCCTCGACGAGACCCATCCGATGGTGGACATCCGCCTGCCCAACGGCGGCCGCCTCAACGCGATCATTCCGCCACTGGCGGTGGACGGACCGGTGGTGTCGATCCGCCGCTTCCGCCGGCATCCATTTACCCTCGGCGATCTTCACCGCAGGGGCAGCCTGGATGGCGCCATGCAGGGATTGCTGCAGGCGATGGTCGCCGCACGCTGCAACATCCTGGTGACCGGCAGCGTCGGCTCGGGCCGCACCTCGCTGCTCAACGCGCTGGTGGGCTGCGTGCCGCCCGGCGAGCGCGTGGTGACCCTGGAAGACAGCGTCGAACTCTCGCTCGATCACCCATGCGTGGTGCGCCTGGCCACCCGCAGTGGCGGTCCCGACGGCGAAAATGCGGTAGGCATCCCCGAGCTGCTGCGCAACTGCCTGCGCATGCGTCCGGACCGGGTGGTGGTCGGCGAGCTCTTCGGCGCCGAGACATGGGATCTGCTGCAGGCGATCAACCGCGGCCAGGACGGTTCGATGGCCACCCTGCAGGCCAGCTCCCCGCGCGACGCGCTGTACCGCATCGCCCGGCTGGCGGTGCTGGCGGGCGTCACCGGCAGCGAGGACAGCCTGCGCCGTCAGGTCGCCAGCGCCATCGATTTCATCGTGCACGTGGTGCGGCTGGACGATGGCCGCCGGGTACTGGCCTCGATCACCGAAATCACCGGGGTCGGCGACGGCGCGATCTGCACGCAGGAACTGTTCGGCCACCAGCGGCGGCTCGACAGCGATGGCAACGCATGTGACAGCTGGGTCGGCCTCGACGCCGCACCGCAGTCCTGCAAGCTGGTGGGGTTCGAACGGCACCCGCAGCCGGCGCCAGCGCCGGACAAATGAAAAGCGCCGGGCAATGCCCGGCGCCAGGGGTCTACCCCACGCACGCCAGCCGGATCAGGCGGCTGCGGCAACCTGCTCGCTCTGGCGCTGCACCAGCGCGTTGAAGCGCGCCAGCGAGCTCAGGTGGTGGTGGATCGAAGCCAGCCAGCCATTGCGGTGCCAGGCCACGATGATGTCGTCGGGAAGCTTTTCGAACTTCTCCACGTCGACCACCTGGAAACCGTTGACCGACATTTTCTCGCCACTGTTCAGGGTGACGTCGATGCTGCGCTCGACCAGCAGGTCCTGTGCCTTCAGCGCGGCGCTGAACTGGCGGGTCTGCTCGTGTTCGCGGGTGAAATCGGCGCAGAACTTCATCGCATTGTCGACCAGTTCGGTGGCCTTGCCGTCGACGAACAGCGGCTCGCCTTCGTCGCTCACGCCCTGGTTGACCTGTTCGGAATCAGCGTCCAGCGCCAGCAGGAAGTTGCCGTCTTCCTCTGACTGCATGAACACGAACGGGTAGCGACGCAGGTAGGCCGGCGCGTAGGTGTTGTCGGCCCACTTGCCGTCGGTCACGAACAGGTTGTTGCGGGCCAGGCCCACGGCCACGATCGGGGTCGCATCGTTGCCGGTGAACAGGATCGGGAAATGCTGCGCGGCCATGCCGAATTCACCGATCACCGCCGGAATGGCATTGGTTTCGGCGGCGAACGCCAGCGAACCCGGGCGCAGGCGCCAGTTGGCGTGCTTGTCCGATTGCAGCGGCAGCGGCTGGCGGTAGAACAGCGGACCGGAAGCCTGGGCCGGGGCGTCCGGCGGAGTAGTCGTTTCAGCAGTCATGGATTTGATCAGGTACGACGCGCCAGACAGCCCGGGCGCGAAAGCGGGCACCGCATTGATCGATCACTATAGCGTGGCTGTTTGACGATTGCCTGCCATGCCGAAAGCGACGACCCGCATGGTCAATCCGCGAATGACCGGGGATGATCGCGCTTTGCAGTAGATCTTCCCCCATGCCGACCTGTTTCCCTGCCCACGGCCTGATCGGCCTGATCGGCCTGCTCCGCCCCGCCCTGCTGGGCACCGCCTGCGCCGCGCTGGCCGCCTGTGACGACGCCGCGCCGGTCGCGCAGCTGCCCGGCCTGACCCTGATGTCCGCCCAGGACGTCGACCCGGCCTCGATGCCCGGCGGCGAAGACGCGCTGCGGCGGGTGCACTACCGCGACCGCCATGGCGAAGGGGTGCTGGTGCTGGAGCGCAGCGACAGCCTCGCCGACGACGCCGGCCGCGGCGGGACGCTGGACACCGCGATCCTGACCGCGCGGCTGTATATCCGCCCGGGTCCCAGCACCGCGTGGACGAAGCAATGGCAGCGGCAGATCCGGCAGCCCTGTGCCGGGCCCGTGCTGGAAGCGCGCTGGTTGCTGCAGCACGTCAGCGCCACCGATCTGGATGGGGACGGCCAGGCCGAGATCACCTTGGCCAGCCGGACCTTCTGCGGCGGCGAGAACGATCCCCATCAGCTGCATGTCAGCCTGATCGATGGCACCACCCGCTACGGCATCGCCGGCGAAACCCGGCTCGACGCCGCCGGCGGGGTCCATGCTGCCGGGCAGCGGCACCCGAGCCCGTCGCTGGCCACGGCACCGCCGGTGTTCGTGGAGTACCTGGACACTGTATGGACCACGTTGCTCAACAGCGCCGCCCTGCACGCCCGCGAGGCGCACTGAGCGCACGGCATGCCGGGGTGGTATGGTCAGGCTTGGCCCCGCTGGAGCGACCCATGACCTTCCGTCCGCGCATCCTGGTTCCGCTGGTGGCGCTTGCCACCCTGGCCCTGTCCGCCTGCGCCGCCTCGCCGGGCCCGGAGATCACCGGCAGCGGCCAGTGCACGGCCGCACCGCTGGCCTGGGCCGTCGGCAAGCCTGCCGACGAAGACACCATGCGCGCCCTGCTCAAGCAGAGCGGCGCCGGACTGATCAACCCGATCGGGCCCGAAACCATCACCAGCCGCGACCATCGCCCGGACCGCCTGCGCGTGTACATCGACAAGGACAACATCATCACGTCGGTCCAATGCGGGTAATGCCGGGCCCGGCCCGGCGCCACCGCATCACAGCGCCAGTGCATCCGCGTTGATGTCGGCCAGCCTGCGGGCGCCGATCAGGGTCATCGCTACGCGCATTTCCTTCGCCATCAGGTCCAGCAGGTTGCCGACCCCGGCCCCGCCCTGGGCGGCCAGCGCGTAGACGAACGCGCGCCCCAGCAGCACGCCGTCGGCACCCAGCGCCAACATCCGCACCACGTCCAGCCCGCTGCGGATGCCGGAGTCGGCCAGGATCTCCACCTCGCCCTTGACCGCGTCGGCAATCGCCGGCAGCGCCCGTGCGGTGGACAGCACCCCGTCCAGCTGGCGACCTCCGTGGTTGGACACCACGATGCCGTCGGCACCGAAGCGCACCGCATCACGCGCGTCCGCAGGGTCAAGGATGCCCTTGATCACCATCGGCCCGCTCCAGAACTCGCGGATCCACTCCAGGTCCTTCCACGAGATCGATGGATCGAAATTGCTGCCCAGCCAGCCGATGTAGTCGGCCAAGCCTGTGGGGCTGCCACGATAGGTGGAGATGTTGCCCAGGTCATGCGGGCGCCCGCGCAGGCCCACGTCCCACGCCCAGCGCGGATGGGTCGCCGCCTGCAGCAGGCGCCGCAGCCCGGCGTGGGGGCCGCTCATGCCCGAATGCGCATCGCGGTAGCGCGCCCCCGGCACCGGCATGTCCACCGTGAACACCAGCGTGGTCACCCCGGCAGCCTTTGCCCGCTCCAGCGCATTGCGCATGAAGCCGCGATCCTTGAGCACGTAGAGCTGGAACCACATCGGGCGGTCGATGGCTGGTGCCACCTCTTCGATCGGGCACACCGACACCGTCGACAGGGTGAAGGGAATGCCGCGACTGGCCGCCGCCCGCGCCGCCTGCACTTCACCGCGCCGCGCGTACATTCCGGTCAGGCCGACCGGGCCCAGCGCCACCGGCATCGCCATCCGTTCGCCGAGCAGCTCGGCCTCCAGGCTCAGGTCGGACATGTCGCGCAGCACGCGCTGGCGCAGCGCGATGTCAGCCAGGTCGGCGACGTTGCGCCGCAGCGTGTGTTCGGCGTAGGCGCCGCCGTCGATGTAGTGGAACAGGAAAGGCGGCAGCCGGCGTTGCGCGGCCGCGCGATAGTCGGTGGAAGCGGAAATGATCATGGTCCAACCATGGCGGAGACATGCGCCGTCCGCCCATTAGACCAAAGATTGAACGGTGCCCCTAGCAGCCGCAGGGCGTGGAGGGGCCCTTCAGTTCGACCCCGTTGCCGTCCGGGTCGCGCAGGTACAGCGATCGCCCGTCGCCTTCCGCGCCCAGGTTGCTGGACACCTCACCGTCCACGGCAACGCCGTGCATCTGCAGGTGTTCGCGCAGGTGGGACTCGTCGAACGGCTCGATGCGCAGGCACAGGTGTTCCAGGTTGCGGCCCTGGGTGCCGGCGGCGGGGCCGCCGCGACGGCCCAGCGAACCGTCCACCGCGATCAGGTCGATCATCGACGCACCGGCATGCAGGTGCACCATGCCCAGCGAAGGGCGTTCCCGGGCCACGCTGCAGCCGAGGACATCGCGGTAAAACGCGACCGACCGCTCCAGGTCCTGCACGCGCAGCACCAGGTGGTCGATCCGCTGCAGCTCGAAGGGACGTTCGCTGCTCATGTGGACTCCAGTTTCTTGGCCAGCCGACGGAACACTGTCAGTACGATCACGCACAGCACGCTCACCCCGATGGCGATCACGTACTCCCCGATGCCCACGGCGATGCCGATCGCTGCAGCCATGATCAGCGAACTGGCTGTGGTCAGGCCGCTGACTTCGTCGTCGCGGTTGCCGCGCAGGATGGTACCGGCGGCAACGAAGCCCACGCACGCCACCACCGCCTCGATCAAACGCACCGGGTCCACCTGCAGCAGGTCGCGGTAGCGTTCCTGCTGGAAGTGTTCGGCGATGCTGTCGCCCAGGCCCACGATCAAAGCCGCGGCACCGGCGATCAGCATGTGCGTACGCAGGCCGGCCGCATGCTTGCCCAACTCGCGCTCGATGCCGAGCACGCCACCAAACAGCATCGCGGCGGCGATGCGCAGCAGGATCGACAGATCTTGTTCCAGTCCCATCACGCACTCCTCAAAGGTGAACAGAGCGTTGCGTGGGCGATGTGGGAGCGCCGTGAAAGTGCTTGTGAGCGCGGCGTGCACACCATCACTGGGCCAGGTAGCCGCCGTCGATGGCGTAATACGTGCCGGTGGCAAACGACGCATCGCTGCTGGCCAGCCAGGCCACCAGCGCGGCGACCTCCTCCGCCTTGCCCAGTCGGTTCAGCGCATGCTTGGCTTCCAGCGCCTTGCGCACCGCCGGGTCCATCTTGTCCAGCAGCGGGGTGGCGATGAAGCCCGGCCCGACTGCATTCACCCGGATGTTGTCGCCGGCATGTTCCCAGGCCGCCGTCTGGGTGAGCCCGACCACGCCGTGCTTGGCGGCCACGTAGGCGGCCGAATTGGGGAAACCGACCTGGCCCAGGATCGAGGCCATGTTGATGATGCTGCCGCCCTTGCCGGCCTTGCGCAGCGCCTGGATCTGCGCCCGCTGGCACAGGAACACGCTGTTGAGGTTGACGTCGATGACGCGCTTCCAGCCATCGACCGGATAGTCCCCACTGCTCGCCGACGGGCCACCGATGCCGGCGTTGTTGACCGCGATATCCAGCCCACCCAGTTCCTGCACGGTGCGCTGCACGGCGGCTTCCACTGCCGCTTCATCGGTTACGTCCAACGCGATGCCGATGGCCTTGACGCCCTTGCCACGGATCGCCTCGACCGTCTTCTGTACCGCGTCGTCTTTGAGGTCCCAGACCGCCACGGCCGCACCGGAATCGGCCAGCAGTTCGGCCACGGCCAGGCCGATGCCCGACACGCCCCCGGTGACGATGGCGACCTTGCCCTTGAGTTGGTAATCGATCATTGCACTGCCTCTGCTTGGGTTCGCACCTACGCTACGCCTGGTCTGCGTTACGCAACGTGCACACAGCACCCCGCAACAATCCTTCCCATCGCTGCAACGCACCCCGGCCTATGCTGGGTGTCGTATCCCCTGCACGACCTCCCCTTCCCCAAGGCATCGCACATGACCCAGTCTCCTGACGGCACGCTGTTCACTCCCACCCGGCTCGGCGCCATCGATGTCGGCAACCGCATCGCGATGGCACCGCTCACCCGCAACCGCGCCATCGACGGACGCGTGCCCAATCCGCTCGCCGTCCAGTATTACGAGCAGCGCGCAAGCGCCGGCCTGATCATCGCCGAAGCGACCCAGATCAGCCCGCTCGGCCAGGGTTACCTGGATACGCCCGGGATCTACAGCCAGGAGCAGATCGATGCCTGGCACAAGGTCACCGACGCCGTGCACGCCCGCGGCGGCCGCATCGTGCTGCAGCTCTGGCACGTCGGCCGCATCTCGCACACCAGCCTGCTGCCCGAGGGTGAAGTGCCGGTGGCGCCCAGCGCGCTGCGCGCCAACAGCAAGACCTTCACCGCCAAGGGCTTCGAAGATGTTTCCGAGCCGCGGGCGCTGCGCCTGGAAGAGATCCCGGCGCTGGTCCAGGACTACCGGCAGGCCGCACGCAATGCGATCACCGCCGGCTTCGATGGCGTGGAAGTGCATGCGGCCAACGGCTACCTGATCGACCAGTTCCTGCGCGATGGCAGCAACCTGCGCACCGACGACTACGGTGGCAGCATCGAGAACCGCACCCGCCTGCTCGACGAGGTGGTGCGTGCGATTGCGGCGGAGATCGGTGCCGATCGCACCGGCGTGCGCCTGTCGCCGGTAACCCCGGCCGGCGATGCGCACGACTCCAACCCGCAGCCGCTGTTCGAACGCGCGGTCGAGCGCCTCGATGCGATCGGTGGGCTGGCCTTCGTGCACGTGATCGAAGGCGCCACCGGCGGGCCGCGCGACAACATTCCGTTCGACTATGCGGCGCTGCGGGCGAAGTTCCGCGGCCCGTGGATCGCCAATAACGGCTACGACAAGGACAGTGCCGAGCAGGCGGTGGCGTCGGGCTACGCGGACATGATCGCGTTCGGCCGCGCCTTCATCGCCAACCCGGACCTGGTCGAACGCCTGCGCCTGGGCGTGGAATTGTCCGAGCTGGACCCGGACACCCTGTACGGCGGCGGCGCCAAGGGCTACATCGACTACCCCAGCGTGTCGGGCTGAGCCCTGACACGCCGTAGAGCCGGGCTCTGCCCGGCTCCGCCCATCAATACACCGGCAGCGAAATGAAACTGGCCTGCCCCGGTGCATGCCACACCTGCTGGGTCGCCTTCTGGTAGTCGCCCGGCTTGGCCAGGTAGATGTTCGGCACGAAGGTCTGCGGGTTGCGGTCATACAGCGGGAACAGGCTGGACTGGACCTGCACCATCACACGGTGACCGGGCTGGAAGACGTGGTTGGCGGTGGGCAGGCCGAATTTGTAATCGAGCACCTGGTTGGAGGCGATCGCCTTCGGTTCGCTGAAGCTTTCGCGGTAGCGGCCGCGGAAGATCGCCATCGACACCGCCAGTTCGTAGCCGCCCATTTCCGGGGTGGACGGTACCTGGTCGGGATATACGTCGATCAGCTTCACCACCCAGTCGCTGTCGCTGCCGCTGGTGGCCGCCTGCAGGTTGACCTGCGGCGCGCCACCGATCCGCAGCGGCGCGGTGAGCGGCTCGCTGATGAAGGTGAGCACGTCGGGGCGACCATCGACGAAGCGCTGGTCCTTGACCAGCCAGCTGGTCCACATGTCGCGGTCGGCGAAGCGCACCGGACGCGGCGCGAACGGGACCGGCTTGGCGGGGTCGGATACGTAGGCTTCGTACGTGGCCTCCCCCGCCTGCGGCGCCTCGAACGAGAGCTTGCCGCCGGCACGCAGGTACAGCGGCCGGGTCTGGGCAGCGGTTCGCGGCCACTGCTGCAGCTTGTCCCAGTGGTTTTCGCCGGTGTTGTAGATCAAGACCGGCGGGGTATCGGCCTTGGCCGCGCCATCGACGAGGTACTGGTCGAAGAACGGCTTGAGCACGTCACGACGGAACTGCAGTGCGGTATCGCCATCGAACTTCAGGGCGCCCAGGCTGCTGCCGTCGTAGTTGACCTGGCTGTGCCGCCACGGGCCCATGACCAGATAGTTGAGCGTATTGCCGGTGTCACGCGGCTCCATCGCGGCGTAGCTGTGCACCGCGCCCCACATGTCCTCCTGGTCCCACAGGCCCTGCAGCCACATGGTGGGCACCTTGAGCGGGGTGCTGGCCATGCGCTTGTCCAGCGCCTGTTCCTGCCAGAACGCGTCGTAGGCCGGGTGCTCGACCAGCTTGTGCCACCACGGCAGCTGTTCCAGGCCATTGGCCTTGGCATAGTCACCGGCCGAACCGGCGCGCAGGAAGGTGGTGTAGTCGTCGTAGCCCTGGCTGGGAATGGCCGGGCCCTTGCCGCGCTTGGCCAGCTGGCCGGTGAAGTAGCCGAAGTTGACCTGGCGGAAGGCGCCGTAGTTGAGCCAGTCATCGCCCATCCAGCCATCGATCATCGGGCTCTGCGGGGCGGCCACCTTGAGTGCGGGGTGCGGGTTGGTCAGCGCCATGACCACGGTGAAGCCTTCGTACGAAGAGCCGAGCATGCCCACCTTGCCGTTGCTTTCGGGCACATGCTTGACCAGCCAGTCCATGGTGTCCCACGCATCGGTGGCATGGTCCACCTTGGTGGCGTTGAGCGGGCCGCGCAGCGGCCGGGTCATCACGTAATCGCCTTCTGAACCGTACTTGCCGCGGATATCCTGGAACACGCGGATATAGCCGGCATCGACGAACACTTCATCGCCCTGCGGAAGGATGTCGCGCATGTGCGGCGAATCCATGCGCTTGGCACGGTTGGCGGCATCGTACGGCGTGCGGGTCAGCAGCATGGGCGCGTTGCGTGCACCCTTGGGCACCACGATCACCGTATACAGCTTCGTCCCATCGCGCATGGGAACCATCACTTCGCGCTTGTCGTAGTCATACCCCGCAGTGGGGGTGACGAAGCCCTTGGCCGGAATATCCGGCGTCATCGGCGCGGTCTGCGCCGAAACGCTGGCAGCGACCATCAGGCTCAGCAACAGCACAGGCACGACACGAACACGCATGGCTCTCTCCGGGAAGGTGATGGCAGGCAACTCCCGCAGCCTAGCGCTGTTTCCCGCCACCCGATATGTGCCTTTGGTTGGCCGCCAATGGCCTTCTGGAGCAAAGGCTTTGAGGCAAAAGCAATCTTGTCTGCGAGTCCGCCTGGTCTGGGCTGGTGGGGGCAGGTTCGCGGGGGACGCCGTAAACCCATCCATGGGGGCTTGGTCGCCGCATCCATGCGGCTCACACCCCCGCAAACCTACCCCCACCAGCCCTTCGATAGTGGGTCGGTCATTCACTCAAAAAAACAACGCATTGCCGACTTTGTGCTGTTGCGACCGCACACAGCAATCTGTCTGGAGGTGGGCGGGTACCCCCATCCGGGACTGTCTAAAACATGGATGTTTTTGACAAGCCCCCATGGATGGGTTCACGGCGGGTCCCGGATGGGGGTGCCCGCCCGCCTCAGCGCGCGGTAATCAAAACGCTGCTCTTGGCAGCAATGCGTGAGCACTCACCACGCCCATGCACCACCCGCAGCTCACTTCACCACGCCACCGCTCAACACCATCGGCGAGGTCTGCAGCGGCTCATTGGCCGACCGCGAAAGCTGCAGTTCGTAACGGCCTTCGGCGATCTTCCACTGTTTGTCGGCCGTATCGAAACTCGCCATCGCCTTCGGTTCGGCCTCGATCCGGATCCGGCGCGACTCGCCCGGCTGCAGCATCACTTTCTGGAACCCGATCAGGCGGATCGGCGTGGCGCTGCCTTCCGGCAGCTTGAGGTACAGCTGCGCCACGTCCGCCCCGGCCACCTTGCCCGTGTTGCGCACGTCCACCGTCGCCACCAGGCGTTGGCCCATCGCCGTGTAGGTCAGGTTGTCGTACTGGAAGCTGGTGTACGACAGACCGTGGCCGAACGCGAACTGCGGGGTCAGCCCCTTGGCCGCGAACCACTTGTAGCCCACGTTCGCGCCTTCGATGTTGTAATCGATCGTGTCATCCGGCTTCTGCTTCGGATTGAAGCCCAGCCCGTTCACATGCGGGCGCGGCAACTGCGACACGTCCACCGGCCAGGTCACCGGCAGGCGACCGGACGGATTGACCTTGCCGGTCAGCAGCGCCGCGATCGCCTCACCGCCGCGGATGCCCGGGTACCACGCCTGCAGGATCGCCGGCACCTGCTGCAGCCACGGCAGCTCCACCGGCCCGTTGGTTTCCAGCACCACCACCGTCTTCGGATTGGCCTTGGCCACCCCCGCGATCAACGCATCCTGGTTGTCAGGCAGCTGCATGTGCGGCAGATCGACCGACTCGGCCGACCACTGCGTCGCGAACACGATCGCCACGTCCGCCGCCGCCGCAGCGCGCGCCGCCGCCGCCACGTCGCGCCCGTCCACGTACTCGATGTTCGCATCCGGGCGCTCCGCACGCAGCGCCTGCAACGGCGACGACGGATGGAAGATCACCGGGCCCGGCCACGTGGTCGGCAGCACGCCCGGCACCGCATTGGTGCCCCGCGCAGTGAACCCCACGTGCGACGAACCACCGCCACCGATCACGCCCTTGTCCGCGTGCCCGCCGATGATCACGATGCGCTGCACGTCATTGCCCAGCGGCAGCAGAGCGCTTTCATTGCGCAGCAGCACGCTGCCCTCTTCCACCGTGCGCTGCGCAGCGTCGAAACCGGCCGCGACGTCGATCGGCACGTGCTGGGGCGGCAGGTCGAAGTTGCCATGCGCGAACATCGTGCGCAGGATCCGCGCCACCATGTCGTCCAGGCGCGCCTGCGGCACCACCCCGCCGGCCACCGCCAGGCGCAGCGGCTGGTCGAAGTACACCGCCTTGTCGAACACCTCACCGGCCGACTGCTGGTCCAGGCCCGCCAGCGCCGCCTTCGAACCGCTGTGCACGCCGCCCCAGTCCGACATCACGAAACCGGGGAACTTCCATTCCTGCTTGAGCACCTGGTTCATCAGGTAATCGTGCTCGCAGCCGTAGGTGCCGTTGATCCTGTTGTACGAACACATCACCGACCCCGGCTTGCCTTCGTCCAGCGCAATCTCGAACGCCAGCAGGTCCGACTCGCGCATCGCCTGCTCGCCGATCTCGGCACTGTGGAAGTTGCGCGAGGTTTCCATGTCGTTGAGCGCGAAATGCTTCATGGTCGAAATCACGTGCTGGCTCTGCACGCCCCGGATCGACTCACCGACCAGGCGCCCGGCCAACAACGGGTCTTCACCGGCATACTCGAAATTGCGGCCGTTGCGCGGATCGCGCTGCAGGTTGACGCTGCCCGCCAGCAGGATGTTGAAGCGCTGCTGCCAGGCCTCGCGGCCCATCGTGGCGCCGCCGGTGAACGCGATCTGCGGGTTCCAGCTCGACGCCGTGGACGGCCCCGACGGCATCGCCGTGGCGATATCGCCCTTGCGGATCCCGCCCGGGTTGGTCACGCCCACGCCGGCATCGGCCGACTGCTGGGCCGGAATGCCCAGCCGCGGCACGCCCGGCACGAAACCGGCCGAGCCCACCGCGCCTTCCGGCAACGGCCCGCCGTCCTTGCCCAGCCCGAAATAGCTGTGCAGCATCTGGAATTTCTCATCCACCGTCATGCGCGCCACCAGCAGCTTCGCGCGGGCATCGGCACCCAGCCCGGTGTCCATCCACGGCGTATCGCCCCCGACCGGTGCGGTGTACCCCAGCGTCACCCGCTGGCCGGTAATGCTCAGCGTGTCATCCAGGCGCAGCTTGACCGGCGTCGACGCCGCCGCCTCGAAGCCAACGCTGTAGCCATCGCTCTTGCCGATCGCAGCGAAACCGGCGCCGGTCGCCGTCTGCGCATCGCTGCCCAGCAGCACCGCCGGCGCGCCCAGGCGCGAGCCGTCCACCAGCGCCTTGACCGGCGCCGCATCGGCCGCGCCACCGGCACGGGTATACAGCGCCACCACGTGGCGGCCATCGTTGAGCCGCAGGTAGTTCAGGCCCGGCGCTTCCACGCCCGATTCGGCTTCCACCGGCAGCCGCGACAACACCACGCTGCCGCGCTGTTCCGCAGCAGCCGGGTCGGCGCTGACGAAACGGTAGGTGTAGCCCAGCTGGTCGGCCAACGCCGCCAGCGGGTCCGGCGCCAGCGCGCTGTCCATCGTGTCGGCCGCACGGACCACGTTGTCGATGGTCAGCACGTCCACGTCCAGCGCCTGCAGCTGCGCGGCCACCGCAGAGGCATCCAGGTGCGCAGGCGCCTGTTCCAGGCGCAGCACGGTGAAGGCCTCGGCAGCGACGGCCGGCGCCGCCGAAGCAACGGCGGCAAGCGACACGGCAATGGCGGCCGTCAGGGCCAGCGGCTTTGTAATCGTTTTCATAAGCGGGCGAAACACCTTTTGCTGACGCAGAAAATCCAGGGAGTCTTGCCGCAGAAGGGTGCAGCGCCGTAGTGGCAGACACCGGGCCCACTGGCCCGGTCTCGGGAACTACACGGGTACGCCGGCCACGATCAGGCCCCTCCGCCTGTCGCTACAGCCACCGCATCCGCTGGATGCCGTCTCCGGCACCCATCCGGTCAAGGGTCGTCCACCGCGTTCATCCGTGTCAACAACCGGTTCATTTCAAGGTGACCGGGACCCCGTGTAGAGCCGGGCTCTGCCCGGCTGCTCTCCAAGGGAAAATTCATTAGCAATTTTGCTAATTGGCGCTAGCATGTCGGTCTCACCCCTTGACACGCTCTCCGCCCATCCTCGCCTTCATGTTCAGGTTCATCGCCCATCCCTGCCTGCTTTCGCCCTCCCGGGAGGTGCCCTGATGGGCGCGGTGCGGGCACTGGAACAGCTGCTGGAAAGCCGCCAGGTCTGGCGCGGGCAGCCGCGCGGTGCGGTTGCAGACACCCCGGCCCACCCCACCGGGCACCCGGCGCTGGACGCCCGCCTGCCCGGCGGCGGCTGGCCGCCGTCGGCGTTGTCCGAAGTGCTGCTGTCCGCGCCCGGCCAGGGCGAGCTGGCGCTGGTCTGGCCGACCCTGGCCCGGCTCAGCCAGCAACAGCAGACCGTGGTGCTGGTGGCGCCGCCACACCTGCCGCACGCGCCCGGCTGGGCCGGTGCCGGGCTGGCCCTGGGCCAGCTGCAGGTGGTCCATGCCAGTCCGCGCGAGGCCTTGTGGGCGGCTGAACAATGCCTGCGCTCGGCCGCGTGTGCGGCGGTGCTGTGCTGGCCCGGGCATGCCGACGACCGCACCCTGCGCCGGTTACAGGTCGCAGCCGAAACCGGGCAGTGCCTGGGTTTTGCCTTCCGCGACAGCCGGCTGGCGCGCAACCCCTCCCCGGCGCCGTTGCGGCTGCAGCTGGATGCCGGCCAGGTGCGGGTCCTCAAGTGCCGTGGCGGCCAGGCACCGGCGCAGCCGCTGCCGCTGGCCGTGGCCCATTGAGGCGCCGCCATGCAGTGGGCCTGCCTGTTGCTGCCTCAACTGGCGCTGGACGCAGCCCTGCGCCAGCAGCCCGATCCGCGCGCGCCGCTGGTGCTGGTCACCGGCCCGGCGCAGCGCCGGGTACTGCATGCGGTCAGCCCCGCGGCGCGCCAGCTCGGCCTGCGCCGCGGCATGCTGCTGTCGGCCGCGCAGGTGCTCACCCGCGACATGCTCACGGTGGAGTACGACCCGCGCGCCGAGCAGGACACCCGGCAGCTGCTGGCCAGCTGGCTGTACGGCATCAGCTCGCAGGTGAGCCTGGCCTTCCCGCATGCGCTGGCGCTGGAGATCGGCGCCAGCCGCGCCTTGTTCGGCGATTGGCCGGCGATTGAACAACGCCTGCGCGAGGGCCTGGAGGAGCTGGGTTTCCGCCACCGCCTGGTGGCCGCGCCGAACCCGCATGCCGCCTGGGTACTGACCAGCGTGCATGCGCGGCTGGGGGTGGACGCCGGCACGCTGGAACCGGCACTGGCGCAGCTTCCGATCGAACGCAGCGGCCTGCCCGCCGACGCGGTCACGGTACTGGCGCGCTCCGGCCTGCGCACCCTGGGCGCCGCCTTCGCCCTGCCCCGCGACAGCCTGGCGCGGCGGTTCCCGGCCCAGGTGCTGGCCCACCTGGATGCGCTGCGCGGTATCGGCGCGCTGGCACCGCTGCAGTACTTCCGGCCGCCGGACCGGTTCGATGCGCGGATCGAGTTCGACTACGAGATCGACTCCACCCAGGCCCTGCTGTTCCCGCTGCGCCGCCTTACCGCCGACCTCGCCGCCTTCCTGTGTTCGCGTGATGGCGGCGCGCAGCAGTTCGACCTGTGGTTCGAACACGAACGGCACCCGGATACGCGGCTGAGCATCGGCCTGCTCGCGCCCGAACGCGACGCGGCCATGCTGTTCGAACTGGCGCGCAACCGCGTCGACCACCTGCGCCTGCCCGCCGGCAGCCGCGGCCTGCGCCTGCAGGCCGAACACCTGCCCCCGTTCGTCCCCGCCGCGCGCGACCTGTTCGACCCGCGCCCGCAGCAGGCCATGCCCTGGGAACAGCTGCGCGAACGCCTGCGCGCGCGGCTGGGCGACGACGCCGTGCAGGGCGTGGCACTGCGCGCCGAACACCGCCCCGAACGCGCCACCGGCACCACCGCCCAGGCCGCCAAGGGGCCGCCGCCGGTATTGCCGCTGCGCCCCGGCTGGCTGCTGGCCACCCCGCAGCCCCTGTACGACCCGGACCTGCGCATCCTGTCCGGACCGGAACGGATCGAATCGGGCTGGTGGGACGAAGACGATGTGCGCCGCGACTATTACGTGGTGGAAACCGCGCTGGGCCAGCGTGGCTGGGCCTATACCGCCGCCGGCGCGCGGCATGGACCGTTCATGCTGCACGGCTGGTTCGCATGACCAGCGCCCTGCCCGACTACGCCGAACTGCATTGCCTGTCGGCCTTCAGTTTCCAGCGCGGCGCCTCGATCGCCGACGAACTGTTCGCGCGGGCGAAGGAACAGGGCTACCACGCCCTGGCGATCACCGATGAGTGTTCACTGGCCGGCATCGTGCGCGCCTGGCAGGCGGCGAAGAAGCACCAGCTGGCACTGATCATCGGCGCCGAATTCCAGATCGAAAACGGCCCCAAGGTCGTGCTCCTGTGCACCGACCTGGCCGCCTATGCCGGGCTGTGCCAGCTGATCACCACCTGCCGCCGGCGCGCCGCCAAGGGCCAGTACCGCTGCCTGCGCGGGGATTTCGATGCCCTGCCCGAGGGACTGCTGTGCCTGTGGGCCGACCGCGCGCCCGCCGCCACCGATGCCGCCTGGCTGCAGGCGCGGTTTCCGCACCGGCTGTGGCTGGCGCTGGAACTGCACCGCGAAGCGGACGATGTGCAGCGGCTGGAAGCCGCGCTGGAATTCGGTTACGAACACGACGTGCCGGTGGTCGCCAGCGGCGACGTGCACATGCACGTGCGCCGCCGCCGTGCGTTGCAGGACACGCTCACCGCGATCCGCCGGCACTGCACCATCGCCGACGCCGGCTGGCATCTGTTCCCCAATGGCGAACGCCACCTGCGCACCCGCCAGGCGCTGGCCGCGCTGTACCCGCCCGAACTGCTGGAGGAAACCCTGCGCGTGGCCGAACGCTGCCGGTTCGACCTGGCGCAGCTGCAGTACACCTACCCGCGCGAACTGGTGCCCGACGGCCATGACCCGGCCAGCTGGCTGCGCGCGCTGGTGGAAGAAGGCATGCGCTGGCGCTGGCCCGGGGGTGCCAGCGAGGCGCAGCGCCGGCAGATCGAGCACGAACTGCGCCTGATCCACCTCAAGCAGTACGAGTCGTACTTCCTGACCGTGCACGACATCGTGCGCTTCGCCCGCAGCCAGCAGATCCTGTGCCAGGGCCGGGGTTCGGCGGCGAATTCGTCGGTGTGCTTCGTGCTGGGAGTAACCGAAATCGACCCCAGCCACATGGAACTGCTATTCGAGCGTTTCATTTCCGAAGAGCGCGACGAACCGCCGGACATCGACATCGATTTCGAACACGAACGGCGCGAGGAAGTGCTGCAGTACGTGTTCAACCGCTACGGCCGCGAACGTGCCGCGCTCACCGCCGTGGCGATCAGCTACCGCGGCCGCAGCGCGGTGCGCGACGTCGCCCGCGTGCTGGGCCTGCCACCGGACCAGGTCAACGAACTGGCCGCCTGCCTGGACCGCTGGAGCAGCCACGAACCGCTGCCCGACGCGCTGCGCGAACGCGGCTTCGACCCGGACACCCCGCTGATGCGGCGGGTGGTGGCGCTGACCGCCGAACTGGTGGATTTCCCGCGCCACCTGTCCCAGCACCCCGGCGGCTTCGTGATTTCCGAGCATCCGCTGTCGACACTGGTGCCGGTGGAGAACGCGGCCATGGCCGAGCGCACCGTGATCCAGTGGGACAAGGACGACCTGGATGCCACCGGGCTGATGAAGGTGGACTGCCTGGCCCTGGGCATGCTGACCGCCGTGCGCAAATGCCTGGCGATGCTGTACGAGCAGGGCGTGCGCGGCGCCGACGGGCAGCCGTTGAGCATGGCCCGCCTGCCCGCCGGCGATGGCCCCACCTACGACATGATCTGCCGCGCCGACACGCTGGGGGTGTTCCAGATCGAATCGCGCGCGCAGATGGCCATGCTGCCGCGCATGCAGCCACGCTGCTTCTACGACCTGGTGATCGAAGTGGCGATCGTGCGTCCCGGGCCGATCCAGGGCGACATGGTCCACCCCTACCTCAACCGCCGCAAACGCCTCAAGGACGAAGGCATCGAAGAGATCGACTACCCGCCGGAACTGGAGAAGGTGTTCAAACGCACCCTGGGCGTGCCGCTGTTCCAGGAACAGGTGATGCAGCTGGCCGTGGCCGCGGCCGGCTTCAGCCCCGGCGAAGCCGACGCCCTGCGGCGTTCGATGGCCGCCTGGAAGCGCCACGGTGGCCTGGAACCGCATCGCGACAAACTGCTGGCCGGCATGGCCGCGCGTGGCTACAGCCGCGACTACGGCGAGCGCCTGTTCGAGCAGATCAAGGGCTTCGGCAGCTATGGCTTCCCGGAAAGCCACGCCGCCAGCTTCGCGCTGATCACCTATGTGAGCTGCTGGCTGAAGTGCCACCACCCGTCCGCGTTCGCCGCCAGCCTGGTCAACAGCCAGCCGCTGGGCTTCTATACCCCGGACCAGATCCTGCAGGATGCGCGTCGCCACGGGGTGCCGGTGCTGCCGGTGGACGTGCGCCACAGCGCGTGGAACTGCACCCTGGTGCCGGCCACGCAGGCGGGCGCCCTGCCCGGCATCCGGCTGGGACTGCGCATGGTCGATGGCTTCAGCGAAGACGTGGCCGACGCGCTGGTCCAGGCCCGCACCCGGCATGCTTTCGACAGCGTGGCCGACCTCAGCCAGCGTGCACGCCTGGACCGCCGCCACCAGGGCCTGCTGGCCGACGCCGGTGCGCTCAAGGGCCTGAGCGGGCATCGCCATCGCGCGCGCTGGGATGTGTCGGGCGTGGAAAAACCGCTGCCGCTGTTCGAGGCCGTGCGTGCCACGGTCGAAGCGGACGTGGCGTTGCCCGCACCCAGCGCCTTCGAGGACATGCAGGCGGACTACAACAGCACCGGCACCACCCTGGGCCAGCACATGGTGTCGTTCATCCGCGCCGACCTACAGGCGCGGCGCTGCCAGCGCTCCGACCAGCTGGCGCAGTTACCGCATGGGCGCAGCGTGCGTTTCGCCGGGCTGGTCCGCATGCGCCAGCGCCCGCAGACCGCCAGCGGGGTCACCTTCCTGACCCTGGAAGACGAGTGCGGCATGGTCAACGCGGTGGTCTGGCGCAGGACCGCCGACCGCCAGCACCGCGTGCTGGTGGAAGCCCGGCTGATGCAGATCGATGGCCGGCTGGAGCGCGTCGACGGCGTGCAGCACCTGATCGTGCAGCGCATGCACAACCTGGACACGCTGATCGACGGCGTGCGCACCCACAGCCGCGATTTCCATTGAAGCGCTGCCGTCCCGTGCTGCGGTTGCCGGGCAGCGCCCGGCACTACCTATTGGCCGGCGGTGCGGCGCCCTCTGTTGGACCGATGCGGTTGCCGGGCAGAGCCCGGCAGCGGTGCGGCGCGCTCTGTTGGTAGAGCGGGGCTCTGCCCCGCTGCTTTGTGACCGGATTCACGCCGAGCACAGATACAGATTTCCCTGACTGGTGTCGCAAACATCCCTTCGGCTATCGTCGCAGCCATCCAAGGATCCGGAACCGGTCATGTCGCGCGCACTCACCCTCACCACCCTGGCCGTGTCCAGCCTGGCCCTGCTGGTTTCCGGCTACACCGCCGTGCGGCTGCATCAGAGCCAGTCCGACCAGCGTGTCATCACCGCGCGCGGCCTGGTCATCCAGGACGGCAGCGGCCAGGCGCGGGTGATACTGGGTGCGCCACTGCCCGACCCGCTCAGCAAGGGCGTGCCGCAGGGCCCGCGTGCGTCGCCGTTGTCCGGCCTGGTCCTGCTGGGCGCCGACGGTTCCCAGCGCGGCAGCTACGGCACCGCCGACGTGGGCGACGAAGCCTCGCTCACCCTGGACGACGCCAAGGGCACCACCGAGGTGTTCAAGATCACCGCCAACCCCGACCGCGGCGCCACCCTGGTGATCAAGCACCAGAACAGCACCGGCGCCATGCTGACCTCCTGGCAGGGCAAGCCGGAGCTGATTTTCCTCAACGACAACGGGCAGTCGCATTACATCCGCCCGGGGACTGCTGCCGCGCCCTGATGCTGCCGCGCTGCGCGCGGCGATCCGGCCAACGGCCGGGGCTACGAATTTTTACGGGCCCATTGAGATCGGGATCAATCGACCGTGGGCTTCGGCTGCCGGTAGCGCCGGCCGTTGGCCGGCCCACGCGGGCTGCGCTGGGCACGAAATGTTGCGGACCCATTTCGCCTGCCCATGCGAAAATGCAGCCCGTGCCTGTTCCGGAACACGCCATGTCCATCGCCGCTCCCGCCTGGCCCCAGGCCACCACCGTCGAAGATTTCCGCCACAACCTGGCCGCGGTGCATGCGCGCATCGCCGCCGCCTGCGCGCGCGCCGGACGCGATCCTGGCAGTGTGCGCCTGCTGCCGGTCAGCAAAACCGTCGACGAAGCGCGGCTGCGCCTGGCCGTGGCCGCCGGCTGCGACACGCTGGGCGAAAACAAGGTGCAGGAAGCCAAGCGCAAGGCCGAAGCGATGGCCGACCTCGGCATCCGCTGGTCGGTGATCGGCCACCTGCAGACCAACAAAGCCCGCGATGTAGCGCGCTTCGCCAGCGAGTTCCAGGCGCTGGACAGCCTGCGCGTCGCCCAGGCACTCGACCAGCGGCTGGCGCAGGAAGGCCGCACGCTCGAAGTGTTCGTGCAGGTCAATACCTCCGGCGAAGCCAGCAAGTACGGGCTGGACCCGATCGCGGTGCCCGACTTCGTCCAGCAGCTGCCCGCGTTCACCCAGCTGCGCGTGCGCGGCCTGATGACGCTGGCGCTGTTTTCCGCCGACCCCGAACAGGTCCGCCCCTGCTTCGTGCGCCTGCGCGAACTGCGCGACCGCCTGCGCCCGACGCTGCCGGCCGGGATCGCGCTCGATGAACTGTCGATGGGCATGTCCGGGGATTTCGAGATCGCCATCGAAGAAGGCGCCACCGTGGTGCGGGTGGGCCAGGCGATTTTTGGCGCGCGGAGTACGCCGGACAGCCAGTATTGGCCGGGGGGCGCTGGCTGATCGGGCACCGCGCAGCCACGCAGGGCGTGGCTCTACGGCAGGGTGGCCATGTGGGTGGCGTGTTCGCGGGCCTGCGCGTGCAACCACTCACGGAACGCCAGGAAGCCGCGATGCGTGGACGAGCGCGGCGGGTACACCAGCCAATGCGACCAGCGCGTCTTCAACCGATGCGGCGACAAGGCGATCAACTGCCCTGAATCCAGCAGCAGCCGCGCCCGCGTCACCCGTCCCAGCGCCACCCCGAAGCCATCCAGCGCCGCGCGATGGTGCGACTCGGAATCGTTGAACATCGCTACGTAACGCGACGGCGCAGCGTCGCCCACCAGCGCCAGCCAGCGGTTCCATTCGCCATCCGGATCGCCCAGCAGCGGCCACTGCGACAACGGGCATGCATCCACACCGCCCATCCGCTCCACCAGCGCCGGGCTGGCCATCGGCACCAGCCACTCGTCGAACAGCGGTTCGGCATGCAGGCCTGGCCACTGCCCTGCCCCCACCCGCAGCGCCGCATCGAACTGCAGCTGCCGCTCGAAATCGATCAGGCGTTCGCTGGATTCCAGGTTGAATTCAATCTCCGGGTGCGCGGCCATGAACGAGCCCAGCTTGGGTACCAGCCAGTTCGACGCCATCGACGGCAGCGCGCTGACCGACAGCACCCGATCGTGCCGCGCCGCGAATGGCTGCAATGCCTGCGCGATCGCATCCAGGTGCGGGCCCACCTGTTCCAGCAGGCGCTGGCCCTCCGGCGTCGGCTTGACCCCGCGCGGCTGTCGCTGCAGCAGTGCATAGCCCAACCGCTCCTCGAGCTGGCGCATCTGGTGGCTGAGCGCGCTGACCGTGAGATTCAACGCGTCGGCCGCCCGGGTCAGGTTTCCCAAGCGCGCGGCGGTGACGAAATTCTGCAGGGGCTGAAGCGGAATCCGGGACATGGCGACTTGAATCCAGCTCAAGTAAAGCTTGCGAAATGCTCGCTTTTACGGCCTTCATCCTGCGCCTATCGTAAATTCCTCTCAAGTGAAGGACGCACATGAACATCTACAGCGGCTTGTTGTTCCTGCACGGGCATATCGCCGACGCAGGGCTGGCGCGGCAGCTGGTCGACGCCGGGGATGCAGAGGACGCGGCCCGCTCCACCGGCCCGCGCGAACGCGGGCAGGCGGTCGAGGATGACCGGCCCGGCGTGGCTGGGATCTGCCACGCAGGGCGTGGCACTACGTCAGGGTTGCGGGGGTGATGCGGGGAGGATCCGCGGGCGGCCGTCGTACCACTCGCGGGCGCCTTTGAGGTGCCAGCTGCGCTGTTCGCCGTCCAGCTCGATGCCGGCACCGAACACGCCCCAGCGCACGTACAGGTCGCCGCGCTTCCCGGCCTTGGCCATGTCCAGCCGCGCGCGCAGCGACAGCCGGTCGTTCTCGGCCTTCAGATCGTCCAGCGCCAGGTGATCGCGGCGCCAGCGCAGTTGCCCGGTCGCCTGCACCTCGCCCGAATCCAGCAGTCCCAGCACCCAGCGCGGGTAGTCGCTGCGCTGGGCGAACACCCCCAGCACCGGGCCCGCATCGCGCAGGCGCAGGTCGGCCTGGGCGGTGACTTCGTACGGCGCGGCGGCATCGATATGCCCACTGCGCAGCGCCACTTCACCCCACCAGTTGGCATCGCCCGCGCCATCGACCTGGATATTGCGCAGGGTCACGGTGCTGCCCCCGAGGTCGAACTGGCGGTTGTCCAGGTCGGCCCGCTGCAGCCGCGCCTGTACCTGCGCATCGCCGCTCAGCGCCATGCCGGCCACCTGCATGCGGGCGCCCCGGCCACGCAGGTCGGCGCGGCCCTGCCCAACCCGGCCGGAGGTATCGAGTTCGACATCGCCGCTGAGCAGGCCGGTGCCGCCCAGCAGCCGTACGTTGTTGCCGCCCACGTAGCGGTTGTAGGCGGTCAGGTCCGGCACGCGCGCATCGCTAAAGCGCAGGTGCGCGCGCATGCCATCGCGCAGCTGCTGCAGGCGCGCGTCGCCGCGCAGGGTCAGCGCCATCGCCTTGCCATCGAACAGCACGGTCTTCGGCGCATCCACCGGCGCGGCGCGGAACTGCGGAATGGCGACCTGCAGTTCGGCCTGCGGTGGCGCGTCCTCCACGATGCGGCCCACTGCACTGGCCTCACCCTGCATGCGCACCCCGGCCACCTCGGACACCGCCACCACCTTCGGCACGTCCACGCGACTGCCGGGCGCCAGCGCGCCGTCCACGATCTTCAGATCGCCCTCGAGCAGGCCACCGCCATCCAGCCGGAACCACGGCTTGCGCACGAACAGATCGGCGATCCAGTTCAACGAATCGAACCGCCACGCACCCTTCACCTGACCGGACAGGCGTGGCAGCAGTTCCGCCGGCGCCTCGAAAGGAATCCGTCGCCCGCTCACGCGCAGGTCGGCATGCAGCTCGCTGCCGGTGTCCGGATCACGCGGCAGCCGCGCCTGCACGCGGATGTCCTGGGCCACGTCCAGCTGCAGCGACAGCAGCCCCCGGTCCGGCGCATGCACGCCGGCGTGCACCGGTACCCGCCACACCAGCCGGCTGCCGGGCTGCAGCAGGCCCCGGTCCATGGTCAGCGTCGCGTTGAGCCGTGCTTCGGCCGGCATGCTGCCCACCTTGACGTGCGGGCCGGAGGTGTCGATGTTGATCGCCTGGCTGCGTCCGTCCATCTGCAGTTCGGCGAAGGTGATGCCCAGCTTGCGCAGGCCTGGCGCCTCATCGCGGTAATGCCGCGGGTAGTGGAAGCGCGAGGCGATATGCGCCTCATCCAGCAGCGTCATTCCGTCATAGCTGATCGTGGCCTGCTCGAAGCCGGCGGTGGAATCGAACAGTTCCGACGGACCGCCCTTGGTCTGCTTCTGGAAACCCACGGTGCCGTGGCCCTGGCCGACGATCAGCAGCTTGCCGAAACGCCCGCTGCGGATGCTGTCGCTGTGGATCGCATCCAGCCGGATGTTCCAGCCACGATCGCCACGCGGGGGCGGTGGAATCGCCTTTTCCACGCGCTCGATCTCCGATTCGACCCCGGTCGCGTCGATGCTCGGGATGCGCACCTCGCGCTTGAACAGGTGCACCAGTGAGATCCACGCGCTGGCCCGGTCGGCGCGGAAAATATAGACCGTGTGGTTGGCCTGGCCACGGATGCGGATGTTCCAGACGAACGCATGCCCGGGCATCAGGGTCAATGACGGCCCGGTCTCCAAGGTGAACTTTTCAGGCTTGCGATTGGTGACCGCATCGAACAGCGGCGTGTTGAGGAACACATTGCCCGCCAGCAGGTACAACGCATACAGGGCCAGCAGCGAGAACAACGCCACGCGCCATGGCCGCGGCCAGCGCCGGACGCGCTCGGGAATCAAGGGCATGGAAATCTGCGAGGTAACGGAATGACACCGCCACTATCGACAACCACGCGCCGGAGCCGTGTGAAGACGCATTCCCGCCACGCTCAACCGACGCGTCGTTCCGGGTCCCACGCCATCGGCTGCCACAGCTCCAGCTTGTTGCCATCAGGATCGAGGATCCAGGCGAACGAACCGTTCTCGTGCGTTTCCGGCCCGCTGACGATGGTCACGTCGGCCTCACGCAGGTTTGCCAGCAATCCGTCGAGATCATCGACGCGGTAATTGATCATGAAGGGCGCATCGCTTGGACTGAACCATTTGCTATCCGTCTCGGCCAAGGCCCACACCGTCAGGCCGCCATCGTTGGCCTTGTCGTCCGGCCAGCGCAGCACCGCGCCGCCGAAATCCTCCAGCGCCAGCCCCAGGTGCTGCCGATACCACTCGGCCAGCGCGGCGCGGTCGCCACGGCTCTTGAAGAACACGCCACCGATTCCGGTCACCCTTGCCATCGCTGTCTCCCGAGGTCCGTGCTGATCCTATGCCCTCGGTGGCGCAAAAGAAATCGGCAGGCCGCTGCGCTGGCCTGCCGTGGTCACCTCACCCGGGCAGCTTGGCGACGACCTTGAATTCCACATCGAAGCCGCTGAGCCAGGTCACGCCCACTGCGGTCAGCGCCGGATGCGGTGCCTCGCCCCAGTATTCCAGCGCCACCGGCCACACCTGCTCCAGGATCCGATCCGGGTCGATCATGAAAACGGTCACGTCGACCACGTCATCAAACGTGCAGCCGGCTTCGGCCAGCACCGCGTTGAGGTTCTCGAACAGCCTGCGCACCTGCGGCTCCAGGCCCGGCTCCGGCGAACCGTCCTCGCGGCTGCCGACCTGGCCGGACACGAACAGCAGGCCATTGGCGCGCACCGCCGGCGAGTACCGGTACTTCGCATACAGGTCCTGCCGACCCGGGGGGAACACGACGTCACGGGTTGCCATTGCTGTCTCCTTGGGGCCGAGGGCCCTTTGTGGGTGGGCCACCAAGGTAAGCACTGCCCGCTCGCGGATAAACAACCCACCTTGACCATCACTGTTTGTAGAATCCAAACAATCCCCGCTTCCGGTACTTCCCATGGACCGCTTCGATGCCATGCAGGCCTTCGCCCGAGTCGTGGAAACCGGCAGCTTCACCAAGGCCGCGCACACCCTGCACATGAGCCGCACCACCGTGACCCAGCTGGTACAGCAGCTGGAGGCGCGGCTGCGCGTGCGCCTGCTCAACCGGACCACCCGGCAGGTCAACGTCACCGCCGATGGCGCGGCCTACTACGAGCACGTCGCACGGCTGCTGGCCAACCTGGACGATGCCGAGACCAGCCTTTCCGCCTTCGCCACCAACCCGCGTGGCCGCCTGCGCGTGGACGTGCCTGCGCCGCTGGCGCGTTTCCTGCTGGTCCCCGCCCTGCCCGGGTTCCATGCCCGCTACCCCGACATCCAGCTCGACCTTGGGGTCAGCGACCGCAACGTCGACCTGATCGATGAGAACGTGGACTGCGTGATCCGCGGCGGCGAACTCACCGACCCGTCGCTGGTGGCGCGGCGCATCGGCGACCTGCAGGCCGGGCTCTACGCCGCACCCGCCTACCTCGACGCGGTGGGCACGCCGGAGCATCCGCAGGCACTGGAAGCCGAGCCGCATCGCATCGTCGGCTACCGGGGCTCGCGCAAGGCCGGGGTCATGCCTTACACCCTGCAGCGCGGCGACGAAACAACCACCGTGCACGGCCGCTACGTCCTGGCGGTGGACGACGGCAACGCCTACCTCGCCGCCGGCGTCGCCGGCCTGGGCGTGCTCTGGCTGCCGGAGTACGTGGCCGCCGCGCATGCCGAACGCGGCGAACTGGTGCGCGTCCTCACCGACTGGACGGTGGACCCGATGCCACTGCACATCGCGTTCCGTCCCAACCGCCACGTCAGCGCCAAGCTGCGTGTGTTCGTCGACTGGGTCGCGGCGCTGATGGCCGTGCACGTGCCGGTAACCACGCGCCCTTGATCGCCATAGGGGGAGGCAGCCGATTATCTCCGCACATGACAGGTATTAACTCCGGCCGCAAGTGCAGCAGGTTTTCCGGCCGCCCACTGGCGTGGTGGATTCTGCTCGGTTAATCTCGCCCGGTCCCGGAACTTTCCGGAACGGATCCTGGGGGAGGATCGACCGGTCGCGGGGGCGGCAGGTTCTGCATGGCCATGCGTGGCGGACTCTCCCGGGCCAACATTATCCAGGGGGATATCTGATGAAGCGTTTGGCTTTCCGTCGTTGGTGCATGGGTATTGTCGTCGCTGCCGCGCTGAGTGGCTGCGCCAGCCTGCCACCACAGCAGTCGTATAACCGCGATGCCACCCCGCCGATCAAGACCATCGTGGTCCTGCCGGCCCAGCCCTATCAGGTCGACGTGCTGATGATGAACCACCCCGGCGCCAGCATCGGCGGCCTGGTAGGCGGCATCGTGGTGGCCACCGACATGGCCAACAAGCGCGGCAAGCTGCAGGCGGCATTCGCCTCCGCGCAGTTCGACCCGGGCGTGTACTTCAAGCAGAGCCTGACCCAGCGCATGGGCGAACGCGGTTACACCCTGATCTGGCCGGCTGCCCTGGTCGATGGCCCCAATGCGAAAACCCAGCGCGGCAGCTTCGGTCTGCGCAAGCAGTACGCCAGCACCACGCAGGCCGATGCCCAGCTCGACCTCAACATGGATTTCGTGGGGTATGCCGCCGCCGGTGCAGGCGACAACGCGCCGTACCGTCCGACCCTGAAGGTCGCCGCGCGCCTGGTCAGCCGCGATGGCAAACAGAACTACTTCACCGACGTGGTGGCCTACAACAACGTGCAGAACCAGGCCAAGGTGATCACCCTGGAACCGGAACCGCGGCGCTTTGCCTATGCCGATTTCGACGAACTGGAGGCGGCCGGCGTCGATACCGTGGAGGGCATCAAGCTCGCCATCGACCGCACCAGCGACGCCTTGGTCCAGCAGCTGTGAAGCCAGGCGCCCGCGTCGCGCTGCTGGCCTGCGTCGTCGTGGCGTTGCCCGCGTGCGGCCACCAGGTCTACCGCGCAGCGGCGCCGGACATCCAGTCCGGTTGCGTGGGTGGGCTGGCCGAACTGGCCAGCCATCCCCTCACCTATCTGGCGCCGAAAGAGAAGGCCCGCACCCGCCGCCTCGAGTTTGCCGAGGTGGCGGCCTGCGTGACCCTCGACGGGGCGGCGATGCCGGTGGCGCTGTATCGCTTGGATGGGCTGCAGGGCCAGACCGAGATCGACATCCGTGTCTCGCTTTCCGAGGGCGGCACCTTCGCTGCCAGCGCCGAGCTGCTCGATGCCGGCTTCCATCCCGTGAAGCAGCACCCCTTCACCGCGTTCGTCCGCCGCAGCAACGAGTACTCGTTGAGCGTCTTCATCGATCGCGCCCGTCCCGGCGCACCTGCCTACCTGCTGCTCCGCCCAGACCCGACCCAGGTAGGCAAGGACGACAGGACGATCACCTCGCAGTCCACCGCCCTGTACGGTCCAGGCGGCGCCTCGATCTACTTCGGAAAGGAAGTCACCCGCCTGCGCCCGCTGCTGGCGGCCGGCCAGTTGCAGGTGGTTCCTTACCCGGTGCAGCGTGCCGGTTTCGAAGCAAACGGCAACGCACGCGAGTGAAGGGTGGCGGCGGAGCTGCCTTTGTTCTTCGTCGGTTATTGCTGGCCGGCAACGGCCAGCAACACGAAGACGACCAGCGAGGCGACACTCGCCAGCAGCAGCACCCACTGGATATCGCGCAGTCGTAGCAGCCCCGCATCCAGCGTATCGTGATGGGTGCGGAGCAGCAGGAAGCGCGTGTAATCGCTGTTGCCCCAATGGGCTCCGCCCGGCCCGAACGTCCGCGGTTCGCCAAACGCCTCGAACAGCCGCGGATGGTCCCGGCGCATCCGCTGCAGCATCAGCACATTGAACGGCAGGCACAGCAGGATCAGCCCGAACGGCAGCATCATCACTACGTTGATCAGTTCTTTCATGGTCCGTCCCAAAGCGCCACGCGCGCCATTCCCTGATGACGCCGTGCTTATCCTAGCGGACCGGGGTGACGATGGGTGCCGCTCCGGGCATACGGTCTCCGGATGGGGCAGCCACGCAGGGCGTGGCTCTACGGGGGGGTGATCACCAGGGTGTCGCCCTTGCAGGTGTTGACGTCGCGGTACAGGGCTCTGCGTCCGTTGCGGAACTGCAGGCGCAGGTCGAAGCGGCAGCCGGTGTCGCCCAGGCGTACCGTCGTGCTGCCGCCGCCACCGTCGATGGCATCGATCGGTCGTTGCTCGAACGCATCGCTGCCTGCGGCGGCCACCTCCAGGGTGGTGATGCTGTCGTGGGCACGGTTGAGCAGGGTGAGATAGCGCGGCGCGGCGGCGTGCGTGGCGCTGGCGCTGGCGAGCAGCAGGCTGGACAGGACGGCAAGGCGGACAGGGAACATGGCGGCGTCTCCGGCGGTTGGGGTTCGCTGCCATCAGGCCGTGCCCGGGCACGCGCCCGCCACCGATCCGGGACCAATCGTCGTCCCGGCAGGACCAATCGTAATGGGTGCTCATGGCGCTTTCCGGGCAGCCGCCCGCACGCCTAAGATGACCCTGCCCCGCCGTGCCGGGCGCTTCGGATACCGGCCATGAACGTTCGTCTTGGCAGCACCTCGATCAGCCTGACTCGCTACCTGCTGCTGTGGAGCGCCGTGGTGCTGGTATTTGCCGTGCAGCACTCGCTCAGCGACGGGCTGCACGGCGACAGCTGGCCGTTCCTCGTGCACCTGCGCTGGGCGATGATCCAATGGCTCACCTGGGCCGCGCTGGCGCCGCTGGTATTCCGCTTGGCCGAGCGCTATCCGATCGATCCCACCCGCCGCCTTCTTGGCCTGGGCCGGCAGATCCTGGCCAGCCTGGCGGTGACCTTCGGCGCCATGCTGATCGGTGCACTGGCCTCCACCCTGTTCGAGCCCAGCGGCTTCCTGGAACAGCTGGGCTACTTCCTGGCCCAGCACTTCGCCATCGGCCTGCTCACCTACTGGGCCCTGTTCGCACTGCAGCAGGCCCTGCACTTCCAGGCCGAAAAGGCACGCCGCGAAGTGGAGGCCAGCCGGCTGGCCACCGAACTGGCGCAGTCGCGGCTGCTGGCCCTGAAGTCGCAGCTGCAGCCGCACTTCCTGTTCAACACGCTGCACGCGATCATCACCCTGCTCGACGAAGACACGGTTTCGGCTGAAGACATGCTGCTGCGGCTGAGCGAGCTGCTGCGCGCCTTCCTTGAAGACTATGACGGCCAGGAGATTCCGCTGCGCCAGGAACTGGACCTGATCGAACTGTACCTGGGCATCCAGCGCATCCGCTTCAAGGACCGGCTGACCACGTGCACCTACATTGCCCCGGACACGCTCGACTGCGCCGTGCCCAGCCTGCTGCTGCAGCCGCTGGTGGAAAATGCGGTGCGCCACGGAATCGGGCAGCGCATCGGCAGCGATGTGATCGAAATCGAAACGCGCCGCGACGGCGATGTACTGTGCATCGAAGTGCGCAACCGCAACAGTACGCTCGACGCCACTCCCGGCGCACCGGCGGGGCACGGCATCGGCATGTCCAACACGCGGCTGCGCCTGAAGGAACTCTACGGCGACGCCGCCGACGTACGACTGGACATGACCTGGCCCGAAGGCGTCGCCTGCCGCGTGCGTCTGCCGTTCCGCGAACTCGGCGCGCTGGACGATGAACCCGAATTCCAGGCCGGGGCCGCGCCCGCATGAGCATCACGGTACTGGTGGTGGACGATGAGCCAATCGCCCGGCGCGCGATCGTGCGCCTGCTTGCCGAAGACCCGGAGCTGGAACTGCTCGGCGAATGCGGCGACGGCGTGTCGGCCGTAAAGGCGATACGCGAGCGCTCTCCGGACCTGGTGTTCCTGGACATCCAGATGCCGGCCATCACCGGACTGGACGTGGTGGCCACCATCGGCGCCGAGCGCATGCCGGCCACCGTGTTCGTCACCGCGTATGAGCAGTACGCGGTCAAGGCGTTCGAAGCCAACGCCGTGGACTACCTGGTCAAACCCTTCAGCCGCGAGCGTTTCGCCGCTACCCTGCAGCGTGTACGGCAGCGGCTGGCGCAACCGACCGGCAGCAGCGCACAGGCGACAACGCAGATCCTGCAGGCACTGGACGCACTGCGCCAGCGCGAGGCCTACCTGCAGCGCATCCCGGTGCGGGTGGATGAACACGTCGTGCTGATCGACGTGGACGACATCATCTGGGTCAAGGCCGCGCGCAACACCGTGGAGATACACCTGGCCAGCGGCATGCACGAACACCGCGGCACCATGGCCGCCCTCGCCGCGCGACTGGACCCGCGCCACTTCGCGCGGGTCCACCGCTCCGCCATCGTCAACATCCGCCGCGTCAAAGCCATCCACCCGTGGTTCAACGGCCACCACGTGGTGACCCTGGACACCGGACAGCAACTTCGCATGAGCCGCTACCAGAATGAGGCGTTCCTCAAGCTGGTTTCAACCCGCGAAACGTAACGTCACACCCCCCGTAGAGCCGGGCTGTGCCCGGCTGCCCGCAATGTTGGACTTCTCGGCCGCGTAGAGCCGGGCTCTGCCCGGCTGCCGACCATGTCGGACGTCCCCGCCGGGCAGAGCCCGGCGCTACATATGGGGTCGTGTTCCGGCCGAGAAGACCCCGGCGTCACTGTGACTGGCGGTCTCCGCGTTACAACCCGCGTTCGTCGCTGCGCAAGGTCAGCACTTCCACACCGGTGTCGGTTACCAGCACCGTATGTTCGGCCTGCGCCGACAGCTTTCCATCGCGCGTCGTCACGGTCCAGCCATCCTCACTCATGTCGATCGCCGCCCGCCCCTGGTTGATCATCGGCTCGATGGTGAAGGTCATGCCGGCTTCGAGCTCCATGCCGGTGCCACGCTTACCGTAATGCAGCACCTGCGGCTCTTCGTGCATTTCGCGGCCAATACCGTGCCCGCAGAACTCCCGCACTACGCTGTAGCCATGCGCCTTTGCGTGCTGCTGGATGGCGAAGCCCACATCGCCCAGCGTCGCACCGGGGCGCACCACGGCTATACCCTTCCACATCGCTTCGCGGGTCAGCCGCACCAGACGCTTCGCCTGGAAATCGACCTCGCCGATCAGGTAGGTCTTGCTGGAATCGGCAATGAAACCATCTTTCTCCAGCGTGATGTCCAGATTGACGATACTGCCACTGCGCAGCACATCGTCCGCCGAAGGGACGCCATGGCACACCACGTTGTCGATGGAACTGTTGAGCACGTAGCCGAAGCCATACTGCCCCTTGCTGGCTGGACGAGCGTGCAGCTCATCGACGATGAAGCGCTCCACCCAGTCGTTGACCTGCAGGGTGCTCATGCCTTCCAGTGGCAGCCGGTCCAGCGCCTCGAACACCGACGCCAACAGGCGCCCCGACGCCCGCATCAGCGCCTGTTCCTCCACCGTCTTGATCACGCGACCGCCACCCGCAGGGCACCGGGATCCACCCCGGCCGCCCGCAATTCACGGTTGACGATTTCCTGGTAGGACATGCCCGGATTCATCTCGCACAGCATGCCCACCTTGATCCAGAACCCGGCCTGCGCATTGATGGAACGGCCGGAGACGCCGCTGGCGCGGCGCAGGTTGTCGTGCAGCTCGTCATCAATGTTGACGATGCCCATGGGGAGCTCCAGAAAGATCGATATATACGTATCGTATATGAAACGTATCGAACTGTCAGGCCTCTCAGCCCAGCGGCATCAGGTCCAGGCCGGATCCGCGGTGAAATCAATCGTCAACCAGAACTCACTCCCCCGCGCATCCAGGCGCTCGGCGATCTCATCGCGCAGCGCATCCACGCTGCCGATGGTGCCGATCACCGTGTCGGGGTGGGTCAGGATGTGGATCTCGACGAAGCGCATGCGCCCCATCTTGGCGACATGGCTGGTGAAGCCCAGATAGCCGTGTTCGGCGATGAACTGCGTCATCACCGTCTGCACGCGTGCATCCAGGGTGTCGGGGGCCACCTGCAGCACTTCACGCATGGCCTTCCACGCACCGCGCAGCGGCACCGGCAACACCGCCAGGCTGATGATCGCCAGCACCAGCGGATCGAGGAAGGGAATCCAGTGCGCGTGGTCGCCGCCTTCCAGCAGCAGCGCCAGGGCAAACGCCAGCACCACGGCCAGGCTCATCATGCCGCTGAGCAGCCACGCCCGTACGTCCAGCCACAGCAGTGGCGAGCGCAACCGCGCCGCATGCACGCGCACGAACGCGGCCATGCCCAGGTTGCTCACGCACAACAGGGTCGCCCACATCAGGGCAGGCCCCGCACGCACCACGTGCCCGCCGGTGGTGAGGCCGATGATCGAGTTGGCCAGCGCGTAGATGCACGCCAGCGCGAGGATCGCGCCACCCAGCGCCTCCACCATCGGTTCCAGGTGCCAGTAGCCGTACTGGAAGCGCGGGCTGCCCTCGCGGCCCAGCAGGCGAAGCACCGCCAATGCCACCAGCGTCAGCGCCACGTCGACCAGGCTGTAGACGCCGTCGAACAGGATCGCCTGCGACCCCACCAGCAGGCCGCCGATGAAGCCGGTGGCGCTGACCGCCACCGTGACTCCGATTGAAAACTTGAGGATCCGCTGCTCGCGTGCCGTATCCATCGCCTGCCGAAGATCCTGGCCGCGGCTCAGGCCTTCAGCACCTCCACCTTGTAGCTCGGCACATCGCCGTCAAGGTCGATGATAAGCCCGTGCACGTCCGACTCGAAGCCCGGGAAGCGTGCGTTCTGCTCGCGGGCGATGCGCAGCGACTGGATGATCGGCTCGTCGGCGGCACCGAAGCGCTCGCCGGGCATGATGGTGGGAATGCCCGGCGGGTACGGAACCAGCATGGTGCCGGCAATGCGTCCGCTGATCGCCTCGATGTCGACCCGCTCGATCTGCCCCCGCACCAGGTGGTCGTAGGCCTCGGCCGGGGTCATCACCGGCTCGGGCAGGTCCACGTACATCGCCCGCATCACCTGCGCGACTCCGAAGTCCCGGTTGAACGCATGCAGGGCCTCGCACAGATCGCGCAGGCCCCAGCCGGCATAGGCAACCGGGTAGTCCGCGGCCAGCTCGGGCAATGCACGGGTCAGTGGCGCATTGCTGTCGTACAGCTCCTTGAACGCCATCAGCTCGGTCACCAGCGTGCTCCACTTGCCCTTGGTGATGCCCATCGAGAACAGGAACAGCACCGAGTACAGGTTGGTCTTCTCCACCGTGATCCCGCGCGTCCACAAGAACTTGCTCAGCACTGCCGCCGGGATGCCCAGCTGGCCCATCTCGCCGTCGATCGACAACCCCGGGGTCAACAGGGTGACCTTGATCGGGTCGATCAGCACGTAATCCTCCACCAGCCCATCGAAGCCGTGCCAGTGCGCGTCCGGCTGCAGGTACCACTCGGCGCGCTTGGCCACCAGCGGCACCGGCGCGTCGCCCTTGCCGAGCGCACGCTCCAGTTTGTCCGGCTGCCAGACGCTGAACCACCAGTCGTCGCGGCCCAGGTCCTCGCGCACGTGCAGCATGGCGCGACGGAACGCGATCGCCTCATCGTGCATCTCCTGCACCAGCGATTCGCCGGCCGCCCCCTCCATCATCTTCGAGGCCACATCGCAGGCGGCAATCACCCCGTAATGCGGGCTGGTGGAGGTGTGCATCATGAAGGCTTCGTTGAAACGCTCGGCGTCCAGCTCACGGGTCGCGGCATTGCGCACGTGGATCATCGAGGCCTGCGAGAAGGCGGCCAGCAGCTTGTGGGTGGAATGGGTGGTGAAGATGATCGCATCCTGCCCGCGCGGCTTGCCCTTGGCCATGCCGTAATGGTTCTCGTAGAACGGATGGAACGCGGCGTAGGCGTACCAGGCTTCGTCAAAATGCAGGAAATCCACCGCGCTGCCGATCTCCTCGGCGATCTTCTCGGCGTTGTAGCACAGGCCGTCGTAGGTGGAATTGGTCACCACCGCGATGCGTGGCTTGGAGCCGGCCTTGTACGCCTTGCTGGCCAGCGGGTTGGCGGCGATGGCCTGCTGCAGGGATTCGGGCGTGAACTGGTCCAGGCTGATCGGCCCGATGATGCCGTGCGCGTTGCGGCTGGGGGTGAAGTACACCGGCACGCCGCCGGTCATGATCAGCGCGTGCAGCAGCGACTTGTGGCAGTTGCGGTCGACGAACACCACATCGCCGCGCCCCACCGTGCCGTGCCAGACGATCTTGTTCGCGGTGGAGGTGCCGTTGGTGACGAAGAAGGTATGGTCGGCGCCGAAGTTGGCCGCTGCTTCATTCTCGGCGGCCTTGATCGGGCCGCTGTGGTCCAGCAGCGAACCCAGCTCGGGCACCGAAATGGACAGGTCGCTGCGCAGCGTATTTTCGCCATAGAACTGATGGAACGCGCGTCCCACCGGCGACTTGGTGAACGCCACGCCGCCAGCGTGACCCGGCGTGTGCCAGGAATAATTGGATTCAGCGGAATGGTGGATCAGCGCCTTGAAGAACGGCGGCAGCAGGTTCTGCATGTAATCTTCGGCCGCGCGCATCACCTGCCGCGCGATGAAGTTCTTGGTGTCCTCGAACAGGAAGATGTAGCCGTGGACGTACTTGAGCAGCTTGCTGGGCACCTTCTCGATGGTGCGCCGCTCGCCGTACAGGAACACCGGCAGGCTGCCGCGGCGGGCGCTCTGCTCGCGGAGGAAGCCGAGCAGGCGCTGGAACTCGTTCGGCTCGTCTTCGGTGCCATCGATGGAGATCAGCACCGCCGAGGCGGCCACATAGGTCCGCGCTCCGGCCTGCGCGTCGGCCAGGGTGAGCCCGCACAGCACGCGCTGGTCGTTTCCGCGCAGTTCCTCGACCAACGCACGGATCAGGATGCCACCGATGCGCGGGGACTCGTAGTCGGCGTCGATGACGATGATCGGGTAATCCAGTGACTTGAAGTACACAGCATTTCTCCTGGGTGGAAGGTCACGGAACCGTGCGGCTGCCCGTGGTGTCCAGCGGCGGCAGCTGGCCCCGCTGGCGGCGGCGTTCTTCGCTGAAGAACGGGTAGAACACGGTGATGAACAGTACGAACAGGAACGCGTACTGCACGATGCTGCCGGCGGAGCCGAAGATCGCCCACAGGCAGTACACCACGGTGATGCTGGTCAGGAACCAGAACGCGCCCACGTGGGCCAGGGTGTGCGAGCGCTCCACCACGAAATAGCAGGCCACGCACGAGTAGATGTAGGGCAGCAGGGTGAGCACCACCGCCGCCGAGGTGATCACGTCGAACTGCGCCGAGGCGGTCTCCGAGGTGGAAGTGACCAGCACCGCCAGCGTCATCAGCACCGCCACGATCAGCACGCCCTTGACCGGCACGTCGTCCTTGTTGGTCTTGCTGAAAATGCTCGGGAACAGCCCATCATCGGACGCCGCCTTGGCACTCTGCGCGGTCAACAGGATCCAGCCGCCGAGCGAACCGGCGGCGCCAATGAAGGCGCACAGGCTCACCGCCGCCCCGCCCCACCCGCCCACTGCATTGGCCGCTGCCAGCGCGAACGGCGCATCGGAGACCTGCAGCTCTCCATTGGGCACCATGCCCATGATCACCGACGAGCTGGCGATGTATGCCACCGCGGCCAGGAACACCCCGGCCAGCGTCGCGCGCGCGACGTTCTTTTCCGGGTTCTCCACGACACCGGCGGTCACCGAAGCCGATTCCACGCCGATGAAGGCCCACAGCGTGAGCGCGGCCGCACTGGAGATCGCGCCGAAGTTGGACTCGCCGGACACGTTGTAGGCGCCCTTGAAAATTGCCGGGTCGAAGAAGAACCAGCCGAAGATCGCGATGCCCAGGATCGGCACCAGCGCGAAACTGGTGGTCACCGTCTGCACCTTGCTGACGAACGCCGGGCCGATCACGTTGGCGAAACTCAGCGCCCACACCAGTGCGAGCACGGCGATGCAGCGCGGGATCGGCTGCGACAGGATCGGGAAGAAGTAACTGAAGTAGCCCACCGCCGCGATCGGGATGGCTACGTTGCCGATCCAGTTGGCGAACCAGTACACGGTGTTGGTCTGGAAGCCCATGTACGGTCCGAACCAGTCGCGCGCATAGGCATACGGGCCGCCCGCCCGGGGCGCGAGCTTGCCCAGCTTGGCGAACACGAACGCCAGCAGCAGCGCGCCGGCGGTGGTGACCAGCCAGCCCCATATCGACGCCGTGCCGATCTTGGCCAGGCTCGAAGGCAGCAGGAACACCCCCGAGCCCATCATGTTGCCGGCCACCAGGAACGTGGCACCTACCACCCCGATTTTCTTCGCTTGCGCCATGACGGTCTCTCCGCTACTTGATGAAGTTGTATTGCAGGCTGCCCTGGAGCCGCATCGTGTCGCCGCGCTGCTTATCCTGTTGCTCGAGCTGTCCGTACAGCAGCTCCATGCCCATCGTCCAGGACGGCGCCGGACTCCAGATCAGGTTGAATACGCCGTATCGGCTTTGACGGAAGGCGTCGGCGGCGAGTGCAGCGTTGCGCGCCATCGTGAGCTGGCCGTAGATCAGGTTGGAGCGCCACATTGGCGACCAGTAATGCGTGTAGCCGACGAATCCGCCCTGCAGCGACAGCGCATGCAGGCGACCGTCCATGCCGATCACCGCGTCCAGTCCGGAGCCGGTCAGGTCCGCGGTATAGCGGCCCAGGCCCTTGCCACCCAGCAGCCCGAACAGCAGCAGGTGGCGTTCGCCCACCGAGGCCGAACCGCTGAGCTGTGCGCCGCCGCCGAAGCGACGGTCATCGCGCTGGTCGCCGTCGTAGCCCAGGCTACGCGCCACCGCGCCGAGCTGCAGGTGCCCCCAGTCGCGCTCCATGCGTGCAGTGAGGGTCACGTCGGGCAGCCGGTTCACGGCGATGGCGTCGTCGGTGGTCCCGGCCAGCTGGCTGTCCGGATCCTCGGCGGCCACGGTCAGGGTGTTGCCCTTGCCCAGGCCGAAACTGTGGTGGATGCCCGCCACCAGCAGGTAGCCCGCCCCGCCCGGACCGGCGAAGTCCAGCGTGTCGGGCAGGCTGTCGGCATCCATGAAACTGGAGTAGCCGTAACCGGCATAGGTATTGCCCAGCTGGCCATAGGCGTGGCGCAGGCGGAACTGGTAGCCGTCGCTGCTGCCGAAGAAGTCGTTTTCCAGATAGAAACGCAGGTTGCCGCGCGAGGTCGGCCGCCGCGCCTCGAAACTGAAGCGGGTCTGCTTGGCGTGCAGGTTGAAGTTGGAGGCGTCGCGGTGCGCGCTGCCCACCGGAATCGACGAGGTAACGAACTGATCCTCATCGCCCGCCGCGCGCGCATCGGCGATGGCATCGAGCTTGGCATAGCCGCCGATGCGGATCAGCGTGTCGGTGTTGGGAATGGCGAAGAAGCCCTTGAGCTCCGGGTCGGTCGGCCCCGCCGCGCTGTCGGGTCGCGACGCGGCCGATGAAGGATCGGCGACCGAATCGCGCGACGGCAGGATCGCGTGCCCGGTACCGGGCACGCTGATGCTCGCAGCCTGGCTGAGCGTGGCAGCTGGGGCGATCGCGGTGGGCGCGACCGCGACCACCTCGGGCGGCGACGACGTGGACGGACGGCCTTCGGCACGCTCCAGCGCGTCCAGGCGCTGTTCCATCGCCTGCAGGGTCTGGCGCACGGCGCGGATGTCCTGGCGCAACGCCTCGGCAGAATCCTGCGCATGAACGGGGGCCGCGCACAGCGCGGCAATACAGAGCACCAGCAAAGAGCAACGCATCACGTCCTCCCTGGACCGCAGACAACACTGCCCGCCGGGAACGCAACGCAGCGCGTGCGCCCCCTGGCAGACAACCCGGTAATGCGGGACTCCCTCCTGATCCCGGGTTTCGCGCAGTCGCTGCGCGTGCCTGCGCCTTGAGTACCAACCGCGCGGTGACCGGATCGTGAAGTCAACGTGTCACGCCGATGACGCGCACCCCTGTCGGAGCGCCACGTGGCGGGTGACTGCGTCGGGATGCAACAGAACCTCATGCGTCGCAGCATGACGGCGCACGGTGGCGCCTGCGTTGATGCAGATCAATGCGGCGCGTCCGGGGCGCCGCATTCATGTCACGCCGCGATCAGCGTGCGCCCATCACCTTGTCCATGTCCTCGCCCTGCGGCATGCCGGACACGCGCTGCACCACGCCTTCGGCGTCACGGAACAGGATGCCCGGCGTGCCCTGGAACCCCAGCTCGACCATCAACACCTGGTTGGCGTCGAGTTTGTTGGCCAGCGCCGGGGTGATGCTCGCCGCCGGCTTGATGCCGCCCTTGCTGAAATCGTGTTCGTTCTGCAGGAACACCGCGCTGGGATTGGGTGCGCCGAGAATGGCGGCAGCCTTGGCCGGGCTGTCCTCGCGGATCACCCCGACCATCACATGGCGCAGCTGCACTTTGCCGCTGTCCACCCACGGACGCGCCGCTTCCCAGAACCGGTGGCAGTACGGGCAGTTGGCGTCGCTGAAGGTGTACACCACGCGCGGTGCATCGGCGCGGCCGTCGCGAACCCAGGCGCTGGCATCCAGCTTGTTCCAGATCCGGTCGGACATCGGCTTGGCCACGAGCCGGTCAATGGGACCGGCGCCGACATCCTCGCCCTTCTCATTGAACAATGTGCCGACCATAACGGCCTTGCCGTCGGCAGTGACATACGCCGCGGCCGGCTGCTGACCGCCCACCAGGCCAGCGAAGCCGCGCAGGCCACCCGGCGCATCGAACTCGCCCATCACCTCAAACCCGTGCTTCTCGATGCCCTGCAGCACCGCCGGACGGTTTGCCGTGGCCTTGGCCGCACCGCCTGCCGCAGGCGTCGCAGGCTTGGAGGGTTGCTGGGCCTGGCTGCAGCCGGCCACGCCGAGCAGCAGGGACATCGCGAGCAGGGAGCCCAGCATGGGCGAGGATTTCAACAACATGGAAACTCCTGGGGAGCGCAAAAGTGACGAACGACCCACAGGGTAGTCGCATCCGACCGCCGCTGCAGCCGGATGCGGGCAACGCACTGTCGCCGCTCAGGCGGCGGGGCGCAGCGGTTCGCCCTGCAGGTGCGGCAGTGCACCGCGCGTGCGCTCACGGCGCTGGGCGAATATCTGGCGACGGTAACGCGCCGGGGTGACCCCGACGATGCGCAGGAACAGGCGACGGAACGCGCTCTGGTCCGAATACCCCACTGCCCACGAGACTTCGTCGACCGCGCCGCCGGCCTGCAGCAGCAGCTGTGCCTTGGCGATGCGCAGGCGCTGGCAGTATGCGATCGGGCGCAGCCCGGTGGCCTTGAGGAAACGCCGCTGCAGGGTGCGCGGCTCCAGACCGGCGGCGTCGCAGATGTCCTGCAGGGTCACCCCGCGCGCGGCGATGCTGTGCAGCCAGCGCTGCGCCTTGAGGATGCCGCGGTCGCCATGCGCAAAATTCGGGCTGAAGCGTTCCAGGTCTTCCTGCACGCCGCGCGGGATGACCAGCTGCAGCTGCTGGATGGCCGCGCTCATCACGCTCTGCCCGTAGATGCGGGCCAGCAGGCGCAGGCTGAGGTACTTCCAGGCTTCCGGACCGGACGCGGTCAGCAGGTCGCCGTCGTCCACCAGCGCGCGCTCGCTCGGCTGCCAGCTCGGGACCACCGCCGCCAGCGACGGGCAGCGCGACAGGTCGGGCAGGCTCACCGAGCGACCGGTGAGCACGCCGGCCGACGCCAGCAGCAACCCGCCCTCCTCGCAACCCGCCAGCAGGCTGCCTGCGTCATGGCAGTCGCGCAGCCAGGTCAGCGTGCGCTCGTCGGCCTGCATCAGCGGCCAGCTCGGCTCGTTGCCGGGCACCACGATCACCGCCGGCGGCGCGTCGCCGAACAGCTCGGCACCGGCCACGCGCTGCATGCCGTGCCCGCGCGTGGACAGGGTCCAGCGGGTCACCAGCATCCGCGCGCCGGTACGTTTGCCCGCCGCCGCCGTGCGGTTGCAGCGCTGCGCCAGTTCGGACAGCACGGGTGCGGCAGCGCGCAGGCTGCCGGGGTATTCGAGCACGGCGACTTCCATGAGGGTCGGCGAGCTCGGCTTCGTCATCGACGAAGAAGGGGGAAAAGATGCATCCATGACGGCGCTCCTGGAACGGCTGCTGAAACGGGTGAAACCCTGCTGGATCAAGGCTTCCCGGCGATTCCAGAGGAGCGTACGGAGCGGCTTCACATGCAGCTATGAAACTAGTTGTAAATCGGCTCGCTAACGACATCCGCGCCACGTCGGGAAAACCCTTGACTCTTGACCAGACTCCAGGGTTCACACTGGCCCCCTGCTCTCCTGCGAGGTCGCCGTGAACATTGGACAACTCGCACGCCAGGCCGGCGTGCCCATCGACACCGTGCGCTACTACGAGCGCCAGCACCTGCTCGCCACCGCCCAGCGCAGTGCAGGCGGCTACCGTGTGTTTTCCGACACCGACCTGACCCGGCTGCGCTTCATCCGCCGCGCCAAGGCGCTGGGCTTCACCCTGGACGAAATCGGCGAGCTGCTCCGGCTGAGCGACCATCGCGGCCAGGACATGGCGCAGGTCCGCGATACCGCCGTGCACCGCCTGCAGGACATCGAACAGCGCATCGCCGAACTGCAGCGCATGCACACCGCACTCGAACAGCTGGTGCACGCCTGCCCCGGCCACGGCGACCTGGAGCAGTGCCCGATCCTGGGCGCGCTGGCGGAGCCACGCGCATGACCGCACCGCACACCCACACCAGCTGCTGCTCCGCCCACGGCGCGTCCACCCACGCCGCGCGCGCCACCGGCCCGGTGCCGGCCGGCACCCGCTACACCTGCCCGATGGATCCGCAGATCGTGCAGGACGGCCCCGGCACCTGCCCGATCTGCGGGATGGCGCTGGAGCCGATGATGCCCAGCCTGGACGAGGGCGAGCATCCCGAGCTCACCGATTTCCGTCGGCGCTTCTGGTGGAGCCTGCCGCTGAGCATCGCCACGATGGCGCTGGCGATGCTGGCGATGACCCCGCTGCTGCACGTACTGCCGGCCAACGTGCGGGTCTGGATCGAGCTGGCCCTGGCCACGCCGGTGGTGCTGTGGGCGGGTTGGCCGTTCCTGCAGCGCTGGGCGCAGTCGATCCGCAACCGCAGCCCCAACATGTGGACCCTGATCGGCACCGGCGTGCTGGCCGCCTACGGCTACAGCGTGGTGGCGACGGTGGCGCCCGGCCTGTTCCCGCCCTCCTTCCAGCAGCACGGCCATGTGGGGGTGTACTTCGAAGCGGCCGCGGTGATCATTTCGCTCACCCTCCTCGGCCAGCTGATGGAACTGCGCGCGCGTGCGCAGACCTCGGCGGCCATCAAGTCGCTGCTCGGCCTGGCGCCGAAAACCGCGCGTCTGCTCCGCGCGGATGGACTCGAGGAAGACGTGGACATCGGCGCGCTGCAACCGGGCGACCGCCTGCGCGTGCGGCCCGGCGAAAAGGTGCCGGTGGATGGCAGCGTGCTGGAAGGCCGTTCCAGCGTGGACGAATCCATGCTCACCGGTGAGCCGGTTCCGGTCGTCAAGGGCGTGGGCGATGTGGTCATCGGTGCCACCCTCAACGGCACCGGCAGCCTGGTGATCCGCGCCGAACGCCTGGGCGCGGACAGCATGCTGGCGCAGATCGTGCAGCTGGTGGCGCAGGCGCAGCGCTCGCGCGCACCGATGCAGCGCCTCGCCGACAAGGTCGCCTACGGCTTCGTACTGACGGTGCTGGGCGTGGCCGTGCTCACCTTCCTTGGCTGGGGCCTGTTCGGACCGTCACCGTCGTGGACGCATGCCGTGCTCAGCGCGGTCGCGGTGCTGATCATCGCCTGCCCGTGTGCACTGGGCCTGGCCACCCCGATGACGATCATGGTCGCCACCGGCCGCGCAGCGCAGCACGGCGTGCTGTTCCGCGATGCCGAAGCCATCGAAGCGCTGCGCACGGTCGACACCCTGGTGGTGGACAAGACCGGCACCCTCACCGAGGGTCGCCCGGCCTTCCGTGAGGTACTGGCCGCGCCCGGATTCGATCCCGACCAGGTGCTGCAGTGGGCCGCCAGCCTGGACCAGGGCAGCGAGCATCCGCTGGCGGCGGCCATCGTCGCGGAGGCACGCGAACGCGGCCAGGCGCTGGCCAGCGTGCAGGACTTCGACTCCATCACCGGCCTGGGCGTGCGCGGCAGCCTGGCGGGCAAGGCGCTGCTGCTGGGCAACACCACGTTGATGGCCGGGCATGGCATCGCACTGGAGGCGCTGCAGCACGATGCCGAGCGCCTGCGCCAGCAGGCCGCCAGCGTGATGTTCCTGGCAGTGGACGGTGCCCTCGCCGGCCTCATCGCGGTCGCCGATCCGATCAAGGACTCGACCCGCGAAGCGATCGCACAGCTGCATGCCGACGGCGTCCGCATCGTGATGGCCAGCGGTGATGGCACCGCAACGGCGAATGCAGTGGCGCGCGAACTAGGGCTGGACGAGGTCCATGGCGAGATGCGCCCCGCCGACAAGGCCGACCTGATCCGCCGCCTGCAGGCACAGGGACGCGTCGTGGCGATGGCCGGCGACGGCATCAACGATGCACCGGCACTAGCCAGTGCCAACGTCGGCATCGCGATGGGGAACGGCACCGACGTGGCCATGTCCAGCGCGCAGGTCACGCTGGTCAAGGGCGATCTGCGCGGCGTCCTGCGTGCACGCCAGCTCTCCGCGGCCAGCGTGCGCAACATGCGCCAGAACCTCGGGTTTGCGTTCCTGTACAACGCGCTGGGCATTCCGGTCGCCGCCGGCGTGCTGTATCCGTTTGGCATCACGATGTCGCCGATGCTGGCGGCGGTAGCGATGAGCCTGAGTTCGGTATCGGTGATCAGCAATGCACTGCGCCTTCGTCATCAGCGTGTGTCGAATGCATGACACTTTTTTCTTGCCAATCGAAAAAAGCGTCGCTATGATTCCGCTCCTCACGACGTGGGGCCATAGCTCAGCTGGGAGAGCGCCTGCATGGCATGCAGGAGGTCGGCGGTTCGATCCCGCCTGGCTCCACCACTCCAATCCTTAGGCCGATTGGAAGGTAGTGAATACAATTCAGTTTTTCGTGCGTCCCCATCGTCTAGAGGCCTAGGACATCACCCTTTCACGGTGGCGACCGGGGTTCGAATCCCCGTGGGGACGCCAGTTACAAAGCAGAAAGCCCCGACTCTTGTCGGGGCTTTTTGTTTGTCCGCATGGCGTCGCAGAAATCGTTCGCAACCCCTTGGCGAATGCTCTTCACACGCGTAGAATTCGCGCTCCAGCATCGTGGGGCCATAGCTCAGCTGGGAGAGCGCCTGCATGGCATGCAGGAGGTCGGCGGTTCGATCCCGCCTGGCTCCACCACTCCAGACCTTAGGCCGTCGGGAGGTGCTGGAAAACACTGATGAGTTTCATGCGTCCCCATCGTCTAGAGGCCTAGGACATCACCCTTTCACGGTGGCGACCGGGGTTCGAATCCCCGTGGGGACGCCACTCATCATCGAAGTACCGGCAGGGTTCCAATTCAGGCAGTTGAACGCTATGATTTGCGGCTCGCAGCAACAACGTGGGGCCATAGCTCAGCTGGGAGAGCGCCTGCATGGCATGCAGGAGGTCGGCGGTTCGATCCCGCCTGGCTCCACCACTTCTCCGGACACAGGCCGTCCGATAGAAGCAAAATTCAAAGTTTCGTGCGTCCCCATCGTCTAGAGGCCTAGGACATCACCCTTTCACGGTGGCGACCGGGGTTCGAATCCCCGTGGGGACGCCAATAACGCAGAGAACCCCGGCAATGCCGGGGTTTTTTGTGCGCGCAACCGGGCTCGGCAAAAATCTGTTTGCATTTCTAAACAAAGCCGATATGATAGGCGGCTCGCAGCATCATCGTGGGGCCATAGCTCAGCTGGGAGAGCGCCTGCATGGCATGCAGGAGGTCGGCGGTTCGATCCCGCCTGGCTCCACCAACATCCGGTCATTAGGCCGATCGGATGGATGCAGCATAAAAATTCAGGTTTTCGTGCGTCCCCATCGTCTAGAGGCCTAGGACATCACCCTTTCACGGTGGCGACCGGGGTTCGAATCCCCGTGGGGACGCCAATTACAGAAGCAGAAAGCCCTGACTCCGGTCGGGGCTTTTTGTTTTGGTAGCCTACGCCCATGTGCTATTCCGCCCAGATCCGCGCCGACTACACCAAGCTGGTCCGTGAATTCGGCGCCACCCTATCGCTGGACGAATTCGCCCAGCTCTACGCGCACGACCCCGGCAAGCAGCGTCCGAAAACCCCCAAGGCGATGGACGATGGTTTCGCGGGTGCGCGCACGCCGCTCGGCCAGGACATCGTGGCGAAGATCCAGCAGTGGCACACCGAGGAAATGCACGCGCTGGACGAAGAGCTGCGCGTACAGGGCGCGCGCCTGAAGCAGGCCGAGGAAAGCCTGGCCCACCGCCCCACCCAGAAAGCGCGCAACGAGATCCGCATTGCCGGCAACCGCATCGACCGCGCGCAGGCGCGCCTGGCCGACCTGCACCGCAGCGGCCTGCTGCCACGCGACAGCCGCATCTTCCCGGGCGTGTATGCGCCGGTGATCGTCTCCGAGCAGGGCCAGCGCGTGATCAAACCGATGCGCTACCAGTGCCGGCTGCCGGACAAGCCGGCGCGCAACGACACGCTTTACCCCGGCACCTACAACGCGCGCCGCGACAGCCTGGAGGCGTACTGGAAGAACGCCTTCGGCCACCACCATGGCGTGGTGGTGGTGCAGTCGTTCTACGAACACGTCCCGCGCCATGCACTGGAACAACGCACGCTGGCACCCGGCGAAGGCGCGCAGAACGTGGTGCTGGAATTCCGCCCGCAGCCGCCGCGTGACCTGCTGATCGCCTGCCTGTGGTCGGAATGGGAAGGGCCGGAAGGACGCCTGCTGTCGTTCGCAGCGATCACCGACGATCCGCCACGGGACGTGGCGGCGGCGGGCCACGACCGCTGCATCGTGCCGATCCGGCGCGAGAACCTGGATGCGTGGTTGAATCCCGATCCAGGCGACCTGGCCGCACTGTATCGAATACTCGACGACCGCGAACCGGTGCAGCTCGGCTACCAGGAAGCCGCCTGACGCGTGCGGTCAGCTCGCGACCGGATGATCCTGCAGCGCGTTGGCCAGTGCCGCTTCCAGTTCCTTGGTCAGGTAAGGCTTGACCAGCACCACGCCGGCACGGAACGCGTCGGGCAACTCGTGCGGCGCCATGCCGGTGGCCACCACGAACGGCAGCCCCTTCGCGGCCAACCGTTCGGCGACCGGGTCACTGGTTTCGTGGTGGGCCAGACGGTAATCCAGCAGCACGATCTGCGGCGAGGCGGTGTCCACCAGGCGCAGCGCGTCGGCCACCGTCGCCGCGGTACCCACCACGATCGCGCCCGATTGCGCCAACTGCATTTCCAGCAGCGTTGCGCTCATCTCGTCGTTTTCGACCACGAGTATCCGCAGGCCCTGCAGCGCGTTCATCCCGTTTCCCTGTATGGTTCAGCGCTGTCAGTATAGCGTTGCGTCCCCATGAAGGCCGGGGCACGGGTGAACCGTTCAGGCCTCCCCAATCCCGCCGAGTTTGTATACACTACGCGGCCAGCCAGCCGAAGTGGCGGAATCGGTAGACGCAGCGGACTCAAAATCCGCCGCCCTTAAAAGCGTGTGGGTTCGAGTCCCACCTTCGGCACCATGGAATCCAGAAGGCCAGATCGAAAGATCTGGCCTTCTGCTTTTCCGGCCTTACACCAGCCGCAGCACCGGCGCCGCGCCCGGCCCACCCGACTGCGCCGCGTGTCGCAGCGCCTGGTTCACGGCGCCGTCGACGCGGAACGCGGCCACGGTCTGCAGCAGCTGGGTCGCCTGCTCCTCCATGCTGCGTGCCGCTGCGGAGGCTTCTTCCACCAGCGCCGCGTTCTGCTGCGTGCTCTGATCGATGTGCTCCACCGCCTGGTTGATCTGCACGATGCCGTCGCTCTGCTGCTGTGCGCCGGTGCTGATGCGCGCGATCAGTTCATCCACGCGGCGGACGCTGGCGACGATTTCTTCCATCGTGCGCCCTGCACTTTCGACCTGGGCGGCGCCGGTGCCCACGCGGTCGACCGAGTCGTCGATCAGCTGCTTGATCTCCTTGGCCGCGCCGGCCGAACGCTGCGACAACGAGCGGATCTCGGCCGCCACCACGGCGAAGCCGCGCCCGTGCTCACCAGCGCGCGCCGCTTCCACCGCTGCGTTCAGGGCCAGGATGTTGGTCTGGAAGGCGATGCCGTCGATCACTCCGATGATGTCCACGATGCGGCGCGAGGAGGCGTTGATCAGCGCCATGGTCGCGACGACGTCGCTGACCACCCTGCCCCCCTGCGCTGCAACCTCCACCGCGCCCCCCGCCAGCTGGCTGGCCTGGCGCGCATTGTCGGCACTCTGCAGCACCGTGCTGGTCAGGCCCTGCAGCGACACCGCGGTTTCCTCCAGCGACGCCGCCTGCTGCTCGGTGCGCGCGGACAGGTCGCTGTTGCCCACCGCGATCTCACTGGCGCCCAGCGCGACGGCATCGGCGGCGACGCGGATCTGGCCAATCATGTTGCCCATGGTCTCGACCATGGCGTTGATCCCTTCGCACAACGCGGCGATCTGCCCGCTCTTGTCGTGGGTGTCGATGCGGCCGCTGAGATCGCCGGCCTGCGCGGCACCCACCACTTCGCGGGTCTGTGCCACGGCAGCCGCCAGCGCCTGCGCATCGCGCACCTGGGCGGAAATGTCGGTCGCGTACTTGACCACCTTGAACGGCCTGCCGTTCATGTCGAAGATCGGGTTGTAGGACGCTTGGATCCACACCTCGCGGCCGCCCTTGCCCAGCCGCCGGTACTGGCCGGCGTCGAACTCGCCACGCCCCAGCTTCTGCCAGAACTGCCGGTACGCGTCACTGCGCGCGTACTCGGCATCGGCGAACAGCGAATGGTGCTGGCCGCGCACTTCCTCGAGGCTGTAGCCCATGGTCGAGAGGAAGTTTTCATTCGCGGACAGGATGCGCCCGTCCAGGCTGAACTCGATCACCGCCTGCGAGGTGTTGATCGCGGCGAGCTGGCCGGCGAAATCGGCGGCCTGCATCTGCTGGGCGGTGATGTCGGTGGCGAACTTCACCACTTTCACCGGCCGGCCAGTGCTGTCGAACACCGGGTTGTACGAGGCCTGGATCCAGATTTCGCGCCCGCCCTTGCCCAGCCGCCGGTACTGCCCGGCGTCGAATTCGCCGCGACCGAGTCGGGCCCAGAACTCGCGGTAGGTGCTGCTGCGTGCGTGCTCGGGATCGACGAACATGGAATGGTGATGCCCGCGGATCTCCTCGAGCGTATAGCCCAGCGTCTGCAGGAAATTGTCATTGGCCTGCAGGATGGTGCCTTCGAGGTCGAACTCGATCACCGCCTGCACACGGTGCAGTGCGGCGACCTGCGCCTCCAGCTCGGCATTGCGCTGCGCCAGGGCCGCGCTCGTCTGGCGTGTCGCGCGCGGACTGAACGCCAGGGCGCCCAGCGAGCGCAGGAGTGAGGTGGTTGCGGAATCGCTGCTGCGAGCGGCCGCCGGTGGCTGAATGGCTGCGGTGGTCATCGATGTTTCCTCGGTTCCAACAAGCTCAATGGGCTGCGCCGGGCCCGATGCCCGACGAAGTACGCAGTACGCTTGGGGACTCACGAAGACCGTCCTGGGGGCTGACGTTCCTTCCGTGGGGTAAAGCGATACAACAGGTTGCCCTCAGTAAGCGGCGGTCAGCGGAAAAACTTTAATACCGGCGGGATCAACGACGACGCCCCGACCCCGCCCGGGGCCCCGCGCACTTCTCCCCCAGCGCCCGCGCCAGCTCCTGGGCCGGCTGCACATGGAACATGCGTGCATATTGGGCGGCCATCCGACCGAGGTCCCAGACCCCGAAACGCGAACAGATGCTGGTCACGGTATCCCCGGTGCGGGCCGAGCGCAGCTCGCCCCGGATCGCGTGCAGACGCTCGATCAGGTAGAAATGGTGCGGCGCCATTCCGTACAGATCGTCGAACGCGCGGTTCAGCGAGCGCTGCGAAACGCCCACCGCGAAGGCGATGTCCTGGAAGGCGGCCTCGCCGCGCAGGCTGCGCTGGATATGCTGCACGCCCCGGCTCACGATCTCCCGGCGTGGCAGCGGCGGGCGCCCCCGCCGCGCTGGGCCAGACCCACCGGTGGCGTGCCGGTGGCACTGCAGCACCGCCGCCGCGAGCTGGGCCGCGAAGGCCTGCCGTGGCCCGGCCTCGGCGAAGGCGTCGGGCCTGGCCTCGCGTACGTCGAACGCCCGCTGCACCATCGCGGTGACGTGCCCGACCATCGCCGCTGTCGTGGTGATCGTGCCCGTGCGGTACAGGCGCGGCACGTCCAGGCCATCGACCCGCGCCGCCTGCTCCATCAACAGCCGCTCGCCCAGGTCGATCCCAAGGAACCGCGCCGGCACCCGGGTGAATCCGTGCAGCTCCACGCGTGGCGCCAGCCAGGTGAAGCTGTCCTCGCCGAGCAGCTGGCCATCCAGGGTGGTCTGGCTCCCGGGCAGCGCCAGGTACACCCCGAAGTGGCGGTCGTGCGGAGCACCGTGATAATGCACCGGCGCGCCATCGATACCATGCAGCAGGGTGGCCTCACCCAGTTCCAGGCAATTCAACAGCCAGGCGTCGTCGCCGCGACCGGTCACCCGCATCTCGCCGTCGATGCCCTTGACGGAATTTGAATATGCCTCGAAGTCCGGAAATATCAGCGCAGGCATGTGGTCCAAGGGTCGTGGAGTTAATCAGGCGATGTTTGTCGAAGACAATCGTCCTGAGCCTCGCCGTGCGGGCGGGGGTTACTCTACGGCACGTGAAGACACGCGTGCACGCCTGAAGGTCATGGTGTATTTCCCATGATTTGGCCAACTTTACGTAGCGGGCAGGAAATCCAAACAGTAAGAATCAGCACGCCTCGCGACGGGGTGCTGGACGGTGGGGACTGCCCAGCACCCTGTTGCAGGAATTGATACTGCATCGAATCTGTCCAGCACATTATCGCCAGTAATTACGCAGCCCAGTCCCACCCGGGTTCCAGCATTTACTTGCGCGTGCCGCCGCACTGGCTGCGGAAGGGTATCGACCCGGCATCGGCCCGCTTGAGTGCAGGGGTGATCGGCGGCACGGCGAAAACCTGACCGGTTCAGCCCGGACCACCCTCGCTGATCTCGGCGTCGAGGTCACCGTCGCCGGGATCGAGCGGCTCGGCACCGCCATGGGCAGGCGCTTCCACCTGCACGTTGTTCCGGCCCAGTGCCTTGGCGCGGTAGCACTGCGCGTCGGCGGCCGCCACCGCTTCGTCCACGCTCATGCCGCCGTGGATCGCGGCAATCCCGATGCTGGTGCCCACCTGCAGCCGGTCCACGCTCCACGGAACGCTCAGGGTGCGTACCGATTGGAGCAGGTCGCTGGCGATCCGGCGCGCGCGCCGCAGCGAGCAGCCGGCCAGGATCACCGCGAACTCGTCACCGCCCATCCGCGCGACCACGTCCGAATCGCGCACGCCGTTGCGCAGCACGTTGGCCACCGCCCACAGCATCGCGTCGCCGGCCAGGTGGCCATGGTTGTCGTTGATCGGCTTGAAGTTGTCCAGGTCGATGAACATCAGCGACGCCGACTGCCCGGTGCGCGCCACCCGGGTGATCGCCTCCTGCAGGTGCGCTTCGAAACCGCGCCGGTTGCTCAGCTCAGTCAGCGGGTCCACTTCGGCCAGGTGCCGCGCCTCGCGCTGGCGCGCGCGCTGCTGGGTCACATCACGGATCACCCAGACCGCGCCAGTGACCCGGCCGTCGCCATCGTGCAGCCAGGCCCGGGTCACATCAACCGGCACCAGGCGCGCGCCCACCGACAGCAGCAGGTCCGAGTGCAGGTCCACCGCATTGCTGTCCGGATCCAGCAGCACGGCCAGGTCCAGCGGTGAGCGTGGCGCGTATTCGGTGGTGAGCTCCATGACTTCCTGGACCTGGCTGCCGGTCAGCGGCGTGGCGCCCTCCCCGGCCAGCGCGCGGGTGGCCGCGGCGTTGGCGTACTGGACCTGGCCCTGCAGGTCCAGGGTGAGCACCATGTCGGCCACCGCGTCGAGCGTGACCCGGGTACGCTGTTCCGACTCGCGCAGCTGCTGCCCGCTGAGCCGCTGTGCGGTGACATCCTGGATCTGCGAGACGAAATGCAGCGGTTCACCGTGCGGCGCGCGCACCAGCGACACCGACAACCGGCCCCAGACCACGTTGCCGCCCTTGCCCAGGTAGCGCTTGTCCATGTGGTAATGGTCGCGCCGGCCCGCCAGCAGGTCGCCGACCAAGGCCAGGTCGGCATGCAGGTCGTCGGCATGGGTCAGGGTCTGGAAATCGACGTCGAGCAGTTCGGCGCGGGTGTAACCGAGGATGCCGCAGAGCGCGTCGTTGACATCCAGCCAGCGGCCTTCCAGCGACACCAGCGCCATGCCCAGCGCCGCCGAATTGAAGGCGCCGGCGAACTTCTCGGCAGCCACGAAGGCCTGCTCGCGGATTTCCAGCAGCGGGGTGATGTCCACGGCCATGCCGACATAGCCGAGGCGCTGCCCGTTGCCGGAATCCAGCGGGCTGATCGACAGCCGCACCTGCCGGTGTTCGCCGTCCTTGCGCACGAAGGTCCACTGGTGTGACCAGGTGCCATGCGCGGCGTGCGCGGTAAGCGCCTGGAACACGGTAGGTTCGCGACCGTCCGCAGCGGCCAGCGGCTGCAGGAAGTCCTGCATCTCCAGCACATCATGGAACAGGCCGGGATCGACCCGGCCGATCACTTCCTCGGGCCGGTAGCCCAGCAGCTTCTGCGCGCCGGAATTGAACAGGTTCACCACCCCGTCGGGATCGGTGGCGATCACCGCCACCTCGTCCGATGCATCCACCACTGCCTGCAGGCGCTGGCGCATGTCGGCCGCGTCCTCGCGCGCGTTCTGCAGGTCGCTGACGTCGGCGTGCGCGCCGGCCATGCGCAGCGGCCGGCCGTCCGCGTCCCATTCGTAGACCCGACCCCGGTCCTGGACCCAGATCCAGCGCCCGCTCTTGTGGCGCATCCGGCACAGGCTTTCGTACTGCGGCGACCGGCCATCCAGGTGCTCGCGCAGCAACGCGTCCGAGCCGGCGAGATCGTCGGGATGGACCAGCCGCAGGAAGGTCTGCGGGGTGATCGGCGCCAGCTCCTCGCGGGTGTAGCCGACGATCTGCGCCCAGCGCTCGTTGACCCGCAGCTGGCCGGTCTGGCAGTTCCACTCCCAGGTGCCCATGGCGGTGCCGTCGATGATCATTTCCAGGCGCCGGTGCCGTTCGGTCATCTCACGCAGCGCACGCGCCAGCGCCGCGCTGCCATCGCTGGCATCGTCGTCGTGGCCCGGACCCCGTTGGCCTGCCTGAATATCCGTCATCCAGCCTCCCGCTGCCGGTACAGCGTACCGGCATTCCACGGGAAACGGGGTCAAGCCATCCTCACCCCCGGCCGGGCGTCCGCTCAGCCGCCGCGCTTGGCCCGCGCGAAGGCGTCGGCCAGCGCGTTGTTGGCCGGCGGCGCGCTGCTGCCCGGGCGTGGGCCCGCGGCGGCACCGCGCCCGGCCGGGCGGCCGGCGCCACCGCCGCCGCCGTCGCGTCGGCCCGCACCGGCCGGGCGCGCGTCGCGCTCACCGGGCGGCCTGGCCGGCGCCGGGCTGTCGTCCAGGCGCCGGGTCAGCGCGATGCGCTTGCGCGCCACATCCACCTCCAGCACCTTGACCTTGACGATGTCGCCGGCCTTGACCACGTCGCGCGGGTCCTTGACGTAGGTGTCCGACAGCGCAGAGATGTGGATCAGGCCGTCCTGGTGCACGCCGATGTCGACGAACGCGCCGAACGCGGCCACGTTGCTGACCACGCCTTCCAGGATCATGCCCGGGACCAGGTCCTTGATCTCCTCCACGCCGTCGGCAAAGCGAGCGGCCTTGAATTCCGGGCGCGGATCGCGGCCGGGCTTCTCCAGTTCCTTCAGGATGTCGCGCACGGTCGGCACGCCGAAGGTGGCATCGGTGAACTGCTCGGCCTTCAGGCCGCGCAGGAAGCTGCCATCGCCGATCAGCGCCTTGATCGGGCGCGCGGTGGCGGCCACGATCCGTTCCACCACCGGGTAGGCTTCCGGATGCACCGACGAGGCATCCAGCGGCTGGTCGCCGTCGGCGATGCGCAGGAAGCCGGCGCACTGTTCGAAGGTCTTATCGCCCAGGCGCGGGACCTTGAGCAGGTCCTTGCGGCGCTTGAACGGGCCATTTTCATCGCGGTGGCGGACGATGTTCTCGGCCACGGTGGACGACAGGCCGGACACGCGCGACAGCAGCGCGGCCGAGGCGGTGTTCACATGCACGCCGACCGCGTTGACGCAGTCCTCCACCCGCGCATCCAGCGCGCGCGCCAGGCGGTACTGGTCCACATCGTGCTGGTACTGGCCCACGCCGATGGCCTTGGGCTCGATCTTGACCAGTTCCGCCAGCGGGTCCTGCAGGCGCCGTGCGATCGACACCGCGCCGCGGATCGATACGTCCAGGTCCGGGAATTCCTTCGCCGCGAACTCGGACGCCGAATACACCGACGCGCCGGCTTCGCTGACCACGATCTTCTGCAGCTTGGCGTCGCCCAACGCCTTGATCACCTCACCGGCCAGCTTGTCGGTTTCGCGGCTGGCGGTACCGTTGCCGATCGCGATCAACTCCACGTTATGCTTCATGCACAGTTGCTTGATGGTCTGCAGCGACTGCTCCCACTGGCGGCGCGGCTCATGCGGGTAGATGGTGTCGGTGGCCACCAGCTTGCCGGTGGTGTCGACCACGGCGATCTTGCAGCCGGTGCGGATGCCCGGGTCCAGGCCCAGCACGGTCTTCGGTCCGGCCGGCGCGGCCAGCAGCAGGTCCTTGAGGTTGTCGCCGAACACGCCGATGGCCTCGGCCTCGGCCTTCTCACGGGCCTGGTTGAACAGGTCCAGCAGCAGGTGCATGTGCAGCTTGGCGCGCCAGGTCAGGCGGCAGGCATCCAGCAGCCAGCGATCGCCCGGGCGCCCTGCGTCGCGGATGCCGGCGTTGAAGGCCACCCGGCCCTCGGCGTACAGGTGACCGGCTTCGGCGTCGCTGCCCGGGTCCAGTTCCAGGAACAGGATGTCCTCGCGGCGTGCACGGAACAGCGCGAGCAGGCGGTGCGACGGAATCTTCGCCAGCGACTCGGCGTGTTCGAAGTAATCACGGTACTTGGCGCCCTGCTCTTCCTTGCCCTCAGCCACGCGCGCACGGATCACGCCGTGTTCGCCCAGCCACGCACGCAGTTCGCCGACCAGCGCGGCGTCCTCGCCCCAGCGCTCCATCAGGATCGCGCGCGCCCCTTCCAGCGCGGCCTTGGTGTCGGCCACGCCCTTGTCGGCATCCACGAAACCGGCCGCGAACACCTGCGGGTCCAGTCCCGGGTCGGCCAGCAGGCCATCGGCCAGCGGTTCCAGCCCCGCTTCGCGCGCGATCTGTGCGCGGGTGCGGCGCTTGGGCTTGTACGGCAGGTACAGGTCTTCCAGCCGCGACTTGGTGTCCGCGCCCAGGATGTCGTTGCGCAGTTCGTCGCTGAGCTTGCCCTGTTCGTCGATGCTGGCCAGCACCGCCGCGCGGCGCTCTTCCAGCTCGCGCAGGTAGGTCAGGCGGGTTTCCAGGTTGCGCAGCTGGGTGTCATCCAACCCGCCGGTGACTTCCTTTCGATAGCGCGCGATGAACGGCACGCTGGCGCCTTCGTCGAGCAGCGCGATGGCGGCGTGCGCCTGGGCGGTCTGGGCGCCGATCTCGGCGGCGATGGTCTGGGCGATCTGCTGGGCGAGCTTGAGGTCTGGCATTGCGTCCGGCCGAAGCCACTATGCGGAAAACACCGATTGTGGCAACGCACGGCGGCGGGGGAAAGCCGTTGACATTCCGGAAACCGCGCATGCCGGAAAACCGGGCATGCCGACCAACGGTCGGCATCTACCGCAGCGTTGTGATTCCGGTAGGTACCGACCGTTGGTCGGTACGAATTACCGGTAATGCCGGGCTGCGCGCGCCTTCACTGCCTCGTCCTGCAGCGATTCCAGCGCCATCACGCGGACCTTGCCCAGGCCCTGCAGCTCCATGAACCGCTCGGTGTAGATCTCCGGGCCAGAGTCGGTTTCAGCCTGCAGCTTGCTGAATCCGTGCGGGACCAGGCCCTTGTCGCCATCCTTGCTACCACCGACATAAAGAACGATCGCCATGTGATGTATTCCTCCCGAAGCGTCACGCAATTCCCACGGGCCGCAGCTTAGCGCGCTGGACCTGACTGCCGCGTCAGAGGCTAATGACCGTTGCTTTCATGCAGATGACGTCGCGTAGGCCACCAGCCGTGACCGTGCAGCGCATACAGGTCGGCGGCGCGCTCGAACGGATTGCGCGCACTGACGCCCCCGCACAGCAGGTACACCGGCAGGTACAGGGGTCCCAGCACCAGGTACTGGAAGACGTGCGCGCGTTCGTGGTCGTGCAGTGAGATCACCGGCTCGGTGCAGTGCCCGGCCTGGTGTGCGTAGGTGCGGCACGGCACCTCCAGGCGCGGCCCGGTATGCAGGATCACATTGCCCAGGGTGATCGCCCCGCCCGGCCCCCACGGAAACTCGCGGAACACCAGCGCGCAGTCGCGCCGGCGCCAGTACGGTCGCGCCCCGGCCAGCATGCCGGCGAGGCCGCCGAGCAGGCCGACCAGGCTGTTGGGCGCGGTCCACAGCGCGCCCAGCGCCTGCAGCGCGCGCAGTGCCGGTCGCGGCAGGCTCAATCGGCCTCGTTGGGGATCAGCAGCCACAGCACCAGATACACCAGGATGCCCGGAAACGCCGCCGAGGCCAGCGAGACCAGCACGAACAGGACCCGCAGCACGGTCGGGCTCCAGCCGAAACGGTGGGCGATGCCGCCCATCACCCCGGCGATCATGCGGTCGTTGAGGGATCGCGACAGCGTGCGGGGGGCGGTGGTGTTCATGCGGGTGATCTCCTGCGGTTTTTGCGACAGGCTAGCGCACCGGCTGTGTAGCCGGTGCGTTGGCGTCGCGTCCGGCCAGCCAGCTGGAAATGGTGCCCGGCACTTCCCGCTGGGCGCGGCCGGAGACGTAGATGCCGATATGCCCGCCGCGGAAGCTGCTTTCAGTGTAGTCACGGCTGCCGAGCCGCCCTGCCATGGCGCGCGAGGCGTCCGGCGGCACCAGGTGGTCCTGCTCGGCGTAGATGTTCAGCACCGGCAGGGTGACCTGGCGCAGGTCCACCTGTTCCTCGCCGATGCGCACGCCGTCGTGCATCAGTCCATTGCCCTGGTAGAACTGCTTGATGAAGTCGCGGAAGGCCTCGCCGGCCAGGTCGGGCGAATCGAAGATCCACTTTTCCATGCGCAGGAAATCCTGCAGCGCGGCCTTGTCGTCGAGGATGTCCAGCAGCCCCACGTATTTCTGGATGTTGAGCCGGAACGGCTTGAGCATCAGGTAGCTGGCATTCATCAGGTCGGCCGGGATGTTGCCCAGCGTGTCGACCAGCAGATCCACGTCGACCTGCCGCGCCCAGTGCGAGAGCATGTTGTCCGGGGTGTGGAAGTCGACCGGGGTGACCATGGTGATCAGGTTGGCCAGCTTGTGCTGGCGCAGGGCCGTATAGCAGAGCGCGAAGACGCCGCCCTGGCAGATGCCGAGCATGTTGATCGGCGCGCCGTCATTGGCGGCCAGCAGGTGGTCCACCGCGCCGTCCACGAACCGCAGCAGGTAGTCCTCCAGGGTCTGGTACCGCTCGGAGCGATCGGGGTAGCCCCAGTCCAGCACGTAGACGTCGTGGCCCAGCGCCAGCAGGCGCTGCACCAGCGAACGGTCGGCCTGCAGGTCGACCATGTAGGGCCGGTTGACCAGCGCGTAGACGATCAGCAGCGGGGTGCGCTGGACCGGCGCCTGCTCGCCGATGAAGCGGTACAGGGCGACCTTGCCGTCGCGCCACACTTCCTCGCGTTGGGTCGCGCCGTAGTCCACGTCCTCTACCGAGGGCAGCAGCTTCAACCCGTCCATCAGCTTGCGCTGCATCGACAGGGTTTCCTGCAGCAGGTCTTCGGCATTGAAGCCCAGCGGTCCCTTCATGGCGCCGCCTTGCCTGCGCGTGGCTTGGCTTCAGCCTTCCCCGCCGGCTTCTTCGCCGCCTTCTTCGTGGCCTTTTTCGCCGGCCTGGCGGCCGCCGGTGCCGGCGCGGCGGCAGCGGCCATGCGCCGCACCAGCCGTTCCAGTTCGGTGATGCGCCGGTGCGCGGCATCCATTTCGGTGCGGGTCGGCAGGCCGACCGCCTCGCACAGCCGCTCGACCTCCTGCTGCGCGCCCGCGCGCAGGCGCATCTGCGCATTGCCCAGCGCCGCGTACACCTGCTGGAAAGCCTCGGACAGCGCGACCTTGGCGTAGGCATCCTCGGCCGCTTCGATCCACAGGTCGAACAACGCGCGCGCACTGGTCAGCTGGTTGCCCGGCGCTTCGTGTTCGGCCAGGCGCTGCTCGAACAGGGCGAAGGCGTCGTCCAGCGCCTGCTTGATCTGGTCCACGTAGTCGCCCGCGTGTCCCTGGAATTCCTGCTGGGCGCGCAGCAGCGCCTGCCAGCGCGCCTGGTGTTCGCGGCCGGGGCCGAACGCCGGGCTCTGCAGCCACGGGCCCAGGTCCTGCTGCAGGCGCTCCAGCAGGGCCAGCAGGTCCGGGCCCCCGGGCTGGGTGTGGCCACGCGCGCCCTGCAGCATCCACTTCAGCAGGCCGTCGCCCTGCCCTTCAACCGCTTCGCGCCAGGCCTGGGCGATGTCGGCACTGCTGGCGTCCTGGCCGGCAAAGCGCGCGGCCACCTGCTGCATGGTGCCGTACCAGCCGCCGGCCTGTTCGCGGAAGCGGTGCACGGCGTCCGCGGACTGGCGGTTGCCCGGGCTGGACATCAGCTGCGCCCAGCCTTCGATGGTCTGCTGCCAGCTGCCCGGCGCGGCGGAGTCGCCGGCCCCCGGAGCGGCCGCGTGCCGCAATGCGTCGCCCCAGGCGCTGAAGTACTGCCGCGCCAGCGCCTCGAAGTCGCCTGCGTCATGGCCGTTGCCGGCCGTGCTCACAGCAGCGCTCCACGGCGACGGGACAGGCGCGACGGCATGGTCGGGCTCCGGCTCACGGCTTGGGAATACGCAGGGTCTTGCTGATCATCAGCGACCCGGACAAGGCGAACAGCAGCACCAGCGGGTGCAGCTGCCACGGCCCCAGCTGCCAGCGACCCAGCCACAGCTCGTGGCCGATCGCACCCGTGCTCGCGGCAACCGCCAACACCACCACCAGCGCCAGGCTGGTCGGGATCGGCGTGCCCTCGAAGTACGGCACCTTGTCGCCCTCGCCGGCCAGCGCCTCGGCGGTGACGTTGTAGCGCGCCAGGCGGCTCACCCCGCAGCAGACGAAATAGCTCAGCACCAGCCAGTCCCAGCCGCCCTGCATGCCGCAGGCGTAGGCCAGCGCGGCCGGGGCGACGCCGAAGGAGATCACGTCCGAAAGCGAGTCCAGCTCGCGGCCCAGGGTCGAACTGGACTTGCGCCAGCGCGCGATGCGCCCGTCCAGCGCGTCGAAGATGAAGGCCAGCGGGATCAGCGCCATGCCGAACAGCAGGTAGCTGCGCTCGCCGTCCTGCAGGAAGCGCATCGCCGCGAACACCGCACCGGTACCGCAGAAAGCATTGGCCAGGGTGAACCAGTCGGCCAGCTGGAACTCGCGCAGCATCGTGAAGTGACGTTTCATGGAAGCTCGATTGGCGGCAATACCGAAAGAGTACCGCGAGCAGGCCAAACCGCGACAGCCTTCACGGTCCCGACGGCCTTCGCATGGCGCTCACGCGACCGCGACGTGCGGTGAATTTTTCGCCACCCATCTTGACAGCCATGGGGACTGGTCGATGCCGGGGCTTATCCACAAACTTACGCACCGGTCATCCACACCCCCTGTGGATAACGCGGGGGTTCCCTACAGACGGGTGAAGGACCAGCCCTGCATGGCGCCGTCCCGGTACGGCATCACGCCGTGGAACGGGCGCGGGTCGGCGTCGAACACCATCGGCAGGAACTGGCGGTCGCCCTCCCACAGCGGCAGGGTCTCGAGCTTGTCCACGTCCACCCATTCGAGGGTGCCCTCGGGGTTGGAGGCGAACGGCGTTCCGGTGAAGTCGTCGATGACGAACACGAACCCGAACCAGTCCTCGCCCGCCTTGCCGAACCCCGGCCAGCTGATCGTGCCGCGCATGCGCATGCGGCCGCATTCGATGCCGGCTTCTTCCAGGATCTCGCGGCGCATGCCGGCGGCCACGTCTTCGTCGCGCTCGACCTTGCCACCCAGGCCGTTGTACTTGCCCAGGTGCTGGTCGCCGGGGCGGGCATTGCGGTGGATCATCAGGGCCTGGCGGCCATCGGGCGACAGCACGTAGCCCAGCGTGGCTACGATCGGGGTATAGGGCATGGGTCAGCTTGCAAGTTGGGTGCGGCGGGTATCGGAAGGTGCCGGTGCGGCGTCCTGGTCGCGGCGCAGGGTGGCCACGCCGTGGCCGCGCTCGGCCAGGTATTCCAGCCATTTGCCCAGGAAGGTGTTCATGCGCATGCGATGGCTGATCAGCTCGGCCGGCGGCGGGTACATGCCCACCACGTCCTGCCAGCGGCGCCCCACGTAGCAATGGGTGGTCTCGGCCTGGCGGGCGTCACGGTACAGGCGCACGTAGGCCGACGGGTCGGGCTGGCCGGTGACCGGGTCGGCGAAATCGTAGGTCAGGCGCAGCTCGACCGTGTACCGGTGGCACTCGATCACGTCCAGGCGCACGTCCAGGCCATCCCCCACCGAGGACACGTAACTGCCGGGGGCCAGCTCGGCCGGTCCGAACAGCCGCACCAGATGGCGGTAGTTCTCGGCGTACAAGCCCATCAGCCAGCTGAGGCGGCTGAGCCGGGGGATGCGTTCGATGCGGGGCGATGCCTGGGCCATGAATCCGATCCTACACGTTGGTAGCACCAACGTGGGGACGCACCCCGCGCGCCGGTAGGTCACGACCGTTGGTCGTGACCGCTTCCGTTAATACAACTCGCGGCGCAGCCCCAGCGTGGTCAGCACCTTGCTCGAGATCTCCTCGATCGAGGTGTGAGTGGTGCTCAGGGTGGGAATGCGCTCCATCCGGAACATGGTCTCGGCGGCGGCGACCTCGCGGCGGCAGGTGTCCAGGTTGGCGTAGCGCGAGTTCGGGCGGCGCTCCTGGCGGATCTGCTGCAGGCGGTCCGGATCGATGGTCAGGCCGAACAGCTTGCTGCGGTACGGCCGCAGCCGTGCCGGCAGGCGGTCCTGCTCCAGGTCCTCTTCGGTCAACGGGTAGTTGGCCGCGCGCACCCCGTAATGCAGGGCCAGGTAGATGCAGGTCGGGGTCTTGCCGGCCCGCGACACCGCTACCAGGATCACGTCGGCGTCGTCATAGTTGATGGCGATCCCGTCGTCGTGGGTCAGCGCGAAGTTCATCGCGTTGATGCGCCGGTGGTAGGTCTCGAAATCGACCATGCCGTGGGCCTGGCCGACCCGGGAATGGCGGTTGACCGCCAGTTCGCGCTCCAGCGGTTCGATGAAGGGGGCGAACACGTCGAGCATCAGCCCGCCGCTTTCGGCCAGGATCATGCTCAGCCGGCTGTCCACGCAGGAACTGACCACGATCGGCCGGACCTGGTAGCGCTCCCCGGCCGCCCGGATCCGTTCGCAGGCTTCGCGGGCCTTTTCCGGATCGTCGATGAACGACATGCGGTCGGTAATGAAGCTGAATCCGGAGAACTGGGTCAGCAGGCTATGCCCAATGGTTTCAGCGGTGATACCGGTTCCATCGGATACGTAGAACACCGGACGGATCGTCGACATACGGCTTTTAACCCCTCTGAAGCTTAAAAATGCCGTCGATACAAGCTTGTGCCGATGGCGGTATGCCCGGCATCATATCGGCTTCTTCCTACGGACGTGGCCATTAAGCCCGCCTCGGGCGATGGCCAAACGGAGCATCGCGCTTGAACGAGAATATCCTGTGGTTGCACGAACTGCGCCTGGCCGACCTGGCCCGCGTAGGCGGCAAGAATTCGTCGCTTGGCGAAATGATCGGCAATCTTGCCGGGCTGGGGGTGTCCGTCCCCGGCGGTTACGCAACCACCGCTGAAGCCTTCAAGGACTTCATCGCGCACAACGATCTGTCCAAGCGCATCTTCGACAAGCTGGCCACGCTGGACGTGGAAGATGTCGCCGCGCTCACCGCGGCGGGCAAGGAGATCCGGGGCTGGGTGATCGACGCTCCGCTGCAGCCGCAGCTGGACCAGGACATCCGCAGCGCCTACAAGCAGCTGTGCGACGAGAACGGCGGCGGCGACGTGGCCGTGGCGGTGCGCTCTTCGGCTACCGCCGAAGACCTGCCCGATGCCTCGTTCGCCGGCCAGCAGGAGACCTTCCTCAACGTGACCGGTGCAGACGATGTCGTGCACAAGGTCAAGGAAGTGTTCGCCTCGCTCTACAACGACCGTGCCATCGCCTACCGCGTGCACCACGGTTTCAAGCACGAAGACGTGTTCCTGTCCTCGGGCGTGCAGCTGATGGTGCGTTCGGGCGTGGGTTCGTCCGGCGTGCTGTTCACCCTGGACACCGAGTCGGGCTTCCGTGACGTGGTGTTCGTGACCTCCAGCTTCGGCCTGGGCGAGATGGTTGTGCAGGGCGCGGTCAACCCGGACGAGTTCTACGTCTACAAGCCCACGCTCAACGCCGGCAAGCCGGCCATCCTGCGCCGTTCGCTGGGCAGCAAGGCGATCCGCATGGTGTATTCGGACGTGCCCGGCGAGCGCGTGCGCATCGAAGACACCCCGGTCGAGATCCGCAACACGTTCTCGATCAGCGATGAAGACGTGCAGGAGCTGTCGAAGCAGGCGCTGATCATCGAAAAGCATTACGGCCGCCCGATGGACATCGAGTGGGCCAAGGACGGGGTGAGCGGCAAGCTGTTCATCGTGCAGGCGCGTCCGGAGACGGTGAAGTCGCGCGGCCATGCCACGCAGATCGAGCGCTTCGCGCTGAACCAGAAGGACGGCAAGGTGCTGGCCGAAGGCCGCGCGGTGGGCGCCAAGATCGGTGCCGGCGTCGCCCGCGTGGTCAAGTCGCTGGACGACATGGCGCGCGTGCAGCCGGGCGACGTGCTGATCGCCGACATGACCGACCCCGATTGGGAGCCGGTGATGAAGCGTGCGTCGGCCATCGTCACCAATCGCGGTGGCCGTACCTGTCACGCGGCGATCATCGCGCGTGAGCTGGGCGTGCCGGCGGTGGTCGGTTCGGGCAACGCGACGCAGGTGCTGCAGGACGGCCAGGAAGTGACGGTCAGCTGCGCCGAGGGCGACACCGGCTTCATCTACGAAGGCAAGCTTGACTTCGAGCGCACCACCACGGACCTGGGCAACATGCCGCCGGCGCCGCTGAAGATCATGATGAACGTGGCCAACCCGGAACGTGCCTTCGATTTCGGCCAGCTGCCGAACGCGGGCATCGGCCTGGCCCGCCTGGAGATGATCATTGCCAGCCACATCGGCATCCATCCGAACGCGTTGCTGGAGTACGACCGCCAGGATGCGGCGACGAAGAAGAAGATCGACGAGAAGATCGCCGGTTATGCTGATCCGGTCAGCTTCTACGTGAACCGCCTGGCCGAAGGCATCGCCACGCTGACGGCGTCGGTGGCGCCGAACCCGGTGATCGTGCGCCTGTCGGACTTCAAGTCCAACGAGTACGCCAACCTGATCGGCGGCAGCAATTACGAGCCGCACGAAGAGAACCCGATGATCGGCTTCCGCGGCGCGAGCCGTTATGTCGATCCGAGTTTCTCGGCGGCGTTCGCACTGGAATGCAAGGCCGTGCTGCGCGTGCGCAACGAGATGGGCCTGGACAATCTGTGGGTGATGATTCCGTTCGTGCGCACGCTGGAAGAAGGCCGCAAGGTCGTCGAGGTGCTGGAACAGAATGGCCTGAAGCAGGGCGAAAACGGGCTGAAGATCATCATGATGTGCGAGGTGCCGTCCAACGCGCTGCTCGCCGATGAGTTCCTGGAGATCTTCGATGGCTTCTCGATCGGTTCCAACGACCTGACCCAGCTGACGCTGGGCCTGGACCGCGATTCGTCGATCGTGGCGCACCTGTTCGACGAGCGGAACCCGGCGGTAAAGAAGCTGCTGTCGATGGCGATCAAGGCGGCACGTGCCAAGGGCAAGTACGTCGGCATCTGCGGACAGGGCCCGTCGGATCATCCTGACCTGGCCGAATGGCTGATGCAGGAAGGCATCGAGTCGGTGTCGCTGAATCCCGATACGGTGGTGGATACCTGGCTGCGGTTGGCCAAGCTCAAGGCCAAGGGCTGATAACGAAAAACCCCGCTTCGGCGGGGTTTTTTTGTGTCGGACACCCCGGTTACCTGCACGTAGAGCCACGCCCTGCGTGGCTGCTCTTCGTTCCGGCACCGCGAAGCGTCTCCGTTCGGGCACACCGCAAAGCCACGCAGGGCGTGGCTCTACGCTTCGATTGCCTGGGCGCTTGGGTAATCGGTGAATCCGGCTTCGGCGCCGCCAAAGAAGGTAGCCTTGTCCGGGGCGTTCAATGCCAGGCCCTGCTGCAGGCGGGTCGGCAGGTCCGGGTTGGCGATGAACGGGCGGCCGAAACCGATGAGGTCGGCCCAGCCCCTGGCCAGCGCTTCTTCGGCGCGCTCCACGGTGTACTTGCCGGCGTAGATCAGGGTGCCGCGATAGATCATGCGCAGCGCTTCCTTGAACGCCACCGGCATCACCGGGGCGTCTTCCCAGTCGGCTTCGGCGATGTGCAGGTAGGCCACGCCGATGATGTCGAGGAGGTGTGCGGCGGCGAGGTAGGTGGCCTGCGGGGTGTCGTCCACGGCGCCCTGCAGGGTGGTCAGCGGGGCCAGGCGCACGCCGACGCGGTCGGCGCCCACTTCGGCGGCAACGGCTTCGGCGACTTCGCGCAGGAAGCGCAGGCGGTTCTGCAGCGACCCGCCGTAGGCGTCGGTGCGCTGGTTGGAGCCGGAGTCGATGAACTGGTTGATCAGGTAGCCATTGGCCCCGTGCAGTTCCACGCCGTCGAAACCGGCATCGAGGGCGCGTCGCGCCGCCAGGGCATAGTCGCGGACGATCTGCGGGATCTCGGCAACCTCAAGTGCCCGGGGCATGGAGTGCTGGACCATCTCGCCCACCCCAGCCTGCGGCCCGGTGCCGGCCACGTCGACGAACACCTTGACCCCGTCGGCCTGCAGCGCCGAGGCCGACACCGGCGCGGCGCCGTCGGGCTGCAGGGCAACGTGCGAGACCCGGCCCACGTGCCAGAGCTGGGCGAAGATGCGGCCGCCTGCTGCGTGCACGGCGTCGGTGACACCGCGCCAGCCGGCGACCTGGGCATCATCGTGGATGCCCGGGGTCCAGGCGTACCCCTGCCCCTGCGGGCTGATCTGGGTGCCTTCGCTGACGATCAGCCCGGCCGAGGCGCGCTGGGCGTAGTACGCCGCCATCATCGGGGTGGCGACATTGCCGCTGGCGGCGCGCGAGCGGGTCATCGGCGGCATGACGATGCGGTTGGGCAGCGTCAGCGCGCCCAGGCGGTACGGGGTGAACAGCATGGGGGAGATCCTTGGTAAACGACTATGCCAAGGATGGGGACGGCCGGACGTGTCAAAAAGCGCCATGGAGGCAAAACTGTTGTGCCGTGGGTGCAATGATCAGATGCCGGGGACGCCCCCACCCCCCAACGTAGAGCCACGCCCTGCGTGGCTGAGGCAGTTCCCGATCCAATGCAGCCACGCAGGGCGTGGCTCTACGCGCGACTGCCTGCGAGCTGGTTGTACGCCGCACGCACCGTTTCGTACCCGTACTGCTTTTCCAGCCGGCGCACGATGAAATGGCCGCGCGCCATGTCCTGGTAGTAGTCGGTAAACATGGTGTTGAGGGTCGCGCCGGCGACCGCACCGATCACCGGCACGGCCTGCGCGGCGAACTTTTCGGTGACCACGACGCCGAAGCGTGCGGCGACCTTCTCGACGATCTTGGCCAGCCACTTGCCGGCTTCCTTCGGGGTCAGCCCGATCATCACGCCACCGCCGCCCACCGCCGCGCCGGCCAGTTCGGCCGACAGGTGGCGCATGACCTCGGCAGTGAAGCCGCGGGTGATGTAGTAGCCGGTCTCGCTGGCATCGTCCTGGCCGGAATTGCCGCCCAGCGCGAACACTTCCAGGCAGGCGTGGCGGGTGCCCATCTCGCTAAGGTCGAAGCCTTCGCTGCGCGCCACGTCGGCGACCGAGCGCATCATGATGGTGGTGGACACCGGCAGTTCCAGGAACAGCGCGGTGAAGCCGAAGGCGCCGCCCAACGCACCGGTGGCCGCCGCGGCCGCCTTGTGCCAGCGCGTCGAAGCGGCCTTGCCGGGCGTGTTGTCCATGCTCCACAGCGCGGCCTGGGCCGATTTGAACAGCGCCGCCTCGACCGCGCCATGGATGCGCCGCGACACCACCCCCGGCAGCTTCCTGACCGCGAAATCCAGCGGCGAGCCGATCAGGTTGGCCATCTTGGCGGTCAGCGTCGGCGATTCGAGCAGCGCGACCGCACGCTCGAGGTCGGCCCAGTCCTTCGACGCGGGCGCGATCTTCGCTTCCAGCGGCGGCGGGAGGATACGGACGATATGGCTCATCGGCCGATCATACCCCCGCCAACGCACCGCGACCTACCGGTAGCGCCGGCCGTTGGCCGGCCCTCATGAACGTCGTGCGCATGCGAGGACCTTCAGGCCCCCGGAAGCCCCGACAACGCCCCCATGAACTGCCGATAGTGGCGCAGCTCGGCGATCGAGTCGTGCACATCGCTCAGCGCGGTGTGGCTGGAGGTCTTGCCCACCCCCGCGGCCACCGACGGCGCCCAGCGCCGGGCCAGTTCCTTGACCGTGGACACGTCCAGGTTGCGGTAGTGGAAATACTTTTCCAGCCGCGGCATCTCGCGGTGCAGGAAGCGGCGGTCCTGGCAGATCGAGTTGCCGCACATCGGCGAGGCGCCGGCCTTGATCCACTGCGCCAGGAAGTTCACGGTCTGCGCCTCGGCCTGGGCCAGGGTGACCTGGCTGTCGACCACGCGCTGCCACAACCCCGAACGGCGGTGCTGGTTGCGGTTCCATTCGTCCATCGCCTCCAGCCGTTCCAGCGGCTGGTGGATGGCCAGCTCCGGGCCTTCAGCCAGCACGTTCAACTGCGCGTCGGTGACCACGGTGGCGATCTCGATGATCGCGTCGTTGTCGGTATCCAGACCGGTCATTTCCAGGTCGATCCAGATCAGTCGTTCGCCTTCCGCGCCGATATCCGCCATGTGTCCACGCCTTGTCTACGAGGAGGCCATGATATCGCGTCGTGGCGGCCGGCGTTACGGCAGCAGCAGCGGCGGCTTGCCGCGCTTGGCACGGAAATAGTTGGTCAGGCGGGTACTCGCATCCATGGCCAGCACGCCGCCATGCACGTCCACGCGGTGGTTGTGGCGCGGATCGCCGAGCAGGTCGAACACGCTTCCGCAGGCGCCGGTCTTGGGGTCGCTGGCCGCATAGACCAACCGCGCCACCCGCGCATGCACCACCGCCATCGCGCACATCGCGCACGGCTCCAGGGTCACGTACAGGGTGCTGCCGAGCAGGCGATGATTGCCGAGCGCCCTGCCCGCGCGCCGCATCGCCACGATCTCGGCGTGAGCGCTCGGGTCGTGGTCGGCGATGTTGAGGTTCCAGCCCTCGCCCAGCACCGCGCCATCGGCAGCGACCAGCACCGCGCCCACGGGGATCTCGTTGAATTCGCGTTCCGCACGTTCGGCCAGCTGCAGCGCGTGCCGCATCCAGTACTCGTCCTGGTCGTGCACCGGAACGCCCAGCGGCGGCGGCGCGGGCAGGTGCTCAACCATGGCCGTCGGACCTGCGCAGGAAGGCCTCGAACGCGGCCAGGGTGGCCTCGCTCACGTGATGCTCGATGCCTTCGGCGTCGCGCCGCGCCGAATCCGGGTCCACGCCCAATGCCAGCAGGAACCGCTCCACGGTCTGGTGGCGGGCGCGCATCTGGACCGCCAGTGCTTCGCCAGCCGGGGTCAGGAACACGCCGCGGTACGGGCGCTGGATCGCCCAGCCCTCCTTCACCAGGCGCTTGAGCGCCTTGGCCACGGTCGGCTGCGCAACGCCCAGCCGGGTGGCGATATCGACCTGCCGGGCCTCGCGGCCGTCCGCGATCAGGTCGGCGATGAGTTCCACGTAATCTTCGACCAGCTCCGAGCGTCGCGCCTCGCGCACCTGCACGAAGCCCTCGACGTGCACCTGGGCATCGATCAGTGGACTGGGCGTCTTGCGGGCGGGAGGCGACATGCCTCCAGTTTACCGCAGGCGCGGCCGCTCACTCCCCGCGACGCAACAGCCCGGTCTCGAACACCACTTCCCCGTCCAGGTTGCGCGCGGCCAGGTTGCCGCCGTGCGCGCGGGCGAACTCATGGGCGATGAACAACCCCAGGCCCAGCCCGCGGCTGTCATGGAAGCTGGCCTTGAACGGTTCGAACAGGCGCGGCAGCAGCGCCTCGGGAATCTGCCCGGCATTGCGCACCTGCAGCCGCAGGGAATCGCCGGGGAGCCCCCGCACCAGCACCTGCACCGGCGCGTTACCACCGTGCAGGACGGCGTTGCCGACCAGGTTGGAGAGCAGCTGGGCCAGCCGGTCCGGATCGCCCTGCAGGCAGGTCTCGCCCTCCACCTGCAGCTCGATGCGCGCCTGCGGGTACGCCCGCCCCATCTCGCTGACCACCGCTGCCGCCACTTCGGCCAGGTCGCAGTCCACCTGCTGGATGCGCAACCCGCCGCTGCGGATGCGCGAGAAGTCCAGCAGCTGTTCCACCATCCGCGCCATGCGCACGGCGCTGTTTTCCAGGTGCACCAGGGTCTGCTGCACCGACGGGTCCGCAGGCAGGTCCAGCGCCAGCTTGTCCGCACACAACAGGATCGCCGACAGCGGCGTGCGCAGGTCGTGCGTGAGCACCGCCATCATCGTTTCGTTGAGCTTGAGCGCGTGCTCCAGCGCCTGGTTGCGCGCCTTCAGCAGCTGCTTCTGCTGGTAGAGCTCGATGAACACATTGACCTTGCTCATGATCACCTGCGGCTCGATCGGCTTGTGCAGGAAATCCACCGCACCGCTTTCGTAGCCCTTGAACGCGCGCACCGGGTCGTTCGGCGAGGCGGTCAGGAAGATGATCGGCACGTCGCGGCTGCGCTGCGAACCGCGCATCAGCTCGGCCAGCGAGAAGCCGTCGATCTCCGGCATGTGCACGTCCAGCAGCGCGAGCGCCACCTCGTGCTCGAGCAGCAGTTCCAGCGCTTCAGCGCCCGACGCCGCACACAGGATGTCCAGCCCGTCGCGGCGCAGCAGCGCTTCCATCGCCACCAGGTTCTGCGGCACGTCGTCGACGATCAGCAGGTTCACCCGTTCGGTGGAGGCCGAGGTGGTGGGCGCAATCAGGTTCATCGTGCAAGGCCTTTCATACGCGAACAAAGGGAAACAAGGGTCAATACCGCATCGGCGCCGGCGTGGGCCAGCGCCGCTGCCGGCATGATCGGGGAGAAGGCATCGTCCGGGCTCTGGATCCAGGCCTGGCCACCGGCCTCGCGCACCCGCGCCACGCCGGCGCTGCCATCGTTGCTGGCGCCGGTGAGCAGGATCGCCAGCACGCCGCTGCCGAACACCTCGGCCGCGCTTTCGAACAGCGGGTCGATCGCCGGCCGCGAGAACAGTACCGGCGGGTCGATCGACAACGCCACGCTGTCACGGCCTTCGACCAGCAGATGGTAGTCCGGCGGCGCAAAGGTGACCGTGCCCGGCTCCAGCGGCTGCTTGTCCTCGGCCTCGCGCACCGGCAGCGCGCAGCCGCCGTCGAGCAGGCTGGCAATGCCGCTGGGGCGGTCGCGCGGCAGGTGCAGGACCACCAGCACCGGCATCGGCAACCCGGCCGGCAACGCGGCCAGCAGCTGCTGCAGCGCGCTGACGCCGCCAGCGGAAGCGCCCACCACGATCAGTTCGATTCCGGAATGCGCGGACGCTGCGTTCATCAGGCCAGCTTCCGGTACAGGCGCTGCTCGCGCGCGCAGGCTTCGAATGCGTCAGCATGGGCGCCGAACTGCAGCGACTCCTTGCTGCCCAGGCCGAGGAAGCCGCGGTGCACCAGCGCCTCGTGGAACAGGCCGATGGCGCGATCCTGCAGGGCGCGCTGGAAATAGATCAGCACGTTGCGGCACGACACCAGGTGGACCTCGGAGAACACCGTGTCGGTGGCCAGGCTGTGGTCGGCGAACACGATGTTGCGCTTGAGCCTGCGGTCGAACACCACGTTGCCGTAGCCGCTGCTGTAGTAGTCCGACAACGAACCACTCCCGCCAGCCGCCAGGTAGTTGCGGCTGAACTGGGCCAGGCGCTCGATCGGGAAGGCGCCCGCTTCAGCCGCTTGCAGCGCGTCGGGATTGATGTCGGTGGCATAGATGATGGCGCGGTCGAGCAGGCCTTCCTCGTGCAGCAGGATCGCCAGCGACCACACCTCTTCGCCGGTGCTGCAGCCGGCGATCCACAGTTTGATCGACGGGTACGTGCGCAGCACCGGGATGGCGTGCTCGCGCAGCATGCGGAAGTACGCCGGGTCGCGGAACATCTCCGACACCTGCACGGTGAAGTACTGCATGGCCAGCGCGAAGGTTTCCGGCTCGTGCAGCAGCCGGTGCTGCAGCGCGCCCATGCTGTCGCACTCGAACCGCGCCATCGCATGGCGCATGCGCCGCCGCAGCGAGGCCAGCGCGTAGTCGCGGAAATCGTAGTGGTAGCGCTGGTACACCGCCTCCAGCAGCAGTCGCAGCTCCAGGTCGAACAGCTCGGCCTCGTTCATCGGCGCGAGCACCACACGCGGCACAGCGAGACCAGCTTGTCCACGTCGATCGGCTTGGCGATGTAGTCGTTGGCGCCGGCCTGCAGGCAGTGCTCGCGGTCGTCGGGCATGGCCTTGGCGGTCAGCGCGATGATCGGCAGGTCACGCCAGCGGTTGTCGCTGCGGATCTCGCGCATCGCGGTCAGCCCGTCCATCTCCGGCATCATGATGTCCATCAGCACCAGGTCGATGTCCGGGCCCAGCCGATCCAGCGCCTCGCGGCCGTTACGGGCAATCTCCAGCTTCACCCCCAGCGGTTCGAGCACGCTGGACAGGGCAAAGATGTTGCGCACGTCGTCCTCGGCCAGCAGCACGGTGCGCCCGTCGAGCACCGCATCGCGGCGGCGTGCTTCGCGCAGCAGGCGCTGCTGGTCGCTCGGCAGCGACGCTTCCACGCTGTGCAGGAACAGGGTGACCTCATCCAGCAGGCGCTCGGGCGAGCGCGCGCCCTTGATGATGATGCTCTTGGAATAGCGGCGCAGGCGCTGCTCTTCGTCGCGGGTCAGCGCACGCCCGGTGTAGACGATCACCGGCGGGAAGCCCAGCGCTTCGTTGCCGGCCATGTGTTCGAGCAGGTCGTAGCCGGTGCCGTCGGGCAGCGCCAGGTCGGTCACCATGCAGTCGAAAGTGGAATTGGCCAGCTCGGCGATCGCCTCGGCCAGGCTGCCGACCGCGGTGATCTCCAGCTGGTCGCGCCCCAGCAGCAGCTGCAGGTTGGAGCGCAGCGCGCTGTCGTCCTCGACGATCAGCAGGCGGCGCACGTCACGCTCGCTGGTGGCTTCCAGCTGCTGGATCGCCTCGACCAGGCGCTCGCGCGTGGCCGGCTTGATCACGTAGCCGATCGCGCCCAGCTCCAGCGCCACCTGCGAACGTTCCAGGCCGGACACCACGTGCACCGGAATGTGCCGCGTGGCCGGGTCGCGCTTCAGACGTTCCAGCACGCTGAGCCCGGACACATCGGGCAGGCCGATGTCGAGCAGGATGCCGTTCGGCCGCAGCTCCGACGCGAGCGCCAGCGCTTCCTCCGCGCTCTGCGCGACCACGCAGTCGAAGTCCAGCTCATGCGCCATGCCCACCAGTGCCTCGGCGAAGGTGACGTCGTCCTCGACCACCAGGATCATCCGCCCTGCCCGGCTGCGGCGACCGCGGTCGTCGGCAACGCGCGGCGCCTGCGCGGCCGGTGCGTCGTGGGGCGAGCCGAACAGCGGCGCCGGGGCCGACGGCTTTGCGATCGTTGCCGGGCGCACGTCCGGCGCGCTGGCCAGTGGCGCGGCGCTGGCGCTGGCCGCCAGCGGCAGCTCCAGGGTGAAGCAGCTGCCACGGCCGGGTTCGCTGGTCACGGCGATATCGCCGCCCATCCGCGAGGCCAGGTCGCGCGAGATCGACAGTCCCAGCCCGGTGCCGCCATAGCGGCGACGCGTGCTGCCGTCGGCTTGGCGGAAGGCCTCGAAGATCACCTCGGTCTGGGCCTGGGCAATGCCGATGCCGGTATCGCTCACCGCGAACTGGATGCGTCCATTGCCGCTGCCGCGCACCACCAGCGAGACACTGCCGTGCTCGGTGAACTTGACCGCATTGGCCAGCAGGTTCTTCAGGATCTGCTGCAGGCGCTGCCCGTCGGCCACCAGCTGGGTGGGCGCATCGGGCTCGGCGCGGATGTCCAGCGCCAGTCCCTTCTGCGCCGCCAGCGGTTCGAAGGTCTCCTTCAACCGCTGCAGCACGCTGGACACCGCCAGGTTCTCTTCGGCCAGCTCGACGTGGCCGGCCTCGATCCGCGACAGGTCCAGGATGTCGTTGATCAGCGCCAGCAGGTCGTTGTTGGACGAGTGGATGGCCTGCGCGTACTTGACCTGTTCGGCGGTGAGCGTGCCGTCCTTGTTGTCGGCCAGCAGCTTGGCCAGGATCAGCGCGCTGTTGAGCGGCGTGCGCAGCTCATGCGACATGTTGGCCAGGAATTCGGATTTGTAGCGCGAGCTCGCTTCGAGCTCGCGGCTGTTCTGCACCAGCTGGCCCTGCGCCACCAGCAGCGCCTGCTGGCGCGCTTCCAGCTCGTGGGTGCGCTCTTCCAGCTGGACGTTGGTCTGTTCCAGCTCGGCCTGCTGCTGTTCCAGGTTGGCCTGCGAATGCAGCAGGCTGCGGCTCTGCTCTTCCAGTTCCTCGTTGGCCACCCGCAGCTCTTCCTGCTGGGTCTGCAGTTCTTCGCTCTGGCGCTGGGTTTCTTCCAGCAGCTCCACCAGCTGCGCACGCAGCAGCGCCGTGCGCAGCGCCATGCCGACCGGTTCGGCGCACACGCGCAGCAGGTCCAGCTCCAGCGAACGTGCGGGGGAGACCCCGGCACGCCCCAGTTCGACCATGCCCACGACCACGCCGTCGGCGGTGATCGGTCCCAGCAGCCGCTGGTGCACGCGGGCGCGGCCCAGCGCGGTCTCGATCTCCAGCGAACTTTCGTCTTCCTCCAACCGGCGCGGCTGGCCCTCCCGCAGCACCTCGCCCCACTGCCCCGCCTTCACCGGCAGCGACTCCGGGAGCCCGGTCGGCAGTGCCGCCCCGCCCACCAGCACCAGGCGCTCGCCGTGCAGGCGGTACAGCGCGCCCACGTCCGCATTCAGGCGGGCGCACAACGAGCGCATGGCCGCATCGGCCAGCGTGCGCGGCTCCGGATCGCCACGCAGGCTGACGGTCACATCGTTCTCGCCTTCCTGCAGCCACAGCGCGTCGGCGGCAGTGCGGCGGGCCTGGATCGCCTTGACCACGGTCAGCGCCATCAGCACGAACGAAACGCCGCCAATGCTGCGATTGACAAAGGAGAACGCCGAATTGGTGCTGGCCGGTGCAAGGTTGTAGCCCACCGCCAGCAGCACGCAGGAGCCCAGCGCGACCAGCACCGGCGCTTCCAGCCGACGCTGGAACAGAGTGATCGCCACCGCCATGAAATAGGTCAGCCACACCGCATACCCCAGCGGCACCACCAGTTCCAGGCCGATGGTCAGGCCCATCAGGCCGGCGGACGCCAGCCAGATCCAGCGGTCGCGAGCAGTCGGCGCAGCATTCATCCAGACGGTTCCAACGCAAAAAAGGGGTTCGATGGTAACCGAACAGTGAATGCGTGCGTTATCCGCCAGTTGGCGACGTATCCAGCCACGTTCTTGACACTATCTTCACACCATCACTCCTAGGGTTCAGCCCCTTACAGGGGGAGTAGAGCCGTCGCCGTGGTCCAGGCAATCACCGACATCGCACCACATGCTGATGATCGCCTGCAGTTGCAGTTGTTGATCGATCACGTCTCCGACCATGCCATCTACATGCTCGACGCGCAGGGCTGCATCCGCAGCTGGAACCGCGGCTGCGAGCGGGTCAAGGGCTACACCGCCGAGGAAGCGCTGGGCCAGCACGTCGGCCTGTTCTACGGCAGCGACGACCGCGCCCGCGACGTGCCCCGGCAGACCCTCGCCCAGGCCGAAGCCCAGGGCCGGTTCGTCGGCGAAGGCTGGCGCGTGCGCCGCAGCGGCGAGCGGTTCCGTGCCAGCGAGGTGATCGAAGCCGTTCGTCAGGACGGCGCCCTGCTCGGCTTCGTCAAGGTCACCCAGGACATCACCGAGCGCTACCAGGCCCAGCGCCTCCTGCAGGACGCACAGCGCGCACGCGAGCAGCTCCAGCAGTTCGAAGGCGTGGGTCGCCTCACCCGTGGCTTGGCGCATGAGTTCAACAACCTGCTGACCACCATCGGCACTGCGCTGGACCTGATTGCCCTGGGACCGGCGGCCGACGCGCGGACCCGTGAATTGGCCGAGCTGGCCCAGGCCGCCGCCGACCGTGGCTCGCTGCTGACCCGCCAGTTGCTGGCCTTCTCCGCCGACCAGACCCTGATCCGCGAGCCGTTGCAGGTTGCACGCCTGCTCGAGGACGAGCTGCACTCGCTGCAGCGCGCCTGCCCCGCCAACATTCTGCTGCGTACGGAAGTGCCTTTCGACCTACCTCGTATCAGCACCGATGGCGTACAGTTGCATACCGCCGTGCTGAACCTGCTGCTGAACAGCTGCGAGGCGATGCCATCGGGCGGGACCATCACGCTCAGCGCCCAGGTCGAAGAACGCCTCGCCCCGGACCTGGCCACGCCAACCCAGCGCCGTTATGTGGCCATCACCGTCACCGACGCCGGCAGTGGCATGCCACCCGACGTAGCCGAGCGCGCCAGCGAGCCGTTCTTCACCACCAAGGAAGTGGGCAAAGGCAGCGGACTGGGCCTCAGCCAGGTGTTCGGCTTCGTGTCCCAGTGCGACGGCTTCGTCGATGTCCAGACCGCCCCCGGACGCGGCACCACGGTTCGTTTGTTGTTACCTGCCCTTGAGGAACCCACACATGTCTGATCCCCTCCGCGTGTTGATGGTCGAAGACCAGGCCGAGCTGCGCGAGATGATCGGCACGGCCCTGCGCGACTTCGGCATCGATGTCCACACCGCCAACGACGGCCCGGATGCATTGAGGGTGATTGATGAAACCGGCGATTTCCATGTCGTGTTCAGTGACATCAACATGCCCAACAACATGACCGGGCTGGAATTGAGCGAGCACGTGGCCGAACTGCTGCCCCATGCCCGGATGATCCTGTCTTCCGGGTACGCACGTTCCCAGCTTCCCAACCTGCCGGACAACGTGACCTTCATACCGAAGCCGTACCGTCTCCGTCAGCTCGTGGACCTGCTGCGCGGCACCACAACGGCAAGCTGATGCGCATGGGCGCGCTGCCTGCACGGGCGTGAACGCTTCATCCCTGAACGGAACACTTCACACCGGCTCTGCAACGGCGGCAGGATAGTACCTGTGTATTCCGTATGACAGGACGCACCGGATGCTCGACCGCAGCCAGGATCTTGAACGTGTCGCGCTGATCGAAGCGCTCAATGTGATGGATCCAGCCTTGGGCCGTTCGCTGGACCCGATCACCGAGCTGGCAGCGTTCACCTTCGGTACGCCGATCGCGCTGATCTCGATCGTGGATGCCGACACCCAGCAGTTCATTTCGCGGGTCGGGCTGGCGCTGGAACGTACCGACCGCCACCATTCGATCTGCTCCTGCGCGCTGCAGTCCGCCGGCATCCTGCAGATCAGCGACCTGCGCAACGATCCGCGCTTCCGTGACAACCCGATTGTTTCAGGCCCCGAGCGCATGCGCTTCTATGCGGGGGCGCCGCTGGTGACCCGCAACGGCATCGCACTGGGCACGTTGTGCCTGATGGACCGCGAACCGAGGCTGCTGTCCAGCGACGAGCAGCGCCAGCTGCAGACCCTGGCGCGGATCGTGATGAACCAGATGGAGCTGACCATGTCGGTGGGGCGCCGCGAGCCGATCAGCGGCCTGCCCAACCGCCAGCAGTTCCAGGCCGACCTCAGCGTGCTGAGCCGCCGCGATGGCGCCGCCCGCTATACCGGCGTGCTGCTGGATGTATTCGACCTGCAGAGCGCCAACGATGCGGGCCAGGCACTGGGCCTGAAGCCTGTTGAATCCCTGCTTCGGCAGGCCGCCTTGCGCGTGCAGGAGGTCCTGCGCGACGACGTGCAGATCTACCACGTCGCCTCGACCCGGTTTGCGTTCGTGCTGCGCGACCAGGCGCGGGACCAGGCCGAGACCTTGATGGGTCGGCTGCGCGAGCGCATGCGGCGCCCCCTGATGGTCGGCAGCATTCCGATGTCACCGCAGTTCCACGCCGGCTTGTGCGACTTCCATGCCGACCCCGATGAAGCCAGCGACCTGCTGCGCAAGTGCATGGTGGCCCTGAACCACGCGCTGCACACCGACGCGTGCCTGTGCTGGTACTCGGCCGACCGCGATGCGCACCTGCGCCGTCGCTACCGGCTGGCATCGGACGCGGCCCGCGGCCTGGCGCAGGACCAGTTCAGCCTGGTCTACCAGCCACGTTACGATCTGGACAGCGGCGAGCCGGTGTCGGCCGAAGCGCTGCTGCGCTGGACCCACCCGATGCTGGGGCCGGTCACCCCGGGCGAGTTCATTCCCGTGCTGGAATGCACCGCGCTGATGCCCGCGCTGAGCCAATGGGTCATCGAACACGCCTTTGCCCAAGCGGCCCGCTGGCAGCAGGCGCTGCCGGACTTCGCACTCTCGATCAACCTGTCCCCGCGCGACTTCGACAACGAGCACCTGTGGACCGGCATGGCCGAACGACTGCGCATGCACGGCTTGGTACCGACGCAGATCGAAGTGGAAATCACCGAAGGCCAATGGCTGCACAGCCACCCGGCCGCCCTGCCGCAACTGCGTGCGATGGCAGCCGCCGGGGTGCGCGTGGCCATCGATGATTTCGGCAGCGGCTACAGCAACTTCGGCTACCTGAGCGAAGTGCCGATCAGCCACATCAAGGTCGACCAGAGCCTGGTCACCGGGCTGGCGCGCTCGCGCACCGCGCGTCTGAAAGTGGAGGCGATCATCCGGCTGGCGCATCAACTGGGCTACCGCACGGTCGCCGAAGGCGTCGAGCATGAGGCGGAACTGTCGCTGCTGCGCCTGTGGAACTGCGACGAGGCGCAGGGCTACTACCTGGCGCGCCCGATGAGCGCGGAGGCGGTGACCCAACTGGTACTGGCGCACCGCGCCGGGCCACCGGACGATGTGGAAGGCGCGTAGCCCCCTGCCCGATCCGTGACAGCGGGCCCGCCGTGGCAGCGATGCCACTGCTAGGATGACGGCGCTGCGAACACCCTGCTCAAGGCGACGTTCGCGCGACCATGCCTGGCTGGAGTGCCGCATTGAATCGACTGACCCTCTTCTGTCTTTCCGCCGTACTGATGACGGCCTGCAATCGTTCGGAGCCTGCCATGAGCCGCGATCTGTCGACCGCTGAAGCCGATGTCGCCGCCGGCCGCCGTGGGCTGGCCGCCCTCAACCCCGCACCGGTGAAGGCGTATCTGGTGACCCTGCGCGTCAACGGCGCACCCGGAACCTTCGCCCATGTGCGCGGAACCGCTCAGTACGACGTCGTGAATGAAGACGAGTGCGGGCACATCGAGTCAGCTGCCGGCACGGCGTCGCGCATCACCAGCCAGGAACCCCTGGAACTGACGCGCGTGTCCGACACGGAATATCAGGGAACGCTGTACCTGGACCGGATGCAGGACCAGGACTACTACGGACGTGGTATCTGCCGCTGGGAGTTCACGGGTGCGGGCGCACTGCTCAAGGCGACAGGCGCACACGAAGAAACCCGATTCCTGACCTTCGTGGACGCTTCGGACCTGGTGGCCGGGAAGACGTATACGCGGCATTACCCGCTGGATGACTACCCGCGCGTGAAGCCCATCGAGGGCCATCCCGACCTCAGGATTCCCGACAACTATCCGTCAAGTGGCGAGGTGGACCCGCATGAGTTCGCGCCCAAGCTGCAGGGCAGGCTCTTCTCTGTCTCGATCAGCGCCGTAGAAGTGAAGCCGTGACAGTCACCAGCCAGGACTATGCCGCTCTGGCGAACGATGTCTACAAGGATCGCTTCGTCGGCCGCAGGGCGCCCGGAGAGGAGGAAAAGGTCTACCTCCACGGGCATCAGTACAAAATCGTCGAGCACGTCGATGACCGGCGTTCCGGCTATCAGGGAACCGCGTACGAGCGATTGGACACGAAGGAAGTGATCGTGTCCCATCGAGGTACCCAGGAAGTAGTCAGGGATGGCATCTTCACCGATGGGATGATGGTAACCTCGCGCACGAATCCACAGGCGGATGCAGCGCTTGCTTTCACCGACCGGATTCTCGCGGAAGCTGAGATCAGCGCTATCCGCCGCGGCGAAGCACCCAACGTGACCGTTACCGGCCATTCCTTGGGCGGTTCCCTCGCCCAGATCACTGCCCACCATTACGGTTTGAAGGGCGAGACTTTCAACGCCTATGGTGCGGCCAGCCTTTCCGGCTATCGCATCCCGGAAGGTGGCAACAGTGTCATCAATCACGTCATGGCCGCAGACGCAGTCAGCGCTGCATCCCCTCACTTTGGCGAAGTGCGGGTTTACGCGAGGCAGCGTGAAATAGACACCCTGTCCCAGGCGCACTACAGCAACAGCCCCCTCAACGGTCTGATTCCTGACTATCCCATCACCGCTGCATCGGCCTCGCTGGACTCCCACAAGATGGTTCAGTTCATCGGTGAAGAGTCCGTGTTGTCGATGGGAAGCGCCCGTCACCTCGCCGACGCCAATGCACGGATGATCAACGAGTACCGCAGCGACATCGACGGCCTGCGCACGGGTGCTACGGTCATCACCCGCGGCGTACCGGGCGGCCTGATCGACGCCTACGACAAAGTGCGGGGACCCCTTGAGCCGGGCGAGCCGGCACGCCGACGGAGCGGAGAAGACCACCAGGGCCGCGACGACGCGCACATGGATCAACCGGGCCACCCCGGCTACTCGCTGTTCAAGGACGCCCAGCGCGGCGTGCACGCGCAGGACGCCCGGGTGGGCCGGACCCCGGACCACGCCAGCGACCAGCTGGCCGGCAGCCTGGCCACCCGGATGCATGCCGCTGGCGGAACTCGCATTGATGCCGTCCTGATGAGCGAAGACGCAGAACGTACGTTCGCGGTGCAGGGCCGGGTTGAGGACCCTGCCCACCTGCGTGTCGCGGTCGATACCGTTCCTGCGATGAACACGCCACTGGAAGAGAGCAGTCGTGCGTTGCAGGCCGTGGCCAGCCAGCACGCAGAACAGCAGAGCCTGCAACTTGCGGAAACCCATACTGTCTCCCGGGGCATGTCGGCGTGATCGTGACCACGCACACGCAACCTCCCTCTGGCGCGCTGCTAGCATGACCTGACTGCGTACCGTACTGCCGCCCTTTGTCTTCACCGCGCAGCCACTCGCGCGACCACCCGGCTGGAGTGCCGCCTTGAACCGATTGACCCTGTTCTGCCTGTCCGCCGTCCTGGTGACGGCCTGCAACCCTTCGGAGCCTGCCATGAGCCGCGACCTGTCCACCGCCGAAGCCGATGTCGCCGCCGGCGGCCGTGGGCTGGCCACACTCAACCCCGCACCGGTCAAGGCGTATCAGGTCACCCTGCGCATCCACGGTGCCCCGGGCACCTTCCAGCACGTCCGTGGAAGTGCCCAGTACGACGTCATCAATGAAGAACAGTGCGGGCATATCGAACCGGCCACCGGAACGCCCTCGCGCATCACCAGCCAGGAGCCGCTGGAGCTGACCCGGATCTCCGACGAGGAATACCAGGGCACCGTCTACCTGGACCGGATGCAGGACCAGGACTACTACGGGCGCGGCCTCTGCCGCTGGGAATTCACTGGGGCCGGCGCCCTGCTCAAGGCCACCGGCGCGCACGAAGAGACGCGCTTCCTGACGTTCATGGACGCACAGGAGCTGATGGCCGGGAAGATGTATACGCGGCATTACCCTCAGCACGATTATCCCCGCGCAGGACCCGTCAAGGGGCGTCCGGACTTGCCTTGGCGAGATGACTACCCCTCCCGAGGCCGAGAGGATCTGAACGAGTTCGTTCCAGAGCTTCAAGATGCCCTTTTCTCAATAAGCATGACGGCGGTTGAGATCAAGTCGTGACCATAACCAGTCAAGACTATGCAGCGCTGGCTGACGACGCCTATCAGGATCGAGCGGTAGGCCGGAGGGAGCCCGGCCAAGAGGAGAAGGTTTACCTCAACGGCCAGCAGTACAAGGTGCTCGAGCACGTTGATGATCGTCGAACCGGCTACCAGGGAACGGTGTATCAACGGGTCAATACACAAGAGATCATCGTTTCGCACCGGGGTACAGAGGAGCTCATCAAGGATGGCGTTGTCACCGACGCCAGCATGGTTCTGGCACGAAGCAATCCTCAGACATTGCAAGCACTGGCTCTTTCGGGCCGTGCCGTAGCAGATGCGGAACGACTGGGAATTGAAACGGGCCGAGCACCTGAGGTCACTGTCACAGGCCATTCGCTGGGCGGTTCACTCGCGCAGATCACCGCCCACCATTACGGGCTGAAGGGCGAAACCTTCAACGCCTATGGCGCGGTCAGCCTCTCCGGGAGCCGCATTCCGCAAGGCGGGCACAGCGTGATCAATCACGTGATGGCCGCCGACGCAGTCAGCGCGGCCTCGCCACATTTTGGCGAAGTGCGGGTGTATGCCAGGCAGCACGAGATCGACACGTTGTCCCAGGCGCACTACAGCAACAGCGCGCTCAACGTCCTGATCCCGGATTACCCCATCAACGCCGCAGCCGCGTCTGTGGATTCCCACAAGATGGGCCAGTTCATCGGCGATGAATCCGTCCTGCTGATGGGCGGCGCCCAGCAGCTGGCCGCCGCCAACGCACGGATGATCCAGGAGTACCGCAGCGATATCGACGGCCTGCGCACGGGCGCTACCGTCATCTCGCGCGGCGTTCCCGGCGGCGTGATCGATGCCTACGACAAACTGCGGGGCCCGCTTGAGCCGGGCGAGCCGGCCCGTCGCCATACCGGCCAGGGCAACACTGACCACGAGGGCGCACGCATGGACGAACCGGGCCACCCCGGCTACTCGCTGTTCAAGGACGCCCAGCGCGGCGTGAACGCGCAGGACGCCCGGGTGGGCCGGACCCCAGACCACGCCAGCGACCAGCTGGCCGGCAGCTTGGCAACCCGGATGCATGCCGCCGGCGGAAGTCGCATTGATGCCGTCCTGATGAGCAACGACGCGGAGCGTTCGTTCGCAGTGCAGGGCCGCGTTGACGACCCTGCCCACCTGCGCGTCGCTGTCGAGACGGTCCCCGCGATGAACACGCCGCTGGACCAGAGCAGTCGTGCGTTGCAGGCAGCTGCCGAAGCCCGGCAGGCCGAGCAGCAGGACCGACAACTCACCCAGGTCCAGTCCTCGACTCGCAGCATGATGGTCTGACAGACCCGGTAGGCTGGTCTCGCCGTAAAATGGTGTCACACCTGCCAAACGATGGTTTCCCATGGCCGATCTGACGCCCCTGCCCCGGCTTACACCCGGCCTGTACCGCCACTTCAAAGGCGGCAACTACCAGGTGCTGGATGTTGTCCGGCACAGTGAAACACTTGAACCCATGGTGCTGTACCGCCCCTTGGATGAGGATCTGGGGCTGTGGGTACGGCCGTACGAGATGTTCTGCGCCCAGGTCGAAGCTGACGGGCTACTGCGCCCGCGTTTTGCCCTGGTTACCGCTGATTGAGCGCCATCGGCGCTCATTTGGTTTTCAGCGCCAGCTCCAGAAGCGTCGTCTGCATGATGTCGGACACCGCATCCGAGGTGGGGTCGCCCTGCAGCGCGGCCCGGGCGATGGTGTTCTGTCGCGACTGCATGACCGCGATGTAGGCATCGTACGCCTGCATGCGCGCGGACCACTGCTGCGCCATCAAGCTGAGTTGGGTGGACAACCTCTCTGTATCGCTCTGGGTAGCCTGCACGCCGCCACTGGTGTTGTTGCTCTCCACCCGGGCCTGGAAGATGTCCTGCATTGCAGATTCGGCATCACTGATCGTGCGCTCCAGGAACGTCACGGTCTCGTTGAATTTGCGGTTCTGCATCATCTGGATGTTCACGCAGATCTGCCGCTGCTGGGCTTCTCTTTCCTCCCTTTGTTCCCGTCGCGCGAATCGCAAGGCCGGCACTGACCGCTGCATCTCAAGACCTGCGGCACGCCTGCCGCAGGCTTCCACGACCAGATAGTCTGGCGGGACAGCCTCCAGCGCCGCCCCCGCGGGCAGGCCAATACTGAAGCGCAGCGGGTCGAAGATCGCGCGCACATCGTTGATCTGTGCCTGCACTTCCTTCCAGCGCTCCGCTTCCTTGGCGTACTGGATGGTGTCGTCCAGCCAGGCGCGGAGATCGCCGATGATCGCGGTGATGTCGATGACCGGGGCGCCGGCATTGGCGGTGGGTGCTGCCAGGAGAGCGGTGATCAGCAGGCGGGCGACGATACGCCCTCCCCGCGAGGACGTGGAAGGCCTTCCGCCTCTTTCCTTCAGGGATTGCATTGCGCGCTCCAGATCCGTGGTGGTTGGGAGGACACCATGTGCTGCGCGCGGTTTGGTGGGAATTTGATTGTTTGACTCGAAACCGGTGTTTTGGTTGATGGGGGCTACTGGTGCTCGCGGATGATTTGCCACGCAGGGCGTGGCACTACGCCACGGGCTGGGATGTAGGAAATTCCCTATACGCTGTCGCGGTTTCCGCCGCTATTGTGGGAGGATGATCCTCACGCCCGCGCCTGCGTGGCACACCATCCGGGAAGACACATGAAACGTAGGTTGCTTGACCCCATGCGGGTACGCGGGATATTGGCTTTCGCGCTGATGATGGCCGGCGTGGCAGGTGCGCAGGATGCCCCCGCCGGCTTGCCGCCGCCGGGCACGATGAGCGCGCAGATGCCGGAAGGCGTCGAGATGTTCTTCAGCATGGCGGTCAGCGACGCCGACCAGCAGGTCAGCCAGAACATGGGCATGAGCGCGGCGGAGGCACGCATCCGTTCGCTCCAGGAATGCAACGGCAAGCACAAGGGCTGCGTCGAGCTGGTGACCTTCCCGCTGCGCAACCACTGCATGGGCATCGCCGTGGACAAGAAGGCCAAGCCGAACGTCCGCGCCCTGTTCGTCAACGTGGCGGAGAGTACCAAGACCAAGCCCGGCGAACTCGCGGCGAAGTCGCTGGAACAGTGCAAGGCGGGTGGTGGCGCAAAGTGCGAGTCGCAGAATGACTACTGCTTCTAACCTCGTCACCACGCTGCTGGCAACCAGCCTGCTGCTGGCAGCACCGGCCATGGCGCAGAACAGCGCCCAAGCCGAGCAGCAGCGACATGCGCAGGCCGTGCACAACTACGAAGGCTGGATGCGCAACCAGGCGGCGGGGGCCTACGTGAACCAGGCGGAGGCTGCAGCAGCCGCGCAGATCGCCGCCAACTTCCGCGCCGCCGAGAAGGCCAAGATCCGCAAGGATGCCATCCGTGACTGGTGGGGCGTGGTCGTGGTCAGCACCGACGACGGTTCCTGGAACGTCGTGCTCAACGAGCAGGACAAGGGCGAGGCCATGCTGGATGCCATGCGCCAGTGCAAAGGAACCTGTTCACCGGTGCTCACGTTCGCCAACGCGTGCATGGCGCCGGCCTACAGCCAGCAGGGCGGCATGTTCTGGGGCCAGGGTGAGAGCCGCGAGGCGGCGGGTGCCGCGGCGACGACCGCCTGCAGCGCGGCCGGGGGCGCACAGTGCCAGAGCCCGGCGCAGGAAGCCTTCTGCTCAGGCTGGAAGTACGCCTACCGTGCTGTCGACCGCTTCCTGCACCGCGCCGACCTGACCGCGCGTGGAGACGTGGCCACGGCAAAACTGATCCCCTTCCCCGGCGCACAGGAATATCTGGCCAAACCGCCCGCCAGGCGAGGCACCTCCACCGCGATGAAGGCAGTGAACACCGACATGCCAGCGGACCCCAACCGCTCCTACGCCGGGGTGATGACTGAGCGGCGCGCCGAAGGCATGACGCGCATGGCCCAACCCTGGACCGCCATTGCCACCGGCACCGGTGCGAACGCGTATGCGGTGCATTGGGGACTGAACCAGCAGGACGCCAGCGATACCGCCTTGAGCAAATGCGGCGGCGGCGACTGCAAGGTCTTGGTGGCCGTTCCACACGGCGAGTGCGCGGCCGCCATCCGCCTGCGCGGCGCGGACGGCCGCAGCATCAGCTTCGGTGGTCGCGGCAAGACCAAGGACGTGGCCGAAGAAGCAGCATTGACCGACTGCATCGGTGCCGGCGCCAAGGTCTGCCCGATCGTCTTCAGCGAATGCATGAAGTGACGCGGTAAGCGTCACTGCGGGCGGTCAGTAGCCCGCCGTCAGAAGGACTTGAACTCGGACATACTGCAAGCTGAGTAAACAATTTCGCAGGACGCGCCGCGAGAGCCGCAGCGGTCCTGCGCCATCGTGGATGCTTTTGATAGAGTCTCAGCACCAACCACACTGGACGTCGTAGCTCCGCGCGCCCGTTCGCTTGCGATTGGATCCGCGATGGCCACGCATTGATTGTGGTAGGCAATTCGAATCTTGCATTCCAACCCACCGCCGCGCTTGCATTCGTCCAAGGCAACGCTTGTGGCGAGGTTCTCGGAAGGCTGTGAAACGGAGACTCCGGTGGCGGTGGGCGCATCTGGTCCTGAAGAACCCCGGCCTTCGGCCACCGCTCCCCACCGGGTTTCCCATTTGCCTGACGGTCGGGGAGAAGAAGATGCTGGACCAGACTGTCCAATCGGGGCGCACCCTTGAACACCTTGTCCTCCAATTGGGTACGAACCAGGCGGACAGTTGCCCTCTGCCATGACAGAGCCACTGATTACCGCGAGCATCAATGCCAGAAGGCTACGCATCATCGAGGAATCTACCGAATCGGGCTAAGTGAGCTGCCTTCAGAACGATTTGAACTCGGACATGCTGCAAGCCGTGTAAGTCACCGTGCAGTCATTGCCCTGCCCCCCCGCACGACACTCCGACAGCGCCACCTCCTTTGCCTTATCGATTGTAGCCCCGCCCGCTATCGAGGACGTCAGTCCGGCAGGAATTCTGCCCCCGACCGGAACTGGGTCGGCCAGTGCGACACATTGATTGTGATACGCCATTCGCAATTCGCACCGAATTCCACCTTCCTTTCTACATTGCTCGGTCGCTAACTGCACAGCGGCACGCTTGGATTTCTGGGAAACCGAGGCACCAGTCGCCACAGGAACGTTTGGCCGCGGAGCCTGGTCTTCGACCAATGCACCCCACCTGGTCTCCCATTTTCCAGATGGCTTCGGAGCAACCGGCGCTCCCGAAGCCCCTTGCCCCGGAATCGGCGCGCAGCCTTGAGCGCCCTGCCCCCCGATTGGGTACATGCCCGGAGGACAGTTTCCCTCTGCCATTACCGAAAAGGGGAAAAGAAGAGCCAGCGCTGTGATCAACCGTTTTTTCATTGAAAATCTCCCAGATCCAGAAAGCTCCGAACAGATGCAACGTTATCGATCAGCATTTCCGAACTTTCCAGCTCCAACTGCAGCCGCATCTTGCTGACCGGCGGCCTGCGATACATTGCGCGGAACAGTGCTCTGCATCTGCTGATTAGCCACTGGATTACTGTTGTCCACCGTCTGCTGCGGAACATAAGAGCCCGGCGGTTGTCCCTGCGGGCCCGGCTGCGCTGCAGGGCTGCCGCCTATCTGGGAATATGCCATGAAGCTGCCGAGGGTGCCCTGGAAGAAGAACGCGGCCATTGGGGGCGCAGTCAGAATCAGGGTGGTGAGGATCAGACCCATGCCGCCCTGCTGCATGGCCTGGCTGCCAGGGGTGATGCCGACCACGTATCCCGCAGGGCCAATCGTAAGGTGGTCTACTTAATTGCAAGGTGCGTTGCAGCTGCTGACGAAGGCAGGTACGACGCAGCGCCTGTAAGCCATCCTTCTGAAGATCAGTAGCTTTTGTACTCAGACATGCTGCACGCGAAGTATGACAGCTGGCAACTTTGCCCCCCATCAAGCGCGCGGCACTCCTCCAAAGCAAGCGACTTCGCCTGTTCGATGGTTTGAGCAGAGATCACCATCGAGCGGCCGCCGCCGCGCGCGATCTGCCGTGAGTCTGGATCGGCGATTGCGACGCATTGATTGTGATATGCCATCCGTAGCTTGCAGGAAACGCCCCCCATGCGCTCACACTCGGAAACTGCGGACTTTTCGGCCTGCCGCTTGGATTTCATCGAAACCGACGCACCAGTGCTGAGTGTCTTCGGGTCTTCGGCAATTGCCCCCCACCGCGTCTCCCACTTCCCAGCAGGGCGAGGCGCAGATGAAGCCGCGCCACTCGAACCCGCCTGTATTGGTGCACAACCCTGCACGCCTTGCCCGCCAACGGGATACTGGCCTGGAGGACAAGCGCCTTCTGCGCTGACGATCGCCGGCACAAAAAACAACGCTACGATGAGAGACCGCCAGCAATGCGTCAGGTCAAACCTGTCTCGCCCCACCTTTTTGGCATACGTCAAAATGCCCTGAACTCGGAGGGACTACACTCGGAGTAGACAATACTGCACGGTCGGCCCGCTGCTTCGTATTGGCAGCGACTGAGGGCGCGTGACCGGGCCAGCTCAATCGTCTTTTCGGCAGACGCGATCGTCTGTGTAGCACCTCCGCGCCGCGATTCCTCGGTTGGATCCGCAAGGGCGACGAACTGGTTGTAGTACGTAATCCGTGGCTTGCATCTTTTGCCACCCATCTCTTCGCACACCAGAGTCGCCGCGGCAATCGCTTCTCTCTTCGATTTTCGAGACACGGCTGTGCCCGTAGCCAGATTTGAAGACGTGTTGTCCTCAACGACCGCGCCCCAACGGGTTTCCCATTTACCTGTAGGACGCGGGGCTCCGACGGAACCGCCAGTGCCGCCTTGCGGAATAGGCGCACATCCCACGACCCCCTGCCCGCCGACAGGATACTGACCTGGGGGGCAAGCCCCCCCCGCCAACGCAATCGTTGGAGCCAGAAGGAATAATGAAAGTAATGCAGCGCGCATAAGGGCCTCACTCAACCAACCGTCACAGAAAAATAGACTCACTCTCCACGATTCGCAGCGCCCATCCTGCCGGTGTCAGGTGTCGCCGTGCTCTGTGCATACCCCACGCTCCTAGCCATTGCCTGCTGCGGATTGCTTGAAGACGCCTGCTCATGACTCCCTGAATTCTGCGCCTGCTGCGGCACATAAGAGCCCGGCGGTTGTCCCTGCGGGCCCGGCTGCGCTGCAGGGCTGCCGCCTATCTGGGAATATGCCATGGAGCTGCCGAGGGTGCCCTGGAAGAAGAACGCGGCCATTGGGGGCGCAGTCAGAATCAGGGTGGTGAGGATTTGGTAGCCGTTCCGCATGGCGAGTGCGCAGCCGCCATCCGCCTGCGCGGCGCGGACGGCCGCAGCATCAGCTTCAGTGGTCGCGGCAAGACCAAGGACTCGGCCGAAGAAGCAGCATTGACCGACTGCATCGGTGCCGGCGCCAAGGTCTGCCCGATCGTCTTCAGCGAATGCATGAAGTGACGCGGTAAGCGTCACTGCGGGCGGTCAAAAGCCCGCCGTCAGAAGGACTTGAACTCGGACATACTGCAAGCCGAGTAGGCAAGCGAGCATTGATCTGCACCACCTGTGGAGCAGCGCCGAATCGCTTCAGTCTTGGCTTGGCTTAGCGTCTCGGCTCTGTAGATCACGGACTTTCCGCCCTTACCGCCCCGACCGCGTGACTTTGGATCAGCAATGGCGACGCATTGGTTGTTATAGGTGAGAACAACCCGACAGGATTGGCCACCCAACTTTTCGCACTGTTGGAGTGCCGCTGACTGGGCTTCACGCTTTGATTGCTGCGACTCGGAGGCGCCGGTTGCGCCCGCGACACCTCGCTCATTGGCACTCACATCCTCGGCGATGGCACCCCACCTCGTCTCCCACTTTCCGGTGGGACGCGCGGCAGACGAAGATGCGCCAGGACTGCCCCCTGAGATGGGAGCGCACCCTTGGACACCTTGCCCACCTATAGGGTACTGGCCCGGCGGGCAGCCGCCCTCTGCAAAGGCCGCCAAAGGCATCAAGCAAACAAGGAAAACGAGCAATAGCCTCACGTCGACCCCTTCATTTTAATAGCTGTACACGGTCGTTCATCATCGTCATGGTCAAGCCGTGGGGGCGTTCCCATACTTTCCCGAGGTGTTGCCATTTCCAACGCTTTGACTCTGCGTACTCATTACCACGCGACCCTCGTTGAACTGCTGACCGCTGTTACCTGCGTCGCCCTGCGACGAGTTATGAGTCTGCTGCGGCACATAAGAACCTGGCGGTTGTCCCTGCGGGCCAGGTTGCGCTGCGGGGCTGCCGCCTATCTGGGAATATGCCATGAAGCTGCCGAGGGTGCCCTGGAAGAAGAACGCGGCCATTGGGGGCGCAGTCAGAATCAGGGTGGTGAGGATCAGGCCCATGCCGCCCTGCTGCATGGCCTGGCTGGTGAGGCCATCGCTGGATGCGCCGTCGAGCAGGAACCGGTCGAACGCGGCGCGTGCCCAGAACGCGACGGACACGCGGATCACCATGTCCAGTGCGATCGACACCATTGCCGCCAGCACCGCCATCGAGAACATGGTGCCCAAGCCGTACAGCAGCCATTTCTGGAACAGTGCCTTGGTCTGGTCGAACAGCAGGCAGAGGATGAACAACGGTCCGAAGCCCACGAACAGCGCCAGCGCGATCTGGTAAAGCAGCAGCATCGAACCGGCCACCACCGCAGGCCCGCCCGTGCCCATGCCGATGAACAGCTGCGCCTGGGTCTTTTCACTGCTGATGCTGGGGTCGTCGATGACCTTGATCGCATCCACGCTCGACAACGCCACCTGCATCCAGCCCAGTGCTTCGTCGATCTGCTCCTCCGGCGACTTGTCCTTGCCGGTTACCACCGCCGAGATCACGCCCTTGACGTCGTCGACCAGGAAGTCCTGGATGTTGGTGCCGAAGATCGCCATGCTGGTCGCCACGCTCACGATCAGCGCGGCACGTGCCATGTTGGTCACCAGCGCCATCATCGAGTCGCGGCTCTGCCCGGTGACGATGCGATACCCCTGGATCAACACCCACAGGGTCATCAGCACCAGGGCGATGCCACCGACCCAGGTCATCATGTGGTTCAACAGGTCCAGGCCGAACTTGTTGATCCGGTCGGACAGGTAATCCAGGATCAGGCGGAAGAAGACGAAGTCGCCGACCGAGATACGCGACGCGTACCCAAGCAGGTCCTGCAGGCCTCCCGGGAGGTCAAAGTGTCCGATCGATGCGAGCTTCATTTCCATGGTCCTTTGGGATTCCTACCTGCGACGCGCCCGGGGCCAACGGCCCCTGCCACCCGCTCCTTTCAATCGACGCTGAGAGCGCCCTTCAGCACGGCGGTCTGCACGATGTCACCGAGCAGCTTGTTCTTGGGGTTACCCTTCAGTGCCGTGCGCGCGAGGGCATTCTGGTTCGCTTCCATCGTGGTGATGTAGGCGTCGTACGACTGCATCCGGGTCGCCCACTGCTGCGCCATCGTATTGAGCTGGTTGCTCAACCGGGCGCTGTCGCTGTCCGCCGACTGCACGCCGCCAACTTTGCTGGTGGCCTTGCGCGCGAGGAAATTCTCCAGCATCGCTTCCTGGGCCTGCTTGATGGTCTTGTCGAGGAAGTCGACCGAGTCATTGAACTTGCGGTTCTGCATCATGCGGATGTTCACGCAGATCTGCTGCTGCTGTGACTTGATGTCGCCCGACTCGATGCCCGCCAGGCTCATCGCCGTGCGCAGGTTGAACCCCATGGCTTCCTGCCCGCAGGTTTCGGCCACCAGGTACTTGGGATCCACCTTCTTCAGCGGCTCGCCCATGGGCAGGTCGATGACGAAGTTCACCGCCGCCATGATGGCGCGGACATCGTCGATCTGCTGCTTGATCTCGTTCCAGCGCAGGGCTTCCTTGCCATACTCGATGGTGTCATCGATCCAGCTCTTCAGGTCCTGGTAGATCGCGGTGACGTCGATCACCGGGTACCCGCCGGCCTGGGCGCTGGGCGCCCCCACGAGCAGCGAACCTGCCAGGATTGCGGCGGCGATGCGCCGATGCCGGGGTCGTTTGGCCATGCGGCCAGCGTTGAGAGGGGTCTTCATCGCAGTCTCCAATATCGTGTGGGCCATCGGGCCGTCGCCTTGCGTCATGCCGCGTCCGGGCTGGCCGCCGTCGGCTTGCCCGATCCCTTGCGTTGCTTGTAGAACTCTTCCAGCCACTGTTCCGGGGTGAGCTCGCTGACCGGCACCCTCGCCCGTATCGCTGCGGTCTGCAGCACCCTGTGCATCACGTCGATGTTGTCGGTGGACGCCGAAATCACCGACAGGATGTTGTCCATCCCGCGCAGGTTGAGCTGGCACACGCTGGAGGCATGCCCCTGCTTGACCAGGAAGCAGCGCGAGCGCTCGTCCAGGGCGGTGACCACGCGGAACTCCGCCTCGGTCAACTTCAAGCCGTCCATGTAGTCGGTCTTGCTGGCGTTGGGGTTCGGCAGCAGGATCAGCGTCGCGGTCTGCTCGATCAGCGCCGCGGAGATGTCGCTCTTCAGCGCATCCTCCGGACTCTGGGTCGCGAAGATGCCCAGGCCGTTCTGCTTACGGATGGTCTTCTGCTTGTTCTTGGCGAATTCCTTCAGACCGCCCTCGCCGTCCAGGATCTTCCAGAACTCGTCCATGACATAGATCAGCGGACGACCGTCGATCAGCGACTCCAGCCGGTGCAGCAGGTAGTTGATCACCGGCACGCGTACTTCGGGGTTGTCGATGATGTCGGTGTAGTCGAAGCCGATGATGTTGGCCTTGCTCAGGTCCACCGTATCGACCGGGTTGTCGAACACCCAGCCCAGCGAGTTGCCCTGCGTCCAGCGGCGCATCCGCGCGTACAGGCCGTCGTCGCCCATGTTGGGCAGGCTCTTCTGGAAATTGGTCATGTTGCGCAGGTGCATCGGCGTGTCCAGCATGCTCTCCACTGCGCGGTAGATGTCCTCTTCCTCGCGGGCGCTGTAGTCCTTCTTGCCGGCCAGGACCTTGATCAGGTCGGCCAGGAACTGGACGTTGGACTCGCTGTTCTCGCATTGGAAGGGGTTGAAGCCGGTCGCCGCCCCGTTCTCCAGTGCCAGGTAGTTGCCGCCGCAGGCGCGGACGAAGATCTCCGCGCCACGGTCCTTGTCGAAGAAGAAGATGGTGGGCGACGGGTCGTACTTCTGTACCTGGCTGAGCAGGAAGTTGATCAGCGCGGTCTTGCCGGTACCGGACTTGCCGATGACCATCGTATTGGCGATGGCCTTCTCACCCAGCGAGTTTTCCGACGGGTGGGTGGCGTGGAAGTTGAAGTAATACGGCTGGCCGTTGGTGGTCTGCAGGGTGGTGACGCACTCGCCCCACGGATTGTTGTTCTGCTTGCCGGTGGCGAAGTTGTGCAGCGGCGACAGGCCGAGGAAGTTCAGCGAACTCAGGTTGGCCAACCGGGTGCGGTAGCGCCAGTTGCCCGGCAGCTGCGCATAGAACGACGAGGTCACGGCGAGGTCTTCCTTGACCGACACGAAGCCGGCGTTGGACAACTCGGCGCGGGTGGTGGCGACGTTCTGGGACAGCTTGGCCTGGCTGTCGGCGTACACCGCCAGCGTGTAGTGGTATTCGCCGAGCACGAAGTTGCCCGACGACAGCTGGTCCATGGCCTGGTCCAGCTCGATGATCTGGCTGACTGCCTTGTCGCCGGACGAGATCATCATGCCCTTGGTCCGGTCCAGGACCTTGAGCGCATCCTGCCGCCCCATCGGGCTGAAGGAATGGGTGACCACGTATTCGAAGTCCAGGTACTTCAGCCCGTTGAGGATGCCCGGGTAGGTGCCTTCGGCGAATTCCTTGATGTTGAGGATGGCACCGAAGTGGTTCACGCCATTTGGGGTGGCGATCACGAAGTCGCCGGTCTTGGCCGAGAACAGGTGCTTGCTGACCGGCAGGTAGTCCTTGACCGGCGCGGGCAGTACCGGCACCGGCTCGTCGATGCGGTTGATCAGGTAGCCGAAGAACTCCAGCGTTTCGGAGAACACGATACCGTTCTTCGCTTCATACATGCCCAGCCGGTACGGTGCGTAGTCGCGGATCACCGCTTCGACGTTGTTGGCCAGCTCCAGCAGTTTCTCGACCGCCTGGTTCTGTTCCGCCTGCAGCTTGGTTACATTGGCGGACCGCTCCACGAACCGCTTCCCCGCCACCACCGGGCGATAGATCATGGTCAGGTACAGCTCGTTCTGCATGATGCGCTGCGAAGACAGCATGCCCATGTACTGGTCGGAGACGTCCTGGTTGAACTTCTGCCGGAATGAACTCCGGCCCTTGAGGGTGCGGCGGCGGCGGATGTCATGGGCCCAGAACGCCACGTTGACGAAGTCCGGCGCGCGCAGGGTCTGCAGCAGGCGGTTGAAGGTGTTGTGCTTGTGCTCGAGCTCCCAGTCTTCGCGGCCGACGAAGGGCAACCCTTCCAGGTGCCAGGTCAGCAGGTAGTCGCCGCCGGTGGTCTTCACGACGTTGGCGGCCACGTGCGACGACAGCGGGATGAACTCGGCAATGGACGTGTCTGGGCTGAACATGCTGCGCCTTCGTATGGGGTTCCGGAAGGTCCGCGCAGCTGCCTGCGCGGACCCGGTGGCACTCAATCCCTGGGTGCCGGTTTGCTGCGGTAATGGTTGGGGGTGAACACCCACATGCCATCGTTAGCCTGGACATTCCGCGCCTTCAGCTTGAACTGCAGGCGCAGGCCCATGAGCCTGAAGATCATCTCGTCGCGCTTGGCCATCTGCCGCATCACGAAAATGGCCACCGGGATGCTCGCCAGGTACCAGAAGTTCGTGTAGACGCTGAGCAGGAACAGCCCACCGACGACGAAGAAGAACGGCACGTAGGGAACGCCCAGGAACATCGCCGGGCGCGTACAGCCGCGGAAGACGACGTTCTTATGCACCGTAGTAGGTCGCGGCCTGTTCCAGCAGGAAGGCGGCCGGCTTGGCGCAGGCCGAATTGCCGGAGCTGTCGCCCAGCAGCATGCTCGCGATCTGGCCAGCCGCGCCGATCAGCAGGCCACCGATGAGGATCGGGGCAACGTCGCCAATGCGCTTGTGCGCGAAGGCGATCTGGTAACCGGCGAAGATGACCGCGATGGTCACCACGGCGATCGAGGCGATGCTGAGCAGGCCGTTGATGCTGTCGAAGAAGCCGCAGACCTTGACGTCGGTCCCGCCGAATTCCTGTGCGAATGCCTGCGGGGCGGCCAGTGCGCCAACGAAGGCGACGGCCATCAGGAGGGTCTTCAGCGTGCGCTGCGCGGTGACGAGGTCGGGGGTGGATCGCTTCATGGTGGATATCCTTGTTGATGGGCTTGCATTGTTGAATTGGCCAATCGGGGGCCTGGCCACGCCATGCCTTCGTCAGAACACGAAGGCCGCATCCCCTGCGGGAATCGGTTGTACCGGCGGCGGCGCCACCGGTGCGGAATACATTGCGGGTTCCACCGGCAGTGCTGCCGGCGCATTGCGTTCGCTCCAGGGCCTCAGCCGGACCGGGGCTTCCGCCGCGCCGGGCGCGGCCGCTACCGGTGGCGCAGGCAGCGGCTGGGGCGGCGGCATGGCGTTGTCGACCGCACCCAGTACCACGCGCGACAGCGCCTGGTCGGCCAGGTTGACCAGGCTGCCGCGCGCCATGGCCGACGTCGAGGGATAGACCACGTAGGCACGGGCCGGATCTTCGGGAACCCCGGGGGCCATCTGCGAGGGCGCGGTCTGGGCCACGATGCGGCCCTGCATCCCGACCGCTGTCTGCGGGTGGTGCTCCACCTTCACCGTGCGTCGCGTGCCGCGGTCGATCACGTTGATGGGCGCCACGCTGCCGTTGGCCGCCACGCGCTGGCCCTTCTGGATGGAGTCGTAGATCTTCTGCACGTAGCCGTGCCGGAAGCCGGTGGTGAAGTTGCCCGAGTAGTAGCAGCTGAACGACTTGCCCCAGTCGCCGCCGGAGCGCTGGTAGCACTCGGCCAGGATGCGCGAGCCGGCGACCAGGTTGTCGCACTGGCGGAACGCCTTTTCGTACGAATCCAGGCCGTACTTGGGCAGGTTGTAACGGTTGACCTGGGCCAGCCCCACGGAGAAGTTGTAGCCCTTCTCCTCCAGCATGCGAACGGTGGCGAGCGCCTCATCCAGCTGCTTCGGCTGGCGCGCGAGCGCCCCGCCGACCACGCCGATGGCGTAGGGGTTGCGCGACGACTCCACGTTGATCACGTGCTGCATGACGTCCATGGGCACGGCCATTTCCGGGCACGCAAGCATTTCCAGTCCTGGCAACATGTCAGCCCTCCTGTCCCTGGGTACGTCCGGGATTGAAATCGATCCCGGTGATGTAGCGCGCGCCGGCGTGCGCCTTGATGTGCACCACGATGTCGATGGTCATCATCAGCAGTCGTTTGATGACCGCGAATTCCAGCCCCGACCCTTCCGCCGACGCCTTCACCATCAGCGCCAGCTGGTCCCAGGTCTGCTCGGGGCTGCCGGCGTGGCAGCTCGTGATCGAGCCCGGGTGGCCGGAGGCGCAGTTGCGGATGAAGTAGAACGCCTCGTCGCCACGCAGCTCGGCCAGGATGATCCGCTCCGGCTTCATGCGCAGGCAGGCTTCCATGCAGGTCTTGGCGGTGACGTTGCTGGTGCTCTGCCCGCCCTTGGAGTACAGCAGGTGCACGACGTTGGGCTGGGTGATGAACAGCTCGCGCGCGTCTTCGATGGTAACCAGCCGCTCGTCGTCCGGAATATGGTTGACCAGCGCCTTCATGAAGGTGGTCTTGCCGCTGCCGGTGGCGCCGGACACCACGATGTTCTTGCGGTACTTCACCGCGCGCCGGAAGAACTCGGCGTAGTCACGCGAGCTGCGCAGTTCCAGCAGTTCGCGGTCCTGCTCGCTCAGGCTGCCGTCCTGCTCCAGGATCTGGTTGAAGAAGCCATCTTCCTGGTACTGCCCGAGCGTCTTGGTGTGCTTGGACGGCAGGCGGATGGTGATCGACACCTTGCCCGCATCGCAGGCCGGCGGAATCACGAACTGGGCGCGCTGCCCCGTCGGGAAGGTCAGCGACACCACCGGGTCGGCATCGGTGATGCGCTGGCCGGTGTTGCTTTCATTCACCACGGCGGTGCAGAACTGGCGGGCACGCTCGAAGGTGAGCCCGGGAACTTCCACCCGCTGCCACCCTGCCCGGGTCTCCAGGTACAACTCGCCCGGACGGTTGATGCAGATCTCCGTCACTTCGGGCGAGCGCATGTACTCGGCGATGCCCAGCACTTCGTACTGATAGTGCAGGAAATCGCTTGAGACCAGGGCAAGAGGGGCCACTTCGGCATCCATGATCAGGTCAGTCAGTCAACGGCGTCCAAGCACATCGGTGAAGTCGACATCCTTGGCGACATAGACGTTGATGCGCGTGCCCTGGTTGATGGTCACGGTCGGCGGGCGACGCTGGCTCAGCGCTTCGCCGGCCAGCCGCTCCATCTGGCGTGCGGTGGCACTCTCGTAGGGCGACTGCACGGCCAGCCCGCTGCCGGTAATGGTGGTGGTTTCCGGACCGTTTTCGGCGGCGGCGTACTTGAAGGCATCGGCGATCAGGCTGATCATCAGCGCGGACGCGATCCGGCTGCCCCAGTGCGCGCTGTACTGGCCAGGCATGCCGGCGCCGCCAAGGCCGTCGATGCCCGGACTGGACATGGCCACGTCGATACCGTTGGGCGTGGTGATGCGGTCCCAGATCACCTCCACGCGCTCGCCGACCGGGCCACCGCCGTAGGAACCGTAGATCTTCGACCCCTTCGGCAACAGCAGGGTGCGGCCGTTGATGGAGTACACCGGCTCGGTCAGCAGGCACGAGGTGTAGCCCGCGAAGTCGGTGATGATGCGGGTTTCCAGGATGCAACGCAGGTAGGTGCCGCGCACCAGCAGCGCATCCGGCGAGCGGATGAAGGCCGCGCTGGACACATCGTCGACGTCCGGTCCGCGCCGCACGCGCTGCGGGCCAGCGGGCTGGGTGCCATTCTGGGCCTGGATCGCCGCCAGCATCGCCTTGGTGTAATCGTCGCTCGCGCTCTGCGCGCGTTCGACCTCGCTCACCGTGCCGTTGCCGGCGCCGATGCGGCGGTCGAGCAGCGTCGGGCCGCGATCAAGGTCACGCTCGGGCAGGTCGCTGGCAAAGCCGCGACGACTGCTGCGCGACAGTTCCTCCTCCGGCAGCGGCGGCAGCATCGGAATCGGCTCGGCGGCTTCGGCCGGCGGCAGCGGTGCGCTGGGCGCCAGCCGCGGCAGTTCCGGCGCGGCCGCACGCGTGGTTTCCGGCGCGCGCCGGACCGGCTCGTCGGTGCTGGCCTTGCGGAACAGGAGGAAGCCCATCGCGATCAGCAGGACCACGATACCGCCCAGGAAGGCCAGCGCCTTGCGGTTCAGCCGCTGTTCTTCGGCAGACCGCAACTGCGGCGCGCCGGCGTCCAGGTCCGGGGTCGCCGTGGCGTGTGCATTGCCGAAATAGGGGTTGGACGGATCCGCGCCATGGCGTTCATCGCGCGGGTCATTCGGGTCGTTCGGGCCGTTGCCGGGAGTGGTGTGCTGGCTCATTTCTTGACGTTCCTTCGCAGGCCCACCACGTTGTCACCGTGGCGGACGACCAGATACGGGTAGGTCCCATGGACGATCAGGGTGTTGCCCTCCACCGTCGTATTGACCACGTACTCCTCGCCGTACTCTTCATCGCGGCCGAACACGGCCGGGAAGATGCCGGTCTTGTATTCGGGCGAGCTGGGCAGCTTGACGTAGGTGAAGCGGCTGTCGTCGTACACGTTGACCGGGATCAACCAGCCCATCTTCTTGGCGCGCCGGGTGGAATACGAATAGTCGAAGTTGTACTGGCGGTCCTTGGCCAGTTCGGTGCTCAGCAGCGGCTTGGCCTCCTCCTCGACCGCTTCCTGGGCGATGCCAAACTCGGTATCGCTCGGGTAGGTGAAGGCGATCTTGTACTGCACGCCGGCGCGACGCGCCTGCTCGAGCTCACGCCAGTCAGTCGCCACCACCTTCAACTCGAAGATGTAGGAGTGGGTCTCGGTGCGCACCATCATGTTGGTGTCCACGTCGACGTTCTTCGGCTTGAGATAGAACACGTTCTCACGGCGCGTGAGTTCCCAGCCGGTACTGAAACCGGTGCTGTAGTCCAGGATCTTCTCGTTCGGACTCAGCTCGATCTGGGTGGTCAGGCCCAGGCCGGTACGCACCGGGTAGATGCGGTCCTGCTCGTACTGGTAATGGTCCACGGCCTGCGCCGACACGGCGGTGGAAAACATCATGGACAGCATCGACGCGACCGCCAATACGCTCCCCTTTACCTTGCGACTACTCATCGGTTGCTCGCTCCATCAGCACGTCCGGTGGAAATTCCCTGTGCCGGCGTCGGTGCCGGCGGTCCCTGCATCTGCTGCCCCTGCACCGGGTGCGGCCCCGGCACTGCCTGCTGCGCCGGGTAGGCCTGAGCGGGCGCGGGCGCCTGCCCCGGATAGCCCGGCGCCTGGCCGGGCTGAGACTGCGGGTAGCCTGGCGGCGCAGCCACCGGCTGGCCGGTGACCGGGTCGATCGCGGCAGCGGCGGCGGCGGCCTGGCTGGCCTCCCAGGCGGCCTGCTGCGACTGTTCGGCCTGCTGCTGGAGTGCCGCGTCATCCGGACCCGGCACGCCGCGCGCGTAGTCGTTGTCCACCCGGTACTCGAAGACTTCCATGCCGAGCGGATTGAGGATGCGTTCCTGTTCGTTCAACGCCAGGTTGTTGTCATAGCGGAAGCGCAGGGTCACCAGCTGGTTGTCCAGGTAATTGGTGCTGGCCTTGACCTTGTCGTAGATGCTGCGCTGGATGCGCACCGACGCCCCGCGGAAGCCGCCATTCGGCTGCGCTTCCAGCGGCGTGATGCTCAGGATCTTGATCCGGATCGCGCGGTCCTTTCCGTACAGCGTGATCGGGCTTTGCGGATTGTTGTTGGCGTAGCGCGCACGGATGGCATCACTGACCGGCCTGCTCGACATGACGTGCACCAGCTGCCAGTCGCGCAGGCCCATCACCGCGAAGTCGTAGGACTCGCGCGCCATGACGTACTGCGCCACGTTGCTGCGGTTGATCGCATCGCTGGCGGTGATGGCCTGGCCTTCGAAGCTCCCGGTCAACCGTGCCACCGTGGCCGTACCGGTGTACGCGTCGGCCATGACCAGGAACGGCACCTTCTCCTTCAACGGCAGCATGTAGTAATAGCCACCGGCCAGTGCCAGCGACATCACCAGCGACGAGCCGGCCACCCACCACGCGCGGCGCTCGCTGCGGCGCGCGAGATCGGCGACGGTCAACTCATAGCTGACCGCCTTGGCGATGGCCTGGTCGACCTTGGGGCTGGTGCCTGCGTCCTTCTTTCGAAACATGGAATTCTTCCGTACTGCTCGAACATCCTGGGAACGTCACCCTTGCGGGCATGCGCTGCGTGGAACGGTGTCAGCTTCCGCCGGCGGCGTCGGCGCCGGCTGCCGCAGCAGTGGACGCTGCCGCATGCTGCACGACGATCTGATTGCCGACGATGGACACCAGCACGCCCTGCCCCGCGTACGCGGCGCTGACGTCGACCACCGCCTGCTGCGGATTGGTGGTGCCGATCGTGGACACCGCGCCATACAGCGTGTAGTCGGAGCTGAGACGGTAGTCCAGCGTCATCCCCGAGTCCTTCGCCCACCGCTCAAGCATGGTCTTCAGCGTGCCGTCCATCGGCGAGGCCTGATACACGTAGCTGGTGTAGAGCGGGATTTCCATCGTGGTGCTGGCGAAGCGGTTCACCGGCTTCCAGCGCCCCCCGAAATCCGGGGCGGGCTTGGTGGCGCAACCTGCGAGCATCAGCATCGCGGCTGCCGCGACAACGCTGATGGACCCCTTGGACAGTAACGCTTGCTTCATACGGAACTTCCCTATGGCGTACGGAATAGCGGCTTGATCTGAAAAATCGGAAATACGAGGCCGCATCGCGGCCTGCAAGGGCGCGACGAGGTTGCATCGGATGCGAGGTGAAACACTTTTCGCGAGTGAAACCGGGACCCCGCCCGCCTGGTGTGCCATCGCCCCGAACGCCTGTCCGGTCCCTGCGCCGCACGACCAACCCGCGAACAGCCATCCATGAATTTCTATTGCATCAGTACATCTGGAACAGCACTGCTGATCACGATGTTTTCATGACGCATGGAACGTCCATCACAAATACGATGCCACACCTTCGCGTCAATTCAACGTCAAATGCGACAAATTTTTAACCTTCACCGCAAAATTTATTGACGTGCGTCACAGGCGTTCAGCTATGCAGCGCTCAAAGCGCCAGCATGGGGACATCGGTCTTCGGCAGCAGGCGTGATGTGAAATAACGGTCCTTGTAATACTTGATCTTGTCGCACTTCACCGGGTGCGGAATTCCTTCGTAAAGGAACACCTCGTGGTCATTGCCCATGGCCTTCAGCTCCTGCGGCAACATCAGTGCGCGGCGCTCCTCGGTGAAGGTATGGGTCTTCTCACGCGCGTGGGTGACGTTCTTCCTGCGCACGGTGGTGTAGCCAAGCATCTCCGAATAGTCGTTGGCGTCCTGCTGCTCGCGCGGCGCATACAGGATCTGCAGCGCATGGTTGGTGATGATGGTGCGCGACACGTCCCTGCCGTACGTAGCGTCGAGCTGCGCCATGCTCTGGATGATCGGCAGCAGGCGCACGTTGTAACCGGCCATGTAGGACACCGCCGAAGCGATGATGTCGACCTTCCCGATCGCGGTGAATTCGTCCATCAACAGCAGGCACTGGTACTTCAGGTCCGGATTGGACTTGGGCAGTTCCTTGGTGTTGAGGTTGATGATCTGGCTGAAGAACAGGTTGATGATCAGTCGGCTCTCGGCCAGCTTGTTGGGCTGGATGCCGATGTAGATGGTCATCTTCTTCCGGCGCAGGTCGGTGAGCAGGAAGTCGTTGTCGCTGGTGGCCTTGTCCAGCACCGGGTTGATCCAGGCGTTCAGCGGCTCCTTGAAGGTGCCCATGATCGACGCGAAGGTCTCATCGGCCTGCGACAGCAGGTTGGCGAACGCCGCACGGGCGTTGCCGCTGAGGAAGGTCTTTTCCGAGAGGGATTTCAGGTATTTCCGCAGATCGCTGCCGTCGCCGGTGGACAGCCGGAACACCGCGCCGAGGGTTGGCGCACCGTTGGTAGCGGGGAAGCCCTGGCGACGTTCATCGTCGCGGTTCTCGAACAGATACAGGGTGAACGCCATGAACGCGTTGCGCGCCTGGCTGATCCAGAATTTCTGGTCGTCCGCGCCATCCGGATACAGCATGGCCGCGATGCTCATCAGCTCCGAAACGCGGAATGCCGGGTCATCGGACACGTAACTGAGCGGATTCCAGCGGTGGCTGCGGCGGTCTTCGGCAAACGGGTTGAACAGGAACACCTCGTGCCCCTGGCTGGCGCGCCAGCCACTGGTGAGGTCGAAGTTCTCCTGCTTGATGTCCAGCACCACCACGGATTCGCCGTACTCCAGCAGGTTGGGAATGACCACGCCCACACCCTTGCCCGAACGCGTGGGTGCGGCGAGGATCACGAACTGCTGGCCACTCAGGCGCACCAGCTTGCCGCCAAAGCTGCCGACCACGATGCCGTTGTCGGACTTCTTGAACAGGCCATGTTTGGCCAGATCGGCGGGCCCGGCGAAGCGCGCGTCCCCATGCAGCGACTTCTTCTTCGGCTTGACCAGGAAGAACAGCGCGACCAGCCACGCCACGGCCGGCAGCCCGAAGCCGAGCACGCCGGCGACCTTGATCCGGGTCAGGTACGGCGCGACCGCAGGCTGGTCCATGGCCTGGATGTACTGCTGATAGATGTTCCACTTGAACAGGCTGGTATCCAGGCCGAGCAGCACCAGCGTCAGGTATCCAGACAGGCAGTAGCCGACAAGCGCGGTCAAGAGCACTGCAACAGCAACGACGACAATCTTCTGCGTGGACAAACGTGATCCTCCATGACGCGCTTTCAAAGCGCTGCTAGCGTGTCCCGCACCTGCCCCGTCACCGGACACGCTGTTCGTTCTGTACCTCATGACGTGCCGGAAACGTTCGGAGCACACTTCCGGACCACTGCCATTGACGCGCATCCTAATGCACGTTTGCAGCGCTGCCAATCAGAAAAAACCGATAATACGCCTGTAAATACGGGTGTATTCGCGTCAATGATGCGCACAGCGGGACAATGGAACAAGATCGTGTCCAACGCAGACGCCTACGCACGCAAGACGACGCTGCATTCTTCACATCGCGCTGCTTGACGATGTTTTAGATGCGCGCGTGCGAGACAGATCCAATGCTCGAATGTGTGCACTTCATCACTTCGATTAAGGAATGTGCAGAGCGATTTCACGCGCATGAAACATGACAGCTTGAGGGAGTGCGGCGGCTCACACTTTTCCACGCGTGAAGGCTGCGTGAAAATTTCGCAGGCACCGAACCGCGCCGCGCCCCTCGATCCACAGCATTCCAGTAGCGCCCCCGCCCCACGCGGGCGCATGCTGCGCTGCAGCAGTACAATAGCGGGCCACGTTTCCGCACCCTGCCCATGAGCCCCACCCACCTTCCCCTGGCCGCGCGGCTGACTCCTCGCCAGCGCACGCTGATCATCCTTGCCCTGTCGCTGGGCGGCTTTGCCATTGGCACCAGTGAATTCGCCAGCATGGGCCTGATGCTGGAGATCAGCCGTGGGCTCTCGATCAGCGAAACCCAGGTCGGCCACCTGATCAGCGCCTATGCGGTTGGCGTGGTCGTCGGCGCACCCGTGCTGGCCTTTGCCGGCGCCGGTTACGCGCGCCGCACCCTGCTGCTGGCGCTGATGGGCTTTTATGCCGTTGGCAACCTGGCCAGCGCGCTGGCGCCGGACTACGCGACCATGCTGGTCGCCCGTTTCGTGGCGGGGCTGCCGCATGGCGCCTACTTCGGCGTGGCCATGCTGGTGGCGGCCGCCATCAGCCCGCCGGCCCAGCGCGGCGCGGCGGTATCCAAGGTGCTGCTGGGCCTGTCGATCGCCATCCTGGTCGGCAATCCGCTCACCACCTGGCTTGGCCAGCAGCTGAGCTGGCGCACGGCCTTCGCCCTGGTCAGCGTGCTGGCCATCGCCACCGTGGCGATGATCGCGCGCTTCCTGCTGCCGGATCCGGACGAGGTGCGCACCTCACCGATGCGCGAGCTGCGCGCGTTCAACAAGCCGCAGGTCTGGCTGGCGCTGGCGATCGGCTCGGTCGGTTTTGCCGGCATGTTCTGTGTGTTCACCTATCTGGCACCGACGCTGGTGCAGGTGACCGGGCTGGCCGAATCGTGGATGCCGGTCGCGGTGGGCATCTTCGGCATCGGCGCGATCATCGGCAACGTCGCGGGCGGCTGGCTGGTGGATCGATTCCAGTTCCGCGCTGCTGCCGTCGTGCTGGTGTGGTCGATCCTGGTGCTGCTGGCCTACCCGCTGGCGGCTAATTCGGTGTGGACCATCTTCCCGATGATCATCGCCGTGGGCACGATGGGCGCACTGGCCGCAGTACTGCAGACCCGCCTGATGGACGTGGCCGGGGAAGCGCAGACGCTGGCGGCGGCTTCCAACCACGCTGCCTTCAACACCGCCAACGCCCTCGGCCCGTGGTTCGGCGGCATGGCCATCGGCGCCGGCTTCAGCCCGGCGGTGACCGGCTACGTCGGCGCGGCCACGGCCGTCGGCGGCCTGCTGCTGTGGGGCGTGGCGGTGCTGGTGGAGCGGCAGTCGCGCAGCGCCGCCGCGGTAGCCTGCGAACGCTGAGCGGACGCACGCCTGCTGCAATGAACGGACCCCGCTGCGGCGGGGTTTTTTTTCGCGGTTTTTCCTATCATGGCGCTCCCCGCTTCGCCGGTCCGGCTCCGCGCCGACGACCGCCCGCTTTTCCTGGATGTACTGATGACGCAGCACTGGTCCCCTTCGCCCTGGGGGCGCCGCCTCGCACGCTCGCCGGACTGGCAGCTGCGCCGGGTCGGCGACCGCTTCGAGCTGACAGCGGACGCGCAGGTCTACTCGCTGGATGTCGCCGCGACCACGGCCTGGCGCGTCCAACGCGGACCGGTATGGGCCACGCTGTGCATCGCCACCGAGGACGGCGACCTGCAACTGGGCGGCCTGCCGACGGCGCAGGCCAAGGAGCTGCAGCAGTTGTGGCAAGCCGGCGTCGATACGCGGCAGCAGGACCAGCGGCTGGGCGATGCGAATGCCGCGCTCGCCGATATCCGCCAGTGGTTGGACGAGGTCGATGGGGTACTTGGGCGCGCCGATGCGGACCGACGCTGGCTCACCTTCGAGCAGCAGCATGCGCTGCTGGCGTGCCGGCCGCTACCGGCCCTGGGCGAGGATGGGTTGTGGGCGATCTTCGACGACCCTGCGCTGCGCCCGTACCTGCAGGGCGCGCCGGCCGCGATCGAGGACGATCTGCTGCGCTGGTCAGGGGACTGGACTGCACACTGGGCGTCACGCAACGAGGCCCAGCTGGCCGATGCGCACAGTGCGGCCGCCGGCCTGCTGGCGCAGGTGGAACGCCAGCCGCTGAGCGCGGAACAGGCGCGGGCGGTGCTGTGCTTCGACAGCCGGATGCTGGTGGTGGCCGCCGCCGGTTCCGGCAAGACCTCGACCATGGTGGCCAAGGCCGCTTACGCGGTGCAACGCGGGCTGATGGCGCCGGACCAGATCGTGATGCTGGCATTCAACAAAGAAGCCGCCAGCGAACTGCAGCAACGTGCCGATGCCGCCTTCCAGCGCCTGGGGCTGGCGGTTGGCGAGGTCACCGCCTGCACCTTTCATGCGCTGGGCCGGCAGATCATCGGCAGCGTCACCGGGCGCATGCCCGAGGTGCCCGCCTGGGCGGTGGATGCCACGAAGGGCTTCGATCACCTGGCCGACATCATCGACCGCCTCAAGGACCGCTCGCTGCACTTCCGCACGCAGTGGGACATGTTCCGGCTGGTGTTCGCGCGCGACCTGCCACCGCAGGGGCACGTTGCCCCGGCCGATGGCTGGGACAGCGACGGCACCCGCTACATGCGCACCCTGCGCGGTGAGCGGGTGGACAGCATCGAAACGTGCGTGATCGCCGACTGGCTGTTCTACAACGGGGTGGACTACACCTACGACGCGCTGCCGAAGCTGGATACGATCACGGACAGCTGGCAACCGGGTTCGGCGGCGTTCTTCTACCCCGGTACGTCGCTGTACCACGTGCACGGCGATGGGGAAGGCCGCGACGCGGCAGGCCTGCGTACCACCAGCGCGCAGCTGCGCAGCGGTGCGCTGTTCGACACGTTGGCCAAGGCGCTGGGTGAACAGGGACGGTTGCTGGACCCGAATCCGGACCGCGAGTTGCCCGCCGAAGGCGCCCGGCCGATGCCGGACAGCGACCTGATCGGCCTGCTGCGCACCTTCATCAGCCACGCCAAAAGCAATGGCCTGGACGGACCCGGGCTGGCCGAGCGCCTGCGCCGCCTGCCCGAAGACCGCTTCAAACACCGCTACCGGTTGTTCCTGGAACTGGCCACGCCGATCCTGCACGCCTGGGATGATGCGCTGGCTGCAGCGGGCGGCATCGATTTCGAGGACATGCTCAACCAGGCCGCTGCTTACCTGGAACAGGGCCGCTACCAGGCGCCGTACCTGATGGTCATGGCCGACGAGTTCCAGGACGCCTCGCGCGCCCGCGCGCGGCTGTGCCGGGCCCTGGTGCAGGCGCCGGGACGCCACCTGTTCGCGGTGGGCGACGACTGGCAGTCGATCAACCGGTTCGCCGGCGCGGACGTGAGCGTCATGACCGGGTTCGCCGACACCTTCGGGCCGTCGCAGGTGCTGCACCTGTCGCAGACCTTCCGCTGCCCGCAGGCGCTGTGCGATGCCTCCAGCCACTTCATCGCGAAGAATCCGGCACAGATCGCCAAGCAGGTGCGCTCGACCGCGCCCGCGCAGGGTCCGGCGCTGCAGGCGTTCCAGATAGCCTCGCGCGAGCGGCTGCAGGACGCGATCTACCAGTACCTGCAACGGCTGCAAGAGCAACTGCGAAGCGGGGCCATCGCACCCGGACGCAATGGGCGGCTCTCCGTGTTCATCCTGGGCCGCTACAACGCCGAGCGCAGCTATCTGCCCGCGCATTGGGCGCAACGGTTCGGCGCGCAGCTGGAGCTGGGTTTCCTTACCGCGCACCGCGCCAAGGGGGCCGAGGCCGATATCGTGATCCTGCCGGCGATGCTGGAGCGCAGCTTCCCCAGCGCCCGCGCCGACGACCCGGTGCTGGGACTGGCCATGCCGCACGCCGACAGCTTCCCGCTGGGCGAAGAGCGCCGCCTGTTCTACGTGGCGCTGACCCGCGCGCGACGCTCGGTGGCGATGTTCACCGTACAGGGCAAGCGCTCGCCGTTCCTCGACGAGCTGGTGCACGACGGCGCCGTGGAGATCACCACCAGCAGCGGCGAGCCGATCCATGAGCAGGCCTGCCCGGTCTGCGACGGCGGGGTGATCGTGCAGCGTACCGGGCCCTACGGGGAGTTCGCGTCTTGTTCTAGCTACCCGCGCTGCCAGTACAAGCCGCGGCAGACGGCGGCGGCGTTACCCCGGTAGAGCCACGCCCTGCGTGGCTGACGCATCAATCAATCCAGCAGGCCCAACAACGATCGGTGCACCGCAACTCCGACCAGTGCACCCTCGCCCACCGCCAGCGCGATGCTGCCGGCCATGCGCCCGGCGTCGCCGCAGGTGAACACCCCGGGCACCGTGGTCTGCTTGGCGGAATCGGCGGTGATGCAGCCTGCGTCCATCAGCTCGCAGCCGAGCTGCTGGGCCAGATCACAGGACAAGGTGGAGGTCGGCAGCAGGAACAGCGCATCGAGCACCACGCGTCGGTCGTCGGCCAGCACTACTGTGGCCGTGTCTTCGACACGCTGGACGCGAGTCGATTCGATCACCACACCGCATGCATCCAGTCGCTCGCGCTTTTCCGGCTCGATGCTGGCCGGATCCGGGCAGAACAGGGTGATCTTTCCCCAGTCGCACAGCAGCAACGCCTGCCCTACGCCACCATCCTTGGCACAGCCGAGCACGCCGATGTTGCCTTCGTACAACTCATAGCCGTGGCAGTACGGGCAGTGATACACGCTGCGCCCCCATCGTTCGGTCAGGCCGTCGATGGGAGGCAATGCATCCGTCACGCCATAGGCCAGCACCAGCCGATCGGCAGCGATCGTGCGGCCGTCGTCGCAGTCCACCTCGAAGGAGACACCCTCCTCCACCACGCGAGCCCGGGACGCCCGGCCCTCCATCCAGGTCACGGTCGGATAGCTGAGCAGTTCGGTGCGCGCCTGTGCGGCGATTTCCGCAGGATGCATGCCTTCCCGGCCAATGAAGCCGTGAGCTTCAAGGGAATTCCGGTTTCGCGGCAGGCCGCTGTCGATCACCAGCACGCTGCGCCGGGCCCGTACCAGCTGCAGCGCAGCGGACATGCCGGCATAGCTGCCGCCCACGATGATGACGTCGAAATGGTCGGGCGCTGGACGGCTCATGCGCGGTCGAAACCTTGGCAGGGGGATTACGCCAGCATACGGTCGTGTCGTGAAGCAGTACTCACGTGGTCGAGGCCCGGTTCAAGCGGCCCTGTTGCACCGTGTACATGAACGGACGGAAAGCGTGCGTTCCGCGTGAGGCAGTAGTTCACCACTTCGCCACTGCCGCCCACGCAGGATGGTTTCACCCACAACGGGTTCAACCACGAGGTATTTGGACATGGACAAGAATCGTACTGAAGGCGCGAAGAACCAGGTCAAGGGCACCGTGAAGGAAGTTGCTGGCAAAGTGACCGGCGACAAGTCGCAGGAGCTGGAAGGCAAGGTGCAGAAGGAAGTAGGCAAGGTTCAGAGCGATGTTGGCAAGGCCAAGGACAACGCGCGCCATTGATTCCGCGCCAGCTGCTCCCGGGCAATGGCTCGGGAGCGGTGGCTTCACGTCGGCGAAATGCTTCATGGATATGATTCGCAGCCAGTCACCGACGCGGGCCTGCCTGATCCATGATTGCACCGAAGCGTGTGTTGCCCTTTCCGGTCGCCCCTCTCCTTCTGGTGCTGCTGGCAGGATGCTCCCGGGAACCTGATACAAGCGCCTCGAAGATCGTCGAAGGCGGAGCAACCACGGCATCGGGTGAGTCCCGGGCGGCTGGCACCCCGACTGATGAGACCAGCAGCGACGTTCCTGCGTTTCCCATCGTGCCCAACATCGTCGTGCCCGAGATCATCGGTGTCACGCCAGCGCAGCGCGCTCTTGAATCTTCAATGCAATCGATCCTCGACCCGGTGCGTGGCGTGACAGTGTCGCCTGCGCGCTGCAGCAGTGAGGGCGCGCTGATCAGCGACGGCGGCATCACCCGTGTCGACGAGCACGGCCAGCTGATGCGCAACGGCGAGGAAGGGTTGTTCGTCATCAACGCCGATGGCAGCGGCACCGCGAACTTCGAGGGTGGGCTGGTCCGCGTCAATGCGGATGGCAGTGGCACCATCAATGGCAGTGCCGGCGGCAGCGGCGATGGCGAAGAGGCGATCATCCGCGTGGAGGCCGATGGCTCCGGTACCTATAACGGCCCGGCCGGTCTGATCCGTCTGGACGGAAAAGGCGCCGGCACATGGAACGGCGACAGCGGCGTGATCACCAACAATGGCGACGGCAGCGGCACCTGGAACGGTCCCGAAGGGCTGCTGCGGATCAACGCGGATGGGTCGGGCACCTGGAACGGCGATGCTGGCCTGATCACCAATCATGGCGACGGCACCGGCACCATCGGGCCTCCGGCGCGCCCGGTCAAAATGCCACCGATGCCTCGCCTGCAGCCTGCCGGCAGGTTCCCGTCACTGAAGAAGTTCGCGCCGCCCGGTGCGCCCTGCGGTTACCTGATCACGCTCAACGACCGCGTGTTGTTCGACTTCGACAAGTCGGACATCCGCCCTGACGCTGCGCGGCTGCTGGATACCCTTTCTGATGCGCTGAAACAGGTCGAGGCCAAGGGAATGGAGATTCGAGGCCATACTGATTCGAAGGGTGACGACGCCTACAACCAGGCATTGTCCGAGCGCAGGGCTGCGGCCGTGGTGAATGCGCTTCGTCAACGCGGCGCGGCACAGGATGCTGCGGCAAAGGGCTATGGCGAAAGCGAGCCGGTCGCACCGAACATGCTTGAGGAAAAAGACAATCCCGCCGGGCGACAGATGAATCGGCGGGTTGAGATATTCGTACGGGCGTGAGCTGACGCCCGGTTTGGATGATCGCCAAGGAGTGACCCATGAGAGCAGGATTCATCACCGCCATCGCCATCGTCGCTTCCGTGGCCGGTGCGCCGACCGCTTCAGGCCAGGACTTCAGCCTGGGCTATGACATCGACCGCTTCCCCGCCAAGACACTGAGCCTGCCTGCGTGCCGCGCGGCCGTGTCGCGTGGCGCCGCTGCGGTGGGATACACCACGCGGGTAGACCAAGACCAGAAGACGCTGGTCCTGCATGTGTCGGCGCCGCCAGGGGATGGGCGCTCGCTGGTTTCGTATTGCATCAGCGCCGGCGATCAGACCGTGTTCGTGATCCAGGCGTTTGATTACACGCGTCCGAACAGCCCGGAAGTGGACAAGATCAAGGCGCGGGTTGCAGCGGAGGTTAGAAAGGCTGCCGGAAGGTAGCACCTTGAACAAGAATGATTTTTCCTGACATCGCACGGACGGCAGTCTTCACTATGAGAAAAAACACCATAATTTTCACCATCAGCCTCGCACTTGTCATGTATGGATCAGCCGCGCAGGCGTATGAAAGCACCGCTCAGGTCATCAAGCGTCAAGCGCCCCCAGGCATCAGCAATGCCTTCTATGGCTGCGTCGAAAAAGCGGAATCAGACGACATCGCTCTTGCTGCATGTCAATCTGCGGAAAAGGAACGACAAGACGCGCGATTGAGCGCTGCTTACCAATCGCTGCTCAGCAAGCAGCATGGTACGGCCAAGGAAGATCTGAACAGCGCCAACCGCGCCTGGCTCGATTTCCACAGCACCAGCAACGCCTTTGAGGCGTCACTCTATGGAAGCGAAGGAGTGAGCAGCTTTCAAGTCATGCAGAGACAACTTTTCCGCCTCTGCGAACGCGCCAATGTTCTGGAAGAATATTTATCGATCGCGAACGATCAATAGACGCAAGGTGTCCAACGGCATTCAAAGTGACAACACTGCAGGTACATGCGGTCAACCCACATCGTTGGTCCCAACGGTTCACTTGATCAGCCGGCAATGGAGCACGGCTTGAAAAGCTACAGGGACACGCTGGACCGGGGTCTATCGAGCGGTGGCGGACGGGCTCACGTGATGTGGGATACGCATGCCGGGTTTCTCTGCATGCTTCCCGCGTCCCCATTGGCTCAATTCACGATTTCAATTTCAAATCAGTGATTTAGCGGTCGGTGGCGGAGAGAGTGGGATCGGATCAGGCTTGATCCAACCCATTCAAACCGTTGCAGAAAGCCTGTCTGGCAGGTTTCCTTTCGATGTTTCCTCGATCATAGCCGGTCCCGAGGGCGTGCATCCACTACCTTTCAAGCAGCCAGGCCAGGCAAAGTCCCGTAGCCACGCTCCCTTGGGAGCACGGATTTTCATTTTTGTGAACAGGCCTCAGTCTTTGCTCTTGCTATTGAGGTGGGCCGCGCTTTGATGAGTGAACCATCTGAGCTCAAAGGAGCAATCATGTTGTCCAACCCCCAGTTCCTCGTTGCCGGCCAAATCCTCACGGGGTTGATGTGCGGCCGGCAACCACGGGAATCCGGTGAATGTGCCAAAGAAGTCACGTATGCGTTGGAAGCTTCGGCGGAGCTGATTCGGCAGTGGCAAGGCCTCAACCTTCCTACCTATGATTACAAGCCACCTACGCCCGTGGCCGCTGCTCGAACTCGGGAGGCCTTGGTAGACCGCGCCTTCGTCGCCACGGAACAGTGGCGACGGGACCGCATGAACAAAGTGTCGAGCCCCCCTTCTGCTGGAAGCTCAGGGCCCGCCCTTCACTGACGGGTCCAAACACGGCCACACAAAGCCCCGCAAAGCGGGACTTGTTTCGTTCAATGGAACCGTGGACGAGGGGTGCTGGGGCGCAGAGACGGCGGGGCTACATCACGGGCAGGCCCCCGTCGCAGCACTTGGCTGACGGTTGCAGGCCCAACCGGAGGAGGTTCTCTCACGACGAATGCCTGACTGAGCCCTTCCAGATGTTCGGCCCGAGCGGCGAGCTCCTGCGCGCAGGCCATTTCTTGTTCTGGCGTCGCGGCTGCTTGGGCCTTGACCAGCTCTGCAGAGCGTTGTTCGAGCGCGGCCAGGCGACGTCCTCGCCTCTTCTCCCATTCCCCTTTCGACCAAGACGGACCGGGCTCAGCGTGGTTCGCCACGAAATCTTCCCAGGACTGCTCAGCCATGTGTCTGAGCTGCATGGCACGCCGAACCGCCTCAACACGGCGGGGGAAGCGGGCCAAGGCCGCAGCAACGCGTCGCAGCCCCACGAGGAGCCGGCTGAGAAGCGAGCGGTATTCCTTGCCTTCATCGGCAGGCACGGGGTTCGCGGCCACCATATGCACAGCGTTCAACGTGTTGTGGAGCCCCTGGGCAGCAAGGTCACCCTTCAGCAACGTGCCCTGCTGAATCACCTCCGCTCGGATCGACTCAAGCGTGGCGGCGGCCGGCCCTGACTCAACCTCCGATCCTTGCCGCCCTGCGCTGGCAACCCGAGCCATACCCGGCGACATCTCGATGTGCCCATCTGAGAACGCCAGCGTCGCCGTCGAGCGCCTGCGCGATTCCTGACGCGCCTTTTGCTTGGCATGGCCGGTCGGCGTTTCCATTGCCCTGCCCTCTTGCTCAAATTGCCTGAGCATTTCATTGAAGGTCTCTTCGTTGTCTTCTTCGATGAACCGGTTTTGCTCGCCTCGTCTTGACCTGCCGCCACGTCTCTCGATGGCAGAGGCGTCTTTCCCTACATGCTGCGTCGGCTCCCGCGACAACACGGCGGCCGCGACCAGGTCGCCGCGCGCAAAGGCGTCGTCGGCTTGGGCCTTCAGGCTGCGGTGATCGATACGAACGTCCAGGCTGGCTGCTTCCAGATGGGCATTGGTGATTCGGGCGACCAGTTCCCTTACCCATTCGACCTCCGCCCTACCCGATGGCCCGCCATCCAGCTCCTTCGTCTTGTCGGTAAAGCCATCGGGACCCAAGCGCCGGGTGGTGGCCAGCACGTGGACATGCCAGTTGAGCCCGCCCTTGCTGCCCGGGCTATGGATGCTCGCCTGCGCAGCGAAGCCATAACGGTCCACCAAGGCACGCGTGACCTCGGCAGCCAGCGCCGAGCGCTGTTCATCACTGAGCTCGTGTGGCAAGGCAAACTCAAACTCCCTGGCGATGGTCGAATCTTTGCGCCGCTCTGCGGCCTCGGCTTGGGTCCAAAGCGCAGCCGGAATCAGGGCCCAATCGGGAGCACCGTCCGGGATGACGCACCGCGTCTCGACCACGCCGTCGCGTCGACGGTAGTCGTGACGTTGCCCGGTTCGTTCGTCCTCAAGCAGGAGGCCGGCACGGTAGGCCGCGGCTGCGATGGACGAGTGGCCCTTGGCCCGACTGAAGGTTTTGACGTTGGCGTGGTAGATGGCCATGAGGCTCCGAAGCGGTGGAAGTTGCTTCGTTTATGCCGTGGCTTTCGATTTTCGCAAGCGCTGAAAGCGATTGGGGTCCAAGGGGCGACGCCCTTTGCGCACGTGTCACGCAGTGACACCTAGGTGCGCTCTTGCTTCATTCTCTGATGGTGCGTTTTTCAGCCCAGGGCACGCGCTGTGTGGTGCAGGATCTTTGGCCTTAACGGCAATTTGACGGAAGAATTTTTCGTGCTTGAATCAAAGACACACTCGACGGAAAACCATATGACCGGAACAAATCACTACCGAGACCAGATCCAACGTGCCACGGAACGACTGGCGCAACTTCAAGCAAGAGAGCTGTTGGCGAATGGCCGTAGAGCGGCCAAACTGAAAGGCGAACAAAAGCGTTCAGAGCTACGCCGGCGCGCGGCCGTTGCTGACATCGTCTTTGCTACTGGGGCACACACCCTGGATGATGAAGAACTCGCACATCTTCTCAGCCACCACATGAAGAAACGCTCTTCCTTGCTTCACTAGGACATCGCTCTCAACCACGAACCAAGCCACTCAAACATTGACAGCAGTCGGAATAGTGCTAACAAGCATCCTCCCAAAACCCACGCATCGAAAATGTTTAGCAAGGAATCTGAATCGCATTACCAAGCACTGCCCAATGCTGACGCCTGCACTGCGGCATTGATTGGACTGGCGCATCTTGGGGCAAAAAGTACTGGCGGCCCGAGACTGAGGGCGATGCCAGCAGATTCTGAAGGACTTACGTCTCGGGAGCTTGATGATCTCGCGGCATGGGCCGAGACTTTACTGCCGCGCTTCGGAGAGGCTTCTGACGCGCACGCATTCCTTTTCCAATGCGAAAACCTGAGCCTGGCCCTCAACCTAGGCGGGCCACAAGACCATCCCCCGCTCTACGACATCGTTACGCGCTTCACAAATGCCGGTGTCAGAACATGGGCGGATTCATCTATTGTCAAAACAACCAAGGTGGGCCTCAACGTGCTTAGTGAGGTATCTCAGGTCTATCGATGCGACGCGACTGACGAGGCTACGAAAAAGATGGTGCGCATGATCATGGAAAAAGGCATTAGCCACACACGATGGTCAGTCAAAAGGCTAGTCACGCCTGACGCTTGATTTGTGACCTCACCTTCAGCTCGACAAGCTTTTCAGCCTCCAGATAACCTTGAGTGGAACCCAGATCTGCACCGGCATATTCCTTACCCGTAATGAACAGCTCTCCGGCTTTCAGATATACCGAGATCAACAGCTCCGAGTTCTCCGAGTTGTAGCTATTCTCTCTATTAACATATGCACTTGGCTTAACGAAATAGAAAAGAATCAGGTAGTTGACTGTGGACAATCGATGCAGCTCCACCCAAGACTGCTCGTCGGGCCAATGCTCGTAGACGACCTCGATGATGATCCCCACGTTGTCGCTCGTCCGACTAAACGTCAATCCATCTCTTCCAACAATGTCTGGAAGAATATACTTTTTACTTGAAATCCAATGGCGCGTATCTGGTTCACGATACCACTTGTAAGCCGTGTTTTTCCTGTGGTTCCATATCCGCGTTTCGCCAGGGACCTTCACCTGACCATCCCCCTTCTTGACGAGCCTTGGATTTCCCCAATCCCTCGTGCTGATGGTCAAGTTCGTTCCAGCCGCGCTCAGAAATTCCTGAAGGCTTACAACCACGTTGTCGTGGTGTGGGTCCGACTCCTTCCTTCGGGTCGTCGTCGACTTGTCAACGCTGCACAGACGAAAGTGCGAAGACTCTTCATCGGTCCGCATCACAGGCGTGACCGGCCTCCTCAGCTCGTCGTAAACACCTGCTTCCTTCATCTCAGCGTAGACACCAACGTCGTTAATTTCCTCCGCACTGTAATCTTTGCCATGTTCGTCCCACGCTGTATGCGTCTTAACCAACTTTAAAACCTCACTGATTTGATTTGATCTTGGGCGAAGGAGCAGCTTCGGCCTTCTCTACCCTACTCTTCAGGTCTCGCTTAAACGACGCATTGAATCTGTCTGGAACGTCCAAGTCCTGGTCCGAGTCTATCGCCAACTCCGAGGGCAGCGACGACCAAAACGCCTGAATCGCTGTGGAAAATTCTTCCAAGTGCTGGTCGGTGATGACCAAGTCACTGTCGTCCGGGAATCGCGGCGAGAACAGCCCGTTCCTAGGCAAAAACTCGGGGTAGCGATGCCGGAGGTCATCCAAAGCACCCCCTCTGCATGCTTGTAGACGTTCACAATCAGGCGCATTGCATCCAAGCGCTCGAAATCCTGGAGCGAACGAACCTCCAAGCCCAATGCGAGCAGGAGCCTTTCTAGATCCTTGGCATCAAGACTGAATATCGCCCGACGGGTATGTTCACCGATGACGATAGTCCAGCGCAGTTCGTGGGCAAGGAATTTTCGCCATGCCTTGTCCCAATGGTGATACATGCCTGCGATCACGCTTAAACGGGTGCGATCGCGCATCTCCGAAAGGAGCTGAAAAAACTGCACCCCGTGATCCAACGCATCTTGAGCCACATCTCCCATGTCATGAAAATCTGGGTCGAAATACCTTTCAGTGCTGTTCCAGTATTGTTCTTGAGCTTGCTCAACCTCTTCAGAAATGTTCTCAAACTGAGACAGCAGTCGCTTCTTTGATTGCTCCACATAGAACAGATGCTCGTCAATTAGCATCTTTCGATATTCGTCCATCAGTTGAAAAACGGATCGCTTCATCACGCCCCTCCCATCCTCAGTCGTGCGATATGCACCTGCTGCCACCTAATTTGATGCGACCACCGCAGCACACTTTGGCTGATCAATCTCACCATTACTCCTCGTGGGCGCCCTGGGGAGGCTCTATCCCCATGTTGGCAGCGTAGTGTTCTGGGAAGCCCGCAGCATCAAAGACCGCCTTGAACTTGTCGAAGTAGTAGTTCAAGTCGTAATGATTGAAGTCCATCACGGTGATGTTGATGCCATCCCTGTGAGAGCCCCTGTCCAGGAAACGCGCCAACGGCGTAAAGGATGCATCGGCGGCAGCAACCTTCTTCAGAGCTTCTTTGAACTTCCCTTCTTGGTGGGTGAACCAGAAAAAGTGTTCGAGGATGCATCGCATGGCATTCGGAACCATGATCGCCGGCGTATTGGAATCGCGTGCATCTCGAAGCACCTGCCACAAGGCCTGGTAGTCGTTCATCATCTCAGATGCCCTCATCGGGACGACCTTCGTATGGTCTGACTTCACCACCCGGAGCAGCTGACATCGCTTGTCCTGGTTCGCCAACTCTGGCCCCACCGTCTGCCGGAGCATCTCGTGTAGGAAGAACAGGTTGTGGGTCAGCACGATCACCTGACGCAATCGCGGCACGCCCTCAGGTGGCTTGATGAGTTCTTCTTGGATGATGGAAGCAATGTCGAACACGAAGTTGTGCGACAGGCTAGAAATCGGGTCGTCGATGACGGCAATCGTTTTGCCGAGGTCAACCGGACCAGCATCTTCGTCATCAGAGCCCGTCAGGCGCTCGAGGAAGTAGAGGAACGAAATCAGTGTCTTCTCGCCCTCACTGAGCGAAGTCATGTCGCCTTCTGCCTGTCCTGGACGGCTCAAGCAATATAGGTGACCCTCTCCTTTACTTGAGATGGAGTAGGAGGTGACACCCATGCCCGCTAGACGTGCATTAATCTTTTCGACAGCCGCCCCAACGCCTGTCTGGATCTGCCCCAACTCCTTAAGACGAACGGAGATGTCCAACAGGCTCTTGTCAACGGCGACCTTCTCGGCACGATCTGCCGTCAGCGCCTGCGCCAGAGGTGCCTTGGCCGCATGGTAGGCATCGTAGACGGGTGCCCTTTCACGGCGCATCACCTGCCAGAGCATCGTTCGAATACGTCCTTGTTCGGCCGCCCGATCTGCGATTCTTGCGTTGAACTCTGTAACTCGCTGGTTGATGGTGCCGATCGCATTCCTCATTGGCTCAACGTCGCTAACCGTGACTTCATACGGCTCTCCAGGCTTGTCGACCTTGGATTTCATGAAGGCACTATTCGCCTTGAGCCGTGCCAGCAACAGTTCCCAAGCCTGAGACAGGGCCGCATCTTTCTGGGCAAAGGTGTGCGTAAAGACCTGGGCTACCGACGCCTCTACCTGTGCGACAGTCGCTTCATAGCGTTCAGCAAGCAACTTTACTTGGTCGACACGGACTTGCCTGTCTCCGTCAAGAAGCTTGGCCAAGTCCTCGGCGAAGTTCTCCGGCAGCTTCTCCTGACAAAAGGGGCAGCTGTCGCCGTGTGGGATGTCCCGCCCCCGCCCAACCCAGTCGCTGTTTCCCCACTTCTCAATTAATGGAGCCAGCCGGCTGGCAGACGACACGACAATCTTCTCAGCCCAGATTGAATTTGGCTCAATAGAGCTCAGACCTGAGAGATCAACCGAGACCTTTGCCTGAGCTGTTTCGGTGCTGGTTGCGTCGGCTAGACGCTCCTGTAGACGATCCAAGCTATCGAGCTCGACATCGTCTGCCACAGCATACTTTTCTAGCTCTTCAAAGAACTTCTTGCGGTCACTGTGCCAACCGCTCAGCAGGTCACGAAACGGGGGCTTGTTGTAGTCACTATGGGCCTTCCACGCCCCGGTTATGGCGGCTTCCTGGACTTTCTTGCCGGCCTCGATCGACTGCTCGATCTTCTTCTTGACCGCTTCAAGCTGAGCCTCAAGCGCTTCGGCCTCCCCCTTCTTTATTTCGATCTCAGCCTGGGCCTCAGCGTCCAACGCGCCTATGGTGAAGATGCCAGGAACCCCCTCTGCCGTCCGGATCACCTTGTCCACGAACCGCTGGTTGTAGACAAGCACGCGATAGGCAGCGTTGTTGGAGGTGTGCATCTGGCAGTGGGAAAACTTCCCATCGCCACTGCTTACGCCTTGAATAACCTCCCCGATTGCACTCTTTCCAGCCCCGTTGCTTCCGTAGAGGAACACTGGCTTTGGAGGTGTCCCAGGTTCAAAGCTGATGGGCGGAGCTACCGTAGGATGGAAGCTCTTGTATCGATGAATCGACAAACCGGTAATCAAAGTGCCCCCTTGGCAGCGTCATCACCTTCGAAGCCTCATGTGATCCGCCAGTGCGGCGGCTCTCCGCAAACGCTCGGCCCTACCCCCCGCGCTATTGGTTACCCGACGAGTAATCACCGCCAACCCAGGTGTCAATACGCCGATCAGCTAACGCCGATTGACCAGATATCTTCTTCAAAGCAGTTTGAAAGTTGCTGAACGCCCCTTCCCACTCTGCGTCATTTGGCCTACTGCGCAAAGATGGGAGCTTGCGAAGACCGGCGACCAAACGATCACTGCGCACGGCAAGCAACACCTTCTCTATCTCATCGGAAGTGGAGGCAGCGAAAACTGACACCAGATCGTCCGGCATCCGATGATCGTCCTCCATCCACATGTTGAAAGCATCTTCGAGCGAGATGACTTCCTCCAAATCATCTTTTGCGGCAGCGATCAATGACCGAATCTCCTCATCGTCCACGGGCGAAAACGACTGGATCACTCGCTCATCGAACTCTTTAGCGCCGTCGGGTCTGCGCTGATCAACCCAGGTCTTTATGTAAGAAGTGGCAAGCTCTGGCTCACCCAAGAAGCGCAGCAAACGAGCCAGAGACTGAAGACTATGTGCCGCCTCCATGTGTGAAACAGGAGGCCAGGCATGACGCATTGCAGCTACAATTTCGCCCGAGTTGTCCTGCAACGTATCGTGATAGGCTCTCCAAGCATCGTGCCAGACATTCTTTAAGCGCCGGCTTTCAGCGTTAGACTGAAACTCATGCACTGCGGCACGCAGCTTTTCGATATCGGGAAATCCTTCTCGTATCGTGTGGACAAGCTCATGATCAAGCGCAGTGTAGAGATACAAACCATACTTACGGATGGCGTCCTCGAATTCTTTTTCCTGCGCGGTTGCATCCTTTGAACTTCCTCCGAGCGCTGAGACGATGCGGCTCTGCCCAGTCACTCGTAGCACCATGTCGAATGGAGGTGCGCCATCGCCAGACCCAAAGGCCGAGTAGGCGAGAAGAGATAAGGCTTTAGAAATGTGGTCAACAGTGGCCGGCTGAAGCGCTTCTTTCCCGGCAGAATCAACAACTAATCGAAGCGCCCTTGAAGTCCGTTGAATCAGTCTAATGTTTGAGACACCCAAACTCTCCAGATGGGAGAAGGCACTCTCATACCACGGCTCGCTAAAATCCTCCGACAGACCAAGAGCGATTGTTTCCCGCAACGTTGGTGAGTAGTTCAACTCGCCGTGAAACACCTTTTCCTTGTTGTCATTCCAGATTGCTTGATCGATCTCTGAAAGTCGGCCATTGTTCAGAATGACAACCACCCGACAGTTACGATCTTCGACAAGATAGGAAACAAGTCCTAACACGTCACGAAGACCGAGAGCAGAACCGCGTCGTTCAACATCGTCCAGACAGATTACACGGTCACGGACGGCATAAAAGCTTGCGCGCTCGTAAAGTTTGCCGACCTTATCGCCAAATTTTGGAACAAACTGAATCAGGTCTCCTATCCAGCGCTGCCCTTTCCACCAGAGGCGAGTCAAGGAACGCTTGAGCCTCCACTGCGACTGCGCATCGATATCAAACTCTGCCGTAGCTACGCTTAGTGACGCTTTGAGCTCTGACAGCGAATTGATACCGAAGAGGGAGACGTAGGAGTAACGCTGTCTCCAAGGCTCGGCGGTAGCATCTTTCGAGATTCGGTGGCGCCAGAAGTAGGTCTTGCCAACCCCCCATTTCCCTTGAAGAACGATGGCAGACGATGCCTTGGCGGATAGAAAGCCGTCTATGGTCTTCTGGATGGACATGGGCCTCGCTTCCTACGGCTGCCTTGATTTCCGACGATAAGCTAACACGCCGACATTCCGTTTACCATACATTCATCTGCCCGCTCTGGACAGGCCGCGGAAATTGTTAGGTTATTTAATGCAAACAGTACGGAATTGACTGCGATAAATCGGCAAAGAATCCGCCGAAACCCTTTGTTTAAAAGGGTTTCGCAAGGATAACGGATCTAACGTTCCCAACAGCTCACCTAGCCAGTAACTCGACTCCTAGTGACGTTGCCCGCTAAGCAGATTTTTGTTTCAACCGGGTTGACGAAATTCGGCTTTGTTTTATCCCTACTTCCATCTACCGATGGAAGTGAACCATGACCACCCTACCCTCCGCAGCACTCAGCAACTACATCGATTCCCCCTTTGGCGTCCTGCATTTAGAGGGCATCCACATCGGGCGTTTCCGGATCGACCGCGCCGTCATTCAAGGCCGAGAAGCCGCCCTAAACCTTCAAGAACACATCTTGGCGGCCCTGGATGAAACGAGTCGTAAGAACACCCTGAAGCGCGGCACTCGGTATCCCGAGCCGTTGCCGATGGGAACCCCGGCTCGCCCCCTGGCCAAAGAGATCGACGACCATCTGTAGGACATGCGTCGCCGACAGCTGGATCCAAAAACGGTGCTGGCCACCGAACGGACGCTGAAACTGCTCTTGCTAACGTGTGGAAACATTTCGGCCTGCCGAGTCGACTACGCGCATATCAAGGAACTCTGGAAGCTGCTGCGGTGGGCTCCCAGGAATCTTGTCTCTGACCCGCTTCTCAAGGACCTGACGTTCAACGAGGCAATCGCCTTGGGCAAGGAGCAAGACGTTGCCCCATTGGCCCCTGCTACGGAAGAGAGGCACCGCCGGTTCCTCGTCGCGTTCTTCAACCACTTGGTCAACGGACAAGCCATCGTCTCGTCGCCCATGAAGGCATTCCGGAAGATCAAGGAAGACTGTGTTATTGATCCGGAGAAAGCTATCCGGCTCTTCGACGATGAAGACCTCCAGGCCATCTTTGACCCCGCCACCTTCATTCCTTGGGCCAAGAAGCCCCAACATTGGTGGGCTCCGATGATTGGGCTCTACACAGGCGCGCGGGTCAACGAAGTGTGCCAGCTGAAATTGAACGACATCGTTGAGGAGCGGGGTGTCTGGTGCATTGCGTTCCAGAAAACGGTGGACAAGGATTTGGCCGCCGACCCGAAGAAAAAGCGGCGGTGCCGCCAAAGCATGAAGGGCGCGGGATGCATGCGCATTGTGCCCATCGCAAAGCCACTGTTGGACGCTGGTTTCCTTGAGTTTGTAGAGGACATGAAAGACACCGGACACCCCCGGCTGTTCCCCCTGCTCTCCGCCGGCATTAGCCGCAGCACTGGCGAGACAAATGCTCGATACAGCCAGCAGTTCGTCGTCGATTTTGGCCGCTACTTGAAGGGCCTAGGGTTCGAGAAAGGCATCGGTTTTCACGCCTTCCGCCACACCTTGGCCACCGAGCTCGATGCCAACGACGTGCCCGAAAAAGAGATTGCCCTCGTCACGGGCCACAGCACCGATCCCCGTGACCGGGTTCAGGTGCTTCGAAAGCACTACCTGCACAAGCGGCCGCAGGTGACGCGCAGCAAGCAGATCAAGGCGCTCGACCTTTATCAGCCAGCCGTTGAGCTGCCGCGCTATCAGAGGGGGCAGTTCACCAAATGGCTCGCTGATCCGAACAGGTTCTATCCTTGAGGATTAAGAGCTGCTCAACCTGGAGTCCATGGAGCTGACCCATCTGGTGAAGATCCGCCATCGGCCATTACGGCGGCGGCCACCAAATGCAAGAAGAGAGCCTATATGCCATATCGAAAAGCTGCCTTAGCTCTGCATTCGGTTGCTCGCCCAACGTCGCACGCGTAATGCGGAGGGTTTTAGCTCCTACGTTTCGGCACCTTCTGACTGAGCCCTATTGCCCGAAGCAAAGGGAGATCCTCTGGCCCAACACCAGAGGATACCCTGATGTCGGAGCTGGCGTTTCTTCGTAAGAAGTTAGCCTTCTTAGGCCAACTAATCGCCCTTCTTGTGCTTATGGGGCTTAAGGCTAGGCGTGTTGCTGGGCGTTTTCTTGTTATCGCGCTGGCGCTGGTCGGGTTTTCCGGTCGACTTGGCAATGCGCTTGGGACCTGGCTTGATGCTCATGACCACTCTCCAACTAATGGCTGGCGTTTGAAAGGGCCGCCAGGCGTCACCCCAAAACTGCTCGAATACAAGAACTCCCTTTGGAAGGCACAAACATCGTCATACGCGCAGCAGCGCAGTTGAATTCAATATTTGCAAGAGCTAGCAAGGAAGGTCCAATCCGGAAAGCCCTGCGGCATTGAGGCACGTCGCCCGACATCAACTCACCGACATCTCCCGCATCGCTTGGAAGCCACGCATCACCTCGGATGTCTGGCCGTATTCTTCGCTGGACAGCAAAGAATATTTCGTATCCAACACCAATGGTTCGCAGCCGAAATCTACGCCTGCGTCGTCAACCAACAGGAGTATAAGCTGTGATCCGGAAGGCCTCTCGTCGCGAATAAAGTGAAGCAGGCTGAGGTGATTGATATCGTCCTGGTCTTGCTGCTTTGGTGAATCCAGCACGATAGGACACCTCACCGCGTCTTCAGCCTCCCAAATGAGATGAAGGATTGCGTAGACGTAGGCAAGAATGGCGCGGGGCCGGTCGCTTCCTGTCTCATGGATCTTCAGCACCAAGGACTTAAGGAATTCGTCCTGGAACGTGACGCTGAGCTTCTTGGCAAATCCAGTGAGCAGGTCCCCATAAGTCTCAAGGATCTCTTTCCTTCGCTCAGTAGAGCGGGCGTTTCGTAGCCGCTCAGCCGCCTGTTTGATCCGGTAGTCCAGAGTGGCGATCTCTTGAACAAGATCAGTGACCTGATCGTCCAGCTGTGAGGAGAACCGTTTCTGCCCTGCTCGCTCAAGAAGGCGAGCAAAGGTGACTTGGCCCCTGCGGCGCGTGAGGAGCTCATTGAACCGTCGCTCATCCTCTGTAGCATCCTTCAGGCGCTGACGGCTGATAGCGATCTGCCCTGATACCAGTGCCAGACCATCCATTACCTCAACCAAGACATCGTCTGTCCGACCCTCGTCCTGAGCCAACGCAAAGCGCTGGCCGAACGAGTTTTCGTGAAGCTGTCCGCAGGTCGGGCATTCGAGATCGTCTCCTTCATGCTTCACCGCGAACATGTAGTCCGCATGCAGTTCCCTGCGAACGCGATCCAAGATTTCCCTCTGGGCCTCCAGTTGTAGCCGGCGCTGGGTAAGGACGGATAGCTTGGTCCTCTCCTCCTCTCGGACCCCTACCAACTCTTGGAGCATCCCCACCACGCGCTCAATTTCTTCGGAGAAGACCTCCGGATCGATCTCCACGTCGATGTCTTCCGCAACGGTGGCCTTGGCTCGTTTCTGCAACGAACGCAAGCCATCCAACTGCTTGGCTGGCTCAACTTTTGCTGCAGTCGATGTCGCTTGGAGCTCCAAGGCTTCGAAATACTCAGCACCCGTCACCCCCACGTGAAAGTTCACTACATCTTCGCGCCAGCGGGCGAACTGCTCCAGGCGAGCAAATGATGTCCACGGATTGCCCCACCCTGCGTCCTGATCCACGTAGAAGGGGATAAACAGGTAGGCGGGTGGCGGAACGACGACTTTGTCGGCGCGATTCTTCAATCTCAACTTGGCTCCCAGCAGCTCATAGAGCGGCGGGGCCAGACCATCGGTGACGCTGGTGTAACACCCAATAACTCGATCTGAGCCTATCAAGGTGAAGGTTTTGCCTTCCTTGAGCATGACATAGGCGCAGTCATCGACGGTGAACTCCAGTGCCGAGATGACACTCGCGTCCTTCCAGTCCGGATGAATCTCCGCGGCTTCAGCGCCCAAGGTCCCGTAGATGGACTTGGCCAGCGAAGACTTGCCTACGTCATTTAGGCCCTTGATCACCGTCACGTCGGGATGGAACTCGACTGACCTTGCTTTTCGATCCCGATGGGATACGAGATGAAGCCTTTGAAAGACTAAGTTTTTCATGCGTCCTGGTCCTTAGACTGCGCACCAGCATCCGGAAGTTATTGGGGGTAGGTTTCATAGAAGGCCATCATTACGACAATGAGTTCCACATCCGGGGAAAGCCCAGCAGCGCCATAGCCAGCCTCACTGCGGGCAAGCGTCACGGCCGCGCTAGCCATATCGAGAAGGGTGGAACTATTGGTCATGACGCTCTCACTGGCTGCGACCAGAATTTGACGGTCCTTTCGGAAAGCAGCATCCAGTGGACTCTGCATTCTGGAAAAATAGTCCGGATAGGCCGCCTTAAGCCTGCTCCGATCAGGAAAGGGGACGCTGTCTTTGTGCAGCTCTGCCATGACATGGGTCCAAGCGGCTCCCGCCGGGGCTACCGATCGGGCACTGTCCAGCATCACGTCGAAGGCGGACCGGTCGATGCCTTTTGCCCTACACACGTCCGAAATGGTTCCAGCAGGCCGTTTTGCAACGGTCCTTCTTCGTAACTCGTCGAACAAGGTTCGATAGAAGGCGGCAGGGCGAATATGAGCGCCTTTGACATGCTGGTCCAGGAAGTTGGTCACCAACCCCACGGCGGTTTCGTTGTGCGTATCTAAGTGGATCTGGGCAATCGAGACTGTCAACTGGTCCTGGAGCGAGGCGTCTATATCTTCCCCTAGTTCGTCCGCCAAGCACTTCCTCATCGCCTCCCATTCCGCAGGCTTCAGCACTTCGAACAAGCGCTGACCGGAGGCTTCGGCGGCCTTGGCCGTCACGGGGAAGCCATAGCCGCTCCCGACATTAGTGACGAACTGGAAGGTGACTCGTTGCTCCTTAAGCTGAGCAGCCTTCGCGCACAGTCGTCCAAGGATGGAGGGCAGCGCGTCGCCGCTGCTTCCCTTCTTTCGATTCGTAAGCTTCCTCAGTGTCCAAGCGCTCTTGGCGCTGGTCTTGATCTGATAGAAGGCAGCGCTCGATGGCTGGTCGGGGCAATCGAGGACAGCGATGTCCTCGTGCAGCTCGCAAAGCAGCACATAGTTGCCAGACCCTTGATGCAAGGTCAGGAGCCGCGCCAAAGCCCAGTTCTTTTGGTAATCGAAGCGATCTGCGGAAATCGAGCCGCCTTCCTCTGCCAAGGGAGCAGTGGCCATGAAGTCAGCTATGACGTTCGAACTCATTCCCTAAGCCCCCTGCGCCAGAACTCCTTGCCCGACGACCTTAGGCAGATTAGAAGCATCTTTGTGACCCAAGTCAATAAAGCAAAGGGCATCGACTTCGCCAATCAAGCGTTTATCTGCCTGGAAAATTAGCGCCCTATGGACTCGGCCATCTCCCGCAGATGCTTTAGAGCTTCCTTCTGCTTGGACAATGGGAGTTTGGCAACTAGAAGGATGACCTCGGCCAGCGTGTCCGAGGTGGCGTGGAAATATGCCACTGGCAGCCCAAGCGCTTTTGCCAAGGCTTGAGAGGTCGCCGGGTCCGGGTCGTGCTGCCCCGTCTCGTATCGGCTCACCCGCGTAGCCCCGGACACCGAGTCCACCATGCCGATCCGCTCAGCCAGTTGTGCCTGCGTCCAACTCTTGGCCAGCCGCGCACTGCGCAGGCGCTTGCCAAAGACCGTCGAAGGTGTTTTGGGCTGCATCGGGATTCTTGCACCACAGCTGAACTCCTTCCAAGTGTGACGGTTGGAACTGGATTGCACATCTGCGATTATCGTAAATGCCGCCGGGTTGGCGGTCTATAGGGGCTGCAAATGAAGAACCAAACAAGGATGGCCGCTGGCTTGGCGGCCGCACTGCTGCTGACCGTCCAGGGCGTAGGTGCACAGAGCCACCCCGAGCAAGAAGAAGCGCCAAACCATCCCGGTTTCTTCCGCCAGTTGGGCACCAGCCTGAAAAATGCTGGCGGGCAGATGGTTGGGGTCCAGCCGGGCCAAGGTGGCTTCAAGCCGAGTGCGAGCGCTGGGGCCATCTACGCCCCGGTCAGTGGGTCGGGAAAGCTGCCTGGGCTCTTCAAGGCGGACAACCACCAGCAAGCCCAGCTCGGAAAGCTGGAGTGGCCCCGGGTGGCGCTCACCTATACCGAGTGGGGCACTTCCCTGCCCTGCTGGACGGTCGAAGCGCGCATCTGGACCACCTCCAGCTCTTCCACCACGGAGACGTTCAGGACCTGCGCCAATGCGGCCCTGACGGAGACCGACGACCTGGGCGATAGGGCGGAGCTGAACTCGGCGGCGCTTTGGAAGGGTCGCGACACCCTCACCGGTATCCGTGTGCCAACCAGCAAGCCGACTACGGGGGCCAGCCGGACCAACGGTCCCAACCCGCCTGCCCAGCCCTTCGTGGTCAACGTCTCTCGTCCTGGTGTATCCGACCGAGCCGTCGATGTGGCACTCCGGGTCGCCTGGGTCTCCGGTTTCATTCAGACCAGCGACCTCCACCCGGGGGCGTCGGGGCTCCTGACGCCGTTCAAGGACGGTCGCATGTGGATTGCCGGGTTCAAGCCGGAAGGAAACCGCGACAAGTAGCTCGTGACGATCGCCTGACACCTGGGCGGCAACGCGCCTGCCGCCGCCCCACAACACGAATCAAGGAAAGAACGATGAAATCACCATGGCTCCCCGTGGCCGGCTTGGCCTTTGCCCTCACCCTGACCGGCTGCGGCGGTCCGCCTTCCAACAACGACGCGGAAAGGGCGTTGGCCGTGCTTCTGACCCAAAGCGGAGCAGGCCAGATCACCGACATCCAGGAGTTCCAGTTGTCTGGCTGCGTGGAGGCCAAAGACATGGAGGGCTACCGCTGCGATACGACCGGAAAAGTCTCCATCGACATTGGCGGCCAGCAGGTGCCTGTCCCGGTCAGCAAAAATCTTCGGTATGCCAAGGAATCGGGCACATGGAGGGCATACGCCAAGTGAGCACCCTGCCTCCTTCACTGTCGACCCAGCCGCGTCCGACGCTTCGTAAGCTGATGACTCCACGACAGAGGTTCTTTTGGTGGTATTCGCTGACGCTGCTCCTTATGGGACCTTTTGGGTTCATTGTCGGGCCGCTTATGGCCCGGCGAGGAACGCGGAAGGTAGAGCGTCTCAACCATACGGGCGCGTGGGAGGCTCGGCAGCGCGATCACGGGTTCACGTGGTGGCAGTGGTGGATCATGACCCCGCTCACACTGCTGGGCGCTGGATGGGTCTTCGGCCTGCTGAGCGGGTTGCCGATGGTTTTTCTAGTGTTGTGGGTACAACTGACCCAAGCCTAAGCTGGTGCCGGATCCAAGAAGGCCCCAGTTGGGGGCCTTCTCGCTTCTGAGGCTTAGACCGCGGGGGCCAAGTAACGCCCCTCGACTGCGATAGTGGCTTCCGGCCGTCCAACGATGCTGCCCTTGGCACTAAAGCCGGACACGGTGGTATCACCCCGGAACTCAAGCTCGAACCGGTCAAGCCCGCCAAACACGGATTCAGAGCCTGGATCCCAACGTTTAATGGTCAGTCTGGCCGCAAAGCCTGCGTCATCGCTTTGCTTAGATCCTGAATACGTATATCCGGAATCCCCGCCATTGACTCCCTCTCCCTTGAATACGGCGATGCCCTCGCCCACTCCCTGCATGTTCGACGAGAAACGAACATGGTAAATGCCGTCTTTCATTGTCGCACCTCCGCTGGGTAGGAATAGCGATTAGATCACGCTCAAGTCTCATTCGGTGCGACACCTGAAACACACGCTGAGAAGGGCCAGAAGAGTTGTTCAACGAGCTCGACTCCATTGTTTTGGATAGAATCGATTCTACGAGTCTTTCGTCCCGCGCCTTGAGGAGCATGATCTTGCCCAGCGTCTTCTTTTCATACTGCCATGCCGACGAGGAACTACGCGATCAGCTCGAGAAGCAGCTCGCGATGCTTAAGCACCAGGGAATCATCGAAACATGGCACGACCGCAGGATCGTCGCAGGCCAAGAAATCGATAAAACGATTGATGGGCACATCAACAGCGATGACATCATTCTTCTTCTGGTTAGTCCTGACTTTCTTGCCTCGCCTTACTGCTATGAGCGGGAAATGACGCGTGCGCTGGAGCGACATGATTCGGGTGACGCGACCGTGATCCCCGTCATCTTGCGGGCTTGTGAATGGCACCATGCTCCGTTTGGAAAGCTGATGGCTACCCCAACCGATGGCAAGCCAGTAAAGCAGTGGGCTGACCTTGACGAGGCTTTCCTACAGGTGGCCAAGGCCGTTCGTGCAGCGGCAACTAAACGCGCACGAGAGTCGGACATGACCGAGAAGCCCCGAGCATCCGCTTCGACTGCCCCACTGCTCGACCGTGCGACAGTGCCAACCGAGGTGGGGGACGGCAACCCCGAAGCACTGTCCGGCCCACGCTCCAGCAACCTCCGGTTAGCTAAAGCGTTTACGCAGCGGGACAAGGACCGCTTCAAAGGGGAAACCTTTGAATACATTGCCAAGCATTTTGAGAATTCGCTCAGCGAACTCCAGGCGCGCAACCCCGGCTACGAAGGCACGTTCCGACGGGTGGACGCCAACCGCTTCTTCGCCACCATTTATGAAGACGGACATGATGTGGCCAGAGCGACCATCTACATGGGTGGGATGCTCGGGGGCATCCACTACCTGCAAGGCGAAACGCTTGACAGCAACTCCTACAACGAAGCTCTCACCGTCAGTCACGACGATCAATCCTTGTTCCTCACGAGTATGGGAATGTCCGCGTTCGGGTCCAACCGCGATCAAAAGCTGACCCAAGAAGGCGCGGCAGAGCTCCTCTGGGAGCAACTAATCGGACCACTTCAAAGCTCTAACAACCATCCCAGGAGGCGCTGAGGTGATTTCGACAGATGAGTTCCACGTGGCAAGTGCAAGTTCCTGCACCCCGCTTTCGCTGCTCCTTCCCAGAAGCCACTTAGACGAGCCATTGCTCATCGGGACCTCAAATAACGGGAAGAGTGCCTGTCTCATGTTGAGCGGACCCCATCAATTTTCCTGGTTTGAATCAGAGGGAGCGGATCGCTGGTTCGGATTAGCATATCCCTCGGTTCGTATCGAGATGGATGAGACTAGTGTCTTCAGTCCCGACTACACCCAATCCGCCTTGGGCAATCTCATACGGAAGGGAACTTCATTGGCAGTCTGCGCCAAATCCCGTGAGTTCAGGGGCCAGGACTTCGTAATGGTCGAGAACAACCTACCCTCCACGGGGGAGGCTTCCGTCGGCTTCACCCGATGGCAGGTCGTGCTTGGTCATGGACACGACAAGAAAGTATTGTTCGAGATTGGACGGGCCGCCAGTGTGGAGCTCCCCGCCACACGTTAGGAAAACGGAATGAGCGCGCTAGCCGCGCATCGTCCGGTGCTAGGTAATGACCCATTTGGGAAAGAACCATCCTGATGGGCCACGCCACCTTTCTATTCCTCGGACCTTTCAGCTTCGTCGTCGGACCGCTCATGGCCCGACGCGCGAGGCGGAAGGCGGCTGCCCCAACCGATTGAAACACTCGCTGTTCAGGGACGAGACACCCGCTCCTCTTGGTGGCAGTGTCGGTCATGACGCCCCTGACGCTGTTGGGCGCTGGATGGGTTTTTGGCCTGCTGGGCGGGCTGCCGATGCTGCTGTTTGTGCTTTACACGCAGCTGACGCAGCAAGTAGCCAGGAACGAACTCAAAGCCGCCCTCGGGCGGCTTCTTCGTTTCTGCTTGGCCAAGACAGCATCTCCGGCCCTGCGCTTCCCACAGCAGGTCTCGGTTCTCAGTGACATCGGCGCGGTGCCGGACACTAGCTCTGCTGGAGCACACGGCAAATCCCCTCTGCAGAACAAGGGGTCGGGCTCCCTCAGCTCAAACTCCGTCTCAACGACTCCGGAAGGCACTGCAGCCGTGTTGTTGCGACGGCGTCAGCCTCGGGGCCGCATCACGCATGCGGACGATACCTTTTCCCAGAATGTTTGCGCCTTCCGTCGTGGAGCCGTAGGGCAATCATCGTTCGTCCTTCGCACACCCACTTACTTTGCCTGGTGCTCCGCAAGCCACGCAGTCATGCAGAAAACCAAAAGGCCCCCATCAGGGGGCCTTACCATTGAACAAACATTTCAGGTTCTTAAACCCAAGGCTCGCCAAATGGACTCCCACCATTGACCATACCCAAAAATTCCGTTCTCGACTGAGCTTCACGCGCCCGTTGCTGAGCCGATCCCCATCCAAGGACAACTTCCTTAGCTTTGCTAGCTGAATAGCCAAAAATCTCAACGAAAGCAACCATCACCTCTCCTCGAGACAGGCCGTTTGACCCCAAGAAATCTGCTATCTCAAGAGGGGCATGGCCGTCGAGCTTACGGGCATCGGCTCGCAGAGACTCAGGCAGGAAGCTGTAAGATTGACTTTCCATTTTTTCTTTATACTCAAACCAACGCCATTGTCAAGGTCTCTTTTCGACCCGGGTTAGCACCCGAGACTCTGGTGAAGGAAATCTCCACCCTGTCAAAACCCGCGGCCCTTAAGTCTCGCTTGAACTCAGAACGACATATGGCTATGACGCGAGGACCAAAGTCTGCCTTGCCGCCCCATACCGTGAAAATTTGTAGGTCGGTTAGCGTTAGCTTTCTGCGCCTGTCATCTTCTACAAACCCAACGACCTCCAAGAACTTTCCTTGGTTAGTATAAAGCCAGAAGAAGAACCGGCCCACCTTAATCCTTTCGCCTTTATGCTTCTCGACCACTTCTGAGCTCCCTGGCGCTAACGCTCCAATATGCAAGTATCGCCAATCCGGGCGACAAGTTCCCCAAACCGTGTAACTTCTCTGATACTGAGAAACCACGGCTGTAGGTTGAGTGATGCTCATCATCGAGCTCATGGCCGACGATTTGCGCCCTCAGCTCAGACACCACGCCAGCCCCCTGCAGCTCCTGGATAAACGTCTTCCTAAGCGAGTGGAAGCCCCGCTTTGCTGGCTCCCAGCCCTTCCCCACCTCGGCCAGATGCCTACTAAAGGCTTTGGTAATCCAGTTCCCTTGCCCATTGACGGCAGTGGCCTTCGCAGCCGGGAACAGCCTCGTTTCACCCCCCTTGCGCTTGCCATCGACCCAATCTAAGAAGCCCATCTTGAGGAGCTCAGGATGGAGTGGCACCGTCCGAAGACTGACCTCTGTTTTGACCTTTTGGTGCTCGCCCTCGTCTGATATACGGATGCAGGAGATGCCCTCCTCCTCGAACACGTCTTTGATCAGAAGTTGCCCAACTTCCGAGGCCCTGGCACCGGTGTAAAGCGCAATGAGCGAGGCCCAGCGAGCCGACTCTGACAGCTTGGCGAGCGCTTCTGGTGCAAACAGGGCTTGGATCTGGGCCCTGTCGTATGCCTGAACCCCAGTTTCTTTCTGGCCCGCTTCTCACGCTGGGAGTAGCTGACATGGCCGGAAGCAGGATTGTCCCCACGGGGATAATGACCCGACGCCATGGCCCATTCGAAGAACCCGCCTTTCCCACCAATGTAGCTCTGCTTGTTGGTCAGTGTCGGCGTGGAAGCGCCCTTCTCCCGCATGTCTTGATACCAGCGCGCCAGGTCCGAACGGGTGATGGCATGGACCTTGGCCTTTGGCCCCAGATACGCCACCAACGCTTCGATGGCGGTCTTCTTGATCGTGTAGGTCTTGGGCAGCGAGGAAGGCTTGAGTGTCGCCAGGAACGCGTCCCGGGCCTTGCCAAGGGTGATCGTTTCGATCACCGCAGCAGGTGTCCCCGGGGAAGACATAGTCCTTTGCGGGAACACCGCCGGCGGCGGGACCATCAAAGAGGCCAATGGAGACTGTTTCGCCACCGCCGCCCCTGCCATTGCCTCCAACTCCATGAGTTGTCGATACAGCTTGAGGTCTTTTGGGCTATCGATCTGCCACTGCTCCGTCACCGTTCCGTCTGGTGCTCGGCTCCGGTTCAACGTCAGTTCCTGGAGGTTCTCCGCGCTTGTCAGGCGAGCAATGAGGAGGTCAGCATCCGTTTTGCTGAGCTTGGCCACGCGTTGATCCTTCAACTGTGCGAAGAGCCGAGCATAGCCCGACCCGAGCACGACCGCACGCACGTGGGCCTGTGCCAAATCTTTTGTCCGAAGGGTGCGCTTGATCAGCCGGCAATCGAGCACGGCTTGAAGATCAACGGGGACGCGCTGGACGAAGGACCAGCGACCGGTCGAGGACCGGCTGAGACGATGTGGGATGCGCATGCGAGCGTTTCCTCGACATGCTTCCTGCCTTCCCGTAAACCCAAATCAGGATTTCAATTTCAAATCAATGATTTAAGGGTCATTGGCGGAGAGAGTGGGATTCGAACCCACGGAAGGAATGACCCTTCGCCGGTTTTCAAGACCGGTGCCTTAAACCGCTCGGCCATCTCTCCGGATGTCCCGCGCCGGCCGGGGCCGGGCGCGTATTCTCGCATGGTCGGCCGGGTTTACCCAAGGCCGACCCCGACAGCCTCAGCCAGCGTCCACCGCCAGCGCACCCAGGGCGCTCGCCCGGATCTTTTCCTTGGCCCGCTCGCATGCCCCACCGCAGTCCAGGCGCGAAGCTTCCAGCTGCGGCGGCAGATGCTCGGCCAGGAAGTCGATGAACACCCGCACTGCCGGCAGCAGGCCGCGGCGGGAGGCGAATACGGCGTGGCAGATGCCCTGCGGCAGCGACCATTCCGGCAGCACCACTTCCAGTTCCCCGCTGCGCACGGCATCCGCACAAACGGTCTCAGGCAGCATGGTGATGCCGAAGCCGTCCTTGACCATGCTCTGCAGCAGCGGGAAGTCGAAACCGGCCACGCGCGGCTGCAGGTCGACACGGCGAACCGCACCTTCCGGGCCGTGCAGCTCCCAGCGCTGGCGGGCTTCGTCTTCGCTGATGCTCAGGGTGACGTGGTTGGCCAGTTCGTCCGGGTCCTTCGGGCGCCCGGCACGATCCAGGTACTTCGGGCTCGCCACCAGCAGTTCCTGCACCTGGCCGAAGCTGCGCATCACCAGGCTCCCGTCGTCGTCGAGTCGTGAGCGCACGCGCAGGGCCACGTCATAGCCTTCATTGATGATGTCGACCCGGCGGTTGCTGATGTTCAGCTGCAGACGCACTTTCGGGTACTGGGCCAGGAATTTCGGCAGCAGCTTGGGCAGCTGCATCTGCGCCAGCGAAACCGGCACGCTGGCGCGGACCAGGCCGCGCGGCTCGGCGCTGAGCCGGTCCACGACTTCGCGCGCGGCCTGCGCCTCGGCAAGCATGGTCTGCGCGTGGCGGTGCACGCTGGTGCCGACGTCGGTCACCGCGAAACGGCGCGTGGAGCGCTGCAGCAGGCGCACGCCCAAGTCGGTTTCCAGCTGGCTGATACGGCGGCTGAGGCGGGATTTTGGGATGCCCAAGGCGCGTTCGGCCGCAGCGAAGCCGCCGTGATCCACCACCATGGCAAAGTAGTAAAGGTCGTTGAGGTCGTGCATACCGAAGTTCCAGATATAGAACAATACGTGGTATTCAACCACCTTTATCCCAGCGACGCAACAACCTAACCTGCTCTCCGTCGGCGGCGCCTTGACCGCCCTTCCCCGGATACAGGTGATTGCCATGAAGCTTCTTCACATCGATGCCAGCGTGCTGGGCGACAACTCGGTTTCCCGCCAGCTGTCTGCGGCAGTGGTCGCACGATTCAATGAGACCGTCGAAAACCTCGACGTAACCTACCGCGATCTCGATCGTAACCCCATTCCCCATTTGAGTAGTGGTTCGCTGGCGCAGGCCGATGCGGCCGAGGCAACCGACGCCGAGGCGGTGATGCAGCAGTTCCTCGCAGCGGATGTAATCGTGATCGGCGCGCCGATGTACAACTTCAGCATCCCCTCGACGCTGAAGGCATGGATCGACCGCGTTGCAGTGGCCGGGCGCACCTTCAAGTACACCGAGAACGGCCCGGTGGGCCTGGCCGGTGGCAAGCGGGTGATCATCGCCAGCTCGCGTGGCGGCATCTACACCGATTCGCCGGCCGACTTCCAGGAGCCGTTCCTGCGCCAGGTGTTCGCCTTCATGGGCATCGACAACGTGGAGTTCGTGCGCGCCGAAGGCATTGCCTACTCGCCGACGCACCGCGAAGAGGCCATTGCCGCGGCGCTGGCCAGCCTGCCGGCCGCCGAGTTCGAAGAACTGGCTGAAGCCTGAGTGTTCCAGGGCAGGCGTTGAGTCCTCGTCGGACGCCCTGCCCGGGCCGGGTTCCCTCTCCCCATTCCGGCCCAACCCTGCGGCCCCGCATTTGCGGGGCCGTTTTTTTTTTTGGGTATCGGCGCGGCGGGCTTGGTGCCTGCTGCGGGGGTGATGTTGATTGGGGTTCATGCCACCAAAGAACGTTGCCATTGTTATCGGCGGTCGATTGGGATGCGACCCTACCGGGGTTGGTCGCGGTGGCGTCGACCCGGTGTGGCCGGGTTGGTTGGATCCCGGAAAAAAACCCGCCTTTCGGCGGGTTTTCCTTTACGCGATCTTTTCCAGGCCGCCCATGTAGGGCTTGAGCGCATCCGGTACGGTGATGCTGCCGTCGGCGTTCTGGTAGTTCTCCATCACTGCGATCATCGCGCGGCCCACTGCCACGCCGGAGCCGTTGAGGGTGTGCACCAGTTCCGGCTTGCCGGTTTCCGGGTTGCGCCAGCGGGCCTGCATGCGACGGGCCTGGAAGTCGCCGCAGTTGGAGCAGGACGAAATTTCGCGGTAGGTGTCCTGCGAGGGCAGCCACACCTCCAGGTCGTAGGTCTTGATCGCCGAGAAGCCCATGTCGCCGGTGCACAGCAGCACCTTGCGGTACGGCAGGCCCAGCTTTTCCAGCACCACTTCGGCGCAGCGGGTCATGCGCTGGTGTTCGGCGTCGCTGTCGGCCGGTGCGCACACGGTAACCAGCTCGACCTTCTCGAACTGGTGCTGGCGGATCATGCCGCGCACGTCACGGCCGCCGCTGCCGGCTTCGGCGCGGAAGCACAGCGAGTGGGCGGTCATGCTCAGCGGCAGCCGCTCGGCGTCGACGATCTCGTCGCGGACGATGTTGGTCAGCGAGACTTCCGAAGTCGGGATCAGGTAACGGGTGGACTCGCCGACCGCGGTCTTGAACAGGTCGTCCTCGAACTTCGGCAGCTGGCTGGTGCCGCGCAGCGATTCCGGGTTGACCAGCACCGGCACGTTGGTTTCTTCGTAGCCATGCTCACCGGTGTGCAGGTCGAGCATGAACTGGGCCAGGGCACGGTGCAGGCGCGCCACCGGGCCGCGCAGCACGGTGAAGCGCGAACCGGAGAGCTTGGCGCCGGCTTCGCCGTCCAGCCCCTGGTTGCGCGCACCCAGCTCGACATGGTCAAGCACCGGGAAATCGAAACTGCGCGGGGTGCCCCAGCGCTTCTGCTCTACGTTCTCCGTTTCGTCCTTGCCAAACGGCACATCGTCGGCCGGTACGTTGGGGATGCCCATGGCGATGGCTTCGATCCTCTCGCGAAGCTCGTCCAGCGCCACTTCCGAGGCCTTCAGCTCATCGGCGAACGCGGCCACTTCGGCCATGATCGCCGACACGTCTTCGCCCTTGGCCTTGGCCTGGCCGATGGCCTTGGAGCGGCTGTTGCGCAGGCTCTGCAACTCCTGGGTGCGGATCTGGATGCGCTTGCGGTCGGCTTCCAGCGACTCCAGCCCGGAGACGTCCAGCTCGAAACCGCGCGTGGTGCGCAGGCGTTCGGCGAGTTCGGCGGGCTGTTGGCGAAGCAGGGCTGGATCAAGCATGGCGTCAGGGGGCTGTTTGTGGGTCTGGAGGGGGATTATCGCCTGTAATCGGCCTTTCTGCCGCGCGGTTCATTCCCGGCGTGGCAGAATCGGGGGGTTCACCATGGTATGGCTCATGTCCGCTTCCCGTTCCTCGTCTGGCAAGAACATCACCTTCCAGCTGCCCCGCCGCAGCCTCCTGATCGCCGGGATCGCCTTCGGCGTGGGCGTGCTGCTGTTCCTGGTGGTGTGGCTGAGCACCCGCAACAACGACTTCTACAAGGCCGGGCCGGCGCAGACCCCGCAGCAGGTGGCCGAGGTCGAGCCCCTGCCTGAACCCCTGCCCGCCGCCGCCGGTTCCAGCGACATGCCCGATGCCCGCCCGCTGCCGGTTGACGAGCAGCCGCAGCTGGTGGAGACCGCCCCGCCCCCCCCGCCGGCGGCCGTCCCCGCGCCCGCGACGGATGCGGCGCCGGTGGCACCCGCTGCGGGTGACCGCCCGCAGCCGATTGCCGATCAGTCGCCGCCGCCGTCCTACCCGCCTGCCGCCCTGCGCAACGGGGTGGAGGGCAGCGTGGTGGTGCGCGTGGACGTGGACGCCACCGGCGTGCCGTTCAACGTGACCATCGTGCAGCGCAGCGGCTCGCGCGATCTCGACCGCGCCGCCACCGATGCGGTGCGCCGCTGGCGCTTCCTGCCGGCGCAGAGCAACGGGCAGGCCGTGGTTGGCAGCATCGAAGTACCGTTCGACTTCAAAGCGCGATAGTCAGCCACCGCTGGTGGGTACGCGGTGCGCCGGTCATCGCGGCGTCAGCCTCGCGTAAAGGCACGGCTCATCATGCTGAACCACGCTGGCCATGCACGCGCGGCCTTGACGTACCGGTGACACACCTGCAACGCGGGGCGGGCAACACTGCAGGCGTCAACTCGACACCAGGAGTCCGCCATGAGTGTTACCCATACCCATGAAATCCCTGCTTCGCCGCAGCACCAGCGCGATGTGATCGACGACCACGGCCGCCGGCGTACGTCGCCGCTGCTGTGGATCGCGCTGATCGTGGCGATGTTCGCGGCCGCGCTGGTGTGGCTGCGCTATGCCAATCCGGACGAAACGGCCAGTGCGCCGATCGGCGAGCGCATGCTGCCGGCAACTCAAACCCCCGTGGCGACGACGCCCACGCCGGCAACGCGCCAGGCTGCTCCGGCGACCACCCAGCGCCGCGCGGCGCCGGCGGTGCGCGACCGCGAAGCGCGCCCGCTGAGCAGCAACGCCAAGCCGGTGTATCCGCGCTCGGCCCTGCGTAGTGGCGTGGAAGGCAGCGTGGTGGCCAGCCTCAATGTCGATACGCGCGGCCAGGTGACCAATGCCGATATCATGAAGCGCAGTGGTGGCCGCGACCGCGATCTTGATCGCGCGGTGCTGACCACCGTGCGCGACTGGAAGTTCGAGCCGGCGATGCATAACGGTCGCGCGGTGGCCAGCGTGGTGCGCGTGCCGGTGGATTTCCGCACCGAACGGTAAAACCGAAAACGGCGGGGGAGCCGGGGAGCCGACCGAAAGGTCGGCTCTTTTTTTGTGGTTTCCGAGGGCGTCGGGCGTTCCGGTCTGGTCAGGACAGGTTGAAGCCGGCGCCCTTGGCCAGGCCGTCGAAGTCCGGGAACGAGGTGGCGACGTTGGCGATGTCGTTGATGCGGACCTCGCCATTGCTGAGCTGGCCGGCGATGGCGAAGGCCATCGCGATGCGGTGGTCGCCGTGGCTTTCGATGGTGCCGCTGCCCAGGGTGTGCCCGCCGTGGATGGTGGCGCCGTCTTCGGTTTCGTCCACCTGCACGCCGAGGGCGCGCAGCCCGGTGGCCATGGCGGCCAGGCGGTCGGATTCCTTGACCCGCAGTTCGGCCGCGCCGGTGACCACGGTGTTGCCCTGCGCCGCTGCGGCAGCGACGAACAGGGCGGGGAATTCATCGATCATGTCCGGTACCAGCGCTTCGGGAATCGCGGCGCCGTGCAGCGGTGCGTGGCGCACCACCAGGTCGGCGACGGCCTCACCGCCCTGCTCGGCATGGTTTTCCTCGCGGATGTCGGCGCCCATCAGGCGCAGCGCGGCCAGCAGGCCGGTGCGGCGCGGGTTCAGGCCGACCTGGCGCAGGCGCAGTTCGGAACCGGGAATGATGCTGGCGGCGACCAGGAAGAACGCGGCCGAGGAGAAGTCGGCGGGCACTGCGATGTCGGTGGCGCGCAGGCGCTGGCCGCCACGCAGGCGGGCCTTGCCCGGCGAGAAGGTGATGTCCACGCCGAACGCGCGCAGCATGCGTTCGCTGTAGTCGCGGGTCGGGTGCGGTTCGGTCACCGTGGTCTCGCCCTGCGCGTACAGGCCGGCGAGCAGCACCGCGGACTTGACCTGGGCACTGGCCACCGGCGAGGCGAAGTCGATACCGTGCAGCGGCTGCACGCCGTGCACGCGCAGCGGTGGGGTGCCGTCGGCTTCGGTGTCGATCCTAGCGCCCATCTGCGCCAGCGGACCGGTCACCCGGCGCATCGGCCGACGCGACAGCGATTCGTCGCCGACCATCACCGAATCGAACGGCTGCGCGGCCAGGAGGCCGGCCAGCAGGCGCATGCCGGTACCGGCGTTGCCGCAGTCGAGCGGCGCGCTGGGCGCCTTCAGGCCATCCACGCCGACGCCATGCACGATGCGCTGCGATGGCGACGGCGTTTCGATGCGCACGCCCAGCTGCGAGAAGATCGCGGCCGTGGCGCGGGTGTCTTCACCTTCCAGGAAGCCGTCGATGCGGGAGACGCCGTCGGCCAGGGCGGCGAACATCACCGCGCGGTGCGACACCGACTTGTCGCCGGGAATGGTCAGGCTGCCCTGCAGGGGCTGGCCCTTGCGGGCGGTCCAGGAAGCGGAAGCGGTCATCGGTGGATCCTGTGCGGGGCCGCCGACAGCGGCAGCCGTGAATCGTAGGGCGATGGAGGGCGCAGCGGCGGCGCCCGGAACTCAGGGCACGGCGACCGGATAGGAGCCGAGCACCTTGATCTGTGCCGAGTGCGCCTCCAGCTCGGCCAACGCGGCCTGCATCGCTTCGTCGTCGATGTGGCCGGCCAGGTCGATGAAGAACCCGTACTCCCACTTGGCGTTGTGCGACGGGCGCGATTCGATGCGGTTCATGCTGATGCCGTGCCGGGCGAACGGACTGAGCACGTCGAACAGCGCGCCCGGCTTGTCGTGGATGAACACGAGGACCGAGGTACGGTCGTGCCCGGAGCTCGGGAAGAACTGGCGGCCCACCACGAGGAAGCGCGTGGTGTTGTCGGCATCGTTCTGGATCGGCTTGGTGACCACCTTCTTCAGGCCGTACACATGGCCGGCGCTCTCACCGCCAATGGCCGCGGCGTCGTCGGCGTTGCGTGCACGGCGCGCACCCTCGGCGTTGCTCGACACCGGCACCTTCTCGGCCTTGGGCAGGTTCGCGCGCAACCAGGACGAGGTCTGCATGAACGACTGCGGGTGGCCGTAGACGCGTTCGACGTCTTCCAACCGGCCGCTGCGCGACATCAGGTACTGCTGCACGCGCAGTTCGACTTCGCCGCAGATCTTCAGGTTGGAAGTGAGGAACATGTCCAGGGTGATCTGGATGGTGCCCTGCCCCGAGTTCTCCACCGGCACCACGCCGAAATCGGCGTTGCCCGCTTCCACTTCCTGGAACACTTCTTCGATGCTGGCCAGCGGCAGGCCCAGCGCCGAGCGACCAAAATGCTTGAGCACGGCCTGCTGGCTGAAGGTGCCTTCCGGGCCGAGGTAACCGATCTTCAACGGCTCCTGCTGGGCCAGGCAGGCCGACATGATTTCGCGGAACACATGCACCAGCACTTCATCGCTGAGCGGGCCTTCGTTGCGGTCCACCACCATGCGCAGCACCTGCGCTTCGCGCTCGGGGCGGTAGTAATCGACGGCGGCGGCGAGCTTGCCCTTGGCCTTGCCGACCTGGTGGGCGAACTGCGCACGCTCGGCGATCAGCGCCTGGATGCTGCGGTCGATGTGGTCGATCTTGGCGCGCACGTCGGACAGCACCGGTGCGGCGATGGCGGGCACGGCAGCGGCCTTGGTCGGCTTGGCGGCGCCCGGTGCGGTCTTGGCCGCGACGGGCTTGGCGGTGGATGCCTTGGGCTTGGCGGGTTTGGTGGCCATCAGGGGTTCCAGTTGCAGTGGGGCGGCGGGCGCCCCGGTAAAGTCGGGAGCGTCAGCCGTTGCGCTGCTGGAAATCGCGCATGAAGGCGGTGAGCGCCTGCGCGCCCTCCACCGGAAGCGCGTTGTACAGCGAGGCACGGATGCCGCCGACCGCCTTGTGACCCTTCAGTGCCAGCAGGCCGGCGGCTTTGGATTCACTGACGAAACGCGCGGTAAGCGTCTCGTCGGGCAGGAAGAACGGAATGTTCATGCGCGAGCGCGCCGCCGGCACCACCTCATTGCGGTAGAAGCCGCCGGAGGCATCGATGGCGCCGTAGACCAGCGCCGACTTGGCCGCGTTGCGGCGCGCGAATTCTTCCACGCCGCCCTGGGCCAGCATCCACTTGAACACCAGCCCGGCCAGGTACCAGTTCCAGGTGGGCGGCGTGTTGAGCATGGAGTCGCGGGCGACGTGCGAGCGGTAGTCGAAGATGTCCGCGCGCGGCTGGCCGCTGCGCTCGAGCAGGTCGCGGCGCACGATCACCACCGAGACCCCGACCGGGCCGAGGTTCTTCTGCGCGCCGGCGTAGATCAGGCCGTAGCGCGAGACATCCAGCGGCTCGCTGGCGATGGAAGAGCTGAAATCGGCGAACAGCGGCACGTTGCCCACGTCCGGGGTGTCACGGAACTCGACCCCGTGGATGGTTTCGTTGGCGGTGATGTGCACGTAGGCCGCATCGTCGGACAACTGCCACTGGTCGCGTGGCGGGATGTCGTGGAAGCCGGTGGCTTCGCTGCTGGCGGCGACATTCACCTTGACGTAGGGGCTGACCTGCTTGATCGCGGTCTTGCCCCAGTGCCCGGTGAGCACGTAGTCGACGGTCTGGCCGGGACTGGCGAAGTTCAGCGCGAGCAGGGCCTGCTGGGTGGTCGCGCCGCCGGCCAGGAACATCACGGCGTAGTCGTCGGGGATGCCGATCAGGCGGCGCAGGTCGGCCTCGGCCTCGGCCGCGACGGCCATGAACTCCGGGCCGCGGTGGCTCATTTCGACAATGGAGGCGCCGGCGCCGTTCCATTCCAACATTTCTTCCTGCGCCTGGCGCAGAACCGATTCCGGCAGGGTTGCAGGGCCGGCACTGAAATTGAACGCGCGCGTCATGACACACCTATGGGGCAAGACCCCTAGTATGCCGCAGCGCACCAGCCTTTAGGCCTTGCTGCACAAGGCGAAATTGGTTGCGTTTGAATCTATCGGGGCTTCCACACGACCAACGGTCGTGTGCTACCGCCGGTAGCGCCCGACCGTTGGTCGGCCGTCACCGTCAGCGCGCGCCAAACCAGAGCAGCAGGCTGATCAGCCCCGCCAGCAGCAGCGCGCTGCCCAGCAGCCACGGCCAACGGCTCACGCGCGCAGGCTTGGCCGGTGCTTCGACCGCGCTGGGCAGGTCGAGCAGTTCGTCCTGTTCGTCGCTGGCCACGCGCTTGCGCCCGTCGTGCGGCACTTCCAGCACGAACCGGTGCTGGGCGTCGAACACCAGCTGGTCGCCCGGCTGCAGCCAGCAGTGGCGCACGCTGACGCCATTGACCCGCGTGGATTCGCCCGCGCCCAGGTCGCGCAGCAACAGGCGCTCGCCATGCCGCTCGATCCGCGCGTGTTGTTCGGCAAAGGCCGGATCGTCGATCACGATGTCCGATTCGGCCCCGCGCCCGATCACCCGCGGGCGGTCCAGGGTGAAGCTGCGGCCGTGGTGCTGCCCCCCCACACCGCGCAGCAGGCGCTGGTCCTCGCCGCTGTCATCGCTGCGCGATGGCGCGTGGCTGAGCGGCTCGCAGCCGCCCTGCACCACCATTTCCACCCCGTCGGCATAGACCGCGTCGCCGGGCCGCAGCAGGGCCATGCGGCGTACCGGCCGACCATTGACGTGGATGCCGCGCATGCCGGCGGCCACCTGCAGCCACAGGCCGCGGTCGTCCAGGCAGAACTGCGCCAGCAGCAGCGTGCCGGCCACGTCGCCGCCGAGCCGGACCCCGCCCGATGCGTGGCGCACGATGCGCTGCACCCCGGGCTTCAACGGCTGGTCGGGGTGTTGGCGATGAGTGAAGTGGACAAGCAGGTTCTGCACGCGGCGCAGCCTAACAGGTTGGCAGTCTGGGAAGATAGAAGTGTGACGCACTGCTTGGAGATCTGTCTGCGGATGCGCACAATGCACGCCCGTTTCCACTACCGCCTCCAGGAGCCCGCATGTCCAAGATCGATATCACCCACGCCCACGCCCTGCCCGCCGAGGCAGCCCGCAAGGCGGTCGAGGAGATGGCGGGCAAGCTCGCGGAAAAGTTTTCCGTCAACTCGAACTGGGTTGGCGATGCGCTGAACTTCAGCGGCTCCGGGGTGAACGGGCTGATTGAACTGCTGCCGGGCACGGTGCGCGTCAGCGCGGATCTGGGCTTTCCGGTATCGATGATGAAAGGCATGGTGGAAGAACAGATCAAGAGCGTCCTGCAGGAAAAGCTGGGCTGAACCGCAGGGCCGGCAGGCGCCCGCCATCACGCCGCGCAATCGACGGGCTGGGTAGGATCGAAGGGTGGCCACTCACAGGATCGCCCCATGAACGCACACGACGACTACGATGACCGCACCGGCGAGAAGCCCTCGCTGCAGGACCAGGCCGAGCGCTTTTCGCGCAGATTGACCGGCTCGGCACAACAGATCTGGCTGGCCGGGCTTGGCGTATTCGCACGCGCCCAGGCCGAAGGCAGCCGCGTCTTCGACGACCTGGTCCGGGAAGGCGAGTCGGTGGACGCGCGCAACCGCGAGCAGGCCGGGGACACCCCGCGCTGGCGTGACAACGTCGAAGAGCACCTGGGCGAGGCCCGGGAAAAGGCCGCCGGCACCTGGGACAAGGTGGAGAAGGCCTTCGACGACCGCGTCCAGGGCGTGCTCAAGCGGCTCAACATCCCTACCGCCGAGGATGTCGCTACGCTCAATGCCCGCATCGATGCGCTGACCACCCGGCTCAACCGGGCCGAGGCGCGCAACGCTTCGCCCAATGCCGCCCCCCTGCCCGGCACCCACCAGTCGCCCAGCTCGGACGCCTGAGTTCGGATTGTTGCAAAGCAGCAAGCGTTTGCTGACAATCGAACCCGACCCGCCAATCGCGTCACTGCCGTTTGTTCCCTCCCCTCACGGCTACGGATTGGCGGGTTTTTTGTAGGTGGGCGCATATAGACTGTCGTCTGTACCCCCGTGTTCATTTCTAGATCTCATGTTCTCCTGGATTCTGGCCCTCCTGCTGGCTCTTGTTGTCTGGTCCCTCGCTGCTGCCTGGTTCTGGCTGGTCAAACGCCGCCGGACGGAGACGCGACTGGGGCTCAACGCCTTGGCCGGGATGCACTGGCGGGACTTTTCCAGCATCGTCCGGCGCGCCCTGCACGAACAGCGCCAGCTACAGGACATCACCGGCGAGCCGGATGACAGCCGCGAGCCCAGCAGCGACTTCCTGATGCAGGACGCGGCGCACCAGCGCTACCTGGTGTCCTGCAAGCACGGCCGGGCCTATCGGATCGGCACGGCGGCAGTGAACGAACTCGGCGCGGCCGCGCGCCTGGCCGGGGCCCGCGGGGGGATCCTGATCACCGAAGGCCGGGTCGAACGCGATGGCCGCGGCGCCGCGGAAAAGCAGAGCGTGGAGGTGCTGGACGGCACCGTGTTGTGGCCGATGCTGCAGCCCTACCTGCCCGGTGACGTGGAAAGCCGGGTCAAGCACCAGGCGCGGCGCGAGGCGCTGCGGCGCATTTCGATCGCCGCGCTGGGCTCGCTGACCCTCGGGCTGATCGTAGGCATGGGCTACCTGACCTCGCGCCTGGAGCAGGCCCCGACCGAGCCGCCTGTCTCGCCCGCTGCCGCCACCGCCCCGTCTTCGACCCCCGTCGCCGCACCACCGGAACCCACCGCACCCGCCGCCGACGCTGCAGGCACCCCGACTGCGCCACCGTCGCCGGCACCTGCGCCAGGCAGCAGCGACCCGGACGGCATTCTCGGCACCGTGGCCGATCCGGATGCGGAAACGCTCGCGCGCTACCAGCGTGAACTGGCCGCCCTGCTGGGGCAGCAGAGCGGTGTGCTCAATGCGTTCTGGCAGACCCGCCAGACCCTCGCGGTGAACCGGTCTGCCGAGATCGATGCGATCTGGCCGCAGATCTGCAGCCAGGTCAAACGCTACCCGGCGCTGCGCACGGTGCGCATCCAGCTCAACCCACGCCTGGGGACCGACGAACCGGTGCGCTGGCGGCAGTGCGCCACGTCGTAACAGGGGTGCCGGGCAGCGCCCGGCATCACGTCAACGTGCGCCGGGCGCGAATTTCGCCACCAGGTCCCAGGCATCGCCCAGGAACATCTGGCGCACGCAGGTGATCGGCTGTTCGCCCCGCCAGGTCAGCCGGTCGATGACCAGGCAGGCGGTGCCGGGCTTCACGTCCAGCAGCGCCGCCGCTGCGGCGTCGGCGCCCCAGGCACTGATGCGGTGCTGGGCCCGGGTCCACGACACGTTCTGCAGCAGCCAGCTGCCCGGCGCGGTGGTGGTGAAATCCACCTCCAGCACCTCGGGCACCCCGACCGGGCTGATCAAACGGTGTTCCAACGCGAACGGTCGGCCATCGGCCCGATGCAGGCAGCGGATCGCCAGCAGCTTCTGCTCTCCGGCAAGCGCCACTTCCTCGCTGGCGGCCGGGTCCGGCGCGCGGTAGGCCCGTTCCAGCAGTTGGTAGCCGTACACGTGGCCGCGCCCACCCACCGCCATGGCGATATCGGGAATCTCCAGCGCCACCTGCTCCAGGTGCGGGGGCTGCCGGGCCACGAAGGAACCGGCGCGACGGCGACGTTCGATCATGCCGCTCTCGGCCAACGCGGTGAGTACCTTGTTGACCGTCATCCGCGAGCAGCCGTAGAGCTCCATCAACTCGTGCTCGTACGGAATGCGGAAACCGGGCGCCCATTCGCCGCTGAGGATGCGGTTTTCCAGATCGGCACGGATGCGCTGGTTGAGGGTTTCGGCTTTCTTGCCCGTCACTCGGAACTCCTCAACACGCCACGCAGGGCCTGGGCAAAACGCGCTGCCACGGCGTCGCGCTGCAGGTGGCGGCCGTGCCGGACCAGCTCGCGTCCGCCGCGCCAGACCGATCGAACGGCGCCATTACGGGCGGCGAACACCCAGCTGTCAAGCCACGCGTCGCCGTCACGGGCGATCAGCGAAGGGTGCTGCGGATCCAGTTCGACCACGTCGGCGGGCGCACCGGGTTGCAGGCCACAGTCCACGCCCAGCGCCTGCGCCGCACCGTGCAGCGACCGTTCGAACAGCCAGCGTCCGCTGGATACCCCTTCCTGCGGCGCCAGCACGTTGCGCCCGCGCAGCTGCAGGCGCTGCCCATACTCGAGCAGGCGCAGCTCCTCGGCGGCGTCGATCAGCACGTTGGAATCCGAGCCCACGCCGAAGCGGCCACCGCCGCGCGCGAACGCCTGCATCGGGAACAGGCCGTCGCCGAGGTTGGCTTCGGTGATCGGGCACAGGCCGACCACGGCGTGGCTGGCCAGCATGCGCCGTACTTCGTCGTCGTCCACGTGGGTGGCGTGGACCAGGCACCAGCGCGCGTCCACGGGTGCGTGTTCGTAGAGCCAGCGCACCGGGCGCAGCCCGCTCCAGGCCACGCACGCATCGACCTCGCGGGTCTGTTCGGCGATGTGGATGTGCACCGGGCCGGTGGTGAGCGGCAGCAGAGCGGCCAGCTCTTCGCCGGTGACCGCGCGCAGGCTGTGCGGGGCAATGCCCAGCACCGCATCGCCCTGCCCCCGCAGCGCCTGGTGACAGCCCTCCAGCAGTGCGGCAAAGCCGTCCACATCATGCAGCAGGCGGCGCTGCGCCGGGTTTGGGGGCGCGCCGCCGAAGTCGGCATGCGCATAGAACACCGGCAGCAGGGTCAGGCCGATGCCACTGCCCTGCGCCGCCGCCGCGATGCGCGCGGCCATCTCGGCGCGGTCCGCATACGGGCTGCCGTCGGCGGCGTGGTGCAGGTAGTGGAATTCGCCGACGCGGGTGAAGCCCGATTCCAGCATTTCCACATACGCCTGCTCGGCGATCGCCTGCACCGCCTCGGGCTGCAGGTTCGCCAGGAAGCGGTACATCAGTTCGCGCCAGCTCCAGAAGCTGTCGCCGCTGCGTCCGCCGATCTCGGTCAAGCCGGCCATGCCGCGCTGGAAGGCGTGGCTGTGCAGGTTGCCCAAGCCGGGCAGCGCGATCGCCAGCGCGGTGTCGCCGGGCTGCGCGGGCACGCCCGGGGTGACCGACTGCAGGGTGCCGTCGGCGCAGACGATGCGCACATCGCGCGCCCACCCCTGCGGCAGCAGGGCATGGTCGGCGTGGAAAGCGAGGACGGAAGCGGGGTTGGCTGGCATCACTGGACATCCCGGAAGTGGCGCCTATATTGTATAGACATATAAGCCGCCGTGGTTGCTGCCATGCACTGTGACACCCTCTGGACCAACGCCCACCTGATCACCGTCGACGGCCCTGGCCTTGGCGTGATCCGCGACGGGGTGATCGCCGCCCACGACGGCCGCATCGTGCACGTCGGCCCGGCCGGGTCCGAAGCGCACCTGCAGCCGAACCGCCGCGTGGACTGCGCCGGGCGCTGGATCAGCCCGGGGCTGGTCGACTGCCACACCCACCTGGTGTACGCCGGCAACCGCGCCAATGAATTCGAACAGCGCCTGCAGGGCGTGAGCTATGCCGACATCGCCCGCGCCGGCGGCGGCATCGTCTCCACCGTGCGCGCCACCCGTGCCGCCAGCGAAGCGCAGTTGCTGGCGGCCAGCCTGCCGCGGCTGGATGCGATGCTGGCCGAGGGCCTCACCACGGTGGAAATCAAATCCGGCTACGGCCTCTCGCTTGACGATGAAACCAAGCAGCTGCGCGTGGCCCGCGAGCTGTCGCGGCAGCGCGCGGTCGAGGTGGTGCCCACCTTCCTGGGTGCACACGCGGTGCCGCCGGGGCGGCAGGCGCAGGAGTACATCGATGAGGTGTGCAACGTGATGATTCCGTCGGTGGCCGCGCAGGACCTGGCCGAAGCGGTGGATGTGTTCTGCGAAAACATCGCCTTCAGCACCGCGCAGGCCGAGCAGGTGTTCGTGGCCGCGCAGGCGCATGGACTGGCGGTGAAGATCCACGCCGAACAGCTCAGCAACCAGCACGGCGCTGCGTTGGCTGCGCGGCATGGCGCACTTTCGGCCGACCACATCGAACACCTCGATGCAGACGGCATTGCCGCGATGCGTGCCGCCGGCACCGTGGCGGTGCTGCTGCCGGGCGCGTTCTATTTCACCCGCGACACCACCCTGCCCCCGATCGACGCGCTGCGCGCGGCCGGCGTACCGCTGGCACTGGCCACCGACAGCAACCCCGGCACCTCGCCGCTGACCAGCCCGCTGCTGGCCATGAACATGGCCGCGACGCTGTTCCGCATGACCGTGGACGAGTGCATTGCCGGCTTCACCCGTGAAGCGGCGCGTGCGCTGGGCCGACAGGCGCGGATCGGCCGCCTGGCGGTCGGGCTGGACTGCAACCTGGCCGTGTGGGACATCGAGGCGCCTGCCGACCTTGTCTACCGCATCGGCTTCAACCCCCTGCACGCGCGCGTGATGCGCGGCGTATCCGTCTGAACATTGAGATGCCTGGAGATTCCATGAGTACGACCCTGACCCTGCAGCCCGGCGCGGTGACGCTGGCGCACTGGCGCGCGATCTTCGACGGTGCCCGCGTGCGCCTGGACCCCGCGTCGGCCGAGGCGGTGCGCCGCAGCGCGCAGACCGTGGCCGACATCGTGGCCAAGGGCGAGCCGGTGTACGGCATCAACACCGGCTTCGGCAAGCTGGCCAGCGTGCGCATCGAACGCGACGACCTGGAAACCCTGCAGCGCAATATCGTGCTGTCGCACGCCGCCGGCGTCGGTGAGCCGATGCCCGCGCCGGTGGTGCGCCTGATGATGGCGCTGAAGCTGACGAGCCTGGCCCAGGGCGCCTCGGGCATCCGCCCGGAAACGCTCGCCTTGCTGGAAGCCTTCCTGCAGCACGACCTGGTGCCGGTGATTCCGTGCCAGGGCTCGGTGGGCGCGTCGGGCGACCTGGCGCCGTTGTCGCACCTGGCAAGCGTAATGATCGGCGTAGGCGAGGCCTTCGTCGGCGGCGAGCGCCTGCCGGCCGCCGATGCGTTGGCGCGCTTCGGCCTGGCGCCGCTGGTCCTGGGCGCCAAGGAAGGCCTGGCCCTGCTCAACGGCACCCAGTACTCCACCGCCTATGCGCTGGCCGGGCTGTTCGAGATCACCACCGTGTTCCAGGCCGCGCTGGTCACCGGTGCGCTGTCGGTGGAAGCGGCCAAGGGCTCGGACACCCCGTTCGATCCGCGCATCCACCAGATCCGCGGCCAGCGTGGCCAGATCGCCACCGCTGCGGCACTGCGCAGGTTGATGCAGGGCTCGGCGATCCGTGAATCGCATCGCGACAACGATGTGCGCGTGCAGGACCCGTACTGCCTTCGCTGCCAGCCGCAGGTGATGGGCGCGGCGTTTGATGTGATGCGCCAGGCCGCCACCACGCTGTCGATCGAGGCCAATGGCGTGTCCGACAACCCGCTGGTGTTCACCGATACCAACGAAGCGCTGTCCGGCGGCAACTTCCACGCCGAACCGGTGGCGTTCGCCGCCGACATGCTGGCGATGGCGGTGTGCGAGATCGGTTCGATCAGTGAACGCCGCACCGCGATGCTGGTCGACCCGGCGCTGTCGGGCCTGCCCGCGTTCCTCACCCCGAAGCCGGGCCTGAATTCCGGTTTCATGATTCCGCAGGTGACCGCCGCCGCGCTGGTTTCGGAAAACAAGCAGCGCGCCTACCCGGCCAGCGTGGATTCGATTCCCACCTCGGCCAACCAGGAAGACCACGTCTCGATGGCCGCGCATGGCGCACGCCGCCTGCTGCAGATGGCCGAGAACGCGGCCAACGTGGTAGGCATCGAGCTGCTGGCCGCCGCGCAGGGGTGCGACTTCCACGGTGGCCTGCGCTCCAGCGATGCGCTGGAAGCAGTGCGCCAGCGCCTGCGTGCGCAGGTGCCGACCCTGCAGGATGACCGCTACTTCCACCCGGACATGCTGGCCGCGACCGCACTGGTGCGCAGTGGCGCGCTGGCCGAGGGCCTGGCCGACGTGCTGCCGCAGGTGGAGCCGCTGGCATGACTGCCCGCCCCGACTGGCTGCAGGTGCACGAAGGCGATGCACCGCTGATCGTCAGCTTCCCGCATACCGGTACCGAACTACCCGATGCACTGGCCGGCGATTTCGTGTCGCCACGGCTGGCCCGCCGCGATGCCGACTGGTGGGTGCATGAGCTGTATGACTTCGCCCAGCGCCTCGGGGCGACCACGGTGCGCTCGGCGATCTCGCGGTCGGTGATCGACCTCAACCGCGACCCCAGCGGGGTATCGCTGTATCCCGGGCAGAACACCACCGGCCTGTGCCCGCTGACCACCTTCGACAACCAGCCGCTGTACCACCCGGGCCGGGAGCCGGATGCCGACGCGATTGCCCAGCGCCGCGATACGTATTTTGCGCCCTATCACGCGGCGCTGGCCGCGCAGATCGCGCGCCTGCGCCAGCGCCACGGCACCGTGGTGGTATACGACGCGCATTCGATCCGCTCGCACATCCCGCACCTGTTCGATGGGGAGCTGCCGCAGTTCAACCTGGGCACTGCCGGTCCCTCCGGCGCGCCGGATACCTCCTGCGACAACGCGCTCAGCGACGTAGTCGAAAACCTGTGCCGGATCAGCGGCCTGTCGCATGTGCGCAACGGCCGCTTCAAGGGTGGCTGGATCACCCGCCATTACAGCGACATCGCCGGCGGCGTGCACAGCCTGCAGATGGAGCTCGCCTGCCGCGGCTACATGCACGAACCCGAACAGGTGGACGTGCACAGCTGGCCCACCCCGCTCGACCCCGACCACGCTGCGCCGCTGCGCCACACGCTGCAGCAGGTGCTCACCGCCTGCCTTGAATTCGCGAACTCCCGGAGTGCTGCATGAGCCGTCACGATTCCACCCGCACCATCATCGCCCCCACCGGCAGCACGCTCACCGCCAAGAGCTGGCTGACCGAGGCGCCGTTGCGCATGCTGATGAACAACCTGCACCCGGACGTGGCCGAGCGCCCGCAGGAACTGGTGGTGTACGGCGGCATCGGCCGCGCCGCGCGCGACTGGGAAAGCTACGACGCCATCATCGAGACCCTCACCCGCCTGGAAGACGACCAGACCCTGCTGGTGCAGTCGGGCAAGCCGGTGGGCGTGTTCCGCACCCATGCCGATGCACCGCGCGTGTT